>Ga0214925_100014_pt1 | contig 228709 bp, 213 predicted proteins | sample Stichaenrichment_FD_168299 | JGI IMG/M metagenome (GOLD analysis project Ga0214925, IMG submission 168299) | Xylose enriched microbial communities from anaerobic bioreactor in Madison, Wisconsin, United States - 63SRT | ecosystem: Engineered > Bioreactor > Anaerobic > Unclassified | place: USA... | reverse complement strand
ATGATTGTTTGTGACTCATTAATATTACTAGCGAAATTGACTTCGCAAATTACATTTGATATCAACCGAAATTGATATACCCTGCACATTTGTGAAACAAAACTTTGTTCAGTTTTCAAAGGTCTACTTCTTTACTCGACTTAATTAGTATAACCAAGTTGTAAATCAATGTCAACGATTTTTTGAATCTTTATTCATTCACATCAACGACTCAATTATGATACCAACTGCCGAATGTTAGAACGATTGAATATTAAATGTCTGAATATAAATTCAAATAATTAATAATGTGTTCTTTAACAACAGGTAAAATAATACCAGCTATTGGCGACAGGGTCAAGCACAAATAATAAAAATAACCAAATTATTTTGCAACAAACTCTTTTAGAGCTTCCTGAGCCCATGCCTGTCTTCTTTTTTGAATGGGCTTAAATCCCTCATGAACATTACGACTTGTCCAATAATGCCGGTGTCGATTCTCATTCTGTGGTGCTACCGGTGCAAGGGGCACCTGAGTTTCTTCCAAACATCTCAACGATAGCGAAATTTTGCCAGTGAATTCATCAATATCTAAGACAACAACATCAATCTCATCACCAACTGATAAGTAATCATGGATATCTTTGACAAAACCATAATGGCATTCAGAAATATGAATCAGCCCTTGAACATCATTGCCAAGATTAACAAACGCACCATAGGGTTGAATGCCAGTAACCGTACCATGTACGTGATCACCTATACGCATTACTAAAACCTCTTTTCTACATATAGTATACAAAAAGCTTGAGGCTAACCTGCCCCAAGCCCTATTATCAGTTCAGCCTAATCTTCAATGGAGACAGATTCAATCACGATGTCTTCCAAAGGTTTGTCAGACTCATCCGTTTTCACCGTAGCCATCTGATCAACGACATCCATGCCATCGACTACCTGACCAAAAACAGTATGTCTAAAATCAAGCCAAGGTGTACCGCCATTCTGGTAAGCGGTCACGATCTCTTCTGGAAAATGAGCATCCTTCATCTGCTGTGTCAGCTGCTGAGACATATGCTGATTCTGAACAATAAAGAACTGACTGCCATTAGTATTAGGACCACTGTTAGCCATTGAAACTGCGCCACGAAGATTATAAAGTTCCTTCGAAAACTCATCTTCGAACGGTTCATCCCAAATGCTTGAGCCACCCATACCTGTACCTGTTGGGTCACCGCCCTGAACCATAAAATCGTTAATTACACGGTGGAAAATAACTTCATCATAATATTTTTTCTTGGCAAGTGTCACAAAATTTTCCACTGCTTTAGGTGCTTGCTCTGGGAACAATTGAATCACGACATCACCCATTGACGTATGGATGGTTGCCCGGGGGCCTTCAGCCTTATCGGGTTGTAACTGTGGATAGTTCACATTTATACCTCCAAGTTTTCTTTCATATCTATTATCCATGAAATAAGACGAAAAGCAAGCCTCAGACACTGGATAGTATCGGGCTTGCTCCCGTCTAAACCGGTTATTGAGTCATAAGGAATTGTAACACAATCCCAGTACTATTACAGATAACTACCCTAAATAAGTTGTTCAAAGCGTCCTAATTAAGCACATCTAAAGTTATGATTCACTTAAATCCGTCAGATGGGCTTTTACAAGCACGAATTCTCTGATACAATATCAGCAACTTACATGTGAAAGGAAACATTCTAAATTATGGGCCAATTGATTGATTTTGTGCTCCACATTGACAGCCACATGATCACTATTGTAAACACATTCGGTGGCTGGTCGTATGGCATACTTTTTCTCATTATCTTTGTTGAAACCGGAGTTGTAATTCTACCATTCTTACCTGGTGATTCTCTCCTCTTCGCAGCTGCTGCCTTAGCAGCTAATCCTGACTACCATCTCAGTATCGTTGCATTTACAGCCATTTTCCTAGTGGCTTCCATCGGTGGTGATTCATCGAACTTCTTTATTGGGCGTCGCGCGGGTATTGCAATTACACATCATCCATTCTTCAGCCGATTCATTAAAGAAGAAAATTTAACTTCAGCCAGAAAATTCTTTGAAAAACATGGTAAAATTGCTATCTTCTTAGCTCGCTTCATGCCAATCATCCGTACCTTTGTCCCGTTTGTGGCTGCAACCTCAGACTACAAATACCGTTCATTCTTACGCTATAACATTCCTGCCTGCATTTGCTGGGTACTGTTATGTTGCGGTGGCGGCTACTTCTTCGGTAATATCGATTTTGTTAAAGCCCACTTCTCGCTGGTTGTCATCGGCATCATCGTCGTTTCAATGATTCCAGCATTTGTTGGCCTACTTAAGAGTCGTGGTCAAGTCAGCAAAGATTAACAAATAAAAAACTCTAGCCGGTTATTAAACCGCTAGAGTTTTTTATTTGTCTAGAAAGCTACGTCTACCCCGCCAGCCCCCCCACAGCATGATTAGCTCAAACAAGCCAAACGCTAATAAGAAACACTGCGAAAAGAAGCTTTCAGGTAAAACAAGGATCACCGGGTCAAACCGGGGATCAAATAACCAATCAGAATTACGGAACAGCACTTTGTGAAAATCAATAAAAAACTGGTTAAAGTTGACCAACATCAGCAGTGCTGCTAACACTGGTACAACAGCCGCTATCTGAAATGGCCGGATCAGCTTCCAGAGCATTTTCTTCACGGACAATGACTGCAAGAAGTGAATTGCTGGCCATATAGTCACAATCAGTACGCTATTATTTAATAAAAACAAGTGTTTGACATCAATAAAGTGCTGCAATCCACTAGGAGAAGTTGGAAAGTCCATCATATCCAGCCTGGTGATCCAGGGTAACTGCAAATATCCCAGTAACTGTAAATAGTTTTGGATAATTCGACCCGTGGATACTTGAACAATTTTTGATAGATGGCCTAATTTAACGTTCAGCCAATAAAGCCACACACTATTGATCGTCAAGAATATAACCAGCGAAATAATCGCTAAAAAAAGGGCTATCCATTGAAGTGTCACTTTTAATCTTGTTTTAAGCATCCTCAACCGACCATTCATCTAAATTATTGATTTCGTACGTGGGTGCGATCTTTTGCTGTGCTACCTGCTCGCGTGTAGATAAGCCAGTGTACACTAACAACGTATCCATACCGAAGCGAATACCCGCAGTAATGTCAGTCTTGTAGTTATCACCAACCATCACGACCTGCGATTTTTTTAAGCCAATCTTTTTCAAGGCATTTGCCATGATAATCGTTTCCGGCTTACCAATATAAATCGGTTGCTGCTGAGTTGTGTAGGCTACCATCTCAACCAACGACCCTGCGCCAGGCAACATTCCCCGTTCGTTTGGAATGTTGGAATCCGGATTGGTCCCAATAAACTTTGCTCCAGCACGGATAGCCAACGTCGCAATTTCAAACTTATGGTAAGTCACATCTGAGTCTAGACCCACGACCACAAAATCCGGCTGTCGTTCGCTCAGCTCAAATCCCTTATCCAAAAAGGCCTGAATAAGCCCAATTTCACCAATAATATAAACCTTATTTTGCCCTGCTTTGGCGATTCCAGCAACGTAGTCAGCAGTGGCTAAACCGGCCGTATAGACGTTGTCCGGCTGAACATGAATATCGTGATTAGTTGCTAAATTGTCGACCACGTCAACGGGTAATTTGGTGGTGTTATTAGTCACAAATAAAAAATCCTTATCCGCTGCCTGTAAACGTTCAACAAATCGCTTTGCGGCGGGAATTCGACGTTTACCAGCGTAAACCGTTCCGTCGAGATCGATAAAGTAACCATCATAATGTTTTTGCATGAAACCCTAGTCCTCTTTTTCTCGAATTGTGAATTTGCGGTGCTGACTGTGTCCAACCGTCTTGATAGCGCCATGCCGTTGACTAACAGGCGTCTTCTTGATGGGTTTAACTTTTTCCACCGTATAGGCCTTTTGCTGCCCATTATTTGATCGACTTGGCCGCTTGGTGTGTTGTCGTCGGGTTACGTTTGGCCGTTCAGACTTATTTTCAGTCTGCTGTGCATTCTTTGCCCGGTTAGCGTTACGATTGCGGTTTTGCTGTTTACCACTATTATTTTGATTTTTATTAGTTTGGTTCTTATTAGCCTGCCCTCTATTCGAACGATGGCTACTTTCGCGAGGCTTAGAACTGCGCTTAGGTGTTACCACCTTGGCATCGGCATTATGCATAACAAAATAAGGGCAGCCTGTATTGCAGGCTTCGTCCAGATAATCTTGCAGCGCGCTAATCTTCAGCTCGCCAGCCACGTTTCGCTTATCATCATAAAAACCGCGTAACCGTAACTGACCAAAACCCCAGTCGCCAACTAAATAATCGTATCGAGAAAAATACGTGTTAAACCGGTCACTCAATTCAACCCGGTCAAAAGCGTCACGGTAGTTTACTACCAGCTCATAAGGGTGCTCATTGATCTGGTAATGCGTTTCATCAACAGCTACGATAACGCCACCCGGTTCTCTACTGGCACGTGCGTCATCAATTAAAGTTTGCATTGATTTCTTATCCATGGTCATCCTCCTTTCTAATTGGATATTGTTTAGCGAGATAGTCGCCATAAACTGTTCTTAAAAGCTTACCATATAAAATTTCATTTTGCCCAACAATTGAAATTGTGGGGAAGAACGGAATGAAGAGATAGTGGTCTGGCATGGCCACGGTATAAGTGCGCAACGGCGACAACGGCTCACCACGAAAAAGAACCGAACCATCATGATCATTGTAGGTAATCCCGGAATAATTCAGTGCACCGAACACCTTACCGCGAAAACCCATTCCCTTAATTGGGAAACGCAACAAAAAACGCCGATTCTTCTCCATTTCTTGGATCAGCCGCCACAGGTTATCCCCACTTAAGGTCACCCTCATCACGTGCATAGCGTGCGGTAGCATCTGATGCAGATGATTTCGAGAAATAATCCCTGCAGGCAAGTCTTGCAAGAACAAGCCGCCATTTAAGATAGCAGCATCCGTCCCCGCGTAATCTTCCAACGCCGCTAATCCTTCACTGATCAGCCGTGAATGTCCCTGCCAATTCTTTTCCATCTTTACCGGTAAATCAGCCACTTTTTGCGCATCTAACAGTTGTTCACCGTGATTTTCGTAACCTTCGATTTCTTGTCGGTCACTTGTGGCTGCCTGAAGATTAGCCGTTTGCACGACTGAAGCTGACGACTTTACAATCTGATGATTGGACAATTCCAACTGAATCGTACCAACATACTCACCATATTTTCCAGCCGCTCCCAGTAAAGCCGATTGATCATGCTCACCGTGTGGCAGTAAATGATGCGTATGCGCACCTAAAATCACGTCAATATCAGGAAAACGTTTAGCAATGGCACGATCCACATCCAGCCCAAGGTGTGACAGTAAAATGGTGCAGTCATACTGGCCTTTAAATCGCTTCAGCAAATATGGCAGCATCCGCTCCACCGAAATGGGTTCCCAACCCAGCAAAGGATATGTCAGCGTATAGGGAGCAGTTAATCCTAATACTAGTACTCTGGTCCCCGCCTTTGTCTTGATCACTTTTCCGGGCAACGCCCACTTAGGTTGCATAATCTTCGGTGCGTTCAGTAAATTACCCAAAATAACGTCAAAATTGGCGTGGTCGTACAAATGTACCAGTTGTTTTTTAGAATTACCTAAACCTTCATTGTTGCCAATTGTCACACCATCATAATGAATCTGATTCATCAGGGTAACGTTAAACTGACCATCAGTTGCTTCCGTTAACGGATGTGCGCGATCCATTGCATCACCAATATCAAAAGTCAGTACTTGATTGCCAGCTGCTTCGTAGCGCTGCCGTTCTTCAAGTAAATAACGACGGATCTTAGGCCAATTTTCAAAGTGCGAATGCAGGTCGTTAGTGTGTAAAATTGTAATTTTCTCAGTCATACCCCACTCCTCTGCCAATCTTATCTTCTTTTCTGAAAATCGTTATATTTACCGGCGACCATTTCTTCAATCTCAGCCATGGAAAATGGTGTCCCAAACGGTGGCTTTTCCTTTAAGTAATCCGTTTCAGGGGTATCAACACCAACGTTGATATCCTCTTTAATATTGACTGAATAATGATGAATATGACCGTGTAAATTAATGATCTGCTTAACGATGCCCATCATCATCGGATAATGCGTCATATAATACTGCCGACGATTAACTTTGATAATGGCGCCAACATCGTGGAATTCAAATTTAGGTTTACCACCGTAAGTATAATTATGCTGAGCCAAATATTTAAACAATGCACGATTATCGTGATTGCCTTTAATGAGCACCAAATGGCCATTTAACTGATTCAGAACATCCAAAATAGCGGCCTCAGCTGCCCGTTCTGGTCGAATGAAGTACAACGCGATATCGCCTAGGTGATACACCGTATCTTCCGGTGTTACCCGAGCATTCCAATGGTCAATAATCGTCTGATTCATTTCTGCTACCGATTTAAATGGTCTTGGCGCAAAATCTGAATTACCGAGTAAGTCTTTATGAAAAAAATGCGTATCTGCGGTGAAATACAGTTGCACGCTGACCCCTTCTTTGTTCAAAATGATTTTAATTTTTAAAAACACCATGCTTTAAGTCTACCATGTTACCCCTCGGATAGGAAAGTAACTAAGTTGAATCTACCAGCTGAAATGTGAAACGTAGCCACAAAAAAACCGGAACTCCAAGTCCCGGTTTTAAACCTATTTCAAACGGTGCGACTTATCTGCTTCTGCTCGATTGATACCACTCTTAAACAGCCAGAGGGCAAAGAGCCAAATCACGGAGCCAATCAGCGCAACCAATGTTTCAAACCTAAACAGTAGAACGACTGCAACCATGATCAGAAACAGCAACACGAAATAGTCTGAATATGGTACAAACGGCATTTTAAAGCTGACTTCTTTTTGCTTTCCAGCAGTAGCTTCCCGCTTGTATTTAATATGAGCTAGGATAATGGAACCCCAGATGAACAGGAAACAAGTCGTGGCGATACTGGAAATCAAGGTGAATACCTTACCAGGAATAAAGAAGTTCAGTAATACCACAACAGCAATGATTACTGCCGAAAAGAGCATTGCGTTAACGGGTACTTGCGCTTTTGACCGTTTAGTTAACCGTTTTGACAACTTGGTTTTACCACCATACGAAAGTGAAAATAACATTCGTCCGGTCGTAAACAAAGCACTGTTACATGCTGAAGCCGCAGCAGTTAGCACCACAAAGTTAATAATTGCAGCCGCTGATTTGATTCCAATTGCCGCAAAAACTTCCACGAAGGGACTCTGATTTGGTGAAATATAGTGCCAAGGATAAATACACATCAGGGCCATCAAGGAACCTAAATAAAACAAGATCACTCGCATAGGAATTTCATTAATCGCTTTAGGAATAATAATTTTCGGATCATTAGTTTCAGATGCGGTCATCCCAACCATTTCAATACCAATAAAACCAAATAAAACCATCTGAAATGATAGGAAGAACCCTTTCGCACCGTGGGCAAAGAAACTGCCACGCGCTAAATTCATCACTGAAGCATGGCCTACAGGTGTTTTAAATTGAATCACCACTAAAACAACGCCAACTGCAATCAACGCAATGATCGCTGCCACCTTCACGATTGCAAACCAAAATTCAGTTTCTCCAAAAGCTTCCACGGTGACGGCATTAATCAAAACTAGGATCAGTAAAAACGTTAAGCCAGTTACCCACTGCGGCAAGTGTGGAAACCAAAACTTCATGTATAGCCCTGATGCAGTTAAGTCAGCCATGGCAATACTCAACCAACAGACCCAATAAGTCCAACCGGCGATAAAGCTCCAGCGTTCACCAAGATATTTTCTAATAAAATCAATGAAAGAATGGGCACTTAAATCAGTTAATAAAAGCTCACCAAGTGCTCGCATGAGTAAAAAGCACGCGATACCGGCAATTAAATACGCCAATAAAATTGAAGGTCCTGTTAAATGAATTGATTGTCCGGCACCTAAAAATAGCCCAGTACCAATCGTACCGCCCAAAGCAATCATTTGAACGTGACGATTTTTTAAACCTCTTGACTGCTGTTTGACGGGTTGTGTTTTTGCCATAATACTCTCATCACTCCTTCATAGAAGTTCATTATACACGTGAAAAGTATTGGTTTGTTGACGAATCAACTCAAAAACCAGAATTATGGCAATTATTACCCCACGTATTCGCGGTATTATCCTTATTATCGCCTTGATGATGTTTCTTCACTTATGGGTGAACAAAATGCACGCTTATGACTTATGGTTGAAGAAAAGTGAAACATCTTGATTTTTCAATGTGACAAAAAGGACTCGATTCAAATAAATCGAGTCCTTTTTTGCAAAATCAATGAGCTTTATTTAGTTAAACGTTCAACGTCACGAACGATCATCAATTCCTCATCAGTAGGAATCAACAACGTCTTAACCGTTGCATCCGCTGTTGATAAATCACGTTCAACACCGCGAATATGATTCTTTTCAGGATCAACTGCAATGCCAAAGTAACTTAATTTATCCGCAACTTCTTGGCGAATTGGAATATCGTTTTCACCAACACCAGCCGTAAAGACAATGGCGTCAACACCGTTCATCTCGGCGATGTATTGACCAATGTAACGAACGATCCGGTTGATGTACATATCACGAGCTAAGTGAGCTTTGTCGTTATGATCCTGAACCTTTTCCAAGTCACGCATGTCAGCTGAGTATTCTGAAACACCCAGTAAACCTGACTTTTTGTTCAAGATGTTGATCATGTCGTTAGGATCCTTAATGTTTAATTTCTCCATTAAGAAGGTTACCAATGAAACATCAATATCTCCTGAACGAGTAGCCATCATGATACCAGCTAAAGGCGTGAAGCCCATAGAAGTATCAAAGGACTTGCCGTTCTTAACAGCTGTAATCGAAGCACCAGCACCAATATGCAAGGTGATCAACTTCAAGTCTTCTAGGGGCTTACCTAACATGTCAGCAGCGCGGCTGGCAACATAACGGTGACTAGTCCCATGGGCGCCGTACTTACGAGCACCATACTTTTCGTAGTATTCGTAAGGAATCGCGTACATGTAGTTAGTCTTTGGCATCGTGGTATGGAATGATGTATCAAATACCGCCACGTTAGGAACATCTGGTAAAATCTTTCTGAATGCCCGAATACCCATAGCTTCAGATGGGTTGTGCAATGGTGCGTATTCAGCTAAGTCTTCAATCTTCTTCAAAACGTCATCGTCCACTAAGACTGAATCCGTGAAGAATTCACCACCAGCAACGACCCGGTGACCAACACCGGTAATTTCGTTATAGTTAGCAATGATCTTTAATTCGATCAATTTATCAAGCATTAAGTTGATGGCTTGTTCGTGATCATCAACGTCTTGGACGTTTTCAAACTTCTTCCCATCACCGTATTTGATGGTAACGATTGAATCCTTCAAACCGATTCGTTCAATCACACCACTGGTGATGACCTTTTCTGATGGTACTTCGAATAATTTAAACTTTAATGTTGAGCTTCCTGCATTGACGGCAAGTGTTTTTCCCATGTGATAATCTCCTTATGTTAACGCTTTAGTAAATCATTAAGTTCCCAATCAACTATTCCTGCAATAAACTTTGAAAATGCGGTTTGATCTTTAAATGACGGAAATTCGCCGATCATTACCTTATCAGCTTGCTTGACATCCTTACCATGCCGTTGCAACAGCATAATTGATTTTGCTGATTGCTGAGCAGTAAAGAGATCCTTTGGCAAGGCCAACAATCCTTGCAGATAAGCAGCATCTTGAAGCCATGATAAAAGCCCCTTAGATTCTGTGGTTGAAAACAACTGACTCGGAACTAAAAAGACACCATAGCCACCCGGCTTTACATAGCGCATTGCTTGTTCCAACAGTAGATGATGGACAAAGGAATGGCCTGACTGGGCGTGTGTCTTAAAATTTGTTACCTTTTCATCGAGTGGATAATAACCAATCGGCAAATCAGACACGACCAAATCAGCCTCTGGAATCTGCAATTCCCCCAGTGCGTCTTGGTGCATCAACGTCACTGAAGCATACTGTAAAGTCGTACTAATATCGGCCACTGACAGTAGTGATTCGTCGTTGTCGATTCCAATTGCGGCAACCTTTTCATGGGTCGCATCTTTCAACTGATTGATAATCGTCGTCAATAAATTGGCGGTGCCAACGGCTGGATCAAGGATCGTCAGTTGGTTTTGCTTTTCAACCAGCCGAATGACTAAATAACCCATGACCATCCCGATACTATCAGGAGTCATTTGATGATTACCCTGAATGTCATCTTCACGCATGGCCTTCAACATTGATAACTGAATGCCCTGACGTACCGTTTCTGGATTCAGTTGACCGCGATCAACAGAGTCATAAAGGCCCTGAAGCTGCTGCACAACCTTATCGTCCGGTCGACCGTCTTCGACCTGAACGTGTCCGTCAATCAGATTATCACCAGATTCAATAAAGGCGTCTAAATACGACGTCGAGAGCGCATCTTTCAGTAACTCACTCGATTCATCGAGCACTTTAAAAAACGCCTCTGTTTCTTTAATAGCCAGAATTGTCAACCTCCTGTCCTATTGGTTTTTCCGCACAAATATAAGTTTACAAATATTCGTCCGTTAATTCAAGCGAACAGAAGAAATTTAACTGCGTCTTCAGTTATTTAGCTCGTAATTGCTGTTCATAATACTGAATTAAGATATGATAGGCCTCTGCTTGATGCTGATAACCTTGTAACTGGAAGAGTAAAATACCACTCAAAAAAATTAAAAACAGCAAAGCGAGAATGGTAACGAATCCCTGGCGACTATTCATCATGTTCTCCAATGGCAGTGGTTGCTGAAAAATGTTGCAATTTGGTATTGACCTCGATTTTTAAGTGACGATGGTCGACCCCAAGCTGATAATCGGTCATCCCTGTGAAAAGTGGCATATATCCCCCCTTATCCGTTGTCAATATAAGATTGTCATCATGCCCTCTCAACAAATAAGCGCGTTCCTTATCCGTATGAGGTTCAAGATGTGCTTCATACGAATTAACCTTGTCTAAAGTAAACCGGTACTGATTGCCTTCCAATTCTCCCAGCATATGATACCAAGCCAATTGCTCATCATGTTTTTGCTGAGAACGCACTGCTAACATTTGAAAGCCAAATTGCAAGCTTAATAGGGCTAATGCCGTTACTACCAATGCGATTAGCGTTTCAATCAATGTAAACCCAGTTTTCATTTCATCACCCGTTTTTCTTGCTTTAACTGAGCCTCATATTGATGTCGCAACTGTTGAACACGCTCCTGCCGCTGCTCCAATTGGTTTTCCATGGTTGTTTGAGCCTGAACGTAAAGAATCAATCCAGCACTAATCAATACTAATCCCATTAAAGCATCACTCAGGACAAACGCCCGCTTATGCTTTTTCGCGATCAACATGATAGACCCCCCAACCCATTTGAATCACTAGCCGGTAAATCCGCTGATCAATATCCGATTTAAAGATGACCGTTCGTGGTGAAGTGGTCCCGTCAGAACGAATCGATAACTTTTCAGACTGGTCCGGATGTATGCTTCTCGGTAGTGCCAACGATTTCTCTTTTTGTGCCGTTCGAAAAACGATTGGTGACCCCTTTTCAATACTAATATCAGTGCTACGACCATGGTATTGAGCCTCATAAAGCGCCTGCTTCCAATAACCATCAAAGCTTTCCCAGAACGCGCGCTCGGTTTGCAATGACGAGCGGGAAAATCGCTGGCTACTAACCATAACGAGGACCAAAATACTGCTCATAATTAGTAAGGTTATCAGCATCTCAATCATTGTGAACCCTTCACGAACCGGCTTTAACTTCGTCGCCATTGATTTTGATCCCCTCTTTAACCGCGATTTTAACTTGCTTATCGGTTAGGTAACCAGCTTTTTGCAACTCATCCAAGCTCGCTGTCTTCTTTTCGGTTGTGTCTAGATAGGTGTCCAATTGGGCCTGAACCACGGTCGTCATTGCGCCAGTGTGAATCGTGTTCGCCCGGTTCTTTTGGTGGCTAATATTAGGAACGATGATTAAGATAAGCAGGCCTATGATAAAAAGTACGATTGTCATTTCAATTAAAGTAAAGCCCTTCTTTTTTCGTTGCATTATAGTCCTCCAATGGTATGGTACATGGGCAAGAATAAGCTGGCATAAGCACCAATGATGACTCCGCCAATCAAAATAAATGATAATGGCTGAATCCAGGTCATCATGACTTCTAAACGATTAGTAAGCCGCTGATAATAAAGTTCGGTCAGTGCGGTGAGTTCTTTAACCAACTCTGCCTGTGGTTTACCGCTTTGAAATAGTAACTGCAGTTCGTTTGGTAAAAAATGAAATTGCATTAAGACTTCAGAAAGTGGTAAACCAGCAGCTAGCGCAGTTTCTAATTTACCGCCTAGCTGATATAAAAGTGTCGTCGTCTTAGCTTTACGAAGTGTTAGCAAAATCTCTTGAAATCCCAGTCCGCCCTGAAACATAATCGTCAGAGTTGCCAGAAAATAATACCCATAATAGCCTTTAACAATTGGTCCAAGGATTGGTAGTCGGGCGGTTTGTTCCACCCGTTTTAAGATGGGCTGTTGTTTGATTGCTTGGTATGCACAGAAAAGAAGCAGTATCACCGGCAAGATCACAATACCCCACCACCAGTTTGTCGAATGCGCCTGATCAGAAGCTGCTAGCGCCTCAATTTGAGGTAGGATAACTAACTTCATCCCGGTGATGATGAACATTAATACGACTGCCAAGATCAGTGGGTACTGCAGCAACCGTTTAATTTTTTGATGACGCTGATGAGCTGTCTGCAGTAAACGACTTACCTGCCCCAAACTCCGTGTTAGCTGACCATGTTCTTCCGCCAGACGCAACTGTAACCCGATTTGATCATCCACGAAGGGTTCAAAGGTTTGACTCACGGTATAGCCGGCATGGAGGTGTTCGTTGATCCAACGTAAATCAGCCATTTGCGGTTTATACAAGACTTCGCAAAACCGAATTGCGTGTCGAACAGAAAAGCCCACCCGCAATAGGTCACTGATTGTTTGAAAAATTTTGGCCTGAGTACTGATTGACCAAGGTTTAACCTGCTTTAAATCGTCGATAGACTGCTGTGGAAATTTGGTCGTTATCTCTTGCATGTCTTAGATCCTCCTCCCACTGAGGTGTCATTGCGGTGGTTTGCTCCCATTTATCTACTGGGCCACTAGCGAGATCAAGCAACGCGCTCATTTCACCAGTATTAGTCGGTAATAGCCGTTGATAAGCCACACCCACCACTGCCTGAGTGATGGCCGCTGAATCGATTCCTAACTGTCTCAAGCGCGTAACGATGCCCTTGGCAGTCTGGGCATGGACGCTGCTTAACACTAGGTGACCGCTTAATGCAGCGTCAATTGCAGCTTGAGCCGTTTCATGATCCCGAATCTCGCCGATGATCAATACCTCTGGTCGGTGTCTTAACGCCACTTTGATCAAGGCCTGATAACTCATATCGGCTGCCGGATTTACCTGTAACTGTAAGAAGTCCGGTGCAACGATTTCAGTGGGATCTTCAACTGAAAGCACAGACAGTGATTCACTCAACTTTTTGGCTAAATGGTAGATCGTACTGGTTTTCCCTGAACCTGTGGGACCAGCAAATAGTAGCAATCCCCGCAACAAACTCCATTCGTGTAAGGTTGCCAACTGTTCTGGCATTAAGTAGGCTAAGCGCTGCTCTTCCAGAGGAAGTAACAGCCGAATCACAAGTGACTCTTGATTGATAAAATTACCGACACTGGATAATCTTAAATGAACCGTTTGACCAGCTACCGTCAGGGTTAACGCTCCTAACTGCGGTCGCCTAGTTTCAGTGATTGCCATGTTTGCTCGGTACTTAAAGTGAGCAATCAATTGCTGACCCTCATTAATTGTTAATTCTCTGACCAACGACAACCCATTACCATGATGTTCAAACACCTTATAAGTATCATGAACGGGTTGAATGTAGAGATCTGAACTACCGGATGCAACTGCGGCACTCAGCAGCGTTTGGCCTAATTGTTCTATCATTGCTTTTATCCTCCTGTGCCTAACTACGCTGATTGCATAACAGTAGTTTGGTGAGAGAACAAAAAAAGCCGTCCCTTTTACAGGAACGACTTTTTAAGCAGTTTAATTATTCAACGCCTTCAGGCAACGTAGCTGCTTCATAAACATCAGAAACATCATCGTTTGCTTCAAGTTCATCAATTAAACCTTGGTATTGAGAAACTTTATCTTCAGGAACTTCAGTAGTGTTCTCTGGGAACATCCGAACTTCTGCAGTATCCAAGTTGTACTTTTCCTGCAGGGCATCACGAGCTGCAGTCAAACTCGACGGATCTGTGAAGATTTCAAATTGATCATCGCTGGTCTTCATGTCATCCGCACCAGCGTCAAGTGCATCCATCAAAACCGTATCTTCATCGGCATCCAGGCCATCACGTAAGATAACGATGTAGCCCTTACGATCAAACATATAAGAAACTGAACCAGCAGCACCTAAGGCTCCACCATGATGTGTAAAGGCGGAACGAACAGCGGCGGCAGTTCGGTTCTTGTTATCGGTCAAAGCGGCCACCATGATAGCAGTCCCACCAGGACCGTAGCCTTCATAAGTGATTTCTTCGAACTTGGCACCGCCAACACCAGATGCCTTATCGATAGCGCGTTGAACGTTATCCTTAGGCATGTTAGCAGCACGAGCCTTATCCATCACCAAACGAAGTTGAGGGTTGTTTGCTGGATCAGGATCACCTGCTTTAGCGGCTTGATATAAGTCACGTGAGATTTTTTGGAAAATTTTTCCACGCTTAGCATCTTGGGCGTTTTTACGTCCTTGGATGTTATGCCATTTTGAATGTCCTGACATTTCACGACTCCTCTTTTCTTATAATATATTCGTTTACACAGACCTTATTATAATATCACGCGGTGAATTTCAATACAACCTGTCTGCAATGAAACCGGTAAAGTTTTCTATCCCCGTTGAACGATTGCTACAATAAACATTGCAACAACGGCAATCACCTGAATAATATCAAATAAGAAATGGGTCAAAATGACTTGCCAAATATTTCTTGAAAAATAATAAATCAAACCAAACAAAGCGCCAACACACATGTACGGAATCATTTGAATCAGCTGACCATGAAAATTATTCCAGTGCACCAGACCAAATGCAACGGAAGAAACGATCAGCATCAGCCAAGTCAATACGCCACGCCCACGCCACTGATAAAACAGCGCATGGCGAAAAACAATCTCTTCCGCAAATGGTGCCATCAGCGTGGTCAAACTAGCCACCAGCGCCATTCCAGCCGATTGAATACTCAAAACGTTCACAGCACCAGAACTAGCAACACCCATATATTGTAACGTTTGCCGGACAGCCGCCAAAACAAGGTAAGCCAGCAAAACACCACCAATTGCAACGAATAGCCCCATCCCTACGTGAGTCTTAAATCGCTGCCAATGACTAACTAATACGTCACGGTATAAATACACAGCAAGGCACAGGCCCACGAAGAAGATAACATCGACTAAAATAACTCGTGCCCATTTATTAGTAACGTTATCCGCGACAACTGCACCCAATCCGAGTTCTGCTAACGGAATGGCAATTGCAACTAGGGTTTTAACGCTTGAAATAGACTGCCGCTGAATTGCTGGGCGTGTTTCAGTTGGCCGGCGCTTAAAGTCTAAGTTGGAATGACCATTGGTTGAAATGACAACGTTAAACCGTTTCGTATTAAGCAACCAGTATGCTGCCACACCGAAAACCACCGTGTACACCAGACTGGTCCAAATACTCATTCCTGCAGTGTTGCTTAACGTACCAAAGGCCAACGCATCAAACCCATCAATTATACCGTGCGCAATAATCGGTAACCAAAGGCTGCCTGTCACTAAGTAAACCGCCGCAAAAAACGAGCCCAGTCCAACGGCTTCAAGCATTTGGACCAGTGTCATGGTTAAACTGCCACCAGTGGCATTAACCAAATGAACCAAACTAAACATCAGACCACTTAAAAAGACGGTCATTAACGGTCCCACGTGGTAGCGCTGGCGCAGCGTAGTGACTAAAATACCTCGAAAAACGTACTCTTCAAACAGACCAACTGACAGCCCTACAAAAACAGCCATGATAACGTGGCCCAACGTAAATTGAAATTGCGGATTCAGCGTTGAATCCCCCAATAAAACAACGATTACGGGTAAAACTAGCAGCCATTGATGATGTTCGCTGCTACGCCACCAGCTAACCTTAGCCTTGGGATACCAGTGGTTGAGTCCCCACCAGCAACCTAGAGCCAGTACTTCAGTAATTACCTGTGTCCCCATTTGAGAAATTACCGGCAATCCTGCTGATATCAGTCGCGCAACGATTGACGTCAGCGTCAAAATGACAATCGTTGCCAAAACTGACTCGACCGATAATAGCGCTGCTCCTCGCTTCATATGTCACCCCTCCAGTAAATTTGACAAAAATAAGCAGGCCTACGCTACCTTCATTTAGAAGATCGTGTCAAGCCTGCCTATTCAGCATCCACCAATGACTAGTGAGTTGATGCGCGTTTCATTAAGCCATATGGCAATAAGACAGTCTTATTTTCCACTGGTTCGTTATTCATCAATTTAGTCAGTAACCGCATAGCAACGGCCCCAATATCATACAGCGGTTGAGTAATTGACGACATCTTTGGCCGAACCATTTCGGTTAGCTTAGTATCGTTACTCGTGATAATCTCAAAGTCTTCAGGAACGTTCAAGCCCGCATCCGTCACACCATTCATCACACCAGCAGCTAATTCATCGTCACCAATGACTGCAGCCGTTGCGTTAACTGATTGCAATGCCGGTTGCAATAGTTGGCCGGCCTTATAAGAATAATCGGTTTCAAAAACCAGTTTCTCATCATACCGTAAGCCCGCTTTTTTCAGCGCCTGTTTGTAACCCTTCAGCCGATAGTCCCGATTAATTGGGTAATCTAAGCTGCCAGAAACAAAAGCAACCCGTTCATTACCATGATCGATCAGGTTCTTAGTGGCTTCCTCTACGGCAGCTGTATAGTCGATGTTAACACTCGGCATTTTATCCTGATCATCGACACAACCTGCAAGGACGATTGGCGTTTTAGAGCGTTCAAATTCTTTACGAACTTCATCGCTGATGTCGTTGCCCATAAAGACAATGCCATCAACTTGTTTTGCCATTAAAGTGTTAAGTACCTGCACTTCTTTACGGCCATTTTCATCAGAATTGGTTAAAATAATATTGTATTTATACATCATGGCAATATCATCAATTCCCCGTGCCAGTGCTGAAAAGTAGATGTTCGTCACATCCGGGATGATGACACCGACAGTCGTGGTCTTCTTACTGGCTAATCCACGTGCTACAGCGTTCGGACGATAATCCAAGCGTTCAATTACATCTAAGACTTTTTTCCGAGTCGCCGGTTTGACGTTGGGATTCCCGTTAACCACTCTTGATACAGTGGCCATCGACACATCGGCTTCACGGGCGACGTCATAAATTGTTACGGTCTGTTTATCCATTGCGATAGCCCTTTCTTTATTGGTTTAATTTGTTTTCATTGATTTTCAGTAACTCGTTAAATATATCAGATATATTTTCAGAAATCAAATTGAAAACGTTTTCAACTTGATAATACACTCTTCTAAATGACTTTTCAAGACCATAGTGGGAGTTCTAACTCTACTAGCAATGACCAAAAATCAAGTCAATCACACCTTGACTACTCAATTAGTTTCTGAAAGTGCTTGTTATAACTGGTTTCATACCCATTTTATGTATCAATAAGAATCACCCATTTTCGTGACTTAGATTAGAATAATTCTGTTTTGCAAAATATTTAGTCACCTAGACCATTCTTCTATTTTGGCGTGTTTCAGGGTAAATAGCATCCACTTCCGTTCAATAACTGATGCCCTACAATGATTTCACCGAATGGTTTCCTAAACATGCTATAATAATTGCATCCTAATTCGAGGTGATTCCTTTGTCAAAATTACAACAGGTCCAACAATGGACTGAGCAGCATCACGCTGATTTTACCTATATCAGTGATCCAAGAACCATTCAGTACCTCACCGGCTTTTACAGTGACCCCATCGAACGGGTTCTGGCACTGATCGTGTTTCCCGATCAGGATCCCTTTATGTTTGCACCTGCCTTAGAGGTTGAAGCCATCAAAGACACCGGTTTTTCATTTCCTGTATACGGTTACTTAGATCATGAAAATCCTTGGCAGATGATTGCAGACAACGTGAAAAAGCGTGTGACGCGCCCCACTGAAATTGCTTTAGAAAAAACGCAACTTTCAGTAGACCGACTTGAACATCTGCAGCAAGTCTTTCCCAACGCCCATTTTAATCAGGATATGACACCTTTCATCAATCAGTTGCGAGTGATTAAAACGGCTGATGAAATTGAAAAATTAAAGATTGCTGGTAAGTGGGCCGACTTTGCTTTTGAGAAGGGCTTTGCCGCTGTTAAAGCAGGCCGCACCGAACAACAGGTCGTAGCTGAATTACAGTACGCCTTAATGAAAGAAGGTATCATGCAAATGAGTTTTGATACCCTAGTTCAAGCCGGTGCACACGCAGCCGAACCACATGGGGCTACTAACGCCACTAAGTTTAAAAACAATGAATTGATTCTGTTCGATCTGGGCACAATTTGGCAAGGTTACATTTCTGACGCATCCAGAACCGTTGCGCTCGGCAAACCAACCGCAAAACAACTCGACATCTATCAAGTCTGCCTAGAAGCACAATTGACCGCACAGGCAGCTGCTAAGCCCGGTATTACAGCTGCTGAACTAGATAAAGTTGCCCGAGATATTATTACTAAAGCCGGCTATGGTGAGTACTTCATTCACCGTCTCGGCCACGGTATGGGGATGAGCGAACACGAATTCCCATCTATCATGGAGGGTAACGACATGGTCCTTCAGCCTGGCATGTGCTTCTCAATTGAACCCGGTATTTACATTCCTGGTGTGGCTGGCGTTCGAATTGAGGATTGTGTCCATATCACTGAAAATGGTTGTGAGCCATTCACGCACACCTCAAAAGAATTAACCTATGTTGGTGAATAACGAGTGTGTGACAAAACTCGGTAGATTCCAGAATTTAACGCAAATAAAACCCATTCCGGCGAACTTTGTCGGGATGGGTTTTATTTGTGTTAAATGGCAGGAATCTGAGCTTTGGCGCACGATTAGGCAATATTGACGCATTGAGCCAAAGGACAGTCATCATTAATTTTTGCTGAAAAATTGATTGAAATACTTGCCAATATAAACTTATGGCAGAACCTCGTCTTTTTTTATTAAATTACTCTTGGTTAGTATCATCAGTACTATCTTTGGCGTTATCGTCATTCTGTTGGTCATCTACTGGTGTCGTCGGTTCATCAGCAACATCAGCACCGCCAAAGGTATCTTCACTGTTTAAGACAATGTCATCCGAATCATCATCCGCAGAGGTGGAAACGTCCGCCAATTCATCACGTAATGAATCATCTGAGTCTTCATCTGAATCCGTCTTTGGCTTTAGCTGTGGATCGGCAGCAAACCTGCTGGCAGCGTCCTTTACCCGATCACTAACAGTCTGAGTTTGATCAGAGAAAGTTTCCTTAAAGTCGTCCCAAGCATCACTGGCATAAAAAGCGTAGTCCACAGCCCGATCTTTAGCAACGTCCATTTTTTCTTGCAAATCTGCTTTTAGTTCTGCTTTATCCTCGTCACTCAAACGACGGTAGGCAACGTGTGCTGCAGCAGCCCCAGCAGCTAACCCAACTAAAAAGCCAAACTTCTTTCCCATAAGTCAAAAACTCCTTTCAATCATCAATCCTTATTTTTTCGGCCACGATAAGCGTTAAAAATCGACTCACCAAGTTTAGCAAATAAACTGGTTGTTGCGGTCTTCTTAGCCGTTGACTTGACCTTACCCGTTAAATCATGAGTAGCTGAATTTAATTCAGAAACACTCGTCCCCAAATCTGCAGCCGCTTTAAACACCGGATCAATTGTTGCTACTTTATGGTTCACATCATCCAATAAACTATTGGCATTCGCTAAAATATCTTCAGCGTGCTTACTGATCACGTCCAAATCTTCAGTCATCGTTTTCACACTCTTGTTGACCTCACTGAGGGTTCGCACCATCTTCATTAAGAAAGTACCGATAAATAATACCAAAATTAAAAATGCGATGGCCGCAATCAAACCTGCCACTTGTCCTGCTGTCACTGTACCCCTCCTTACTTTTTACTGTTAGGTTAAGAATAGCATTGCGAATACTTCGACGCAATATAAACCCACCGGAACAACTGCTTTTTTTGAGCCGAATCTGTTACACTAATTGATGAAACTATTTCAAGGAGCGATCGTTATGATATTGACCAGCAACCTCACCCGCTTCATCCAGCACTTCAACTGGCAGCACATTGGCGAACAGATTGCCACAACAGTCTTTCAGCTTTTGCTTGTCACCATCGGACTACTGCTGGTTGACTGGATTGGTAAAAAAATTATTCGGCATTTATTTAAACGCTACCGAAAAAACAAGTTCGTTGAAGGTTCATCAAACCGCGTAGATACCATGTTTACCTTAGTGATGAATATTTTCCAGTATACGATTATTTTCTTTTGGATTTATGCACTGCTATCATTCATGGGCGTCCCCGTTGGTACGTTGATTGCCGGGGCTGGTATCTTTAGTCTAGCTTTAGGTCTTGGCGCACAGGGCTTTGTTTCGGATATTGTCACCGGTGCGTTTATTTTGATGGAAGACCAAATCAACGTTGGTGATTCAGTCAAAATTGGTACGGTGGAAGGTACCGTATCCGCCGTTGGTATCCGGACTACCCAAGTCATCAGTGCGGACGGTACTTTAAACTTCATTCCCAACCGTAATATTACCATCGTCAGCAATAAATCCCGCCATGAAATGCGAGCCATGGTACAGATTCCTATTTTTCCTGACTCGCCCATTGACCAGATCAACGACATCATTGAAAAAGTGAACCAAACCGTACCAGCACAGTTTCCAACAATCACTCAAGCACCCACAAATATGGGAACCGTGCCCTTAACAAACGGTCAAGTAGTCATTCAAGTTGTCACCTTTACGCAGCCGGGTGAACAGTTTGACGTTCAGCACAAACTGCTGTCTGCTTACTTAAAGGCCATCAATGACGCCAATATTGAACTGCCAACAATTTACCATAACGATGCCAAGTAATGCCACAATTTAACTCGACAAATCACAAAAAACAGTAACGACGAATATCCCTAAACTAAGGGGATATCCATCGCTACTGTTTTTGTATACCTATAATGAAGCACAATTCATAGCGTAAACTCGTGCATGATCTTAACGGCCACTATTATTTTCCACCGACTTCAGTAACGGTTGAACATCATACTGTTCGGAAAAATTATGGGCTAAATAATTCATCCGCTTCAATAGCTCACGACGGGTAATAATGCCAGTAAAAGTTTTTTCATCTGAAACTACTGGTACAAAATTATCGTCGATCAGTAAATGCATAATCTCTTCTAAATCAGTTGGATCCTCAATCGAACGAAAATCAGTTTGCATCACGTCGGCCACTGTCAGTCGACGTAAGTTTTCTGACGCCACGTGATCCGTGTCCAGCATGTGCTCCGTAATCATTGACAGCGAAACTAACCCGCAGAGGTGCTGGTCATTGTCTAAAACTGGTACTTTAGAGTAACCGACCTTCGTCAGCACCAAAAAGGCGTGGTAACAATCATTTTTTACCATGACATTGGCAACGAGATTAGCTGGAATAATTAAATGATCATGGTCAGCCATAATCATTTTTTTAATTGGTTCATCAATCATTCTTGGAATTCACTTTACCTTTCTAGCGTTGGAATTGCTGGTGAAGCTGAGCAACTTTCTTCAATTCACGATCATAAAAATCAACGCGCATTTGATCAGGCAAAACCTCGATGATGGCAAAAGTACCGCCAATCGACGCATATTCACCCCGTGGCAGGGAAATACTGCCGGGATTAACATAGAGACGCCCTTGCGACATTTCAGCTGCTAACCGATGAGTATGCCCGAACAGCACTACCGATGCACCAATCTCGCGAGCTTTAAGATCTAATCTGGTTAAACTCATGCTAACGTCGTATAAATGCCCATGCGTCATAAAAATCTTTGTGCCGTCAACCATCTGCTGAACTTCATTGGGAAAATCCGTACCGAAATCGTTATTGCCTTTAACAACCTGGACATCCTTGAACAGTGGATCATCCTGCGTCATTTCCGAATCACCGCAATGGAAAATAGCATCCACTTGATGACCATAAGCTTCAAAAATGGTCTGCAGAATTTCCCGGTCACCATGATTATCACTAACAGCTAACAGTTTCATGCTACTTCTCCCACCAATCATCAAACTGAATCATCATTTTTTGCGTAGCCCGGCCTCGGTGACTGATGGCATTTTTTTCAGCGTCACTCATTTCTGCCATGGTTTTTCCTTTTGACGGAACGTAAAACAACGGATCATAGCCAAAGCCGTTCTCACCGCGAGGCGCAGTTAAAATTTCACCATGTACTTCACCGTCTACTACTAACTTTAAACCATTGGGCTTAAGCAAAACTAAAGTGGTGTGGAAAGTTGCCTGTCGTTTATCAGCAGGTACGTTCTTCAGGTTATTCAATAATTTAGCATTGTTAGCAGCATCATCGTGATCACCGGCATATCGTGCTGAGTATATTCCAGGTTCGCCATTTAAAGCAGCCACTTCTAGTCCTGAATCATCAGCTAGAACTGGCAACTGTGTGTGATCAGCAATGGCTTTGGCTTTGATGGTGGCATTCTCTTCAAAAGTAGCCCCGGTTTCGGCAATCTCACCCACGTCGGAATAATCCGCTAAGGTTTTAATCGTAATTCCCTTCGGTGCAAGCATCTCGGAGAATTCCCGTGCTTTACCTTGATTACGAGTAGCAATCACTAATGTATTAGGCTTCATGACTGGACTCCTTTAGTTTCAAATCGCCGTATGCCTCCAGCTGTTCAACTGGAACGTGGCTAACATTCAGTTCAGATAGTTGCAACCAGTCCTTAGCAATGGCACTGAAACTGTTAACATCACCCGTAGTATAAAACTTAGGACGCTCAGATTGGCTGCTAGTATTCAACAGGCCTTCATCAGCCAAAAGTTGTTTGACAACGCCTACCGTCTCCATCCCAGAATCAACTAACGTCACATCTGCCCCCATCGCTGAACGAATTGAGTCGATAAGTAACGGAAAATGCGTGCACCCTAAAATCAAAGTATCTACTGGATGCACTTTAAAATACTGTAATTGATCAGCAACAAGCTGATTTGTTTGTGGATCATGATACTTATCTGCTTCCACCGCTGTCACGAAGTCGGGACAAGCTAGACCCTCAATCGAAGCATTTGGGGCTAAGTGACTAATGGCGCTCTGATAAGCGTGGCTCTTGATCGTTCCCTCAGTAGCAATCACACCAATGTGCTGGCCAGTTGAAACCTTAACTGCGGTCTGACTGCCAGAATCGATGACGCCAACTACGGGAATCGATAGCTTAGCCTGTAAAATCGGTAACGCTGCTGCGGTAGCAGTATTACAAGCAAGTACCAGTGCCTTAATGTGCTGGTCTAATAAGAAGCCCGCAATTTGCTGAACAAAGTGGACAACTTCTTCAGTTGGGCGAGGGCCATAAGGTAACCGTGCCTGATCGCCTAAAAAGACAATTGATTCGTTTGGAAGTTGTTTGAGAGCTTCTTTAATAACGGTTAGACCGCCAACACCGGAATCTAAAAAACCAATCGGTTGAGATGTCATCACAATCTCCCTTTCAAATATATCTTGAAACTACATTATTATCCTTTTTAACACCGGAAGCAAGAAATCTCAGTTTTTTTTAAGTTCCGTTAATTATCTTGCAATTTAAGCACATTCCATTGTAATCTTAACGTAATAGAAAAGTGAATGGAGAACACCTCATGAATAATCAGATTTACGCACATTATCTTTCAGATCCCGAAAGCACCCCACTTTTTGGTAAAGCTCTCTTTCGAGACGTTGTTTTAAACGATCTATTGGGCGCCGATGCAGGTAGTATTGCTTACTGGGAAGGCAAACAGCTGGCAAGACGATTCACCTTAGGAAGTATCCAAGATCTCGTTTTATTTTTCCAGCAAGCTGAACTCGGTGATCTGATGCTGCAAAAACAAACGGCTAAGGAATGGCAGTTTACACTTAGTGGAAAGCCCGTTACCAGCCGGCTTTCTTTACAGCCAGATGCCACTTTTTCACTGGAAGCCGGTTTTTTGGCACAAACTGCTCAACAAATGGTTGGCGTCATCGCTGAAACCGAAATGGGTGAAAAGCCTAAGCGAGCAGAAGGCATCAGCCTGATCGTTCACTTAGATCCTAAAGACGCGATTTCAGATCCGCAAGAATTAGACGCAATGAAAATCATCGATTAACAAGTATGAAACTAAAAAAATGGTCCCATTATCAGCATATCAACTGATAATGGGACCATTTTTTGATGCCTAACTGCGCTTTAAGCTTCAACGTATTGTGACAGTAATTGCTTTAATTGATCCTTGCTGTGATAGCCAACGATCGTATCCACTACTTGACCGTCCTTTTTCACAAGAAGGGTTGGGATACTCATAATACCGAATTTTTGTGGTGTATCTGGATTAGCATCAACATCCATCTTGTTGAATGTTACGTCATCCATTTCACTAGATAGTTGTTCAACTACTGGCGATTGCATCCGGCAAGGACCACACCAAGTTGCCCAAAAATCAGTAAGTGTAACACCCTTCGATGTATCGTCTTCAAAAGTTTTATCAGTCGTTTCTGCAACAGCCATAAAACAATCCCTCCTTTATTTGTTTACCTTTAGTAAGTGTATCAGATTTTCTCAAAAGAACAAGTATTTAGCGTTTAAAGCTTAACGATGGTCGACCCATCACCACCAGCATTAGCCGGTGAAAAGCCAAAGGACTTGATCCTTGGATTAGACTGCAAGTATTCAGTGACACCCTTTCGCAGTGCACCAGTCCCTTTTCCGTGAATGATGGTGACTGACGGATAGCCTGCCAAAAGAGCCGAATCAATGAACCGATCAACCTCTGCCATGGCCTCTTCGTAGCGGTGTCCCCGTAAATCTAAGGTCGGTGATACGCCATTAGAACGAGTTCGGGTAACCGTTGCTCGCGGTTTCGGTGCTTGCTTTTCAGGTGCTGCCCGTTCCAGATCAGTATCCTCAATCTTCATCTTCAAGATGCCCATTTGGACTTCAAAGTGATGATTATCGATTTTATCCATAATCACACCTCGTTGACCATAGGACCGCACCACGACTTCATCACCAATTTTGAAGTTGTGCCGCTTCTTTTCACGGTTTAAGACCCGGTTCTTCTTCAGGCGCTGATCTTGCTGTAAGGCGTTAATTTGGCCTTTAGCATCAATCAACTGGTCTTCCTTAATTACTGTCTTGCCCGCTTTAAGTTGCTTCTTACGGATATCTTTGATGATCTCATCCGCACGCAACCGCGTCTTTTCCACCAACTTATTGGCATCGTCTTTAGCCTGCTCCATCAGCTGATCTTTTTGCTTCAGATAACCGTCAAATTTATCTTTCAAATCTTTTTCTAGCTGTTCTGCTTCCGCCAAGTTTTGGGCCGCTGCTGCAGCATCTAAATCAGCCTGCCGCTTTTGAGCCGTTAAATCAGCAATCATATTATTCAAATCTTGACTGTCATCATCAGTCAGACTACGAGCTTCATCGATAATGGTCGATTCAAGTCCCAAACGTGTCGCAATTTCCAACGCATTACTGCGTCCCGGAATACCAATTAGCAATCGATACGTTGGTTTCAAAGTTTCAGTATCGAACTCCATGCTGGCATTGATTGTTTCCGGTCGATTATACCCATAGGCTTTTAATTCAGGATAGTGGGTCGTTGCAATGACTTCGCTGCCCATAGCGCCGATTTTATCCAAAATAGCCATTGCCAGTGCTGCCCCTTCTTGCGGATCAGTCCCAGCGCCCAGTTCATCCACCAAGATCAAACTGTGATCACTGGCAGCGCCTAATATTGACACGATATTTTCAATATGGGACGAGAAGGTACTTAAATTTTGTTCAATCGACTGATCATCACCGATATCAGCAAACACTTCGTCAAATAAACCAACTTGTGAATGCTCATCCGCAGAAATAAAAAGACCGGACTGGGCCATCAACTGAGTGAGACCAACCGTTTTAAGCGTAATGGTTTTCCCACCAGTGTTAGGTCCAGTGACAATAATTGCCTTGTAATCCTTACCTAAAGCAATATCATTGGCAACAACTCTTTTAGGATCGATCAAGGGATGACGCGCCTGACGCAGCGCAATCTGGTTTTCCGGTGATAAGATTGGCTCCGTCGCTTTTAAATCGTTCGCATAACGCGCCTTTGCGTTAACAAAGTCTAAATGTCCCAGAATTGTTGCGTTATTCTGAATATCTTCTTGATAAGGTCGAAGTAAATTGGACAATTCCAATAAAATTCGCCGTTCTTCTTGCCGCTCAGCGATTTGTGATTCACGAAGCTGATTATTCTTACTAACCACTGATTCTGGCTCAATGTAGAGTGTTTGACCACTGGCACTTTGGTCGTGGACAATACCGCCGAAATGCTGCTTATACTCTGCCTTGACTGGCAAAACGTACCGATCATCACGAATCGTCACCAAAGTATCACTCAAATACTTGGCGTTTTTACCCCGGGTATAGCCCGCCATCTGATCACGAATCGTACCTTCAAAATTATTGATTTGGCGCCTAATTCGGCGTAATTCTGGTGAAGCTTCATCGGTTAGACGACCATTATCTTCCAATGACACACTTAACCGCCGACTCACATCGGGTAAATGAACCAACTGTCCGACCACGTCGTACAAGCGACGCAGTTCAACAGGACGCTGGTTTAAATCATCAAAGAACCCAATTACCGACTGAACCGTTTTTAGGACCTGGCTGATTTGCGCCAACTCAGTCCCGCTCAACGTCCCTTCAATCGCCAATCGTTTTAAGTGCGGACTGACATCGGCCAACTTAGGAATCGGAATACCACTTTCTAGCCGGTAAATATCTGCCCCATCTTTAGTTTCGTCAATCTGTTCTTGAACCCAGTCGAGATTACTGCTGGGCTCCAATTTTTTTAACTCGGCATCACCCGCAGCAGAAACCAGATACTGTCTTAACTGCTGTTTGATTTGGTCATAGGCCATCGTTTTATAAATTTTGTTATTCATCGTTAACTCCCATAACTCAAATGCTGTTGTGACTCATGATGCTTACTGAAATCCGTTAAACCGATTTAAAGCTAGGACTCAGGAGAACTTGTGTGATCATCATCCTGATCCTGCTTTTTTAAGCGATCATAAGCTTCGGTCTTTTCTAATTGATCGGATATCGCGTTAAAAGCTAATAAAATCGAGGCTTCTTCCTTACTCATATCAGGTGCCAATTTTTTTAACTGCGCAAGCTGTTTATTCATCAAATCGGTAACAGCTTGCATATGAGCTTCGGTTCGATTGCCGACAATCGTATAACTTTGACCGTCAATTACCGCTTTAAAGCGTCTGCGAGCTGGTTGTGGTTTTTTAGCGTTGTCCAAATGATTCACCTCCAGAGTCTCTATTAAACTCATTTAGCCGCTGACCCAAACGGACCAGCGGCTAAATGAACGAGGATGATATCAGACTTAAAGCTGGCATACCACCTCACTAATACTCATCTACTTAGGATCTGGTACTCCCCAGTCTTGATCGGAAGCATCAGTACCGCCACCATTTAAGAAGGTGTTCAGCATTGACTCAACCATATCCCATTCATCATCGTTTTCGATTGGAATCAAATCGCCGCCTTGTGGATCGGCAGGATCATCACCGTCTGCAAGTTGGTAAGCTTGAATGTCCACTTCTTCATCGTCAGCTTTACCAGCTGGATAAAGTAAAATGTAAGATTTGTTGTAGTCTGGTGATTTAAACGTAAACAGAACGTTATATAATTCCTCGTTGCCGTTTTCATCCACCATTGTAATTTGTTGTTCGTCGTTGTTTTCACTCATGTTAGTCTGCCTCACTTTTCTTTTGTTAAAGGGCCTTTGCGATCCAAGTAGTTCTGAAGAATCAAGCTGGCTGCTAGCTTATCGATCACTTTTTTGCGCTTTTTACGCGAAGTGTCTGCTTCTTCCACTAACATCCGTTCAGCCTCGACGGTGGTTAACCGTTCATCCTCAAAATCGACTGGTAAATCAAATGTTTGTTTCAATAATTCTCCATAATCTTGAGAAGCCTGGGCTCTAGGTCCCAGCGTGTTGTTCATGTTCTTCGGTAATCCTAAGACGAAACCGGTCACTTCATAATGTTCAACCAGTTCCTTCACTCGGTCAATGCCAAACTGTTTTTCTTCTTCATTGATTCGAATGATCTCAATACCCTGCGCAGTCCAGCCGAGCATGTCACTCACCGCAACTCCGACAGTTCTTGAACCTACATCTAATCCCATTAATCTTATCACTTAGTAGCCGTCCCATTCTCATTTAGGTAGAAGCGAACCAATTCTTCAATGATTTCGTCGCGCTCATGCTTACGAATCAAATTCCGGGCGTCGTTAATACGAGGAATGTAAGCCGGATCTCCGGATAACAGGTACCCGACGATCTGATTAATTGGATTATATCCCTTTTCCTCCAACGCTTGGTACACAGTCACCAATGTCTCATGAACATCTTTCGGCTTCTTATCACCGAAATCAAAATACATGGTTTTATCTAACGTACTCATGATCACACCTCCACCAATGCTATTTGTTCTTATTTTACCTAATATGGTCAAGAACGACAATGGTTGTGGAGCGTTGTAATTGGAATGAAATATATTAAACAGCAATTGAACGCTTTTTCAACCTAGTAAGTAAAGTCTAACACGTTAGCCTAAATTTGACAGCCATTTTGCAGCTTCGGTCATGGCATCCTGCAAACCTGCTGGGTTCTTACCACCCGCCTGTGCGAGGTTTGGCCGGCCACCACCGCCACCATTAATTTTTGGTGAAATCGCTTTGATTAAGTCACCGGCTTTAACACCGGTCTTAATAGTATCGTCATTGACGGCCACGATCAAGTTAGCCTTTTCGCCCACTTCAGCACCTAATACTAACACGTCGGATAATTCCTTTTGACGCCAAGTATCAGCCAGCTGACGCAACTGATCCATAGAGGAAACTTGAACCACACCGGTGATCAACTTTTTACCGTTAACATCTTGAACGTTATCAAAAATGGCACCGGCTTGTTGACTAGCAAGTTTCGCTTCCAAACTGTCCGCTTTATTCGACAACGTCTTAATTTGTTCTTGCAGTTGCTGAATCTTTACGGGAACATCTTCAACTTTTTGTGACTTCAATGTCGCAGCCGCATTCGTCAAGATTTGGTCGTGCTTTTCAAGGTATTCGTAAGCATCACCCGCAGTGACGGCTTCGATTCGTCGAGTACCAGCACCGATACCCGTTTCCGAGGTGATCTTAAATAGACCCAGTTCGTTGGTATTCTTGACGTGAGTCCCACCACAAAATTCGATGGAGAAGTCGCCAACTGAAACCACCCGGACTTTGTCGCCATACTTGTCGCTAAATAGTGCAATGGCGCCCATTTTCTTACCGGTTTCTTGGTCAGTCACCGTAGTTGTCACAGGGATTTCTTCAAAAATCTTCTCATTAACGATGGCTTCTACCTTGGCGAGATCTTCTTCAGTAACTTGACCAAAGTGGGTAAAATCAAACCGCAAATAGTTTGGTTCAACCAGTGAACCTGCTTGCTGCGTATGACCACCGAACACGTTTCTCAATGCTTGATCCAACAGGTGGGTTGCCGTATGGTTTTTCTCAACTTTACTGTGAAAATGAGCATCGACTTTAAGCGTCATTTGGTCGCCAACTTTAATACCGCGGTGCAGCTTCAAAGTGTGCAGGTTTTGACCATTTGGTGCATGTTGCACGTCTTCAACGGTGGCAATTAAATTGCCGTTTTCGTCTAAAACATCACCCTTATCAGCAACTTGACCGCCCATTTCAGCGTAGAACGGTGTCTTGTCAAAAATGACTTGGGCAACTTCGCCTTCAGTAGCATCCGTTAACTTTCCGTCAGCCACGATGTCCGTTATTTTAGCATTTTCAACTTCTAACTGCGTGTAACCAACGTATTCACTTGGTGATTTAACGCCAACTAAAACATCGGATTGCACACCCATTGAATTATCGGTATTACGGGCTTTACGGGCGCGATCCCGTTGCTTCTTCATTTCAGCCTTAAAGCCGCCCTCATCGACTGTAATGTGATCGTCAAAAGCGTATTCACGGGTAAGCTCAACTGGGAACCCATAAGTATCATAAAGCTTGAAGGCTTCTGCACCATCGATTTCAGACTTGCCGCTCTTCTTGGTTTCAGCAATCAATGAGTTCAGTAAATTCAACCCATCAGACAAGGTTTCGTTAAAGCGGTCTTCTTCAGACTTCACAACTTGAGCGATATAATCACTGTTTTGCAGCACTTCAGGATAGTAAGCCTTCATTGCTTCACCAACGACGGGAACCAGTTTGTAAAGAAAAGCACCTTGAATACCAAGTTTTTGACCATTGACAACGGCCCGTCTGATCAAGCGACGGATAACGTAGCCACGGCCTTCGTTAGAAGGTAAGGCACTGTCTCCGATAGCAAATGTGATGGCTCTAGAGTGGTCAGCAATCACCTTGAACGAAATATCTAGTTTAGGATCCTGACCATACTTTTTACCGTCACTGTATGATTCAGTAGCGTGAATCATTGGTAAGAAGAGGTCAGTTTCAAAGTTCGTTTTGGCATTTTGGAAAACGGAAACCACTCGTTCCAGACCCATCCCAGTATCAATGTTTTTACGTGGTAATGGTTTGTACGAGCCATCTGGTTCATGGTTGAACTGTGAGAACACAATGTTCCAGATCTCCAAGTAACGTTCGTTTTCACCACCAGGATAGTTTTCTGGATCATCTTCAGCCAGGTTATTGAAAGATTGGCCACGATCGTAGAAAATTTCACTATCTGGACCTGAAGGACCCTCACCGATATCCCAGAAGTTATCTTCTTGCTCTACAATGTGATCCGGTGCCACGCCGACTTCTTCCCAGCGCTTCTTAGCAGCATCATCTTCTGGATAAACGGTAATGTACAATTTTTCTGGATCCCAGCCAAACCAGTCATCGGAAGTTAACAGTTCCCAAGCCCAGGCAATAGCTTCATCCTTGAAATAATCACCAACTGAAAAATTACCGAGCATTTCAAATAAGGTATGGTGTCGAGCAGTCCGGCCAACGTTTTCAATATCGTTAGTCCGAATAGACTTTTGAGAACTGGTCATCCGTGGGTTCTTTGGCACAACGGAACCGTTAAAATAGTTCTTCATGGTGGCAACACCTGAGTTGATCCATAGCAAAGTTGGATCATCAACTGGCACTAGTGAAGCACTAGGCATGATTGTGTGACCTTTGCTCTTAAAGAAATCCAGATACATCTGGCGAATTTCACTGCTGCTTAATTTTTTCAATATCTTTCTCCTTTTTAAAATAATAAAACACCGCTGCTAGTAAAGACGCCATAGACGCGGTACCACTTTACTTGCAACGATGTTTGATCGTTTACCTCTTAAGGCTCAATGCGCTGAGCAACGGTTATTTAATTCTTTACAAGGGAGCACTCAGCATGGGAATCGTTTTTCACATCAGCCAAAACGTTTCTTAAAAGTCCAGCCGCTAAGCATATCCTCGCAATTAATACGCATATTAGTATACATTTTTTCCAAAATTCATGCAACCTGCTTTACCATATCGATCAAGCAAGTTCGCAGATTATTTGTAACGCTGTGATGAAGCTTTTTTGTTCTTTCGATTGGTTCGGTTCTTTTGACGCATTTCAACACGGTGTTCAAACCATTGTTCCTTAGAAATCGCCTTTTTGATGTTCTTCTTGTAGCCTGGTTTGACAGTCCTCTTTTTCTTCTGAATTCTACCCGCCAATGAGCCAGAAATCTTCTTTGCTCGAGGACCACGCTTCTTACGCCGGTTACGGTCAAAGGAATCAACAACTTCACCATTCTTGATTTGCTTGGGTTTAAACACGATTCCCATATCTTCAAGTTCCTGAATCTGTTCTTCTTGATCAGGCGTGTAAAAAGTAATGGCTGTTCCTGGCAAACCTTTCCGACCCGTCCGGCCGACCCGGTGAATAAAGTAATCGAGGTCGTCAGGAATACCATCGTTGATCACGTGAGAAACGCCATCGATATCAATGCCTCGAGCGGCTAAATCAGTAGCCACCACAAATTGGAAGTCCAGGTTTTGAATCTCACGCATCACCCGTTTACGCTGCCGGGCTGGAACGTCACCGTGGATCACAGCAACCTTTAAGCCTTGTGCTTTAAGGTAATCGGCAATTTCTACTACTCGTTGCTTGGTGTTAGCAAAAACCAAAGCTAAATAGGGTTCACCCATGGTCAGCAACTGATAGATCAACTCGTTCTTCGAGTGACCCTTCGTTGGTAGCAACCAGTTATCAATGGTCGGACTGATCACTGACTTAACTGGGATTTCTTCTACCACTGGATTGTCCATGTATTTCTTCAAAAATGGCCGTAACTTGGCAGGAATCGTTGCTGAAAAGACCATCATTTGCAAGTGTTCAGGCATTCTTGCAGCAATTTGATCAACGTCAGCTAAGAAACCTAAATCAAGGGTCATATCCGCTTCATCCACAACAAATTGTGCAGCCGTATGCACGTCGAGCGCACCGTTTTTAATTAAATCACGAATTCGTCCTGGTGTGCCAATAACTAATTCGGGCTGTTCACGTTCCAATTTTTCAATTTGACGTTTCTTATCCGTACCACCGACGTAGTTACCGATCCGAATGGGCTGAGGACTGTGCTTAGCCAATTGCTTCGCATCCCCATAAATTTGATAAGCCAATTCACGGCTAGGTGTTGTAATGACTGCTTGAACTTCGTGGGTCTCTGGGTCTAACGCATCGAAAATTGGTAGCAAAAAGGCGTGGGTCTTCCCGCTACCTGTTTCTGACTGACCAATCACACTCTTTCCGGCGCGGATCACGGGAATTAATTTTTCTTGAATCCCGGTTGGTTCTGTGAAACCGAGTTCTGCCACTGCCTCGTTTAAAAAGGGCTTTAAACCGAACTCTTCAAAAGTTTGACTCATGTTATTCTCCTTGTTTTGACAATAGGGCGTCTAGTTCTTTAACGACTTGCTTGATTTCATCATCGTCGTGAGCCACGGCACCGCTGGCTAAAGCGTGTCCGCCGCCACCGTGCCGCTTCGCTAATTCATTAATGGCTGGACCCTTTGACCGTAACCGAATCCGGTAAGTGTGGTCTTTAGATTCCACGAAAATTGCCCAAGCAGAAACTTCCTTCAGCCGGCCTGGTAATGGCACAACTGAACTAGTAGATTCATCCCCAAGTTTGAAAGGTTCCAATACCTCATCACTCAGCTTGATATACGCTGCACCACTGGGTAAAATGGTTAAGTTTTCGTAGACGTAAGCTGATAGTCGTGCTAACGGAATTGAAATTTCGTCTTCTTTTTGATTAACATCACTGGCAGAAAAATCGAACTGCATTAACTCACCAGCTACTTTCATAGTGTGGGTTGAGGTTGATGGATACATGAATCGGCCTGTATCACCGACGATACCAGCATACAGCACCCTGGCAGCTTCAGCCGTGCAAGTCAATTCTGGCTGCATCGCAGTATAAAAATCGAAGACTAACTCTGACGTGCTGGAAGCCTCTGGTGATACCCACATTGGATCGCCAAACTGGTCATCGTTAGGATGATGATCAATTTTAATCAGCTGGTCACCCTTACTGTAGCGGTCATCGTCAATTCGCGGCTGATTAGCCGTATCCAAAACAAGTACCAACGCGTCCTTATACACATCATCTTCGATCGTATCCGTTTTGCCTAACCAATCGAAACCAGGGTATTGTTTACCAACCGCATAGATTTTTTTATCAGGAAAACTGGCTTTTAAAATCCCCGCTAACCCCATCTGAGAACCGATTGCATCTGGGTCTGGCCGCTGGTGTCTATGAATAATAACCGTTTGATGTTGTTTGATTGCCTTTAATATTTCAGTCTGTGTTTCTTTTAATGTCATGCTGAGTATCACCTTTCAACTCGCTTAGTCGTCCTATCAGTATAAGTTGTCTAGTCACCGAAAGCAAGAAGCCATAACGAATGACTTAAAAATTATTTACCTGTAAATCATAACTCAAATCTGCCATTTTTGTTAACTCTCACGATACTTTCGGCGCTGTTCATGCTCGAATAGGTCTAACGCAATGTTTTCAAACGTGATCGGTGCTAACCCAGTCAGGGTAATACCAAGCAACCGAACCCCTTCTGGATTATCTGGCAACGTATTCATAATGTCTTTAGCCATTTGCGCATACAGTTGGGGATCATTAGCTAAAAAATCGGGCTGCGTAGTCCGTTTAGTTTTGGTTTTAAAATCACCATAGCGGACTTTTAGTACCAGGGTACGGCCGTGCATTTGCTGTTTTTTTACCGTTTCAGCTAACATCGATGCAAGCTTATCTAACTGCGTATCGACTTCACTGCGATTGGTCAAAAACGGCCAGTAAGTCGTTTCGTTCCCAATGGATTTGCGTTCCCGCTGGTATTCCACGGGGCGATCGTCTGCACCACGAACACGTTGATACAAGATTTCGCCAAAGCGACCAAACTTGTTGATTAGGTCTAGTTCATCCCAAGCGTACAGGTCTTGCCCAGTAAGAATGTTTAAATCATGCATTTTAGGGACCGTTTTCTTACCTACTCCGCGGAATCGCTCAATTGGCAGCTGCATTAAAAAGTCGTGAGCATCTTCAGCGTGAATAATGGTAATGCCCACCGGTTTGCGGTAATCAGACGCTTCCTTAGCAAGAAACTTACTATAAGAAATACCGATTGAACTAGTTAAATGAGTCTGATCCCAAATTTCGGCTTGTAAGCGAACAGCCAGTTCAACCGGATCTTCGATTTTCAATTTATTTTGAGTCACATCCAGATATGCTTCATCGAATGCGACAGTTTCAATAATATCGGTGTATTCATGAAAAATGCGGTGAATGTGATCAGAAATGGCCCGGTAATGGTGAAAATTTGGTGTCACAAACACCGCTTTTGGACACAGTTTTAATGCCTGCTGAGCTGGCATTGCCGAATGAATACCAAACTTTCTGGCCACATAGTTGGCGGTAGTCACAACTCCTCGACCACCTGTTTGCCGCGGATCGCGAGAAATTACTAAGGGCTGTTTCTTATAGGCGGGTGTGTCGCGCTGCTCGATGGAGGCGTAAAAGGCATCCATATCGACATGCAAGATTTGACGACTATCATCAACATGCACTGGATTATCCAAACTGACGCCCCCTCTTTACAAAATAAAAAATCTCCCTTGATAAAAAGGGAGATAAAAGCTACTTTTCAGCTTTGGTATCATCTGTCGAATCATCAGTTGCTGCGTCTGAAGGCGTTGCTTCAGCCGTTTCAGCTTTGTCATCTTCAGTTGGTTCAGCTGGTTTTTCTTCAGCTGCTGCGGCACTAGTAACTTCACTAGCGGCAGAACGTTGGGTCACTGATGCGATGGCATTTAAGTCAAAGACCAAATAAATCCCGTCACAATCAAGTGTCACTGTCTTAGCTTCCATGTTGATCTCATCGATCACACCGTGAAGTCGACCAATGGTAACAACGTGATCGCCCTTTTTCAGTTGGTTCAACGTATCTTGATGCTTCTTTTGTTGCTTACGTTGTGGCCGGATCATCAAGAAGTACATTGCAACGATCATCACCACAATCAACAACATGCTGGAGTAACCCCCAGCGTTCGAGCTTGCTAAAACGTTCAAATTCTTTCACCCACCTTTGTCTACTCTATAATTTAACAAAAATTCGGCTATCAGTCTATCAAATATTAGAAATTTTTAGGATTTGGCCGATTATATCCGTATTCTTCGAAGAAATTAGCCCGAAAATCCAGTAAATTATCCGCCATGATAGCTTCACGCACTTTTTGCATCAGATGCAACAAAAAATATAAATTATGATAACTCGTTAATCGCAAGCCGAAACTTTCATCCGCTTTGAATAAGTGGCGGATATAGGCACGGGTGTAATTACGACACGTGTAACAGTCACACTGATCATCAATGGGTGAAAAATCACGGGCGTACTTAGCGTTTTTCACTGTCAGGCGACCATGACTCGTCATGCAGGTACCGCGACGAGCAATTCGGGTCGGCAGCACGCAGTCAAACATATCAATGCCGCGCATCACACCATCAATCAGCGAATCCGGTGACCCAACCCCCATTAAATAACGTGGCTTATTAGTTGGCAGCATGGGCGCCGTAAAATCAAGCACCCGATTCATTTCAGCCTTGGATTCACCCACTGAAAGTCCACCGATGGAATAACCAGGGAAGTCCATGCTGACAAGATCGTGGGCGGACTGACGACGCAAATCCTCATATCCGGCCCCTTGAACAATTCCGAACAGCCCTTGCCAGTCAGGATTAGCGTGGGCCTTTAAGCCCCGTTCTGCCCAACGCGAAGTCCGCTCAACTGAATGCTTAATGTAGTCATAACTCTCAAAAAACGGCGGGCATTCATCCAAACTCATCATAATGTCGGGTCCCAGGTCGTTTTCAATCTGCATCGCTTTTTCGGGTGATAAGAACATCCGATCACCATTAGAAGGATTCCTGAAGTGAACTCCTTCTTCCGTAATATTACGGTTCTCTGCTAAAGAAAAGACTTGAAAGCCACCAGAATCAGTTAAGATTGGCTTATGCCAATTCATGAATTTGTGCAGTCCGCCAGCTTCTTTAACTAAATCTTCCCCTGGCTGAAGCCATAGATGATAAGTATTCGCTAAAATCACACCAGCACCCATCTCATCTAACTCTTCGGGGGCCAGTGATTTAACGGTGGCTTGTGTCCCCACCGGCATAAACATCGGTGTTGGAAAAGTGCCGTGGGGCGTAATGAGTTCACCCAGCCGCGCACCAGTATCTTTTTCAGTTTTGATAAGGCGATATTTAATCGCTGGTTCCATTGCTATTCCTCCGTATTTAACTAACAACGGCCCTTTGCCATTATCAGCAGCAAAAGGTCGTCATACAATTACTATTTAATGAACATGGCATCACCGAAGCTAAAGAAACGATAGCGTTCTTCGATGGCATGCCGATAAGCATTTAAAATATTGTCGCGACCAGTGAAAGCGGCCACTAACATCACCAGTGTCGATTTAGGCAAATGGAAGTTAGTAATAAAGGCATCAACGACTTGCCACTTGTAACCCGGTTTAATGAAGATATCGGTCCAGCCAGAATCAGCTTTGATTTCACCATTGAACTTAGTCCCAATGGTTTCTAACGTCCGAATGGAAGTGGTCCCGGTAGCCACGATGCGCCCACCGTTTTCACGAACTTCATTCAAGGTCTTAGCTGATTCTTCTGACAGTTGGTAAAATTCCGAATGCATCTTGTGATCTTCGATATTCTTTTCGTCCACTGGCCGGAAAGTTCCCAAGCCTACGTGAAGTGTCAGATAAACCAACTTAATGCCCTTGTCCTGCACCTTTTGTAACAACTCTTTAGTCCAGTGCAGACCAGCTGTAGGGGCAGCCGCAGAACCCGGCGTTTTGGCATAAACCGTTTGATACCGTTCCGGATCATCGAGCTTTTCTTTAATATAAGGTGGTAATGGCGTCTCACCAAGTTTTTCAAGGATCTCCATGAAGATGCCGTCGTAATGAAATTCGATCATCCGACCGCCATGTTCCAGTTCCTTAGTTACTGTAGCGGTTAACAAACCATCACCAAAGCTAATAACGGAACCGACTCTGATCCGTTTAGCTGGCTTCATCAGCGTCTCCCATTCGTCACCCTTGGTATTATGCAGTAACAGCACCTCGGCATGTCCGCCAGTATCTGGCTTAACACCATAGATTCGCGCTGGCATTACTCGAGAATTATTCATTACCACAGCATCGCCGGGATTCAAATAATCGATAATGTCGTAAAAATGTTTGTCAGCCATTTCACCGGTTTCGTGATCTAAAACGAGTAACCGGGAAGCATCCCGTTTTTCAATCGGTGTCTGGGCAATCAGTTCGTGTGGTAAATCGTAATCAAAATCTTCAGTTGTTAGTGTCATTATGAAGGTCCTTTCACTTGTTGTCAGGCGTTATTCCAAGATGTTCATAGGCCAGTGGCGTCACCATTCGTCCACGAGCCGTTCGTTTAATAAAACCCTTTTGCAGTAGAAATGGTTCGTACATTTCCGCTACCGTATCGGTTTCTTCACCAATATTTGCAGCTAATGTATTCAAGCCAACCGGCCCGCCATTATAAAAACGAATCATGGTTTCCAGTAGTTTAATGTCAGTTTGATCCAACCCTTCGTCATCAACCTGCAGCATTTGTAAGGCATGCTGAACAATTGTCCGATCGATGGAGTCGTGGTGTTCCGAAACTTCAGCAAAATCACGAATTCGTTTTAATAAACGGTTAGCAATTCGTGGCGTACCCCTTGAACGACGGGCAATCTCGTGTGCCCCTTCTTCCTGGATCGGCGAGTTTAAAATTTTAGCAGAACGCTTCACGATTTGTTCTAATTCAGTCGTATTGTAATAAGCCATATGGCCCACAATACCGAAACGATCACGTAAAGGTGCTGATAAAAGTCCCGCCCGGGTAGTCGCCCCAATCAACGTAAAGGGTGGCAGTGGAAAATGGATTGGGTGGGCTGTCGGTCCCTGCCCCACAACAATATCAATGAAGAAATCTTCCATTGCCGAATACAGCATTTCTTCCACCACTTTTGGTAGCCGATGAATTTCGTCAATAAATAAGACGTCACCAGGATTAAGCTCATTTAGCAGTGCCACTAGGTCACCCGTTTTTTCAATGGCCGGGCCACTAGTCGTCTTGATACCCACTTGCATTTCACTAGCAATAATCATGGCTAAGGTTGTTTTCCCAAGTCCAGGAGGCCCATATAAAAGAACGTGGTCCAATGCCTCCTCGCGCTTTTTAGCAGCACGAATATAAACACTCAGTTCCCGCTTTAAGCCGGTCTGACCGATGTACGTCGATAAACTGCTAGGGCGAAGCGACTGTTCAATGGATGTTTCTGCTTCGTCTTGTTTATCACCGGCAACTATTCGGTTATCTTCGGTCATCTGCTCGCCCCCTTGACTTCATCCTTGTTACTAATTCGTTAATAGTTTCAGTGCAGCACTTAAATAAGCATCCGTGGTTTGTTCGGGTTCACTTTGCAACGCCTTTTCTACCCGCTTAATATCACGGTCTTTATACCCTAGTGCAGTTAAGGCTTCTAGTGCGTCAGCTAAAGCAGCGTTGTCAGTTGATGAAATTGAAGGATGTGGTTTATCAAATAAACTATTTGCCGAAAACTCGTCTAACTTATCCTTCAAATCCAGCACAATTTGTTGAGCGGTTTTCTTCCCAATCCCAGGAAACTTCGTCAAATAACTCACGTTGTCTTGGCTGATGGCTTCTACGATTGCCTGTTGGTCACCGTTTGCTAGAATTGCCAAGGCGCTTTTGGCGCCAATACCGGACACTGCCAGTAATTTCTCAAATAACTGTTTTTCCTTTAGTGAACTGAATCCGTATAACGTCTGAGCAGTATCACTAATCGTCTGATGAATATAAACTTTGGTAAGGTCGTCACCGACTTCAAACCGAAACGGATTAGCCACCCGAACTAGGTAACCCACTCCGTTAACATCAAGCACAATGTAAGCAGGCTGAATGTCGACAACTTGACCATTTAAATACTCATACATTTCTACGATAGCTCCAGTTCTATAATTTAAGTAAACGTATGTTTGCTTATGAGATTGTAACATGAATAACGGCCGACAGGCAAGGTAGTCTCGTAAACTAATAAAACCCGATTTATCGGCTTTGTAGACCAATAATCAGGTTATTTTTAACGTCTAGCGTGGGCTTAAATGCCGCACTTTTCAAGACTTAAGTTTAATTTTATCCGGTTTCACTGCTAACGCAATTATACCCGCAACAATGCCTAGATAATAAGTCAGCAGCCGCCAAAGCAGCATTGCTAGTACTAACTTACTAGAATTCGTGATATACGAACTAAAAAGTACCGTAAAGGCATATTCAGCCCCACCGGACCCACCAGGAATTGGGAAAATGGAAATCACCATGACGATCAAAACGTGTAAAGAGGTGATCATCACAATATTGGCCTGAGTGTATCCCAGCGAAAGCATAATAAAATACGGCACTAAGTAGTAAAACATCAACTGGAAGAAGGTAATCACGATCACCTTCAGCAATAACTTCCATTGACCAATGAGCTGAACACTTTCCTGATAAAATAAATCGATTTTCGTATCCAACCTAACAATCCAGGCGTTAGTCTTTTCTGCACTAGTAAACCAGCGAACGGGAATCATCACAATACGCATGGCCTTCTTGGTGAACTGCGGCCAAAACATCACTAAAAACAAGCCGATGATCACGGCGAAGTGAATGACAAACCCAAACACCACAAACAACGATAAGTAACTCATCTTACTGACCATATAATGAAAGCCAATGATCAAGGCAATCAAGAAGTTGATGACGATCATGGCCTGGTAAACGATGAATTTCATCAACAAAATTGAGCTGGCTTTGCCACCATCAATACCACTTTGCAGCATGGCAATTAATTGAGCTGGCTGCCCACCGGATGAAAAGGGGGTGATACCGTTGAACAGCTGCTCGATCAACGGAATCCGCAGCGCACTTTTAAACGAATATTGTCCCAGCCGTTCATCCGCAAAAACCTTCACCACTAGTCCTTCCAACAAGAAGTACAGTAGCATACAGGCCACCGCAACTAACAGCCAGCCTTGGTGAATCGTCGTAAAATCACGGATTAAAATATTGAGTTTAATGTCCCGTAATGAGTAACCGAAGATCGAAACACCCAGTAGTATGATTAGGAACAATGCAATTTTATTACGTCTCGACATAGTAATCTATCCTCTTTTTGCCTGTTCAGTATAGAATTGCAGCCAGATTTTGGCTAATCGTTCCTCTGAGTAGTAGTCTGCACCCTGTTCGGCTTTCTTTTCAAGCGCCAGAAGGGCATCTGAGTTTGAACTAAGATTAGAAATGATTTGATCCATTTCCTCCACGTCTTTAGCCGCGGCATAGTCCCCCTCGATGATGGCATGATATAAATCTAAATCTCGGAGCAACACGGGAGTATGGGTACTAAACGCCTCCAGTACGGACATTGGGAATAGCTCGTTATAAGATGGCAGTAAAAATAAATCTGCCATGTTGTAGTAATCCACCAACTTGTCGCGATCAATAATACCTGGGAAACTCAAATTGGCAGGCGGATTATCCACTACCTGCTTCAGTTTCTCATACCCATCAGTAATGCGACCAAAAGAAAATCCCCCGGTCCAGATAAACTGGATTTCGGGATGCCGTTTTGCTAATTCGATAAAATCAAAAACGCCCTTACGAACCTGAACCTGTCCCGAACCCAAAATGGTAAATTTATCAGGGTAGCCGTACTGTTTTCGCAGTGTCAGCCGTTGCTGATCATCGGCAGGGTGAAACTCTTCCGCACTAACAAAGTTAGGAATGTAAGTCACCTTATCTTTACTGATGCCATACGCTTCCAGCTTAGGAATAAACGACGGATTAACCACCACCAACTGATCCATCCGTTTGTAAAACGCAATCACATAACGATAAAAAACGGCCTTCGCAATTTTAGGTAACTTCAAACTACCTTCCAACGTTTCGGGCAGAAAATGTACAAAGCCGACTTTACGCCCCCGTCCAGGCATAAAAGTCGACAAGTAATACGGAAAGTTAACTGTATGATAATGGCTGATGTCACAGCGACCATATTTATTGATTTTAAGTGTAATCTGGTCAGCTTCACGAGTTCTCAACAATCGAACCAACTCCGTGTAGACACTGCCCACACCCTGACCTTTAACTGAATCTGCCGCCGAAAACATTGTGATATTTAACATACATAGCTCCGTTTCTTATTTCATTATTCTTAATTACCAACGTCCGCTGAACTTTCGTGAGCCTCTTCATAGTTAAGCTGAGCATCACGGTAAAAGGCAACGATTTGTTCACCGAATGTTTCGCTTGAGACCTGCTTTAAAGTTTGATTTAAAACGGTATGATCAGCAATTTTATCATGCTTAAGATAATAAATCATCTTCTCAATCATTTCATCATGCGTCTTAAAAGTTGCACCTAATTCTGGATCCTGCAACAGGTCATCCGTATAAGGGCTGCTTTTAACCACAATTTTTTTATCAGAGGCTAAAGCTTCAATGTAGGTCAGCCCCTGTGATTCTGAATCGGAAGCCGAAACAAACAAATTAGTGGCATGATAAAAGGCCGAAACTTCATTATTATTAATCTCACCGGTAAAAATGACATGGTCATCCAACCCAAGATCATGGCTTTGCTGCTCAAGGTCTTCCTTAGCGGGACCGTCACCGACGATCATCAAATACGCGTTGGGAATCGTTTCTAAAATGGTGGCGAAACCATCGATAATCTCTTTGATATTTTTCTCATACGCCACTCGGCTTAACGATAACATCATGGGTGCGTCAGCCGGAATATGGTACTTTTCCCGGACGTTAAGTTCGTTTTCGTCCGGCTCGTACTGTTCCAAATCGATCCCAGTCGGAATCACTCGAATTGGCGCTTTAACACCGTAATCGCTGAGTTTATCGATTACCCGTTCACTAGGTGCAACGACACCATCTAAATGGCTGCAGAAAGCTAACGTCATCTGCTTAACGTGTACTGGCTTCAAAATCTTACCGTTAGCAACGTAGTGCAAATAGTCCTCATACATGGTGTGATACGTGTGGATACACGGGATTTTCATCGCTCGGGCAACAAACTTACCGATCATGCCCATGGAAAACTCAGTCTGGGTGTGGACAATGTCCAAATTCAACTCTTTAGCCAGCTGATAGGCATGCAAAAGGCCCCGAAAAGCGATTCGCCGATCGGTAAATGAAACGAATGGCACACTGGGAAAACGAAAGATGTTGCGTTCGTAAACATCCTTCTCCACGTGTGGATCAGTTGTGGTAAAGATATACACCTGATGCCCTTGTTTTTCCAGCTCATGCCGTAGTGTTTTGATTGAAGTTGCCACACCACTCACTTGAGGGAAGTATGTGTCAGTAAATAACCCTATGTTCACGACAAAATCCCCCCTATCATTAAATCCGTCTTCTTGTTGTTGATAATTATATTGGTTAGGTATGTTGATTGCAAGAATAGAAAACCACATTTGGTCAACGGTTTCAGCCTTGCATGAATGCGTTTATTCAATTAATAACGATAACTTATCACCCACTAAGGTGCAAGCCACTTTGACGTTTCTTAATTTAAAAATAAAAACGGCTCACCAGAAATAAAATATTCCGAGTGAACCGTAGTTGATGTCATTAGCTTGCCAAATTGTGGCAAGCCATTATTGATCAGTAAGTATAATTGCGAGTCCTTTAGTCAGTAAGGCCTTCAGCCTTCATCGTCTTAGCGACTTCTTCCATAGCTTCAGTCTCATCGTCGCCATCAGCAGAGATAGTAACATCGGTGTTTTGACCAACACCTAATGACATAACACCCATGATGGACTTCAAGTTGATAGACTTCCCATCATACTCTAAGTTAATGTCTGAGTTAAACTTGCTGGCTGCTTGTACTAACAAGGTTGCAGGACGGGCATGAATACCAGCTTCTGCGGTAATCCGAAAGTTGCGCTTTTCCATAATATATCGATCTCCTTTATCTGCTAGAAACAAATTGGGCTATTTTTCATTAGTTTCATAACTACATCTTTTATGAAATAAATAGAAAAACACCTTTACTCTAAGAGTATCAATTTATTCAAGAAAATACAAGCAGTTGGGGAAAATAATCAACCGCTTACATTGTCTATTTACTGTGTTTGGTCATGGTCATAGTGATAAATGATCTTACCGTTTTTCTCAGCTTTACCCACAATCCGTTTACGCGACTCAAACTGCATGTAGGCTGTTTGAAACGCCATGAAATCTGCTGGTTCAACTGTAAATTCATCTAATTCACCCGATTTGAGTTGCGCCATCAAATTGGCATAGTCTTCAGCCAAAGCCGTCACCTCCACAGCACGAAAAATTTAATTCAATACATTGTACCATAACTTCCAGTCAGAAGTCCGTTCTCACAGCATGAATAAACGACTTATTTACCTAGAAAATACCGATTATTCAGTCAAACTGCTTGCAACATCTGCCAAAATGAAGTAAAACATTACTTGAGTTAGCACTCGAGTAGTGATGGTGCTAATTTTAACTGATAAGTGCGAGCAAATGACTTGCGAAACCACTTGAATATTGTATAATGTGTTTAAAGGTCAAGATTGGTCAAACATTTGATCAGTGACTGACTTGACTACTTTAATAAGAGAGGAGTCAAGATATGCTGTGTCAGAATTGTCATCAACGTGAAGCGACGATTCATTTGTACCTGAATGTGAATGGTCAGCGACAGCAAGTTGATCTTTGTCAAAATTGCTATCAACTTCTAAAAAATCAGCAGAATAACTCTAATCCTGGAAATGGAGGCGCACAAATGGCACAAGATCCATTTGGTTTTGGTAACCTAGATGATATTTTCCGCGCCATGCAAGGTGGTAACCCTAATGGCAATCCTCAAGGCTATCAGCAACAGGTACCACCTACCCAACCAAGCGGTCCCCGTAACGGTGGCGGCCAAAATGGTAATGGCAACGGTGGCCTACTAGGACAATACGGGTTAGACCTCACCCAATTAGCGAGTGAAGGCAAGATCGACCCCGTCATTGGTCGTGATCGTGAAATTTCTCGCGTTATCGAAATTTTAAATCGACGAACGAAGAACAACCCCGTTTTAATCGGTGAAGCCGGTGTTGGTAAAACGGCGGTAGTTGAAGGATTAGCTCAAAAAATCGTTTCTGGCGACGTTCCGCAGAAACTGCAAAACAAGAAGATTATTCGCTTTGACGTGGTTTCCCTTGTCCAAGGAACTGGTATCCGTGGTCAATTTGAACAACGGATGCAACAGTTAATGAAGGAAGTTACCGATAATCCTAACGTAATCCTCTTTATTGACGAAATCCACGAAATCGTGGGTGCTGGTAACGCTGAGGGCGGCATGGACGCTGGTAACGTCTTAAAACCAGCCCTTGCTCGTGGCGAATTCCAGTTAGTCGGTGCGACAACTTTAAATGAATACCGTGATATTGAAAAGGATCAAGCACTGGCTCGTCGTTTGCAGCCTGTTACTGTAAACGAACCATCTCCTGAGGAAGCCGTTAAGATTTTAAAGGGTATCCAAAAGAAGTACGAAGATTATCACCACGTCCACTATACGGACAGTGCTCTAGAAGCAGCGGTCAAATTATCCGACCGTTACATCCAAGACCGTTTCTTACCTGATAAGGCGATCGACCTACTTGATGAATCAGGTTCCAAGAAGAACTTGACCATTAACGTTGTTGATCCAAAGACCATCGATGATAAGATCAAGTCGGCTGAAGATCAGAAACAAGCCGCTTTGAAACAGGAAGATTACGAAAAAGCCGCTTATTACCGCGATCAAGTTAACAAACTTGAAGACGCTAAAAAGTCACAGACCGATACCACTTCTTCCGATGATGAACCGCAAGTTACTGAAGAAGACATGCAGCAAATTGTTGAAGAGAAGACCGGCATTCCAGTCGGTGAACTTCAAAACAAGGAACAGCAGCAGTTGCGTGACTTGGGAAGTTCATTGAAAGATCACGTGATTGGTCAAGACGATGCCGTAGATAAAGTATCACGTGCTATTCGGCGTAACCGAATCGGTCTCAATGGTACTGGCCGGCCAATTGGTTCATTCCTGTTTGTTGGCCCTACCGGTGTTGGTAAAACTGAGTTAGCTAAACAGCTCGCTCGTGAACTATTTGGCTCAACCGAGGCCATGATTCGGTTTGACATGTCTGAGTACATGGAGCCGCATTCAGTGGCTAAACTGATTGGTTCACCGCCTGGCTATGTCGGGTACGAAGAAGCTGGTCAATTAACTGAACAGGTTCGTCGCCACCCTTACAGCTTGATTTTGTTGGACGAAGTTGAGAAAGCCCACCCAGACGTTATGCACATGTTCCTGCAGATTTTGGATGATGGGCGCTTGACTGATTCACAAGGCCGGACCGTTTCCTTTAAGGATACGATCATCATCATGACTTCTAACGCAGGTTCTGGTGACGCCGAAGCCAGCGTTGGGTTTGGTGCTGAAGTTTCTGGCAAGACCCACTCCGTTCTCGATCAATTAACTAACTACTTCAAGCCTGAATTCTTGAACCGATTTGACGACATTATCGAATTCAACTCCCTTACTAAGGAGAACTTGATGAAGATCGTTGACCTCATGATCACTGATGTCAACGGCATGCTTGCCAACCAAGGTTTGCACATTCACGTCACTGAACCGGTTGAAGCGAAACTTGTGGAACTGGGTTACGATCCTGCTATGGGGGCCCGTCCATTACGGCGTGTGATTCAGGAACAAATTGAAGACCGGATTGCGGACTTCTACTTGGAGCACAATGACGTTAAGAACTTAGTCGCTAAGATTGAAAATGGTGACATTACGCTTGCTGAAGAATCACCGGCTGCACCTGCAACTAGTGAAAACAAGACTAAGAAGTAATGTATGATGAGAGCTCGACTATCATTTATGTGGTAGCCGAGCTCTTTTTGTATTCTCAGCAACTAATATCTCCGCGAAACCGTTTCCGCAGCCTAATAGTTGGGGTATACTAGAGGTAACGTTACAGTGAGAGGGGGATCCGCATGGCTTTTTTTGATCGACTACGAAAATTAATGACTAAAAATCGACCACGAACCCCCTCTCGTCGGAGAAAAACAGTTTCATCTGAAAAATTTGGGACAAGAAACAGACATGCCAGCATAAAGCCAACTCCTCAGTTGACTACCCAAGCCAGCCCTGAAACTAAAACTTCAAAATTAGATTCCGCTACGAAAGTAACTTCCGAAAAACCCGTTGAAACTCAACCGGCATCCGCAGTGATGCTGGTTTTGTATCTGGATGATCAGAATCAGTCACTGGCAAAACCACAGTGGCTCAACGGTCAGCTGGGTGAGAAAATCCACTTTAGTCCTCGCCATATTGATAATTATCTACTGTTTCACATCATTGGTTTTACCACCGTATTTGCCAGTCCATACCGCATCATGACACTGCAGTACACGAAAAAATTAGGTCACCCAGTTATCATGTATTCCGTTGACTACGACACTCGGGAAATGATTGCGCCACCGGTTATCCAAACTGGCGCTGTCAATCAACCTTTCGCCTTTAGCACAGCAGTCATCGATGGCTTTCATTTGATTAAGGCCAGCCGTTCGCTAACTGGACATTTTACTGACCAGGCACAGACGATCATTGTCATGCTGCGTCGTAATAGCTGGATGGCTGTTCAACGAATCAGTATCTTTGTTAAATTACTGGAGAGTACGCGGATTTTAAATCAACCCGATGGTGACCCGTATCGTTACGAATTTCCGAAAAATTCAGTTTGGCGCGCCTTTATTCGGGTTAATACTCAAAACGGTGAAACCTGGTTCAATTTGGGTGGTCCACAATGGATCAACGGCAAAAACATTACTCAGACTGACCGGCCAGAAAATCAACAAATCGCTCACCGTAAGCCCCTAACCTTTACACCAGTTAAACAAGTTGCCGTCATCGATTTTGTTGCCGGTCGCTCGTTACACACTTACGACCGGCCAAACGGCCAAGCAGTAAAGTTGATTGCCGATGGTACGAGGGTTCAAATTACCGGTGAATATACGGATATTCATCAGCTTAAATGGTACCGAATGGCCGATGATACGGTCATTCGAGCTCAGTACGTTAAATTATAATGGTATAAAATACACCACGATGCCAGCCAATACTGACACCGTGGTGTATTTAGTTACTCTTCATCCAAAACCATTGGTGATTTAACTTTAATCAGTTTCACCCGCTTATTGATTTCAAGCACGCAGCTCGGAATGAAGATGGCGATGAGGATAACTAGCCAATTAATTGCCGGCAAAGCGGTTAACTGGAACGCATCCCGCAACCACGGGAAGATTGCTGTACAAGCCACAAAACTGGCTGCCAGTAGTACGCCAGCATTCAACGCTGGATTGCGGCGAATCCCCTGCCACGATAATGGTGAACGCTGCTTGATCGGATAAATATCAATCATGGAACCCAGTGCCAGAGTGAAGAACAGCATAGTCATCCCAACTGCAGGGTCATTATTAGCAAGTCCGAAGCGGCCTAAACTGTATACCCCCAAAGTCAAAATGATAAACGTTGTGGTTCGAACAGCTACTCGCTGACCTAAACCATCCGCAAAAATACTAGTCTTTCTGCTAATTGGCGGTCGTTTCATGTTTCGTGCTTCGGCTGGTTCACGACTAAGATAGAACCCTGGAATCCCATCTGCCAACACGTTGATCAGCAACAGCTGTTCGGCAATCAGCGGTGCGCCCCAGCCAATACCTACCGCAAAAATCATCAGGAAAATCTGAGCGAAGTTAACACCGATCAAGAATTCAACCGCTTTTAAAATATTTTGGTAAACGGCTCGACCCGTAGATACTGCGGCAACGATGGTTTCAAAATTATCGTCCGTCAAAATCATATCACTGGCGTTCTTGGACACTTCAGTCCCGGTAATGCCCATGGCAACACCTACATCAGCGGCCTTCAACGCAGGTGCATCATTGACCCCATCACCGGTCATAGCCACCGTCGCACCCTGTTGCTGCCAAGCTTTAACGATTCGAATCTTATCTTCGGGTGACACCCGCGCATAAACACTAATTGCTTCAATCTGTTCAGTGAGCTGCTGATCCGTGAGCTCCCGCAATGCCGCGCCCGTTATGACCTGGTCACCGGCACGTAAAATACCGATTTGTTTTGCAATGGCCTTCGCGGTTTCCAGGTGATCACCCGTGATCATCACGGTTCGGATCCCCGCTTCCGCAGCTTGTGCTACCGCGGCGATTGCCGTTTCTCTTGGCGGATCGATCATCCCAATCAACCCGGCAAAAATTAAATCATGCTGTAGGTCTTCAATCGGTGTATTAGGCATGGTATCAAAGTACTTGTACCCTACTGCCAGTACCCGCAGTGCATTGTGGGCAAAACGGTCGTGAATCTGGTTCATTTTGGCTTGCTCACTAGCTGATTGTTTAAGCGGTAAGCGATCAATTGCCCCTTTCACGATCAGTAATGCCCTGCCATCCGGTAATTGATGAAGCGTCGCCATAGTTTTCTTCGTTGAATTAAAGGGGTCTTCAGCCACTCGAAGCGCATCACGCTCAAAGTCGGCTCGGGTTAATCCTTCGGCCGCCAACCAGCGAACAATGGCTAACTCAGTGGAATCACCAATTTCCACCCATTCATCGTTCACTTTTTCACGGGTGGCATTGGTCGCCAGTCCCATTAACTGCATCAGCGTTTTGGTCTGCTCTTGAAGCGGACCATTACCCACCGTTGTTGGTTCCGAATCAAAAACCGACCAGACCTGTGTGACCGTCATCTGATTTTGGGTCAACGTCCCCGTCTTGTCGGAGGCAATCACGTTTACGCCACCAATCGTTTCAACGGCATCTACCCGACGCATAATGGCGTGCTGCTTAGCCATTGCTCCGACCCCGTGAGACAAACTAATGGTCACGATGATCGGCAAGGTTTCCGGCACTGCTGCCACGGCCAGAGAAACTCCGATCATCAAGGCATCCGTTAGTGTATCACCCTGGAAAAAGAGACCTAAAATGGTGATAATAATACCACCTACAACTGCAACTGCCGTCAGCCGACTAGAAAGCTGATTCAACCGTTTTTGTAATGGCGTTGTTCGCGCCTTTGTCCGGTTCAGCATACCTGCAATACTACCGATGGCCGTATTCATTCCAATAGCAGTGACTACCATCTGACCGGTTCCCTGCGTCACACCCGTCCCGGAAAAAGCTTCATTGACGCGATCACCGATTTCAGCTGCTTCTGCCACCGGTTCCGCCGTTTTCTTAACCGGTTCACTTTCTCCAGTCAAAACAGCCTCATCGATTCGTAAATCGGTCGCTTCAACTAATCGACCGTCTGCGGGGATCTGATTCCCCCCTGACAGTATAACCACGTCGCCAACGACCAGATCAGCGGCATCGATAACCTGTTGTTGGCCATCACGCATCACGGTCACTTCATGGACGTTCATCTTTTTTAAGGCGGCTAAGGATTTTTCGGCACTATGTTCTTGATACATGCCAATCAGCACGTTGATCACTAGAATACTACCGATCACAATGGTTTTCGTCCAGCCGCCGTCTGCTGCAACAGCCAGATACGTCGATAACGCCACCGCAAATAATAGCACCAGTGACGCCACATCAGACAAATGGCGCCAAATCTTTTGAATAAGTGTTGGCGGCTTTTCTTCCTGCAACACGTTGCGACCATCATCTTGTCGCTGTGTCACCTGGACTTCAGTCAGCCCACTGGTCAAATTAGTTTTAAGTACCGTCTCCAGTTCTTGACGGTTCCTCTCAGCATTCGTCATTGTCAGCAGTCCTTTCTATGGGCGCTAGCCAGTCTATATCTACTTTTAGTGTACAGAATGCGCTGCCGAGATACCATGAATTAATTATGATTAGTATTAGAATTCTTCATGAATTTAAAAAACGCCACTTCCTGATAAATCAAGAAGTGGCGTTTTAGATAAAGATAAATTCTACAAATTAACGTCCATGTTAAACGTTAACTTAGACAGTTCCAAACCATGTTCAAACAAATCATTCATTAACTTAGTCGTTCTGGCCTTCATCTCAGAAACAATTAGATAGTTTTGCTGGGTAAGATACGTTGTCAGTTCTTCACCAGACAGTTTGCTGGCGACTGCATCGGTCTTCCCAATGTGCTGTGTAAACAATTCTTGACTAGCTGTTAGATAATCGCGGTCTTCCTGCACAAATTCTGCATATCGTGATTCAACCAGTACCGATAACTTACGGTACATCCAATAGGCACTTTCTTGGTCAGCGTGCACAGGGGTGTTCACGTAGGAAGGATCCGTATCGTTCGCGTTGGCAAAGAATGGTACGTAAGGACTAAAGGCTGGTACGCCTAAACAAAGCCACATGATGGCGGACTGTGCTTCCGGCACGTTATTTCTTAATTGCAGCACGTGAGAATTTTGCGTCCGGTTCATGGAAATGGGCCGAAACTTGGTCTTCAACTTTTCGGGACCATTCCCCAACGGATCATAGTCCGTTTCGTTGTAATGTGAGCCCAAAATAAAGCTAATATCCGCCACGCTGATTTTGCGGTTGGCATGACAAATGAAAGGCAGCTCTGATGAAGTTGGTGACTGTTCAACGTCTGGCATCAAATAACGTTGACCATACCAAACCCGTGGTGTGTTGTAATGACGATCTTTTTCAGTACTGGTACCAAAAATATGACGGAAGTTCCAGCCGGATTGATCAGGATTTAAATGATGCTCGGACACAAAGTCTTGAATGCCTTCTGAATACATAAAATTATCGGGATCATTGAAATCTACTGACTGAATGGCAACTTGATTAGCAGTAATCACAAAAGCATCGTCTGGGACACGTTGGGCAACCCAGTGATGACCCGTCACGATTTCCATATACCAAGCTTCATCCTTATCAGCGAACAAGACACCGTTACCTTCTGGCGAACCATACTGTTTAATTAAATCGCCCAGTACCTTAACACCGTTACGAGCGCTAGTGATCACTGGTAATACCATCGTCTGCATGGTATCTTCAGCCATGCCGTCAGCAACTAACGGGTCAAAAGCTAGCGCGTTAGGATTACCGTACACACTTTCCGTAGCGCTCATGGCAACGTTGTGGGCATTGATACCGCTCTCTTCATAAAGTCCAACCTTATCGACCTCTACATTTGGCGTCGCCTGATAGCGAACCGCGTTCTTAGGGAGTGGTGCTTCAAACCCGTTTTGAGTCGATTGTAAAATTTTGCCTTCATTTTCTTCTGGTTGATGCATGTAAAAGCGTTGCGGCGTTAACGGCAAAAACGTATCGTCATTTCTGGCAATCATGACGGAACCGTCAATTGACGCGTTTTTACCAACTAAAACTGAGGTACAAGCTGAAAGATGTGTCATGGAAATTCTCCTTTGAATTTTGTCTGCTATTAGTATATCGCAATTTAATTATTCGAAAACACTGTAAGCGATTTCTTTTTTCTTGTGAAACTATTGACAACTATTTTCTCTCGTGTAAAATACAATTGTGAACAACTATACTTAATTAAATGTTTTAACATAGGAGGACATTTTGATGAAGGTCGCAGTGATTGGTTGTACCCATGCAGGTACGTTTGCAACAAAACAAATTTTAGCGGAGAATCCTGATGCTGAGGTAACAGTTTACGAAAAAAACGATGTGATTTCGTTTCTATCTTGCGGGATTGCACTTTACTTAGGCGGACAAGTGAAGGATCCACAAGGACTTTTCTATTCAAATCCAGATGAATTATCAAAACTCGGGGCAACAGTTTTGATGAGACACAACGTAACAGCTATTGATAATCAGGCACACACCATTACCGTGGAAGACCTGGCAACCCACGAAGTCACCACCAGCTCATATGATAAATTAGTGATGACATCGGGCTCTTGGCCTATCATCCCACCAATTCCCGGTATTGATAGCGATAAGGTACTGCTGTGCAAAAACTGGGCTCATGCTCAAACGCTTTTCCAAAAAGCAGAAAATGCTAAGCGAATCGCCGTTATTGGTGCCGGCTACATTGGTGCTGAACTAGCTGAAGCATATTCACTCAAGGGGCATGATGTTACATTGATTGATGCTCAAGATCGCGTCATGCCAAAGTATTTTGATAGTGCGTTTACCGATAAAATCGAAGATGAATACCGTGCACACAACGTTCAGTTAGCCTTGAGTCAAAAAGTTCAGGGGTTTGAAACAACCGCTGATGGTGTCACGATCACCACGGATAAAGAAGCCATCGACGTTGATCTTGCAGTTTTATGCATTGGTTTCCGGCCAAACACCGACCTATTAGCAGGCAAAGTAGACATGGCCAAAAATGGTGCCATTCTAACCAACGACTACATGCAAACCAGTGACCCGGATATTTTTGCTGCCGGCGATAGTGCAGCGGTGCACTACAATCCAACGGGTAAGAATGCTTACATTCCATTAGCAACCAACGCGGTTCGTCAAGGAATCCTGGTTGGAAAAAACATCGTTAAACCAACGGTGAAGTACATGGGAACACAATCATCATCTGGCTTGGCTCTCTACGGTACCTCGCTTTGCTCAACGGGATTAACCTATGAAGCTGCGAAGGCCCAAGGCATTAACGCTGAGCAGGTCATTATTACGGATAACTATCGGCCAGAATTCATGCCAACCACCCTCCCTGTTACCATGTCCTTGGTCTTTAATCCGGACACCCGTGAAATTCTCGGTGGTGCGCTGATGAGTAAATATGATATTTCACAATCAGCAAACCTACTATCCGTTTGCATCCAAAATCACAACACCATTGATGACCTCGCAATGGTCGATATGTTATTCCAACCTAACTTTGACCGGCCATTTAACTACCTAAACATTCTGGGTCAAGCTGCTCAAGAAAAATTAACCACGGTAAAAGCTTAATCATCAAGTAAATCAAAAAATCCTGATACTCAGCGAAATGGCTGAACATCAGGATTTTTTTATATTTTCTATTACAGTTTCGACGTTAACTTAACGTCTGGATATTTGTCGGTGAACCAGCGCTCTGCAAACTGGTTTTCAAACAAGAACAACGGATCTCCCGCTAAGTCTTTCACCAGCAAATTTCGGCTGGAAGACATGCGTTCATCCAACTGTTCTGGATCGATCCAGCGGGCAATTTTATGGCCCATGGGTTCCATCACAACGTCGGAATTATATTCGTTTTTCATCCGGAACTGGAAAACTTCAAACTGCAGTTGTCCAACTGCACCAAGGATATAGTCACCAGTTGTGTAAGAAGTGTATAGCTGAATGGCACCTTCTTGAACCAACTGCGAAATCCCCTTATGAAATGACTTTTGCTTCATGACGTTCTTAGCCGTTACCCGCACAAATAGTTCAGGTGTAAACTGCGGTAATTTCTCGAACTGCAGTTTTTTCTTACCCGTATAAACGGTATCACCGATTTGGTAATTTCCGGTATCGTAAAGACCAATAATGTCTCCAGCAACCGCCGTTTCCACGTTTTCACGGGTATCAGCCATGAACTGCGTCACGTTTGAAAGTCGCATGGTCTTACCCGTACGCCCTAATGTGACGTCCATCCCACGTTGGAACAAACCGGAACAAACCCGCACAAAGGCAATCCGATCACGGTGTTTGGGATCCATGTTAGCTTGAATCTTAAAGACAAAACCAGAGAATTCCTTGTCCGTTGGTTCTACGTCATCGCCCTCCTCAGTCCGGTGAGCTGCTGGTTGAGGAGCAAACTTCAGGTAGGTTTCCAAGAAAGTTTTGACCCCAAAGTTAGCAAGAGCTGACCCGAAGAAGACGGGTGTCTGATCACCACTGGCAATTTTAGCTTCATCGAACTGATTACCGGCATCTTCAATTAATTCCATGTTTTCACGGGCATCTTCATACCACGAATTGCTTTTCAGTGGTTCTGAATCGTCAATGTCACCATTTTCATCTAATGGTAAGTAGGTCGTGCCATCGCTTTCAGGTCGGAATAAAGCGACCCGATTATGATAACGGTCGTAAAGGCCCTTCAGTTCCTTTCCCATACCAATGGGCCAGTTCATAGGATAACCTTCAATACCCAGCACTTCTTCAAGTTCTGCAATCAAATCCATTGGGTCGCGACTATCACGATCCAATTTGTTCATGAAGGTAAAGATCGGGATCCCACGCATTTTACAAATCTTAAAGAGCTTTTTAGTTTGTGGTTCGATCCCTTTGGCCGAATCAATCACCATGACGGCAGAGTCCACCGCCATTAGGGTCCGGTAAGTATCTTCAGAAAAATCCTCATGTCCAGGGGTATCCAAAATGTTGATTCGTTTGCCTTCGTAGTCAAACTGCATTACTGAACTGGTAACGGAAATCCCACGTTTTTGTTCGATTTCCATCCAGTCTGATTTAGCAAAATTGCCACTTTTTTTAGCCTTAACCGTCCCAGCTTGACGCACAACACCACCGAACAGTAATAGTTGTTCGGTAATGGTCGTCTTACCCGCATCAGGGTGAGAGATAATGGCAAACGTGCGCCTGTTTGCCACGTCTTGTGATAATGTCATAGCACTATTCCTTTCCAGAATTGGCATTAACCGTTCTTTTCAATCTGATGTACCACGTAGTTAACCACTTTCAGTGAACTTAGACCATCATCAATGGAACAGAAACGGTTATAAAATTTCATAAACTTCGGATCTTCACTCATATCAGGGTGTTTGAGTCCATCGGCAATGCCGGAAAGCAACTCTTTTTCGTTATTGGCGATTTGTCCTGGCAGATCTTTTTCGTAATCCAGGTAGAAACCACGTAATTCATCCTTGTACAAGTGATAATCGTACGGATAGAAGAGGATTGGCCGCTTCAAGTAGGCATAATCGAAGAAAACTGAGGAGTAGTCAGTGATTAGCATATCTGACACTAAGTATAAGTCAGAAATATTAGGATGGCTCGAGAAATCATAAACGAAATCCGTATAGTCACTAATATCCATGGCGTTAGCAATCAAATAATGCATCCGTAAGATCAAAACGGTATCTTCACCGAACTGTTTCTTGAAATCATCTAAACTAAATGGCAGTTCAAAGGTATACTTACCCTTTTCAGCGAATTGATTATCCCGATACGTAGGTGCATACAGAACCACTTTTTTGTCCAATGGAATGCCCATTGATTCCTTTAAGGCAGTAATCTCATCCGGTTCGGTATTGATTAACTCATCATTTCGAGGATAACCAACCTTCAAGATCTGATTATTAAAGCCGAAAGCTGAACGGAAGATCTGAGTTGAATAATCGTTGGGTGAAACTAACGCATCCCAGCGATTGGCTTCCTTCACAAAATTATCGTGATACTTACTGGTCGTCGTCCCAGGCATAGACACATTTTCAATGTCCAGGCCTAGCTTCTTTAACGGTGTGCCGTGCCAAGTTTGGATATAAGTCACGTAAGACGGCTTCTTCACCCAAGCTGGGAACCGCGCATTACTGATCCAGTAAGAACTCTTTTCCAGTGCCCGTACCCATTTGGAAGTTCGCCGGACAACGTAGGGAATCTGGTTTTGTTTACAGAATTTCTTCAACGAACGGTCGATTGACCAAACGAAAGTAAAACCAGGATAAAGTTCCGTAAATAATCGGTAAATGGCATACGGACTATCACTAACTTGTCGACCACCAAAACTTTCAAAGATAATGGTCGGTTGCTCATACGGCCGATGTCCAGACTTGAATAACCAGCGCATGCGCTGCAGATTGACCTTATCTTGGATCGTCCGGCCAAGGTTGGCCACCGCCTGTAATTTTTGTGGTAGTGCCGCAACCTTTTCACCAAGTGAAGGTGCTGGAAATTCTTTGATGACGATCCCGTTATTGATATTTTTCTCAATTAAAACCATCCGGCCACCTGGTAAAACGGACTGTGTCATCTGTCCTTCAAGTGAACGTGCCAGAATCACCCGCTGTTCAATTTGCTGGGTACCAACCGTGTATTGGACGAACAAATCTTCAATCGAGTTTGATGGTAAATCAGTCAATGGAACGCTAGCCGTAAACAGGGTCTTTAATGAGCCTGCCGCAGTTGGGTAAGCTAATCGCGCACCTGATTCCCGAGTTTTTAAAATGATCTTTTGGTCCTTGATTGGCTGCCCATTAATCCGATTATAACCGGTAATATTAAGAGCATCCTCCGTTAAGTTGACAGAATTTATCGTGAATTCATCCTCGGGTTGCTGAGTATGAATGTTAAAAATCGCCATTCCCTCAGCATCCGAGTTAACTTGATAATAACTGGTTAGCGATAACTGGTGACGGTCACTCAAATATTCGGATTCAATCTGTAAAATAACCTGTTCATCTGCAGTATCAAACGCCAAGAATAATTGCCAAGCAAACTCACTTTGACCAAAGGCTTCAAACTGCAGCTGATCAGGATCGATTTGGATTCGAATTAAGTTATTGTCCACTACCCGTGGAACGGGAACCGTTACTGAAGCTAAACTATTCGTTTCTAAGAGCATGACTCTCAAATTATCCAGAGAGCCGGGAACGTCGATCAATTCAAATTCTAATTCTTGATTTTTCTTTTTTTGGTGTAAACCTGATAATATTGCACGCACGACTAACGACCCTCCTTAGTAATTAAAAATCAACTGTTGCGGTAAATATGGGGTCAATTCGGGATTATCATTGAGATCAATAAATAAACCAGAATCAGCGGGAACAATTTTCTCCAACAAATTGGCGTAAAACGAGTAAACGCTATCGAACCGGTCGTAGTTTTGATAGCCCACCACTTCATAGGATGATTGTTCTTCTGAATCACGATAGATGACACGGTGCTCATCGTCTTCTTCAGAAATTAATTCGGTAAACTTTAACTTCGAAGTCCGTCCCATGGTATAAGCAAAGTTGACGGTCCGAGCGTGCCGGATAAATCGGTAAACCACTTGCCCTTGTTGATTCAGCAATAATGCCTGAGCTAACTTGCCATCACGGTAAGTTAAGAGTCCAAACTGGTTACCTGCTTCGTACACGGCAGCAGAAATAGGCTGATGGTCAGCGTAACGCATTTTTAGTAGTGGCTGCTGATTGCCGTCTTCTTTCACTTCGGCAACAATTTCACCATCTTTTACGTAGCGGACTGTTGGCCTCTCCAGTGCGTTAGTGGCTTCAAAGCGATGAAGTGGTAAGTCTTCGAAGTCAGCTTTGAACTGCTCCGACTCAGCAACGTCCACACCCGCTTCATCTGCCACTAAATCTGCCAACGACACCACGTTAAGCTGAGCCAGCCGTTTTGCTTTGAAAATTGACTGAACCAAACGACGGGCGATTTCGTAATCGTCAAACTGAATCATCGCTAAAAGAATGGTGACCTGAATCTGATCGTTCATTAGCGACTTCACTTTTTGTTTAAACGTCAGCTTCTTTAAGCCGGCTAAAGACGTCACCAAAAATATTGCTTGTTTCATTACGGCATTAACCTCACTTTAAATTGCAATAAAATATCCCTAGTCGCAACTGGGGATATTTGTCGTTACATTCAACTGATTATTCTTTCCAGTCAACTCCGGCTTTAAGGCCCAAATCTTCCTTGATTTTAGTGGTTGAAATGCCCTCTGTCCGAGGTAAGTAAATTACTTGACAATAATCTTTCAAGAAATCAAACTTACCCTTCCAGTCATCGCCCATAACAAAGATATCAATGTCGTTTTCTTGAACGTCTTTGATCTTTTGATCCCAATTTTTTTCGGGAATGACTTCATCCACATACCGGATAGCTTCTAGAATATATTTACGATCTTCATATGATGTATATGCTTTTTTACCTTTAACCGCATTAAACTCGTCTGATGATAAACATACTGTTAAATGATCACCAAGAGCTGCTGCCCGCTTTAAGAGTCGTACATGTCCCTTATGCAATAAATCAAAGGTGCCATACGTAATTACTTTTTTCATTTAAATCTCCTGCTTAATTATGAATTTAAATCACTGTATCCTAACTCGACTATAATATCATAAATTCTAACACAACCCAACAGGCCTTCAACGAATTATCGCTTGATTTAACTAAACGTTTAAGTTCCGGATGGCGGTTGCCCTGAACTTTCATCCCGACGTTCGCTTTGCAGCTGCCAAATATGGTAAATGTTTTCGACGATCACTTTGACCACAGCGTATAGTGGCACCCCTAAGATCATGCCCATCAAACCGGCAATATTGCCAGCAACCATCAAAATAACAATGATCGTCAGCGGATGAATTTTGAGCGTACGGCCAATTACGTTGGGATAAACCAGATTACCATCAACCTGCTGAACGATAACAGTGACGACTAATACTGAAATCACTTCAACTAAACCAGAGCCAATGGCAACGATGACAGCAGGCAAAACACCAATATAGGGTCCAACATACGGAATAATTTTGCACATTCCAGCAAAAATACCAAGTAGTAAACCGTACTTAAGTCCCACTAGACTAAAACCGATGGAGGTAAACGTCATAACAAACAAACATTCAATCACTTGTCCACCGATATAGCGAGATAGTGTCTGACTCATTTGCGTCAAAATATCCATCGTTTGATCAGCGTGTTTATTAGGCAACATCCGTCTCAAAGCAGGCATCAATTTTTGACCGTCCTTCAACATATAAAACAGCATCACTGGCACTGTCACCGCTAAAATCGTCACACTGGTCGCCATCCCAATCACGGTACCAACACTGTTAGTTAACCCGGTCATAAAGGTTTTCGCGTAATTGGACAGACCATGTTCCAACTGCGCAGCATAGGATTTAAAATCCACGTTTTTTAACCAGTCGTACTGACTTAAACGTCGATTCAAACCATTCAGCATGTCCTGGATAAGTTGCACGATGTGGGGCACATTGTTAACCAAGGTGGCCACTTGTTGAATCAGCTTTGGTACTAACCAGAATAACCCACCAGCTAAAATGCCAAACAACGCTAAGAACAAAACGGCGACCGACCACGTTCGGTTAAGACGGAAACGACCAATTTTAACCTTTTGCAGCAGCTTAACGATTGGATTCAGCATGTAATAAAGAATTCCGGCGAGTAGGATCGGCATAAAAATAGTTCTAAAAAAAGTCCCAATGGGAGCAAACAGAAAGCCCAATTTGGTACAGACCCAAATTAAAGTAGCCACAATGAGAATTTCCAGTGACCAAAAGAGTAACTTAGACCGCTGTATTTGATTGAACATCCGAATACCCCCTTTCTTATGTCGTTAAAGCGCTATTCAAAAAGCGAGGTCAGCTTGTTCAGCTAACCTCGCTTTGATTTAAGCAGCCCCATTACTTGTGACGGGAAAGCTCGAGATAGCGTGAGTACCATAGATCAACGTATTCTTTCGAGAACGGACCCTTACGATTATTGATCCAGTCGACCAAAATCAAAACGTTCGCTTTCAAAATCTTGTCAATTTCAGGCGGATACTGCCAGCGACGACTGAACATCTCGTACTCGTCAATATCAAGCAACCGTTTTTCTCCATCAGGAAAAACCTTCACATCTAAATCATAATCTATATACTTTAATGCTTCCTTATCTAAGACATAGGGTGTTGCAAGATTGCAGTAGTAAGAAACCCCATTATCCCGAATCATTGCGACAACATTAAACCAATAGTGCTTATGAAAAAAAACAATTGCTGGTTCACGAGTGACCCATCGCCGCCCATCGTCTTCAATCACCAATGTATGGTCATTGCAGCCAATCAGGGCATTTTCGCTTGTTTTAAGTACCATCGTATCGCGCCAAGTTCGATGCAAACTTCCGTCGTGCTTATAGCTTTTGATCGTAATGAAGTCGCCTTCTTTAGGTCCTCTAGCTTCGCGCGCCATATTAAACCCTACTTTCCAAAGTGTCGGGTATGATTAATTAAATTCGCTTATCATTATAGCAAACCCAATTCCTCAAAACAATGGCTAAACTCTCTAGGACTCTTCCTCAATCTTTTGTTCAAGCCACTTGGAAATCAAATCACCATCGAAACCTTTCCGGTATAAAGCCTGCCGAAGTTTCAGCTGCCGTTCCCGTTCAGGCTTGCTATGGTATCTACGCCAAAGCTTTTCTGCTTGTACCGATAGCAGATCCAGCTCAGTTTCACTATCCATTTCAAAACTGGTTTCAGCCAGTGCTTGACCCACCAGATCAAAGGAAAAGCCTTTCTCAACCAATCGCTGTTGGACTTTTTGTCGCTGAATTTTAGGGGTCAGTTTTTGGTATTGCCGCTTTAACTTTTCAACTAGTTCGTAAAGCCGATCTAGCTGTTCTTCGGGTTGGTAGTCTTCAGCTAAGGCATTATCAATCAGTTCGTCTTTCACGCCACGCTGTTTTAATTGCCGCCGAATCACACTTGGCCCCTTGTCGCTAGTTCGCTTCATGGTTCGTACGTAACTGTGAGCATAGTGACTGTCATCGAGCAGCTTATCGTCTATTAAACGTGCCATGACGGGAGCAATCGTAGTCTCCGGCACCTCTTTTTTAACTAAATAGTCGCTCAATTCTTTTTCTGTCCGCTGCTGGTAGGATAAATAGTTCAGCGCTAATTCATAAGCTTTGGATTGATCATCCGCTGACTGCAAGGTAGCAATCAGTTCATCGGTAAGTTCAGTCCCCTTTAATAATCGATAGCGAATCAGCACATCTTCACTAACTGGAAAAGCATAACGACCATTCACATAAATGTTATAACGACCAGTCCGCTGTTGGGCCTCAATTTTGGTAATTTGCAACTTAGGTGACGATTCATCTGTCAAGTCATTTCACACTCCCTCGCGATTTTGCTATACTGAAAGTAATTCATACTTAAGAATAGGGGCGACTTTAATGGCAACTGCACACGTTGTGTTTGCAACCATCACCGGGAATAACGAAGATATTGCCGATATTATTACTGAAAAATTAGAACAATTAGGTGTTGACGTCACGGAGTCTGAAATTTCGCAAACGGATGCTGATTCGTTGGAAGATGTCGATATCTGCGTTGTTTGTCCGTACACTTATGATGAAGGCGAACTGCCTGAAGAAGGGATGGACTTCTACGACGATTTGGACGATGTCGACTTGTCCGGTAAAGTTTACGGTGTAGCAGGCTCTGGTGACACCTTTTACGGTGATGACTTCTGCGTTGCCGTGGATGCTTTCGGTAAAAAGCTCAAAGCTGCTGGCGCAACTCAAGGTGCAGACAACGTCAAAATTAACTTGGAACCCGAAGACGATGATATTGAAACTTTAGACGCCTTCGCTCAAAAGTTAGTCGATCAAGCAAAGTAATTATTTTTTCTTGTTGGAAGGCCGCTTCTTTTTCCCGTTTGAAGCCGACCTTCTTTTTGTTTGCCGTTTATTCTGCCGTTTATGGTGAGTGGTTCGTGCCTGATCCACGATGTTCTGCATGATATCAAGCTCTTCGATTTCACCCTGCCGCCATTCTTGCACACTAGCATTAATAACACCGCCGGCTAACAGAATGAAGCCGGAGATATTCATCCAAATCAGTAGGATAATAAACGTTCCAATGGTCTGATAACCAGTAATATTGCGGGCAAAATAACGGATATAAATTGAAAACCCTTGTGCCAGTAGTAACCAGCCAACAGTTGTCACAAACGCCCCAATCCAAACGTAGCGTAACTTAACTTTCGCTGACGGCACCACCATGTATAGCAGGCCACTCAGCAAGAAAATAAATAGAAAGGATATCGGCCATCGTAAGCTGCCAACAAAGTCCGTAAAATGATTGGAAAGGTTAAACCACGGCTTTAAATAACTGCCAAGCCACTCACTTAAACTAAACAGAATGGCGATGATGACGATTGAAATAATAGCTAATAATATCAAAATGAAGGAAAAAAACCGACTAATAATGGCGTTGGGCTGTTCAATCCCGTACGCCAAATTGATACTGCGCTGAAAAGCTGAGACCGCTCGCCCTGCTGACCAAATCGTCACAACAATCCCTAACGACAGCGTCCCCGTACTGCCCTGCTCCAGAAAAGAACGAATAATCGGTGCCAACGTTTGAAATACTGGCTCTGGCAATACCGGTTCGATGTACCGCAGCACACTGTTGGTATTAAAGTGCAAAAAAGCAATCAAGTTCCCAGCAATCAGTAGAATCGGGAAAATAGATAAAAGCGTATAATACGACAATACCGCTGCTGAATCATTGACATTTGCATTGGAAAAACGCCGTATAAGCAGCTTTACAAAGCCTTTAAATCCAGTTTGCATGATCTTAACCTCACAGTTGTTGCTGATGTTCTTCGATAACTTTCAAGATTCGTTCTGAAGCATGACCATCACCATACGGATTCTTGGCATCAGCCATCTGTCGGTAGGCCTGGGTATCCGTAAGCAAGGTCTCCATTGCCTCAGTCACTACCTCGGGATCAGTACCCACTAACTTTAACGTTCCTGCTTGAACACCTTCAGGGCGCTCCGTTTCGTCTCTGAGGACTAATACTGGTTTACCCAGTGAAGGTGCCTCTTCCTGTACCCCACCAGAATCCGTCATAATTAAGTAGCTACGGGCCGCTAGATTGTGGAAGTCCACTACGTCTAGAGGCTCAATCAAGTGAATCCGTTCAGTATCACCAAGTTCCGCCTTGGCAATTTTTTGAACAGCTGGGCTCAAATGGACTGGGTAAACCAATTCGACGTCCGGATGAGCAGCCACTACTTTACGGATAGCGCGGAAAACCCGTTGCATGGGTTCTCCCTGATTTTCACGACGGTGCATGGTCAGCAAAATAATACGGTGCTGATCGTCAATCTGATCCAGTACGGCGTGGTGATAGTTTTCATCAACCGTTTGCTGGAGCGCATCAATCGCTGTGTTACCAGTAATAAAGATACGGTCATCTGGATGATTTTGTTTCAGCAAATTTTCCCGACTCAGAGACGTTGGCGCAAAGTAGTAATCACTCAAAATATCGGTCAGCTGACGGTTCATTTCCTCAGGATAAGGTGAATATTTGTCCCAAGTTCGTAAACCGGCTTCAACGTGCCCCAATGGCACCTGATGATAAAAAGCGCTGACGCTGGCAGCAAAAGTCGTTGTCGTGTCCCCGTGAACCAAGATGATGTCTGGCTTGACTTCATCGATGACACTATCTAAGTGAATCAAAACCCGACTGGTGATCTGTGCCAACGTTTGGTTTGGTTTCATGATATTCAGGTCATAATCCGGTGTAATTTTAAAAATGTTTAAAACTTGGTCTAACATCTCACGATGCTGGGCCGTCACAACCGTAATAGGTGTAAAATGGGTTGAATCTTGTTGCATCCTTAATACTATTGGTGCCATCTTAATGGCCTCTGGCCGGGTACCAAAAACTGTCATTACTTTAATTGGTTTCGTCATTTTAATACTCCCAGGTGATGAATTTAGGTTTCATTCAGTCTCAATTTTAAATTGAATCAACGCCTATAATTGTACCAGAACCCTTGTTCTAGAGATACAATTCTACACAATTTTACACGCTAAACACATTATTCACAGAAAATTAATCTTTTTTAACTTTGTTATTACACCTATTTGCCTTATGATAGAATTTAAGCCTAAGAAGGGAAGGTTGGATATCTATGCGTACCCTCAGCCTGATCGTGCCCTGTTATAACGAACAGGAATCGATCAACATTTTTTATGATGCTGTCGCTAAAGTATTTGACACCATCAACGAAACATCTGAGCGCTATCAGCCAGAATATTTATTTGTTAACGATGGCTCTAGCGACAAAACTTTGCCAATTTTAAAGGAATTACAAAAGCAACATCCTGATACTGTTCATTATCTATCGTTCTCCCGCAATTTTGGGAAAGAGTCCGCTCTTGCTTGCGGACTAGATGCCTCAACTGGCGATTTAGTTGCCGTAATGGACGTTGATTTACAAGATCCGCCCGAATTACTGCCAAAAATGATCGATTTGATTGAAAATGACGGTTACGATTGTGTCGGCACGATTCAAGAAGAACGTCGCGGACAAGGCCGGATTCGTGCCTATCTATCCACCAAATTCTACCACGTGATCGATGCCATTTCGCAGGTTCAGATTGAACCTAACGCGCGTGATTATCGTTTGATGACCCGTGAAATGGTTGATACGATCACTTCGTTACCCGAATATAACCGGTTCTCTAAGGGGATTTTTGCCTGGGTCGGTTTTAACACAACCTACCTTAAATACGAAAGCCAGCCCCGCGCAGCTGGTACCTCACACTGGTCTTTTATGCAATTAGTCAACTACGCGATCGATGGGATCGTTGACTTTTCGGATGCACCACTAAAGATCGCCACCTGGGTTGGTGGTATTTCTTGTGTTCTAGCAGTCTGCGGTTTTATTTTCGTTATCGTGCGCGCACTCATGGTGGGTGACGCGGTTGCTGGCTGGCCATCAATGGTTTCCATTATCCTGTTGCTTGGTGGTATTCAGCTATTCAGTTTGGGGATTTTGGGCGAGTATATCGGTAAAATATACCTCGAAACCAAACACCGGCCAAAGTATATCGTGCAAGAAAAAAAGTAGAACAAGGAAACTAATATGCATACCTTATGGCAATTATTTAAAAAATACGAGTCAGTAATCAGCTATTTATTTTTCGGTGGGTTAACCACTTTGATCAACATTGGCGTGTTTGACTGGCTGAACCATTCCATGAATTATCAAATTGCGAACGTGCTGGCTTGGCTAGCTTCCGTGATTTTCGCCTTCATCACTAATAAGTTATGGGTCTTCAACTCTAAGTCGATGGCTTGGAAGACCTTCCTATGGGAAACAGCGACCTTCTTTTTCTTCCGCCTGCTTTCACTGGCGGTGGATCAGTTGATCATGTATGTGGGAATCTCACTGCTTTCAGGAAATCCTCTGATTGTTAAAATTATTGATAACGTGATTGTGGTGATTCTGAATTACTTCTTCTCAAAGTGGATTATCTTTAAAAAATAAAAACAACCTGAGCAATCAGTCCTTTTACTGGTTACTCAGGTTGTTTTTATATCCACAATTAATGACTATGCTGCAAATCTTGCAGAAACGTTGCAATCAAACTCAACTGATCAGGCGTATACCGATCAACTAATTCCTGATGCTGTTTATCCAGCAGTTCGTTCAGCTGATTTTGAACAGTAACCACCTTCGTACCGACTTTAGTTGGCTGATAAACTGCCTTACGCTGTTCTGGCGCTGATTTGGTGACAAAGCCCAGCCGCGAAAGTTTATTCATATTTTTGGCAATCACCCCAAAACTCAGATCCATAGCCTCAACCAATTGATCTTCAGAGACCGGTGCCAAGTCCACTACTTGTTGCAAAAGTTTCAGGCTCAGGGTCGATAATTGCGAGATGGCATATTGCAGATCCCGGTTGGAAATATGCAGTTGAAGCCATTGCCGCTCGAAATTATTATCCTGAGCACGGGTATTCATAATGTCGATCAGTGAATTTTCGATGTGGCGTTTATAAAAATCTAATTTATCCAAAGTACATCCCTCGTTTTTCTGTCAAAAAAACTATATCATAATTTAGGGAACTGAGAAAGCGGTTTGACACTAACGTCACCCAATATTATGAGTTAAAATCCACGTGACAAAACAAGGCATAAAAGACTTGAAACCACTTTCAAAATGCTTCACAATGAACGTGAGCTAATAATTATCGAAAGAGAGCTGATAGTATGTACAATCACATTGTTGTACCACTTGATGGTAGTCATAATTCTAAATTAGCGTTGTCTGAAGCACTAAAATTAGTTAAGCAATTCAACGCAGAGCTGACCATTGTAAACGTTGCAGACGATAAACGCTTGATTTATACGGTTACGGGAACGGGTATTGCAAATACTGGCGGTTATTATAAAGAATTGAACGAACGTGCAACAGCAATTCTGGCTGAAGGTCAAAAACTGGCTGAAGATGCTGGTGTCACCCCTAAGACTGAAATTCTCCATGGCAGTCCTAAACAAGTCATTGCTGTCGAATACCCTGAAACGCATGACGTTGATTTAATTGTGATGGGTAAATCAGGTACTGACGCCATCGACCGCTTGCTGGTAGGGTCTACCACGGCTGCAGTGGTTCGTAACGCCCTGACCAACGTGCTGGTTATCGCTGAACCCACAAATAGCTAATAATAACTAGCCTTTACAACAACCCCAATCCATGAGAAAATATTCAGTGTGCTTTTTGGCCCCATAGCACAACTGGATAGGGCACCCGCCTCCTAAGCGGCTGATCCCGGTTCGAGTCCGGGTGGGGTCATTATTTTAATATCTGATTCATTCTAAATCCTTCTTAATCATTGATGTAGAAGGATTTTTTATTCCTTTAAATAATGGAAAACAGGTAAAAATAATATTCCGGCTACATCGCAGCGCATTTAAGCACTAGTTCAATTATGATATAATTACCCTTATTCAGGGGGGAATTTATAATGAAGAAACGTTTGTTATTGTTTATGGCATCAGTTTTAGGGATAATGGGTGTCGCTTCTGTCTCAACCACCACTGCCAATGCGGCTAGTTGGCATAAGGGCACGCCTACTGCAATCAGGCACCAATACAATTATAAGAAGGGGCAATATTGGGAATATTACGCTTTCAAGAAGAGCACATTCCGGTATCAAGGAATGGGAATGCCTTATTTTGATGCCTATAAACTTAAATATAAGACATTGAAACACCACGTTTACGAGATCACTGGAAAAGATAAGAGTCGCTACAGTGGTGGTCAACGCATAATTCGTGGTGGCGGTGCAGAAAAACTCAAAGTCACAATCAAAAGTTCACACCGCATCTCGATTCACAACTACGTGACCGGAACAACCTATACTTACAAACGATAATTAAAGAAGGATGCCTGGCTATCTGCTAGGCATTTTTCATGAAAATTGATGTATTTTAGACAATTCGCATTATCCAATTATAGCGTTACAAAAAAGCATGGTTCTCAGCCTTATTACAGCTGAGAACCATGCTTTTTCATTTCAACATTAATCTAATTATTTTCTTGCTCGCGCTTATGCCGCATTCCTTTACGCTTAGAATGCTTGTTATGCCCCTTCTTTTTCTTAGTGGGCTCTGGCAAAGCTGCCTTGACCCTTGGCTTTCGGCTAGCAGGTTGCATAGCGGTAGGATCTGTCTGCACTTCACCGGCAACCTTAGCTTCAGCGACAATCGTTTGGTCTGAATTGATCGATTGAGAAGGCTTTTTAAAGCTGGTACTCAATCGATGGTCTTGATAATAAACGGGCACCAACTCATAGTCAGTATCCTTTAATAACCGCCTCAAGTCCCTTAAATCATGGTCATCACCAAAGTTGACCACTTGACCTGGCTCACCCATCCGACCCGTTCGGCCGACCCGGTGGGTGTAGTCGATAGCGGTACTAGGTAAGTCAAAGTTAACCACTGCAGGTAATTTGGCAATATCTAGTCCACGAGCCGCCACATCCGTAGATAACAGCAATTTAACCCGCCCTAACCGGAAATCAGTCAACGCTTTTTGCCGTTCTGTTTGACGCTGATTAGCTGATAACGTTGCAACGGGTACGTGATGGTGTGTCAACCAACTCTTAGTCTGCTGCAAGGAACCAACGTGATTGAAAAACACGAGGGCTTTAAACTGTTTAACTGAGGTTAATTTCCCCAGCATACCGGCCTTTTTCAGGTTACCAACTTCTAGCAAGCCGTGACGAACCTCACCTTGTGTATGGTCAATATCGCGCACATCAATGCGTGTAACTGGTGTCCCAAACCACTTTTGCAGTTCGGCTAAAATTGGCGTCTCCGTTGCCGAGAAAAAGCCCAATTGAACTTCTGAAGGTACGTTTTGTAAAATCGTCCGAACCGTATCAAAAGTCTCACCATCCAGCAAATCATCCGCTTCATCAATAATCACGGTTTGAACGTCGTGAGTCTTAAGTTTTCGATCTTCGATTAAATTCAAAATTCGACCAGGAGTACCAACCACGACTTCTGGATGCTTTTTCAGCTGCTCCAGTTGTCGCTTAACGTTAGCGCCACCCGTAATCGAAGTAACCTTTAAATCGACCAGCGTGGCGAAGCTTCTCGTGACGTTAGTTGATTGCATGGCCAATTCCTGTGAAGGTGCGATAATGATGGCTTGAATCCCTTGACCAGGTGCTAGCCGCTCTAAAACTGGTACAACAAAACCAAGCGTTTTACCTGACCCAGTTGGTGCCAATCCAAGCACGCTGTCACCATTTTTCAGTGGCTCATAGACAGCAGATTGAATTGGTGATAATTCATCAAAACCTAATTTTTCGAATCGATTTTTAAACTGTGGAATCATAATAGGATCCCCTCATTTCTCATTAGTTGTCCCGTTCGTCGTAAAAAACAATTTTACCAGATTGACGTAGGTTAAACAGCATTTTATTGACCTGAACACTCAGATTCAGCCAACGTAGGTAGTCAGTCTGATTTTGAATATTACCAGGCTCGTTGATGACCCTAGCAAAATCCCGTACCTCAGGTAACATCACGTTTTCAGTAACGGGTTCACTGATTAGCGTCTTCTTGCCTGAAGCATCAAAGTAATTCGCTTCTCCCAGTTCGCCAGCATCATCAATTTCGATGGTATCCTTCAGACCATAAATTTCAGACGCCATGTACGAGTTAGTGGTTTTACCAAAATTAAGTGTTACGTTAAATTCAGCGTACTGTAACACAGCAACACCTTTACCATCAACGCCAGTCTGAATAAACTCTGGGAAGTAGTTAAATTCGTTTGGCATACCAAACAACGCAATGGCATCATACAACGGATATACGCCTAGATCCTGCAGCGCACCACCAGCAAATTTCAAAGAGAACACGTTGGGTTCCTTACCTGCCAATACCTGGTCATACCTGGAACTGTACTTCATGTAGGTAAAGTTAGCGCCTTGAACCACCGGCATCTTTTTTAATTGCGCTTCGATGGCGTGAAAGTTTGGCGTATGAATGTTTCTGGCCGCTTCGAAATAGTGCAGTTCACGATGTTGCCGCAAAAGTTCTTGAATTCGTTCCATCTGAGCCTGATTCTCGAAAGCTGGTTTTTCAACAATAATGTTTTTACCTGCTTCAATGGCCTGTTTTGCCTGTTGAAAATGCAAACTATTTGGTGAGGCAATATAAACCGTGTCAAAATGACCTTGGGTAAAGAATTTATCCAAATTGGTATAGGTCTCCGCGTCACCGTTTTTTTGACTAAATGCAGTTGCAGTATCCTGGTGTCTTGAATAGACTCCGGTTAACTGGTACAGCCCAGAGGTTTGAGCCGCCTCCACGAATTGCTGAGTAATCCAGTTAGTGCCGATGATGCCTAAGTTGATCATTAAAAACGCCCCTCTTTCTGCTGTTAACTCCATGATAGCAGTTCCAAACGCAAATGATAATTAGAAGTCGATTTTATTTTTTAATTTAAGGTAAAGAATAAGGAATCATTTGATAAACATGTTAAAATTAAATAAGAGAAAAGGAGGAGGCCTCACCATGAATGCAAAAGAATTCATCCATTCTAGCCGATCATTACTACAAAACTTCATTCGGCCTTCTCAGCGGTCATCTAAGCGAACTGCAAACCAAGTCGCTAATTCCCCCATGATTTTTATCGGTTCATGGAAACTGCGTCATTCCGAGACAGCCAGGACGCATTCTTTAGTGATTGGTCCTGATTTAACCATCAGCATTGATCACCATACGATTCCCTGCAAAGTGGTTTCACTCACCACCGATACTTTGGTATTACTAGATCACTATGGCTATCACATCACCATTACAGCCAATAATAATATTCCGGTTAAAATGTTTGATGAAGCTGACGATGTGATTTACTATATCGTCTCAAACACAACTAACTGAACTAAAATAACCTGATTATTCACTGCCTATTAGTAACAAGGCAGCGAATAATCAGGTTATTTTGGTTTCTATTGTGTGCTCCATGAGTGCCATTGACGCTGCGAACCGTTAAAAACCGATGCGGGCACCGTTTGCGACTGACCATTCAATTTAACGGTGGCTTTTTCATCATAGGTAATGAAAACGACTTGGCCACTTTGATGCGATAGACTCGATGTCTGCAGCCACGTTTTATACCGAGCAAGTGATGTTTGGTTAACCGACTGCCAGATATTTGGCGTGCACCAAATAATGATGCGTTTATCATAGTGTTGCTGCAGTAATGAAACAAACTGCAACAACTTTTTTTGTGGCTCAGATTGCCGCAAATATCGTGCATTATATTTACCGTAAGTAGTAACTTGAACGGCAATCGGCAGCTGCCCTTCACGGTAGCCCACTTCACGTTCAAAGTTTTTAAATTGCGCTTTAGGTGAAGTGGTATAGCTATACACGTGGTAAACGCCTATTTTAAGACTGCTGCCCTGTGAGCGATCATAATTACTTTGAAATTGATCATCGGTATAAGTCGCCCCTGAAGTCGACCGCAAGTACGCAAACTGAAAACCCTGCTGCGAAAGTTGCTGAAAATCCACAAAACCATTTGCCTGGTCCAATGTCACTCCTCTAACGCGGTAATGACTCAGCTGCTGGTCGCGATAATGCCGATAGCCAAACCAGCCGCCAGCAATGATGATCAAAATCAGCAAGATTGAAAAGAAGCGTAATCGTCGTGAACGGTTACGCAACTGTCTATAAGTATTGGTATAGATTGGCTCAATCCGTCGTCGTTTCACACCTGCTCATCCCTTGTCTGGTTCATCATACTTCTTATTCTACCATGCTTTTCAACAATTGCAGGTTTGCGAAAAAATAACTTAAGTTCTCGTCTGATTAATGGCTTCCTTGACCCGACTCATCACAGCTTCCGTCTTGTTGGACAGTTTAACGGCAACGATCGTGAACAGACTGTCGATCATGGCTAACTGAGCAATTAACGTATACATACTGTCAGAGGTCGTGGACATTTGGTCGGCCAATGAAAGCATGACCATGTCAGCCCTTTGCGCCAGCGAGGAACGGCCATAACTGGTAATGGCAATCACAGGGACATGATTATTATGCAACTGCTTTAACACGGTCAACGTCTGCTGGTTTTCACCGGAATGCGAGATCATAATGGCACAATCGTTCTCGTCCATTTTTGCTGCCTGCATCAGTTGCACGTCAAAATCCGGATAGTATTCGCTGTTAATAGAAGTTCTTAAAAACTTATGGTAACCGTCTAAGGCAGCTACGGAAGACCCTCCTAACCCGAAGAAAGCCAGTTGGTGACACTTTAAAATGTGATTTGAAATCGTTTCCAACTGGTCATTATGCAGTAGCGACCGTGTGGAAATTAAAGCGTCGATCATTGCTTGAAAAGTCTTCTCCGTCATTTCTTTAGGTGTATCGTTAGGGTCAATTTTTTTAAACAGACTACTGTGATTAACATCTGATGGCACATTAGCCAAATCAAGACTGAATTCACGGAAGCTGGAATAGCCAACAGCCTTAGCAAAACGGGATATTGAAGCTGTGGAAACGCCCACTTTCTCCGCCAATTCATTGATCGTTAAATCGCTGACCATTTGCGGCTGGGCAAAAATATAATCCGCAATTTTTTGGTGTAATTTACTCAAATTGGGATAGTAAGACCTGATACTGCTGATCGCTGATTGTGCCAAATTAGTTGCCTCCTACGTTGAAACCGACTAGGTAAATGACGTGTTATCGCTGAAATAACACTGTTTATATATGATACGAGTTAAAATTCCATTTAAAAGCTTTCAAACCTATTTTAACACCCAGTATTAACAATTGGTATGGACACCTTGTTCACTTTATATCAAGTATTTTAGCGATTACTCACCAATTTGTAAATAATTTTCTAATTAATACTTGAATTGTGAAATCTTTTTTCATATAATGAACAGGTTGCTTCACAAAAGTACTTATTTGAGACATTTATTCTTGTAAACGGTTTAAAAGTCATTTACACTCACATTGCAAGTTCAAATCAGAAAGGGAGTCGTAGAAAAATGGACTATATGATCGGTGTTGATATAGGAACAACCAGTGTTAAAACTGTGCTGTTTGACAATGTCGGCAAAGTACAAGGTTACTCCAACAATTTGTATCCGCTTTATCAAGATGTACCGGATATGGCCGAAGAAGATCCAGATGAGATCTTTTCCGCCATCGTTGATGGTTTAACCACGGTTTTACGTAAGGCAAACTTAAGCGAGGGTGAGTTGAAGGGTGTATCATTTTCAGCTGCCATGCACAGTCTGATTTTGTTGGACGACAACCATAAACCGATGACTCGCGCCATTACTTGGGCAGATAATCGTGCTGTTAAGTACGCGGATCAGTTACGCGAAAACGGTATTGGTAAACAAATTTACGAGAAAACGGGTACGCCGATTCACCCAATGACTCCTTTCACTAAACTTATTTGGCTCCGTAACGAACACAAAGATTTATTTGACAAAGCCCGTTGGTTTGTGGGAATTAAAGAATATGTCATCTACAAACTATTCGGTGTCTTAAAAGAAGACTACTCCATCGCTAATGCCACTGGGATGTTCAACATCTTCAAGATGGACTGGGATGACCAGGCACTTGAACTAGCTGGCGTGACTCGCGATAAGTTGCCAGAGTTAGTTGATACCACTGATACAGTTTCTGGTATGAACGAAGACTACGCTAAGGTGATTGGCATTGATCCTAACGTGCCATTCGTTATGGGTGCTTCAGATGGTCCTCTAGCTAACCTCGGTGTGAACGCCATTGACCCCGGTGTTGTTGCCGTTACGATTGGTACTTCTGGTGCCGTTCGGGTGGTCACTGACAAACCGAAGATCGACCCTAAAGGCCGGGTATTCTGTTACTACCTTGCACCAAATAAGTGGGTTGTTGGCGGACCAGTTAACAACGGCGGTATCGTCTTCCGTTGGGTTCGTGATCAGTTATTCGCACCAGAAAAGATTACTGCTGAACAGATGAAAGTCGACAGTTACGACCTGCTGACTGAGATTGCTTCTAAGATTCCAGCTGGTTCAGACGGTTTGATCTTCCACCCCTTCCTTGGCGGCGAACGTGCCCCAATCTGGGATGCTAACGCCCGTGGTTCCTTCTTCGGGTTAACTCGCAAGCATACCCGTGCTCACATGGTTCGGGCTGCACTCGAAGGCATCGTCTACAACCTTTACACCGTGCTGATTGCCTTAGAAGAAGTTGTTGGCAAGCCCGTCAGCATCCAAGCTACCGGTGGTTTTGCCCGCTCAGCTCTCTGGCGTCAAATGTTAGCTGATATCTTTGAACAAGACGTCACCATTCCTGAAAGTGTCGAAGGAACTGCCTTAGGAGCTGCTGTGCTGGGAATGTATAGTCTCGGTTTGATCGATGACCTCAGCGAAGTGAAGAAGTTTGTGGGTGTCACAAATGTGCACCATCCAAACCCAGAAACTTACGACGCTTATCGCGCACTTGTCCCAATCTACATCCGTTTGAGTCGGCAATTACAGACTGAGTATAAAGCGATTGCTGATTTCCAACGCAGCCAAGATGCTAAGAAAAAGGCATCTGACAACGATCTTTAATTTATTATGGGTATCATCATTTAACTTCAAAAAGGGTTTCTTATTGTCCGTTGCTGTGAAACGTCACGAGGGGCGTTTCACAAAACTGATTTCTGAAAGGGTTTTCTAACTATGGAAATACTAGCGTTAGTTATCGGGATTTTATTCCTGTTAGTTTTGATTATTCAATTCAAAATGAACACCTTTGTCTCGTTGATTTTAACTTCTGTTTTGACTGCCATTCTCCTTGGCATGCCACTCACCAAGATTGCTGCCAGCATCGAAACTGGTATTGGTAGTCAATTAGGTGAATTATCACTGGTCTTTGGTTTTGGTGCCATGCTGGGTCGGTTAGTTGCCGACGCTGGTGGTGCTCACAAGATTGCCACGACTTTAATCAATAAATTTGGTCGGAAACGGCTTCAATTAGCTATCATGCTCGCGTCATTCATTATTGGTATTGCGCTATTCTTCGAAGTTGGTATGGTTCTGTTAGTTCCTATCGTCTTTGCAATCGCCGTTGAAGCTGAAGTCCCAATTCTTTACTTGGGTATTCCAATGGCAGCTGCTTTGTCAGTTACCCACGGCTTCTTACCACCTCATCCAGCACCAACTGCCATTGCCGCAGCTTTGGGTGCCAGTGATGGTAAGGTTCTGCTGTTTGGTATTATCGTTGCCATTCCTGCCGCCTACATTGCCGGCCCGCTGTTTACTAAGTTAGCCGAAAAGTTTGCCCCTTCTGCTTTCAAGCAAAAAGGTAACTTGAGTTCATTAGGTGAAGTCAAAGAAATGGCCCCAGAAGATGAACCAAGCTTTGGCATTTCTGTTTTAACCTCATTATTCCCCGTTATCTTGATGGCGATTACCACCATCTACAAGATGACCGTTGATGGCGGTACAACGCCAACTAAGAACCCAACGATGCTGGATCAAATCGTTGCCTTCATCGGTGACCCTGCCATTGCAATGCTGATTTCATTACTGTTTGCCATGTGGTCAATGGGTTGGGCTCGTAAACGGGCAACCAAAGACATCATGGAAACCGTTGAAAATGCCGTTAAATCAATTGCTATGCTACTATTAGTTATTGGTGGTGGTGGTGCCTTCAAGCAAGTGCTGATTGACGGTGGTGTTGGTAATGAAGTTGCCAAGATCTTCACTCACTCAAGTATCAGTCCATTGATTCTTGGTTGGTTAGTCGCCGTTGTTCTCCGTGTTGCTTTAGGTTCTGCAACCGTTGCTGCTTTAACTGCAGCTGGTATTGTTGCTCCATTGATGTCAGCTGCTGGCGTTGACCCTGCCTTGATGGTACTTGCCATTGGTGCCGGTTCATTAGCCGCTTCTCACGTTAACGATGCTGGATTCTGGATGTTTAGAGAATACTTTGATTTGACGGTTAAACAAACACTTTCGATTTGGACGGTGCTTGAAACGGTTATCTCAGTTGTCGGGATCTGCATGGTTATGATTCTTAACATGTTCTTCCACTAATAATTTTTCACTAATAATTATCATGAATTTCTAATGTGAAACCCTTCCCCGGTGCGTTGTCACCGGGGTTTTTCTTTGCTATAATTGGTTGCTATTGAATTGGGAAGGACGGAAGTTATTTTGAGTGAACCAAAATTAAAACGTGAAATCGGTTTATTTACCGCCCTATCAACCGTGATGGGAACCGTTATTGGCGCAGGTGTCTTCTTCAAGGTCGCTAGTGTTGTTGAAGTTACAGGCTCCGCCAGCATGACCTTAGCCGCTTGGATCTTAGGTGGGCTGCTCACTATCTGTGCCGGATTAACCGTTGCAGAATTAGCTGCGGCAATCCCACGAACCGGTGGTGCAATCAAGTACATTGAATATACGTATGGTAAGCTACCCGGCTTTTTAATGGGCTGGGCACTGATCTTAATCTACTATCCCGCAAACATTGCAGCTTTGTCGATCATCTTCTCCACTCAGGTCTTGAATTTATTCAGTCTGCCGCTGATTTGGCATCTACCGATCGCCATTGCCTGCGGACTGAGTATTACACTCATCAACTTCTTAGGAGCGCGAGTCGGTGGGGCGTTACAATCAATCACACTCATTTTCAAGCTGATTCCAATCTTCATTATTGCCATCTTTGGTCTTTTCTCAAAGGCCCATGTCGCAGTATCACTGGTACCAATCACTGCTGGTCCGCACCTCAACTTTTGGACTGCTTTCAGCAGTGGTCTGCTTGCCACCATGTTTGCTTATGATGGCTGGATCAGTATTGGCAACGTGGCGGGTGAAATGAAGCATCCTGAAAAGGACCTTCCTCGAGCGATCGTTTTAGGGTTAGTCTTCATTACCGTTATTTACGCCACCATTAACTTTGTTTTCCTGAAGAGTATGCCGGTAAGCCAAATTGCGGGTAACTTAAATACAGCTTCAGAGTCGGCTGAAATGATTTTTGGCCCAATGGGTGGCAAACTGGTCACCATCGGTATCTTGGTTTCCGTGTACGGTGCCATCAACGGCTATACCTTAACCGGGATGAGAGTACCACTTGCCATGGCCACCGAAGATTCATTGCCTTTCAGCAAGCAATTACGAAAAATTTCTCGTAAGACCTACGTCCCTTATTATGCGGGTTTCGCTGAATTGGGTATCGCCATCATCATGATGTTTATGGGCTCTTTTGATACACTGACGGACATGCTGGTCTTTGTGATGTGGATCTTTAACATCTTGCTGTTCATCGCTTTATTTATCTTAAGAAAACGAGAACCTAAACTTCGTCGGCCGTACCGAGTCCCTGGTTACCCCGTGATTCCAATTATTGCCATTCTGGGTGGCCTGTTTATTCTAATCATCACCATTTGGACTCAAACAGGTTTAGCCGTAACGGGTCTCATTTTAACGGGTATTGGCATTCCTGTTTACTATTACCATCAGCATAAACGCGACAAAACCAAAACAAAATAAATCAAGTCCTCTTTGTGAGGGCTTTTTATTTTGCAGAATTTGAGAACGATTTTGGTCAGTGCTAAACTGAAACCGGTTACTAAATTTAATGTAATGATGGGCAGATGTAATAACAATGACAACTGAATTGGAAAAACAGCAAAATGGTGAGTTGTATGATGCACATGATCCAATTTTTAAACAGTATAAGGATGAAGCTAATCAATTCTTGATGGCATACAACCAAACTCCCTATGATCAAGCAGCCAAACGCAGGCAGCTTTTAGAGCATTCACTCGGCAGTATCGGCAAAAACGTTACGGTGGGGACACCTTTTCTGTGTGATTTTGCCCGTAACATTCACTTAGGGGATAAAATCTCAATCAACATGAACTGTTCATTCATGGACTCCGGTGAAATCTGGATCGACGGTGAAACCATGATTGCACCAAACGTCCAAATCTATACAGGGACCCATCCAGTTCCGCTTTCACAGCGTTTGAATGAACAATGGGATGAACACCCTGAACAGCATTTCGTGAAAACCCGTTCCCTACCCGTCCATATCAAGCATGGCTGTTGGATCGGTGGTGGCGTCATTATTCTTCCCGGTGTCACTATCGGTGAAGGTACGGTTATTGGCGCTGGCAGTGTGGTGACCAAGGATATTCCTGATCATGTGGTTGCCGTGGGTAATCCTTGTCACGTCCTAAGAAAGATTAAGGAATAATAAAACTGCTCCCAAGTGATGACCACTTAGGAGCAGTTTTATTATGCACAATTAAGCTTTACATTGCCTCATCATCACCCGTATCCGGCAATGGTAAATCTGGAAACATATGCTTCAAGTATTCCGTAGCAGGTTCATCGGGTACCCGATCAGCCTCAACCACTTGCGTAATCGAGTTAAACGTCAGCATCAGCATGATTGCACCGTTTTCGTCGCGAACGGCATAGTATCTGATACCCAACTGAATGGCGCGGAAAACGAGCTCTTGAGCATGAATGTTCAATCGAGACATTCTTGGCAGCAACTGTTCCGTGCCAACGCGTTCCGCCTTCCACGCTGAAGCCCTTTGATTAGCAAAGGTCATTAAACTGCCGCTGTCGTCTAAATGACTCACTAGCTTAGCAGATGGTGTGAGTTCTGGATGTGACATCACTTCAGCAAAGTCATCAATCGCGTTAATCAGCTCGGTGTGTGCCTTTAGTTGAACTGCTAGTTCATGTAGCCGACGGAAGAACTGCTGCCCTTCAGCAGCCTTGAACGTTGCTTGAGTAGGTTTCTCAAGTGCAACCCGTTCATTATCTGCTTCAGCCTGCTTTAGCTGATCGGTAATCTTATCGTCATCCACCGGTGTCACTAAAGCGTAAATAAATAGTAGTTTCATCAAGTAAAGCGCGTGCCGACTAATCCCGTTTGACCGGAATGGTGTTGTGTCTAAACAACGAAACTCAAGGTACCGAACACCCTTAGTTGACATCTGGCTCAGTTCATCTACTCCGCGCAAACGAACTGGACCGTAAAATTCAGCCTGACTGTATAATTTTTTACTCTCAATTAAACTGGAAAGTCGGTCAACAAAGTGTGGTAACGATTGGTAAACAGTTGCATCAACGCCATCCGCAGGTAGATTAGCATAGCCAAAATGACTATTTCGAATACTTCTTACTGGATGTGATAAGCTTGCCGGTTGTTGCTTAAAGAAGCCGTCCTCAGCAACTGGTGAAGCCCCAAACAAATAAGTAATTAACCACCGATTCAAGACTAGGTTTTGTGCCATTCTGAAATAGAGTGCGTTTCGAAAATCAGTGACTCGCTGAAATTCGCCTTCATAATGGGCGTAAAGTCGGTTGATCACCGGATCTGGGATGCTGTAGTTCAAGTGAACCCCTGTCATAATTTTGGAAGCCACACCATATTTTTCAGTGAGATAATCACGGTAATCCTTGAAAGCAGGCCGTTCGAAGTGTGCTTTGATAAAGTCCGTGTCATCAGCGGTGAGCCGTGGTGGCATGCTCAAAGGCCAGATGCGGTCCCCACCCTGCATCGAGCGATAGAAAACCGTCTGCAGCGTGTCTAGCTGATCCAATACCCCACCAATATTTGGGTTGGGATCTGTAATAAGCTCGGCTTGTGTCTCTGCAAAATCCGTTTGCAAATAAGGATGGAAGGTCCGCGAACCCAGCATTTGTGGATGCGGTTCACGACTGAGCTGTCCCTGCATATTGACCCGATTTTCCTCAATTTCCAGTCCTACTAACCCATGATACAGTTGTTCACTGACACCTTCTGCTTTAATGACGCTCAATAGATTGTCTAACATCCGAGATCCCCCGCTTGTGTGTGCTTACGTTGAATCGATTATAAATTAAAACACAGTGAGTAATCAAGGGCTTGAAGCATAAAAAAAGAACTACGGAGACCGAAATCTTCATAGTTCCATTCATTAAATAAATTTTAATCCTTTTCCAATAACGTAACGGATTCGATATGCGGTGTTTGTGGAAATTGGTCTACGGGCTGAATGGGTTCAGTCACGTGGTAGCCTTCTTCAGCAAAACGTTGAATATCACGAACCAGCGTTGATGGGTTACAGCTGACATAAACAATCTTCTTAGGTTGCATTGCTGCTGCACTATGGATCAACGTTTCATCCAGCCCTTTACGTGGCGGATCAACAACGATCACATCCGGCTTCAGGCCCTGTTTCTGCCATTCAGCCATTTGGTATTCAGCTTTATTGGTAGCGAAATGCAAATTCGTCAAACCGTTTAACTTGGCGTTCTTCTTAGCATCTTCCACGGCAGTTGAAACAACTTCAACACCGTAGACATCCTTGGCATGGCGTGCCATGGCTAAGGAAATCGTCCCGATACCACAATAGGCATCGATCACAGTTTCGTTGCCAGTTAAACCAGCTCGGTCAATGGCTAACTGATACAATTTTTCAGTTTGTACCGGATTAACTTGATAGAAAGATTGGGCTGAAATCTCAAAGCGGTTGCCTAACAGTGAATCGTGAATCACAGGTTCGCCATATAAGACGTTTGTGATTGGTCCAAGAATTACGTTAGTAGGCCGGTTATTGACGTTTTGAATAATGCTGGTCACTTCTGGTAACTGCTCAGAAATCTGTTCCACAATGGCCTTTGCACGAGGCAAAGTGTGGCTATTGGTGATCAGGCCGATCATCATTTCTTTTTCGTAGTAACTCTGACGAACCATCACGTTACGAATGATTCCCTTATGCGTTTTCTCATCATAAGCTGGCACGTTTTCGGCACGTAAAATGTCTCGAACGATCACAATCGCTTTATCGATCCGTGGGTCTTGAATATAGAAATCAGTCAATGGTACCAAATCGTGGGAATGCTGACGGTAAAAGCCAGTTTCCAACTGTCCCTTAACCATTCGAACTGGAATCTGTGCTTTATTCCGGTAATGATAAGGTGTTTCCATCCCAATGGTTTCAGAAACACTGAGGTCAAGTTTATTCTTGGCCAGTAATGATTCGATTTGGTGCTGTTTAAAACGAAGCTGTGCTGGGTAGACCATATGTTGTAAAGGCGCGATTCCTGCCTGGGCAAGCTTACGGTCCTTCTCATCGATCTCAGCCCGGTCTGGTGAAGTAGTCAAATGTTCCAAAACTCGGCCAAAACCAAAGCTCTTACCGACTTTTGTCACCACAAACTTAATCTCTTCACCTGGTAAAGCGTTGGCGATAAACAACGAATAATTGTCAATCTTAACTACGCCGTTACCTTCATAGGTCAGATCCATTACGGTACCCGTGTACGTTTCGTTTTTTGCTACTGGTGCTTGTATTTTCATTAAAATCTCCTTGTTTTAACCAAAAGAAAGGTTTTGCTGCCTTACGTATCATACAGCAAAACCCTCCCAATTAATACCTAAAAAATTATTTCTTTGATTCTTCGCTCTCTGGCAGTTCTTGAACCCCAGCCAAGAATTTACGCTCAGCTTCAAGAATTTCAGGCGTTTCGGTTTCCACAGCAGCATCCGGAATATCATCCAGATTAGCATAGGTTTCGATGTGCTGCTTCAAATTAACGAAGGTCATTGGGGCATCGCCACCATATTCACCATCTAAGTTAATCATGATTTTGGAATCGCCCTTCGGTTTAGCTTCAACCTTGTGCACTTTACGATAAATAATCCGCGGATCGTTAATGTGCTTACCGCCGTTTAACACAAGGGTCAACAGACGCAAAATTTCAGCTAAATTACTGGTTTTAACAATGATCATGGTAAACTTACCGTCATTTAACGAAGCATCCGGCACGATCTGTTCAAAGCCACCGACCGAATTGGTCAATGCCAGAAAGAACATGGAAGCTTCACCGTCGTATTCTTCGCCATCATATTTAAGATCCACCTTAAATGGTCGAATCCGGGGTAGTAATTCCGCTCCCTTAACCAAGTAAGCTAAGTAACCAAACAACGTTTTTAAGTTGGATGGTACTTCATAGGTCAACTCAGTTAAGCGACCGCCACCGGCAATGTTGACGAAGTACTTCTTACCTGCTAACCCAATGTCCATTTTAATCGTTTGATTCTTTAAAACGACCTTGGCAGCAGCTAATGGATCCTCACGTGGAATTCGCAGTGCACGAGCGTAATCATTCGTGGTACCAGCCGGAATAATGGCCATCTTAGGCCGTTTCTTCAAGCCAGCAATCCCGTTGACGACCTCGTTAATGGTTCCATCGCCACCGGCTGCCACAACTAAATCAAAGCCTTCGCGACTTACCCGTTCGGCTTCGTCACGTGCCGAATTAGGAGCCGGGGTAGTAGCAAACGCACTCGTCTCGTACCCCGCCTGTTCGAAGACTCCTAAAATATCGATCATATCCTTCTTCAAAGCCTCCCGGCCGGAAGAAGGATTATATATCACTCGCGCACGTTTCCGCATAAGTGTTTCCCTCCAATATTAAACAACTAACGTTTACTTTTTAAGTGAAGCAATCAGCAGCTTGTTAACCACTTGAGGGTTAGCCTTACCGTGAGTTTGCTTCATGATTTGACCCACAAGGTAACCAACGGCACGGTCTTTACCATTGTTGTAGTCATCAATAGATTGCTGATTATCAGCTAAAACTGAGTCGATGATGGGTTGCAGTTGAGCTGGGTCAGATAACTGAACCAGACCCTTTTCTTCAACGAAGGCCTTAGGTTCTTTGCCTTGGGTGATCGCTTTAAAGACTTTCTTAGCCATCTTAGATGAAATGGTCCCATCAGTGATCAAGTTGATCATACCGGCTAAGTTAGCTGGTGTCAGCTTAGTGTCCTGCAAATCGGCATGCTGTTCGTTCAAGAAGGCGTTAACGTCACCTTGAAGGTAGTTAGCAGCTGACTTAGGATCAGCACCAAGTTTAACCGTTTCGTCGAAGAAATCGGCCATTTCTTTAGTTTGCGTCAGAACCATGGCATCGTAATCAGTTAAGCCAAGTTCCTTGACGTAACGCTGACGACGACTACCCGGCATTTCTGGCATTTCAGCACCAATCTCGTTGACCCATTCATCACTGATGTTCAGTGCTGGCAGATCTGGTTCTGGGAAGTAACGATAATCATCGGAACCTTCCTTGACACGCATCAAAATAGTCTGACCAGTGGTCTCGTCAAAACGACGGGTTTCTTGTTGAATCTGGCCGCCAGACATCAGGACACGTTGCTGACGCTGTTCCTCAAACGCTAGGCCCTTGCGAACGTAGTTAAAGGAGTTCAGGTTCTTCAGCTCAGTCTTTGTCCCGTATTCCTTTTGACCCTCAGGCCGAATGGAAATGTTGACATCGACACGCATGGAACCTTCTTCCATCTTCACGTCGGAAATCCCGGTAAATTGAATCCGTTGACGAAGTGCTTCAAGGTACGCATAAGCTTCGTCAGGAGAAGCGATTTCTGGCTTCGACACGATTTCAATCAATGGTGTGCCTTGACGGTTCAAGTCAACGTATGAATAATCGCGTTCATGGGTGTTCTTACCAGCATCTTCTTCAATATGCATTTCGGCGATACCGATGCGCTTCTTTTCACCATCAACCTCAATTTCAATCCAGCCATCATGAGCAATTGGCTTGTCAGATTGGGTAATTTGGTAAGCTTTCGGGTTATCAGGATAAAAGTAGTTCTTCCGGTCGAAGTGAGTATGTGGTTCAACTTGGGCATGAAGCGCCAAAGCAGCCATGATACCGGACTTCACAACACCTTTATTGGTGGTTGGCAAAACCCCAGGATAGCCCCAATCAATGACGTTGGTGTTAGCGTTAGGATCATCACCAAACTCTACGGGAGATGGACTAAAGATCTTTGAATTGGTTTTTAACTCAACGTGGACTTCAAGTCCGATAGTTGTTTTAAAATTCATTAGTTATTACCCCCTTGCTTAGGTGTTTGTTTGTGAAAATCGGTAGCTTGTTCAAAGACGTAACCCGCTTTATAAAGCGTTGATTCGTCAAATGGCCGACCGATGAGTTGCATTCCAACTGGCATGCCTTTAGCAAAGCCAGCAGGAATCGACATCCCTGGCAATCCAGCAAGGTTAACGGGGATCGTCAAAATATCGTTCATGTACATCGTCATTGGGTCAGAAACTTCTTCACCAATCTTGTAAGCTGGCGTTGGCGCAACTGGACCCATGATGAAGTCATGATCTTTCAAAACGGCTTGGAAGTCGTTAATGATCAGTGTCCGTACTTGAGCGGCCTTCTTGAAGTAGGCATCGTAGAAACCAGCTGAAAGTGAAAATGTCCCCAGCATGATCCGACGCTTAACTTCATCGCCAAAGCCTTCGCTACGGGAGTTCACGTAAACGTCTTCTAGGTTCTTAACGTCTTTAGAACGGTGACCGTAACGAATCCCATCAAACCGTTGTAAGTTAGATGAAGCTTCTGAACTAGCGATAATGTAGTAAGCAGCAACACCATACTTGTTGTGAGGTAATGACACTTCGTCAACCGTTGCACCCAGTTCACGGTATTTATCAGCTGCAGCCAAAATCGCATCTTTAACTTCTTGGTCAACACCTTCGCCTAAGAATTCCTTAGGTAAACCAATTTTCATACCCTTAACACTGGTTTGATAGTTCAATTCAGCAGCAAAGTCTGGCACTTCTTTAGTTGAAGTGGTCAGATCATGGTCATCGTGACCAGCAACTGCGGATAGCAAAATAGCGTTATCCTTCACTGTTCGAGTCATTGGACCAATCTCATCAAGACTTGAAGCAAAGGCAATCAAGCCCCAACGAGAAATGCGGCCATAAGTTGGTTTCATGCCGACAATTCCGTTAAATGATGATGGCTGACGAATCGAACCACCAGTATCGGAACCAAATGCGGCAACCACTTCGCCGGAAGCAACGGCAGCTGCTGAACCACCTGATGAACCACCAGGTACGCGGGTGTAATCCCAAGCGTTTTTAGTGGTTTTAAAAGCAGAGTTTTCAGTGGAACCACCCATGGCAAATTCATCCATGTTGGTCTTACCCACGTTAATCACACCCTTATCGTTTAGGGTGCTAACAACCGTTGCATCATAGACTGGCACAAAGTTTTCCAGCATCTTAGAAGCAGCCGTTGTGGTTAATCCCTTGGTGACAATGTTGTCCTTGATTGCTAGTGGAATACCAGCAAGAATGTTATCTGGATCAACACCCTTTTCATCCATTTCGGCAGCCTTCTTCAAAGCTGCGTCCTTGTTCAAAGCCAAAAAGGCGTTCAAGTCAGGGTCAGTAGCTGCAATGTTATCAAAAGTAGCCTTAACCAAATCAGTCACACTGATCCGCTTAGCCACTAAATCATCATGCAGCGATGTGAGATCTTTTTCGAAATAATTCATCGTTTCTACTCATCCTCACTTTCATCAATAATCGTTGGTACTCGAATGTAGCCTTTTTCAGATTCTGGTGCGTTAGCCAGTAAGGCATCGCGCTGTCCCCAGTTGTCGGCAACGTCTTCTCTCATAACGTTGATCTGGTCGCTGACACTTGAAGTGGGTTCAATCCCTTCAGTATCGACTTCGTTTAAGGTTTCAAATAACCCAATAATTTCATCTAATTGGGTGGTAAAGTACTTCAGTTGATCGTCGTTCAGACTTAACTTCGCTAACGAGGCAACGTGTTGTACCTGGTCTTGATCAATTCGACTTGCCATCAAGTTTCCCTCTTTCACAAGAATTCTGCGTAAATTACGCTACACATCAAATATACTACCACAATATGACTCAAAATAGCACTGGTTTTAAGGTTCAAACCAGTGCTATTTTTGATTGACGCAAATTTTAATCAATAACTATTGAAGACGTGAGAAGTAAACTTCTTCGCGCCGTTGTCACGACTCAGGAACGATTGAACCCCTTCCGTGGAACTGACAGTGATGTCAATTGGTGCGTTAGAAGGCAAGTATTTTTGCGCAGCCTGTTGCAGATACTGCGTAAAACTAATAATTTCAGTTTGACTATAGAATTGCGTTGTAATGTTAACGTTCATCCCCGTCAGCTGTTTATTAGTGTAATGTGCCTGAGCAGTAACCCCACTCAAATTAGGGAAGTAGTTTTGAATTTGGCTTTTAAAGTTTTCAAAGGAGGCTTCATCGTTTGAATTACCGCTACCTGAGTTACCGTTAGTGGCTTTAGAAGACGTTGTTGGATAAACGTAATTCTGTTCGCTGATTGGCTTCCATGAGCTAACTGTCGTTGCCCCAGCTTTATTGTTTGAATAAGAGAAGAAACTGCCCCCAACTAAGCTATCCGTTGGTGCCTGTCGATAAAGTGCAATCGTGATCGGCACGTTCTTCAACGCTGGTTTTTGACGTAGACGAGCAAGCACTTGATTGGCAATCTGACGACCTTCACGCTGGGCTTCTGCTTTACTGATCTTGGTTTGATAAGTTGAACCAAAGTTCTTCTTTTCGTAATAATCAACGGAGTTCATACCCAGACCAATGGTAACGCCGGACAGCGTCAATTTCTTGCCGTTTTGCTTCATAAAGTCTTGTTCTTCCATCTGTTGCAGGTAGATTGGATTTCGAGTATTCGGATCAGTTTTACCGTTATTGACAGGGTTTAACCCATCTGGATTAGACTTCGATTTACGCCCCAACCAATTTTGAACGGTACTGGTATTCAAATACTGTCCCTCTTCAAAAATGTATTTGCTTGGTGAATAAACCTTTTTAGAAACGGTTAACAGACCACTTTCAAAACTCTTCAGGTTAAACTGATTATCGTTTTGAGAAACATTGACGCCACGAGACTTGCTCGTTACATACCGGCCGTTTTTGATGACACTTTGGTAGTCGCCGGCAGCTGCCTGTCCAGTAAGCTGAGTACCCTTATTGCTACTATTGCCACTGGTGCTGGCACCGTTAGAACTCCCTAAATTACCACAGGCGCTTAAAAAGAGTCCGCAGATTGCCATCACAAATAAGGCTTTAAATCGTTTCATTACTTCTTTCCTCCATCTTCAGACTGGCCCGACATCTCGGCTGCAAACCGTTCTTCGTTCCAGACTGGTACGTCGAGAGCTTCTGCCTTGGTTAACTTACTGCCGGCATCCGTTCCCGCGATCACAAGATCCGTCTTTTTTGAAACACTGCTCGTCACATCTGCACCCTGCGCTTCCAGCCAAGCACTGGCATCACCGCGTGTCATACTGGTCAACTTTCCGGTCAGCACAACGCGCTTACCGCTAAAGAAGCCATCAGCCGGTGCAGTTTGTTCAGTACCTGACGTGTAAGTCATATTGACACCACGTTCTTCAAGTTCGTGAACCAGTTGACGGGCACCCTCATTGCTAAAATAAGTCACCAAACTGTCCGCAATCGTATCGCCGACTGAGTCGATCTCCGCGATTTCTTCTTGACTGGCAGCCATCACATTAGCCATGTTATTAAAGTGAGCAGCAATGAGTCGAGCAGCTTTATTACCCACGTGACGAATCCCTAATCCAAATAATAAGCGTTCTAGCGAATTATTGCGACTGTTATCCAGTGCATTTAATAAATTATTAGCAGATTTTTCACCAAACTTATCTAAAGTCACTAATTGATCAAAGGTCAGGTCGTATAAATCGGCAACATCTTCAACGTATTTCTTCTCAAATAACTGACTGATGATCCGTGGACCGAGACCGTCGATATTCATGGCATTCCGTGAAGCAAAGTGCGTCATCTGTTCCGTCAATTGTTTTGGACAGCGCGGATTAATGCAACGTAGTGCCACTTCACCGTCCAAATGGACCAGAGTAGCACCACAAGATGGACACTGCGTCGGAATCACGTAAGGTTCGCTGTCGGCTGGCCGTTTGCTAGGAATATAGTTCGAAATTTCAGGAATAATATCGCCAGCTTTGTGTAACATTACAGTGTCGTTAATGCGAATGTCTTTTTCGGTCAGGTAATCCGGGTTATGCAAAGTCGCCCGAGCCACCGTTGTGCCTGCCAATTGCACCGGATCCATGATCGCTGTTGGGGTGACCACGCCGGTACGACCAACCGTCCATTCAATATCGTGAACAATGGTTGCGGCTTCTTCCGGTGGAAATTTATACGCAATTGCCCAGCGAGGCACCTTAACCGTGGCACCCATTGACCGCTGTACGGGCAGTGAGTTGACCTTCACCACAATCCCATCAATGCCGTACGATAAATCATCACGCTGCTGCGTGTATTCATCAATATAAGCGTTGACCTCGTCCATATTATGAGCCACCCGATAATTCGGGTTGGTGGTAAACCCAAGTTCAGCGAGTTCATCGATGAGACCGCTCTGGGTCCGCGTATTTAACGGTTCATAATCAGCCACGTTATACATAAACGTGCTGAGTTTTCGTTCTGCCGTTATCTTGGTATTTAACTGCCGTAAGCTACCAGCAGCGGCGTTTCTCGGATTAGCAAATACTGACTTACCTTCAGCGTCCCGCTTCTTATTCAGTTCAATAAAGGACGCCTTGGGCATATAGCACTCCCCGCGCACTTCAATGGTCAAAGGTCGGCTCAACTGAGTGGGAATCGACGGAATCGTCTTCAGGTTAGCCGTAATATCTTCACCGATCTGACCGTTACCACGAGTTGATCCTTGAACTAGCTTGCCGTCAACATAACGCAACGAAATTGCCAGACCGTCAATTTTTAACTCACAGTTGTAAGTACCAGCCTCGTTTTCCGTAATGTGGTTCACAAAATCAGCCAATTCTTCCTTTGAGAAAACGTCGCCCAAAGACAGCATGGGAATGTCGTGAGTCACCTTGGAAAAATCAGTTGAAACGTTTCCGCCCACGTTTTGAGTCGGTGAATCCGGTGTAATCAAATCCGGGTACTTTGTTTCAATGGCCACTAATTGGGCGTATTTTTGATCATAAACGGAGTCTTCAACCGTTGGGGCGTCCTCACTGTAATAAGCCTCTCCCCAAGCACGCAGCTGCGGTCGAAGTTGTTTTGCTAAAGTCTCTGCTTCTGCTTTTGTTAGAGAATCAAGTGATGGTTCCATTTCAACACCCCTGTTATTCTTCTACCTTTGTAATTGGCGCAAAGGCAGCTAATAGTCTTTTGACACCTTCTTGCGGAAAGGCAATATCCAGTTCCATATCTTCGCCAGTACCGTTGATCTTAACCACGGTACCAGTTCCCCACTTTTTATGGGTGACTTTATCGCCAGTTCGCCAAGCTTGTTTGTCAGCACCAGTGCCGTTGTTTACGGTCACTGAACTAGAGCGCTTCTGGTGATAAGTCGTGGCTGTGGCTGATGCTGTTCGTCGGTCAAATGGTGTCCGCAGTGAAGTAGCGCCCGTTTCGCCTGGCGCTGTTCGGTTATCCATTTGCAGTAAATCCGGTTCAATTTCTTCAATAAAACGGGATTGCGGATTTCGTTGCGGACGACCATACAGCATCCGTGAAAAAGCGTTGGTAATAAAGAGCCGCTGCTTAGCACGGGTAATCCCCACGTAAGCCAATCGGCGCTCTTCTTCCAGCTGATCATGGTCTTCCATGGCACGGCTCAATGGGAAAATACCGTCTTCCATCCCAATGAGGAAGACAACGGGAAATTCTAGTCCCTTAGCGGCATGCAGCGTCATTAAGGTCACTTGGGCGGGTTCTTCATCCACATCATCCTGGTCGGAAACCAGTGCCAATTCTGCTAAGAAGTCAACAATCCGGTCACCCGAGTCGCTCTCGTCGGCATCGTAACTTTCATCAAATTTCTGTGTAACGGACAAAAATTCCTGAATGTTTTCCAGACGGGTTTCAGACTCCAAACTGCGAGATGCTTGCAACGCCGCTTTATAGCCGGTAGTGTCCAAAATTTGTTCAGTTAATTCCGTGACGGTACTGTCTTTAACAATGGCCTGCAACTTTTGAATCGTGGTTGCAAAACCGCCAATGGCACCCCGGGCGCGACTGGAAATATCATTGGCCACATCAACGTTCATGGCTGCTTCCAATTCTGACCAGCCGTTATCCTGCGCAAATGCCCGTAATTTAGTTAGTGAACCAGTACCGATCCCACGTTTAGGTTCATTGATTACCCGTTCCAAACTAAGGGTATCTGCACCGTTTGCCACTAACGTCAAGTAAGCCAGCATGTCCTTGATTTCTTTACGATCATAGAACTTATGTCCACCAACAATGGTATACGGCACATTGGCCTTGACCAGCGTTTCTTCCATCACACGAGACTGGGCGTTGGTACGGTACAGAACCGCAAAATCACCATATTGATAATGCTGTTCACGCATTAAGTCCTGAATCTGAGAAACAACGTATCGAGCTTCATCGTTTTCACTTTGGCCACGATAATAATGAATCTTTTCACCCTGTTCGTTTTCAGTCCAGAGGTTTTTATCCTTCCGGTAACCGTTATTTTTGATGACTTGGTTAGCGGCATCCAAAATGGTTTTGGTTGACCGGTAATTTTGCTCAAGCATAGTGACGTGAGCATCCGGATAATCCTTTTCAAAGTTCATGATGTTTTCAATGTTAGCACCGCGCCAACCGTAAATACTTTGGTCGGAGTCACCCACAACACACAGGTTATGGTGCTCACGCGCCAGCATATTCACTAACGTATACTGCGCATCGTTGGTATCTTGGTATTCGTCCACGTGAATGTACTGGAACTTCTTTTGGTATTCTGCCAGTACATCCTTATTTTCATTAAATAACTGGATGGTCAGCATGATCAAATCATCAAAATCCATGGCTTGATTACGCTGCAACCCGTTTTGATAAGCGTCGTAAGCTCGTGCAGTGACCTCATCCATGCGGTTACCGGCTTCCTGAGCTAACTGCTTAGGGGTTTTAAGTTCGTTTTTAGCGTTGGAAATTTTGCCTAAGATTGCCCGTGGATCAAACTGTTTCGTGTCCACGTTCATATCAGCTAATACCCGCTTCATTAACGTCCGCTGATCACCAGTATCAGCAATTGAAAACGCTCTGTTATATCCTAGCTTATCCGCGTGACGGCGCAAAATTCGCACACACAGCGCATGGAAAGTTGAGGCCCAGACATCATTGCCTTCTGGCCCCAACAGCTTGACGATTCGTTCGCGCATCTCACGAGCCGCCTTGTTGGTAAAGGTAATGGCCAGCACGTGCCAAGGCATCACGCCCTTTTCAATCAAGTAAGCGATCCGGTGGGTCAAGACCCGCGTCTTACCACTACCGGCACCGGCCATGATCAACAGCGGCCCCTCAGTATGTTCAACAGCTTCTCGTTGTTCCTTATTCAGTTTTGCTAACAATGCAGATTCAGCCACAATATTATTCCTCTCCTGTTTGTACGGTTACTCCGCGCTGATGATTTAGCTATCAGCGCGCATCTTAACAAATTCACTAGTAAAATTGTCGCCTATCTTGAATGATAAAGCAACACTTTTATGGGAAAAGTTAAACATACGTTCGCATTAAAAAAGGCACCCTCTTGAGAGTACCTCTTGATTATTCAATTTCAGAATCTGTGGAACCCTGTGACCAGATCTCGGTATCTTCCAGTTGCTCCAGCAGTTTGTTGATATCGTCGCCCTGAACCAGAACGTGACCCGCTAGCTTTTGACCGTCAAAATCTTGATGACCTTGGCGGTAGAACGAGAAGTGCCAGTTGGGTTTCAACGTCCACTGTGTTCGCATGGCGTTGGCCTGATGCTGTGTAAAAGCCGCCATCACCGTGGGTTTCAAAACCTGGACGTCGCTTAACGGCATCCCAGCGATAGCCCGTAAATGCTGCTCAAATTGACTAACCGTTGTGGCTCGGTCAAAGATTCGGCCAGCTTCGCCAAAGGTTGGAATGATCTGCTTAACGTAGATCGAACCGTTCTCGTTGATCATAAAATCAACTTCAAACACACCGACGTACTTCACGTTAGCCACGATTTCGTGACAGATTCGGTCCATTTCTGTTTGGACATCCGGATCGATGGATACCGGTAAATAAGCCCAAGCCATGATGCCGTTTTGACGTTTGACCTCAACTGTCGGGAACAAACTAGCTTCCCCGTTTGCAGCGCGCGCAACGGTCACGGTAAACTCCCGTGAATAGTCCACAGTGGACTCTAGAATATAAGTTCCCCAGTCCATCAGACCTGCCGCTTGCGCAATATCAGTCTGAGTCCGAATCGTCATTTCTTGGCCGTGAACCAGATCCTTTTGAATCGGCTTAAGAACGCTTGGGTAACCAATGGAATTAATCGATTGGTAAACATCATCAAGACTGACGATAGTGGCGTACGGTGGAATATTAACGTTTAGTTGTTCGTAGAATGCTCGCTCAAGTAAGCGATCCTGCATCATCATCTGAAAATCAGAGCCCTGCGGTAACAGGGTTGATTCTTCAATCACCGAGAGAACGTCCGGACTAAGATGTTGAGAATCGTAAGTGACCAGATCACAACGTTCTGCGAAATCAGTCAACCGGTCATGGTCAGACAGTTCGCCAACGATTTTAAAATCAGCCAATTGCAGCATTTCGCTAGTTTCATCAGGGCCATATGCGCCCACCTTAAAACCTGCTTGGCGTGCTGCGGACACGATCATTGGTCCGTCTGTACTGTCGCCGATTACCCCAATGGTGCCTCCTGGATACAAAACATGATTGTCCAAATTTGTTCACTACCTTCTTATCAATAAAAGATGATCTTTTATTTTCATTATAACTTTACTTACAAATTGTACTACTAAATCGCTGAATCTTTAAAAAGTCTTATGCCCGAGTTTACTGCCGAAAACGACGGCGAACCTTTTTGACCCAGAAACCGCCAGAAATATATTTCGGCTCGTAGGTGATGATAAAGGCTTTGGGTTCGCGGTCATTGACAATACCATAAAGTCGCTGTTCCTGATTTCTAGGCGTCAGAATATCTAACACCAAACGATCGCCTTCCAGACCTTCCGCGTGGCTCTGAGTCACCCCAAAACCGCTTGAACGAAGAATTTTGGGCAGTTCACTGTCCGTACTGGGGAGAATAACGGTTGCCATGATGTAGCCCAGAGCCAACTTATCTTCAATCCAAATGCCGACTCGAACACCGACACCGTAACCCAAAGCGTACGCGATAACATTCCAGACGTTATCCAACTGGTTCAAGACCATGGCCAAACCAACCACGTAAACTGTGATTTCTACCACACTCAAAATTGGGGCCAAATTACGGTAGCCCTTCATGGTGAGCATGAATCGAAGCGTGTTCAACGTGATGTAAACGAAACTAATGACGAAAATTGAAATGATAGTCCAAATCATGGTCCCGCCTCCAATCGTACAATACCAACTGACTAGCGAAATAGCAGTGATACAGCCTTACTTCGTGTCGGAATCAGCAAAAGTGACCTGGTTGTCGTCCAACGAAGCGATGCTTGCCAGAGCTTCCAAATGGATGCCTTGATCCAGCACCATTTTGTGACCCTTCTGGAACCGCTTTTCAATCACTACGCCAACACCTGCAACGTCCACTTGTGCGGCTTTACAAATTTCCAGCATACCTTGTACCGCTTGACCGTTAGCCAAGAAATCATCGATGATCAGCACTTTATCATCCGAATCAATAAACCGTTTGTCAATACTGATATCGTTGTTGACCTGCTTGGTGTACGAGTAGACCGTTGCCGTATAAAGGTTATCCGTCAATGTCAGTGACCGGTGTTTACGTGCAAATACCACCGGCACGTTCATCTGAAAACCTGCCATCAAAGCGGGCGCAATTCCAGATGATTCAACCGTTAAGATCCGGGTAACCCCTTCATTTTCAAACAGCCGCTTAAATTCCGCGCCTATTTCATACATTAACTGGGGATCAACTTGATGATTCAAAAAGTTATCCACTTTTAACACTTCACCGGGTAAAACAGTGCCGTCGCGTTTGATTCGATCTTCTAGTAACTTCATCGCTGATTTCCTCCTAATAACGTCCAGTCGAACGTTTCTAACTTATGATTAGTGTACTCGAAAAATCACGGTTTTGCCAACTTGAAAGCGACCTTACCAGCCTAAAATAGTGCCTAAGCCAATCCATACGATGCAAAATAATGCCATAATCAAAGAATTTTGAACGGCGTACTTAAAGGTTTCCTTCTTCACTTGTTTAGCCAGAAAAGCACGGGTATTACGATAAATTAGGGGAATGCTGAGTAAGACTAACACGCTCATAATCGGCAAGTAGCCCAGAATGACGCTGATAATCAAGCAGATATACCCGGCAACATAATCACCGACGAAAACTTTTAACATGGTCGGCTTGCCAAAGTAATACACGATCGTTTTACGGTTCAGCGTCTTGTCTTCTTCCGCATCGCACAGGTTATTTGCCAGCATGATGTTAGCAATGGCAAACACCGCAATGCCAGACGTCAGCAGTACTTTAAAGAATAGTGACCAAGTTAACGACTGGACTGGATAAGTATTGATGTAAACGGAGATCAGGGTGATCACAAAGCCCATGGTCAGCCCGGAAAATGCCTCCCCGAAAGGCGTGGTAGAAATGGGCCGTGGACCAGCAGCATAGCAGTACCCCACTAAAAAGCAGAACACGCCCATTACTAATAAAGGCCAACTCGTTTCAATGACCAGCAGAATCCCCAAAATAGTGGCACTACCAGCCATTAAAATAATCAGATTACGAATCAAGTTAACGGATAAATGGTGAACACCGATAATGTTGGTTTTCCGTTTCCACTCAGCAGCTTCAGCGGTTGCATGGCGGTAATCAGAATAGTTATCGTGGGCATCAACTGCCATGTTAAAGAGCAGCATGGCCACGAAAAACGTAATCGCCAACGGCCAGTTCACTTGACCAAACACATAGTAGGAAAAGAAGAGTCCCATGAAGAAAGGCCACACGGAAGCAATTTTTGCTTTAGCCTCCACTAATTCCAAAAAAACATTTACAGACATAAAAAAACCTCCAAAAAATAATGATGCCAAAATTGACATTGATGCGTGAGCTTTGTATCTTAAACATAGCACTTTACAAAGGAGGAATGAACAGTAACTGTTTTGCTGTAAAAGGATATCAATCTTTGTAAAGTGGTGCTTCTATCCTATTCCGTATTCTTATAAGTCTGGTAAAAAATATCACCAGGTTAAAGTTAGAAGTTAAATTTTCTGTATTAGCTGATAGCTTATATGTAGTGATTTATATGAATTTCATTAAAAGGCTTTTTAGGCTAAATCCATCCCGTATAATATGAGAGACACCTCACCTTGGTGATTAAATTCAATAAGGCGGAACAGTTGATGTTACTCACTTATAAAGTCGAAATTAAGCCGACTGAAAAACAAGCCTGGCAGATTGATTGCCATATTGGTGGCAGTCGTTGGGCCTATAACCTGTTTTTGGATATCAATCAGCAACGCTACGAAATGGGCTATTGCTACTTAAATGCTTACGCTTTTAGCAAGTGGTTTAACCATGAATATCTAGAAGCTAACCCTGATGATATATGGATCAAGGATTTATATGCCAAATCGGTTAAGCAGGCTTTTATTGACGCTGATATGGCTATGAAGCGATTTTTCAAGAAACAGAGTGGTTTCCCCCATTGGCGGTCGTTTAAACGGGGGCAAGGCAGTTACTACTTTGTTAAGAACAGTAAAACGCAGATCATTGCCTGTCAGCGTCACCGGATTAAGTTACCCAAGCTCGGCTGGGTTCGTTTAAAAGAGTTGGGCTACATTCCGACAGACTCAGAACACTTCGTTATTAAACAAGGCCGGATTAAATTCAAGGCTGGTCGGTATTACCTGACCTGTTTAGTGGAACAGGCTGAATTGTCAAAGCTAGAACTGACCGGTGATCCCATCGGCATTGATCTTGGCCTAAAAGAATTTGCCATTTTAAATGATGGTACTTTGTATCCTAATCAAAATAAAAGTAGTCGCGTAAGACGCATCAGAAAACACCTTAGACGCCTGCAAAGAAAAATGTCCCGTCAGTATCAAGCACTGAAAGCTAGAAGACAGAAAGAAGGGAAATCTGCTACTGATTTTAATCTAGCTAAAACTCAGCTGAAAGTGCAACGCTTGTATCAACGATTAACCAACATCCAATCTGATTATCAAAATAAGATTATCGCTACTGTGGTGAGAACCAAACCGCAGTGGATAGCCTTAGAAGACTTGAATGTTAAGGGTATGATGAAAAATCGGCATTTAGCTAAAGCAGTTAGTTACCAAGGCTTTTATAACTTTAGAATTAAGCTAGTTTCTAAATGCCAGCAGTTAGGTATTCCGGTACACTTAACTGGCCGTTTTGAACCAACTTCTAAGTTATGCCATCAATGTGGTTATAAAAAAGTTGATTTAAAGCTAAGTGAGCGCACCTATCAATGTCCTAAATGTTGTTATACCGCAGACCGTGATATTAATGCGGCCCTGAATATCAGGGATACTGAAAACTTTGAATTCGCCTACTAAAACGGGCTTCAAAGGATGTACCGGCGGCTAGCCGGGAATTAACGCTTGTGGACTATCATATCAACTGTATTAGCGAGCTTGATGCGAGGCAGGATAGGAAGAAGCAAGAATGATCTATAACTTTTTATAAGTTATCAGTAGCAGAATTTCGATGAACTTATCATTTTGGGCAGCGACCCCACAGGTTCAAGAGCAACTTAAACAGTTACAACGTTACCTGCTTAAGACCATTGACCTGCCAGACCAACCCATACATAGTAAAATACTAAAACTTCTTCAGTCGGGTGGCAAGTTCCTGCGGCCGGGCATTTTTTACCTGTTTGCCGAACTGGGTCCCAATCATGATCCAGATCAGCTATTAGCCGGTGCCAGTGCTCAGGAACTCTTACATCTGGCACTTAAATTTCACGACCAAATTTCCGATGACAAGCTGAAAATTCCCAATCCCGGTCACAATCAGCAACGCAATGCCATTTACGCCGGAGATTATTTGTTCACCCGCTACTTTGAGGAAATTTTGAAGACGGCGCCTTCCTCATCCGAATTTTCTAATCATTTAAAGGCCATGCAGCGCATTCTTACCGGCCATTTAGATCAGTTGCAGCACCGTTTTGACTTCACCGAAACTGTAGCCGACTATTTTGCGGAAATTAACCAGCGCACTGGTGAAGCCTTTCAATTTAGTGCTGAGCAGGGTGCCAGAATTGCGGGAGCAACCCCTGAACTTGTTACGCTTAGCGCTGAACTGGGAACAACGATAGGTGATGCGTATCAAATCAGTCAGGACATTCAACTCGCTTTTAACGATCAACAGAATTTGCTGGCTAACCTGCAAAACGGCCAGTACCCGTTACCGGTGATTTTGAGTATGAACCAGCCTGAGATTCGCCAATTGCTTGAAAAGCGTCAGGCTTTAACGCTAGAAAACGTTCAGTTAATCCAAAACCAACTTGATCAGCCAGCAGTCGAAGCTCAGTACCAGCATCTAACTGCTCACATTGATGACCTGCTAAATCAATTGCCTACTGGGAAAGTACAAACGGATTTACGGCGGTTTGTTGGGCGATTGCTTTAAATCTTACCTAGCCGAAACGTGTTCAAACAAGCAGACAGCTGCATGTAAGGGACCCCCAGCACAAATCCCAAACCCATGGATTTATGCTGGGGGTCCCTTACACTCCGCTATCTAAACGCTTGTTTTCACACTCTATTTATTTTCCCTCATCCAACTCATACAACTTCCTAAACCGTGGCTCCTCCTGATACAGTGCCCGCGGTGTCCCCTGCATATCAAAGCCGCCATCTTCCAGAAAACGTACCTGATCCACATGGTTAATACCAGCCAGATGGTGTGTTACCCAAATAATGGTCTTATCGTGCAAGACTTTAAACACCGTATCCAATAACTCTCGTTCAGTGATGGGATCCAGACTGACCGTGGGTTCATCCAGCACAATGATCGGCGCGTCCTGCAAGAGAATCCTTGCCAACGACAGCCGTTGCCGTTCACCACCAGAGAACCGCGAGCCCGATTCCTGAACTTCTGTGTCATACCCATCCGGTAGAGACTCAATCAACGGCTTAAGTTCCACGGCTTCAACCGCGGCCTTGACTTGTTCATCCGTTGCGTTCAAATTACCGAGACGAATGTTATTCATTACTGACGTATCGAACAAGTAGGGTTGCTGATCTAACACCCCAAAAAGCTGGGCACGCTGATCCTGCAGTTCACTGACCGGTATCCCGTTAATCGTAACAGTACCAGTTGTTGGCGCCTGATCACCCAACAGTAATTTCAGCAAGGTACTCTTCCCCGTTCCGCTTGGTCCTAACAGTGCGATCTTTTCACCCCGTTTGATCTGCAACGAAACGTTTTTAAGAATTTGCTTGTCATCACCCGGATAACTGAAAGTCACATGATCCACGCTAATTTCATTAACCGGTTCGCTCAACTTTGTCTGCGCAATTTGTTTAGGCTGATCGTTGGATAGCTGATTGACCCGTTCAATGGACTGTTGATAGACTGGCCATTCACTGGCACCCTGACTGACTTCCAAGAATGGTTCAACAATCGGAAACAACGTTAGCGCAAAGGCGGCTATCCAGTTAGCCATGCCCTTGCTGGCCGTGAAGAACGTTCCTGACCAGATCAATAACGTCAGTACCGCCAGCATGAAGAAAAACTGGACGCCAAAGCCACGCCACCACTGGAAGAAATGGTCCTTGCGCCGCAGTGCAGCAATCTGCTTGATGGGTTTATTCTGCAACGCCATAAAATCATGGTAACGCCCAGAAATCACCCAGTCAGTGAGCCCCAATACTTCATCCGTCAAACTGGTATAGAAATTAGACTGAATCTGTTTTTGCTTAAACTCACGTGCACCGTTGACTGCGACAGAAAGCAGTGGCATCACCAGCACGATCACGCCAAGCAATAGTGCCATCAGTAAGGCTACTGGCCAACTGAAAACACCTACGCCAATCACAATAATCAGGTATAGTAACCAGCCGATGACGATAGGAAAGACCGTTCGCAGATACAAATTCTCAATGTGGTCAATGTCATCCGCTAGAATACTTAAAATATCCCCAGTTTGGTGGGTTTGCTTGATTGCGGAAGCCTTCACTTCCACGGCTTGATATAACTTCTTCCGGAAATCGGAAACGATCCGCAGTACCCAATTATGAGAAGTGAGCCGTTCTGAGTAACGGAAAACTGGTCGGGCAACCCCAAACGCCCGTGCCAAAACTACGGGCACATAGATATAAATAATTGAGTCTGGCCGCCGTGCCGCTTCACTGATCAAATAACCAGAGTTAAACATTAGCGCTGCAGCGGAGAGAAAGGTCATCATGCCAAGAAACAACACCAGTATCAGCAACCATTTATACTTACGTAGGTATGGCATGACCCAAGTATCATGAGCAAATGTCTGTTTAATCGAGTGCATGTAATCCCCCCATTTCAGCACGCAATTTCGTGTATGGGCCATCATGCTTCGCTAATTCAGTAGGTGTCCCCTGTTCCACTAGCTTGCCGTGATCCATGACCAAGACATAGTCCATTTGGTTGATCCAGTGCAACCGGTGGGTAGCGAAGAAGACTAGCCGGTTATCCAATAAAGGCAGCATATCTTCCTTCAAGGCAGCTTCAGTTTCGATGTCCAAGTGAGCCGTGGGTTCATCAAACAGCAAGATCTTCCGGCTGTCATCCAGAAAGGCCCGGGCTAACGCGATTCGTTGTGCCTGTCCGCCACTGACGCCACGAGAACCTTCGCCAATCATGGTGTCTAACCCTGCTGGCATTTCAGCGATCCAGTCTGACAGTCCTGCCTTATCACAAGCTGCTTTAATCGTCGCGTCATCAGCATCTGGCTGATAAAAACGAACGTTGTCACGCAGCGTTGCGTGGAACAGATAAGGTGCCTGCGGAATATAGATACTGTTATGCTGCCAAACTTCTTGACTTAAATGCGCTAACTTTTGACCATTTAAACTCACGTGATCTGGTTCATCTGGGGTCAAGAATCCGCCAATCAGATTGATCAACGTTGATTTCCCAGATCCTGATGCCCCAATGATACCCACTTTTTGAAAACCGTGAACGTCAAAGGAAATATGACTCAGTGTTGGCTGATTTGCATCTTCATAAGTCAGCGAAACATCATCAAATTTAATCGCAGAATCATCGTGCCAGGTTAACTGTTTCAGTTCGTCACGCTGCTTAGTTTCAGGCGTCTCTAAAACATCTAACACGGCTTTCAATGCGTTTTTACCATTCAAGGTCGCGTGATAGTCGTTGGCAAAGTTACGAACCGGCAAAAAGTAATCCGGTGCCAGCGTTAAAACGGTCAAAGCTGGCAGCAACATAATTTTGCCATCCATTAAATCAAAGCCTAAAAACACCGCAACCACGGCAACTGATAATGTGGTAAAAAAGTCCAGTGCAAAGGTGGACGTCATAGCGATACGCAGCGTTGCCATGGTCTCCTTACGGTAATCTTCACTGACCGAATACACGTTGTTCGCGTAACGCTTGGATAACCCCAGTTGTTTCAGTGTGCCGAGCCCTCTTAAGGTGTCCACAAAATTATTCGATAATCGCTGGTAACCCGCATACTGCCGGTCAGCTTTGCTCTGAGCTGCCAAGCCGAGAATGATCATGAACAGAATAATAACCGGATAAATGATCAGCAAAAAAGCAGCTTCCTTCCACTGCAAAAAGGCAATGTAGAGCAAAATGACCCACGGAGTGATCCCCATATCCATAATTTTGATGATAATCAACATCAGATACGTCTGTACCTTGTCGATTCCCTCAAGGGCCATGGTGACCGTGTTGCCTGTACCGTTTTTCTCAACTAGACTTGGCCCCAAGCGAAACAGTTTCGTCATTAACTGTTCACGCATCTCCCCAGTGGTCTTCTCCACAAAGGGATAAAACGTTCGGTTCTGAGCCACTGTAATGAGATGGCGACACAAAAAGCCCAGTGCAAAAACAGCGGTAGGCGTTACAATGGTTGCCAATGGTTTGAGCTCCCATAACTGAACCACCGCAATCGACAGCGCCCGCGCCTGAATCACGATCATAACGGCCTGAATCAGCGTCAAAATCGCAATCATAATGATTCGGGGTGTGATCCCCGGAATTTTAAACAAACGCTTATCTATCAAGTTACTCCCCTCCAATACTATACAAAGTATAGTGTATCATTAAACCGCTTTCATGTACTATGATTTGGACGTGAATCAATTGTACAAATGCCATTTTCAACAAAAAAATTCCCGAGCTCTAAATTCGAACTCGGGAATTTTTTTAAACACCTATTAAAATCTAAGCCGCTTTTGGACTCTTAAGCCGTTTGTAAAAGACCCAGTAACTCCAAATGAAGTAAACCAGAACGATCGGCAGAATCGAGAAAGCAACAATGGTCATAATATGCAGTGTGTACGGTGAACTTGAAGCATCTTTAATCAAAATAGAATGGGCACTGTTCGTCGCAATCATGACCCGTGGGAATAACCCGTTAAAAATCAAGACCACGATGCTGATCAATGATAGCCCGCTGGCGATAAAGGCGGTCCAGTTGTGCGCTTTCAAAACACCCCACCATGCAATCAAAGTCAGCAGTACGAGCACAATCAAAATTGACCAAGTAGATACCGGCTTCTTAGCGAAGAAATCAGTTGAGATGTACAGCAGCACAACAAACAAAACCTCACCCACGATCAAAACGGGGTATAAAAGTTTGTTCCAGGCCTGCGCCCGGTCACGTAACGTCCCTAACGTCTTAAGCTGTAAGAAGTTCAGACCGTGAATCAGGCACATCAGCGTGACAGCCACGCCACCGACCAGTGAGAACCAGTTGACATACGTGGTAAAGCTGCCAAAGATGTTACCTTCAGCATCCATTGGCACTCCTTCAATCATACTGGTGAACATCATGCCGAATAAGAAAGCGGCGCAGAAACTACCAATAGTGGCAGCCCACTCCCAGAAATTCCGCCAAGTTTCAGTCTTCATGTTGGCACGAAATTCAAAGGACACACCACGGAAAATCAAGGCCACTAAAATCAAGAACAAGACCAAGTAGTAGCCTGAGAATAACGATGCATACCACATTGGGAACGACGCAAACATGGCACCGCCGGCCGTAATCAGCCAGACTTCATTGCCATCCCAGTGAGGACCAATCGTTTGAATAATGGTATCGCGTTCGGCAGTGTTGCGGCCAAAGAATCGAACCGCCATCCCAATTCCGAAATCAAAACCTTCGAGGAAGAAGAAACCGCTAAACAGCACACCAATCAGTAAAAACCAGAGAATTTGCGCACTAGTCATGGTTAAACGCCTCCGTTCCATAAGGATCTTCGACTTTACCTTCAGTATCCTCCGATGAGTAACCGTTCATTTGAACAGCATCCGGTCCTGCTTTGAGCGCCCGGTGTGAGAGAACAATCATGACCAGTCCTAATCCCGCAAAGAGTAAGAAGTAAACGATATTCGTAAATAGCAGCGATCCAACGGTAGACGTCGGCGAAACAGCGTCAGCAATGGTCAGCAAGCCATAAACGACCCACGGATAACGACCAAACTCAGTGATGAACCAGCCGGCCGTGTTAACCAAGAACGGTAACCAGATCATGAGTCCCATAATGTACAGGAACCAGCGCTGTTTCATGATGGTCTGGGATTTCTTTCGGTTGAAGAACAGACCAACGATGGCGACTAAGGCAAATAATCCGCCAGCAACTGCCATTAAACGGAAGCTCCAAAACAGTGTCTTCGTCGGTACGTAGTAATTCATATTCTTCCCGAACTTCTTATCGTAAGTCGCGTGAAGTTCCTTATTAACAGTGTTTTGACCCTTAACCGTTCCTGAAAATTTGTGATAACTTAAAATATTCAAAACGTAAGGCACATCCAAAGAAGACGTGGTTTTATGCTGCTTCGTGTTGAAGCTGCTATAGATTGCCCACTCGCCCTTATTGGTAGAGTCCTTGTACAACCCTTCCATTGCGGCGAACTTCATCGGCTGTTCTTTGATCAGATACCGCGTCTGAAAGTCCCCTGAAGCAACGGAACCTAAACTTGCAATCAAACCAATGACCAGTGCTATGTTCAATGACTTCCGGTAGAAGGAAACGTGATCCTTCTTTAACAGACGCCATGCTGAGCAACCCGCCACAACGAACGAAGCGGTGATGCCAGCCCCCATGAGAACGTGAGGTAATTCCAGCCATAACTGCGGGTTCTTCACAACGGCACTGAAACTGGTCATGACGACCCGGCCAGTGGATTTGTTGATGGCAAAGCCCACAGGATTTTGCATGAAACTGTTAGCTGCTAGGATCCACACCGCTGAAAGCGATGACCCAATAGCAACCAACCAAATAAATAGTGCGTGAATCCCCGGCTTAAAGCGTTCCCAAGTGAACATCCACAGACCAATAAAGGTCGACTCCAAGAAGAAAGCAGCCAACGCTTCAATGGCTAATGGCGCACCAAAGATATCACCCATGAACCGTGAGTATTCCGACCAGTTCATCCCAAATTGGAATTCTTGGATGATCCCGGTCACCACACCAACTGCGAAACTATATAGGAACATTTTGCCCCAGAATTGGGCCATCTTCTTATACGTTTCGTCTTTTTTGGCCACGTACATTGTTTCCATGACGGCGACAACGAATGCTAAACCAATTGAAAATGGTACGAAGAAAAAGTGAAACACAGTCGTCATGGCAAACTGAAACCGCGATAGGCCTAAAACGGTTAAACCAGCATTTAACATAATACCCCCCCTAACAAAAGTTTCTAGACTAGTTACGAAATGCACATAAACGAACAGTCTAGTGAATTATCGCAAAAGCACCCCGCAATAATTCAGATATAATAGTCCTATGTTACAAACCTAATTATATCGACTGATAATCGAATCTTCAACTGTAAGCCCTTACAAATATCAATTAAATTCCAAATTTTGCCTTAAAAAGTTGTCAATTCATTGACAAATCATCAATTTTCGAGTAACTTATATGAATGTTTAATTTTGGGAGATGAGTTCAATGAAAATTGGCGATCAAGTAAGTTTCAAGCTGGAAGGCCAAGACTTTACCGGGTTCATCGATAAAGCATACCAGAATTCCTTTATGGTTACGTTTAAAAGTGATGATACAGAAATTTTGGATAAGTATCACGATCGCGTTGTGATCAACAAGAAAAAGTTGAAATTAATCAAAGCAGCACCAGAGACGGATCCTGAATCCGATAACGATGAAGTTTAATTGCGAGATCTAAAAGCGTCCGATATTCAGCCAACAAAGGCTGAGTATCGGACGCTTTTATTAGATTACCTGAATTGTATTTTACTTATGATCACCTGAACAGTTACAATATAAGATGTGTTATTCAATAACGAAAATCATTCCATTATGATGACACCGAATAAATGAAATTCATTCAAGGGAGCAATCGCTATGGGGTCAGTAAATATCTGGGCGTCTTTTATCCTATCATTACTTACAAACATCATTGTTCTTAGCGGATCAATTTCAGTTTTAATCTGGTTGGAGGGCCTGACTAATTCTTGGATGAACCGTTTCAGACCAATTGTGGAAACAATACTAGGTACACTTTACTTTGCTTATCTTTGGGGGGAATCATGGTTAAACTCTAATATTGCACCAACTGCTTTCGGGATGCACTGGGCGTTTTTAAACATGCTGATTGTCAGTTCATTTCTGCTTAACGTGCACTTGAATCTGTGGTTTGAGGTCGTGATTGAAGGCCTGATGATGCTAGGTTATGTTTTCTTCTATTCACCAAACTTAAATACCTATACCCTCATCGCGAGTTTAGCCTTCATCGCCGTACTGTATATCAGCTACCACTGGGGCAGCACGTTTATTAAGTACCCACCGCTGATGTATCTCGGGATGGCCACCATGGGGGCGGTTTCGTTTGCACTGATCATCAGTATCTTCGCGGCACCAGCCGACCCCTATTTTTGGCTACGACAGATCTCGGCTCTGGTCATCCTCAGCATTCTCGGGATTGAATATACCTTAGCTACTACCCGACAACTAGAAAGAAGTCAGCGCGTCGCTAAGTTGGCAAAACTGGACGGTTTAACCCAGTTATATAACTTTAGTAAGTTCGATGAGGATCTGGACCGTGCGTATAAAAATTTCCAGATGAATCAAGAGCCTTACGCTATATACGAGTTCGATATCGACCTTTTTAAGCAAGTCAACGATCACTATGGTCATCTGGTGGGCAACACCGTACTTAAGGCAGTGGCACTAGAATTAGCCCATTTTGCGGCCAACACCCCTTATGAAACTACAGCCTACCGGATTGGTGGCGAAGAGTTCTGTTTAATCGTCAAGGCGGATTGTTCTGATCAAGCATTCGCTGCTAAATTAGCTAATCACGTCCGCCAGCGAATCAGCAAGCTATCCTTTCTAGTAAACGGTTCATCGATCAGTGTTACTGTATCAGCTGGACAAGCTAATAGTCAGCCTGATCAATACAATGCACATGATATTTATAAGCTGGCAGATCGCAGTCTATACCTGTCAAAGCAGCGAGGGCGCGACCGAGTCACGTTAGAGGGCTGTACAGTGAATGGTAGATAGGAACCTAATAGTCATTAAAAAATAAGCGTTATCCCGACAAAAATCGGAATAACGCTTATTTTTTGATTTGCTCATTTAATTACGCATTTAAGCCTAAAGCCTTTACTTGACCCTGCACGATTTGATCACACAGATCATCGTAACGAATCCCATCCGCTTCAGCTTCTTGTGGCATTAGTGAAAGTGGCGTCATCCCTGGTAACGAGTTAGCTTCAATCACATACAAGCCATTATCGTTCCAGAAAAAGTCGATTCGGCCGTAGTTACTTAATCCTAACGCTTTGAAGGTCTTCAACGCGATTTGTTTCATCTCATCATGCACATCGTCTGGAATATCCGGCGGTGTCACAAACTTAGTGGTGTTACCCGTCACAAATTTGTGTTCGAAGTCGTACCAACCATCCGTAACGATGATTTCAATAGCGGACAAGGCTTTGCCGTTGACCACTGCCATGGAGAACTCACGGCCATCAATGTATTCTTCTACCAGAATCTCATCGTCAAATTCAAAGGCTTCTTTTAAGTCCTTCTTGAATTCATCATCGTTCTTAGCGATATACATCCCAACACTGGAACCACCATTGGCAGGTTTGATTACTACTGGGAAACCAAACGGCAGTACAACCGTACCGGAATCCTCTTTACGGATATTGACAAACTTAGCGGTCTGGATACCGTTATACAGCATAATTTCCTTAGAAACACTCTTATCCATCGTGATGCCGGAAGCTAAGGCACCGCTACCAGTGTACGGAATATTATTTAAATCAAGGACAGCTTGAACCTTGCCGTTTTCACCATCACCACCATGCAGACCGATCCACACAATGTCTGCCATGGCTAAAATATCTAACACATGCGGGCCAAACAGCTGTGTCGACCCGTCTGGACGTAGCGCGTTGATCACGTCATCAGTCATAATCTCATCTGAGATATTGAGATCGATGTCTTGTTCCTCACTCATAAACAAGTTTGCCATTGACTGCTCGTCAGCATCTGGCAAGCCTAGAAATAAATCGACCAAAGCAACTTCATAGCCCTTGCGCCGTAGTGCATTCGCTACTTTAGCACTAGAAGATAGGGACACGTTGCGTTCCGTTGAGCGACCACCCGCTAATACCACGATCTTCATAATTTTTTCCTCCGCTTCTTTCTTAGAATCTTAAGTATAGCAGAAAAGAATTCACGGAGCTAGATTTTGGCAAACGGTCTCATTGAATTATTATTTTACAAATCGAAGCAAGGGTTTACTGATCAACGGCACCAGAATACCTGACATAATCGCTTCAGGAATCCCGTTAGTCGCCATGATACCAAGTAGCCACGGCATGAAAGCCTTAACGTTCAGTTTATCAAGGGGTAACCAGCCCATATAGTACATGCCTGCCATGAAGCCCAGTACCAGCACCGTGTTGACCAACGATCCAATAATGCCAGTCAATGAAAGCTGCCACACCTTTGCCTCGTGGACGTTACGTACCATCTTCAGCAATGCCCAGCCACTGATGAGTCCCACCAACAGTCGTGGTAACACTGAGACTAGCGGATTAACCAAAACATAAATGGCCATGGGACTGGTTGGCCAAACAAACGCCCGAATCCAGTTGATAAATCCCCAGGTAAAACCGACCCAAGCACCATCTTTGGGACCGAGTAAAACGGCGGCAATGACCACCGTCACTTGAATAATGACAATACTAAACGGTCCCACCGGAATATACCCTAAAAACGGGACCATACTTTGAATAAAAACAATTGCGATAAATAACGATAGGATTGAAATGCGGTAAGCGCGACTCTGCGTGTTGATGTTGTTCCCCTCCTCACATGGCTCATCTAATTTGCCTATTTAGAACGACTATCATTTTACCGCGATTAGTTGCATTTAACAATCAATAAGCGACGAGTAATTTACCATCCAAACATCACCGCCGATCGGACAACATAATGCCGTGGCTTTTACCGTTTTTAACGGCCGTAAAAGGCAGTGCCATAGGTTTATACTGGTAAGTATCTCAAGCAATCTTTGAGTTCAAATTAGTTATAACGGTACTTTGGTTCAATCCGTCAATATAACCTAATCATGTGACAAAACTCAGATTCCTGCCATTTAACGCAAATAAGACTTATTCCCTGCAAAGTTCGCTGGAAATAAGTCTTATTCACGTTAAATTCTGGAATCTACCGAGTTTTGTCGCACACTCAAATTTAAGCCAAGCCTTGAATTGCCCGACTATACGCGTTAGCACCCTTCATTGCGGCCACAACGTCCTCTGGGGTAACTTCAAATGGCATCTCAGACATGGTATCTGCTGGCGCGGTGGCAACTTGACCAACTTGCAGCAGCTCATCATCCGAAACATCTGCGATACCTAAGTCAGCAAAGGTGGTTGGCAGACCTAAGGCTAAATCAAATTCCAAATAAGAATTGATGTCGTCGGTGTCGCGCCCTTCCAAGAAGAGCTGGGTCAACGTTCCAAAAGCCACTTTTTCACCGTGGGTCTTTTCGTGAAGTGCTTCATTAGATAGCGAAGTCAACCCGTTATGAATCGCGTGAGCAGCCGCTAAACCGCCGCTTTCAAACCCAACGCCACTCATCAAGGTATTGGCTTCAATAATCTTGTCCAGTGCCGGGGTAACCGCGTGAGCTTCCGCAGCATCCAATGCCTGTGTGCCATAAGCAAAGAGCGTTTCTTCACATTTCTCAGCAATGGCATTCCCTACCAGCGTCTGCTTAGCATTCAGCATGGTCTGACCATTAGCCTTAGCCACCGCCTGCGCTTCAACGTTGGTGGCTAAAGCATCCGCGATTCCGGAAGCTAACAGGCGAGCCGGTGCGTTGGCGACTAGCTGAGTATCAACTAGCACTAGGTCAGGGTTTTTGCTGTAGAAACGATATTTCTCAAAACTGCCGTCTGGGGTATAAATCACCGACAACCTTGAGCATGGCGCATCCGTAGAAGCCAGGGTTGGTAAAATGGCCACTGGTAACTTCAGATTATCCGCAATGGCCTTAGCTGAATCCAGCGTCTTGCCACCGCCCAGACCAATGATCAAGTCAGCACCGAAATTCTTGCCAATTTCTGTGATCCGGTCGATTTCTTTTTCGGATGCCTCGCCTTTAAAGGTCACCTTGTGAACGTCAAACTTTTGCTGACCCAAATAATCGATAAAGTCTTTACCCACAATTTTGTAAACGGTGGCGTCTGCCATTACAACTGGCTTTGAACCCAGTTTATGCAGCGCTTCAGCACTGTCGAATAACGCACCGCTACCTTGAACATACGTTGATGGACTACCAAAAATCTTTGTCATCGGTGATTACCTCCAATATTTTATTGACACTACCATTATAACCCATATATAAAGCCGATGTATGCGGTTTCATTATTTCCAGTAAAAATCAGCAGTTAAATGGTTTTAAATACTTTATTTTTAAACTTTTTAAAGTAGAATGAATATAGAAGCAAAAAAGTAGCAATAACTTGGAGGGAACGCGTATGGCAAAGCAATTTACAATTAATATCACAAATATCATTTGGAGTTTTGACCGTGAAAATCACCAAGTTAATTTGCTACTGGTCAGGCGAACGGACCAACCCTTCGAACAATACTGGGCACTGCCAGAGACCGAGATGCGAACAGACGAAAGCGCTGATGAAGCCGCGCTTCGCTTAGTTCGTGAAAAGATTGGCTTAAAACTGGCTAGCTTCCATACTGAACAACTAGCAACTTTCACTCACCCTGAACGAACACCAGGTCAACGGACCCTTTCACTCGCCTACATGACGTTCTTGCCGGAAATGCCCGACTTAGTTCCAGGTTACGGTGCAAGTGACGCACGCTGGTTCAGCATGGCATCAATGGGAGATCAAAACACCTTTAACAATGGTCAATATCACTTTGCCACCACACCGATTACGGTTCAGACTGACTATTATGCCGCGCTGGCTGAGCGAAAGGCTGATCCGCAGACATCATTAGCTTTTGATCACGATTGGATTCTTAAAATTGCTTGCGACCGAATCACGAATAAATTGGATTATCAACCTAACATTCTGTTGATTTTAGGCTCCATGTTCACCCTCAAACAAGCAAGACGGGTTTTTTCCATCTTCAAACACATTGAGCTGGAAGATATCGACAACTCCAACTTCAAAAAGAACCACCGTCATATCTTTGAAATGGTGGGAACGGCCGCTCAAACTCGTCCTGGTCGCCCCGCAAAGGTCTTTCGGCTTCGCTATCTCTAATAGACGGATTAAGTGGTTTTACCGGTGCACGTGTTGTACCGGTTTTTTTGTTTCAACAAAAAACGGCTTACCAACATCCTATTCAGGATATTGATAAGTCGTTTTTACGTGACTTAGTCCACGTTGCCAAACTTAACGATGATTACTCATCATCACGTTTCTTACGCTTGAAGCCAAGTGCAGCTAACAATCCGAGTAGGCTCAGGCCAATGGTTGCACCCGCAGCACTCTCATTTTCGTTCGTTTGTGGCAATTTGCCTTGAGCATCGGCCTGCTGAGTCTGGTCAGAAACATGACTGTTCGTGCCAGCTACAGTAGCTTGCTTGCCGCTCACAGCTTGACCTTGCGCAACAGTAGTATTAACAACGCCGGTACTGCCAGTTGAACCTGTCGAAGAACCACCAGTCGTTGTTTGACCATGGGTTGATTCAGTTTCAGTTCCAGTTCCTTTGTCAACGCCTGTTGTGGTGTTGTCGCCACCATTAGTTGGTGTTTCTGGTGTTGTCGTGCCTGTTCCAGTACCAGCACCGGTATCAGTGGAAATTGAATTGTCACCGCCGTTGTTATTTGGAGTAACCACAACGTTCACTGAACCACCATGATCGACGGTTTCCACAATCGTGCTGCCAGTTGTTTGATGGGTCAACTGAATACCGCCTGTCGGCTCATTATTGACCAACGTTGTGCCACCAATTGTGGCTGTCCCACCTGGCGTAACCGTCTGACTAGGCAAGCCTGGTTGACCATTTGGTGTTTCGGTAAAGACCGCATTCCCAGTCTTATCAATGACAACCACAGTTTGATCACCATCCGGCCAAGTCTTATCAACTTGAGTAACCGCTCCACTACCGTCAACAGTCGTCTTCGTTTGACCACCATCCACGTCAGTCGTCGTGGTTGTGACGTAATAGCCATCAGCTGGGGTTGAAACGCCACCAGTTACCTGCGTCTTGAAGTAAGTCCGAGTTCCATCTGGTGTGGTAACTGTTTCGCCAGTCGTGCCAGTAGTTGGGTTGCCGTTGGTATCAGTGCCAGTTGTATCATGGCCGAGAGTTACGCCATCTGGCTCATTATTAGTAACAGTCGTCTTAACAGTCTTCACCATCCCTCTAGCGGACACATAACGACCCAGACAGCCAGAACTGCCACAAGCACATGGACGACCGTGACGGTACATATTGAGATGGCCAAGTTCAGCCGCCGAGTTGGATTTACCATACATCATCCGACCGTTGGTAATCATCGCCGCACCAAGGCCAGTACCCAGCGTCACCATGAGCACGTCTTGCTTGCCTTTACCAGCACCCAACTTCCACTCGCCATATAGGTTAACTCTGACATCGTTATCCATAAAGGTGGGAACGTGGAATTCATCTTCAATCAACTGGATCACTGGCACGTTATCCCAGTGACTAAAGTTAGGCGAAAAAATCGACAATCCCGCTTTAATATCCATCTGACCTGGGACACCTATACCAATAGCTTTGATTTGATCAGTACCCGTTTGCATTTTAATCAATAACTGTTTCACCCCAGTAATGAGATTACTCATGACCGTCTCACTATTCGTTTCTGATTCGGTGGCAACTTTTAATTTTGTTTGCACAGTCAGATCCTCGTTGAGGAGACCAATTTTGATATTAGTGCCTCCTAGATCAACACCGATATACATAAACCCATCACCTGCCTGTAAGCGTTTTAATGATAATACCATAATTGTACCACCAAGGACACTAACCTTGAATTGTGCTCATATAAAAAGGCCCACTCGTCATGAGCTGGCCTTCCGCAAACCCACTGAATCCAGGGTCGACTATTTACTCTTTGGTTTGTTACTTTGGTCTTCTTTACGAATCTTATCCGCAGTTTCCAGAATGTATTGACGTAATTCATCCTTAATCTCAGGGTGAGTTAGGCCGTATTCAACGTTAGTCTTGACGTAACCAAACTTGTTACCAACATCATAACGTTGGCCCTTAAATTCGTGGGCGAAAACCCGTTGCGTTTGGTTCAAAGTATCGATGGCATCCGTCAACTGCACTTCGCCACCCTTACCAGGCTTCTGCTTGGCTAACACATCAAAGATTTCGGGTGTCAGCAAGTAACGGCCAATAATGGCAAGGTCGCTTGGCGCATCTTCTACAGCCGGCTTTTCAACGAAACGGCTGACGTTATAGAGGTCAGTATCCACTTTATCTTGAGGATCGATGACACCATAAGCAGATACTTCGTCATGAGGCACCTTTTTAACGGCCAGAATTGAAGCATGGGTCTTCTCGTATTCATTGATCAATTGCTTGGTCAATGGTACTTCATCGCTCATTAAATCGTCGCCCAACATAACTACGAAGGGTTCGTCGGCGATAAATGACTTGGCGTAACGAATGGCGTCCCCTAAACCATTAGGATATGGCTGGCGAATGTAGTACAGGTTCATCCCTGCTGCAGCCGTGGTTTCTTGAACTAGATCAAGCAACTTCGTCTTACCCTTTTCCTTCAAGTTCTGTTCTAGTTCAGGTGCAGAATCAAAGTGATCTTCGATTGAACGCTTCTGTTTCCCCTCGATAATCAGAATATCTTCAATCCCACTGGCCTTTGCTTCTTCAACAATAAACTGAATTGTTGGTTTGTCCACAATAGGCAACATTTCCTTAGCAAGCGCTTTGGTTGCTGGCAGGAACCGAGTCCCAAGACCGGCAGCCGGAATCACCGCTTTACGTACTTTCATGATGAAATCTCCTCTATTAACAGAATAGTGCTGATTACAGCTATCTTTCATTTTACACTATGTACAGGATAATTAGGGATATTTTAATCAAATCTTCAAATTTCTCCCCACTCAGTGTTTAACTTCATTCACTTGTTCAAAGATCTCCCGTACCCACTGACTATCACCGCCGCCTTGATACTGCTGTTCTAAGGCAGCAAATCGTAGCTTAGGGAACTGGTACCAATCATGTGTTTTCAGCTCATTCAGCATGCCAGCTGAGCCCCTTTCAACCCCGTGAATCATCCGCTTCACGTGTTCTGGACGCAGATAACCGAGTTGCTGAGCAAAGGTGAAGAAAGCAGTTAACGTTGGCTGAATTTGACCGTAATCCCATTTTTTGAATAACAAGCCCGGGAATAATTGTTCCAGCAACGTTTCGATATCGTGCATCCCGGTATTTTTAATGGTTTTGCGCTGGCGGTTGTAAAGGGCATCGGTGAAGATCATGACGTACATCTGCAGTTCTCCCTCACTGCTCTGTTGAAGCAACGGCGCACACTCGGGAGATTGCACAAACAACTCGAACCACTGGCTGACGTATCCGCGCACGGATTCACTAGTGGCTGATTGCCACTGTGGCAGTGACTCTTCGGCACCATACGGTAATAGATAAGCTGCCGTCACCGGCCGCATGAGTGCGGTCAGCTGATCATAGTTCATGTCAATATGATTGGTTTCAGCTTCAACCAGCAAAAAGGTCGTCATTGATTCGTAAATTTGGTCGGTCAGTAACGCATCCATCCCTTCTTGATAGGCACTGCTGAGGAACCGAAAAAGCCCGCGGTGAACACTGCCGGCATTCCATTGGTTGAAAGGCACCTTGACCTTTTGCGCCATTAACTTAAAAAGACCGTGAACGGCCACCTTAGTGACTTGCTTATCCATCACATCCGTCAGTTGATGCTTTCGCAAAAACCGAACAAACCCACCCCATTCACGTGAAAAATCATCTTCGTACGCTACCACCATCGCTATCTGCCCCATTCCAGAAAATTAGTACCCGTTAATATTATTATAGCAAACACGTACCATTATCAAAGTTTAATTAGGCACATTCACTGACATTTGTCCTATAATTGGGGCAAAAAGGGGATGTGTGAGATGCGGCAACGATTATTCAGTGGTGCCTTTGCAGAAACGTTGCAATACGTGATAGCGAGTTTACTGGGTCCCGTGAAAACGCGGACTGGCAGTCTAAAACACACGGTGACTATCAATCATCAGCAATATGCGTCTAAATACACCGTCAATCAAATCCGCCAGCGCTATCACCTGCGTTACCAGACCAAGCGGATCAATCACCAGCTGGTCTACGTAAACCGGGTCTGGCTGTATACCACCACGGCTCGCAGCGGCGTCTGGGATTATAAGCACCCTACTAAGTCCAGTCAGGTCACCCACAACGGCCGGTTCATCGTATTCCGCACTTGGATGAGTGGCAGTGCCAGCAAGCTGACCTATGTCAGTCTGGATACGGGGAAACTGTATACGGCAGACGTCATCAATCTCAAATAAAAAATGATTATCAGTCAATTTTGGCTGGTAATCATTTTTTTATTCGCAGTTCGCGTTATTGGGTAGGCAGTCGCAGGCCACTTCTGTTGGCGCGGTTTTGGCTTTCTCAGTCAAGGCTGCCTGTAATTTTTGAATGTCGGTTTGGGTCAGCTCCACGTGCTGGATCAGGTTCAACAGCGTCTCGCCCTTCTTCATGGCACACAGGTGGTCAAAAAGCTGTTCGGCTGAGCCGTTCATAGCTTCGGTCTCACTGATAGTGGCCGTGTAGAGGAACCGGCGATCCTGTTTCTCGGTCTGCAGCAGGCCCTTTTTCACCAGTCGGCGCAACAGCGTTTTGATGGTCGAGTCTGACCACGACCGCTTAGCCTGCATCAGGTCGATCAGCTCACGGGAATAGAGTTGTCCTTTAGTCCACACGATGCGCATCAGTTCCCACTCTGATGGCGTGATCTCCTCAATGGAATTTTGTACCGCTTCGCTCATGGTTATTTTCCTCCGTTTACAGTTGTAACTCTACATGCAGTTTACCATGTTCGCGCATTAAGTCAATCAATTAACTTGTTTCATCTTCATTATACCCACCCCCACCGTTCCGGTCTATACCTGAAGTCAGTTTAGTTGTCATCGTCAACCATATCCGTATAATAAGCATCAAAGTTGCCACCAGGCGACTGACTAAGGAGGAATGAACGGTAACTATTTTGCTGTAAAAGGATATCAATCTTTGTAAAGGGGGTGCTTCTATACTATGGCGTATTTTTAACCTGGTAAAAGATATCACAATGTTAAAGTTAGGCGTTTAATTTTCCGTATTAGCTGATAGCTTATATGTAGTGATTTATATGAATTTCATTAAAAGGCCTTTTGGAATAAATCTATCCCGTATAATATGAGGGACACCTCACCTTGGTGATTAAATTCCATAAGGCGGAATCACTGATGTTACTCACCTATAAAGTCGAAATTAAGCCGACTGAAAAACAAGCCTGGCAGATTGATTGTCATATTGGTGGCAGTCGCTGGGCCTACAATCTGTTTTTGGATATCAATCGGCAGCGTTATGAATGCGGTTATCACTACATGGGCGCTTATGAGTTCAGTAAGTGGTTTAACCATGAGTATCTTGAGAGTAATCCCGATGACAGGTGGATCAAGGATTTATATGCCAAATCGGTTAAACAGGCCTTTATCGATGCCGATACAGCTATGAAGCGATTTTTCAAAAAACAAAGTGGTTTCCCACATTGGCGCTCATTTAAACGCGGTCAAGGCAGTTACTACTTTGTTAAAAACGGTAAAACGCAAATCATTCCTTGTCAGCGTCACCGAATCAAGTTACCGAAGCTTGGCTGGGTTCGTTTGAAAGAGTTTGGCTACATTCCGACAGACTCAGACTACTTCGTTATCAAACAAGGTCGGATCAAATTTAAGGCTGGTCGGTATTACCTGACTTGTTTAGTGGAACAGGCTGAACTGCCAAAGTCAGTACTGACTGGCGAACCAATCGGTATTGATCTTGGTCTAAAAGAATTTGCCATCTTAAATGATGGTGCTCTGTATCATAATCAGAATAAAAGCAGTCGCGTAAGACACATCAGAAAACGCCTTAGACGCCTGCAAAGAAAAATGTCCTGTCAGTATCATGCACTGAAAGCTAGAAGACAGAAAGAAGGGAAATCTGCTACTGATTTAAATCTAGCTAAAACTCAGCGGAAGGTGCAACGCTTATATCAACGATTAACCAATATTCAGTCAGATTATCAAAATAAGATTATTGCTACTGTAGTGAGAACCAAACCGCAGTGGGTAGCCTTAGAAGACTTGAATGTTAGAGGTATGATGAAAAATCGGCATTTAGCGAAAGCAGTGAGTTACCAAGGCTTTTACAACTTTAGAATTAAGCTAGTTTCTAAATGCCAACAGTTAGGCATTCCGGTACACTTAACCAATCGTTTTGAACCAACTTCTAAACTGTGTCACCAATGTGGCCATAAAAAAGTTGATTTGAAACTTCAAGACCGGGTGTATGAATGTCAGAACTGCAACTATACTGAAGATCGTGATATCAATGCGGCCCTGAATATCAGGGATACTGAAAACTTTGAATTAGCCTACTAAAACAGGCTTCAAAGGATGTACCGGTGGCTAGCCGGGAATTAACGCTTGTGGACTATCATATCAACTGTATTAGTGAGTTTTATACGAGGCAGGATAGGGCGAAGCAAGAATAATCTATAACTTTTTATAAGTTATCAGTAGCAGATTGATCATGGTTAAAGTAGGCATTAATGGGTTTGGCCGCATTGGCCGATTAGTATTACGCCGGGTGTTGGAGCTAAACGACCCGGATATTGAAGTCACCGCCATCAACGATTTAACAACACCGTCGATGCTGGCCTATTTGTTTAAGTATGACACCACTCACGGGACGGTACCCTACGACGTATCGGCTACCGACGACTCACTGATTATTGACGGTCACGCCTACCGCGTCTATGCGGAACGTGACGCCAAGAACATCCCTTGGGTAGACAACAACGATGTGGAACTGGTGCTGGAATGTACCGGCTTTTACACCTCAGAAGAAAAGTCACAGGCCCACTTGGACGCCGGTGTGAAGAAAGTCCTGATTTCCGCTCCGGCTGGTCCCATCAAGACCATCGTTTACGGTGTGAATGACGACACCCTCACCCCAGACGATACCATCATCTCGGCGGGTTCCTGCACCACTAACGCCTTAGCACCAATGGCTTACGCGCTGAATCTGGAGTTTGGCTTAGAGGTGGGCACCATGACCGTGATCCACGCCTTTACCAGCTCGCAGATGATTCTGGATGGGCCTAAGGGCAGCAAGCTGCGGCCGAACCGAACCGCATCCGCTAACACCATTCCCCATTCCACCGGTGCTGCCAAAGCCATTGGTCTGGTCATCCCCGAAATTGACGGCCATCTTCAAGGTCATGCGCAACGGGTAGCGGTGATTGACGGTTCCGTATGCGAATTAGTTTCCGTGCTGGCCACTGAGAACGTCACGGCGGATCAAATCAACTCAGCGATTAAACCCTACACGGTTAACAACGATTCCTTTGGCTGGAACGAAGACAGTATCGTTTCTTCAGACATCATCGGTGATACCCACGGGGGCGTGTTTGACCCAACGCTGACGGAAGTCACTTCTAACGGTAAGTATCAGGTAGTGAAGACCGCCACTTGGTTCGATAACGAGTACGGTTTTGTTTCCAACATGGTGCGGACGGCTAAGGCGTTTGCTAATGCGCAGAATTATGGTGAATAGATTGAACTGAATTTTTGATTAACACGGCTGATTATTTGGCCGTGTTTTTTGCGTTTAGTGGACACCGTGAACGCTTGGAGTATCGAAGTTAGACTCGGCCTTGGCATTGGTGGTCTTGGTGACCAACGCGTCTGGGGAGCCGTAGTAGCCGATGTACTTGGTACCATTGACTGTTATGGGCTTTGCCATAAGGTTATCGATGTTTAGGGCAATTTGCTTGTGCTGTGAAACCTGTTTGACAGTACCGCTGTTGGCTGTGCCGAACTGCCATTTTTGAGCAGTCAGCGTGATGGTTTCGCTGGTGACTTGCTTGCCGCTTTTGTTTTTACCGACTTTGGCAGTGACTGGGTAAGCTTTGGCGGCTGTGAAGTGAAGCTGTTTCGTGGATTGCTTGAATTGGTTATAGCGCTGCTGATCCTGTTTAGCCTCGTTGTTCGCTTGTGCGATGCCCTTCTTATAGGTATATTGATCCGAGTTTTTCTGATTGGACTTGTCCAGTTTCAGTTCACCTTGGTAATTGGTCTGCTGACTCTTTAGGGTTCTGTTGAAGGCAGTTCGCTCATTGTTTTTGGCTAAGGTGACCGTTTGGGCGATACTCTGATTGTTTAGTTTTTTGAGTGAGATCCCTTGTACCTGATAGTCGGTGACTTTGCCCTTTCGTTGAACCAGAATATCGCTGACCTGACTGTTAGGCTTTGGTGTGGCCGTATTAAGTCGGTACCAGACCTGCTGTTTTGAATTTTGCGCCGTGGTGGCGAAGGCCACTTTACTGGTCTTGGCAGCATCCGTTGAGTGACCGCATCCCGCTAAACTGAGTAACGCTACCCCAGCTACACTAATTAAGGTTAATTGACGTAAACGTAATTTCATGATCATTTTCCCCTCCAAATGAACGTTCTATCTTTACCTTAACGTTGCGTTTGGCCAAATGCAATCCCTCTAATTTACCAATATAGCGGTTACATCCAGATTGTGCCTTCCATCACTAGGGCGTTCGTTGTAAGATGTAAAGGTTGTTATAATATGACTGTAAATAACTTATAGATGTCTTAACACACTACTACTGAAAGAAGGCGCTTTTGTGTCAAAACGAAACATCTTCATCGTCACCTGCGCGTTACTCCTATCCAATGCCATGAGTGGGCTTGATAACACCATTATTAACACCGCGTTACCCGCTATTATTTCGGACCTTCATGGGATTGAGTTAATGGGCTGGATCGTCGCCGTTTTCCTGTTGGGAACAGCCGTCAGCACCCTGCTCTGGAGTAAATTAGGCGAACACATCGGTAACAAGCAGGCTTACCAATTGGCCGCCATGTTCTTCGTGGTGGGGTCATTTCTCCAAGGAATTTCACCCAACATCGTTTTTCTGATTATTTCCAGAACGATTGCTGGAATTGGGAACGGTGGTGTGGTGTCATTGCCCTACATCATTTACGCTCATTTATACGAAAACCCCCGCAAACGCATGAAAGTGCTGGGCTTCGTGTCAGCCAGTTACAGTATGGCCACCATTATTGGCCCGTTAGTCGGCGGCTACATCGTGGATGCCTTTAGCTGGCACTGGGTATTCTTCTTAAACGTGCCGGTGGGCTTAGTTTCTGCTATCCTGGTTCAGATTTATTACAAGTCTAACCCGAAGTACCGGGTGGACAGCGCCGTGGATTACGTGGGTGCCTGCCTCATGAGTGTTGGCCTGATTGCATTATTAGCCGGCATTGAAATGATTGGCAGTGTCAGCACGACGGTGGTCATTGCCGTGATTATCTTCGCTGTGATCTGTCTGGGTGTGCTGTTACACTACGAAAACCGTGTAGAAGACCCCATCATTCCCCAGCGACTGTTTAAGAACCGGCCGCTGATGATTGATTTCGCCCTATTTATCCTCATCTGGGGTGCCTTTCTGGGCTTTTTAATCTACAGTCCCATGTGGGCGCAGGCGCTCTTAGGCACCAGCGCGTTGATTGGTGGCGCCACCCAGATTCCAAGTTCAATCACTGATTTTCTGGGCTCTGGTTCAGTGGCCCCTATGCGTCGTTTTCTCAGACCACAGAAGGTAATTGCTATCGGAATTCTCACCTTGGTCTTGTCCTTCCTGCTGATGGTGGTGATGGGCGTCAAAGCGCCTTACTGGCTGTTACTGGTTGCCGGTGTGTTTGAAGGCTTCGGTAACGGTGCCTGCTTTAACGAACTGCAGGTTAAAGTGCAAGAAGATGCTGACAGTAATGACGTCCCTATTGCCACATCCTTTAGCTTCCTAGTCCGCATGCTCAGTCAAACGTTTATGGCCTCGATTTTCGGGTTGATCATGAACAGCGCTTTGCGTCGTGGCGTGAACGCTTCAGGCGGCCAAATTACCATGAAAATGATGAATAAATTAAGTGACGCTCAATCCGTTGGGTCGTTACCTGCTCACTTGATTCCGCAAATGCGGGTAATCCTGCATAACGGGCTGCATAACATTATGGTGGTGTCCTTAGTGCTGATGCTGATTGCTGGCGGAATCAATATTTGGGCACAGCGGTTGGAGAAGGTTAAGTATGCGCGGTTGGAAGCGGCTAAGTCGGCTTCTTAGATTGAGAATGTATTAGGTCTCATTGCCGAAACGCGTTCCAAAAGGCATGCCTCCGTTTTAGGCTTCATTGCTGAAACGCGTTGCAAAAGGCATGCCCCGGCCGTATAAGTCAAAAAAGCGGTATCCCGAAGAACCACCGGGATACCGCTTTTTCGTCTTATACTCTGGGGCATAAGCGCCTTTTTCCACGCTCTACTTGTCCCTCTCAATCAATTCCCTCATCACCGTCTGCAAGGTCTCCGCAAACGGCGCATTAACATCCACATGGCTCTGATCCAGCCTCTGCTGCCACCACTGATTCCGGATATCTACAATTTTTGGCACCACCTGGCTACCGGCTTCCGTGATTTTGATGACGTTAGTGGTTCGATTATCCACGGATTGGGTCTGCGACACGTAGCCCAACTCCGACAAGCGCTTGATTTCCCGGGTAATTTGGCCCTTATTAATCACCAATCTTTTTGCTAATTCGTTTTGACTATGCTCTCCCTGCTGCTCCAGCAACAGTAATATGTAGGCGTTGGTGACGTTTAAATTTAATTGTTTGTAAACTGGTTGCGTATCTCGCTGAAAAGCGCGGTGAATAATGGAAAAACTCTGAGCGAGATCTCCTGGAAAAGTTTGTAAAGTCAAAATGATCCCTCCTGTTAATCTGCGTAATTGATTCAATTATACCGTTTGGTGACGCAGTTTGAACATTAAGTTTAAAATATCGTGAGTTTTCGTTGTGAAATTTCTCAAAAGAGTTGTGTTTGAGGAGAAATCATCGACAGATCAACCGTTAAATCCTTGACGATTTCAATCTAACATTCTTGACAAGCGCTGGAAAATAGATTAAATTAGTCAGCAACAAAATAAAAGTAAAAACCACCTTTTAATTTAACCTATTTTAAGTGACTTTTACTTTTACTTTAAAGGCTTCATCATCTTATATCTAACAGAGGAGAGACTAGCATGAAGGAAAACGGTATCGAGAACAAGGGTAATCGTTTCAATATGTGGAAGATTCATCTGTCAGTAGCAACCGTGACACTAATACCAGCAGCCGTAGGAATTAACTACGTGGCTAAGGCATTTGCGGAAGGGTTAAAATTACCGCTGTGGTTAGGATCTTTGGGGACTTATTTAGCCAGTATGCTGGCTGGCCCCACTGCCGGCGCAATCAGCGGCTTTATCAACAACATTATTTACGGCTTAACCCTATCGCCAGTTTCAACCGTGTACTCCATCACCAGTATCGCCATTGGTATCGTCGTCGGGGTGTTATTTAACCGCGGCTGGTTTAGCAACGCTAAGCGTGTCTTTGTTTCAGCTATTTTAATCGCCTTAACTTCAGCAATTATTTCAACCCCACTGAACGTCATTTTCTGGGGCGGGCAAACCGGTATTCCGTGGGGCGACGCACTGTTCGCTACCATGATCGGTAATCACATCAACATCTGGATTGCCTCGTTCACTGACGAATTCGTACTGGATATTTTGGACAAAGTCGTTGTGGCCTATATCGCCTTCTTCATTTACCGTCAATTACCGCAACGCATGATCAACTACTTTAAGGACAATCAATAATGGAAATTCGGGATAATAGTCTTTCGAAAATAGCGAAAATCCGCTGGTATAATTTGATCGATCCAGTGACTAAACTGCTGGTGGCCCTCTTTTTAACCATGCTGTCGTTTGTATTCACAAATCTGTACTTCGAAGTCAGTCTGGTTTTGATTTCTTTCGTGCTATTACTCTTGTCCCGGTTGTCATCCGCTACCATTAACGCGGTGTACTTCTGCTTATTTCTCATCGTCACTATGATTTTGATTCAAGGCTTGTTTTACAGTGGCAACGTGCATCCGTTATTTTCAATCATGAACATTACGGTCTACCGCGAAGGTGCGCTTTACGCGGTGACCATGAGTGCGCGAATCCTGATCATTATCTTCGCCATCGGCTTTTTCATGAGTACCACTACAATTTCGGAAAACGCTAAGTACCTAGAAGCCATTGGGCTGCCATACAAACTGGTTTACCTGCTCATGTCAGTTTGCTACATCCTTCCTCAGATTCAGCAGAACATGAAAAAAATCCAGTTTGCGGAACGCGCTCGGGGCATCAACCCGCAAAAAACGGTGGCACAAAAGGTGCGCTCGATTCTGCCGATCCTGATTCCGTTGATCATCAAAACCTTTGATCAATCCATCAACCGTTCTATTACCTTACAGTTACGGGGATTCGACAGTCCAGAACGAACCCTTGCCACACCGAAGTACCACTACGTTAGGGCGCGGTTCAATCATTATCTATTGAGTTTTCTCACTATTTTTCTAATCGGGTGTAAACTATGGCAAATATTCAGCAGATTTCTATAACTCATCTCAGTTTCACCTATCAGCATGATACCAATACTGTGCTGCACGATATCAATGTATCGGCACCGCTAAACAGCATCATCGGGATTATCGGTAATCATAACGCGGGTAAAACCACGCTGTGTCGCGTTCTAGCTGGCATTATTCCCAATATGATGGGCGGTGATTTACTGGGTGACATCCACATCGGCAACTTATCACCAACTAAAAACTGGTCTGTGCTCAATCGGCAGACCGGTTTTGTGCTGCAAGATCCTAATAGCCAGCTCAGCGGGTTAGCAGATACCGTGGCCGACGAAATCGCCTTTGACCTGTTAAACCACGGGGTGGCTGAAACCACCATTCAACGGCGGGTGGCGGACGTTGCCGCTCAAATGCAGTTAACCGCTCAGCTGCAGCAGTCCCCTAACTCATTGTCAGGTGGTCAGTTGCAGCGGTTGGCGATTGCTACGGCCATTGTTACCGAGCCTAGCATCCTCATTTTAGACGACCCCACTAGCGAAATGGATCCGCAAGGTCGTGCTGACTTCTTCAATTGGCTGGCAACCATTAAGGACACCACGATTTTCATTGTTTCAAATGAAATTGACGATTTGTGTGAAATTGCTGACCGGCTATGGGTGTTAGTGGACGGTGAACTGGTTCGTAAAGGCACCCCGCTTGAAGTGGTCAATCAATTGAACCCAGAATGGCAGATTGGCACGCCTAAGGTTTACCAATTAGCAAAACTCATGGATTGGTCGCTGGGTGCTGACCTGTTTCCGGTGAATATCAATCAACTAAGGGGGTGTGTCCATGACCAGCATTCAAATTGACGGGTTAAAGTATCAGTACCCCACTAGTGACTTTAAATTGGCTATTGACCAGCTGACCATTACGGAAAACCTGGTGGCGATTGCGGGGCAAAATGGCGCGGGTAAGTCTACCCTGTTTAAACTGCTCACCGGGCTGGTGCATCCGCAAGCTGGCGAAATTCACATCAATCATCGGGACTTAGCCAGCCTAACGCCGGAAGACCGCCTAAAGACCATTGGCATCGTGTTTCAAGATCCCAGTTCACAGCTCTTTAACGCCACGGTGGAAAAAGAGGTCGCCTGGAGTGTCCTGCAGGTTGAAACTGACGCTGCGGTAGTGGCTGATACGGTCAACGATGCGCTGGCTACAGTTGGCCTGACAGAACTAAAAGATAAGAACCCCTTTGATTTATCCATGCCGGAAAAGAAGCTCCTATCCATTGCCACAGTGCTAGCTGTTAACCCGCAGATTTACTTATTTGATGAGCCCATGATCTCGCTGGATTGGCCCAGCCAACAGCTTGTTACCCAGCTGATGCAGCGCCTGGCCGAAGAAAAGCACCAAGTGATTGCCATTACTCATGATATGGACTGGCTAGCAGCAACCTTTGCGAAGGTGGATGTGCTGGCTAATGGTCAAGTCATTTTTGAGGGAAAATCTGAAACCTTCTTCGGTGAATCTGATTTAACTCAAAAAACGGGGTTAATGACACCACGGATCATGCAGATTGCCCAAGAAGTGTTTGATGACTCACGGGTGTATTTGACGCCGGAGGATTACTTTGAGAAACATTTGGAGAAGCATTAGCCTTGGAAAGGCAAAAAGAATCTAGTATCAAAACACCTAGTGCTTTGATACTAGATTCTTTTTGTCATCCTACCCGCATAGGATTTCTAATAAATTATTTCATATCTGACTTTTGAACCAGTAGGATTGCCATATTGCAAGTATCAACAAAATCAATTCCACGTGCATATTCATTTGCTTTTTGGTAATTAGCCCACAACTTCTGCAAGTTTACACTATCTTTTAATTCATTGAGTATTCCAATGTAATGACCTATTTGATTCTCTGTTCCTCGCCTAGTAGCAGTTGCGTGAATCGCCTGGTTCAAAACATCAAATCGGATTTCTACAGAATCCTGATGTTCAAGCAAATAAAGATCATAGAAATCTTTTAATCGTGTATTTGCATCCCCACGACTCACAATTGTCTCTAATTTCTCTGCAATAATGGTTTCAACTGTGTATGACATGATTTGCACCGTTCGATCCTCCAATAGCATTTTGTGAGTATATCGAATGGCATGCTCAGTAATGACATCTCCAGTTGAAATATCGATTTTTACATCAACTTTTGTATTGTAAACTTGCGCTTGAATGTGCATCCGATATCCTGAGTATTCATCATCTTCTCTGATATCATCAGTTTTGACAATTGAAAGATTAATGATATCTTCCGGGAGATCAATTTCACAAATCTCTGTAAAAACCTCAATCATCTTTGTTTTAGTGACCGGTAACCCAGTAATAGAAGTATCAATATCTCGTGTTGAACGAGTATCAGTACCAATCATGGAGGCTATCAGAAAACCGCCTTTCAGTATGAGATTGTTTTGATATCGGGAATGAGCAATGCGGTCTATCAAATCATCTAGAACTACTTCTTGAAGCATAATTTGAGGTGTAATATTTCTTTGTTTAGCTAATTTTCTTATGTTTGCTAGGAACTGTTTTTGATTAGAAAACCTGAGTTTCACAGCAAAACCTCCATGTACCTTCTTATTTCATCTTCAACTTTAAATGTTTTGGCATAATCCATAAGTAACTGAATGTTTCTGCCCCTCATGTGAACATAACTATTCATTGCCTGCTTGATTGTCTCCGCATCAGACCGATCCCTAGTACGAAGAATATCGCATAACGTTCGTTCGACATTGTAAACTTTAACAGTGTTTCCACTGGGAGTTTTGGTCTCAGTGATGCCGATTTCATAAAGTTCTTTCTTTTGCCGATATAATTTTACTGGTGTATTTTCTATTTTGCTATAAGCATAGGGTAAAGGTAAATTCATTTCATAAACACTAGGCGTTCGATCAATCATTCCGTACAAAAACAATGCTGTGTCTTTGAAAAAAATGCCCTTGGATAGCCGATATTGTAACGCAGCCATATCATCGCCAAACTCAAAAGGAGAAATATATACACCTGGCGCTATTTTATCAAGCAGTCCACGAGCAAACATATTTCGAAGCATTCTAGATGAAATTCCCATTGATTCAGCAGTCTTAGCATTAATCTGTCCGGCATTTTTTGCTAGATATTCTTCTATTTTATCCTTCTGAGTCATCAAATCGCCTCCTAATTAAAGTATCCGTTTTATACTCACATTATAGCATATTGTGAGTATAAAACGGATAACTTGACTCCAATCATCTTTCAACTCTGAGTAAAGTAAATCAACTTTATGATTAAAAATAGGTAAAAAAAACACCCTTCCCTCCACATGGAAAAGGTGTTTCTTTTGAACGCAATATAACGAGTATATTAACGCTTTGAGAATTGACCAGCCTTACGAGCTTTCTTAAGACCTGGCTTCTTACGTTCTTTCATACGTGCATCACGAGTTAACAGACCGGCACGCTTGAGGGGACCACGAAAATCTGGGTCTACTTCGAGCAATGCACGGGCGATACCGTGACGTACAGCGCCGGCTTGTCCTGAGAAGCCACCACCATTAACGTTTGCTAAAACATCATAGTTGCCTAGAGTTTCAGTAACGTTAAATGGTTGAACAACCACTTCACGCAAGTTAGCGAATGGAATGTAATCTTCGATTGCTTTGTCATTCATAACGATTTTACCAGTACCTGGTACTAAACGTACCCGAGCTACTGAGTCTTTACGACGGCCAGTGCCGCGATATTGTACTTGAGCCAATTTGAATTCCTCCTTAAATTAGGTTAGTGATGTCTAAAACTTCAGGCTTTTGAGCAGCATTGTCATGTTGGTCGCCAGCGTAAACGTGAAGCTTCAAGCCGATCTTGTGACCTAATGAAGTATGAGGAAGCATACCCTTAACAGAAGTTTCAATCAGCTTTTCTGGGTCATTTGCACGAAAATCACCAGCAGTGCGTTGCTTTAAACCGCCTGGATGGTTCGTATGATGGTAATAGATCTTCCGTGAAGCCTTCTTACCCGTTAAAGCAACTTTCGAAGCATTGATCACAATCACGTGATCACCAGTATCTACATTTGGGGTGAACGTTGGCTTATTCTTACCACGTAAGATGTTTGCGACAGCTGAAGCAAGACGTCCCAAAGGAACATCAGTTGCATCAACCACGTACCACTTGCGATCCACGTCACCTGGTTTAGCCATATATGTTGTACGCACGATTATTTTCCTCCAATTTCAGTGTTTGTTTGACATCCGTTAACAAGTTTCCGGGGCTTATCGTGGGGCAAACAATACCAATTAACATAGTACAAATTTCTGCCCCTTAAGTCAAGGGTTTTCCGGATTTGTTTTCTTTCTTGTGAAAATCTCAGCGCTGACGCTTTGGCAGCTTTGTGGGATGCGCCGGATCATCGCCTTCATAGTAGACGTGTTTGAGATACAGCCCGCTGGCCGGCACCGTCCGCCGAGCAGCACGCCGGTCATTGATCCGGTACAGGTTTTGAATATCATCCACTGGCCGAGTGCCAGAACCGATTTCAACCAATACCCCTACCATGATGCGCACCTGGTTGTAGAGGAAGCCGTTACCATAAAACTCAAACACCAGCTCATTGTTAGCCTGGTCTAAATGGCATCCCGCTTCATAAATCGTTCGAAAGTAAGTCCGGGCTGAAGACCCAGAAGCCACGAAGCTGGTAAAGTCGTGCTCACCGATCAAATCTTGAGCCGCCTGATTGATACGATCCACATCCACCGGAAACTTCCAGTGACCGGTGTAATTGCGCTTGAAGGGATTGCGGAATTCCCCCAGATCCATTCGGTACACGTACCGCTTACCAGAAACGTCATAGCGGGCGTGAAAATCGTCGCTGACTATGTCGACGTGCAGGACCTCCATATCGACAGGCAACATAGAATTCAGCCCCTTACGCATGTTTTCGGCCGTTAAATGATACGGCATATCGAAGTGAACCACCTGCCCTAAGGCATGCACGCCGGCATCCGTTCGACCGGAACCGTAAACCACGATGGCCGGTGTAGGATTTTTGGCCATCTTATTGACCACCCGCGTTAACTCGCTTTCAATGGTCCGCTTGTGCGGTTGCCGTTGAAAGCCAGCAAAATTAGTGCCGTCATAGGCTAATGTAATTTTATATCTCAAAAAAATTATTCCTCTCAACTAAAATAACGTAGTGCGAAGACCGCACCTAAACTGATGACATAGATCACCAATGACACGGTGTCTACGCCATGCCACTTCAACTGCCGGTACTTGGTCCGGTTTTCACCGTCCTGATAGCCCCGAGCCTCCATGGCCGTGGAAATTTCAATCGCCCGGTTAAACGCGTTGACGAACAACGGGATCAGAATCGGCACGATGGTCTTGATTCGCTGACGCAAACCGCCTTCACCAAAATCGACCCCACGAGAACGCTGGGCATTCATGATCTTTTCGGCTTCATCCATCAGCGTTGGCACGAACCGTAACGCTAAGGATAGCATTAGTGCCAGCGTTGCTACTGGAAAATGAACTTTCCGCAACGGGCTGAGCAGTGATTCAATCCCATCCGCGATTTCCAGCGGTTCAGTGGTAAAGGTCAGAATGGTTGAAACCAAGATGATCAAAACAAAGCGCATTAAAATTAAGCCAGCGCTATTAAGACCATTTTGGCTCACCACCAGCCAGCCCCACTGCCAGTAAACGTGACCGCCAGCGCCAAAGAATACTTGAATCAAAACGGTAAAAATCATCAGCCAAAATAAGGGCAATAACCCACGAATATAAACTTTTAATGGGATGGCGGACGCAGCCACCGAAGCCAGTAACAGCACCGTCATGATCAAGTACGTCCAGAAATCATTGGCAAAGAAAACCACCGCGATGTACAGAAAACTCAGGACTAATTTAGCCCGGGGATCCATGCGATGAACCCAAGAATGCCCAGGAATGAAACGGCCAAACATGACTTTATTCATGGCTGTTTGCCTCCTTTTGCAACTGAGGTGCCAGTTCATCAGCCAGCTCGTCAACAGTCAACGGCATGGTATCAAACTGAAACCCAGCCTGCTGAAGTTCGTAAGCAAACTTGGTAGCTGATGGCAGGCCCAACTGATGGGCTTCTAGCCATTTAGGATCACTAAAGATTTCTCGCGGTGAACCTTGCTTGATCAATTCACCATGACCCATCACCAGAACATGGTCCGCGTAGTTTGCCACGTCATCCATTTGGTGAGTAATGAGAACAATGGTCAATCCCTGTTCGTCCCGTAGCTGTGTGACTAACTGCATAATTTCCAGCCGGCCACGTGGGTCCAAGCCTGCAGTGGGTTCATCCAGTACCAGTACTTCCGGCTCTAACGCCAGTACACCAGCAATCGCAACCCGGCGCATCTGACCGCCAGAAAGATCGAAGGGTGAACGGCTCAGTAAAGACTCGTCCAGTCCCACTTCTGCTGCCATCCGTTTAGCCAGCACTGTCGCATCAGCTTCCGAAACGCCAAAGTTCTGCGGGCCAAACGCGATGTCTTTGAGCACCGTTTCTTCAAATAACTGATTTTCAGGAAATTGAAACACCATGCCAACTTTTTTACGTAGCGGTTTGAGATGCTTATTGTTAGTTTCATTGGTAATCACTTGGTCGCCGATGGTCACCGTTCCAGAAGAAGGCTTTAGCAGCGCATTTAAGTGCTGAATCATCGTGGATTTACCACTACCGGTTTGACCCACCACCGCAGTAAAGGATCCCGGCGTAATATGCAGATCAATATTCTTCAGGGCTTGGACAGCGAAGGGTGTGCCAGCCTGATACCAGTAATTTACTTGTTCAAACTTGATCTCCGTAGCCAATCGACTAAGCCCCTTTCGTCTAAATAGGTTTGTGGAACCGCAACGTGGCGTTCCTGTAATGCATCTTTGACCTTTTCGGGAAGCGGCACATCGAGTCCCATCTCAACCAGCTGTTTGCCATGACTAAAGAGTTCCTCTGGGGTAGCCTCTTCCACAAAGTGACCGTCGTCGATGACCACCAGCCGATCAGCATTGGCAGCTTCATCGATATCGTGAGTGATAGAAAGCACCGTTAAGTTCAGTTGCGCTTTAAGCTGCTGGATCACAGCTAAAATTTCCTGCCTGCCTCGCGGGTCCAGCATACTGGTTGCTTCATCTAAAATGAGGATCTTCGGGGCAATGGCAATAATCCCAGCCAAGGCCACACGCTGTTTTTGACCACCAGAAAGGTTCGCCGGTTCACGATTCTTATACGCCAGCATGTCCACCTGTTTCAGTGCTTCGTCTACCTTAGTCACCATGGTGTCACGGTCAATAGAACGGTTCTCCATCCCGAAGGCCACATCGTCAGCCACCGTTGCACCCACGAACTGGTTATCGGGGTTTTGGAAGACCATCCCAACTTTTTCCCTAATTTGCCAGACCGTGTCCGGACTAAGTACTTGACCATCAATGGTGATCTTACCAGAATCAGCCGCCATCAGCCCAATCAGCAGTTTGGCTAACGTGCTCTTCCCACTGCCGTTATGGCCGACAATGGCCACCCAGTCACCAGCCTGGATCTCAAAGCTGACGTCATCAATCGCTTTGGTATCAGTATTACTATATTGATAATTTAAATGTTCAACTTGAATAATGGCCATTACATATTCCCCATCTTTCGAAATTCACACGTCATTATAACAAATCTTGCCCCTACATTGATACTTTCACAAGCATTTTTTTAATAATGGACGGGTTTATTATTTGGAATGCTCAAATATCTAGCCTATAATTAGATAAGTAGGAGAACGCTTTCATTATTTACTTTTAGGAGGTATATCAATGACAAAGAACATTGTTGTCGTTGGTGCAGGCTTCGCTGGGGTTTTAACAACTAAGAAGCTTGCCAAACGATTTAAATCTAATGCTGACGTGACGATTACTTTAATCGACCGTCATTCCTATTTCACCTACTTGACCGAACTTCACGAAGTGGCCACGGAACGGGTAGCGCCTGACGCAGTTCAATACGATTTACAGCACTTATTCAAACATGCTAAAAACGTTAAGCTAGTTACCGACAATGTCACCCAAGTGGATAAGGACAACAAAAAGGTGATCGCTGAAAATGGTGAATATCCCTTCGACAGCCTGGTCATTAGTTTAGGTGGGGAACCTAATGACTTTGGTACACCAGGCGTTAAGGAAAATGGTTTTACCCTCTGGTCCATGGAGGATGCCATTCGTCTGCGCACGCACTTGGACGATGTGGTTCGTCGTGGTGCGGCGGAACACGATCCTGAAAAGCGTCAAGCACTGCTCACCATCGTGGTCTGTGGCTCAGGTTTCACTGGTGCCGAAACCATTGGCGAACTGATTGATTACAAGAAGGTCCTGGCAAAACGCTACCGAATCGATGAGAACGAAATCAAGGTCATTTTAGTTGAAGCAGCGCCAACCATTATCAATATGCTTGACCGGACCAACGCTGCTCACGCGGAAAAGTATATCAAGGATAACGGTATCGAAGTACGGGCATCATCTGCAATTACAGCCGTTAACCCCGATTCAGTTGAAATTAAAGAGCAAGATCCCATCGCTACCGAAACTTTGATCTGGACTGCTGGGGTCAAGACCAACCACACTGCTGATGAATTCGGTATTGAAACCGGTCGTGGTGGTCGGCTGGTCACCAATAAGTACCTTCAAGCGCAAGGCTTTGAAGACAAGAGTATTTACGTGGCCGGTGACGATGCCAACGCAACTGAGGAAGGTGCTGAACGTGCCGTACCTCAAACGGCTCAGGAAGCCGAATTTGAGGCTTATGTCGTGGCTCACAATGTGGCAGAGGACATTAATGGCGGTTCTAGTTACGAGGCCTTCAAGGACAAAAATATGGGCTTCATGGTTTCCTTTGGCTACCGTTACGGGATTGCCCAAGTCTTCGGTGGCAAACGCATTCGTGGCTGGATTGCTACCTGCATGAAACATGGCGGTAACCTACTCTACTTTATGCGGATTCGTTCCGGTTACGCCATGTGGAAGTATCTGATGGATGAAATCTTCAAGACGGCAAATAAGCGGACTGTTCTAGGCAGCAACACCGCAACGAACACCAACGTACTGTGGACATTGCCATTGCGCTTATTCTTCGGACTTGGATTGTTCTTTGACGGTATGAGTAACATGGGCGGTACTGCTGGCTGGATGACCAGCTTATCGCCAACTATGGGCACCATTGAATTGATCCTTGGTGTGCTGATCTTCTTCGGCTTGGCAACCTGGTGCGCCAACTTCTTAGTCATTTTAGGATTTCTATTCCTAGTTCACACTTGGCCCGCCAGTTGGATACTGTTTGTCGCCTTCGCGTTACTAAACGGTTCCGGCCGAACATTCGGTTTAGATATCTGGTTCGTACCATGGTTGCAACGTACTTGGGGTCGTTCACGTTATGGTATCCCGCGTTCAATCTACAAACAAAAATAAATCCTACTAAAATAAGCATCTCCCGTTTGATTGGGGGATGCTTATTTGTCTGTCTATAAAACTGAAGACACAAAAAAATCACTACCGAATAAATGGTGCACGGACAAAACCGCATTCAAGCTAGACTCGAATTCATCATCATCATAGCGCTTTATACCATAAACTCGGTGTGATTCTATTGCGATCAGCAATAGAGCTGATCACGATTACTGCTTTAAAGCTTTAATACTACTTAATTAGTCAACAAGTTGCAGAATAACCATTTGTGCGCCATCGCCACGACGAGGCATGGTCTTCATGATACGAGTATAACCACCATTACGGTCAGCATACTTAGGAGCAACTTCGCTGAATAATTTTTGCAATGCTGTAGAGATTTGGATGTTATCGCCATCTTCTTTAACATCAGCAACTACATCACGAAGGAATGCTGCGGCTTGACGACGAGCGTGCAAGTCTCCGCGCTTACCTAAGCTGATCATTTTGTCAGTAGTAGAACGTACTTCTTTGGCACGGGCTTCAGTGGTCTTGATTTGGCCATGAATTAATAATTCAGTGGTAAGATCACGAAGTAACGCACGACGTTGTGAACTTGTTCGTTGCAATTTACGGTAACTCATTACTGGATACCCTCCTTTTTATATTTATACTAGTCTTCTTTACGAAGTGATAACCCGAGGTCGTTGAGCTTTGCCTTGACTTCTTCCAATGACTTCCGGCCTAAGTTACGAACCTTCATCATGTCAGCTTCAGTCTTGTTGGTCAGCTCTTGAACAGTGTTGATTCCCGCACGTTTGAGACAGTTGTATGAACGGACTGATAAATCAAGCTCTTCAATCGTCATTTCAAGCATCTTTTCCTTGTGGGTCTCTTCTTTTTCAACCATGATTTCAGCGTTCTTAGCTTCGTCAGTTAAATCAACAAACATTGCTAAATGTTCCGTCAAAATCTTGGCAGCTAAACTGATTGATTCGCTAGGAGTGATTGAACTATCGGTCCAAACATCCATGGTCAGCTTATCATAGTCAGTTCTCTGACCAACCCGCGTGTTTTCAACCTGATAGTTAACACGTTCGATTGGGGTATAAATAGAGTCAATAGGCAAAACGCCAATTGGCATATCTTCCTTAGCCTTGTTTCGGTCAGCTGAAACGTAGCCACGACCTTTATTTGCAGTCATTCGCATGTGGAAGGTTGCCCCTTCTGCGACAGTCGCAATGTAAAGATCAGGATTGAGAACTGTGACATCACTGTCAGCAGCAATGTCACCAGCTGTAACTTGGGCAGGTCCCTTAACGTCAATTTCCATTGACTCGATTTCATCATCAGGGCCCTCAAGCTTAAGCGAAATCTTCTTAGTATTCAAAATAATCTGAGTAACATCTTCAACGACACCTTCAATAGTAGAAAATTCGTGTAAGACGCCATCAATTTGAATACTTGTGACAGCAGCACCAGGCAGCGATGAAAGCAGAATTCGTCTCAAAGAATTCCCTAACGTAGTTCCGTAACCACGTTCGAGAGGTTCAACGACAAATTTGCCGTAATCGTCGCTTTCTTCAATTTTGTGAATGTTAGGCTTTTCGAATTCGATCATTCTTATCTTTTACCCCTTTCAAAACGCGTTGAGCCATATAAATAAGTCCCATCTTGTAGTCGTATGCCCACTAAAACAGGATACACTAAACTCGACGGCGCTTCGGAGGACGAGAACCATTATGAGGAACTGGAGTTACGTCCCGAATGGCAGTAACTTCAAGCCCAGTTGATTGTAAAGCACGGATAGCGGCTTCACGACCAGAACCTGGGCCCTTAACAGCAACTTCAACAGTCTTCATACCATGTTCCATAGAGTTCTTTGCAGCGGCTTCAGCAGCCATTTGTGCAGCAAATGGTGTTGATTTACGACTACCCTTAAATCCTAATGAACCAGCAGAAGACCAAGCAATTGCGTTACCTTGCATGTCAGTAATCATGACCAGAGTGTTGTTAAATGTTGAGTGAATGTGAGCAACACCAGACTCGATATTTTTCTTTACGCGGCGTTTGCGCGAAGTTTTTCTAGTTGCCATAAAATGTCATACCCTCCTTTTAGTAAATTATTTCTTTCTACCTGCAACAGAGGTCTTTTTACCTTTGCGAGTGCGGGCATTGTTCTTCGTGTGTTGACCACGAACGGGCAAGCCACGACGGTGACGCATACCACGGTATGAACCGATTTCTTGAAGACGCTTGATATCCAAGCTAACCTTACGACGTAAGTCACCTTCAACTTGGTAGTTGTCTACGGCTGCACGAATCTTATCTTCATCTTCAGGGGCGAGATCACGAACGCGAACGTCTGGTGATACACCGGTCTCTTCAATGATTTTTTGTGCAGTAGTGTTGCCAATTCCGAAAATGTAAGTCAAGCCAATGACAATTCGCTTGTCACGTGGCAAGTCAACTCCAGCAATACGAGCCATTAAGTTGCACCTCCTATATTATTATGAATTATTTACCTTGACGTTGTTTGTGCTTAGGGTTTGCTGAGCAAATAACCATTACTCGACCCTTACGCTTGATAATCTTACAATGATCGCACATTTTCTTAACAGATGGACGTACTTTCATGAGAATCAAAACCTCCTATAGTCCTAATGCAAACCAAAAACCAACCTACTTAAACCGGTAAGTGATCCGGCCTTTGGTCAAATCATACGGCGACATTTCAACAGTAACACGGTCTCCAGGAAGAATCCGGATGTAATGCATCCGAATCTTACCAGAAACGTGCGCTAAAATCTCATGACCGTTTTCGAGTTCAACCCGAAACATTGCGTTTGGCAGTGTTTCAGTGACTTTACCTTCAACTTCGATGACGTCTTTTGCCACGAACGTACCCCCTTGAGTGTTTTATGACTATGATTAAATAGTGCCCGGACTTGCCCAATAATAAATTGAGGCTAACCTGAGTTAGTTTACCACACCATAACTTTTGAAGCAAGAACTTCTATACTGAGGGCATTTAGGCAAGTTGACTAAGAACCGCTTTGATATCTTTGTAAACATCTTGGATGTCGCGATCACCATCAACGGTGTGAAGTAAACCCTTCTTCTGGTAGAAGTCTACCAGCGGCGTGTTCATCTTCATGTTGACGTCCAAACGATTCTTTACAGTTTCAGGCTTATCGTCTTCTCGTTGATAGAAGTCATGACCGCCACAAACATCACAAGTTCCAGGAACCTTTGTAGGATTATAGACCTTGTGATAAGTTGCGCCGCATGTCCGGCAAATGTACCGGCCAGATAGTCGTTCAATCAGAACACTTGGTTCTACGTGAATGTTGATAACAGCATCCACGTTCCGGCCAAGTTCAGTTCCAAACTGATCAAGTGCTTCAGCTTGGTCAATTGTTCTTGGATAACCATCTAACATGTAGCCCTTTGCGACATCGTCTTGGCCTAAACGGTCTTTAACGATTCCGTTAGTGACTTCGTCCGGAACCAATTCACCTTTGTCAATAAACTTCTTAGCTGCAAGTCCCATCTCAGTTTCATTTTTCATGGCTTCACGGAAAATGTCACCAGTCGAGATATGCAAGATATCGAAGTCTTCAACAATCTTCTGGGCCTGGGTTCCCTTACCGGCACCAGGTAAACCCATTAAAATTAAATTCATTGACATGTTTGTTTCCTCCTAGCAGTTCTCTTTAATGACAAGATGGTGTGCTGAACCAGGTCATCACACCATTACTCGTCTCATTCAGCTGGACGGGGATCTTGAATGAAACCAACGTAAGTCCGTTTCATCATAAGCCCTTCGACCTGTTGGATCGTTTGGATAGCAACACCGACTACGATAAGTAGACTAGTACCGCCAAGTCCAATCGATTCATTCAGATTCCAAACGTTTTGAGCAACTAGTGGAATCAAAGCAACCAACCCTAAGAATAGTGCCCCGACAGTACTCAAACGCATCAGTAAGTTAGATACGTAAACTTGAGTTTCATGACCAGGCCAGACACCCGGAATGTAACTTCCTTGTTTCTGTAAATTCTCAGATAATTTTTCAGGGTTAACCTGAACGAATGCATAGAAGAACGTGAACAAAATAATTAAAATCGTGTATAAGATTGTCCCGCTCGTTGTCTGCATGTTAAAGATATTGGTCAATACTTGATACCAGGTATCTTCAGAGTGGTTATTCGCAAACGCCATCAAAACAGTTTGTGGCGTCGCAATAAACGAACTTGCGAAGATAACGGGAATAACACCAGCGACGTTAACCTTTAAAGGTAGATAACTGCTATCTGGATCACCGGAAACACGACGCGTATATTGAATTGGAATCTTCCGATCAGCTTGTTGTACCCAGGTTACCCAAGTAACAATAAGCAAAACGGCAATTACGACAGCCAAGACAATCAATGCACCGATCCACCAATCAGAAGCAGATAAGTTTTGAAGGTAAGTTTGATATAACTGATAAACCCCGGTTGGGAACCGAGCAACGATACCCGCAAAGATAATCATTGAAACCCCGTTACCCAAACCATGGTCGGTAATCATGTCACCCATCCAAGTGGTTAACATGGTGCCACCAGTCAAAATCAGACCAATCATCGCATACGTTTTAACACCAGGGTTTTGCACCAAATTTAAACTACTTAAGGTGTTGAACCCAGCAGTAATCCCAATTGATTGCACAAACGCTAGGATAATCGTTAAATAACGTGTGTGTTGGTTCAGCTTACGCCGACCAACTTCCCCTTGCTTACTCCATTCTACATAACGAGGCACAATGTCCATTTGTAGAAGTTGGATCACAATTTGTGCGGTAATGTATGGCGAAACCCCCATCGCAAAGATGGAATAGTTGGTTAAGCCACCACCACTGAACATGTTTAAAATGCTAACCAATCCAGAAGACGCAACGCTTTGTAATGCCTTTGCGTTAACTCCTGGCACAGTAATGTAGGAGCCAAGACGAAAGACAACCAAAACCATCAGTGTAAAGAGAATCTTATTCCGAATGTCTTTAACCTTAAACGCGTTTTTCATGGTCGACAGCATTAAATCACCTCAGTTTTACCGCCTGCTGCTTCGATTGCGGCACTAGCACTTGCAGAGAACTTTTGTGCTTTAACCGTAAGCTTCTTTGAGATTTCACCGTTACCTAATACTTTAACGGCGACTTTTTCGTTCTTAACAAGACCAGCTTTTACTAATGCTGCAGGTGTAACTTCTGCACCATCTTCAAAACGATCGTTAAGTGTTTCAAGGTTTACCAATGCATATTCCGTACGGTTCATGCTAGTAAATCCACGCTTTGGAATACGACGGTACAGTGGCATTTGGCCACCTTCGAAACCAAGACGGGTCTTGCTACGAGCCTTTTGACCCTTTTGGCCACGGCCTGATGTCTTACCCTTACCAGCAGAACGGCCACGTCCTTTACGCATACGCGCTACACGTGATCCTTCAGATGGTTGTAATTCGTTCAACTTCATGAATGAAGGCACCTCCTTATTAATTAGTTTACTTTACTTCTTCTACTCTGATTAAGTGTGCAACTTGGAACAATGCACCACGGGTAGCTGCGTTGTCCGGACGAACAACAGAGCTATTAACCTTCTTTAAGCCAAGGGCTTCAACGATCTTACGTTGTTTAGGAAGACGGTGGGCAGCACTATGAATCAAAGTAACTTTTAAATCAGCCATGTTGAGATCCTCCTATTCAGCTAAGTGTTGAACTGAAACACCACGTAAATCAGCAACCTCTTCAGCACGCTTGAGTTGTTTCAAACATTCAAACGTAGCACGAATGGCGTTGATTGGTGTATCAGAGCCAAGTCGCTTACTTGTAACATCAGCGACACCAGCTAATTCCATGACGGCACGAACAGCACCACCAGCAGTAACTCCAGAACCTTCTGCGGCAGGCTTTAACATAATCCGGCCACCATCGTAAGTTCCGAGAACTTCATGGGGAATGGTAGTACCCACGATTGGAACTTGGATTAAGTTCTTGCGAGCTGCTTCAACAGCCTTACGAATAGCTTCTGGAACTTCTTGAGCTTTACCAGTACCAAAGCCAACGTGACCGTTGTGATCGCCGACAACAACAAGAGCAGCGAAACGCAGACGACGTCCACCTTTTACAACTTTAGTGATTCGGTTGATTGATACAACGTTGTCTTCAAGATCCAACTTCTCAGGATCAATAAACTTTGCCATTAGTGGTTATTCCTCCTTTTTAGAAATTTAAGCCGTTTTCACGAGCTGCTTCAGCTAACGCTTCAACACGTCCGTGGTATAAGTAACCGCCACGATCGAAAACAACTTCGGAAATCTTTTTAGCAGCAGCACGTTCTGCAACAAGTTTACCAACTGCTTGGGCTTGTTCAGTCTTGTTACCTGCAGCTATTTCACTATCTAAAGTCGAGGCACTGACCAGCGTCACACCCGCTACGTCATCAATTACTTGAGCGTAGATGTTTTTGTTTGAACGGAAAACATTTAAGCGTGGGCGCTCTGCAGTACCAGAAATCTTGTTCCGGACACGCATATGACGCTTTTGACGTGTCTTGTTCTTATCTGGTTTCGAAATCAAAATAGTCACCTCTTTAAATTATTTGTAGAATGCTTATGCAGCATTATTTACCAGTTTTACCTTCTTTAAGGCTAATGTGTTCATTCTCGTAACGAATACCTTTACCTTTGTAAGGTTCTGGTGAACGAACGGCACGGATTTCAGCTGCGAAGTCACCGACTTCTTGCTTACTGATACCGCTGATGTTGATTGTGTTGTTATCAGGAACTTCAACCTTTAAAGTTGAAGGAACGTCGATTTCAACGGGGTTGGAATAACCAACACTTAAAATCAACTTACCCTTTAATTGGGCACGATAACCAACACCGACAAGCTTCAAGGTCTTAGCGAAGCCCTTAGTAACCCCTTCAACCATGTTGTTGAAGTTGGCACGAGTGGTTCCGTGTAAGGCACGGGTCTTGTTGTTGTTATCTGGACGATCGAAGTTAACTTCGCCATCAGAAACGGTCATGGTGATGATTGGTGAGAATGTACGAGTAATGGTACCCTTAGGACCTTTAACTGTAACATCGTTACCGTCGCGTTTTACGTCAACACCATCTGGAATAGTAACTGTCTTGTAACCAATACGACTCATTGAGTGGACACCTCCCTGCTTTTTAAAATATTACCAAACGTAGGCGAGTACTTCGCCACCGATTTTCTTTGCACGTGCTTCTTTATCAGTAACAACACCTTCAGATGTTGAGATGATTGCAATTCCTAATCCGTTAAGGACCTTAGGAACAGCATCAGATTTAACGTAGGTACGTAAACCTGGCTTTGAAATACGCTTCAAACCTGAAATGACGCGTTGCTTATCACGGCCGTACTTGAGGAATACACGGATGATACCTTGTTTGTTATCATCGATATATTCGACGTCGCGTACGAAACCTTCGCGCTTCAAAATTTCAGCAATGTCGCGCTTCATCTTTGATGCAGGAACTTCTAATGATTCGTGATATACCATGTTGGCATTACGGATCCGAGTTAAGAAGTCTGCAATTGGGTCAGTCATAGACATTAACGTTTATCCTCCTTTGTTATGAAATCTTACCAGCTAGCTTTCTTCATGCCAGGAATTTGACCCTTGTGGGCAAGTTCCCGTAAGCAAAGTCGGCATAAGTGGAATTTGCGATAAACTGAATGTGGACGACCACAACGTTCGCAACGTGTATAAGCTTGTGTCGAGTACTTAGCTGGACGCTGACTCTTAACAATTAATGATTTTTTAGCCACAATAATACCCTCCTTACTTAGTAAATGGCATGCCAAGCTGCGTTAACAACTCGCGTGATTCTTCATCTGTATTTGCAGTAGTGACAACAACAATGTCAAGACCACGAACACGGTTAACTTTATCATAATCGATTTCTGGGAAAATCAATTGTTCACGAACACCGAGCGTATAGTTACCACGACCATCAAAGGCGCGAGAACTGATACCATGGAAATCACGAACACGTGGTAATGAAACGTTAACTAACTTATCTAAGAAATCATACATCCGTTCGCCACGTAATGTAACTTTGGCACCGATAGCGTTGCCTTCACGTAAACGGAAACCGGCGATTGACTTCTTAGCTTTAGTAATCAAAGGCTTTTGACCTGCAATCAAGCCTAGTTCTTCAACTGCTTCATCCAAGTTTTTAGCGTTTGTAGTTGCATCACCAACACCCATGTTTAAGACGATTTTGTCCAACTTAGGTGCTTGCATGATTGAAGTGTAGTTAAACTTTTCAATCATTGATGGAACGATTTCTTTGTTGTACTTTTCTTGTAAACGATTAGCCATTAGTTAATTTGTCCTCCTTCCTTGATTATTTGTCGATGGTTTCGCCGCTCTTTTTAGCGAAGCGAACCTTCTTGCCGTCTTCTACGCGGAAACCAACACGGGTTGGTTCGTTGGTAGAAGGGTCAAGGAGCATCACGTTAGATACTTGAATTGGTGCTTCAGTATCAATGATGCCACCTTGAGGATTAGTTTGAGAAGCTTTTTGATGCTTCTTGATCATGTTGATACCTTCGACGATGACACGGTTTTGAGCATTAAGGGTCTTAGTAACAGTTCCTTCTTTGCCCTTATCTTTACCGCTGATCACGCGAACTTTATCACCAGTTTTAATGAACATCCTGTTTGGCACCTCCTTATTTTCGAACGATTAGAGCACTTCTGGTGCAAGAGAAACAATCTTCATATAATCATTGTCACGTAGTTCACGCGCAACTGGTCCGAAAATACGAGTACCTTGTGGACTCTTGTCATCACGGATTAATACCGCAGCATTTTCATCAAATTTGATGTATGAGCCATCGGCACGGCGTACACGGGAAGTAGTACGAACGACAACTGCTTTAACAACGTCACCTTTTTTGACAACGCCACCTGGTGTTGCTTGTTTAACAGTTGCAACGATAACGTCACCAATACTTGCATAACGTCGCTTTGAACCACCCAGAACTTTAATAGTTAAAATTTCCCGGGCACCAGAGTTATCAGCGACTTTTAAACGAGATTCTTGTTGGATCACGTTAGTGTCCTCCTTTCACTTCTAAGTAAAACAGAATACGATAAATGTCGAAACTAGATAGTAACTGCCTTTTCAACAACTTTAAGAAGTCGGAAACGAACAGTCTTAGATAACGGACGTGTTTCCATGATTTCAACAAGGTCGCCCATCTTGGCTTCGCTGTTTTCATCACGAACTTTGTACTTTTTAGTGTACTTGATCCGCTTACCATATACTGGATGCATCTTGGTAGTTTCAACGGCTACTGTGATCGTCTTTTCCATCTTATCAGAAACGACACGGCCACGGTATGTCTTACGAGCGTTACGTTCTTCAGCCATTAATTATTCCTCCTTTATCGTATTCTTTACTTGTTTAACTCTTGTTGACGAAGCACAGTTTTAATCCGTGCAATATCCTTACGAACCTGCTTCAAACGAGCAGTATTTTCAAGTTGGCCAGTAGCCAATTGGAAACGAAGGTTGAATAATTCGTCTTTGTAGCTCTTTTCTTTTTCGAGCATTTCAGCAGTGGTTAATTCTTTAATATCTTTAGCCTTCATTTGATTCGCCACCTACTTCCTCGCGAGGGATGATCTTCGTACGAACTGGCAGTTTCATAGCTGCTAAGCGTAAAGCTTCATGTGCAACTTCTTCAGAAACGCCACCGACTTCGAACATAACCTTTTCACGTTTAACCGGTGCAACCCATCCTGCAGGAGCACCCTTACCATTACCCATACGAACACCAACACCCTTTTCGGTGTAGGATTTGTGAGGGAAAATCTTGATCCAAACTTTACCGCCACGCTTCATGTAACGCGTCATAGCAACACGGGCTGCTTCAATCTGACGGTTTGAGATCCAGCTTGAATCAAGTGCTTGTAAACCGTAATCACCGAAAGCAACTGACTTGCCGCCTTTAGCAGCGCCACGTAACTTACCACGATGTTCACGACGATGTTTTACTCGCTTAGGTACTAGCATTGTTATTTCCCTCCTTGCTCGTTATTTTTATTAGCGTTAGGCTTGTCGGGCAAAATTTCGCCACGGTAGATCCAAGTCTTAACACCTAATGAACCATAAGTTGTGTGTGCTTCAACCCAGGCATAATCGATGTCTGCACGTAATGTATGCAGAGGAACGGTACCGTCTGAGTATGATTCAACACGAGACATATCTGCACCGTTTAAACGACCGGCAACTTGGGTCTTAATACCCTTGGCACCAGAACGCATAGTCCGTTGCATTGATTGACGCATAGCACGACGGAAAGCAACACGGCCTTCAAGTTGACGTGCAATGTTTTCACCAACTAATTTGGCATCCAAATCAGGCTTCTTGATTTCGATGATGTTGATGTGTACTCGTTTGCCAGTTAAGTTGTTTAATTCCTTACGGAGATTTTCAACTTCTGACCCACCCTTACCAATTACCATACCAGGTTTAGCAGTGTGAATTGAAACGTTAACGCGGTTAGCGGCACGTTCAATTTCTACTGTTGACACTGAGGCATCTGCAAGGCGTTTTTCGATATATTTACGGATTTTAAGGTCTTCGCCAAGGTAAGCAGCAAAATCTTTTTCAGCATACCATTTTGCTTCCCAGTCGCGAATAATGCCGACACGTAATCCGGTTGGATTTATCTTTTGACCCACGCGTTATCCCTCCTATTTTTCAGATACGACGATTGTAATGTGACTTGTCCGCTTGTTGATTGGTGAAGCAGAACCTTTGGCACGAGGACGGAACCGTTTAAGGGTTGGCCCTTCGTCAACAAAGGCTTCGCTGACTACCAAATCAGCACGGTCTAAGTCAAAATTATTTTCAGCATTTGCAACTGCTGACATTAACACTTTTTCAACGATTGGTGAGCCACCACGAGGGGTGAACTTCAAAATAGCAATCGCTTCAGCCACGCTTTTGCCTCTGATAAGATCAATGACAAGGCGGACCTTACGTGAGGCAATACGAACTGTTTTCGCAGTTGCCTTTGCTGATGTAACTTGTTCAGCCATTAGCTAATCCTCCTTATTATTTAGCAGTAGTAGCAGTCTTCTTATCGTCGCCAGAGTGGCCACGGAAAGTACGAGTTGGTACAAATTCACCTAACTTATGACCAACCATGTCTTCTTGAATATATACTGGAACGTTCTTACGACCGTCATAAACAGCGATTGTGTAGCCGATAAAGCTAGGGAAAATCGTTGAACGACGTGACCAAGTCTTGATAACACTCTTCTTGTCTTGATCTTTTTGTGCATCGATCTTCTTCAGAAGATGTTCATCGGCGAATGGTCCCTTTTTTAAACTACGACCCATTAGATTACCCTCCTTACGAGTGAGATTACTTATGCAGTAAGTAGATTACTTTCTGCCTTTACGACGAATGATAAGCTTGTTTGAACGTGCTTTAGTAGAACGCGTCTTCTTACCAATAGTCTTCTTACCCCATGGTGATAATGGTGATGGACGACCGATTGGTGCTTTACCTTCACCACCACCATGAGGGTGATCGTTAGGGTTCATAACAGAACCACGAGATTGTGGTCGCTTGCCGACCCAACGGTTACGTCCAGCTTTACCAACGTTGATCAATTCATGTTCTTCGTTACCAACAGTACCGATAGTGGCACGGTTAACAGCTAAGACCATCCGAACTTCGCCAGAAACTAAACGGATCATAGCGTACTTGCCTTCTTTACCAAGCAATTGTGCGCCTGCACCGGCTGAACGAACTAATTGACCACCCTTACCAGGCTTCAATTCGATGTTGTGAATAGTTGTACCAACAGGGATGTTTTGTAATGGAAGTGCATTACCAACCTTGATATCTGCATCAGGACCTGATTGAACTTGATCGCCAACCTTAAGGCCTTTTGGTGCTAAGATATAAGATTTAGTTCCGTCAGTATAAACTAACAATGCAATGTTGGCTGTACGGTTTGGATCGTATTCGATTGCCTTAACCGTAGCAGTAACGTTGTCTTTTGTACGCTTAAAGTCGATGATACGGTATTGAGTCTTGTTACCGCCGCCACGATGACGAACCGTCTTCTTACCGCGGTTGTTACGGCCAGCAGTGTGACTCTTTGATTCTAGTAATGACTTTTCAGGCTTTGACTTCGTGATAACTTGACTGTAGTCAAGGCTAGTCATATTACGCCGACCATTACTGGTTGGTTTGTATACTTTAATCGCCACGTTGATTCCCTCCTATATTAGTATTTGTTATTCTTCGCCGAATAACTTAATTTCTTCTGAATCTGCTGATAAAGTGACAACAGCCTTACGACGCTTCTTAGTGTAGCCTTCGTAACGACCTTGACGCTTTAACTTACCCTTAACGTTCATGATGTTAACTTTAACAACCTTAACGTCAAAGATTTCTTCAACAGCTTTTTTAACTTGAGTCTTCGTAGCACGTACGTCTACGTCGAATGTATAACGCTTGTCATCAAACAAAGCAGTAGATGCTTCTGTAATGACAGGACGCAAAATAATATCACGAGCTTCCATTATGCGAGCACCTCCTCAATCTGAGAAAGAGCAGCTTGAGTTAACACAAGTTTGTCATTATTGATGACATCCAATACGTTAATCCCCTTGGCATCAATAACTTGAACGTTAGCCAAGTTACGAGCTGCCAATTCTGCATTCTTGTTGTCTTCCTCAAGAACCACTAAAGTCTTTGTTGAAACGTTTAAACTAGATAATGATTTTGCGAATTCCTTAGTCTTTGGTTGATCAAAGTTGAATGCATCAACAACAACTAACGAACCGTCAGCAACCTTCTGTGAAAGTACTGACTTCAATGCCAAACGCGTAACCTTCTTTGGAAGATGGTAAGCGTATGAACGAGGTGTTGGGCCAAAGACAGTTCCACCGCCAACCCATTGTGGTGAACGGGTAGAACCTTGACGAGCACGGCCAGTACCCTTTTGACGCCATGGCTTCTTACCACCACCACGAACAGCACTACGGTTCTTAACCGCATGAGTTCCTTGACGTTGTGAAGCACGTTGCATCAAAACAGTATCAAACACGACGTTTTCGTTTGGTTCGATGCCGAAGATAGTGTCGTTTAAAGTAACGTCACCATTTTGGCTACCGTCTTGCTTAAATAATGTAACACTAGTCATTTACGTTTCCTCCTTTCTTATTTCTTAGGTGCGCGAACGGCACTCTTGATTTCGATGAATGACTTGTTGGCGCCAGGTACGTTACCCTTGATCAACAAGACGTTGTTTTCAACATCGGCACGAACGATCTTTAAGTTTTGGATTGTCCGAGTATTGTTACCCATCCGGCCAGGTAATTTCATGCCTTTGAAGACACGGTTGATAATAGCACCTAATGAACCTGGACGACGGTGATAACGAGAACCATGGGTTTCAGGTCCACGTGATTGGCCATCCTTGTGGACGTTACCTTGATAACCGTGACCCTTTGTTGTACCGGTGACATCAACGTATTCGCCAGCATCAAAGATGTCTGCCTTAACTTCGTCTGCTACCTTGTAATCTCCTAGCTCAACATCTCTGATTTCATGAATGAAGCGCTTAGGAGTCGTGTTTGCTTTTGCTACATGACCTTTTTCGGGCTTGTTGCTCAAAACATCGCGTTTGTCTTCGTAGCCTAATTGAATTGCATCGTAACCATCGTTTTCAACTGTCTTAACTTGTAATACAACGTTAGGAGTAGTTTCAACAACAGTGACTGGGATCAATTCGCCATTATCAGTGAAGACTTGCGTCATCCCTACTTTTTTACCTAAGATTCCTTTTCTGGTCATGAGTACACCTCCGATATAATGTAATTTTTTTGTTCTGAATCTAAATTATAATTTGATTTCGATATCCACACCTGAAGGCAAGTCTAACTTCATTAATGAGTCGACCGTCTTTGGTGTTGGGTTAACAATATCGATTAACCGTTTGTGAGTGCGCATTTCGAATTGTTCACGCGACTTCTTAAACTTATGTGGTGAACGAAGCACCGTGTAAACTGTCCGGTCTGTTGGTAATGGAATAGGACCAGAAATTTCAGCACCTGTACGCTTTGCAGTTTCAACAATCTTCTCTGCAGATTGGTCAAGAATGCGGTGCTCGTAAGCCTTCAAACGGATACGAATTTTTTGTTTTGCCATTGGATTCCCTCCTTACGTCTATTTTCAAAATAAGACTAACTCCGTGAAAATTACCGTCACACCCCGTGGCAAAGCGGCCGGGTGTGCCGCAACCTTTCACATCATCGCTTTGCTATGCTAATCCAGGGCACACTTGCTCCCCGAAATACAGCACCTATATATAATACTAAATAAATAGCGGTTTGACAAGGATTATTGAGATGTTTTTGAAATTGATGTTAAATCCGTTAAATTTTTTGTATAAAATTATCTTTTCCTGTTTCTTCTATAGTATATGTATGAAAAAAGACGCTGCAAAATTGCAACGTCTTTTTTGAAGAAATTAATCTTCGGCAGGAGTCCCGCCGTTCTTCTTGATAATTTCTGCTTGAATTGACTTTGGTACAGCTTCGTAGTGATCAAAGGTCATCGTGAAAGTACCACGACCTTGTGATGCTGAACGAAGAGTAGTAGCATAGCCGAACATTTCAGCCAGTGGCACGTACGAATGAATCATTTGTGCGTTACCACGTGCTTCCATACCGTCCACACGACCACGACGTGCAGTAACTTGGCCCATGATGTCACCCATGTATTCTTCAGGGACAACAATGTCAACCTTCATGATTGGTTCCAAGATAACTGGATCAGCCGTCTTAGCAGCATTACGTAAAGCCATTGAAGCGGCAACCTTAAAGGCAGCTTCACTAGAATCGACTTCATGATAACTACCATCGTATAACTTGGCCTTCAAGTCAATCAATGGGTAACCGGCAAGAACACCGTTTTGCATTGATTCCTTGATACCTTGTTCAACTGATGGGATGTATTCACGAGGAACAACACCACCAACAATGGCATCTTCGAATTCGAATCCTTTACCCTCTTCATTAGGGGTGAATTCAACCCAAACATCACCATATTGACCTTTACCACCAGATTGACGAACAAACTTACCTTGTGCAGAAGTTTGCTTAGTGAAGGCTTCACGATAAGAAACTTGAGGTGCACCAACGGTAGCTTCAACCTTGAATTCACGTCTCATACGATCGATGATGATATCCAAGTGAAGTTCACCCATCCCAGCAATCAAAGTTTCACCAGTTTCAGGGTTAGTTTCAGCCTTGAATGTAGGATCTTCTTCAGAAAGCTTTTGCAGAGCGTTGTTCATCTTATCTTGGTCAGCCTTAGTCTTAGGTTCAACGGCAACCTGAATAACTGGGTCAGGGAATTCCATTGATTCCAAGTGTAATGGGTGATCAACATCAGTCAAAGAGTCACCGGTAGTGGTGTTCTTCAAACCGATAGCGGCAGCGATATCGCCAGAGAAGACTTCTGGGATTTCTTGACGGTGATTTGAATGCATTTGCAGCAAACGACCGACACGTTCACGCTTGTCCTTAGTTGCGTTCAAAACATATGAACCAGATTCCAAGGTACCTTGGTAAACCCGGATAAATGTCAAACGACCAACGTAAGGGTCAGTAGCGATCTTAAATGCTAAAGCAGCAAAGCTAGCGTCATCGTTAGCCTTCAGTTCAACTTGTTCACCAGTATCTGGGTTAGTAGCGTTGTAAGGCTTAACATCCAATGGTGAAGGTAAGTAGTCCACTGTGGCATCCATTAACATTTGAACACCCTTGTTCTTGAATGCTGAACCAGCAAGTACTGGGAACAATTCAAGGTTCAAGGTTGCTTTACGGATAGCAGCTTTTAATTCGGCAACAGGAATATCAACACCATCAAGGTATTTTTCCATAATGTCGTCATCAACGTCGGCGATTTCTTCAATCATCTTTTCACGACGTTTAGCAGCTTCTTCTTTGTAGTCATCAGGAATTTCAACAGTATCCCATTCTGAACCAAGTTCGTCTTCGTCGTAGATATCGGCTTTCATATCAAGCAAGTCGATAACACCTTGGAAGTTGTCTTCAGCACCAATAGGCATTTGAACAGCTAAGGCGTTAGCTTGAAGACGATCTTTGATGGTTTGTACTGAAAAGTCAAAGTCAGCACCGATTTTATCCATCTTGTTAACGAACACGATACGGGGAACATCATAGTCGGAAGCTTGACGCCAAACAGTTTCAGTTTGGGGTTCAACACCGGCTTGGGCATCCAAGACCGCAATGGCACCATCAAGCACACGAAGTGAACGTTCAACTTCAACAGTGAAGTCCACGTGTCCTGGGGTATCGATGATGTTAATACGGTGACCCTTCCATTCAGCAGTAGTAGCTGCAGAAGTGATCGTGATACCACGTTCTTGTTCTTGTTCCATCCAGTCCATTTGTGAAGCACCATCATGGGTTTCACCAATCTTATGGATTTTACCAGTATAGTACAGGATCCGTTCAGTGGTGGTAGTCTTACCAGCATCGATATGAGCCATGATCCCGATGTTACGGGTCTTTTCTAGTGGAAAAGCTCGTGTATTAGCCATGTTAAATCTGTAACTCCTCTCAAGATTGTTCACATTTATAAAAAGGATGGCTAAATTAAAAAATAATTATAGCCATCCCAACAATTTTCACTATCAACATTTAGCTAGCTTGCGCGTAGCCCACCGAAGTGGTGCTGACAGCAAACAAATTTGCAAATTACCAACGGTAGTGAGCAAATGCACGGTTGGCGTCGGCCATTTTATGCGTATCTTCACGCTTTTTAACAGATGCACCAGTGTTATTGGCAGCATCCATAATTTCGCGAGCTAACCGTTCAGTCATCGTGTGTTCACCACGAGAACGTGAATAGTTAACGATCCAGCGAAGACCTAATGTTGACCGACGTTCTGGACGAACTTCGATCGGAACTTGGTAGTTAGAACCACCGACACGGCGAGCCTTAACTTCCAAGACCGGCATAACATTCTTCATAGCTTCGTCGAATACTTCAACGGGGTCGTTGCCAGTTTCTTTCTTAATTAAATCAAATGCACCATACAGAATTTGTGATGCAGTGCCTCGCTTACCATCTAACATCAAGTGGTTGATCAAACGGGTAACCATCTTTGAGTTGTAGATTGGGTCAGGAAGGACTTCACGTTTTTGAACGTTTCCTTTTCTTGGCATTACTTATATCCTCCTTGTTGGAACTTAGTGTTTAGGTTTTTATTCCTTAGGCTTCTTAGTACCGTATTTAGAACGTGATTGACGACGATCTTCAACACCGGCAGTATCCAAAGCACCACGGATGACGTGATAACGTACACCAGGTAAATCCTTAACACGGCCACCACGAATCAAAACAACACTATGTTCCTGAAGGTTATGACCGATACCAGGAATGTATGCTGTCACTTCGATTAAGTTAGACAAACGAACACGCGCGTACTTCCGCAAAGCTGAGTTAGGCTTCTTTGGAGTCATGGTACCAACACGAGTTGCAACGCCACGTTTTTGTGGTGCTGGGTTGTTCACTTGCTTCTTCTTGAAACTGTTATACCCGTAGTTTAAAGCTGGGGCATTTGATTTAGAACTTCTAGATTTACGACCTTTACGAACCAATTGGTTGATTGTAGGCATCTAAGAGTCCTCCTTCCTTAGTCTAGTTATTTTAAGTCCACACATCCAGGTGATTCATTTTTGGGCAAAAATAAAAGCGGATGTTGATCCTTTATCGTGCCATGTTTTCCGTCAGCATGTCTGCAAAGCAGAAACCGGTCTACAAAAAGCACCTTTAAAAGAATACCACGCTTCGTCGTTTAATGTCAACGCAAACTGTCAAACATCCGCAAAAACTCGCCTTTTTCTTAAAATGATTCCTGTATCCAAATCCGTAATTAACTCTGAGGTGATGAAATGTTATTGTTTCAAGCAATTTTGGGTGCCATCCTAGGTTCATTTCTATTTGCCAGCTATTCTCGGAAACAGACTGGCGCTAATATTTACCGGCCAGCCCGTTCTTACTGCGATCACTGTGCTGAAACGATTACCTGGTACGACTTAGTGCCGATTATTTCCTATTTAGCCCTACGTGGTCGCTGCCGTTGGTGCGGCTTTAAAATTTCGCGAGCGTCACTTTACTGCGAAATCTTTTTCGGCTGTCTCCTGCTGTGCTGGCAACCCACTTTTTTGCGAACCGGCTACGTGATCATCGGTGGCCTACTATTTTTTATGGCCGTTAGCGATGTGCGTCATTTTAATTATCCCGCAAATTATGGTTACTGGTTAATGCTGTGCACGGCTACAGTATACACCCTATTTCGACCGCACCATTTCATTTTTATCTTCATTTTTATTTGTTGGTTAATCCTACAATTTTATGAGCCAAAATTAGTTTGGCTAGGTTCTGGCGATTTGGATATTTTTCTCTGTTTGGTGATACTGCTTGGTCTAACACCTTTTGCGTGGTTACTATTACTAAGCAGTTTTTTGGCACTAATTGCCGGACAATTAGCGAAACAACGCCGCTTGCCTTTTATACCGTTTATCACGGTGGGATATCTAGTGGTTCTTTTCTTCATTTGATAGATGGCATTGGTAATGACGTATCTTTATCTTCTTAATTGGAACACTAGCTAACCCTATTCTTACAATACCTTCCTAGTTTAATCATGCCAAAATAACGGTGCTACGATATTTGGAGTTGATAGGCAAGTTGCCTCTCAACTCCTTTTTCTATACCATTATTTATATTTGAGCACACAAATAGGACATCACACTATTTCGTGTTCACCGTTCCGACCAAAGAAAAGAGAAATGGAGTTAGTGTAATGTCCCTTACTAGTAAGTCTATCCGATTCGCACTTGAAATTACAGACCCAAATATCATTTTTACTAAAGATGCCGAGATTGAACCAATTCAAGGTGTTACATCTCTAGTTTATTATGTCAAGCTAAGCGTCCTTCCAGAACGCTGTCCTCAGTGTGTTTTTAGTGACCGGATCGTCCGCTATGGATTTGATCAGGAACGTATCATCGTTCCGAGTTTTAGCTACCGACCAACTTATTTAAAGCTTAGCTGTCAACGATTTCGCTGTAAGCACTGTACTGCCATCTTTCAAAATCGGACCGACTACGTCCGTCCGCATTGTGTCATTAGCGAACCAGTCCGCCAAATGGCTCTATTTGATGCGCTCTCAAACCGTTCTCTTACCGATATCAGTCAACGCTATCACAACTCTGATAAAACCGTTCAACGCATTATTGATGAAGAAGCCGAACTTCACAATTATCATCAAACAACCTGGCTGCCTGAACACCTCGCTTTTGATGAATTTAAGGCGACCGATAAAATGAACTTCATCTGGGGAGACAGTGATCACCGCAAAATCGGCTCTATTCTGCCATCGCGTACCTCTTATCAAATAACGAAATACTTTGACCGTTTCTCACTTCAGGTTCGTCAACAAGTAAAGACCGTTTCCCTAGACTTAAACGCTGGGTATATCAATCTAGTCCCACGTCTGTTTCCAAATGCGAAAATAGTTGTGGATCGTTTTCATATCGTTCAGATGGTTTCAACTGCGCTCAACATGGTTCGCGTACAGGTGATGAAGACCGTTTCAAAAAGTAGTAAAGAATACCGCTTTATGAAGCGCGAATGGAAAGTCTTTTTGAAGCGCTTTGAGGAACTTGATGCCGTTAGACCAACGTACCACTCCAGCGTCGGTTATTACGATACAGTCGTTAACCTGATTGCCATGTGTCTTGATTTAGATCCCGACTTCCGTACCGCATATGAAACTTATCAAGCGATACTTTCGGCAGTTAAGGAGCGTGATGTGACTGCGCTCGAACGAACTCTGAACAATTATTACACGCTAAATAATCGCATGGATCAATCGATTAAATCGCTGAAAAAATATCAGAAACAAGTCTCCAATGCTTTGCGCTATCACTATTCAAATGGCTTTCTTGAAGGTATTAACAGTCAAATCAAAAAGATTAAGAACACTGCTTACGGTTACAGAAACTGGGCTAACTTTATTAACCGTATTTTTCTGGAACGTGTTTGGTTCAGACCACTTTCTAAAAATATTGTAAATTAAAAAAGTACTTAGACCAATTAAGGTCCAAGTACTCTTATAAAGCTAAATCAACTCTACTTGACGAAGAGCCAAAATAACCCAGATTCCGGCCATATCACAAAAAGCCCCGCTCCGACAAGGTACATCGGAACGGGGCTTCATTTGTTACATTCTGGAATCTACCGAGTTTTTCGGCACACTCTCCAAATTACTTAGCTTCTTCTTCCTTCATCCGGCGTTCCAACTCATTGATTGAGTAGACACCATCAGTTGAAGATCCGCCAACTTCCTTTGGCTTGATCTTACGGTAATCAGGCATCCCAGTACCAGCTGGAATGATCTTACCAATAATAACGTTCTCTTTAAGACCGACCAATGGATCGTTCTTACCGCGGATAGCAGCATCGGTCAATACTCGAGTTGTTTCCTGGAATGACGCAGCTGACAAGAAACTATTAGTTTCAAGGGCAGCCTTAGTAATCCCAAGGATAACTGGACGAGCAGTAGCTGGTGTGCCACCGGCGATTAACGTCTTGTAGTTATGATCACGGAAGTCATCGATATCCATCAAGGTACCAGGTAAGACATCAGTGTCACCTGGATCCATGATACGTACCTTACGAAGCATTTGACGAACCATGATCTCAACGTGCTTATCCAAGACAGCCACACCTTGCATCCGGTAAGTCTTTTGAACTTCACTCAGCAAGTAGTTTTCAGTAGAAAGAACATCACGAACTCGAATCAATTCCTTAGGATCAACTGACCCTTCGTTAAGTGCAGCACCACGGTGTACGAAGTCGCCTTCGGTCACCTTCAGTTGAGCTGTAATTGGAAGTGTGTAACTTCTCGTATCAGCTTCACCTTTAATAGTGATTTCCTTAGTCCGTTCTGCTGGGTTTTCTTCGATAGATTCAACCGTACCAGTAACTTCTGTAATCTCAGCTTTACCTTTAGGGTTCCGAGATTCAAAGATTTCTTGAACACGAGGAAGCCCTTGAGTAATATCTTCGTTTCCGGCAACACCACCGGTATGGAAGTTACGCATGGTTAATTGAGTACCAGGTTCACCGATTGATTGAGCAGCAACAGTACCAACTGCTTCACCAACTTCAACTTGGTCACCAGTAGCCATGTTACGACCGTAGCAACGTTCGCAAACCCCGTGAGAGGTATTGCAAGTGAAGACGGAACGAATAGTAACTGATTCAATGCCAGCATCAATGATCCGTTGAGCAGTAGCTTCATCGATCATCTTGTTAGCACCGATGATGACTTCGCCAGTCTTAGGATCATTAACAGTCTTCATGGTATAACGACCTAACATCCGATCGTACAATGGTTCGATCATTTCGTTACCATTCTTGATGGCACGAATAGTCAAACCACGATCAGTGCCACAGTCTTCTTCACGAACGATAACGTCTTGAGCAACATCAACCAAACGACGGGTTAAGTAACCTGAGTTGGCAGTCTTCAAGGCAGTATCGGTCATCCCTTTACGGGCACCATGGGTAGAAATAAACATTTCCAAAACAGATAGGCCTTCACGGAAGTTTGCGGTAATAGGCAATTCCATGATTTCACCGTTAGGAGCGGCCATCAAGCCACGCATCCCGGCAAGTTGCGTAAAGTTAGAAATGTTACCACGGGCACCAGAGTCACTCATCATGAAAATTGGGTTTTGTGGATCGAAGTTATGGATCAGCTTGTCTTGCAAGGTATCCTTAGCATCGTTCCAAACACCAATAACACGTTCGTAACGTTCGTGATCGGTAATCAAACCACGACGGAATTGTTTAGTGATCGTTGCCACTTGTTTGTGGGCATCTTCAATAATTTGTGGCTTATCAGGAACTTCGGTAACGTCAACGATTCCGACAGTCAAGCCAGATTGAGTTGATTCGTCATAACCTAAGTCCTTCATCCGGTCAAGCAAGAGTGACGTTTCAGTCACTTTGTATTGCTTGTAGACTTCGGCAATAATGTCACTCAGGAACCCTTTGTTGAATGGCTTAACCACTTCAGCATCCTTCAGATAATCATGAATATCTTCACCCTTATCCAAGAAGTACTTGTCTGGTACGTAACCGTTCAAGTTGGTATCCGTTGGTTCATTCAAATATGGGAATGACTGTGGCAAAATACCGTTGAAGATCAGTTTACCAACACTGGTAACCATGATCTTGCTCTTTTGTTCGTCAGTGAATGGCTTGCCCTTCAAAGAACTGGTTTGAATACCAACACGTGAGTGCCAGTGAACTAACCCGTTACGGTATGCGAGTACCGCTTCGTTAGCATCTTTAAAGATCATGCCTTCGCCTTCACGACCGGCTTCTTCCAAAGTCAGGTAGTAGTTACCAATAACCATATCTTGAGAAGGCGTTACAACTGGCTTCCCATCTTTAGGTGCCAGAATATGGTGGGCAGCAAGCATCAGCAAACGTGCTTCAGCTTGGGCTTCATCAGATAAAGGTACGTGAATGGCCATTTGGTCACCATCGAAATCGGCGTTGTAAGCTTCACAGGCCAATGGGTGTAAACGCATTGACTTACCACTTACCAACACTGGTTCGAAGGCTTGAATACCCAAACGGTGAAGCGTAGGTGCCCGGTTCAGTAGAACTGGGTGTTCTTTAATGACGTCTTCAAGAACACTGTAAACATCTTCGTCTTCACGGTCGATCTTACGCTTAGCGTTCTTAATGTTGGAAGCTAACCCGCGGCTAACTAATTCCTTCATGATGAACGGCTTGAAGAGTTCCATTGCCATTGGCACTGGCAGACCCATTTGGTTCATCCGTAATGAAGGACCCACATCAATAACAGAACGGCCTGAGTAGTCAACACGCTTACCCAGTAAGTTTTGACGGAAACGACCTTGCTTCCCCTTCAACATGTGTGAAAGAGACTTCAATGGCCGGTTACCTGGACCAGCAACTGGACGGCCACGACGACCGTTATCGATCAACGCATCAACGGCTTCTTGAAGCATCCGCTTTTCGTTTTGAACGATGATACCAGGTGCATGAAGGTCTAACAAACGCTTGAGACGGTTGTTACGGTTGATAACTCGACGGTACAAATCGTTCAAGTCAGAAGTGGCGAAACGGCCACCTTCCAACTGAACCATTGGCCGTAAGTCAGGTGGAATAACGGGAATGGTATCCATTACCATCCACTCCGGCTTGTTACCAGAAGTAACGAAGGCTTCCAAAATGTCCAAACGACGAACGGCACGCGTCCGCTTTTGGCCAGTAGCTTCCTTCAAGGCTTCCTTTAATTCAGTAACTTCCTTAGTTAAATCAACATCGCGGAGTAACTTCTTAATGGCTTCAGCACCCATTTCGGCAGTGAATCCATTACCGTACTCAGCCTTCTTTTCACGATATTCACGTTCAGAAAGCAACTGCTTCTTTTCAAGTGGTGTGTTACCTGGTTCAAGCACAACGTATGAAGCGAAGTAGATAATCTCTTCAAGTGAGCGTGGACTCATGTCCAGCACGAGACCCATCCGGCTTGGGATACCCTTGAAATACCAGATATGAGTAACTGGTGCAGCTAATTCAATGTGTCCCATACGTTCACGACGAACTTTAGAACGGGTAACTTCAACACCACAACGGTCACAAACAACACCCTTGTAACGAATCCGCTTGTACTTACCACAAGCACATTCCCAATCTTTGGTTGGGCCAAAGATACGTTCATCGAATAGTCCGTCTTTTTCTGGCTTTAGAGTTCGGTAGTTGATGGTTTCTGGCTTCTTAACTTCACCATATGACCAGCTCCGAATCTTGTCAGGCGATGCAAGTCCAATTTGCATGCTTTCGAACTTATTGACATCGACCAATGGATCGACCTCCCTTTAATTAATCTTTAGCGTTAGTGTCAGCTTCATCTTTGCTAGCTGCTTGAGCTTCCTTAGCCTCAGTAGCCTTCTTTTGTTCTTCTTGTTGCTGTGCGAACTTACTCAAAGCGTCAACGTTCACAACGTCGTCATCTTCGTCGTCCATATCGCGCAGTTCGATTTCTTTGTTATCAGAACCCAGAACCTTCATGTCCAGACCCAGTGATTGTAATTCCTTAACCAGCACACGGAAGGATTCAGGAACACCTGGCTTAGGAATTGGTTCGCCCTTAACAATGGCCTCGTAAGTCTTAACACGACCAACAACGTCATCTGACTTGTAAGTCAAAATTTCTTGCAGGGTGTAAGCAGCACCATAAGCTTCAAGTGCCCAAACTTCCATTTCACCAAAACGTTGGCCACCAAATTGTGCTTTACCACCAAGGGGTTGTTGGGTAACTAATGAGTAAGGTCCGATTGAACGAGCATGGATCTTATCGTCAACCATGTGGGCCAGTTTCATGTAGTGCATCACACCAACGGCAACACGCTTGTCGAATGGTTCACCGGTCCGGCCATCATACAAAACAGTCTTGGCATCATCAGCCATACCGGCTTCCTTAACAGCAGACCAGATATCTTCATCTCGTGCACCATCAAAGACAGGGGTTGAAATGTGAATACCGAGTTTACGAGCAGCCATCCCCAAGTGAATTTCGAGCACTTGCCCGATGTTCATACGGGAAGGCACACCCATTGGACTCAACATGATATCGATTGGGGTACCATCTGGCATATATGGCATATCTTCTTGAGGGATAACAACGGAAACGGTCCCCTTGTTACCATGACGGCCGGCCATCTTATCACCCACTTGCAGCTTACGCTTTTGAGCGATGTAGACACGAACCATCTTGTTAACGCCTGGAGATAATTCATCACCGTTTTCACGAGTGAAGATCCGGACGTTTTGGATGATACCGCCACCACCATGAGGCACCTTAAGTGAAGTATCACGAACTTCACGGGCCTTTTCACCAAAGATAGCGTGAAGTAAACGTTCCTCAGCTGATAGTTCAGTGACACCCTTAGGCGTTACTTTACCAACTAGAATGTCACCATCATGAACTTCGGCACCAATACGGATAATACCTTCTTCGTCAAGGTTCTTAAGTGCATCTTCCCCGACGTTAGGAATTTCACGAGTGATTTCTTCAGGTCCAAGTTTAGTATCACGTGCTTCTGATTCGTATTCTTCAATATGAATAGAAGTGTAGACATCGTCAGTAACCAAACGTTCGCTAATGGCGATGGCATCTTCGAAGTTATAACCTTGCCAAGTCATGAAGGCAACTAATGGGTTTTGGCCTAATGCCAATTCGCCATCTTCCATTGATGGTCCGTCAGCGATTACTTCGTCAGGATCAACTTTGTCGCCAACCTTAACGATTGGACGTTGGTTGTAGTTCTTACCACCGTTAGAACGTTGGAACTTCATTAACTTGTAAGTGTCTAATGCACCGTCTTCGCGACGAACACGAATTTCACGGGCATCAACATATTCAACTGTCCCAGGTTGCTTGCAAAGTAAGGCAACACCAGAGTCATGGGCAGCTTTATATTCAATACCAGTACCAATCAATGGTGAGTGAGGATCAAGCAAAGGAACGGCCTGACGCATCATGTTAGCACCCATCAAAGCACGGTTAGAGTCATCGTTTTCCAAGAAAGGAATGCAGGCCGTAGCGACCGAGACAACTTGCTTAGGTGAAACGTCCATGTAATCGACGTTTTCGATACTAGTTTCAATGTTTTCTGATTTTGCACGGGCCATAACCACATCGTTAACGAATGAACCGTCATCGTTTAATGGTGAGTTAGCTTGTGCAACAACGTAATTATCTTCTTCATCGGCAGTCAGGTAATCGATCTTATCGGTAACCTTATGAGTCGTCCATGAAACACGACGGTATGGCGTTTCAATAAAGCCATACTTGTTGATCCGAGCATAACTGGAAAGACTGTTAATCAAACCAATGTTAGGACCTTCAGGAGTTTCAATTGGGCACATCCGGCCGTAATGAGTATAGTGAACGTCACGGACTTCATAACCGGCACGGTCACGAGTCAAACCACCAGGTCCAAGGGCTGAAAGACGACGCTTATGCGTTAATTCACCCAATGGGTTGGTTTGGTCCATGAATTGTGACAGTTGTGATGAACCGAAGAATTCTTTGATTGAAGCAACAACTGGTCGAATGTTGATCAATTGTTGTGGTGTCACAGTCGTGGCATCTTGAATTGACATCCGTTCACGCACAACACGTTCCATCCGGGATAAACCGATCCGGAATTGGTTCTGCAGTAATTCACCAACAGAACGAATCCGACGGTTACCCAAGTGATCGATATCATCGGTGTTGCCAATACCATCTTGTAAATCAAAGAAGTAGTTAACAGCAGCCAAAATATCGGCAGGAGTGATGTGTTTGTACTTCAAATCAATGTGACCATTACCGATCACTGGAATAGCACGTTCTGGATCGTCAGGTGATTGCACCATGATGGTCTGCAACGTTACTGGTTCAGTGACAACCGCTTCGTCTGAAGGCGTGTAAGTTACCGTCTTAAAGTCTTCACGGTCAAGGTAAGGAGTCAAGTTCTTCAACAGATCTTTATCGATCAAGTCGCCCTTAGAAGCCAACACTTCACCAGTATCTGGATCAGCTAAGGTTTCAGCTAAAGTCAAACCAAGCAGACGGTTCTTCAAAACCAACTTCTTGTTTGTCTTGTAACGGCCAACAGGCGCCATATCATAACGCTTTGGATCGAAGAAACGAGCTGTCAACAAGCTCCGTGATGAGTCGGCAGTCTTAGGTTCACCTGGACGTAGACGTTCGTAGATGTCCTTTAAGGCTTCTTCAACACGAGAATCTTCGCTGTTTTTGTGAACATCCTTTTCCAAAGTTGCAGAAAGACTGTCGTTATCACCATACATCTTGATGATTTCGTCATCTGAACCGAAGCCTAAAGCCCGAACTAATTCGGTCATTGGAATCTTACGAGTCCGGTCGATCCGAACATAAGATAAGCCCTTAGCATCGGTTTCAAATTCCAGCCATGCACCACGGTTAGGAATGACAGTGGCACCGTAGACCGTGCGGCCGTTCTTGTCAGTATCTTTTGTATAATAAACGCCAGGGGAACGGACTAATTGAGAAACGATAACCCGTTCGGCACCGTTAATAATAAACGTCCCTTGTTCTGTCATCAGTGGAAAATCGCCGAAGAAAACATCTTGGGATTTAATTTCGCCAGTCTCATGATTGGTTAACCGTAAAGTGACATGTAATGGTGCCGAGAAGTTGGCATCGTGCTCTCTTGCTTCGTCAACGGTATATTTTGGTTCCAGTAATTGGTAATCAACGAACTCCAATGAAAGATTGCCTTGGAAGTCTTCGATAGGCATAATGTCATCGAACATATCCTTAAGGCCTTCATCTAGAAACCACTGGTACGAATTCTTTTGGATCTCAATCAAGTTAGGAAGATCCAAAACTTCCTTAATTCGTGCGTAGCTTCGTCGGGTCCGGTGCTTGCCATATTTAACCAAGTGTCCTGCCAAGTTGTTCACCTCTCCATTTTATTCAGCGGACTGAACCAAATATTACAGTTTGATTACATTTCAAATGAAAACGTATTCTCACCGGTTTTTTGGCAAAAAAAATCCAAAAATAAGAAATCAACTTCTTACTTTTGGTTTTTATGAGAACCGTTACGGACAATATATCGCAACGATTCATTTCAGTTCACAGTTACATACTGCAGATAGTATACCTGCTACTGATTCAGTTGTCAACTGGTTATGCCTGCTCAGACACTAAACCATGTAAAATGAAATCTAACAGCAATCGAATGTGTTCTTCCGCCGTCATGTTGGCGCCGCCAATTCGATGAAACTTACTAAACAGCGGGCTCAAACTGGTAATGTAAAACTGGGCGGCTTCGGTTGGCTCGATACTCTGACGTAGGTTAACATCTTCGCTCTTAAAATAGTTTTCAATGGGTGTCACGTAATCCGTTTGAAAAATCGTCCCCAGCTGCTGCATATTTTCTGGTTTAAGATCCGCAAAGCTGGAATGGATCACCGTAAAGATATCTCGAGGATGCTTGTCAGTCAGTACCTGCGTAATCTGAATTAATCGCTCATCAGCTGGCACTGTAGCCCCCTGCTGATTAATCGCATCAATGCCTGACTTAATCTCCAGACCAACCGTTTTGATCACCTGCAAAAAGAGCACGTCTTTGTCAGCAAAATGATGATAAAGTGCCGGCTGAGTAATCCCGACAATTTTCGCAATATCTCGCGTGGAAGTTCCTTGATAACCACGAGACAAAAAGAGGCTTCGAGCAGCGTCTAAAATGGCCTGATGTGTTTTTGCTAATTGCACTTCTCTCTTCAAATCATCTACTATCCCTTCCAGTTTACCGTATTTAATCTGATTACCATTTTAGCACGAATCCCCTCGTTGCGGTAATTATACTAGTTTGAGTGACACAAAACAGGCTGATCGATCATCCCTAAAGACAATCGATCAGCCTGTTTACATTTATGCCTTTACTTACTGCCAACTGTTTCATTGGTCTTAGTTTCAGCTTTTTCTGGTTGTTTAACATTGACGGTAATCTTACCGTGACTGGCACCCAAGGTTACCATGTTACCCGTCTTAATATCACCTGACAGCATTGCTTCACTCAAGCGGTCCTCCACTTTAGTTTGTAATGCCCGACGAATTGGACGTGCACCATACTCAGGGTCGAACCCGGCATCAGCGATCACGTCGATTGCAGCTGGCGTAATCTTGATGTCGATTCCTTGTGCCTTCACACGGTCAGTTACTGTCTTAGCCATCAACTTGACGATTTGGTGAAGTTCCTTCTTTTGAAGGCTGTGGAAAATGACCACTTCATCGATCCGGTTCAAGAATTCTGGCCGGAAACTCTGCTTTAATGTTTCTCGAATGGTAGCAGCCATGGCGGTGTAATCGCCAGACTTATCCTTGGCAGCAAAGCCCACGGTCTTTTCGTCCCGCAGTCTAGTTGCACCTAAGTTTGAAGTCATGATCAAGATGGTGTTTCTGAAATCAACTTTACGACCCTTAGAATCAGTCAAGTAACCATCATCCAGCACTTGAAGCAACAAGTTAAAGACGTCTGGGTGAGCTTTTTCAACTTCATCAAATAGGACAACTGAGTAAGGTTTCTGACGAACTTTTTCGGTTAATTGGCCACCTTCGTCGTAACCGACATAGCCAGGTGCTGAACCAATCAAACGACTGGTTGAGTACTTCTCCATGTATTCACTCATATCAACCCGAATCATGTTGTCTTCAGAACCAAACATTGCTTCAGCTAAAGCCTTAGCAAGTTCCGTCTTCCCAACACCAGTAGGGCCTAAAAACATGAATGAACCAATTGGCCGGTTCGGATCTTTCAATCCGGAACGAGCACGCCGAATAGCTCGAGAAACCGCCGAAACAGCTTCTTCTTGACCAACGACCCGCTTGTGCAAAATACCTTCCAGGTTAACCAACCGTTCCTGTTCAGTCCGGTTAAGTTGTGTGGTTGGTACACCGGTCCATTCCGAAACCACTTCAGCGACGTCTTCGCCAGTGACGTTCAGATTGTACTTCTGACCAGATTCAGCTTGCTTTTCAGCCTTCTTATCCAGCTTATCCTTCAGCGCAATCTCCTGCTCACGAATCTTGGCAGCTTCTTCAAAACGCTGGTCAAGGATGGCAGCTTCGCGTTGATCAGACAAGTCTGAAAGTTTAGCCTCTTGCTTAGTTTGATTATTTGGCTTATCCATCTGACTGATACGAACCTTAGCGGCCGCTTCATCCATCAAGTCAATCGCCTTATCAGGTAGGTAACGGTCTGTGATGTAACGCGTTGATAGCTTAACGGCTTGTTCCAACGCATCATCAGTAATGTTAGCCTTGTGATGTTGTTCGTAGCGAGGACGCAACCCCTTCAAAATCTCAACGGTTTCGTCTTCAGTGGGTTCGTCGACTTGAACGGTAGCAAACCGCCGTTCAAGGGCAGCATCAGATTCAATGTACTTTTGGTATTCATCCAGCGTGGTTGCCCCAATGGTTTGCAGTTCGCCACGAGCTAAGGCAGGCTTCAAAATGTTTGAGGCATCGATAGCACCTTCAGCACCACCGGCACCGATCAGAGTGTGTAATTCATCAATAAAGAGGATCACTTCGCCATCGTTGTAAATTTCTTCGATCACTTTCTTCAGGCGGTCTTCAAATTCACCACGATACTTGGTACCCGCAACCAACGACCCCATGTCCAGCGCCATTAACCGCTTGTTTTGCATATCTTCTGGAACATCACCCTTAACGATCCGCTGTGCTAAGCCCTCAGCGATGGCAGTTTTACCAACACCAGGTTCACCAATCAAAACTGGGTTATTCTTAGTCCGACGACTCAAAATCTGAATCACCCGTCGAACTTCGTTGTTACGGCCAACCGTTGGATCCATCCGGTCGTCACGTGCTAATTGTGTTAAATCACGTGCCAATGAATCCAGTGTCGGTGTACCGCCCTGTTGCTTGCGTCCACGTTGATTGCGACGCTTATCCTGGTTTTCAGTTACGCCCAACTTGCGTAAGATTACCTTGCGCGCCTGAGCTAAATCAATATTTAAATTCATCAAAATTCGTGAGGAAAGGATCGTTTCATCGCTCAGCAAGGCCAGCAATAAATGTTCCGTGCCAATTTTTGTGGCACCAATTCGCTTAGCTTCTTCACCGGCAACGGAAAGCATATCCTTTGCCTTTGGTGAATATGGCAAATAAGTATCCTTATCAACGTTGTTAAGGGTGCCATAACCTGTGAAGCGTTCGATTTCTTCACGCACATCATCTTCACTAATGGAAAATTGCTGTAACACCTTGTTTGCAATCCCATTTTTTTCAATTGTGAGTGCTAAAAGTAAGTGCTCTGTGCCAACAGCTTGGTGCTTAAAGTACTTCGCCTGTTCTTGGGCTAATGCCAAGACGCTCTTTGCACTGGGGGTAAAAAGATTATCCATGTAAATTCCTCACTTTCTTAGCTCTCATAGCGTAGATGTTTTAAGATACTCACTAAAATACGCGCCCTCAAGCCGTTCTCTTCCGCACGGTTTTCCATTTGCAAGGTATCCTTACTTAAGATGGTTAAAATAATATTAGCCTCTCTACGACCAATCACACCACTCTCGTAAAGTCCCTGAACCACAGCATAACCATCACGTTGCCCAATTGAATCACCAATCGTTTCAATCAATGAGTCTAAAACATCGGTATCATCTAATAGGTTAACCTTTTCGATTCGAATATAGCCGCCACCGCCTCGCTTGCTTTCAACCAAATACCCATTGGATAAAGTAAACCGGGTTTTAATCACATAGTTAATTTGTGACGGCACCACATTGAACAAATCCGCAACTTCAGATCGGCGAATTTCCACGTGCTCCGTATCCGACAAAATCTCCTTCAGGTACTTCTCAATAATATCGGAAATATTTTGATTTTGCACGCTACTCCCTCCATTCACCAACTTAGCAATCATGTTTGACTAATGTTGACTTTCATTATACGAATGTTTGGTGAAATTGCAAAGGTTTAAACTTTAATTTATCGCCTAAATGCCCAATTTTCTCCAAATCGAAAAAGTTTCTACCTATAGTAAAGGTTTTTCGGACCTCACGACTAATATTTCAAATTATTTCTTGGGTATCTCTATTATAAAGCATTCGTCAATAAAACTCTCGTTAAAGCGATTATGATGAGACTCATGCTCTCTTCTGCATACAAAAAGGACAAGTCACTCACCAAAATCTATATTGGTAAGTATTTTAATCATTTTTCCTAAAATTAGTTGTCACTGCTTTTAGTTCAATACATTAACACGCAAAAAAGAGGTTATCATTTCTGATAACCTCCGACGTTCGGCCGTAAATCGGGAAAACAGGATTTGAACCTGCGACCCCTACGTCCCGAACGTAGTGCTCTACCAAGCTGAGCTACTTCCCGTTTGTTGTATGAAAGCAACAAAAATGCACCCAGTAGGAGTCGAACCTACAACCTTCTGATTCGTAGTCAGACACTCTATCCAGTTGCGCTATGGGTGCAAATAAATATTAAATTAAGAAATGCCGAGGACCGGGATCGAACCGGTACGGTCATCACTGACCGCAGGATTTTAAGTCCTGTGCGTCTGCCAATTCCGCCACCCCGGCAGGAACAAACGTTAAAAGCGGAAGACGGGATTCGAACCCGCGACCCCCACCATGGCAAGGTGATGTTCTACCACTGAACTACTTCCGCACAATGCCGACTAGAGGATTCGAACCTCCGACCTCCTCATTACTAGTGAGATGCTCTGCCAACTGAGCTAAGTCGGCGAAAGTGAATGTTGCTATTTAATTGTAATGCGGGTGAAGGGACTCGAACCCCCACGTCGTAAGACACTAGAACCTAAATCTAGCGCGTCTGCCAGTTCCGCCACACCCGCATGGTGATACTGGTTAATGAGCCGTGACAGTCTCGAACTGTCGACCCTCTGATTAAAAGTCAGATGCTCTACCAACTGAGCTAACGGCTCAATGGAGGATACAGGGCTCGAACCTGTGACCCTCTGCTTGTAAGGCAGACGCTCTCCCAACTGAGCTAATCCTCCATGAATGATGCTCAAAAGGTGAACAATTACGATCGACCTCTTTGAAACAACTATTACAGTTTATCATCCAGCAAAACTGCTGTCAACAACTTTTTTTAAATTGGTGAATAGTTATTCAGAGCAAAGTGTTCCGTGTTTCAACTGCAAAAACTATATTACACGTATTCTCTAAAAAAAGCTACCCCTTTTTCAAAATTATTTAAACTATTTTACAACGCGGATTAGTTGCTCTGTATTGTTTTCAAACTTGAATTTTTTTTTCGTATCACTTCTTTCCCTCACGCTGATGCTTTGTAAATCCATCATTAGTACCAATGCATAAGTTATCCATTTAGCTTTATAAAAATGTATTTATCAGTAAAGAAATAGTCGATACCAGTTCAAAACACCGGTATCGACTATTGAATTAGCACGCTTATTCTTTAACGATCTTCGTTTGACCGCCCATGTATGGTTGCAGCACTTCTGGGATGTTAACTGTGCCATCCGCATTTTGATAGTTTTCCAAAATAGCGGCAACGGTCCGGCCAACTGCCAGTCCAGAACCATTTAAGGTGTGAACGTACTGCAGCTTACCGTTCTCATCACGATATTGGATGTGAGCACGACGAGCTTGGAAATCAGTACAGTTTGAACAACTTGAAATTTCACGATACTTGTCTTGGAATGGTAACCAAACTTCAAGGTCATGGGTCATAGCGGCAGTGAAACTCATATCACTAGTGGTCAACGTGATCACATGGTGAGCTAAGCCTAATTGCTTCAGTAAGTCTTCAGCATGGTTGGTCATCTTCTCCAAGGCGTCCCATGATTGTTCAGGCTTTGTAAATTGAACCATCTCAACCTTGTTAAATTGGTGTAACCGGATCAAGCCTCGGGTATCACGGCCAGCACTACCAGCTTCTGAACGGAAGGCAGGAGTCAACGCTGTAAACTTCACTGGCAACTTTTCAGTATCGATTACGTCATCACGGTAGTAGTTTACCAATGGTACTTCAGCGGTTGGAATCAACGTTTCATCCGCTTCCTTCAACGAATAAACGTCTTCGGTAAACTTAGGAAATTGACCAGTACCAAACATTGACGCACTGTTGACCATGTATGGTGGCAATACTTCAGTAAAACCAGCCTTTTCGTTTTCGTCCAAGAAGAAGTTGTAAATGGCACGTTCCAGACGGGCACCCTGACCAATGTAGTACAGGAAGCGGCTGCCTGAAACCTTGGCACCACGTTCGAAGTCTAAAATACCCAATGCTTCACCAATTTCCCAGTGAGACTTCGGCTTAAAATCAAAACTTGGAATCTCGCCCCATTTGCGTAATTCAACGGAGCCGTCTTCAGTCAACCCAACTGGGACATTGTCATTAGGAATGTTTGGCAGACGAGAAGCCTTATCATGAACTTCCTCAGCAATCTCAGTCAGCTGTTCATCCATGGCCTTGATGTCAGCACTCACTTGCTTCATTTGGTTGATCTTATCTGAAGCATCCTCTTTATTACGTTTCAGCTGAGAAATTTCATCAGAGACCTGGTTACGCGTGGCCTTCATGGTTTCACTCTTAACGATCAAGTCACGTCGCTTTTGATCAACTGCTAGCAGCTCATCAATTTCAGCCGCCTCAACGCCACGGGTAGCTAACTTTTCCTTCACAAAATCAGTTTCGTTTCTAACCAACTTTAAATCAATCATGATAATACCCCTCTCATTATTCTGGCCCGCAAAAAAAGCTTCCGCCCCAAAAATTGGGACGAAAGCTCGCGGTACCACCCAAGTTTACAGACTAGCTGCACACTCAATTTCGGTAACGGTGATTAACCGTACAGGATTAACTGTCCGCTTTAATGTACTGGAGTTTCGATGAACGGTTCTCAGCAACCCGTCTCTCTGCGCATCTACTTAAAGGTACATCGCGTTTTATCATGCATTCATTGTAAAATATTTACCCGTTAAAAGCAACTCACGGTTAAAGATTCAGTTCGGCCATCTTTTCATCAACCAGTGACAGAACCTTCTTTTGCGCCGCAGGGTCCTCAACAAAGTCCAGTTCATCCCCATTGATACTCATCTTAGGCGACTTGTCGTAATTCTTGTACCAATCGACATAACGAGCGTCCAATTCCTTGTAGTAATCGTATAGCTCAGGATCCTTATCAATTTGTTCGTATGACCGGCCACGTTTCTGAATACGAGACAGCATGGTGTCAAACGAAATATTGATGTGAATCAGTAAATCTGGATTCTTCTTTTCCTGGGTATTCGGTAATTCTTCCATCATGTTTTGAAGTAGAGAATTATAGATATCGGATTCAGTCTGAGTCGCACGCCCTAAATCAGCATTCAGCTTGAATAACAGAGAATCCTCAAAAATCGAGCGGTCTAAAACGGATTCGTCATCTTTGGCAGCAGCCTTGATACTATCTAAGCGCTTGTTTAAGAAGTAGATTTGCAGTAAAAAACCGTATTTTTTAGGATTTTGATAGAACAACGGTAAAATCTCGTTATCCTCTACTGATTCATAAAAAGCTGGTTTATTTAAGTGACGTGCAAGTAGCTGGGTCAAACTGGTTTTCCCAGCCCCAATGGTTCCTGAAAGTACGATCATTAATAATTTCTCCTTTAACCTCAAAAGTCAGTACTTCATATTGTATCATTGCTGACGGTAAATGCAATATATTGTGGGTAATTTTAAAAAGAGTGTGAAAATAAGCGTTTAAAGAGTGGAGTGTAAAGGGTCCCAGCATAAATCCATGGGTTTGGGATTTGTGCTGGGACCCTTTACATGCAACTCTTTGCTTATTTGAGCACGTTTATGAGTGTGACACGATTCAGTGGATTTCAGGATTTCACATTGTTTAAACGTGTTCAAACAAGCAGAGAGTTGCAAATAAGGGCCAAACAACATAAATCCAAAACCAGGATTTCCGTTGTTTGGCCCTTATTTTTCACTCTCTAAACGCTTGTTCTCACACTCTGCTTAATCTTCAACTTCCTGCCGTTTATGAGGTGCAACATCCACCTCGTCTAACGGAATTAAATGTGTATGGTGCCGAATCTTGTAGTAGAAAAACAGAATAAAGAACAGTGGCACACTGAGATACGTCACCGCAATCTGCTCCCAATCAAAATGAGCAAATGCCGAGGTATTTTGACCCACAATCACTAACACGCACAGTACCAGTGCCAAAAGTGGTCCAAACGGGAACATCTTAGCGTGAAACTTCAACTCTGATAATTGATGTCCCTGCTTGATAAAGGCACGTCGGAACCGGAAATGAGAAATAGCGATTCCTAACCAAGCGATAAACCCGGTCAACCCTGAAGCAGCAACCAGCCAAGTGTACACTTCTGGCCCAGCAATACTCGTGATAAAAGCGATGGCACCCACGACCGTCGTTGCAATCTGAGCCCGTAAAGGCACGCCGTTTTTAGTGGTGTGCTGGAAATACTTAGGTGCGAAATCATCCAATGATAACGAGTAAAGCATCCGTGATGAGGCATACATCCCCGAATTAGCCGCCGAAATAACGGAAGTCAGGATAACCGCATTCATCACACTCGCCGCTGCAGCCAAACCGGCACGTTGGAAGACCAGCGTGAATGGGCTAATGGCAATATCGCTGGCGGAAGACCCCAGCAATTTTGGACTGGTATACGGAATCAAGCACGCAATCACAAAAATGGCCAAGATGTAGAACAGTAAAATCCGCCAGAATACTTGGTTAATCGCCTTTGGCACACTCTTCTCCGGCGTAGCGGATTCACCGGCCGTGATCCCGACTAATTCAGTTCCCTGAAACGAGAACCCAGCCACAACGAACACGCTGAGAATAGCTGGTGCGCCACCCACAAATGGGGCTTGTTTATAGGTAAAGTTACTTAAGCCAACTGCATGACCGCCCATAATCCCAAAAATGGTTAAGAAACCAACAATCAGGAAAACGATAACGGTCACAACCTTGATCATGGCCATCCAATATTCCGTTTCCCCAAAGGCTTTAACGGTCAGCGCGTTGATCAGGAAGATAATCACTAAGACCGATGTGCTCCAGATCCACCCTGGTACGTTTGGTAACCAGAACTTCATGACCAAAGCAGCGGTGCTAATATCCACTGCCAGTGTGATCGCCCAGTTAAACCAATAGTTCCAGCCCATGGCAAAGCCTAAAGCCGGATCGACATACTTCGTTGAATAGGTTGCAAACGACCCTGACACTGGCATATTAGTTGCCATTTCACCAAGGGAAGTCATCAAAAAGAACACCATGACTCCTAACGCAACGTAGGCCAGTAGACCACCACCGGGACCCGCCTTTGAAATTGCTGATCCGCTGGCAACGAACAGCCCCGTACCAATACTACCGCCCAAGGCAATCATCGAGATATGGCGCGTTTTCAGTGAACGCTTAACCTCGTTGTCATTGCCGCCTGTTTGATTCGCCATTTATTTACACTCACTTTCACATTTATTTTAAGCAATAAAAAAGGCCGCCTGCAGCTACCTGCGAGACGACCTGAAAGTCATTCTACCGTAGGAAGCTCTCCGCAGCACATCACTGCGACAGTCCTAGTTTTCTTAAAACTAGTCCCAGCTCCCCGCGTTATCAGTCACGTCGAGCTTCGGCAAATTACCCTTTCACTTCCAATCACAGAACCTGACCGTTCTCCTGAAAGTTACTCTTTCAATTCGCGCCTCTTCTTAATAGTATTCATATTAAACCGGCATCATTTAAATTGCAAGCAAACTTCAACCTTCACGATCCAGTCGATAGATGATTTCCGTTTTCCCCGGTTGATACAGTGCGTGTTCTGAATGTGTAAAAGTGTCAACGTAATGGAAGCCGCTTTTTTCCAAAACGTGTTTTGACCGAGTATTATCATCTAAAATGCTGGCCCAGATTGTGTTTAACAGTTGCCGATCAAAAACCACCTTAATCAAGTTTTGAACCGCTTCAGTCATATAACCCTTGCCCCAATACGAACGGTTTAACACGTACCCCAGTTCGGCCGCATCTTCTGCTTGTTCACCATTGGAGGCAATCTTCGGATAAAAACCAATGCTGCCAACCACCCGCTGAGTTGACGTTTCTACAATCGCAAAGATCATTCCCTGAGTAATAGCGGAGTGAAGCAGATAAGCCGCATCCGTCTTTTGATGTGCATACTGAAAGCCTGCCGCTTTAGCATTCTCGCGATCTTTGACAATGTCATAGTAGTCATCTAAGTCTGACTCTACGAACTGTCGAATCATCAAACGTTCTGTTTGTATACTGATCATTATTAACCGTTCCCTTTTTCTAGAAGTCCAAAATGCGTTAAACTATTAGTATTCAGCGTTAGTTAAGACGTTGTTTGTGTTAATTTTAACATAGATTACGATTAGGATGATGACTATGCAAATCATTAAAGAATCACTTGGCAGCAATACCGCCGCCTACTTACAAGGCTACCTGAGAGAAAAGGACCCTGATAACCCGGATCACGTTTACCCAGCAATGATCGTGGTTCCTGGAGGCTCCTATACCCATATTCCTGAACAGCAAGCCGAAACACTGGCAATGGCCTTTGCTAATATGGGCTATCAGGCGTTTTACCTGCGCTATAGTTTTGTTGATGAAAAACAGCCGCTCCATCCCGCACCTTTGATCGAATTGGCTAAGTCGATGTCGCTGTTAAGGCAAAACGCTTCTGAATGGTTGATTGACCCGGAACGAATCGCGATTGCCGGCTTTTCCGTCGGTGGTCACATTGCCGCCCTCTACAACGACTACTGGCACTCCCAATGGTTAACCAAACAAGCAGCAGTCACTGCTGACGAGATTCAGCCACAAGCTATTCTGTTAGGCTATCCGGTAATCAGTCCAAAACTCGGCTTTCCGGTTAAAGAAGGCATGTTAGCGCAATGGACTGACGATCCAGACACCATTGCGGCAGATGAACACGTGAACAATCAAAACGCGCCAACGTTTATCTGGGCAACAACTGATGATCCGTTGGTACCATCAGCCAATAGTCTGGCCTATGCCAATGCTTTAGGCCAAGCCAAGATTCCATTTGAACTACATCTTTTCCGCCATGGCCCACATGGACTAGCACTGGCTAACCATTTGACGGCTTGGAAACGTGATGCTAATCAACCACACGTTGCTCACTGGCTCAAGCTAGCTGAAGAATGGCTCAACGCAACTCTTTAATAACAGATTCAATCATATCTCCAAAAGTTTCTCAGACCATTTTAATCTGTTTATCGCGAATAACTGTGAAATTACTCCTTGACAATCAGCCTATTCGTCTCTAGAATGAGAATCAAATTACAAATGCCATGAGTAGTCAAAGTAGATTCTAATTTTAGAGATCATTCGTAAGGCTGAGAGAATGAACCGAGTCGAAACACAGCTACTAGCAGTTAACCTGAACGATTGAATTTATTAGGGATAGCCGGTCACCCACCGTTAAGCGGGGCAAGTTATTTAACTTGCTGAGGTAGTTATTGTGAGGTAGCTACGAACAGAGGTGGCACCACGAGATTATCGTCCTCTCAAAGATTAATTTCTTTGAGGGGATTTTTTATTTGGAAAGGAAGCTGACGACCATGTTTCAATTGATGATGTTTCACGAAAATACACTCATTGCAGGAGTCAAGGAACATCACCTGCATTTGCGGCGACATAGTCTGCACACAAAATTGTCGGAATAGGGAAGTACAATTTGGGAGGAAACGCATATGCAAAAATCAATCAAGGGTTTTATTGGAACAGCACTTATTTTAGTCAGTGGGATTGTCTTAGCCGGTTGCGGCAAAGCAACTTCACAGGTCAAAAACACTGCAACCATCATGGAACAAACGGATATCTCGTCGTTGGATTCATCACAAATCACCGATGTGGGTGCGCTGGAGACCGTTAATAATGCACAGGAAGGCCTGTATCGGTTAAAAAACAGTCCTCAGGTGGTTCCGGGTATCGCCAAAGCAATCGTGAAACCAACGAATGGTCAAACCGTCTACACGTTTAAGCTACGTCAAAACTTAAAGTGGAGCAACGGTGATCCGTTGACTGCCGCAGATTTTGTTTATGCTTGGCAGCGAGCGGTGAACCCCGCAACTAAAGCGGCCGATGCCTACATGTTTCTGCCGATTCAAAACGCTAAACAAATCGAGAAGGGAACTTTATCCGTTTCTAATCTAGGCGTCAAAGCAGTTAACAAAACCACTTTAAAGGTCACATTAGCTCAGCCAACCCCTTACTTCAAGTACCTAGTAGCAGCTGTTCCATTCCTGCCGCTCAATCAAAAAGTCGTTGAAAAATACGGTCGCGCCTATGGGACTTCTGCAGCTAAAACCGTCTTTGATGGCCCATTTACCGTTCAAAACTGGACCACATCATCCGTTAACTGGACATTAAAGAAGAACCCTAACTACTGGGATAAAAAGGCAGTTAAATTAAGTAGTGTTAAGTTCGAAGTGGCTAAATCACCCGAAACTGCCCTCTCACTGTATCAATCAGGTAAACTGGATAACATTATCCTAGCTGGTCAACAGGCCGCACAAGAAAAGAATAACAAGGGCTACCTCAGCTACCCTAGCGGTGAAACCGACTACCTCGCCTACAATTTCCGTAGCAAAGCAATGCGCAACGCTAACATTCGTAAGGCCATTTCACTGGTAGTCAACCGTCAGAGTTTAACTCAAAACGTGTTGAAAAACGGTTCAAAAGTGCCTTATGGACTAGCACCAGAAGAAATTTCCAAGAATCCTAGCAATGGCGCTGACTTTGCTAAAGATTCCAGCGTCAAGGAATCCGTTGCATATAACCCAACCCTTGCCAAACAGTACTGGGCAAAGGGCTTGAAACAATTGGGCGTCAAAAAGCTGAACTTAAAACTGGTTTGCTACGATGTCGATTCATTCAAGAACTCAGCTGAGTATATTCAGGCTAACGCTAAGAAATACCTGAAGGGTGCCAACATTGAGATCAACGCACAGCCAAAGGTACAGGCCATCACGACCATGCAAAAAAAGCGGGGCTACGATATCGGCTTTACCAACTGGATTGCTTCTTACCCTGACTTAAACGAATTTTTCCAATTATTAAATACAAACAATGTGAATAATGCCGGTAACTATTCCAACAAGACTTACGATCAGTTGTACTCAAACGCCAACGTTAAGGACGTCACTAGTACCCAGAAACGTTATGACGACTTCAAACAGGCCAACCAGGTTGCAATGAAAGACCAAGCCATTGCCGCCTTGAATCAAGGCCAAATCGTACGGTTGAATAAACCCGGTTTAAAAGGAATTGCCTACGCACCTGCACAAGGGATTTCACTAAAGAATGCCTACTGGGCAAAGTAAAGGAGCGTTTTCAATGACAACATTAATTAACGAAAAACAAATCTTAGCAGACTTCGAGTACCTCCACCCCCGTGGTGAAACAGCATTTAACGAAGTCAACACAACCAATTATTTAGCCAAACGCTTGGATGAAATGGGCGTCAGTTACGAGCGTTTCGATGATTTTACCGGACTGATCGCCACAATTGGTAGTGGTACTCCCATCATTGGCTTACGCTCAGACATTGATGCTTTGAAACAAGAATATCAGGGCAAAACCCAAGTCTTACACTCCTGCGGTCACGATTCTCACATGTCAATGGTGTTGGCAGTAGCAAATTATTACGCAGCTAATCCAGAAAAAGTTCCTGGCACACTAAAAATTATTTTCCAACCTGCTGAGGAGACCGTTACCGGAGCTGAACGAGTGATCAAAAGCGGTAAATTAGGCAAGCTGGATTACCTCTACGGACTGCACGTCTGCGCTAAAAACGAAGTACCAGATAAACACGCCGAGCCCATCATCCCAGATATTGCAACACGGACGTATTGGGTAACGATTACCGGCAAAACGGCCCACGCCGGTCGACCAGAACTAGGTGCCAACGTAATCGACGGCTTCAGCACGTTGAACGAAAAATTTAAGCAAATAAAATTGGACACTAAGCTTCCCTATTCGGTAACGACTACCATGATTCAAGCTGGGGAATCCTCCAATATCGTTCCTGATAAAGGAACCTTCGCAGTGGATTTGAGAGCCCGCACCAACGACATGATGGACGAACTCCAAGCACAGGCCTTTCAAGCGATGAAAGACGTCTCCGTCAACGGTATCAACGTCATTTTAGATGGCAACGACCTTTCCCCAGCAGCAATCCCAAGTGAACCTGCCATTAATAACATGAAACAGGCAATCACTCAGGTGCTGGGTGAAGACGGTTTGGTTGAACCAGCACCGACACAGGGTGGCGATGACTTCCACTTTTACGCCTATGATGGCGTGGCAAAGGAGTCAACCATGCTTGGCTTGGGTTGTGATTTAACCCCCGGATTGCACGTACCTGGTATGACCTTTGACCACACAGCAATGTTTGACGGTGCCAAGATTTTAATTAACGTTATTCAAATGACGGAAAAGTAACACTTCCATCAAACACTAAAAAAGCATTGGCTCGCGCCAATGCTTTTTTCTATAATTGCTAATAAATTGAACGATTTAATAATCTAACCTGTGATAGTTTAGGTGCCAGCCAGCGGTACAACCACTCGCTGATCTGTAACCAAGCGTAAGCCAATAACATGGCACCAATGGTATCAGTTGGATAATGAGCGCCAAGGTAGACCCGTGACAGCGCCAGCAAGATCAACCAAATAATCATTACGGTTCTTACCACAATCGCCTGCCAGTCTTTTTCAATCATCGGTACAACGACGATCCATAAAATGGCGATTACCAAGGTCATACCAAAAACGTGACCGCTTGGGAAACTGAACCCATTGTCGCTAGCTAAGTGACCAATTGGCCGTTGCCGTTGAACAATGTGCTTTACCAGCGTCGCAATGACGTCGCCGCCAAACAACGTGCAAAGCGCCCATAGCGCGGGAATTCGATACTTAAATCCCCATAACAGAAAAGCAATAATCAGCACCCAGACAATATCAAACGTCGGACTGCTTAAAAACGAAATACCCTTCATGATGACTTCTTTGGTGCCAGTTTGGTGTTTTTGAATCTCTTGAATAAAGACACCGTCAATAAATTCCAATAACCCAGATTGAGCCATGACGACAGCTGCTAGAAAAGCGAATAAGCCACCGCTGACAAGCAAGCGAAACGGCCGGTCACGCTCTTGTTCAATGATCATTGTTGTTTCCTCCCATTGTTGTTAACGATTTAACACTGCGCAATCGAGTATAGCATACATTATCACACGCCTGATATCAGATTTTGATTGTTAGTAGAAAATTTAGAAATCAAGAAGCCTTTGAAATGTATCCGGATACACCAATTTTACGCATACAAAGTTAGGTAAAAGTATGCTAAAGTTGTTGAGGAATATTTTACTGATTGTTCAAGAGAGGAATTTATCATGATTCAAACAATGCTCATAATGATGGCTGTCGGCCTATTTGCTGGGATTGCGGGCGCAATTCTTGGCCTTGGCGGCGGAATCATCATCACACCAGTCCTGACTTTAATGATGGGCTTAGATATCAAATATGCCATTGGCGCAAGTATCATCGCCGTCATTGCTACCAGTTCCGGCTCTACCATTGCTTACCTGCGAGACGAAGTATTAAATCTGCGGGTTGCTATGTTTCTTGAAATTGCTACAACAATTGGCGGGATTTCGGGTGCACTGTTAACTGGTATCCTCAATCCCAAGTATCTCTATCTCCTATTTGGCGCTTTGCTGGTCTTCTCTGGTTGGAACATGTGGCGGAAGTTACGTCGTGGTCAAGAAGTCATGACCAACGTCAAACCTGATCGGATTGCCACCAAGCTCAAGCTAAACGGGTCTTACTTTGATAAATCTGAGTTCAAACGGGTAGATTATCAAGTTGAAGATGTCCCCCAAGGCTTCCTGGTCATGCTAGGTGCTGGACTTGCTAGTGGGATGCTAGGTATTGGTTCAGGTGCCTTCAAAGTCACCGCTATGGATACGTTTATGAAAATGCCGCTAAAACCTTCTTCAGCAACTAGTAACCTCATGATGGGTGTTACCGCAGCTGCCAGTGCCACCGTTTACTTCTTCAACGGTTCGATTTTGCCAAACATCGCTGTTCCGCTGGCTTTAGGAATCCTGGTTGGTGCAGTCATCGGTTCACGTGTCATGCAAGTTTTGCCTGCCCGCGTCATTCGGATGATTTTTATTCCGGTGATTTTATTTATTGGCCTGCAAATGCTTTACAAGGGAATAATCGGAGGTTAATCACATGGACGATCAATCACATCAAAATAGCGCAACCGAAAACGAAATGGAACATATCGAAATCATCATTGGTCGAATTCTGCAAATTGGCGTCATCATCGCAGCAATCGTGATGCTGTTTGGCCTAATCCTCTTGCTGATCAACGGCGGTAATGGTGGTTATCCAGTTGGCCATCAACCTACTACGATCAGTTCGATTCTTTCTGGTACCGTGGCTTTAAAACCTTACGCTGTCATGATGGTGGGCATGTTTTGCCTGATCATGACACCCGTTTTACGAGTCGTAGTTTCAATCTATGCTTTCTACAAAGAACACGACACGCTTTACGTTTGGATCACTTCTATTGTTTTAGTGATTTTGTGTATTAGCTTTGTTATTGGGCATACGGTTTAAGGTTACTTTGCTGAAACGCGTTCTAGGGCTTAGAGTCCGGCCGTGTAACAAAAAAATAGGTATGTCCCCAAGTTCAGGGACTTGCGCGTTTTATTTATATTGCCCAAACGCGTTCAACAACTCTGATTCCGGCCGTGTAACGCAAAAAGGCGAAGTTCCCAAGTTCAGGGAACTCCGCCTTTTTGCGTTACACTCTGGAATCAACCCGAGTTGTTTCACGCTCTATAATTTTGGATTATTCCTATTCTCATGACTCCACCTACTCGAAAATTGCACCATCAACTTTGTTTGCATCCTATTCACCATTTCCGCCAACAGAAAGCCAAAAGCAATCGACCCCGCTATAATGGCCACCTGCAATAAGAAACTAATGGCCTCCCCCACGTTTCCCAACGCGAAGTTTTTTATCATCTGGTAGGCCTGTCCACCTGGGACGAACGGCACCAGCGCCGGAATATTAAAGTTGATCACCGGCATCCGCTTATACCTAGCAGCCTGCATACTCAAAATGCCAATAATCAGCGTTCCTAGTAGATTGGCAACCGCAATACCCAGATTAGCCGCTATACATAACCGATAAGCCAGAAAACTGATGGTTCCAATCCAGCCCCCAAGGTTAAGTGACCGTCGCGGCACATTCATTAAAACGCCAAAAGTAACGGTTCCAATATAGGTTAAAATCAAATCTGTGATTAATTTCAGCATTTGTCCACCCTCACACAGCCTGCAGGATCATGGCAATCCCACTGCCAATCGCGATGGCACTCATCAATGCTTCCATACCGCGCGCAATACCACTGACCAAATCACCCGACAAAATATCTCGCACCGCATTGGTAAGCGGTACACCAGGAACTAACGGCATGACACAGCCAATGATAATATCATCGGCATTAGTACCTAAATGATATCTGACAGCTAGAATTGCTAAAGTACCAATTGCGGCAGAGGCTAAAAATTCACTTAAAAAGCGAATTTTAGCAATGCGATTGATCACGTAAAAAATACCCCAACCAATCAGACCAATGACACAGGTCACTAGAAAGTCTGGGTAGTTGTGCCTGAAAACCACTTCTAGGGCACCACTCACTATCCCAGCAGAAAGTAATTGAATCCAGAGGGGAAAATAATGGGAATGGTGATCCAAAACAGTTAGCTGCTCCTCGAACTGTACCAAGGTGATTTTGTGGTCAGCAAAATCACGTGATAAGTCATTCACCATTGTAATTTTCTCTAAATCGATCGACCTTGATGTCACCGGTTCAATTTGGGCGTTTTCTTCACCCGATACTGACATCATAATACCGGTGATCGTCACGTACACTTTGCTATCAGGATACCCGGCATTGGATGCGATTCGGCTAATGGTATCACTCACCCTTGCGATTTCTGACCCATTTTCAATCATGAGACGCCCTGCATGAAGCGCCGTTTTAATCATCAAATGGCCCTGATCATTCGTCATTTCAGCTGCCTCCGTTCGCTATCTCTCAACTAGATTATACGTGCATCAATTCACTTACGCTATCCTTAATTACGGGATTGATTGAATTTTACTTTAATTTGACAAATCATTATCAATAGTTAATGCTTAATATAACGTTTTAGAAATGAGGAAATTCCCAAATGACCTACTATCTGTGTGCCATTTTCACTTTAATTAGTGCTACCGTCAGCTTCGGGTTTGCTATTGAAGCCTATATTACCGCTAAAAAACAGCCAAATCATTCATCGACTACCGCACAATATGCCGTTTCCAGAAGTCTGGCCCTGCTAATTGTTTCGATTGGGTTGGTGATTTTTGCTTCGAAACCCTATCTCATTGCACTGGCAGTGGCAATGATTCTCGTTCAACTCTTTGATGGCTTAATTGGACTAAAAGTCAGCCGGTTTAAAACCGTTGGTCCGTTGCTGACTGCTTTAGTGAACAGTGTTTTGTTACTGATGCTAATTAAATAAAGGCTGTGTTTAGCCTACCTAGCCTAAACGTGTCAAACAACTCAGATTCTCGCCATATAAGGACAATAAATAAGGTATCCGTTAAGAACACGGATACCTTATTTATTGTCCTTATATTCTGGAATCTAACCGAGTTGTTTGACACTCTGTTCTATTCCACAAAAATATAATGTGCCGCCTTATACCCAATCGTCAAATCCTGCTTATCAGTTAAGTTAGTCACCAACACAGGACCTTCAAAGGGATCGTGCTTGTTCACCTTTAACTTGTCGCCAATATCAAGTTTGATATCGCCCAGATACGTCAGCAGATCATGATTATCAATAAAACGCGTTACCGTTACGGTTTCACCGTCTTTAACATCGTTTAAGATCAAGTGGGATTCGCTGTCAAAATGTCCATTACGATCCGGAATCGTCCCGCCATGGGGACACTTTTTAGGATGAGCCAGCGCGTCATCCATAGCGTTAGCTAATTTTTCACTGGTAACGTGTTCCAGCTTTTCAGCTTCCACATCCAAATCAGGTAAGGCAAAGTCCAACTTATTAACTAAAAAAGTTTCCCATAACCGGTGTTTTCTTACCAGAGTAACTGCCTTTTCACGACCAGTATCCGTCAGTGAAATTCCAGCGTAGGGTTCGTGGTTAACGAGTCCCTCCTCAACCATTTTGTTGATCATTTCAGTTACTGAACCCGCTGCAATGTTCAAACTAATGGCAATTTGTTTATTCGATACTTTTTCACTTGCGCCACCAAGCTCAAAGATAATTTTTAAATAGTCCTCTTTCATGGGTGTCATATACTTCATTACTCCTTGTTATTCTTCATTTTGCCGTTTTAAAAGTTGCTGATCAAGATCTTCATTCAAAATCATTTCTTCACCGCGTCCACGCACATCTTCGGCTTGCAGCGTCACGTGGCAAATGCCGTACTTTTTAGCCAGAATTTCTTCTACTTGATGATAAATGGGCTCTGCCTCACTCAGCAACATATCTCGCATGTTGATGTGAGCCGAAAACATGATTCGGTTTTCATCGATCATCCAGATGTGAATGTGATGAACACTTGTAATACCATCAATCTGCATTAAATCTTGTTTAATGGCATCGTAATCCATTTTCGGTGCACCCTGCATCAGAATCGTAATCGTATGACGCACGATTGGCCACGACTCAAACGTAATATAAGCCGCCACGATGATGGTGATAATTGGGTCAATAATAGTGACATTGTACCACTGAATCATGAATGCACCGAAAATAACGCCAACTGACGATAACGTATCACTCAGTAAGTGAAGATAGGTTGCCTTCATGTTCAAATTATGTTTTGAACCACGATGCATCAAGATTGCTGACGCTAAATTAGCTACCAAGCCAATGACAGCAACGCCCATCATCAATTCACCATTAATGGTTTCTGGATGGCTGAGCCTCTTAACGGCTTCAACCACCAAAAAAATGGAAACTACAATCAGCAACAGTGCGTTGAGCATGGCCGCTAAAATCTGCGCACGGCCGTAACCAAACGTATTGCGCTCGTCCTCATCCCGTAAACTAATCCGATGTGCTATGTAGCTAATAACAATGGAGAAGGTATCGCCGAGATTATGAAACGCATCAGAAAGCAGCGATAAACTACCAGACAGCAGACCACCGACTGCTTCTACGATGGTAATGACCCCGTTAAGTACGGTCACCGTGAAAAATTTTCTACCTGACATGTGTTTGTCTTCAGCCATACCAATTCCCCCTAGAGGATAATACTATCACATTTTTAGGGAAAATCATCCAAGAAGTTAGGGCAACCGTCAAAAAAACGTTCACCAAATTGGCGAACGTTCTAAATGATTTAATGGGTCTTAACAAGTGATTCCGTTTTAGTCAGCTTTTCATAGGCAAAATCGCGAATTGACGTCTGTTGGTCAGCAAGGACTTCAACGGTACCTGTTTCACTGAAGCCTGCCTTCTTGATGACGTGTTGCATACCTTTGTTATCTGGATGAGTATCAATTCGAATACCTTTAATGGAAGAGTTATCTTCGATTTCCTTAAAAATTGCCGCGAACAATTTGCCTGATAAACCTTGACCGCGATGGTTGGCAGACACTGCCACACGGTGGATGGCAACGTACGTATTGTCGTGCGTCAGCCATTCGCCATCGATTTCTTGATAACTTTCGTCTGGTGCCGGAATGACTGCAGCCGTACCTAACACTTCGTAGCCCTCAACAAGCACTACCGTGTGGCCGTTTTGAATGTCATTAACCAGCACATTGGTATTGGGATATCCCCCCTGCCATTGATCAATGTTTTGAGCCGCCAGGTGAGTTTTTCCATCCTGGATGATTGATTCGATTTGTGGTAAATCTTTCATTTCTGCGCGACGTAAATACATTTGTTCCACCCCTTTATTTTTCACAAGATTTTGATATCTTAAACTATATATCTGGTGATGTCTAGCAAAATCACTCCGAATTTTCCTAATAATTTCATTAAGGATTTTCTAATTTGGGAAGGTTGATAAACCGCTGTTGAAAGCGGGTTAAAAACTGGGTTTCTTAGGAAAGTTGGGGTAGGAACTTGCACTACTGGTGAGACAACAAAAATTCAAAACCAGGATTTATCCTTTTTAGCTACATTGCCCAAACGTGTTCCAACAAGCAGAGACTTGCACCTAAGCCCCTCCTGACACAAATCCAAGCCCGGGATTTCCCCTTCTTGGCTACATTGCCAAAACGTGTTCCAACAAGCAGAGACTTGCATCTAAGGGGCTTCCGGCAAAAATCCTAAAGACCAGGATTTATGCCGGAAGCCCCTTAGACTCCAGTCTCTAAACGCTTGTTTCCACACTCTGCACAAAAAAAGCCCCCCCAGTTTTTCACTGAAGGGACTTTCCCAGTGACAGGGTGCCTGGCCAGCACTGAGAAAATCAATTTCTTAATTTTCACTTACCCGTCATTCAGATACGATTACTGGCTCAGCTTTACACTGAACACTCAAAGCGCATTGTAGCGCCATCCATGGCAAATTTGTCAAGTTTAGCGACTAGCGACGTTTATCAAACTACATTTAAAGACAAACTTCAAAAGTATTTCCAGTATCAGCCAGTCATATCCTGTCACTATAGTAAGAATAACATTATCAAACCCCGTTGGGAACCTATTTAACCTGCTTTTGCGTGAATTTCATTATGATGCCGTACAAAACCATACTGAGTAAAATGACCACGAACGTTGCCCCAATAGTATTCGCGATAAATGACACGTGTTTGAGTCCGATGTAACAAACCACCGACACCGCCCAAACTAAAATAGCAATCCAGTTAACGCCACCTTGATACCAATACTGGCCGTGCGCCTTTGAGAAGTCATCAATTTGATAATTCCGGTGACGCAACCAGAAATAGTCTGCCAGAAAAATACCAATTTCTGGTCCAAGCACCATCCCGATACCGTCCAGAAACGCTGTAAAAATCGTCAGGAACGATGCCACAAAAATCGGTAAGAATGTGACTGCCGTAGCAATCAACGTCACTACCCATAAACTCACCGTCAGACTTAACCGACGCGTCATGTTTGTTAAAGCGGAGCCGGCTGACATGAGGTTCACCGCGTTAGCAGTGGTACTAGTCAAAATAATCACGATCATGGCTAGGAAACCAAGTCCTAATTTACTGGCAATCGTACTTGGATCAGAATTATTCGGATCAAAGTGATTCAGTGTAATGGCCGTCCCAATGGTGGCAATCAAACCAATAAAGGCGAACCAGAAAAGTCCCAAGTTCGCGCCAAGGAAGGAAGCTTGGGTCGCATTCTTCTTCACACCGGTAAACCGAGAAAAGTCACTGGCTGCGGTTACCCAAGCTAAGTTGAATGCTGCTAGTACATCAACCGCGGCGCCTGGCGTCATTTTTAGATTGTGAGGTGGCTGCCAACTCATGATTTCATGGAAGGAGACGGTTTTAAATACGACAATTGATTCCCAGATCACGAAGATAAACACCAAGACAATACCCACGCGTTCAATCATTTGCACGGAGCGTTGTCCCACTGAAATACTTAAGAGGTGGAAAATACTCATCACGATGATACCCACTGCCAAGCCCATCGTACCGCCTGGTTTGCCATAGACTGGCCAACCGAACAAATCGTGGAACAAGTAACTCATTGAGGTGGCAGCAATAAAGGTATTTACCGCTGCCCAGCCAATAAACTGAACGAGATTAATCACTGACGGTAACAAACTGCCACGCAACCCAAACGATGCTCGAGTCAGCGTCATGGCGGTCAGACCCGTTTTATAACCCATATAACTGGCGGCTGCCAGCAACAAATATGAAATAATACCAGTCACAATCAAAGTCGTTGAAGCCGTTAAAAAGCCACAGGCAGCAATCACACCGCCAATGTACCAAGTCCCGTTATTGGCGTTGGCACCAACCCAAGTGGCAAACATATCCCAGTAAGACATGTGCCGCGCGCTCATCGGAATTGCGGGCACCCGTCCTAACCCATTCTTTGCCAACTCAACCACTCCTCATCTCGAATTATAGTAAAAAGACACCCCTATGCCCGCAGGTATAGAGGTGTCGTATTTATGCTGTCGCCAGCGCCGACCCTTTATTAGCCTCACGGGACTAAATTTAAAAGGTTTATTGATTTCATTCAGTATAGTTTTCCGCACGAGCGTTGTCAATACGCCCATAAAAACTCACCTTAGTTCGCAATCTCGTGCCACTCGGCTTCATCAGCTCGAGAAATATCGTTCAAAAACTTCAAAACACGTTGGGCACGTTTTTCTTGTTGCGCGAACAAACTGTTCAGACCAGCACCAGTGGTTAACGGCTGACCCAACTTCAACTGTTTATCCTGACGGGTGCCTTCCGCAAAGGCAACCACCATCTCACCAGTATCAATCGTGGTAAACAGGAAAAACAGACTATATGGATCATCATCCGTCAGATACGCGGGCATCGCCCAGATACCTTCCTGCAATTCACGCAGTTCAGAATTACCGAACTTATAATCCAGGTGATTTTGCTGGTTGATCGGTGTCTTTAAAAACAGCATCATCTTAGTAAACTTATCATCGCCAAGCTTTAAAGCTGCATCATCATTTTCACTCATTATTGACCCCCTCTTAAACATTTATGCTCTATCTTACCAGTTTTTGACCATGATTGTCTGCCGAAATTTTCGGCAAGCGCTAAATCATCGAAACATCAACCAGCTTGTTTGAAATCTCACTTGACGCTGGCAAATTTATACTGTAAAGTTAACGGCAATTGAAGACCAAATAAATTCAGACAGGGAGCTGATTTTTGATGACGAGTTTAGCAACGACTATTGGTGGCAGAACTTTTGACAACTGTATGATGAACGCAGCGGGAGTCCGTTGCCAAAACAAACAGGATTTGGACGCACTGGTGGCCTCTAGCGCTGGCGCATACGTCACTAAGAGTGCTACCCCACAGAAGCGAGCGGGCAATCCGTCACCTCGGATGCACACTTTGCCTAAGGGCAGTATTAATTCTATGGGTCTACCGAATAACGGCTTGTATTACTACTTAAATTACGTGATTGATGACCAACGTAAACGTCCTGACGCTACCAATTTTCTTTCCGTAGCCGGCACAAGTTTGGAAGATAACTTAGCCATGCTGCACCAGATTCAAGAATCTGAATACACGGGCTTCGTAGAGCTAAATTTATCATGCCCCAACGTTCCTGGTAAACCACAAGTCGGTTATGACTTTGACCGGGTCAATACTGTATTAGATAAAGTTTTTGAATTCTATACTAAACCGTTGGGTGTGAAGTTGCCACCCTACTTTGATCTGGTTCACTTTGACCAAATTGCGGCGATTTTGAACCAATACCCACTTACCTTTGTTAACTCAATCAACAGTATTGGTAACGCCCTAGTTGTGGACCCACAAACTGAACGGGTCGCCATTCGGCCTAAAGGCGGCTTTGGCGGTATCGGCGGTGCTTCTGTGAAGCCAACCGCTTTAGCTAACGTACGTGGGTTAGCATTGCGCTTAAAACCAGAGATTAAGATTATTGGTACTGGTGGTATTTTAAACGGTGTCGATGTCTTTGAACACATTTTGTGTGGCGCTTCTATGGTTCAAATTGGTACCCAATTTGGTTATGAAGGCACCCCACTATTTGACCGCCTAGCTAAAGAACTCCGAGAGATCATGAACCAAAAGGGTTACACGAATATCAACGAATTCCGTGGCAAACTTAAAACATTTGATGATTAATTTTAGTAAGAGCATAAAAAAAAGAACTGTTTCGGCAATGTTTGTCGAAACAGTTCTTTTTATTTTGGTTGATCCCGTAATTCAGCTAACTCTGAACGAATCTCAGAAAGAATTTCAATCTGTAACTTTTCAATCTCTAGGGTGTGCGGAATCTGATTTTGAGAGAGATGGTCTAACTTAGCATGTAGGATTCGTAATTCGTGTTCGGACTTCAAGTTAACGTGGTAGTCGTTTTCAGCAGCCATTCGGTCACGATCAGCCGAACGGTTCTGACTCATCATGATGATAGGGGCTTGAATCGCAGAAATACAACTTAGAACCAAATTCAGCAAAATGAACGGAAAGTGGTCAAAATGAACGCCAAATAACTGCAGTCCATTGACTAACATCCAAGCGATCAGGACGAACACGAAGATACCGATGAAACCCCAACTACCACCAAAACGTGCCACGTTATCCGCCACCCGTTCACCAACGGTCAGACTGTTTGTGAGGGTCTCATTCACATCCGTAATCTCATAATCGTCGCTTTGCATCGCTCGTGTCAATTTTCGATTAATTTTTTGACTTTGTTTTAAATCCGAGTTGATCATGGCGTCCACATTGGCCAATCGATACTTTAATAAATGATGACCGCAAATAAAATCCGTCACCTTTGCCTTGGGATAATCGCGCTTGACCCGCTGACGAATCGCCGTGGATAAATCTGCAAGGTACAGCCCTTCATCAACGTGGTACGCCTTGCCGTCCACAATGCACGTTACCGTCTCATTTTCTGACATGGATTTCACCCCTTCTGCTCAATAGTTTACCGCAAAACCGTTGATCACAAAATGCTTGTTTTGCGATTGATGAAATTAAAAACACCCACCGCAAAATACGTAACTGCGGTGGATGTTAATTGGAAATTGTCTGAGTACGGTGTTTCAAATTTATGGCGACAAACTGATGTCTCCAGCAACGGTCTATTCTGTAACTAAGTCCTTGTCAACAAATGGTTTCTTGGCAGCCTTTAAAGATGCCTTCATTTCAGCCATGTGCTTAACAAACTTGTCGTCCTTAAGGTCACAGTCAAACCACGATAATTCGGAAAGGTTTTCGTCCATCTGGTCCAAAATCTTCGCAATCGCCTGCTGTGACTCATCATTAGTTGTCATCAAATTCACTCCTTAGTAGTTTTTACAATTGCCATAATACAGAATTTCTAGGGAATAGCAAGCGTTTTACACTAAAAAGTTTATTATGAGATGAATTCTTAATTTACCGTCTTTTTCAACATTCTTTACTCAGATAAACATGCATTGAATTGCATCATTTTTCAAATTGCTCACTTAATCACTTTTAACATATCAGCCGGTAGATCAGCTTCAAAATGACGAGACGCGTCGGTGACTGGATCTTGATAGTCTAATTGGTATGCGTGTAACGCCTGCCGTTTGAGTTGATCCTGAGGGCCACCGTAAAGTGCATCGCCCAGTAACGGATGGCCAATGGATCTAAAGTGTGCCCGAATCTGATGCGTCCGACCAGTGTGTAGCAACACCTCCACCAGCGTCCAGTTCTCACTACGCTGACGAACCCAATATTCGGTTTGGGCTGACTTACCATCTGCCGCAACAATCTGATCAAAACCATCATCTGAACGTCTCAAAGGGGCATCAATCATGTCGTGATCTTTCTCTAATGGGCCACTAACGATAGCTAAATAGCGTTTTTTTAACCGGTGATCAGCTAATTGCTGATTCAACCATGAGTTCGCCAGTCGATGCTTAGCAATCAGAACCAAGCCACTTGTGTCTCGATCCAATCGGGTAATAATGTGGGGAACGAGATTTTGATCACCCGTATCAACTAAATGGCCCTTTACTCGGTTGACCAGCGTGTCGGTCCGGTTACTTGGACCGGGGACTGAAGTGAGTCCAGCAGGCTTCAAAACCACCATGGTATTTTCGTCTTCATTAATGACCTGCAAGGGTGCCGAACTGACAGGCACTTCTGGATCAGCTGGCTCCACTGGCACAACCAGCGTCAGCGTATCGCCTAGCTGCACCTTAACGGACGGTTTTACTGAAACGCCGTTGACCAAGATTTGTCCGTTACTTTGGTTCAGTTGTGTAAACATCCGGTGACTGACGCCATGTTGCTCCAGTACTTGTTTGGCTGATAAACCAGCTTCGTCCACCGTCCACGTAAATTCCATTTAACTTTACCCCAATCCTATTTATCGGCTTCTAGCCGGTTTAAAATTCGTCTTAATGATGGGTAGCGGTCACCATCCAAATGATACTTAACCCGAAACTGCCCAATCATCCGATCAGAATACTTATCCGGATCCAGCTTCATGGTGTTGGTATCCAGCGGTGCTTCATCCGTCACTACCGCATCCAACACGATCGGCTTTTTATCACCAGCTGCCAAGTGGTGCTTGATGGTTTCAACAGCAGCTTTCAGGGTATCATCGTTGGTGACTCGCAAACCAATAGCACCCATATTTTCTGCGACACCAGCCCAGTTGGCATTCATAAATTTCAGTGCATAGTCACTTTGGCCAGCTTTCGCCTTTTCTTGACGAATAAAGCCATAACCACCGTTTTCAAGCACCACGTTAATCACTGGTAACTGATACTGAACTTGAGTCAAAATATCCTGGACAACCATCGAAAAACCACCATCACCAGAAACGGTAATCACTCGACGATCCGGATAAGTTAACTGAGCGGCAATTCCGGCAGATAAGGCGTAACCCATAGCACCGAACCAAGATGACATAGTCATAACCTGTCCATCGCCAAACGGCAGCATCCGCGTTGACCACACGGTATTATTACCAATATCCAGCCCATAAACGGTGTCGGCAGTGACTAATTGTGACACTTGCCGCAACACGGCTTCCGGCGTCAGCAAGCCATTCGGACGCGCGGCCACCCGTTCATCCAAATATCCGTGCCAATTTTCCCGTGCCGTGTGACAAGCCTGCAAGAAATGACTTTCTGGCAAGGCTTCAGCTTGAGCTTGAAGCACTTGGTTTAAGTATGTTTTGGCGTCTGCACGAACCATCTGGGTAGCTGGGAACTGTTCACCCAGTGCCTGGCCGTCGCAATTGATCTGAACCGTTTTAATTGTTTTTGGCATAAACCGCATGAACGGATAGCTAGTCCCGACCATGACAACTAAGTCAGCCATGTGCATGGCTTCAAAGGCGGGTTGCGTGCCAATGGTCCCCTGAGCGCCAAGATTATTGACGAAATTAGTAGGAACATAACCCACTGCAGGTGCCGTTGTGACTACTGGTAAGCCGAATTTTTCGGAGAAGGCCACCACTTCTGACTGAGCATGACGAATCCCAGTTCCCACCAGCATGACAGGATTTTTCGCCTGTTTAATCAGAGAAATCGTTTCGGCAACTTGCTCATCGGTTCCAGCGAGAACGGGTTGCGACTGACTTTGAATCGGTAACGCTTCATAATCAATTTCAACGTTAGCCAAATCATCTGGAATAATGACTACTGACGGCGATTGGGTATCATAGGCTGCTTGAATTGCCGCCCGAACCGTTCCCGGAATCTGCTTCGCATCACTGACTTGGCGATGAAAGGTATCCAGACTTGAAAACAGCTCATCTTCGTCCATGTCCTGCAAGTAATGGGTATTCATCACACTGGTGGCAACGTTGCTGATGATCACCAGCATCGGTGTGTGATCCATTTTGGCATCACATAAACCGTAGATGAGATGAACGGCACCCGGACCCACTGCTGCCAGTGCCACACCAATTTTGCCAGTTAACTTCGATTCAGCCGCTGCAGCCAGCGCGCCAACTTCTTCATGGCGAACCTGGATGTAAGAAACGAGATCCTGTTCAGCGGCAAAGCCATCAATCAACGAATCTGCGGGAATGCCGTAGACGTGATCAACGTGCCAATTTGCCAATTCTTTTACCAGTGCTTCGGATGCCTTCATCTGTGTCATGACCGTTCCTCCTACATATAAAGTTACCTTTATTTTACCATGTTTACACCGCAAAATATTTTTTCGCGGACACTTGTCATGTAAAAGGTCAGCGCAAAATCTGCAATCCACTTCTCAATAAAATCCGCTGTTTAAATCTCCTGGAGTTTCGGTTATACTAATTAAAAGAACGTTTGTTCGGAAAGTGATGTGAATCAGTTGAATCCCACAGAGTTACAAGCTTATCTCACCGCTAATAGTCAGGTTGAAGCGCGCTTCATGGAAAGGGCATTACCCTATTTAAACGATGAAAACCTTAAGCGAGCACCAGCACGCCGTTACAATAGTACCGTGGTGCAGCGTCAAGCAGACAAACTGTATGGTCAATTTGTCGAACAGGTCCATGGCAAGATTGCCCAGCAACTACGCGGTGAGCAGAGTCAACAAGCGTGGCTCAGACTCATTGAACAAAATAATTTACTGGAAGAACTAGAAGATTCCATGTCAGAACTTAGCTTCGGTGCGGAGGAATAGTTCGTATTAAAAAACAGACAGCGTCTCAACCGAAAGATTGAAACACTGCCTGTTTTTTGTCTGAAACTTGCTTTTAACTATTTAACCTCGCTGGCAACAGCTTGATTCACAGCGTTCTTTTCGGCTTCAATCAATGCTACCCGGCTTTCAATCACTTTAATGTCCATAGTGATCTCACGCGTCAAACCTGGTGTATTGAGTTTTGGTTCGAAGAAGGCTTTGAATTCAGCTAGTCGATCCGCCGTCTTAAAGACTCCAGCGGTAACGGTGATGTAAGTTGAGAATTCCATATCGCCACCAACCGTGTCTTCCAGCCATTGCCAATCAGTACGGAGCCAATCCCACGCAGCTTGTTCGCCATGAGGATTAGCAAGAACCCCTCTAAACCAGCCACGGAGATCTTGCGGTTTGATGACATCCGCATTTTCAAACTGATCAATGGTTTTCTTGATCAACCCAGCATCTGGCGTACTGGTCAAAGCAGCACGAATATTGGCCTTGTAACTGCCATCCGCAGTCTGTTGATAGTCAGCTAATAACTGATCAAACAGTTTTTCACTTCCATAGTGTTTAACCTCGTTAGTCAAAATCAAGCCACGGATGTCAGCGGGCAACGTTGCTAACTGCGCTTGGTTGTCCTGGAAAATCTGATGGGCAGCCGCAATCGCATCCGCATTTTGCGCGTATAATGCCGCACTCAAAATCATTGGTCGTGACAGCTGATCATCGATGGATTCACCAGCTACCGGCAACCAGCCAAGCCGTTTAACTTGAGCGGCACTGAGCTGGTCAAACAATTGCTGCAGCTGTTTTTCTTCTGTTGAATCAGGCAAAACAAACTTCTTTAAATTATTCGCTAACGTATACAAAGCGGTGATGACCACTGCTTCATGACTATCAGCAAATCGTTTCAACAGTGGTACAACACTAGCGTAGGAAATTTGCCGGCCTTCTGCTAACAACCTGAGATCCTGCATTAATTGTAACTGTGTAATGGCATCGAACTCATCCACGTGAGCTAAAATATCGTTCAGTAATGTCTCATCGTAATGTACGATAAAGTGAGAATTGTTCCCCACGTTCACACGGAATGGTTCTCCAAGACGCTGACGAACATCATCATAATTACCTAGAGACAGTTTAGCATCTTTGAAAATAGCCGGTGCCTGTGAATCATTACTATTCAACGGAATTTGCCATTGGCGACCAGTATCCTTGCCGTCACCGATAAAGAATTGGTGCTGTTTCAAGGTCAACTGACCATCGACAACTTGCGCATCCACCACTGGATAGCCTGGTTGTTCCAACCAAGAGTTCATGATAGCACCAATGTCTAAATCAGACGCCTCACCAAGTGCTGACCATAAATCGGCACCGGTTGCGTTGCCATACTGGTGAGCTTCAAAGTATTTCTTTAGCCCCTTACGCAGCGCATCGTCGCCCAATAATGAACGCACCATCACCAGCATCCGAGCACCTTTTGCATAAACAATAGCACTGTCAAACAGCGCATCGATTTCTGCGGGGTTCTCCACTTGAACGTGAACGGATTGAACACCGTCAGTGGCATCACGATTCAGGGCCATTGGCGCCTCACTGGTCTGGAATAGTTCCCAAATGTGCCAATCAGGTTCAAGGGCATCGACCGCCACGTATTCCATCATGTTGGCAAAACTTTCATTAAGCCATAGGTCATCCCACCACTTCATGGTCACTAAATCACCGAACCATTGGTGAGCTAATTCATGAGCAATGACTGTGGCAACCTGCTGTTTCATTTCCAGCGACGTGTTGTCAGGATCTAACAGTAGGTAGGCTTCCCGATAAGTGACCAAGCCCCAGTTTTCCATAGCGCCAGCTGAAAAGTCAGGCAGTGCCAATTGCCATGAATGTGGCAGTGGATAAGGGGTTTGATAGAAGTCTTCGTAAAATTCAATCGAGCGCTTGGCGATATCCAACGCAAAGTCCAGCTCATTGGCCTTGTGTGCTTTCGTACCAAAAACCCCAACCGTGACACCGCTCTTGGTCTTAGTTTGTTTCGTTTGCAGTTCACCAAAGGCAAAGGCAATCAAATAAGTGGACATTTTCATGGTGGTGTCGAAATAGTGGACACCATTTTCCGTGCGAACTTCCGGCATGTTACTGATGATTGTTTCGCCGGGGTGTTCGTCAAATTTGATAGCTAAATCAAAGGTAGCCTTAGCTTCTGGTTCGTCAATCCCTGGGAAGGCTTGGCGGGCAAAGGTCGTTTCAAACTGAGTGCCGATGATCTGTTTCTTTTCACCGTTCACTTCATAATATGACGGGTAAATGCCCATCATGGAGTCGGTCAAAGGTGCGGTGTAAGTGACTGTTAGCGTCGTTTCACCAGCCTGCTTGAGGTTGATGCGAATAGCTTCAGCAGGTTGATCTAAGTTAAAATCAACCGCCTCCCCATCCGCCTCAACAGCAGACACGTTGAGAAATTTCTGATGCAGGGAAATTGCCGTTTGAGAAGCATTTCCCGTAATCGTGGTTTTACCGGAAATCAATTTTGTTTCCCGGTTAATATCTAGATATAAGTTGTAATGACTTGGTTGAAAAGTCTCATAAAAATGGTTTGTTGCTGTCATAGATTGGCCCCCATTTAATGGTTAGAATATATCTATTATACGACTTTCCTTATTCAGCAGGTAATTTGAACGCTTCACAAATTAAATCGTGTAATGCCACCTTGCTTTTCCTAATCTCCAAAACAGTGTTAACGAATCGTATTAATCCCCATAATCACCATCAAAACCGCCATGATCACCTGAACCACCGCAGCATGTGATGATTTGGCGATCCGCTTCATTAACAACGGTGCAATTAAAGCGCCAACAGCAGCCCCAAGCATCAGTGGTAGCCCTAACTGCCAATCGACTTGACCTCCACTGATGTGCATCAGCGCACCAATGATACTTAACCCAACTAGGACATAGGAAGAGGTAGCAACGGCTTGAAAAGTATTCAGCCCGAGAATTAATAGACCAGCTAAAACGGGACCACCACCGCTCATACCAGCGATTCCCACCATTAGACCACTCAAAACGCCGTACATGGAAGCCATTAATAAGGTATGGGTCGTGTGTGAAGTCCGATCACCTTTTCGAATAATGATTCTGAGCCCTAAAATAACCAAAATCAGTCCTAGTGCCCAGCGATAAATGACTTCTGGAATATACGGCGCCAATAAAGCACCGATCACCACTGCTGGAATAGCAGAAATCAGCATTTGATTGCCAATTCGAAAATTAATTTGTTTCTGACGGTAATACCCCCATGAACCGATAATCACAGAGGGCAACGAGGTCACAAGAGACGTAGCGGCTGCTGATAGCGGTGAAATCTTAAATACGGAAGCTAACAGCCCAAGATAAATGGCCCCTCCGCCTCCGCCTAAGGAAATCACAATGATACCAACGATTAAACCAACGAATAGTAAGATAACCGTATTCACATTAACGTCTTCTTTCATGACCTATATTTTAGTATTTACACCTTGTAATTATAAATGACTTTGTGTAAAATTCAATCCAAAGGGGCGAATATTTTTGACAAGTCGGACTTTAAATAAGACGAAAATTATCAATACGGCAATGGATCTGATTGCCCAACAGCAACCGTTAACCTTCTCTAACATCAGCAGACGATTAGGCATCCACTCACAGGCACTCTACAATTATTTTCCCGATGTTACAGCGCTAAACGCCTCAATCGATGAAGCTTATAACGCTGACTTGCTGGCCAAATTACAGCAGCAATTACTGGGGCTATCAGGTGAGGAAGCCGTCCTTAAATTTGCCTTCGTTTGCCGGCAATACGCGCTTGAGCGTTTTAAACTCACGCAGTTCGTCCTGGCAATTCCTCGTGAACTATTAAATACAGACCCCGTTCAAGCGCCAAGTTCCCAAGCTTTGAGACAAATTTTATACCAGTTATTGATGAAAATTGACATGAGTGATGAACTCCGCTTGAATGCTACCCGGATGATCCGTAATCTCATTATTGGCGAAATTGTCAATGTCGGCCGTGGCTGGTTTAAAAACGATGCGGTCAACGAAACTGATAGTTTTAAGCAAATGCTGTTGGTGGCGTTGCATCACTTGGAGGAACTGTAACGAGTTCATTTAAAACGTGCTCAAACAAGTAAGAGTTGCAAATAAGGCACAACCAACGGAAATTTAGATTCCAGTTGGCTGTGCCTTATTCTCCACTCTTTAAACACTCTATTTCACGCCATACAATTGATTCACTTTATTCGTAGTCGTTTTACCATAAACAATCGTTTGGATATTCTTCGTAATCCGAGCAATTTTTGGAAAACCGCTAAAACCAGATTGACCATGACCGTGAGTCATAATGGCAATGGCGTACCGCTGACCGTTTGGTAAAGTAACGATACCAGCATCGTTGTTATACGACCAAAGCCAGCCAACTTTATCAGCCGTCGTTGAACCCTTCATAGCCTGATTAGCTCCTGCGGGAATACCGGAACGATAAACTTGACGACTCATCAGCGACAACACCTGACTACGATTTGACGCATTATTGAATGGGGAGCGGCCCTGATCCAATTTACGCATCACGGACACCAAGGTTGCGGAAGTTGTTCTGGCAGCTCTATTCGAGGCAAACGGATGTGAGTACCAGCCCTGTTTCTTAACGAAACTATTCATGTTGCTCAATCCATATGAACTTAAATAACTTTCCGCAAAGCCATTTTGACTGTGCAAAATCATTTCTTTAAATCCGGTTGATTTCAGCACACTCTTGTTCAGCGTCCCTGAATTAATTCGGGATAAGATATTCGTGACAATAAACATTTTATAAGTGCTTGCTGAGGTGTAAGCTTTATGTGCGTTTGAGCTCTCAACGGCTAACTGACCCGCTTTGTAAAAGCTGGCAGTACTGCTGGCACCCGCGGGAGTGGAAGACTTCGCCCCCAGATTATAAAACGAAACGCTAACTGTACCGTCTTTAGTGACCGAATTAATATACTTCTGCAACTGCTGTTTGACTGCGCTTTGCTGACTGCTAACCTCTTCTTTAGCCGGTGCAGCGTGTACGGAAGTGCTGACAAAACTAACCCCAAGAAATAGAACAACTGCGGCAACGATAAAAATGAACGCTTGAAGACGCTTTTTCGAAGACTGCTGATATCGCGTCATCCTCGTCTGTCTGTCCATGGCTGGTCATTCCTTTCAGCTTATTTTACTGTTATTATACACTTTTAAACTGGTGATTCTCAGCGTTTAGCATATTTGTCATCATCAAATAAAAAAGCTTCAAATCAACGTTTTTAGTATTAAACGGTGACCTGGAGCCATATTATTTAAAAAAATAAAAATTTATTTAGCAGCAGAAATCTGAATAGCATCCTCGCGGTAATCAGTTTCATGATGCAGCATCTCTGCTAACACAGTTGCTAACGAAGGAATACTAATTGGACCACCAGAAATTGACCGACCCTTAGGATCCAAAACAGCGTGCTGGAGAGTATCGTCATACTTGAAGAAATGAATCATTAACAACGTACTGTTAAGACTGCCAGCTTCAATAATATCAGCGGCCTCGCGTTGATTTTGAACATAACCCCGTTCAGTTACTTCATCAAAGCCAAATGTGGCTGCTAATGCTAGATTCTCACTGGAAACGTCTTTATCGTAAATTTGAAACTGAGTTGACCAGAATAAACGGGTCACACCCGTCTCCTGCATAGCTTGAACTAGCGGCTTAGCATAAGTCTCCACTTTGAAAGGACCAAGTGTTGAAAAAACAACATCAACGTCCTTCAAAGCCATCTTTAAATCAGTAACTTTTGTGGCATCACCAACTGCATGTTCAACAAACTCAGGGTAAATAACACCCTTTTTTCCTCGATCAAACGCCCGAATAGTAACGTCTGGTAATGGTGCTAATTGCTTTAGTACGGCTTGTCCCAGAACACCAGAACTACCTAGAATTAAAATTTTCATACGTCGCCTCCTGTATGTTCATAATATCACATAATATATATACTTGGCATATTTTTTTATAACTTTAATATATATTATTAGCAAACCAGCACTTCATAGTCATCAAAAGAGCTCTTTCCAAGCTTGACAGTTCAAAAATGTTTCTAAAACGTTAGAAATGCTGGTATTAAAAAACAGCCTGTCCGCTTATCACTAAATGACAACGGTCAGACTGCTTTCAATTAAAGCTTGAAACATATCAGTGAATTGATTGGAAACCCAAATTAAGATTATTGATCCAGATACTCTTTAGTCGAAGCAATAATTTCTTGCAACCCCTTCTTAGCATCTGAGAAGAACATGCTGGTCTTATCATCAGAGAACAGCGAGTTTTGAATACCAGCATAACCAGTACTCATAGAACGCTTGATGACAACCACCGACTTCGATTTATCAACGTCCAGAATAGGCATCCCAGAAATTGCGGTGTTAGGTTCACGAGCAGCTGGGTTAGTGACATCGTTAGCACCAATAACCAAGGAAACATCCGTGTTTTCAAACATGGAATTCGCTTCTTCAAGCTGCTTCATTTGGTCGTATGGCACGTTAACTTCAGCCAACAGCACGTTCATGTGACCGGGCATCCGTCCAGCAACTGGGTGAATCGCGTAGTTAACGTTAATGTCGTTATCAGTCAATAACTTGGCTAATTCGGCGACTTCATGTTGCGCTTGGGCAGCAGCCAGACCATACCCAGGAACAATCATAACGTTCTTGGCATAGGCTAATTGCACCCCAATATCATCAGCAGAAGTTTCCTTAACGTTAACGGGAACTTCATCAGCACTAGTCGATCCGCCGCTATCACCAGTCCCGAAACCACCAGCAATGATGTTCGCCACTGAACGGTTCATAGCAGCAGCCATTTGCAAGGTCAAAATGGTACCAGCAGCACCAACTAAGGCACCGGCGATGATCAAGACTTGGTTGTCGATAACGAAACCAGCCATGGCAACCGCTAAACCAGTAAAGGCGTTTAACAGTGAAACGACAACCGGCATATCGGCACCACCAATTGGAATGGTCATTAAGATACCGAAGACAAGACTAGCAACGATAGCGGTCACTAACGTCCAAACGTTGGTTGGAAAACCAACGGTCATGACGATGGCAGCTAAGATAATCAGCACCACAATGCCATTTAATAATTTGGCACCAGGAAAAGTAATTGGCTTACCGGAAACCTTACCGGCCAATTTACCCGTGGCAATCAGCGAACCTGAGAAGGTAATGCTACCAATAATCAGGTCTAAGATAACGGGTAGTGAAAAGGCAACTGATAGTGAAGCACCAGCTGGCTTACTCAAATAGTCAAAGGTACCAATCGCAGCGGCGGCACCACCACCAACGGCGTTAAACAGACTAACCAGTTGTGGCATATCGGTCATTTTCACGGTTCGAGCTCGGTAAACACCATAGCCGACCCCAAGAACCAAGGCAACCAACAGCACAAGCCATGCGGTCATCGTGGTATCATTCTTTTTCAAAACGATCAAGAAAGTCATAATAACGGCAAGAATCATGCCGACAAATGACAACCGGTTACCGTTACGGGCAGTTTTAGGTGTCCGCATCATATGCAGCCCCATAACGTAGCAAACCGCACTAATTAAATAACACAGAGAAACAAGCGTCATTAACCCAGACATCACTTGTCGCCTCCTTTGTTACCCTTGTCCTTAGGCTTCGAGAACATTTCAAGCATCCGGTCGGTAACCACGTAACCACCAGAAACGTTGATGGCTCCCAGAAAGGCTGCGATAAAGGCAATCACATAAAAGGTTGGCGTATCGGCTTCAAGAGCAACTAAAATCGCACCCACAACAACCACACCGTGAATAGCATTAGCACCAGACATCATTGGTGTGTGCAACGTTGCGGGGATTTTACTAATAACTTCGAATCCAACTAGCAGACTCAAAACAAAAATGGCAAGATTCGTATATAATTCCTGACTCATTCTACTCAGCTCCCTTCGACTCAGCTGATTGATCAGTCTTTTCGTCCTTAACTGGCTCGTCCGTTGGCAGCGGATCAAGCTTAAGGACTTCACGCAACCGCGAGTTAATAATTTCACCATTCGTTGTAGCGGTCAGCCCACTAAAGACATCATCTTTAGGATCAATGGCCAGGTTGCCATCTTTATCAACCATGGCGTTGATAACTGACTGAACGTTCTTGGCGTATAACTGCGACGCTGAGTTAGAAAGCTCGCTGGCTAAATTATTACCGCCGATAATCATCACTTGATTGTCAGTTGTAACCGTTTCGTCAGGTTTACTGCCGGCGACATTACCGCCCAATTCGCTGGCAGCCAAGTCAACGAAGACGGTCCCAGGTTGGGCGTTATCAACACTTTCTTGGGTAACCATCAGCGGTGGCTTGTGTCCAGGCACCTGAGCCGTGGTAATAATGACATCATTATCGGCAATGAAACCAGCTAACTCCTTTTGCTGGGCAGCCGTTTCTTCAGGGGTCAACGCCCGCGCATAACCGCCTGAACCAGCCCCGTTGGAAACTGAACTGGTTAAGAAAGTCGCACCCAAGGATTCAACTTCGCCCTTAGAAGCTGGCCGAACATCGTAACCGGAAATAATCGCACCAAGACGCTTAGCGGTCCCAATGGCTTGTAAACCGGCAACACCGGTCCCAAGAACTAATACTTTAGCTGGCTTAACGGTCCCAGCAGCGGTGATCATCATTGGGAAATACTTCGAGTAAGCATCACTGGCAACTAAAGCGGCTTTATAACCGGCAACACTGGATTGAGAACTCAATACATCCATGGTTTGCGCACGGCTGATTGTCCGTGGTAAGAGTTCAAACGACAGTGCCGAAACTTTCTTATCAGCCAACTGCTGCATCTTTTCTGGCTTGATCAGCGAACTCAATAAACCTAACAGCACTTGTCCTGGTTTCAAGGCATTCAGCGTTTCATCGCTAGGTAAGTTAATGACCGCAACCACGTTAGCTTGAGACAACGCGGTTTGGCGATCAACGACTTCCGCACCAGCTTTTTGATAGCTGTCGTCGTTGTAGTACGAAGCAATCCCCGCACCCTTTTCAATGAGAACTTTCATACCAGCTTTGATCAGTCGCTTGGTGACGTCTGGATCGATGGCAACCCTTTTTTCGTGGGGCTGCTCTTCTTTTAAAGCAGAAACCACAATACTCATGAATACTACCTCCACTTCAATGTTTGGAAACGTTGTTTATGGCGCTTAAGTTCACCATGACTAGCCATTCCGTTCAACACATGAACGAAATAAATGAAAGCGTTTCCAATTTCAGCTTAACAGAAAAGGTACCTAGAGACAATCACCCCTAGATACCTATTCTGCGTTATTTAACTTGATTCAATTATGCCTTAGTGTTCTCAGGGTGACCCTGTAGGTAAATAACGTGAGTGTTCAAGAATTCATCGATACCGTGACGACCATCGTCACCACCGATACCTGATTCCTTCCAGCCTGAGTGAGACCCGTTCATGGCTTCGAAGTTGAACCGGTTAATGTAAGTTTCGCCATCTTCCAATTCGTTAGCAGCACGTTGGGCAACATCAACATCTTTAGTAAAGATTGATGATGTCAAACCAAAGTCGCTGTCGTTGGCCATTTCAATAGCATCATCCAATGTCTTGAAGGTAACAACTGGCAGAACTGGACCAAAGATTTCGTCTTGAATAATTTCGGAATCCTGCTTGACGTTGGTAATGACCGTTGGTTCGTAGTAGAAACCGTTTTCGATTTGAACCTTATGACCACCAGCCGTAATCTTGCCACCAGCTTCAACGGCACGGTCAACCATTCCGGCAACCTTGTCCAAAGCAGCTTGGTTGATCAGAGGGCCAATGCCAGAGTCTTTATCAGTGATTGGGTTAGCAACCTTGATTGCAGACATCTTGTCACTAAGCTTCTTGATGAATTCATCAGCAACCCCTTCTTGAACGTAGATCCGTTCACAGTTGTTGCAAAGCTGACCATTGTTGTCCACACGTGAATCAATGATTGATTGAACAGCGAGATCAATGTCAGCATCGTCCATCACGATAGCAGGTGCTTTACCACCTAATTCCAATGAGACCTTAGCCATGTGGGTAGCAGCTGATGCCATGACACGCTTACCAGAATCAACAGAACCGGTCAAACTAATAATACCGATCTTCTTGTTCTTGGATAATTCGTCACCAACAACTGAACCTGGGCCAGTAACAAAGTTAACAACACCGTTTGGAATTCCAACTTTGTCGACGATCTTAGCAAATTCAAGGGCTAAGTTTGGTGTATCTGAACTTGGCTTCAAAACGATGGTGTTACCCGTTACCAAAGCCGGACCCATTTTACGAGCAATCAGGAAGAATGGGAAGTTCCATGGGAGAATCCCAGCTGCGACACCGATTGGTTGCTTGGTAATCATAATGTTTTCGTTAGCATTGTCAGATTGAAGAATTTCACCTTCGTAAGTCCGTGCAGCCGAACCCATGTAATCGAAATAGTCTGCTGAGAAGGTAATTTCAGTCGTTGCTAATGAACGGATCTTACCTTGTTCTTCTTGCAGCATATCGATCAAGTGATCTTGATCCTTACGAATTTCAGTCGCAACATCATGTAAATACTGGCCACGAGTAGCAGCTGGTACAAATTTCCATGATTTTTCAGCTTCATAAGCATCATCAATGGCTTCTTTAGTTTCTTCACGGGTAGCACTTGGCACCGTTGAAATCTCTTCTCCAGTTGAAGGATTGATCACGGTTAAAAGTTTGCCTGATTTAGAATCCTTAAACTCACCGTTGATATACATTTGATAATGCTTTAAACCTGTTTTTGTTTCTGACACGGTTATTGCTTCCTTCCAAAATGCAAACTGTATTCTACAACAAACGTCTCAATCACTTATTTGCCTGGTACGTAGTCTGGATCGATAACCAAGATTGGCTTGATGGTCTTACCACTGCCTGAATCAGCGTTAGCTTCGTTGATTTGATCGAACTTGTAGAACTTTTCGGTCTTGTCGAAATCGAACATGCCAGCCTGGTAGAACTTAATCAAACGAGGAATATCGATTTGTGGAACGGCATCGCCCATGTTGACACCGATAACTTTACGATCGTCAACACAAAGGTCGTTCCAAGTATCCAAATCAACGTGGTTAGGGGTAACGGCGATGCATGCTGAAGTCCCACCTTGTGCTAAGGCTTGGATAGAATCTTCCATAACCTTCTTAACACCGGTAGTATCAACCGCAAAGTCAACACCGTGACCATCCGTTAATGACTTGATCTTTTCAACAGCATCTTCACTCTTACTGTTAACAACATCAGTAGCGCCCAATTCTTTAGCCAACTTTAGACGTGAGTCAACAACATCAACCGCGATAACTGTTGTGCAGCCAGAAATCTTACCAGCCATCATAGCTGCCAAGCCAACGGCACCAGTACCGAAGACGGCAATGGTCTGACCTGGTCTCGGCTTCAAGGTGTTAAGAACGGTACCACTACCAGTGACGTAGCCACAGCCCAGAGGACCTAATTTACGTAAATCAAGATCTTTAGGAACTTTAACTGCATTAGCTTCACGAACAATGGTCGTTGTGGTGAATGAGGATTGATCAAACATGTCATCAACTTGCTTGCCGTTTTCAGTGAAGTGAGCGCTTCCATCTGGACGTACACCTGACAGGTTATTAGCAGCGTAGTTCAGGCACTGTGTCGGAACACCTCTCAAGCAGTTCACGCAACTTCCGCAACCATAGAAGGAAAGCACAACGTGATCGCCAACCTTGAAGTTTTTAACTTCTGGGCCAATCTTTTCAACGATACCTGAACCTTCATGACCGAGGATAATTGGGTAACCAATTTCGGCATCACCCTTACGTAAAGCTTCGTCAGAATGACAAATCCCTGAAGCTACCATGTGGATCTGCAAGTCGTCAGCTTGCATTGGTGCTAATTCGACGTCATCGCGCATTTCAAATGAAGCGCCTTTTTTATCAACAACTGCTGCTTTAATACGCATAACTCCATCATCTCCAAATGATTAATTTGACAAAATAATTAAATGAAAGTTGAAGTGAAAGTCAATTTACAAATCATTCTTGGAACATATCACTATAACCAGAATGTTATAGTTCTACATATGCTTAAGAATTGCTTGTGAACTGGTTCTCATTTGCTTACACCTTAGTTATAGTTCATTTCAGCTAAATTTTAAAGCGTTTACATCAATCTTTTCGATTATATTTGTCTAAGAAAAACTTTGAGATTGTTATTTTATCACATGCTGGGTTTCAGTTTTAAATCAAAGTTTTGTTCTAGCCTAACGTTTGAGTTACGATCTTATTTGGTTCAATACTTTTATCTAGCCTAAACGTGCTTTACAACTCAGATTCCGGCCATGTAACGCAAAAACTACTCCGACAAAGAACGCCGGAATAGTTTTTGCGTTACATTCTGGAATCTACCGAGTTGTACCACACTCTCCTAAACGTGCTCAAACAAGCAAAGAGTTGCATATAAGGGCTCAAAGCGTAACTTTCCCAAAGTTCAGGGAAATTTACGCTTTGAGCCCTTATACTCCACTCTTTAACCGCTTGTTTTCACACTCTGTTTCATTCACCAGTTTGCAACCACTTTCCCCTTGGGACCAAATTCATGGTAATAAAGGCCTAAGCCCATAATTGCAGTGATCACATCCGCGATTGGTTGTGACACAATGACACCCTGATAACCCATAACGGATGCCATGATGAAAATCACAACGGCAAACACCACGCCTTGACGAGAAACTGACATCAAGAAGGCATCAAGCGGTTGGTTCACAGCCTGGAACATAGTGGTGAACACCATCGAGGCCCCGATGAACGGCGTGGTGATCAAGAACCAGCGCAACATGTAACTTGCGGCGTGCACAACGTTTTGATCCTTCATGAATAATCCACACAGGGCTGGTGAAATCACCATTAATCCCAGCGCAATAATAAACGCGAACACGACGTTAACTAACAGGTCAAACTGAATAATCTTGGTTAACCGTTCTTTATTTCTAGCACCATAGTTATATCCAATCAGCGCTTGTGAGCCGAAACAGAAACCAACGAGCACCATGATAACAATGGTTTCAACCTTGATTGCAATCCCGAAGCCAGCAACTTTGGTGGCACCATAGATGATCAAAAAATTATTCATGAGTGCCGTGCCCAGCATGGTCATAAAGTTCGTTACCGAAGCTGGTAAGCCAATCATCAGTACGTCTTTAACCTCACTAAGAGGAATCTTCATTTTGTTAATATGAACATGCAAATAACGCGCGCGTCGCACAGTGTACCCAATCAAGATGGTATCCGTAACTAAGTACCCGAACACGGTTGCCAACGCGGCCCCCGCTGCACCTAAATGAAAGCCAAAGATAAATAGCGGATCCAAGAAAATTTTCAATACGGTACCTGTTGCCGTCCCAATCATCGACTGAGTGGCAAGCCCTTCAGTACGAAGCGTATTAATGGGAACCAAGGAAATAATAATCAGCACACTAGCTGCCGCCATAATTTCATAAAAAATATTGGCGTACTGATATGTACTAGGTGTGACCCCCAACAGTGATAAGCCTTCTTTTCGAAACACAAACAGGCCAATCATCACAATGATGCCAAGTGCAAGCGCACCATAGAACGAAAAACTGTTGACGCGGCCGGCCAGCTTGTATTTTTTCTGGCCAAGTAACTGCGAAATCGCTGAACTAGCTCCTAGACCAAACATATCCCCCAGTGCGATCATCATTGAAAACAACGGGGTACACAGCGTGATTCCGGCAACCAGATTAGCGTTTTGCGTCTGCGCAATAAAAAAGGTATCCGTTAAGTTATAAATCATGGAAATAACGGTCCCAAAAACTACGGGCAAAGCTAAGGTAAAGTAGGCTTTTGGAATCGGTGCTTTTTCGAAAAGCTCAATAATGTTATCATCCCCTGTTTAAATTCATAACAATTATGATATCACAAGATAAGTTTAATTTGGAGTCAATTTCGAACAAAAACCCCGTTTGAATGGGCTTTCAAACGGGATTTTACTAATTAGTTTTGGTTAAAAAATCAAAAGTAGCAGCAATCGCCATTTTGTTCTCTACAGGTACTGGTGCTTGGAGAATTTCCGCAGCAGTCTGGTGCAGATCATTCCCCTCATTGGCATACTGACCATCATTAATCGCCATGGTACGTACGTCGATTGTCTTGGGTTCTAAATGAAACTGCAAGCCAATCACGTTATCACCCAGTATAAAGCCCTGATTCTGCACTAAATCACTGGTAAATAACAACTGCGCTTCAGCGGGAACTTCAAACATCTCTTCGTGCCAGTGCAACGCAGTCAACTGTTTGGGTAATCCTGGCACACGGTTACTTTGAAGGTATACCGGCGCCCAGCCGACCTCTTTATGCGGTGCTTTTAAAACTTGATACCCCAGCGTTTTAGCAATTTGCTGGGCACCATAACACGCACCAAAAATCGGCTTATGCTGTGCTAATAACTGTTTGATCAATTGCCGCTCATTTTTAATCCAATCCGCATCATCATTGGGACTCATTGGCCCACCTAAAATCACTAACAGATCCGTGTCATTCGCCGTTGGCAGAACACCGTCGAACTGATACGGGTGGTAAATATAGACTTCATGGCCCCGGTTGGCCGCCCAATCAATAATGCTGCCTGGGCCTTCACTTGGTGTGTGCTGTAAAACGTTTATTCTCATTGATAACGACCTTCATTTCAAATTAGAAGTATTGATATCATCATACCATTAGTGAATGATCGTGAGTTTGCAGTAATTGCTTGATGTATTGGGCAATATTGACAAACGCGTCATCCGCTGTGTCGCGATAATTGATGGTTGAGGCGAGACTCAGCAAAGTAACCGGTAATGGCATCAAATTAAAGTTCCGTTCCGGGAATACTTTTTCAGCCGTGTACAACGTGGTGACCGTCGCTGAGCTAGGAATATTGTTGACCGCTCTCAGGGCATCCGCCGCGGTTGGAACCGTCATTGCAGTGGTCAACGTGACATCTTCCTTTTTAAAACTCAGATCGACGTACCGTTGAAACGCATCATAGCCGGCAAAGCCAATGTATGAATGGGTATTTAACGCTTTAACTGAATCATATTCAAAATCCCGGTAAAGCTTGTCGGGGTCGTATCCCTTACAGTGACTCGAGATGAAAAAGCATAACTCTTTATCGGGCACATGAATGTGTTTAAAGTGCGTATCCAGCAACCGTTTGCCAACTAAAATATCAATATTTTTCGTCTCAATTTGCTTGCCAACTGGCACATCGTTTAGCAGTTTAATATTAATTGGCTGATTCGGATGTGCAGCATAATATCTGGCCAAGCCATCCGTCACAATATCACTCAAAAAGGGATCCGTGACGGCAACGTGGATTGGCTGCTGACCCCGATCAACGTGGGACATTAAACTTTCATTCAGCCGATTTTCTTCATCAACGATTGCCTGAAGACCATTGATCATAGTGATGCCAGCATCAGTTAATTCAATCGGTTTCGTACGGGTTACTAAAGTGACGTGGTGTTCCTGCTCGGATTCTTTAAGTAGCTTGCTAATGTATGGCTGACTAATAAACAACCGATCTGCCACGTCAGACAAAGTTTGTGAGTATTCAACCGTTTTTAAAATACTCAGTAACGTCCGATGGGTACTCATCCTATTTCTCCTCTACTTAAAATTATAGCCATTTGGTAATAATTTTTATCTTAATAGTTAATGGTAAGTTTCGCTTTTAGCAACTATAATAACACTTGTAAGTGAATTGTATCACAAAAATTATAACTGGAGTGAATAATCATGACGAATCGTGTTGCTCAAATTTTGAAGATTGAAAAGCCAATCATTCAAGGCCCGCTACTTTGGCTAACTGACGCTAAATTAGTTGCTGCCGTTAGCAATGCTGGCGGCCTAGGTGTTCTTGGATTTAACGCTGGGCAAACCACCGTTACCCGTTCACTTGAAGAAACTATGGACCGTGCACGGAATGAAATTCATAAAACTCGTCAATTAACCGACAAACCATTTGGCTTAAATTTGTCCATGTCTAACGACCCAAACGACACCTTTTTTGAACCAACTCTGCAATTGATGATTGACGAACATGTTCCGGTTGCCGTCTGCGCAGGTGATTTAAATGCTGATCAAGTTGCAGAAATTAAACGGGCTGGTATCACAGTTGTCTTTCGTCCGCTGACACCAACCGTTGAAATCACTAAACAAGCTGAGGCTGCTGGTGTCGATATTTTTGTTGCGACTGGTTTTGATGAGGGTGGAACTGTGCCAACCAAGGTCATTGGTACCCTTTCAGTTGTCCCAATGATCGCCGATGCTACTAAGGACATGCCCGTAATGGCTGCCGGTGGAATCGTGGACTCAAGAACGGCAAAAGCGGTGTTCGCATTAGGCGCTGAGGGCTTATATGCTGGTACGGCCTTCATGATGTCTGAAGAAAGCCGCATGGCTCAAAACATCAAAGAGTTAGCCCTTAAGTCCGATGCCGATGATTTACTCATGTACCGCACTGTTCCCGCATATTACCGGTCATTACCAGGAGAAATGCCAAACAAGATGGTGCAGTTAGATGCTGAGGGTGCTAGTCGGGAAGCTATTTACCAAACCGCATCAGGCTATGATGGTATGAGACTTGGCATGCTTGTAGGTGATCTCTCTAAAGGGTTCGCGTCATTTGGATTAGGTATTTCACAAATTCATAAAATTGAACCTGTCTCAGTGATCATGGACCGCCTTAACGCAGGTGTACCAGTGGAAAACTAAGATTTCAATCATAAAAGCAACTTTACTGTCAGCGACTAACTGAATGGTAAAGCTGCTTTTGTGTTATCAGCTTATTTAGCCGAATTTGACGATTTGTCTCTCAATTGCATATCACTGTTGTAATACCGCGGATAGGCCAGATAACAGGCAATTACGCTACCAATACTAGTAGCCACTAACAGCATGAAGGTGACCATGATCTGATACATGATAGCCTTAGTGGGGTCAACACCGGCGAAAATCAAACCCGACATCATACCGGGCAGACTAACGATTCCCACCGTTTTGGCTGAATCAATCGTCGGTGCCATCCCGGTCCGAATCGCCATTTGAACGATGTGCTTGGAAGCCTGCTTCAGATTAGCACCGAGGGCCAGTCGCTCCAGCACACCCTGCCGCTGATCGTGGAAGCTGGTATTCATGCTGCGGTAAGCCAGTCCGATGGCCACCATAGCGTTACTAGCAATCATTCCCGAGATGGGTACGATTTGACTGGGCGTAAACCGCACCGCACCCGCTACCACTAACAACAGAATCGTAATTAATGTGGCAGTGGCAATCGCTAACAGACTAATGGCAAACGCGTGGGGAATGCCGTTAGCTCTTTTATTCGCGTTCAAAGCGGCGTTAAAGATAATGATTGCCACCATTAAGCCTGTCAGCCAAATTCGATTGACCTTAATGATGTAGGTCAATACGTAGCCAACCACCGTCAGTTGAATGACCGCCCGAATCACACCGATGATCATATCGCGTTCCAGGCCAATTTTTTCCTTTAAGTTAATCGCTAAGGCAATCACAACCAGAATAACTGCGAAGGCTAACGTCGTAGGACTGACAATTAAATTATTCATGAGCAGCCACCTCGATCTTCCCGTCGCGGATCCTCATCAAATCATCCGCAGCCGCAATTTCCGACTCATCGTGAGTGACGGATAGCACGGTAACCCCACTTTCACGATAGGATTGAATCAAGCGGTGAACCACACCCTTGGTATCGACATCCAGTCCTGCTGATATTTCGTCCAGCAGCAAGACTTGTGGCTTAAACAGCAGGTTTCTCACCAGCGCCACTCGCTGTTTCTCACCACCAGACAGCTCAATGATGGGCTGATCCAGCATCTCTGCTTTTAACTCAACCGAATCCAGCGCTGCTAGCGCCTTAGTTTCATCAAAGGTTTGATTGCGAATCTCAAACGGAAACTTTAAGTTGTCCCGCACAGTTTCACCAAACAACGTTGGCTGCTGGAAACAGTACGACACCTGTTGTCGGTATACCGGTTTAGGATAGGTCGACTGTTTTTGACCATTGAACTTCACCACCCCAGCCGTTGGCGTCAGCAGCGTTGCTAAAATACGCAAAAACGTACTTTTCCCCGAACCGGATGGACCCGCAATGGTTAAATTCGCACCCTTTTCAATTTGAACCGTAATGTCTTGTAAAATCTGATTGCTACCATTTCGATACCCTAACCCCTGAACGTCAAAGATTGGTTCTATCATCATAATCCCCCCAACTATTTCATTGACCCAAGTTTAGCCTAGAAAGCGCTTTTTTTCTAGCAACTTGTCGTGGAGAGCTAAGTGGTTGATTAAAAATTAAAATTGACATTCAAATTTGCCAATGCTAAACTAACCTCAATTGAACAAACTTGGTCGATATGTCACCGGATATATTAGACTATAAGAGTGATGGTATTCATTATTCTACCCGTAGGTACGGCGCTGTAAAGCGTTACAAGGGTTGAATGGTGGATACCTTTTTTCTTTTAAACAATCCTGAGGAGGTTTTCTCGTGCGTGTATTAACTGCATCCGATTTAGAGCAAGTACTAGATTTTCCAAGTGTCATCACCGTGGTCGAAGATGCCTATCGGGAAAAAGCCACCGGCGACGGCACCATTTGGCCGATGATCTACCATGAATTTATCTCAGATCAGGCCGACATGGATATTCGTTCCGGTTATCTGAAGTCACAGGGTGTCTATGGCATGAAATTACTGTCCTGGTTTGCGGGAAACGATGCCAAGCAATTACCAGAACTCAACGGTACCGTTAATCTGTACGATGACCAAACTGGTTTGCCAAAGGGAATCGTCAACGCGGCCGCTCTCACCGGTTACCGGACTGGCGCTGCTGGTGCAGTGGCTTCCAAAGCACTAGCCAATCCAGACGCCACCAACCTCCTGCTGGTGGGCTCCGGTTCACAGGCCGCCTTTCAGGTGATGGCCGAACTCACCGTGCTGCCAAAGTTACGTCAAATCACCATCGTTAACGTGGTGTCACCGGAAAATGCTGAGGCACTGGCTCAATCACTTGTTGAAACGCTCACCAACCAATTTCTGCCAGCGATTGATAGCAACAGTGAGGAACATCAACGACTTGCCAAACAATTAGCTGCGCTTAAAGTCAGTGCTAGTGATGATCTTAAAGCAGCAACTCGTCAAGCCGACGTCATCGTTACCGCAACGCCTTCAACCAAACCGATGATCAAAGCTGATTGGGTCAAGCCTGGTACTCACATCAATACCATTGGTGCCGATATGGCCGGCAAACAAGAAGTAGACGAACAGTTATTCAGTTCCGCTAAGTTCTACGTGGATGACCGTACACAATCAGCTAGCGTTGGGGAAGCCCAAACGGCCGTGAAAGCCGGTATCGTCACCGAAGAACAGCTACCAGAAATTGGTGAATTGCTCGCCAAAACGACTGAAAATCAGTGGGACCCACAAACCGTGACGTTATTTGACAGTACGGGCATTGCACTGCAAGACATCGCAGCAGCAAATCTCGCATTGACTAACGCCGCTAAATTAAACCTCGGACAAACTATCAATCTTTAGGAGAATACGATTATGAAAATAAAAACCTTTGGCGTCGAACATTGGATGAACGAATACGAAGAAGATGCAACCTATAACTTAGGCGAAACCTGCGTCTCACCACTGTCCTTACACGCGTTACTCAGCTTAACCGATACTGATGAAAAAGCTTTTACTCAGAAAATGTTGACTACCCGACTAACTTACGGCAGCATTGTAGGTGCTCCAAAATTACGTGCGGGCATCACGCAGCTTTACCAAAACTTGAGTCCTGAAAACGTGGTCACTACTCATGGTGCAATCGGTGCTAACAGTCTGGTACTGACAACCTTAGTTGACCCTGACGATGAAGTGGTGGTCGTGACGCCCACGTACCAACAACTCCAATCAATTCCAGAAACCATCGGCGCAACAGTCCGGTTGCTTGCTCTGAAGCCGGAAAATGATTACCTGCCAGACATCGCCCAATTAAAGACCTTGGTCAACGATAAAACGAAGCTGATCGTCCTAAATAATCCCGATAACCCTTCAGGCTCATTAATGCCGCAGGAACATCTGCAACGGATCATTGAAGTTGCTAAATCAGTTGATGCCTACATTTTGTGTGATGAAGTTTACCGTCATTTGACCCAAACCGATACCTACTCCCCTTCAATCATCGACTTATACGACAAGGGAATTTCCACCAGCAGTATGTCAAAGGTCTTCTCACTGGCCGGCTTGCGGTTAGGCTGGGTGGCAACTCATGACGAAGCCTTCATGCAAACCATCCTGTCGCACCGTGACTACAACACTATCAGTTGCGGCGTCCTGGATGAAATGGTGGCGGAAGTTGCCCTGAATCATAAAGATACCTTATTGAAACGAAACCGCGGTATCGTACGGAAAAATTTAGCTCTCTTAGACGACTGGGTTAATTCTCAGCCGCATATCAGCTGGGTCAAACCCCAAGCTGGGACAACGGCTTTGCTGCACTACGACTTCGCTCTGCCAAGTGAGCAGTTCTGTGACCAATTATTTAAACAGACCGGCGTACTGCTAGTCCCTGGCGCTGAATTCGATGAGGAACACGCACTACGGATCGGGTATGCTTTTGAAAGCAAAGAACTGCAAACCGGATTGGATAAACTAAGTGAATTCATGACTGGTTTGAATTAACAAAGCGAGTCTAAAGTTGATCAATACTCAATATTAAATAAATTCAGTTAATCTAACATTTGCTTAACATTGTTCAAATGATTAAGCTGTTTTAGTGTATTGACTAACGTGGCAATGAGTCTAATAATTGAGGTATGATTGAATAGAGTCGATGGTAAAATACGGATGGTTGCTAGTGGCTATTTTTGTGATGATTAAACTTGTCATTTAACAGAAAAGAGATTTTTACTTTGAGTGAAGACAATCTTGAACCTTTATCAATTACTCAACTGGAGCCTGACTTATGGCAGCTGCAGCTGTGGTTCGTCCACGCTTTTTTGATCCATGATGATCATGACGGCTGGATTTTAATTGATTCTGGTTATCCGGTGAAACCCGGTCACCCAAATATGGTGGTTCGTGCCCTAGACCGACTAGGCTTGAAGACTACTGATATCACTCAAATTCTGATTACACATGGCCATCCAGATCACATCGGTAACGTTGCTTTGGTAGCTGCGCAATCCCACGCACCAATTTGGATGGGTGCCGCTGATGCAGGTATTTTGGAAAAATCATTCCCAATGCCACCCGTTCATCGACACGATGGCAGTCCTGGTAAGGGTTGTCCCTATTTTGAACCAGCTCCGGTCACTCACCACATTCATGGTGATACTCAAATTCCGTTAGCCGGAGGCATTACAGCGATTGAGACACCTGGTCATAGTGCTGGACAGGTAGCCTATCTTTGGAACCGTCACAACGGCGTCTTATTTGCTGCCGATAACTTGATTAATGAAAACGATGAACTCGCTATTGCGCCTGGCAATATTGATTTTAATCAAGTGCGTCATAGTCTTGAGAAGTTGAGTTACTACGAATTCGATAAACTGCTCGTCAGTCATGGCAATGATTTACTTGCAAATGCCAGCTTTATTTACAGAAACCTTTGGCTACCAAATTTGATACCACAAACTTTTGATAGTGTTGATTCGAAAAATTATCAACCACAAAGCATTCACGCGTAACCACGGTCAAAAGCGAAATTAAAAATCCTGAAGATTATAAAAAACTGTAACATCAGGCTATATTGATAAAAGTTTCACCTGATTTCTTTAACTAAAAGACAACTTATAATCTAGTCTAAAACACCAAAATGCGTATTCCGACGACAAAGTTCGACGGAATACGCATTTTGGTGTTTAATTCTGGAATCTACCGAGTTGTGTCACACTCTTTAATTGGGCGGCTGATCATTTACGCCGTCAACTCCAAGAAATGGTTTCTCACCAAAGAGAGCCTCAGCAGCTATCACCGCTGAGACTCTCTCATTCCTATAAGATCACACCTATTGCTTTTCCTTCACTGCATGCTTAAAGTACTGTGCTTCAGCTTCTTTCCGTAACCTCACTGCTTCGTTAAAATCATAGGTCGCGTGGTTCAACACGTACCTGCCGTGAAACATCAACCGGGCAACGAAGCAATGCGATTGCTTGTCGTAAGAAACACCGATGACGCCGGTGCGGTTACGCTTCCCCTTATATAAGCTGGAGTAGCCGATACCATCTTCGTTCTTTAGCGGATTCCCCTGATTAGCGATAAACGACGGATTTTGCTTCGCTGCTTTGCTGGATAGTTCTCGGCGTAAACATCCGCAGCTACGTGTTATCCCGTGTCGCAGCGCATAACCGTCTGCTTCCACGTAATTGCCGCAATCGCAAAGGCACTTCCAGCGAGCGTTCCCATTGTTCGTCTTGTTCTTAGCTCTCCCAAGTACCAATAAGCGACCAAATTTTTGATTCGTGATGTCGATTAGTCTACTCATATCCATCATGTCCCCTTCATGATATTAATTAGTTTGATACTCGCTCAGTTACGCGTTGCCGCAACTTTGCCTAGCGCCTGAATGTAGCTGTCAAACTGCACTTGTTCTTTGACCCACGGTGCTTTCGGATTCTGGTCCGTCAGCTTCAGATGATCCACTAGTGCCTGGACGTTTGACCAAATATCGGCGTTGTGCTGAACCAGTAGCCAGAATGCCTGATCCACATGCGCACGCTCAATATCTGGAACCTGCTTGATCAAGGTATAATACCGCACGCAGGCTTTGGCGAACTCGTCGATGTAGATCTTCGGGTCGATCATCCGCAAGGTTTCAAAATACTGACTCAGCATGGTGATCTGCTCGACGGAAACGGTCGACGGCATCGGTGCCATCACTTCGGACCGGATATCGCGGCTCATAAACTGCGCGTAGGCAATCTCGTTAACTTCAATATCCGATTGGGAGAGACTGTTGACCAGTCGGCTGTAGAATTCATCCGAGTACTTCCCGACCGCTTGCCAATGAACGTGGTATTGGTTCAGGAAATTACGATTGAACCAGCGCCCCCGTGCCGTCATGAAGTCACGGCCAACTTTGTATTCAGTGGTTCGCGTCCGAGTCATGTCCTGTTCAAGCACCAGTCCGGTCAGCACATCCGCAGCAGGATTCTGGTCGGCCATGGTACTGAACGTCTGGATCACGCTGGTCTGATTCAGCAGCCCATCCGGCCCCATGAACATCACGTAGTCACCGGTGGCAGCTGCCACCCCTTGTTCGAAGGCTTCTTCCCATGACAAAACGTTATTGGGATTTTCGTAGTGAATATCGATATTTTTGAACAGTCTGAATTGGTCCACATCCCTCAACCGGTACTGTCCGTTATCTACCAAGATCACCTCAACGTCACGGAAATCAATCCCCATTTGATTATTGATCGATGATAGCGGAATCGCTAAATCATCTTCCCGTGCATCGTCCACCGCAATAATAATACTGATTCGTTTTGCCATAGTCTTCTCCTCCTTGTATTTTTACTATGTATGAGAAGGCGGCTGATTCGCCGTCTTCCCTATAAGAAAGACTGCATTATCGCGGGGGACATTGCGATATGCAGCCTCTCTCACTATGAATCCGAGCTAGTAGTCATGGGGGTTAAGTTGGAAATGACTAGTAGAGGGACTCGTGATCATTATCGTCGCTATCACGACGCTTGCGACGAGTGATGCCGTAAGCCAAGGTAGCTTCCATAATAGTCATGCCGACACCCAGCATTACGAGTGCTGAAGCCGATGTTTCATTGGTTTGCGGCAAAGTGCTTTGAGCAGCAGCTTTACCGTTACCAGTTGCCAAACCATTACCGTTGGTAGTATTAACAGCCGTACCGCCTGCGACAGCTTCGTGGATGGTTGAAGCACCACCGTTGCCGGCTTCGCTTGTCGGAACCATGCCGCCGTCAGTACCAGTAGTCGTGTCACCACCAGTTTCGGTAATCACACCGGTGTTACCACCTGGAGTCGTGGTTACAGCAGTGCCACCGTCAGTACCAGTGGAAGTCCCGGTGCCATTACCGTTGCCAGTATTGCCGCCTGGAACAGCCGTACCAGTACCAGTCGTCTTAGTGACGTCGTTGTCACCGCTACCGCCATTGTTGGTAATGTTAGTGATGTTACTATCACCATCGTTGCCGTCACCGCCATTGTTGGTAATGTTAGTGATGTTACTATCACCATTGTTGCCGTCACCGCCGTTACCAGTATTACCACCATTATTACCAGCTGGAGTAGTCGTCGTGGTAATCGTCGTGGTTGTGGTCGTCGATCCATCCGGATGAGTAACAACCGTCACAATCTTAATCACAGTGGTCGTTGAACCATCTGGATTATTAGTGACTGTCTCTGTCTTAGTGGTGGTTGTAGTATCACCTGTATTGCCGGTGTTACTATTATCGCCACCTGGCGTCGTCGTGTTCTTACCACCGGCTGGAGTAGTGACAACGTTGATCGTCGTGGTTGAATCTTGACCATTTTCACCTGGAGTAGTGGTCGTCGTCGTGGTGGTCGTAATCGAACCGTCCTTGTTAGGAACAATCTTGATGATCACTGTCTTAACCGTCTTTGAACCGTCAGGATTAGTCGTGGTCGTCGTCGTGGTCTCAGTCTTTGAACCATCACTGTTAGTGGTCGTGGTCTTCTCGGTTGTGGTATTAGTCGTCGTGTTAGTGGTTGACGTCGTAGTTGAACTCGTCGTGCCTTGACCATTATCACCGCCACCGTTGACGTTTACAGTATTATTGTTGGTAATATCTGGAACATCGCTACCTGAACCGTTGTTGCCAGTAGTGCTGTTACCACCGTTAGGAACAGTGATTGAACCAGCGTTGCTGCCATCTGGGTAAGTGAAGTAGTAAGTGGTGGTGCCGGTGTCCTTATCGACAACCGTCTTTGAAGGATCAATCTGTGGTGTTTGACCATCCTTACCATCTTTACCATCAACACCATTCTTACCATCCTTGACGGTGTAATCGACACCGTTCAGTGTGTAGGTCCAGCCATCAACGTTGCCGTCAGCATCGTAGTGTGGCGCAACGGATGGCGTTTCACCATCTTTACCGTCCTTAGGCGCATCCACAGTACCGACGATGACCTTTTCACCAGCATCGTTAGTGTAGTAGAAGTTGTAAGCAACCGTGTTGCCGTCAGCATCTTTGACAGGTTCAACGTGAGGTGTCTTGCCATCAGCACCGTCTTTAGGTGCCTTGACAGTACCAACAGAGGTTTCCTTACCATTCTCGTCAGTAACGTAGAATTCGTAAGAAGTGGTTCCATCTTCGTTCTTGACAGCTTTGACTTCAGGCGTTTGACCGTCCTTGCCATCTTTACCGTCTTTACCATCAGCACCCTTAGGAACTGTGACCGTTGAGCCATCGCTGAAGGTAAGCACAATGTCGCCATTCTCGTTAGGAACTTGGCTAAGAAGTGTGATGTCTTTACCATTCTTAACAGTGTAATCCTGATCACCAAGAGTGAAGGTCCAGCCATCGACGTTACCATCACTATCAGTGTGTGGTTTAACTGAAGGCGTTTCACCATCCTTAGGTGCTTCAAACGAACCAACAGTCTTGGTTGAGCCATCTGGATTAGTGATGTAGAACTCGTATGACTTAGTACCATCAGAGTTCGTAACTTCCTTAAGCTGTGGTGTTTGACCATCTTTAGGTGCTTGAACAGTACCAACATTCTTAGTCGAACCGTCTGGGTTAGTGGTGTAGAACTCGTAAGTGGTCGTTCCGTCTTCGCCTTTAACAGCTTTGACTTGTGGTGTTTGACCATCTTTACCGTCTTTACCATCCTTGCCATCAGCACCCTTTGGAACCGTGACTTGTGAGCCATCGCTGAAGGTAACAACTGTGTTGCCCTTATCATCAGTGGTGGTTCCAGTAACTTTGATGCTGTCACCGTTCTTAACGGTGTAATCCTTACCATCAAGGGTGAAGGTGTAACCAATGACGTTACCTTTATCATCCGTCAATTGTGTTACCGTTGGCGTCTTGCCATCCTTAGGTGCATCTACTGTACCAACATTCTTAGTCGAACCATCTGGGTTAGTGATGTAGAACTCGTATGACTTAGATCCATCAGGGTTCGTAACTTCCTGAACCTGTGGTGACTGACCATCTTTAGGTGCCTGAACAGTACCAACATTCTTAGTCGAACCGTCTGGGTTAGTGGTGTAGAACTCGTAAGTGGTCGTTCCGTCTTCGCCTTTAACAGCTTTAACTTGAGGAGTTTGACCATCTTGACCAGGATCACCTTTGTCACCTTTGTCACCTTTATCACCTTTATCAACAGTAACTGTTGACTTGTCGCTGAAGGTGATGACAGTGTTGCCATCTTTATCGAGTGAAGTGCCAGTGACTGTCAATGGTGTTGCATCTTTACCATTCAAAACAGTGTATGGAACATCATTCAATGTGAAGGTGTAACCGTCAACCTTGCCGTCAGTGCCAGTGTGTGGGGTAACGGTTGGTGTTTCACCGTCTTTAGGTGCATCAACTGTACCAACTGGGACTTTTTCACCCTTATCGTTGGTGTAGTAGAAGTTGTAACCAGTCGTCTTACCAGTGTCTGGATCTTTGATAGGTTCAACCGATGGCGTTTGACCATTAATACCATCTTTACCATCCTTAGGTGCTGTAACGGTACCTTTATCAGTGGTAGAACCATCTGGGTTAGTGATGTAGAACTCGTACCCAGTGACGTTGCCATCTTTATCCTTTACTTCCTTAACCGTTGGTGTTTGACCATCTTTACCATTAGCTACTTGAATAACTTGTGTGCTATCCTCGCCACCTGGCGTAGTACTTGGCGTAGTGATGGTGATCGTAGTGCCGATAACTGTCTTACCGTCTTTGTCCAATTCAGGTGTAGTGGTAATCACTGGTGTAACACCGTCTTTACCATTGGTTCCATTCGTGATAGTGCCAACAGTCTTGCCGTCTTCAGTGATGGTGTAACCAGTGACCTTACCATCTTCATCCTTGATTTCGGTAAATTCAGGTGTTGTACCATCTTTACCATTGGTGATGGTACCAACTGGCTTGCCATCAATCGTGATGTTGTAGCTAGTGTTGCCATCTTTATCGGTAACTGGTGTTAGTACTGGTGAAGAACCTGGATCACCCTTGTCACCCTTATCACCTTTTTCACCATTCAAGACAGTGTAGTCAACACCATTCAAGGTGTAAGTGTAGCCATCAGTCTTACCATCAGCGCCTGTGTGTGGTTTAACGGTCGGTGTTTGACCATCTTTACCATCTTTAGGTGCATCGACTGTACCAACACTTGTGGTAGAGCCATCTGGGTTAGTGATGTAGAAGTCATATGAAGTAACGTTACCATCATCATCAGTAACAGGTCTAACATTTGGCGTCTGACCATTGGTACCATCCTTAGGTGCATCAATCGTACCTACAGGGACGTCATCAGTGCCATCGCCCTTAGGACCCTTGACATAGAATACCAGTTGCTTAGTACCGTCTGGGTTAGTAACTTCCTTAACCGTTGGTGTTTGACCATCAACACCATCTTTACCATTATCTACTTCAATAACTTGAGGTTCATTATCGGTTCCTGGTTCAGCGATAGTGATCGTAGTTCCGATAACCGTCTTACCGTCAGTATCCAATTTAGGTGTCGTTGTAACGACTGGTGTAACACCGTCTTTACCATCAGTTCCGTTCTTGATAGTAGCAACAGTCTTGCCATCTTCAGTGACGGTGTAACCAGTAACATTACCCTTGTCATCCTTGGTTTCAGTAAATTCAGGTGTTGTACCATCTTTACCATTAGTGATGGTACCAGCTGGTTTACCGTCAATCGTGATGTTATAGCTAAGAACATTACCATCTTTATCGGTAACTGGTGTTAGTACTGGTGAAGAACCTGGGTCACCTTGATCACCCTTATCACCTTTGGCACCGTTTAGGATCGTACCGGATTCCACACCGTCAATGACTAGTGTTTGTCCAATGGTATTGCCTTCCTTATCGACAACTGGCTTGGTGGTTACAACTGAACCATCCTTACCATTGGTAATGGTACCCTTAGGTTCGCCATTAACAGTAATGGTGTAACCAGTGACCTTACCATCTTTATCCTTGGTTTCAGTAAATTGAGGTGTTGCTCCATCCTTACCATCGTGCAAAGTACCAGCAGGTTTCCCATCAACTGTGATTGTGTAACTACCAGTTGGGTTACCTTCCTTGTCTTTGTCAGCAGTGATAACTGGTGTAGCACCGTCGTCACCTTTGGCACCAGTAGCACCGTTCAAAACAGTGGCAGTAACTTTACCATCAACCAGGATGTTAGTCCCAACCTTGGTGATACCATCTTCGCCGAAGGCATCTTCAGTAGTGACCGTTGAGCCATCCGTACCATTCTTGACTTCGCCGACCTTGGTACCATTTACCATGATATCGTAACCAGTTGCTGTCTGAGTAAAGCTTGGTGTTGCACCATCTTTACCGTTTGAAACAGTGACCTTGTGACCAGCGCCATCAGTAATGGTGTAACCAGTGACCTTGCCATCTTCAGTGGTTGGCGTGATGATTGGTGAATCACCCTTCTCACCTTGTGGTCCTTGAGCACCGTCATCACCCTTAGCACCGTTTGAAACGTTAAAGGTCAGTGGTGCTGTATCATCAGTTCCTGGGTATGAAATCGTAATGGTATTGCCAGTAACATTATCTTTGCCATCTTTGATTGGTGTGACATCAATCTTTGGCGTAACCCCATCTTTAGGTGCAGCGACAGTACCAATAGGGGTATCGTCAGTGCCATCACCCTTAGGGCCTGGAATGTAGAATACATAAGACTTAGTGCCATCGGCGTTAGGAACTTCCTTAACCCGTGGAGTTAGTGTTTTACCGTCATTACCGTTCCAAACAGTCTGAGTAGTATCTGGGTCGCCATTAGCATGCTTAATCACGAAGGTAGTTCCGCCATTCGGATGATCAGTAGTAGCATCTGCTGGTGTGGCCGTAATCGTATCACTAGCTGTATCTGGTAAAGTAATGGTTTGAGTCTTACCATCAGCGCCATCTTTACCTGGGAAGGTGAAGATAAGTGCCGGTTTCTTGTTGCTATCTTGTCCGAGAGTAACGTCTGGTGTACCAGCGGCGTTACCATCCGTACCATTCAATACATCAAATGATGTCGATGTTGGCTTACCTTGGTTATCCATTGAAGTAATAGTGACTGTCTTGCCAATTACATTTTTAGCAGATGTACCATCCGTCTTGTCAGTTGTTGTCACAACTGGTGGATTGGATACATAGATAGTCTTAGAAGTTGGATCACCGTTCTCGTCGAAGGAGTTCACGGTAATCTTGTTACCAATGACCTTATCGCCATCTTTTACTTCTTCAGAATCAATCGTTGGTGTCTGACCATCTTTAGGTGCAGGAATCGTGACAAGAGTCGTATCGTCAGAGCCATCGCCCTTAGGACCTGGGATGTAGAACTCGTATGAAGTAACGTTGCCATCTGTATCAGTGTTCGTTTTCACTTTTGGTGTTACACCGTTATTACCATTCCAAACGGTCTGTGGCGCATCTTTAGTGCCATCAGCGTGAGTGATCACGAAGGTTGTTCCACCATTAGGATGTGCATCAGTAGCCGCTTCTGGAGTAGCTGTAAGCGTATCGCCAGTCTTTGGTAAGGTAACAGTTTGAGTCGTATCATCTGCACCATTCTGACCTGGATAAGTAAAGATAAGCGTTGGATTTTTATCTTTATCTGTTCCACTAGTAACAGTTGGTGTAGTACCATTCAATACATCAAATGATGTAGATGTTGGCTTACCTTGGTCATCCATTGAGGTAATCGTAACTGTCTTGCCAATGACATTTTTGGCAGGTGTATCATCCGTCTTGTCAGCCGTTGTTACAACTGGTGGATTCGATACATAGATAGTCTTAGAAGTTGGATCACCATTCTCATCGAAGGAGTTCACGGTAATCTTGTTACCAATGACCTTATCGCCATCTTTTACTTCTTCAGAATCAATCGTTGGTGTCTTACCATCTTTAGGTGCAGGAATCGTACCAAGAGGTGTATCGTCAGAGCCATCGCCCTTTGGACCTGGAAGGTAGAACTCGTATGAAGTAACGTTACCCTTGTCATCAGTGTTCGCTTTCATCTTTGGTGATTGACCATTAGTACCATCTTTAGTAGTTACTTGACCAATAAATGGCGTTTTAGCTGCTACAAGATCGTCATAGGTGACTTTGGTAGGATCAATTACAGTACCATCTGTACCCTTTACATCACCCGAGTAGAAGTAAGTGGTGTGTGTACCCTTATCAGTATCATCGACAGTAACTGCGTGAATTGCTGGTGCAGCAATCTTGGTCTGATCAGTTGGTTTATTATCTTGATAAAGTGAGAACGTCCCATCGCCATTGTCGTGCAAAGTCAACTTAGGTGTTTCACCGTTAGCACCATCTTGAACATCAACATGGCCGATTTCTGTATCGTTTGCTTTTGCGATGTCAGCTTCCGTATGCTCAGTACCCTCTGCAGGTGCTGGAAGTTCAGCACCAGTATAGAAGTACGTGGTCTTCTTGGCTGGAGTAGTACCAGCAGCAGGTGTCGTCACTGTAAATGAGTGAATATCTACAGGCGTAGCAGTATCAGTACCACCCTTACCATTGTTAACAGTGACTTGACCAATACTCTTACCAGCTGGAATATCAGCCGCAGTAAGTGGCTTATCATCACTAGGCTTTGTCCCATCGCTGTGAACAGTTACTGGATCACCAGTGTAGAAGTAAGTCGTGTGCGTATCACCGCTATCAACTGTAAGTGAGTTGATTTTTGGCATTGAGATGCTGTTAGAGGTATTGTCCCCATATTTAATTGCGAACGTTCCGTCGCCATTGTCAACAAGACTCATTGATGGCAGATCAGCATCCTTACCATCCGGAATATCAGTCTCCGTCATATTAGTCTTATCAGTATTTGTCTTATCACCATCAGCATAGATGAAGATTGGGGTGTAGCCATTCCCGGTGTCGTTACCATCAGCAGTCTTGTCAACATGAGTACCAGCAACAATCAATGGAGTCTTGCCTGCTGGCATCGTGACAGGATCACCACTAGGTTTACCGTTGACCGTGAGTGTAAAGGTACCATCATGATTATCTTGCGTACCTACCAGTGGATCATCAACTGTAACGTGACCAACTTCTGTATCCTGATTCTTTTCGATATCAGCTTGAGTCAGCTGAGTACCCTCAGCAGGATCTGGAATCTTGGTACCAGTATAGAAGTAAGTCGTGTGACTTGCTGGTGTGGTTACATTACCATTAGTATCAGTAACGGCAGGTGTGTCCACATTAAATGAATAGATATTTGGTGCTTTACCATCTTCACCATTTTGAGCATCGAAAGTACCAACTGGGGTTTTACCGTTATAGATAGTGTAAGTGGTCTTATTATCTTTAGGGTCAGTATCAGTATTCTTAACATTCAAATCAAGTGTTGGCGTTTCACCATTCTTCACAGCAACTTGACCAATCAAATCATCTGCTGGAATGTCTTTAGGATCTGTGACCTTAGGACCCTTGTAGAAGTAAACCGTGTTGCCGGTACCAGTTTCTTTACCATCAGTATCCTTGTCAGGAACCGTCAATGATTGAATATCACTGGCACTTGGCGTATACGTTACCGTCGTCTCCAGATCTTCAGGGTTGCCTTCAACATCTAGCGGAACGTTTTGGTCATCGACCTTAGCGTTATCAGGTGTGTAACCATCAAGCTTAGGTGAATCAACAGAAGTGAAGATCTTGTGAAGGTCAGTATCAGCGGTACCATCACCATCTTCATCAGAAGACTTAACGTTGTATGACACAATCTTCTGACTCTTACCATCGTCACTCTTGATAACCTTCGTACCTAACGTCAATGTCTGAACGAGATCAGCACCAGCAGACGTACCATCATCCTTCACATAGTGAATTGTCCGCTTAACGGTTACATCAGGACCATCCACCGCTTGGGTCATGTCGACGCCTGGTTTAGCTGTGTAGATAACCCAGATATCTTGACCGTTAGTCTTGTACTGTGCGTCTACGGCAGAATCATCAGGCAATGTGTTGAATTGCCCACCGTTAACGTCGGCAGTCGCGTAGTAGTAAAGTTTGCTGGTATCTAATGAACCATTGCCAGTATCAAGCGTAGTCCCATCTGCTGCCTTACCATCTGTTGTCTTCAGGGTAAGAGGAGCATCGATTTGACTAGTGTAGTCCTCACCAACATTACCAGTGAGCGTCTTATCAGGTGCTAACTTAGGACCGTCGACATTCTGGTAAACATAGTGCACCGTTGCCGTTGCTGTTTGTGCCTTGTACGATACATCCCGTGTAACCGTCAAAGCAGAGTTATCAGCATCAGCTGCAACCTGAACACTAGCCGTTCCGTTATCGTCATCTGAGCCAGGAGTTGAAACAGCGGTGTCATAACCAGTTTGGTTCTTCTTCTCGCTGTCAGTTAATGGGCCAAATGAAACTGTGGTCCCATCTGTACTGCCGTTGCGACCTGATGGGTTCGTGGTCCATGCAGAGTAGGTGTACTTAGCATCATCATCGTCACCCTTAGTTGGGTCAACAGTAACTGTCCGGTACAGCGTCTGGTTGCTGATATTAACGTTTTGTTGCGCAACCGGATCACCGTAGTTAGCAACTTCTGTGACTTGCTTAGTCAACTGATCATAGTTGGTCTTCGCATCGTCACCAGGATTGCTTGGTGTGTAGGTGGTGGTGTTAACCGCAACGAACACGTTGATATCTTTCTTCGCAGTACCCAAGACGCCGCTGAAGTCACCGTTTTGAACTAACTTGTAGCCATTAGCTGCATAGTCATATGGTGTGTAGTTAGCGGTTGCAATCTCATCGTCGACTTTGCCGGAAATAGCAGCAGTAGCGAGTTCAGTACCATCAGTTGCTTGGTAACTGCCATCTGTTCCAGTAGCGGTCTTACCCGTAACGTCAATGTAGTGCACAGTAGCACCAGCAGAGTCGTTAGCGGTGTAAATAACTTGATAGAACGAGTTGGTTGGCTTAGCCGTGGTTGCGGTTAAGTTGTCAGCACCAGATTCAGCTGGTTGAGCAGTGTAGCCGTCAACTGTTGGAGAAGGAACTAGCGTGTAGTTGCCGTCTGGTGTGTAAGTCGTTAACTTAGTGACTTCGTCATAGTCCGTGCCCCACTTCATCGGTTGAACATTGTCACCAGGAGTCTTAGTACCAGCACCCGCGTAACGAATCGTTTGAGTGGTAGTCACACCAGACTCATCAGGTGTCTTGGTATAGTGGATGTGAACCAAGTGAACTTGAATATCGTCACTGGTGTTTGGATCAGCGGCAAAAGTATAATCGACTTGTTCGGCCTGGTTATCAGCTAGCTTGTAGCCTTCTGGAACCTTGGTTGTTGCAGCCGTGGTATCGAAAGTACCAGTACCTGCTGTTGAACCAGTTTCAGTAAATGGCGTACCAACTAAGGCACCACCCTTTTCGTCGTCCACGTATTGAACTTGCAGATGAGCTTCACCAGCGGTATAGGTAACCGTGGCCGTCTTATCAGTTGGTTCCGTGGTCGTCCCGCTATTGTCAATCTTGACGGATGACTGACTAGCAGTGTAACCAGCGTCGGTCAAATCAGGACTGTCAATCTCGAAGTCGCCTTCTGGTGTATAAGTCGTAGTACCAGTAACTAAGTCCTTATTCGTTCCCCACTTAACCGTTTGCGTCTTAGCTGCGGGTGTTGCGTCACCAGCACCTGTATAGGTAACTGTTAAGGTTGTTGAAACACCGGATTTGTCAGGAGTTTTAATATCATGAGCGTGTTTCAGCGGGATGTTCTGAACCTTTTGATCTCCTGCTGTTATTGTGTAGCTGTAAGATGCGTTTGGATCCACAGGTTCATATCCAGTGATCGGTCCATCACTATTTTTAAGATCAGTATCAAGATTTGGTTTATAGCTGTCTTCGGTACCCACTTTACCAGACTTGGTAACTTGATCACCAACAGGCTTGTCGCCGTCATCTTTATCTACAAATTGGAATACTGCCTCAGCATCAACAGCCTCTGCAGTTAATGTAACAACCTCGTTTGTTGGAACTTCAAAGTCTGCAGATTTACTAATCTGTCCTTTATCAACCGTTGTTACGGTATCATCCGCTGCTGGCTTGTCATCAGCAGTATCTGCTGTTCCTTGAGTGGCTGTTGTGGCTACACTTGCGGAAACTTTATACCCTGCAGCAACTGTAGTTGAGGTTGCTGCGTAGCTTGGAGTAGGAACTTCGCCAGTCTTTGTTTGACCTTTTGAAGTAACAAACGCATTAGCATCAGCTTCACTGTCAAATGCAATGTATTGATTATCATCAGTTTCTTTATCATCAGTAGAAACTGTTACCCAGTAAATCGTTTGGTCTGGTACCTCGGTCATCTTATCCGCATTAGGCCCAGAAAGAGTGAATGTACGCTTCGTTGTCGATGTTGTGTACGTCGCAGCCTTAGTAACCAGCACGTTAATGGCGTCATTGCCAACCTCGTTTTTTGGGTCTTTTGGCGTGACTGCATAGCTGGTAACGTTAGTCGTAGGATCCACAGCAGCCTTGTAAGTGAAGTCTTGACTGTTACCTACTAATTGATAGTCGGCTAATTTGTTGGTAGTCCCGTCTGTATCAAGAATGATCGGTAATTCATCCTTAGTAATGGTATAAGTTCCAGTATCACCATCAGTAACAGGCACATTCAAGTCAGCCAGGCCGCTGCCTAATACTTCCTTAGTCGAGCTATCTACATAGTTGACTTTGATTGTGTCATTTGCTTTAACGTTTTCGGTAGAAATGTTTAACTGGCTAATAGCACTTGTTGTGTTAGTCAATGCAGTCCAAGTATTAGGCCACTGAATCCCCAAATGGAGTGTTTGATTATAATAACTACTACTCTTATCGGTAACAAGCCCCTTCATGGCAGTAATAAGCGCACTCAATTGTTGGGGTGCGACTACCATATCGATTTTCTTGTTATCTTTACTAATAGCAAAAGTGTTGTCAATTTGCGCGTTATCGTGAGGTGCTTTTGCATCATCTTTAGAATCGATTTCGGCTTGATACTCCGATAATGCTGAACTTGGTACTAGGGCATTACGAGCGTCATAGATACCGACTGAATAAGTGAGCCCGTTAAACGCAGCTGGGGTCTTGGCCAGTCCTGCCCCGATTGTTTTACCTTGTCGGTCGAACCCTGCGTACACATTAGGATTCGTCGGATCGGTTGGAATTGGAGTAGTTGTTGAAGTCCCATCTGAGTTCCACGTCGTCTTATTAGGATTAGGTTGGTATTGATAATAAAGTGCAGATGGTTCATTAATAATCCGCTTTGTACCTTCAACCGTTGAATTAGCAGCCCAAAGATAGGCACTAGAGGTTATAACCCCCATCATGTACCATCCGGGTTGATCTGGATGTTGGGTAGCATCGGGGTCAGTTGTAATCGGAACCGTTGCAAGGGTCCCATCCTTTAACCCCCAGGTAACAGTATCCTGAAGTCTAGGTGAATCTTTGATATAATAGTCATCCATCCCTAAAGCTTTAGATTCCGTCTGCGTTGTAAATTGGTTCACTGACCAACCATTAGTGGTAGCAGCAGCCGTAATTTTAGCTAAATCGTCAGGTGTCACTTCAGCGGTGTTGGTCACCGTCAAAATGTTATCCATTAAGCTCAATTTGATTGACTGATCACTCAAACTGTCTTTAAGACTGCTGGTTAAGGCAGCTGTGTCAGTGCCATCAGTGGTACCAGCTACAACTGTAATTTCTTGTGGTTGCCCCGTCTTTTGATAGGCAGCTGTTGCAGCAGTCTTGGCACTATCGATATCAGCTGCACTTGCATCACCTAAATCAATCTTGTTAACATCATCAGTAGTGACAGCTTTGGCAGTACTGTTGTTATCTGCATCAGTACTGTTGTTTGTTGTCTTATCTTCTGTAGTAGAAGCTGCACTGGTAGTCGTTGCTGCGTCCGTCTTAGCAGCGGCTTCTGCAGCGGCCTTCGTATCGGTAGCTGTTGGCGCAGTCGTTTGACTATCAGTAGAAGGCTTTGTTGTGGTAGCGTCCTGAGCTGTTGAAGCTTCAGTCGTACTGTCAGTTGAAGCACTCTGTACAGCTGTTCCCTGTTGATCCTGGGTAGCAGCTGGAGTACTAGTATTGTGTAAAGTGAACTGCTTAGCTGCAGTCACCGCCTGACTTGTTGTACTTGAGCTAACATTACTGCCATCAGTGGATGTCACATCCGCCTCGGCTTGTGCTGGTAATGCAAACGCTGAAATCCCAAATGTCAGCGTTGCCATTCCAGCAACTAGCCAACGTGTTCCAGCCTTATAGAGTTTATATCTTACTTTTCTATCAGCTGAATCACGTTGGAGCTTATTTCTATTGAACTTATACTTTTCCAATGAAATTTCCCCCTCGTAAATTTTCCGATGTACTTTTTAAGGTACACCCGAAAAAGTATAAAATTTGAACTGAGGCAATCGTCTCAGTTCATTTTTTATTAGGAGGATTTTCATGATTTATGGTTATGCACGTGTCAGCAGTAAGGATCAGAATCTAGCCCGCCAAATCCAAACATTATCTGAGTTAGGCGTTGATAGGATATTCAAAGAAAAGGCCTCAGGTGCCAATTTATCCCGGCCAGTCTTAAAACAGCTCTTAGCTATCTTGGAACCAGACGACGAGATCAAAGTCATCAGTCTGGATCGGCTAGGTCGCGATGTGAATGACGTGACTAATGTCATCATCGAAATCAGGAGTAAGGGCGCACATATCGACTTTCTGGATGTGCCTTCTTACAAAGAAATTGATGATGAAAACACCCGCAACTTACTGAGTTCAATCACCATGGAACTGCAAAAATACCTGGCGGCTGAAGAACGTAAAAAAATTCTTGAACGCCAGCGTCAAGGTATCGCACTAGCTAAACAACGGGGCGTCTATCAAGGGCGCCCTATTCTTTATGGACCAGATGTCTCCAATCTAGATAGGAGAAAACAGTACTTTGAAATTAAACGGTTATTGAAGGTCGGCACGCCATTACGGCAAATTCAGCAGCTGACTGGGCGAAGTATGACACTGATTCAGCGAATCAAAAATGAGCTTACAAAATAATTAAAATTAGGAAAATTATAAATATGGTTTACATCGTAATTCACTTTGTTAATTTCGTATTATTTATGGTACTATAATTTATTCAGGATATTCAATAATTATTCATGATATGTAGGATAACTTCATCTTGACCCGGTTGTACTTTCGCTTATCCGGTGATATATTCCATTATGAGTTTAGCGAACTAGAAATTCTATCTTGGAGGAGGAAGGATTTGCGAGCGAAACTGCTAGTTTACTGAACAATTTGCAAAGAAGTTTTTGTATGTTTATGGGTGTACCCTAAAAAATTATGCTCATGACCTGCCCTTAATCAAATCTTAATAAATATACACTTTTAAAAGAGTTTGTCATTTTTTTCGATTTTTTTAAAAAATTTGGAAGAGACTCAGAGGTTGCCGACTTATACAGCTAAACTGCCTTTAATCGTTTGCTTTGATACGCTGCGTGACAGACAGAACTCAGTGCTTGCTTTCAAACCATCTAGCTAAAAGAATAACCGTTTAGAATTCCGTTTCGGGTAACTGCCTGTACCGGTAGTGGTTAAGATCATCATCGACTTCATCGGTTAACTCCATAAAGCCGACTTTGCCAAGGATGAGACCCCGTTTATATTTCTCAATCTTAGTCATGAGTTTTTGTAGAGTTTCTTCCGAATGGTACTCGCCTAAGTCTGCCATATCAAACGTAGGACAGATCATCGCTGTCTGCTGCTTGATGAAGCTAGCGATGGTCTTGCACAAGGCTTGACGGAATTCGACTGAACGTCTCGGCATCGGCCACTGCAAGACCAGATGATGGTCAACGATCACACGGCTGCAGTCATCTGGAAAGTCCCAGATATCGCGTTTGTATTGCCAGCGAAACCAGGACCGGTTAGTAGCGACCACTGGCCCCGCGGGCATGAGCCAAAAATCACGGCAGACGTACGGTACCCCCCTTTCTATTTTCAGCGCCTTTGCCATCGTGTAGCGAATATCATTGTGGTAGTCCATGGGGAAGTACTCTCGTAGACGTTTCAGCAGCCGATTAGGTGTCGGCCGGACTTTGATCAGCCGCTGGTCATCATACAAGATGATGCTATTATAGTGGCTTTGAGTGTAGGTGCAGTTGATGATGGCCAAAACGTGATCCCAGTCTGGTAGGAACTTGGTATCCTCGCTGGCGGGAACCACCTCGTCAAGTTGCAGTTTGTCGGGGATGAGATAGCCTTGTTGTTCTACGCGCGTTCGGCACTCAGGCGTAAGGTCAAGAAAATAAGTCATGTAATGTGTACTCCTTTTAAATTTGATTTATGGTACGAGAGCATCATAACTGGAATAGACCAAAATGGGAAGTCAAACGAATCGGCGGTGGCTGGCGAATTGGGCTATCGGGACGCTGATCGATTAGGTGGTCGGTATGGGAGATTTGGCGGTGATTTATAGCTTAGTTGTGATTGAATTTTGAAGAAGTGGGCTATACCATAGCTTTCCCTAGTTATATGTGAGCATGTTTCGGCTGAGTCGTTAGTTGAGTTTTAAAGGGTATCGATTGGTATTTTGAGGTGTCTGAGGCAGAAAAAGTTTTTTGAACTTTATTTATTTTTGGGGCGTTTTGGGAGGCATCGATGAAGGTGCGTAGACTTGACTTGGTTCCATTCTCTGGTAAAATACTAAATGAATGAACGTTGTCATTAATGACACAAGAAAAGAGAGCCCCTGTGACGGACTCTCTTTTTTGGTGCTCTGGTTGGTTTTCATCGCCCGGTCTCCGCTAACGTTTCCGGTCCAACCAATTAGCGAATATCGCTACAAGAATACCGGAAATAACGCTGGCAAGTATCGTCAGAATAAACGTTGTCACTAATAACACCTCCCTTCTCCGTAATCAGATGTGTATTACTTCGAAAGTCGGGCGACCTTAGTAGTCTATAGAACTTGGATAGTGGTTACAAGAGTTGTTGGGAATTTGACACAATGTTTCGCTGGATGCTTTGGCAGTGGAATGGCATAACTCGAGGGGTACGATGGATTCAAGACACTGTTTAATATTGAGTTGCGTATTTAAGATATCGAGCTTTACTTAACTGAAATCTCTGGTACAATGAATTTGGCAAATTCTATAATTAATCCGAACAGAAATTAAAAAGCCCAAAGCAATCACTTACAATGGTAGTAGCTAATTCCAACCAATATAGGGAGTGATTACTTTGGGTACATCTACTTTATCACGTTT
>Ga0214925_100013_pt1 | contig 232620 bp, 178 predicted proteins | sample Stichaenrichment_FD_168299 | JGI IMG/M metagenome (GOLD analysis project Ga0214925, IMG submission 168299) | Xylose enriched microbial communities from anaerobic bioreactor in Madison, Wisconsin, United States - 63SRT | ecosystem: Engineered > Bioreactor > Anaerobic > Unclassified | place: USA... | reverse complement strand
CATCTGCCAGTACCCGCTCAATGATCTTTACCTTTTCGGCAGGCTCAATCTTACTTTTTCTGGACATAGAAATACCCCCAAGTAGGTTTTATATTTCAATGTCCTACTTGGGGGTAGCATATCAAAATAGGGAGGGTTCATTATGAAACATCTAAAAAAGAAGCTGCTGGCTTTTGTTTTGTCAATGGTAATGGTTCTGGGAATGGCGATGCCGGTTTTGGCAGACGACACAAGTGAAGAAGCAGAAGTAAAGGTATCGATTACTTTTAAAAGTGTTACCTTCTCAGGAGAAAATTTCAACGAAACAACGGGAGAGACAATTTCAACTGTGGTTGATACAACAACGGATGCAAATTTGTATGATACAGTGGTTACCGTACTGGATCAGCTGGGTTTTTCGGAATCTGACTATGCGTTCAAGACAGTTACCGATTGGTATGATAAGACAAAAACTCATAAAGCGCTGGACAGCATTACCTATAATGGGGTGACTTATGCTACAGACAGCAGTCATGATACATCCAATTATTACCTTGGCGCTGGATGGACATATACAGGGTCATATGGAGATAATTGGAAGAACAATACGCAGTATAATGCATACAATTATCTGGATTCTAATACGGTTTCTGGAACTACAGCAAATATTGATTTGGTGTATGGTGGGTATAAGTTCAGCAAGACCTGAATTTTATCAAAAAACAGTCGTAAAATATATAATTGATTTATATTGATATATCGCCTCCACTTCATTGAAACTGGTGAGGCGGAGGCATTGTAATATGAGGAAAATCAAATGTCTACCAGACTAAAAAAATGTTACTTTTTCTTGTTCTGCATCCTTTTCTTTTTCGCTTTGCTCTTTTTCCCTCAAAGAATATTCGCTGATGAAAACAAAAGTGATATAAGTTTTGCTGTTGGGAAAAAAAACGCAAATTTAATAAATGAGGACCTTAATCTTTATGAAGTGCAAGCAGGTATCGGTTTCGGAGTATCGCCTAAGATAAAAATTCAGCTTCCAAAGGCGAGTTCTAAGATTGTATCGATTAACAGTACATTTGATGCGATGCATATAGATAATAATACCTTTTTCAAGGTGACATATGGAAAAAATGGACAATGTACTGTTCGAGGCACGATTCCCCAAGTGCATTATTCAGATGTAATATCCTTTAGTGCTAATGGAGCTGCCTATTATGATTTTAAGATAGAAACAGATGGAGTGGTGACCGATTATCGCCTTTTGACACATGTGTCTACTTTAGATGAAGCGTATTGTGGAAATATTCAAAGAGTCAATTTAAAGGATATTGGGAAAAATGAATTCTTTGCTGACAATACAGCGCTGGTAGCAGGAGATGAGAATTATAAAATCCTCTCTTTAAGCCCTTCGGATTGTTCGGGAAAACTGGCGTTTAATGTACTACGAAAGCAAGATGATATCCAGCCGGTACGCAAAACTGGCTCCAGTGATAGATGGCTAAGTATTGGATGTAATTACATTTCGGTAAATGGCGGAGAACCACAGCGTTTTGATGTGGATTCCAGACAATCAGAAAATAATCTCAGTGAAGTTGTTTCCTTAAAAAAGGGCTGGAACACAATCAGTCTGTTTTTTATGTATGGAAGCAATGGAGGCGAAGTTGGAAATCCGGATCCTAACTTTTTTTATCCGTTTCCGGATTATAACAATAAGCTCGAACAAAAAAGGTGGCCTAATCGTATAATTTCTATAGTCACTTATCTGATTCATTGGGATGGAGAAGACGTGGCGGAGAAAGCAAGTTCGGACGCTTCCATTCAGACGCTGGATCCGATCAATTTCGGCAGATATGCGGAAGATCAGATGTCGGAGTATCCCTATCAGATTAAGGATGATTCGGCGGAAATTGTTCTGCCGAAAGACAACACTTCCAAGGATATGGTGTGTGGGATTATTCCGAACAGTGCAGGAAGTCAGGTTACGGTGGAAGGGCTTGATGAGACAACCCATCGCAGCGGTAATTATTATTATATTAATTATTCCGACACAAAGGTGGTGTCCACTGATGACCAGGGCAGACAATATTTTACAGTCCATGTCACCGCTCCGGACGGTGTGACAAAGAAAGATTATAAAATCTATTTTCTGCACAAGTCCAGTGAGGCACTGCTGAAATCGGTTAAATTAACCGGGGCCTCCGTGGATAATCTCGAGACGGGCCTTAGAGGCGGAAAAAGCACATTCTTTATGAAGCTTGATGCCGATGACGGTGATGTTACTTTGTCGGATATTCAGGTCTCAGACGGAGCGACCTGCACCGTGGACGGGCAGACAGTCGAGAATGGGAGCGTCACCGTCAAGCCGGGCACGATTACAAAGATTCATGTCACGGCGGAAGATACCATTACAGGAAAAGAATATTATTTTGTACATCAGAAGGCGGACGGTACAATTCCCTACTTCACGGTGACGGATGCTACGAAGAGTGAGGCTAAGAGTCTGCTGAGTGGCTGGTATGCCAGAACATACAGCAACAACCTGAATAAGAAGGTGAAAAAAGACCTGACCGGGGATGTCTGGCCGGTCTTCGAGGTGGCGGCAACAGATGTTCCGGGCGACGGAAAAAATGATCTGGACAACATGGTCGTATCGGATCTGAACGATAAGAATTCGGGGCTGACGGAATGGAAACAGCCTTCCGACTACGCCAAGGCTATCCTCTATCTCTGTATGATCGGGGAGAATCCATGGAACTACACAGATCCCTCGGGCAACAACATTGTGGAGTACCTGCAGTCACATTGGGATGGCCCGTACGCCCAGCCGGTCTGGTCTCTCATGGCTTTAAAGGCTGCCGGAGCGGCGATACCGGAAGGTTGTATTACAACTGTCGTGGGAATGGCACACAGTCCTTCGGTTGATCTGGACATCAGAGGATGGTGTCTGAGCGCAATCAAAGGTTTTGTCTCTCAGGAAAAGCTGGTAGAGACGGTGGAAAGTTTCCGCTCATCTCAACTTACCAGCGGCCAGGAAGCCGGAATGTTCTACAACTACTGGTATCCGCTGGCCAATACCATTTCGCATGGCTGCGTGCTGGAGGGCCTGGCGGGCGCCGGCGTGGACCCGGAGAGCGTTTTCAAGGTGTCGGACACGGCATCTCCGCTGAAATCGCTCTGGCAGTATGTCAATGTGGACGGAACATACAAATATGACTTATCTGGTCAATCACAGAATGCGTACCAGAAGGATCTGATTATCGGTCTGGGCGACACGCTGAACGGAGACAACGTCTGGGACCGCTACGGTCTGACCCTGACAAAATACAACACGCTTCTGACCAATGTTGCCGCGTACCTGAACGGGGAAAGAGCGAAGAGTGCCGATGCGGACAAGCTGGCTGCGCTGAAGACTGCTTATGATGCGGCGAACACGGCTTACAGCGGAGCATCAAGTCCCTACGGTATCGGACAGCAGTATTACGCCCTCTATGAGGCCATGGCTGATCTGGATCCGTCGGTTGTCGGAAAACCGGACGTGCGGATCTGCACCATGGAGCAGTCGGACCAGGTGGACGCGGTTATTTCCAAGCTGGATGCCCTGACGGATCTGGCCAGCGTGACGGACGACCAGGTGAAGGAGGCAAGAGAGGCCTACGATGCTCTGGGCGGCGATGACGCGACACTGAAGCAGAGACTGCAGAGCTATGTGAAGAACGCGTCGAACCTGACAGACGCGGAGAGCTACCGCGATTTCGCCGGCAAGGTTGATGCCATCGGCCAGGTGAGCGCGGACAGTAAGGACGCCATCGCTGCGGCGCAGGAGGCCTACGACAAGATGGATGAGAAGCTGAAGACGAAGGATGCGGTACAGCAGGAGTACAGTGTTCTGCAGGATGCCACGGCAGTCTTCAATGCGTTTTCTGCGATTGCCGCAATTCCGGACATCGATAAGCTGACGGAGAACGACGCAGATACTGTAAAGGCGGCAAGGGAGGCCTATGACCTTCTCACCCGCACGCAGAAGACAAAGATCACCACATCCTCTCATCTGATCCAGGCGGAGGAGCGCGTCAAAGACCTTACGGCCATATCCTCCACTGTGCAGGCCATTGACGACCTGCCGGATGCGGCGGATGTCACATTGGATCGGGCTGAGGCTGTCACCGCGGCACAGAACCAGTACAGCAGCCTCACTGAGGCCCAGCAGGCTCTGGTGGGTACGGACCGGTCTGAGAAGCTGAAGGCCCTGGTGGATGCCATCGCAAAACTGCAGTCTGACGAGCAGCAGGTGGCTGCGGTGACAGATGCCATCAGTGCATTGCCGGAGGCATCGGAACTGACAACCGACAATTACGGACAGTATGAGACGGCCGTGAAGAACGCGGCAGGACTGTACCAGGCGCTGGCGACGGATGCACTCCGCAGCCGTGTGACCAACGCAGATAAGCTGCAGAAGCTGCAGGACCGCATCGCAGAGCTGCGGAGCGAGGACCTGGTGGCCCAGGCGAAGGCCCTGCCGGAAGCATCGGAGATCACCGGGACGAAGGAGGACGGCTCAGATGTTCAGGTTACCTCCCAGACCCTGAAGGAAATCGCCTACGCGCAGAACCTTTACGATGCGATGAATGATGCTGACAGGCAGATTTTCGCCAACGAGTATCCGGAGCTGAATACAAAGCTGCAGGATCTCTTCAAGGCGGCCGGCGTCTACGACGAGTACGTAGCGGATGTGCTGCAGCCGGTTGTGGATGCTATCGGGGCACTGGAGACGCCGCTGACCAGGGCGAACCTGGCGGAAGCCAACGATCTGATCAATAAGTACAATGCCAACGAAGCAGCGAAGACGTACCTGGACAGCATTACCTACAATGAGGGGACCAAGGACGCATTTGTCCTGAAGGATAAGATGGCCGAGGTACAGAAGCAGGCGAAACAGCTGACGCAGGATCTTGCAGATGCAGCAAAGGTGGACGCTGTTCTGGAGACACTGCCTCAGAGTGTCACAGGCAAGGACGAGAGAGACGCAGCCCAGAAATCTCTGGAAGAGGCGGAGGCAATGGTGAACGGCCTGAACGATCAGGCGCGCCAGAACCTGGCCTATGCGGACCGCATCGACATCCTGAAGAACGCTATCAGCGCCTTTGACGCGGATTTCGCGACGGCGCAGGCTCTGCAGGAAAAGATTGAAGCAGCGGTCAGTGCGCTGAACAACAGCCAGACGGCAGACAGCACGGTGGCAGCTCTCAAGACGGCAGAAGAGGCGTACAGTGCGGCGGACAGCACGCCGTCTGTCAAGGCACTTCTGACCAGTGACGCGAAGGAGTTCATGGATTCCAGCGCGGACGCGGAGCAGCAGATTCAGAGTGCGAAGATGAAGGAGCTGCAGAGCAAGGCGGAAAAGAATAGTCTGCCGCAGCTGTCTGACGGCTCGGCTCTGCCCTGGGATGTAGTCCTTACTGTTGAGCCTCTGGCCCAGAGCAGTGACAGTTATTCAACCCTGCAGAAGGCAATGGAGAACAAAGATAAAGACGCGTCAGCGCTGAAGGCCTTTACTCTGTCCGCAAAGCGCATCAGCGCGGACGGCACAGGGGAGAGCTGGACACCGGATACAGCCATATCCTTTACGCTTGATGCAGGACAGGACCTGACAGGAAAGACAGTTTATCTGGCACTGCTGCCGTCCGGCACGCAGAGGACACACGGGCTGATGCGCGCGGCTGCTGTGACTGCCACGGCGGATCCGACATGGATGGATGTCTCCGTGAGCCAGGCACAGGTCAGCTTCCAGACTTCTCAGATGGGCAGCTACATGCTTGGACTGAAGAACACGGCGACAGCAGACGACAGTGACAACGACAATGATGACAACAGTGGAAGCAGGGACGATATCAACGGCCAGGGCAATGGCGGATCGAATAATGCCAATTCCGGCGGAACTCCGACATCCGGCACCCCGACAAAACCGGCTGGGACTTCCGGAACAGGCGCGCAGGCGGCTGCCGGAACCGCCGGCAAGACGCCTTCCGGAACAGCGGCAGGCGGTCAGAGTGCTACGGCAGGCGGTGCCGCAGGTGTACCGAAGACCGGAGATCCGATCCCGCAGGAGAGTGCGGCAGCACTTGCAATGATCCTGCTTGGCGGCGCGGTTCTTGTCCTTGCAGGAAAGAAAAGAAAAGAGTTGCAGCAATAATCATATAGGAGGATGGATTCGATGAAAAAGAGAATCACAATCGGAAAGAAGCTGTTTAACATGCTGCTTGCCGTCCTCCTCACACTGGGACTTCTGGCAGGGGTCTCCCCTGCGCCGGTTATGGCGCAGGAGGCCGCTGCCTTCTCCTATGTTGTGCTCTCGGTGGAGAAATTCGCCATCGGGCGCGGATGGATAACTGAGCCGGACATTGTTCCGGTAAGGGAAGGAGAAACGGTAGAGCAGGTACTGAAGGACTACCTGCCGGCAAAAGGGTATCCGCTGGTACTTACGGAAAACACTTCTTATGGAGCATATCTTTCCGGGATTAAAAACGCGGACCGGGACGGCAGGCTGGTCCTGCCGGAAAGCACCAGGAAGATGGCGGCCAGCGACGGCCGAACCATCCCCTCGACGCTGAAGAATAATTACGCGCCGGATCTGATGGAATTTTCCTACGGCGACGATGATGCCGGGACAAATACATCCGGATGGATCTATTCGGTGAACGACGTAACTCCGGGATACGGAATCGGCTACTACAAGGTGAAATCCGGAGATGTCATCAGGCTGCAGTTCACGCTTTACGGCACCGGCGAAGACATTTCCGGTGAGAAATACACCGGGGACGGTACAAAGACGCTTGACTACGCCCGTGCGGACAAGTCAGCCCTTCTGACAAGGCTTGCCTGCATCAATCAGAATAAATCCTCGTGGCTGGACACTGCAGAAAAGTGGAGTGCCTACACGACCGCCTGCGCCGTCGCCCAGCAGCTGGACGCGTCTCAGTCTTCCGTAGATGCGGCGTTAAAGACCCTGCCGGACCGTGCCACCGTCTGGCCGGAGCTGGTGACGCTGTCCTCCACGGATCTCACACTCTATGTGAACGGGGACCAGGAGCAGCTGACTGCCACGGTGAGCCCGGAGAACGCGGATTTTTCCGCCATCACCTGGGCCAGCGGGAACAGCAGCATCGCCTCTGTCGATCAGAAGGGAAATGTAACCCCCCATGCGACCGGCGATGTGCAGATCACGGCTACGACTCAGAGCGGCATCTCCGGGGTGTGCACGGTCCATGTGGTGGACCGTCCCTATCAGAGTATTACAATGAGCACGGATTCCCTGTATCTGGAGGCGGACCGGACGGCGCAGCTCTCAGTGACGGGATCTCCCTCCAACGCGACGGAGAAACTCGTCCTTACCTGGAGCAGTGACAACGAGTCTGTGGCAAAGGTGGACCAGAACGGACTGGTTACATCTCTCGCCCAGGGGGAGGCAAAAATCACGGCAGTGCAGCAGGGGTCCGGTATTCAGGCCGTCTGTACGGTAACGGTGGGAGACGCAAAAGCGGTCGCACAAAAGGTTCAGGCGCAGATCGGGGCTCTTCCCAAGGCGGGCAATCTGACGATCTATGACGCGGACGCGGTGCACGCCGCTCAGGCAGCCTGGGACAGCTTAAGCGACACGGCACGCGGCTACCTGACAAACGCGGACGCTCTGAAGAGAAGGCTGGACCGCTGCACGGAGCAGATGGAGCAGCTGGAGAAGACCTACGCGGGAGTTATGGCGGTGGAGGCGCAGATCACAGCTCTTCCGTCCCTCTCAAATCTTAAGCTGTCGGAGCGGACGGCGGTGTATGCCGCCCAGAAGGCCTATGACGCCCTCTCTGCATCGGAGAAGGGCCTTATGGACGAAAGTCTTCTGAAGAAGCTGAACCAGGCCTCCGGAAGAATCGCGGAGCTGGAAAAGGGACTGGAGCAGGCGCAGCAGGCGATGACTGCCGTGGACCCGGCCGGAGATCTCTCCGAGGCATCAGCGGTCGCGGCAGCGGCGGAGGCGTATCAGAATCTCGATGACGAACAGAAGGCACAGCTGGACAGTGCCCTGATGGACCGGCTGAACAGTGCTCTTTCTGCCATGTCCTCTCAGGTGTCGGCGGCGATTAACGCACTGGACACAAATGCGGCCTTTGACCTTCAGGCACAGACCGTGAAGAATTACCTGGCCGCGGAGAACGCGCTGAATGTGTGTGGGGATCTCCTCAAAGCAGATGACGCCGCCATGGCAAAACGGTCTGCCACGCAGGCCTATATCGCGGCGGGAACGGCCTCCTCAGGCGGTGTAACACAGGCGGATGGTGACTGGTACCTGCAGCTGCAGGCATCTGCGCTTTCTTCGCTGACGGATGTCACTACGAAGATTCAGGCCAGGGACAGCACGGCGGATGAAGCGGCTGCGGCATGGAAGATTTCCTGGAAGGATCTGCGGGACGGGACGGAGGCGGAGCCGGACAAGCCGGTGACACTCACCTTTGCGTACAGCGGGATCTCACAGCTTTCGAGTCCGTCTCTGTATCTGGTGCAGGACGCATCCTCGGGCAGGAGCAGTGCAAAGAAGCTGAAGGCCTCGTTTGACACGTCCGCGGAGACAGTTACCGTGCAGACGGAAGATGCGGGAACCTATGTCATTGCAGGGCATGGAGTAAAGCTGACCGGCCTGACATTGCAGACCACGGCTTCTGTTCTGCCCGGAGAGACGGTGCAGCTGACGCCCGGCTTGGTACCGACGGAGACAACGGAGCAGCCGTCTTTCGAGTGGACCAGCTCCTCCGAAAAGGTGGCGACCGTGAGCAGCAGCGGTTTGGTGACCGGAGTGAAGAAGGGAACCGCCACCATTACCGTCCGCGTGAAGGGAAGAAGCTCGATCTACGCATCCTGCAAGGTCACAGTGCGCAAAGGTGCGGATAAACTCTCCAAATCCGTAAGCAATGTACTGAAGGAGACAAGCGCCTATGTGCAGTCGGTGGACACGAATCCTACAGTCGGGAGCGAGTGGTATGTACTGGCGTCCGCTCGATATGGCAAAAACTCAGGCGACAGCTACTTCTCTACTTATTATAATCATCTGGCCAACTATCTCCAGGAAAAGAACGGGGTTCTCTCGGACACGAAGATGTCAGAGTACTCCAAGACAATTCTGGTCCTGACGGCCATGGGCAAGGACGCGCGGAATGTGGCCGGTTACAACCTGTTTCATTACCTGGCGGATTTTGACAAGGTCAAGAGCCAGGGCTTGAACGGACCGATCTGGGCGCTCATTGCGCTGAAGTCCAATCCGGCCTACAGCATTCCGCAGGTGAGCGGCGTGAGCACGCAGACCACAGAGGATACTCTGGTGCAGTATCTGCTGAACCGCCAGCTTTCAGACGGCGGCTGGGCACTCTCGGGGACTTCGGCGGACACGGACATCACGGCTATGACGCTGCAGGCCCTGGCCCCATACTATAAACAGACGGGCCGCGAGAAGGTGACGGCGGCCATAGACAAGGCGCTGACGAGGCTGGGCAAAATGCAGCTCTCGGACGGCGGCTATGGCACCATGGGTGTGGAGACCTCCGAGTCCACCGCACAGGTGATTACCGCTCTTACGGCACTCGGCATAGACCCGAAGACGGATACGCGCTTTATCAAGGGCGGAAACTGGACCGTGGAGAACATGATCTCCTATCACATTGATAACAGCGGGTTCATGCATGTCAAGGCAGGAGCTGCCAACAACGGCGGAGCGGCGGCAGGCGCGGTAGATGGTCTGGCCACCGGTCAGGGCTTCTATTCTCTTGTAGCTTACCAGAGACTGCTGGACGGAAAGACCTCTCTGTATGACATGTCGGACGTCACCCTCAGCGCAGGCGCAAAGGGAGACGGAAAGGGCACGGGCCTGGACGGGAACAAGACCAGTACCGGCGGAAGCGGCATATCCAGCGGAAAGACTGCGGGGACTGCATCCGGTTCCGGAAGCTCCGGCAGTGGGTCTGGCGGCGGATCTGGTTCTGCAGCCCGCACCTACAGCGGAGGAGCGGCAGCATCAGGGGCAGCCGGGAAGACAGCGGCTTCCGGGACGGCCGGCAAGACTGCCTCCGGAGCTGCGGGTAAGACGGCCACCTCGCCAGCAGGAAGCAAGGCGGACCAGGCGGTCAGCTCTGACAGTTCGGGAAACGGCTGGCATTTTACCGGCAAGGACATGGACATCAGCGGGGACGAAGACCCGGCAGCAGCGGAGCTGGATGCCGGCAGTACCTCGCAGGACGCAGGAGATACGGCCGGCACCTACGGAAACAGCGCCGGACAGACTTCACATGCCGGTGCTTTCATGCCCTTCATCATCTGCATTCTGGCAGGTGTGGCGGCGATTCTGGTGTGCCTGTATCTGTATTACCGGAAGAAACGAAAACAGTAAATGGATCTGCGCGGCCCTCTTTCTGGGGAGCCGCGCAGATTTCAAATCTGAAGCAAGGAGGCTTGTAAAATGCGCAGGAGAAAGAAAAAAGGCCTGGCCGGATTTCTCGCACTGCTTCTGGCAGTGATCTGCCTGACAGGATGCGGCGGGGTCAGCAGCGGTGAAGTGACGCAGATGAATCAGAAGGCCCAGGAGCTGACAGGGGCGGAGTCCGTCTCCACCTCCTCCGGCAGTGCCCTGACCCTGGGAAAGGAGACGGAGCTTCCCTCCAGCGGCGTGGTGACCCAGAAGCAGATGGAAGCCATCGCTGGGAAGCAGGGGGAATACAGCTTCTACGCGACAGACAAGGATACGGGGATTCTCTACACGTGGATCTATGATGGAACAAAAATTCAGAACCCTGTGGAGCAAAATCTGAAGGTAACTTTTCCGCAGGACAAAACTGAGGAGGTAAAGAAGGCGGCCGACAACGCTACAGTTGGGCTTGGGATCTCCCTGCCGAAGACGAATCTGGCTGCTCCGGCAAAGCTCCGCCTGACACTCACGGAGAAGTGGGACGCGGATACGGTCATTCTTGTCGGCATGTCCGGTAACACTCCGGAGAAGGTAACGGACGTCACGATCGGGGAGGACAAGAAGGATGGAAAGTCTGTCACGACGCTGGAGTTCCAGGTGCGGAAGACGGGAGATGTCTTCTACCTGGTAGGCGGAAAGTCCTCCAGCACGGTCAGCAGTTCCTCCTCCACAGCGCCATCGGAATCAGGATCGTCTGCCGCCGGGGCGGCAGGAGCAGGCAGTGCGGCGGCAGGAACCGGCGCGGCAGGAAATACCGGGACATCAGGAAATAACGGAAACAGCGGTTCTGCGGGCAGCGCGGGGTCCGGAGAAAGTCAGGAAGCTGCCTCCGCGGATAACGGGTCGGAAAGCGCCGGCGGGGGAGAAAGCAGCGGATCCGCCCACACCTGCACCATCTCCATAGACTGCAAGACGATTCTGGACAACATGGACAGCCTGAAGAGCACGAAGGCCTCATTTGTGCCGGCAGACGGGTACATCCTGTATGCCTCTACAGTGGAGTACACCCCGGGCGAGACGGTTTACGATCTGCTATACCGGATCTGCCGGGACAATGGCATCCAGATGGAGGCAGACTACACGCCGGTATACAGCTCCTACTACGTGCGCGGCATCAATCAGCTCTATGAATTTGACTGTGGGGAGCTCTCCGGGTGGATGTACAGTGTAAACGGCTGGTTCCCGAACTACGGTTGCTCGAAATACACCATCAGCGACGGTGACGTCATCGAGTGGCGCTACACCTGCGACCTTGGCAGAGATGTGGGAGACCAGTACTACGAACAGTGACAGAGGATGACAGGGAATGAACGATTCGGGACATAAAGAAAAAACAAAACGTGCGGACGCTTTCTCGTCCTGCCATCCAGCTGTCAATTTCGGCTATTTTCTGGTGGTGCTTCTGACCACAGTCTTTATGACACACCCGGTGCTCCTGGGTATTTCCTTTGCGGGGGCGCTCTGCTATGCAGGGAGACTCCGCGGCTGGAGGCCGGTGCTTAAGTTCAATATTCTCTATTCTATTCCGGCCATGATTCTGGTCGCACTGATCAATCCCCTGTTCAACCACTACGGGGTCACCTTTCTGTTTTATCTGAAGACGGGGCCGGTGACGGTGGAGGCGATTGTCTACGGCGTGGTGCTCTCCTCTATGCTGTTCATCTCTATTCTGTGGTTTTCCTGCGTGAACGTCGTCATGACAACGGACAAGTTTGTCTATCTCTTCGGCCGTGTCATTCCAGCCCTCTCGCTGATTCTATCCATGGTGTTCCGCTTTGTCCCCCGTTTTAACGCGCAGGCAAAGGTCATCCGGAACGGGCAGAAGGCCGTAGGCAGGGACATCAGCAACGGGGGACTGATCAGGCGCATCCGCCACTCGGTGACTATCCTCTCGGTGCTCATCACCTGGGCGCTGGAGAACGCCATCGATACCTCGGACTCCATGCGCTCCCGCGGCTACGGCCTGCACGGGAGGACGGCCTTTTCCATCTTCCGTTTTGACGCCAGGGACGGCATTGTCTGCGGTGTGCTGGGAGCCTCCTTGGCCGTGTTTATTTTTGGCGCCGTCAACGGCGTCACGGCGGCCATGTACAACCCGTACATCAGAATTGGAGGCTGGCCGCTTACCCCGCTTGGAATCCTTACGTACCTGGCCTGGGCGGTGATCTGCTTTTTTCCGTCTGTCCTCGGCGCGGCGGAGGACGCGCGTTTTGCTGCCCTCACCAGACGGGCGCGGCAGGAGAGACATCTTCCATGGTATCTGCAGGAAGTGCACCATCCCTGGGAGAACGCCTGAAGAAGGAAAATGTGTAAGAATATGAACAGTGCCATGTGAAATGTGCCATGTGAAGCGCGACGGGCGCTATATTAATAGGGGGAGTTGTATTGCATATTTTAGAAGTGGAATCGTTCAGCTTTCAGTATCCGGAGACGAAAGAGCCCGCCCTGCTGGAGCTGAATCTTGCAGTGGAGGAGGGCAGCTTTGTCGTGCTGTGCGGCAAGAGCGGGTGCGGCAAAAGCACACTGCTGCGGCAGTGCAAGAGCGTGCTTGCTCCGCATGGACAGAAGAGCGGTGTGATCCGCTACTGCGGCAGGCCCCTGGACGAGGTACCGCAGCGCGTGCAGAGCGAGGAGATCGGCTACGTTCTGCAGAACCCGGATAATCAGATCGTGACGGACAAGGTCTGGCATGAGCTGGCCTTCGGGCTGGAGAGCCTGGGCTGTGACACGCCGACCATCCGTCTGCGGGTGGCGGAGATGGCCTCTTATTTCGGGATTCAGGACTGGTTCATGAGGAATGTGTCGGAGCTCTCAGGCGGGCAGAAGCAGCTGCTGAATCTGGCCTCTGTGATGGCCATGCACCCGCGCCTACTGATTCTGGATGAGCCAACCAGCCAGCTGGACCCGATTGCCGCCTCCGATTTTCTGGAGACGGTGCGGAAGATTAACCGGGACGTGGGGACAACCATTCTGCTCACAGAGCACCGCCTGGAGGACGTCATTCCGTGGGCAGACCGCCTGTTTGTCATGGACAGCGGAAGGATGATTGCCGACGGAAGTCCCGCGGAGATCGGACAGCGCCTGCACGACATGGGACACGATATGTTTCTCTCCATGCCGACACCTATGCAGATTTATGCCGGCGTCATGACAGGGGCGGATCCTGATTTTCCGGTGGCAGAGAGGAAGACCACAGGAGAAAAAATTTCTGAAGCTGAGAATGCCGGGGCGGATATTGCCGATAAGCTTCGTTCTCTTCCCTGCCCGCTGACGGTCAGCGAGGGGAGAAGGTGGATGCAGGAGGTGCTCGGCGCGAGAGAATCCCAGGAATTTTCCGCAGACAATGAGAAGGAGAATCAGAACCATGCATTTTCTCATGCTGTCACTGCAGCCGGGCATTCTGATGGCGGAGATACAAGAGATATCCCGGCCATCCGGCTGCGGGATGTCTGGTTCCGCTACGACCGCGATCTTCCGGATGTAGTGAAGGGACTCTCCATGGATGTGCAAAAGGGAGAGATCTTTGCTATTGTCGGCGGAAACGGGACGGGCAAGAGCACGACCATGAGTCTGATTGCGCACATTCGCTATCCGTATCGGGGAAAGATATGGCTCAACGGACGTGACATCAACAAGTACACCGACGATGAGCTGTACCACGGCTTTTTAGGCGTGATGCCGCAGAACCCGCAGAGTCTCTTTGTCAGGAAAACCGTGCGGGAGGATCTGTATGAAATGATCGACGGAAAGCGGCAGAAGAAGTCCTCCGCTTATCCGATCGATATGCCGAAGAAGGAGGCAGTGGACGGCATCGTCTCTCTGACCATGCTGGAGGATCTGCTGGACCGGCATCCCTACGATCTCTCCGGAGGAGAGCAGCAGCGGCTGGCACTGGCAAAGGTGCTTCTTCTGAGGCCGAGAATTCTGCTGATGGATGAGCCCACAAAGGGCATTGATAATTATTTCAAGCGGGATCTGGGCCAGATTCTGCAGCGTCTGACGGCCCACGGCGTGACTGTGCTGATGATCTCCCATGACGTGGAGTTCTGTGCGCAGTATGCGGACCGGGTGGGATTGTTCTTTCAGGGCAGCCTGGTAACCACCAACACGACCCGGGCTTTTTTTGCGGGGAACAGCTTCTATACCACAGCTGCGAACCGGATGGCCCGCAGTTACTTCCCGGATGCCGTCACGGCCCAGGAGGTCATCACAGCCATGAACCGGACCCTGGTGGCAGCAGAAGAGCCGGGAGGAAAGGCTGCATCGGTGACGAAGGAGGACGGGGAACATGCTGGAGCAAGATAAGCTTGACCGCTTTCTGGATGTGTTTCTGGAGAACAAAAATCCGGACCAGCCGATAGACACAGATTTTCGTGAGAATGACGAAATAGAGAGGCCGGGAAAAGATGCCCTGTTTGCAGAGGCCCGGCAGGTTCTGGCCCAGCCGGTGAACAAGGGAAAGCTGACGAAGCGGACGATCGTCTCGGTCTTCATTATTCTGCTGCTGATTCCGTTCACGATCTGGGTCGGCATCAATATTTTCAATGACAGAAAGTATCTGGTGATCAGCTTGGTGATTCTGATCTTCTCCATGCTTCCGTTTTTCATGGTGTTCGAGGGAAGAAAGCCTCAGGCGAGGGAGATTCTGATCATCGCGGTGATGACGGCTCTGGCCGTCGCCTCCCGTGCGATACTGTTTGCGTTTCCCAGCTTCAAGCCGGTGGAGACTTTTGCTATTCTTACAGGGGTGTGCTTCGGTGCGGAGTCAGGCTTTCTGGTCGGGTCGCTGACCATGCTTTCCTCCAACATGCTATTCGGGCAGGGACCGTGGACGCCCTGGCAGATGTTCTCCGCCGGTGTGATTGGCTTCCTGGCAGGTATCTTATATCAGAAAGGATGGCTGAAGGCCAGCCGCTGGTCTTTGTGTGTCTACGGCTTTCTGACCACCGTGTTCATCTATGGCGGGATTATGAATCCGGCAGCTCTGGTGATGAGCTCCTACGAGATCAATTGGAAGAATCTGCTGGCCATTTACATATCCGGTGTGCCGGTGGACCTGGTGCACGCGCTGGCAAATGTGCTGTGCCTGTGGTTTATCAGCCAGCCGATGCTGGAGAAGCTGGAGAGGATCAAGGTAAAATACGGTTTGATCCAATAGAACAGAATCTTTGGCGGAATCGCCGGGGAGCCGGAAGAGACTGACTAATTTTATTTGGAAAGAGGTGCGGAATTTTGCACAAGTTTTTGGAAAAAATAAAACAGCTGCCAAAGAGCCTTACAACGAGGCAGAAGAACTGGATTCTGCGGGCGGTAATGATTGCAGCAGCCGCGCTGATTGTATTCGGCGTGGTGCGGATTGTTCTGCTGCAGAAGCAGTACGCGGACGCTGATAAGGAGTATGATAAGGTCCGGGAACTGGCTGGTGTGACGGATTCCACGGATGATGACACTGCTGGCGGGTCCGTTGGAGCTGGGTCATCCTCCTCGGAGTCCGGTTCTGCCCTTTTGGACGGCAGTCTGCCTGCCGTTGCCCTGGATAAGCTGCAGAAGGAAAACCCGGATACTGTCGGATGGCTGTACGCACCGGCTTTCGGGATCAATTATCCCATCATGCAGGACGAGGACAACACCTATTATATCAAACATACTTTTTCCGGCAGCGCCAATGCCAGTGGGAGCATCTTTCTGGACGCAGAGGCGAAATCAGATTTTTCCGACAAGAATACCTACATCTTCGGACACAACATGCGGAACGGCTCTATGTTTGGCAGCCTGAAAAAAATTCAGGAGAAAGGAACAGTCTCGAAAAATCCATATTTCTGGATTTATACCAATGACGGATGGTCCATGTACCAGATCTTCTCCTACCACGAGGCAAACGCGGACCGGAAGGATATGGCCTTCCAGACCAGCTTCGAGAACGATCAGGCCTATCAGCAGTTCCTGACCTATCTGCTTGCGCAGTCGGAAGAAGACCTGCACGTCTCCCTGGACGTCAGCGACAAAATCGTCTCCCTCTCAACCTGCACCGGAGACTCCGCCGTCCGCCTTGTCGTACACGGCAAATTTATAAAAAAAATTTAAAGGGAGGTCAGGCAACAGTGAGGCATCGACAGACGAATATAAGCAGCATATATTCTTTTTCCACTCCCCGGAAGACACTCTGTACGTCTCCGCTGAACGGCGGAATCCGGGAGAACATCACTACACTGATGAACATCAACTGTCAGGGGAACGGATCCTATGAGATCGTCATGAAGGAAGACGACTACAAAAAGGAGCTCGCCCGTCAGGTCCGGGAGGAAGGGGAAGACCCGGAGAGGACGGTGGCTCTGAGCACGGCGGCGTGGCTGGAGCTTTCTGCGGAGGCGGAGGAGACCTGCAGGGACCTCACCGTCCGCGCCATTGTCTCAGGCGGTATCGAGCACAATGCCGTGAGCCCCGGCGATCCCACCTGGTATATGGAAAAAAACGGCAAGTACACCCCGGTTTCCGGTCCGGAGAAAAACCCGCAGAAAAAAATCGGCGGCACAGCTGTGGAAGAAAAAAAGCAGGAGAGGGACACAGAAGGGGTCCAGGAAGACAAGAAGCACCGGGAATATAGCTGCGAAGAAAAGGACGGGAGAGATCCGGGTTTTGTCGGAACGATAAACATCTTTCTTCTTGTGAATCAGCGCATGACGGATGCTGCCATGCTGCGTGCCCTGGTCCTCTGTTCTGAGGCGAAAGCGGCGGCCGTCCAGGAACTCCTTCTGGGATCCTGCTACTCCCATGAGATAGCCACGGGATCCGGGACAGACGGTACGATTATCGCGGCCCCGATGGAATCGCCTTACGTCCTTACCTCTGCATCCGGCCATGTAAAGCTGGGAGAGATGATCGGGACAGTGGTAAAAAAAGCAGTCAGGGATGCTCTGGTGAAGCAGTCTGCCGCGGGTCCTGCCAGACAGTTTCAGATTCTCCAGCGCATCAGGCGTTTTGGACTTAACATGGGGAGCTTCTGGGACTTCTATGATCACAACAAGGAACTGTTTCAGCGGGCGGGCATCCGCTTTACTGGCGCTGCGGATCTGACAACAAGACTGCAGGCAGTTAACCAGTCCTCTACAGGAGTTATTGTCACATCCCTATATGTTCACCTGATGGATCAGTATCGCTGGGGGCTTATCATGTACCCGGAAGTTATCCGGGAGGGAAAACGATTACTTTTGCAGAATCTGTACTGTGGCAGCGGGACATTTCTCTGCGATCAGTATCCAGAGGAAGTATTACATCCAAAAGAAGAAGAAAAATTCAGCCATTTGACACAGTACCTGTACTATATCATACTGTATATCTGGAAATTGTCATAAAAAAGCCGGGCCTGTGGCAGTCTGCTCGCCGCGCGGAATTATGCCTTGTGATCCGGGAGCTCATCGCTATCAAATAGAATTTCCATTACAATCTACTGGAATTTCGCTCTGTTTCAATGTAATATTGAGGAAGTTGTGCAGCATGGATTCATCTGCAGTAAAGATTTTTTTAACGATACTCATAGATATATGGTTAAATCTGTCACGTGTGTGATTCTCAATAAATTCGAATTGATAATTGAGCGGGACGTTCATAGTGATTGGAGGAATGATGAAAAGAGGTTTTTTAATCGATCTGGAAAATGTCCAGAGTGCCGGTCTTGACGGTGTAGATCAGCTGACGGATGAGGATACTGTCATTGTTTTTTACAGCAACAAGGCGGATAATCTGAAAATTGATATGGTGAAGACCATTCAGGAGAGCAGTGCAAATGTTGTATATCTGAAGGTGTTTAATGGAACACCGAATGCATTGGATTTTCAGCTGCTTACCTACCTTTATTATTATTATAATCCGGAAGATGAAGATGCACAGTACTGGATCATCAGCCGGGATACCGGTTATGATGCGTCCATTACGATGAGCCGGAAGCTTGGCGCGAATAATATCCGGCGTGCACCGGCAATCAAGAATGCGGTGCATTACAAGCTGAAGTCAGATAAAATTGCTTCGATTCGGAGGGAGAGAAAGCTGGCAGAGCTGCGTGAGGAGACGGCTGAAAATATGGATGAGTCTGATGATACCGCAGCAGGTGAAGTGCTGGAAAATGATGAGGTATTTGACGGTTCTGCACCGCACGCAATGGAGGAAGGCTCTGACGAGTCTGCTGTAAACGAAGCAGAGGGGGCAGAAGCAGAGCACGCTGCTGCAGAAGCGGATCATGCAAAGGAATCGGAAGAGCTCAGAGAGTTTGAGGATACGGAAGAAGATGCCGGCATGGCGACAAAAGATGCACCTGAGTCAGATGAAATATTTGATGGTGCACTGGAGAATGAGATCGCAGAAGATCCTGATCATACCGCAGAGGGTGAAGAGCTGCGGGATGGAGAAAATCCGGGTGCTGTCGCAGAGCGCGAAGCTTTGGAAACCGAGGCAGAGACAGATGCGTCACAGGACAGCGATGCAGGAGCACCGATAGAACCGGAAGAAGCAGCTGATGCAGAAGTACCGATAGAGCCGAATGAAGCAGCTGATACAGAAGCGGCTGCCGCAGATGAAACATCGGGTGATGAAGTATCCGAAGATGAGGTGCCGGCAGATGCTGACAGCCATGAGCACGAGAGATCCGGAAGGCGCAGACGTCCGAGGAGAAGGTCGAGAAGAAAAACACCGAGAGCGGCAGAGACAGAGGAAGCAGAGACCGGTCAGGAAAGGCCTGAAGAACCCGAGCAGACGGGAGAATCTGTGCAGGGGACGGAACCTGTTCAGATCACAGAATCAGCACAGGCCACAGAACCGGCACAGGCAGAAGAGCATGAGGCAGCTTATACGGAGCCGGTGCAGAAAAGAGGGAAAAACAGACCTGATGCAGGCAAGGACAGAACCGGCACAGGTTCAGCAGCAAGAAGGGAAATTCCTGCAGATCTGCGGGCTTTCCTTGCGCAGAATGTTGAGGTGCCCTTTGATGACAGGACGTTGTCTGTCATCGTTCTTGGACTTGAGCAGTGTGAGAGACGAGGAGAGTTCTATCAGTTTTTCCGCAGACATCTGGGCGGAAAGCATGGCGCAGAGGTCTACCGGAATGTGAAAAACCATCTGGGTGAGATGCGGGAGCTGCTTCAATAAATTGGATCCTGTCAGCTTCGAGACTGACCCACAGAAAACTCTTCTGCTTTCAGAAAGAATTCAGAAAGAAATCTGATCCCGGAAGGTATTGGATGGATCAGCTGGTCTGGGATAATCTTCTCTGGTCTGGCTATGGAGTTTTATAGATGGATAACGTACAAATGGACACACAGAATAATTTCCTGTCAGATCGCGTGATCCGGCAGGGAGATCCTGCTGTTCCTGTCCTGCTTTCTGTGATTCAGGACTGGATGCATGGTCGCAGGCAGGGGCTGATCGGCATTGATGGTATGTGCGGAAGCGGGAAAACCACGCTTGCAGAACAGCTTGGAAGCCGACTGGGGATTCCTGTATTTCATACGGATGATTATTATCTGCCTTTTGACAGAAGGAAGTCGGATTGGAAGGAAATCTGCGCAGGAAATATGGATCTCCAGCGGCTTGCATCAGAGGTGCTCTGTCCGGTTTCAAAGGGACTGCCTGTAAATACGGCCCGATATAACTGCCGGGAGGACCGCATGGGCCCCTATAAAGAGCAGCAGTGTGCTTTTGCGTTTGTAGAAGGCAGCTATAGTCTGCATTCGGACATTGCTTTCTGGTATGATCTGACGATATTTCTGACTGTCTCTGATGATGTGCAGGCAGAGCGCCTGCGGATAAGAGAAAAGGATAACTTTGTGAATTTTCAGACCACCTGGATACCGATGGAGAACCGGTATTTTCAGTCAATGCATCCGGAACAGAAGGCGGACATCCGGCTAGCGGTCGATGCGCAGGAAAGAATTTTGCACTGGAAAGGTTTTTAAACGGATATGCAAGGGAAAAAACAGGATAGTGGAATGGAACACGAGAAAAAACAGGAAATGAGACATGAGCAGGTCAGGAAAATGGTACAGGCAGCTGTTTTTCTTGCACTGGGTCAGCTGCTGCCCTTTGTGACCGGGCAGGTGCCGCAGATCGGAAGTATGCTTCTGCCTATGCATATCCCGGTTATTTTGTGCGGTATGATCTGCGGGGGAGGTTATGGTCTGCTTGTTGGGATCATCTGTCCTCTGCTTCGTTCGGTGCTCTTTGGCATGCCAGCACTTTTTCCGACTGCGGTGGCGATGGCGTTTGAACTGGGAACCTATGGATTTGTATCAGGCTTTTTGTACAGCCGTTCCAGATGGCAGTGTATTGCTGCCGTAGAAAAGTGCCTGATTGCCGCCATGGCGGCGGGCCGCGTGGTCTGGGGAATCGCCATGACAGTACTGATGGCAGCTGCAGGTGGCGTCTTTACGTTCCAGCTGTTTCTTGCGGGCGCCTTCCTCAATGCGATTCCTGGCATCATCCTGCAGCTGATCTTTATACCGGCCTTTATGCTGGCATTGCATAAGGCCGGCCTGGTTCCCTTCCATCACAGGAATAAGAATCTGAATAATCTGGAAAGGGAGACTGCTTCCCATCCGCATTCATATTGAAAATTTTGACTGGAAGGTTACTTCTCATCCGAATTGGTATCGAAATCCTTGCCCGGGATCTGATATCTGTCCGGACTTGTAGCGACACCGCCATTTTTCTGGGCGGTTACATACAGGGTATCATCGCCGTCCTTCAGCGTCAGATAGCAGACATCCTCACCCTGGAAACGATCGGTGATGTCGAATTTCTGTCCTTTGTAGTACAGATAAGTTTTACCATTCTCTGTTTCTGTGGTAACCTCATTGGCGATGTAGTCCGCGATTTCATCTGCGGAGAGTGTGCGCTCACTGCCGTCAGCATTGATGGCTACGCCTCCGCCGGAGGAAATAACATTGCCGTCTGTATCGCTGATGTTGTATGTTCCGTCGGATTCATTGATATCCAGAACCGCATTGGTCATTTCACCATGTGTCCATACCTGGATTTTTCTCTGAATGCCACCGAGATCTGCGGCATATACCGCTGAACTTCCTGCGATAATAGCTGCTGCTGTGCAGATTGCTGTTAATGCCGGTCTGAAATTTCTTCTCATATTGCTCGCCTCCTCCTGATGAAGATCTACCCGAAATTGCCGGGATGTGTGCAGGGCTGAAAATGCTTTTTTGTAATTTTCGCTGTTCGACATGGCTGTTCCCTCCTGAATCTTCAAGGCTTTCATTTATCTTTCTGTGGCCATCTGTCCATGAGAGGGAGATGGCTCCGGTTCTTCTTCCCAGTCATCCTTCAATATTTCCTTAAGCTTTCTCCGTCCCCGCATCAGTCTGTTGCGCACTGCGCTTTCCGAGATGTAGAGAATTCTGCTGATTTCGGCAACAGAGTAGTCCTCGTAGTAATAGAGATGGATGACGATCCGGTAACCGGCGGGCAGTGAGAGTACTGCTTCTACCAGTGTCTGATCCTTTGGCTCCTCGAAGGGGATGCTGTCCATGTACTCCTCCCAGGAAACCTTGTTCCGATGCCAGAAGGCAGTCACCATATTCTTGGACTGATTGACTGCAGTCCGGAGAAGCCAGGCTTTGATGTGCTCTTCACTCTCAAATTCACGGTCAGACTTCAGATATTGCACAAAGGTATTCTGAACTACATCTTCTGCATCCTGAGGATTCCGGCATACACTCATCGCTGCCCGGAAAATATTCTCCTGATATTTTTGTACAAGATATTCTGGATTCAGTCGCACGTTCTTATCATTCCTTTCTTGAAGGATCCTTCAACTATGATACAAATCACAGAGACTTTTTATCGCAGTTTAAGAAAATTTTTTTAAAATAAACCAGGCACACAAACAACATTGCGTCCGTGTGTCTGGTTTTTATAGATATAGCGTTTTGGTCTCAGTGTTCATCATATATGTTTATTACGGAGCGAGTTAAACTGTCGTAGTAAATCCATTAGCTTTGCTGCAGATTGTCTGATGCCTTCAGGCTGTGCAGGAACCTGACATACAGAATAACTGCCAGTGCAGTGGAGATTACCTCCGCGACCGGCGTTGCAAGCACGACGCCGAAAGCCCCAAGAAAGCTGCCGAAGATAAACATGCCGGGCACATCGAGAAATCCCTTCCGCAGTGTTGAAAGGAGGAAAGACTGAACCTTTCTTCCTGTTGCCTGAAATAAGGTGTTGTAGAGATAGCAGATTGCCGCCAGCGGTGCTGCGAAGGCGATGGTCTTAAGGAAGGTGCTTCCATATGAGACGGAGAGATCCTCATCAATAAAGAATCTGCACATAGGTGATGCAAAAATACGGAACAGGACAGTACAGATGCATCCGAAAATTACTGCGATGATGCCGGTTTTCCGTATGGTTTCGCGTAGCCGCTTAAAGTTTCGGGCTCCATAGCAGTAGCCGATCAGTGGCAGGATACCCTGGGTCAGGCCCATCGTTGTGTTAAAAGCGATCATATTTATCTTTTTTGACACACCCATGCCGGCGACGGCTTCACTGCCATATGGTTTTACCAGTGCATTCGCAAAAATATTGGAGACCATGGCAAGCGTGGTCTGCAGCGCAGCTGGGAATCCGACGGCCAGAACGTCTCCGGGGATATGATCTTCCAGAGAGATATCCCTTGGATTCATCGTAAAGATCGGATTGTCCCTGTGGCGGAACAGGAAGATGATAAAGTAAATCAGGGATGCGGTATTTGACAGCATCGTCGCGATTGCCGCGCCGGTCACCTCCATTCCGGATGGGAGAATCACAAACATGAACAGCGGATCAAGGGCAATATTCAGCACGCCGCCCAGTGACATCCCGAAGCCGGCCTCCTTTGCCGCTCCGATGGAGCGGATCAGGTGCCCGCACAGGACATTGCCGACGGTTGGAATCGCGCCGATGACCATCGTCCAGAATATGTAGCTGTAGGCATACGGATAGGAATTCTTATCTCCTCCGATGACCGGGATCAGCCAGGGCCGGATAAAAAACATGAGAATTGCATAGAGAACGGCGGAGGCAAGCCCGCCATACAGGCAGAACGCGAATACCTTGCGTGCCCGTTCCGGATTCTTCTCACCGAGGTTCCGGCTGATGACACTGGATCCACCGATGCCGAACAGATTGGCGAGTGCGGCCATGATGACGAAGATCGGCATCGTGACAGACATGCTGGCGACCATGGCGGGATTTCCGGTTCTGCCGACAAACCAGGTATCCGCGTAATTGTAGATGATGTTGATCAGCTGGGTGATAACGGTGGGGATACCCAGGATGGCAATGGCCTTTAGAACGGGAGCTTTCTCAAATACATAGGTGTCTTTTATCGAATCAGACATGAATTTTTCCTCACAGATCAATGTTAAGTAACCCTTACTGTAGCATAAAGAAAGATGGGAATCAAATGAGAACAGATGAGAATCCGGCAAATGAAGCTGAAATCCGGCCGGAAAATTCAAAGATTCAACTTGGAAAATTCAAAGATTGTGATTTGAGAATTGGTCCAAAACAAGGTGGACAGAAAGAATCTTCTCAGAATGTTCACAATTAGAACAAAATCAAATCACATTTGGCTGTTAGTATACGAAGCATAGAAACAAAAACAACATTGTTTCTTTTTCATATTCTCCTTCCTTTATAAACAAGAGCGAAGCCCGTGTGCGAGAGTGGCTTCGCTCTTGTTTTGTCTGTGGATCGGGTGCTTCGAAGTTTTTGCGCAATACACAATGCACATGTGATCTGGCTGCATCTATTTTATTATATAGAAGGTTCTACGGGCGGAAGACCGAAATAGCGCATGATTTCATTGATAAATGTCTTTCCGACCCGGTTCTGCAGATAGCCTTTCTTCTGTATAAATCCTATTTCCATACGGCTGTTTTTTTCCTGGTCGCTTTCCTGGAAAGGAACTGCCGTGTAGTCACTTCCATTCAGTTCTTCACAGATGATGCCGGAGCAGAGGGTGTAGCCATTGAGTCCGATCATAAGGTTGAGCATGGTCGCCCGGTCTGTTGTATGAATGATTCTTGGGTAGTCAAGCTCTGTCAGGATTTCTTCGGCGAGATAGGCGGATGCATCCGGCCCCTGGTCAAAGGTAAGGCAGGGGTAATTTTTCAGCTCCTCGAAGGTGATACTGGCATTGGATGCAAGCGGGTGCTTCTTCCATAAATACACATACGCGGAGGTGTCGATGATGTGCTGGAATTCCAGTCCACCCTCATGCAGCAGCTTTGTAAGGATTTTTCGGTTGAAATCTGAGAGGTAGAGGATGCCGATCTGGCTGCGCATCTCTCTTACATTTTCTATGATCCGCGCTGTCTCTTCCTCCCGGATGGAAAAATCAAAGGACTGGGTTCCGAACTTCTTCACGGTTTCAACGAAGGCTTTGTCGACAAAGGAGTAGTGCTGGGAGGAAACGGAAAATTTCTGCTTCATGGTGCCGGAGCTGGAATATTTGTTGCTGATCCATTCATATTCCTGGTAAAGCTGTCGTGCATCATTCAGAAAATCCTGTCCCTCACTGGTCAGGAAGACACCGCGGCTTGTGCGGATAAAGATGGTGATGCCGACCTCTTTTTCAAGCTCATGGATGGATGCTGTCAGTGTGGGCTGGGAAACAAACAGCTCCTCGGCCGCCTTATTCATCGAACCCTTTTCGGCAACTGTGATTACATATTTAATCTGTTGAAGTGTCATTTCTGTTCCTCTTATCTGCCACCTGCTCAGCGCACACCTGTTTGCTTCGTTATGCGGGCAAGGCGTGTTATTTGGAAGAATATGCTATCAGAAATAATTATAGCATCTTTGATCGTTATGGAACTTATTTAAAATTTATATTTGGATATAGATTGAACTGATAACAGAGAAGACTTCCATGTTTCAGTACAGTCCCTGCAGCGTATCCGTGCCTGAGCATACCGGGCGTGAGACGCGCAGAGATTTTGAGGACCGGATGTTCTTTCTGCTGGCAGGACGAATCGTGACAAGATTCCTCCTGCCCAATCCGCTGAGCATCATCTATACGGTAGTGCGTTCTGTTCCATTCATTCTGAAGGGAATACATACACTGTGCAAGGGCAGGCTGGTGCCCTGGTCGCTTGGCGCAACTGCACTCTGCTGGCTTCTGACCCGCAACATGACAAAAACCCTGTCTATTCTGATGGTGGATTATTCCTGCGCCCTGAAGCTGGCGATGCCGATTTCCGTCATGTCAGCCATGTGTGAATGCAGTGACCGCCATATCAACGTAATTGAAAAAATCTCAGTTATATTTTGAAACAGAAAAGCAGACACACTTTTATGGTGTGTCTGTTTTTTTAGCTATAACTTTTTCTGATTGCTGGCAATCACCTATAAGTAATTCCTTATTTCTTAAACGAATGCTATATTCCCATTATTGAATCGGTTTTGTAGTAGCCGGGGGTAAACAGGATGAAATTCAATACCATGCTCCTTCACGGAGCGTCCGTAAAACAATATCCATATAATGCCACAATACCGCCGATCAGCCAGGTAACTGCCTTCCGGTTTGATTCTGCCGAGGAGCAGGAAAAGGTATTCGCACATAAGGCATCCGGGTATGCCTATACACGGGTCGGGAATCCGACAGTTGCCGCCTTTGAGCAGAGAATTAATGAGCTTGAGGGCGGCAATGCCGCAATTGCCTGTTCTTCCGGAATGTCGGCGATCACCCTCGCGATGCTGAATATGCTCTCCAGTGGGGATGAGGTGATTGCAGGATCCGGGCTGTATGGCGGAACCATAGACCTCTTCAGGGATCTGGAAAACTTCGGCATTCAAGTGAGATATGTCCGTCACGTATCACCCGCAGAGATCGAGCCGCTGATCAGTGACCGGACAAAGCTCATCTATTCCGAGGTGATTGGAAATCCCGGACTGGATGTTCTGGACATCCGGGCGGTGTCCGATCTGGCCCATGCCAGAGAAATTCCGCTTATGGTGGATGCCACAACTGCCACGCCATATCTGGTCCGGCCGTTGAAGCTGGGAGCGGATATCGTCGTGCACTCCAGCTCCAAATACATCAACGGAGGCGGCAATTCCGTCAGCGGTGTGATCGTAGACGGGGCGTCCTTCCGATGGGATTTTGAGAGGTATCGGGCACTTCGTGATTTTTCCAGATATGGACCACTTGCGTATACGATCCGTCTGCGGACAGACACCTGGGAGAATATGGGAAGCTGTCTTTCACCGTTTAATGCCTTTATGAATATCACGGGTCTGGAAACGCTTGGACTTCGGATGGACAGGATCTGTTCTAATGCAGAGAAAATTGCAGCGGCCCTCTCAGAGCTGCCCGGTATCACTGTGAATTATCCGCTGCTCCCGGAAAACCCGTACAGGGAACTTGCCCTGCGGCAGTTTGAAGGAAGGGGAGGAGGCATCCTGACCTTCCGTGCCGGGTCCCGGGAAAAAGCCTTCCGGATTCTGAACCATCTGCAGTATATCGTGAAGGCAAGCAATATCGGGGACATACGGACGCTTGCAATTCATCCGGCATCCACGCTGTACAGAAACAGTGATGAGGAGCGCCGCGTGGCGGCAGGTGTGTATGAGGACACGATCCGGATCAGCACAGGTATAGAAGATGCGGAGGACCTGATCGAGGACCTGACAGATGCGATTGAGGCCGCAGACAATCCGGATTGAAGCTTCGTATGTTCAAAGTGATAAAGATAAAATAAACACAGCAGAAAGGAAGAAACCATGAAGATTACAGTTGGCGGAGAAACAAAGGAAGTTAAGGATGGCATCACAATCAGTGAGCTGATTCAGGAGGAAAACGTCGAGACACCGGAATATGTGTCCGTGTCCGTTAACGAGTCCTTTGCCCAGAAGACGGATTATGACACGACCAGGCTGAAGGACGGAGATGTTGTGGAGTTTCTGTATTTCATGGGAGGTGGACGCTGATGCCGTTTACGGATGAACAGCTGGAGCGGTACTCCAGACATATTATTCTGAAGGAAATTGGAGTCAAGGGACAGAAGAAGCTGATGAACGGTTCGGTTCTGATCATCGGTGCCGGCGGTCTTGGGGCACCGGCGGCGATGTACCTGGCTGCGGCCGGTGTCGGCAGGATCGGCATTGCAGATGCGGATGTGGTAGATCTCTCCAATCTGCAGAGACAGATCATCCATACGACAGCGGATCTTGGAAAGCCGAAGGTAGAATCCGCTGCTGAAACAATGAAGGCGATCAATCCGGATGTTGAGGTGGAGACCTACCATCAGTTTCTCACCAGCAGCAATATCCTTGATATTGTCCGGAAGTATGATTTTGTGCTCGACGGGACCGACAATTTTCCCGCCAAATTTCTGATCAATGATGCCTGTGTCATGGCAGACAAGCCATTCTCTCACGCTGGCATTCTCCGCTTCAAAGGACAGCTCATGACCGTGATTCCCCATGAGACGCCCTGCTATCGCTGTGTGTTCAAGACGATGCCGCCGAAGGATGCGATTCCCTCATGCAGGGAAGCCGGTGTCGTAGGCGCGATGGCCGGTGTGATTGGCTCACTGCAGGCACTGGAGGCGGTGAAGTTTCTGACAGGTGCAGGAGATTTGCTCACAGGAAAGCTGCTGACCTTTGATGCACTGCATAATAAGTTCCACACGATTGTGCTTCCACCAAGAGGGGAAGGCTGCAAGGTATGCTCAGACCATCCGGAAATCACGAAACTGGTGGATTATGAGCAGCCGGCCTGTGAGCTGAAGAAATAATGAAGGAATGAAGGCAATTTCCTGTATAACAGATGATTTTGTCCAGCAACAGTAAGGAATGAGGATTCTATCAGGGTTCAGGTGAGAAGCAGAGATGAAGGTTACGATTAAAAAGGAAGACTATGACAGAATTCTGGCTCATGCCAGAAAGGAGGCACCTCTGGAGGCCTGTGGTCTGATCGGAGGCCTCGATCATGACGGGGTACGGGAAATCCGGAAGGTATATATCCTGACGAATGTGGACCATACAAGCGAGCATTTTTCCCTCGATCCGCAGGAACAGCTCAAAGCGGTGATGGACATGCGGGCGGAGGGACTGAAGCCGCTCGGCAACTGGCATTCACATCCTGCATCGCCGTCAAGGTCATCGCAGGAGGATATACGGCTTGCCTTTGATCACAGGGCGAGCTATCTGATTCTGTCACTGATGGATCATGCACATCCGGTTCTGCATTCATTTCATGTAGAAAACGGGGTGTCAGAGCAGGAGGAACTGCAGATTATTTAAAACGCAGGAAGGAGAGCAGGTTATGGCAGTTGATTATGCGGCTTTGAAAAAGGGCGGCTGGATGCGGCAGAAGCAGAAGGGAAAGTTCGCACTCAGGGTTCATGTCGTCGGTGGAACGCTTACATCTGAGCAGATGAATGGCATCTATCAGGTGGCTGCGAAATACGGGAAGGGCTATGTGCATCTGACGGCACGGCAGTCTCTGGAGATTCCCTGGATGGATGAAAATGACATTGAAGATATCAAGAAGGATCTGGCGAAGTATGGCGTCTATCCGTCTGTCTGCGGGCCAAGGGTCAGGACCACAACCGCATGTCAGGGCAGTATGACCTGTCCTTCCGGCTGCATTGATACCCAGGCACTTGCACAGAAAATTGATCAGAGATACTTCGCACGGGAGCTTCCCGGCAAATTCAAGTTCGGTGTCACAGGATGTCAGAACAACTGTCTGAAGACGGAGGAGAATGACATCGGGATCAAGGGCGGCCTTCGTGTGAAGTGGCTATCCGATCCCTGCATCTCCTGTGGTGTCTGCGTCAAAGCCTGCAGAGCGGGAGCACTTTCCCTGAAGGATGGCAGGATTGAGCTGGATCAGCAAAAATGCACCTACTGCGGACGCTGTGCAAAAGCATGTCCGACGGATGCCTGGGAGACCCATCAGGGCTATCTGGTATCCTGGGGTGGCCTTTTTGGAAACCACATCCACAGGGGCAACCAGATCGTTCCATTTGTCGAGAGCGAGGAAAAACTGTTCAGTCTCTGTGACGCGACAGTGGATTTCTTCGAGAAAAATGGGCAGCCCGGTGACCGTCTTCAGTTTGCCATTGACCGTTACGGGCAGGACAGGTTCAATGAGCTGATACAGAAGATCTATAACGAAAAGCAATCGGATGCTGAAGCATAATAGCGATCCGGATTCTGCAGAATAGAGCGGGCATGGAGGAAGCATAGCATGGCAGAGGAATATAAAATTGATGAAACAGTAGATATTACCAATGTTGTATGTCCGGTGACCTTTGTAAAGACAAAGGTGGCACTGGAGGAGCTCGATGACGGGCAGATTCTCTCTGTCCACATGAAGGACGGGGAACCAGTACAGAATGTGCCGCGGAGTGTCAAGGAGGAAGGCCATCAGATCCTGAAGCTGATTGACAATGAGGACGGAACCTATGACCTGATTGTCAGGAAGGTGGGAGACTGAAATTTCCGGGCTCCAGACAAGGTGACAGAGCGTAAAAACCGGTTGGCACATTATTTGAAAATAAAGCGGAAAAGGCGCATAAGCTGTGTCAAAGAGGGCTTATACCGCTCTTATGCCGTTATAGAAAAAACTTCGAACCAGCGATTATATCCCGATATTAGCGGCAAAAGACAATCTATTCTATAATCCGATCATCAGAAGAAACGTAGTAGAAGATACAGCTTTGTTTGTGAAAGATTGGAAGAGGAAGCAGAATGGATCAGTCAGGTGTAAATGTTCTCTCAGGAGTAAGCACAAAAAAGAAAAGCCGTTACGGTCTGGCGGTTCTGCTGCAGTCCATGCTGAAGATCGGTGTGATCGGTTTCGGCGGAGGCAGCGCACTGATTCCGGTGATTGAGGAAGAGGTGGTGGAACGGCAGAGGATCCTCAGTCATGAGGAGTACAATGAGGCGGTGGTTTCTGCCTGCCTGACGCCGGGCGCGCTTCCGGTGGAAATTGCCGCAGGTGTCGGGCGGAAAAAGAACGGCATCAGAGGCATGCTTCTCTGTGCCCTTTGCATGGCGGTTCCCGGTGCATTTCTTACAATTTTTATTCTGATTGCTGCGGCGCAGTTTGAGGGTGAAGCACTCGATCTGATCCGCTACATTTCTATTGGACTCGGAGGATTTATCGTCAGTCTCCTTGCTTCCTACGGACTCAAAACAGCCGGCGAAGCGAAAGCCCGCGGAAGAAAGTCCTATACAGCATCCCTGCTGATCATGCTGGGCGTCTTTCTTCTGACCGGTGGAAGAAGTCTGTTGAAGCTGCTGAACATCAGAGGCGCAGATGTCTTCCCCAGGCTGTCCACCTTTCAGGTGCTGGTCTTATCCTTTAGCGTGATGTTCGCTGTGTATGTGGTTACAGAGCTGGTTCATCGCAATAAAACTAATATCGGCAAGTCAGATGACAGCAAAAATGGCATTGGAAAATATCAGAACCGTTCAGATGGCATCAAAACCGATCTCAGAAAATATCAGGATCGTTCCGATGGCAGTCATGGCGTCAGTTATGCTGGCAGCAGCATCGCTCTTGCAGAAAGGAATGTTCAGTACAGAAGTGTGCAGGGAAAGCCGGGGCGTAAGGAGGTCCTGTCAATTCTGACAGAAACCCTGATCTGGGTGCTGTTTGCAGCCATCTGCTCTATTCCTGCATTATTTCTGGTATCAGGCGGCCCGCTCTATATTTTACGGGGATTCCTCTCATCGCTGATGTCCTTTGGAGGCGGGGACGCCTATCTTTCTGTAGCCGATGGCCTGTTCGTAAATACCCATATGGTTTCCAGCGACACGTTCTACGGGCTTCTGGTTCCAGTTGCCAATGTTCTGCCTGGATCCATCCTGTGCAAGATCCTCACGGGTACCGGTTACCTGATCGGTTCCGCAAACGGTGTGCTTCCGGGGATTGCGGGAGCGGTTGCGGGATTTGCGGTGAGCACTGCTGCATCCGGTATGGTGTTTGGTGTCATCTACTGGATTTTCTGTACCTTTGAGAATGTATCCTTCTTCCGCATGGTCAGCAGATGGATTCGTCCGATTATCAGCGGTCTTCTCGCGGGTGTCATGGTTACGCTGCTGAAGACAGCTGCATCAACTGCTGTTTCTCTTGGCCACAGCGGAAGCATTGCAATGATTCTAACAATCATCATTGCAGCGGTGGATATTTTTCTTTCTCAGAAGAAGACGGATCACACGCTGCTGCTGATCGGTTCTGCTGCGGCGGGAGCGTTGGTATTGCTGTTTTGATGCCTGATAAGTCAGGCGCAGGAATGTACCGCAGCTGAATGTATGATAGCGGGATGCATCCATGCTAAAGCGGGGAAAATGAAAGAGGATCTGCCATGCCAGAAAAAAGATTAAATGTAAAACATTTTCATACGGATGTTCTGATCATCGGCGGCGGAACAGCAGGATGCTGGGCGGCAGCAGCGATTGGAGAAAAAAGCGGCCGGACCGTTCTGATCGCAGAGAAGGCGGGAATCCGGAGAAGCGGCTGTCTGGCGGCGGGTGTCAATGCGTTGAACTGTTATATCACGGAAGGACATACACCGGAGGATTATGTGGCATATGCCCGGCAGGACGGGGAAGGGATTGTCAGAGAGGACCTGGTCCTTACCTTCGCAGAGCGCGTGAACCGCATCACTGCCGAGATTGAGAAGCGCGGGCTGGTGATTCTCAGGGACGATGATGGCAGATATGCGGCGCGCGGCTGGAGAAATATCAAGATCAACGGGGAAAACATCAAACCGCTCCTCGCTGAAGCAGCGCTGGAACATGAGCGCGTCTCCGTTTTGGAGCATGTCAATATCACGGCACTGAAAACCGTACCGGATGGAGACAATGTCCGGGTGACCGGTGCGACTGGATTCATGGTGCGGGAAGCGTGCGCGGTGGATATCGATGCGAAGGCTGTGCTCATTGCCACCGGCGGGGCAGCGGGTCTTTACCGGCCGAACAATCCCGGATTTTCCAGACATAAGATGTGGTATCCGCCGTTTAATACCGGAGCGGGCTATGCGATGGGGATCCAGGCGGGCGCGGAGATGACGACGATGGAGAACCGGTTCGTTGCACTGCGCTGCAAGGACACGATTGCACCCACCGGGACGATTGCCCAGGGCGTTCACGCACAGCAGATCAACGCAGAGGGCACAGTGTATGAGGAGCAGTACGGGCGCACGACTGCGCAGCGGATATACGGAACCGTGATGGAAAACAGGGCTGGCAGAGGTCCGTGTTTTCTGAAGACAAGCGGTATTTCAGCGGAGACGGAGCAGGATCTGTATAAGGCTTATCTGAACATGGCGCCGTCCCAGACACTGAAGTGGCTGGAATCCGGACGGGGCCCTGCATCAGCCGATACAGAAATCGAAGGAACAGAGCCCTACGTGACTGGCGGACATACGGCAGGCGGGTTCTGGGTGGATACCGGGCGCAGAACGACGCTTCAGGGATTGTATGCCTCCGGCGATGTAGCGGGCGGTGCGCCGCAGAAATATGTGACCGGCGCGCTGGCTGAAGGAGAGATCGCGGCGGAGAGCATTCTGAAGGACCTGGATGCCGATGAGACTGGCGGGATCAGAACAGATCATGCATCAGATGATCATACAGGACATGAGGGCGGTGTGTGCTGCCGGGATGAAATTGTGTGCGGTTCAGGTGCGGAGTCAGAGATCATCCATGATCCGGCAGGTAAGGATGGTATCGGATGTGGGAGCACAGTGGACACAGCGGAGATTGACCGCTATGAAGCCTTCCTTAATCGTGCACCCGGGAATATCACGATTACACAGGCAGAGGAAGCCATGCAGAAGGTCATGGATGAATATGCAGGTGGAATCCGGCAGGATTATCAGTACAATGAGCGGGGTCTTGCGATCGCACAGGAGAGGATCAGACAGATCATGGCACTGACGGATACGCTTGGGGCTTCGGATATGTTTGATCTCCTGCATATTTACGAGATCCGGGACAGACTCACCGTCTGTCAGGACCTGATTGCACATATGAAGGCAAGGAAGGAAACGCGCTGGCATATCTTCGGAGAAAACGGCAGCCATCCGGAAAAGGATGAGCGGTATACCTGCTATGTGAATTCAAGATTTCGGGATGGAAGGTTTGAGATCATTCTGCGGCCGCTTGTGACTGGCACGCTGTACAGCCATCAGGATGCACAAATTGTGCATTTGGATTAATACCAAGATCTTGGCTCTTGGAGTCAAAAGATTGATGATTGTTTAAAATTCAAGACAATTTCCTGAACACTTTCCTTTGGAATTTTAAATCATAGTAAGTAACGTTTACATATGTAAGGTTTATATGAGAGGAGAGGGACAATGAGTATCAGAATCGATCAGAAAAGCTGTGTTGGCTGCATGCGCTGCGCCGAGGCATGTCCCGGAAATCTCATCTGGAAAGCCAATGGAAAGGCAAAGATCCGGGTCCCGGAGGACTGCTGGGGATGTACATCCTGTATGAAGGTATGTCCCACCGGTGCCATCCGATTTTTTCTCGGTGCGGATATCGGCGGTACGGGAGGGTGTATGACCTTCCGGAAGCAGGGGCATCTCAGTGTCTGGACTATAATAGATGCAAAGGGAGAAACGAGGGAGATCACGGTCGATGATCGAAGCTCCAACAAATACTGATGAAAGAGAGGAATGGTTATGAGCCAGTTATCACATCTGGATAAGCTCGAGGCAGAAGCGATCTATATCATACGGGAGGTGGCAGCGGAATGCGAAAAGCCGGTCATGCTGTACTCTATTGGAAAGGACAGCACGGTCATGCTGCATCTGGCGCTGAAGGCGTTTTATCCGGAAAAACCTCCGTTTCCCTTCCTGCATGTCAATACGACCTGGAAATTCCATGAGATGATTGCATTCCGTGATGCCCAGGCGAAAAAATATGGAATCCAGATGCTGGAGTGGATCAACCAGGACGGCGTCAAGGCCGGTATCAACCCCTTCGATAACGGCGCTTCCTACACGGACATCATGAAGACCCAGGCATTGAAGCAGGCATTAACGACCTATGGATTTACGGCTGCCTTCGGCGGCGGCAGAAGGGATGAGGAGAAGTCCCGTGCGAAGGAGCGGATCTTCTCCTTCCGGAATTCCGCACAGGCCTGGGACCCGAAGAACCAGCGCCCCGAGATGTGGAAGCTCTACAACACCCAGATCAACAAGGGCGAGAGCATGCGGGTTTTTCCACTTTCGAACTGGACAGAGAAGGATATCTGGCAGTACATTCAGCGGGAGAATCTGGAGATTGTCTCTCTCTACTATGCCAAGGAGCGCCCGTGTATTGAGCGGGACGGCAATCTGATCATGGTGGATGACGACCGCATTGTGCAGAAGCTGCAGCTGAAGCCGTCCGATATCATGCACAAGAAAATACGTTTCCGCACATTGGGCTGCTATCCGCTGACCGGTGGCTTCGAATCAGAGGCGGATACACTGGATGCGATTGTGGAGGAAACCCTTGGTGCGGTGGAATCCGAGAGAACCAGCCGTGTCATTGATCATGACGGGGCGGCGAGCATGGAAAGACGGAAGAGAGAGGGGTATTTCTAAGATGAGCGGATTACTGAAGTTTATTACCTGCGGAAGTGTAGACGATGGAAAATCAACCCTGATCGGTCATCTTCTCTATGATGCCAAGCTGATCTATGCGGATCAGGAGGAGGCACTGAAGCTGGATTCCCGTGTGGGGTCCAGGGGCGGAGAGATCGATTACTCTCTTTTGCTGGACGGTCTGATGGCGGAGAGAGAACAGGGCATCACGATCGATGTGGCGTACCGGTATTTTACAACGGACAGAAGGAGCTTTATCTGTGCGGATACGCCAGGCCATGAGGAATATACGAGAAACATGGCCTGCGGCGCGTCCTTTGCGGAGCTTGCCATCATTCTCCTTGATGCGACCAAGGGGGTTCTCGTACAGACCAGACGGCATGCAAGGATCTGTGCCCTGATGGGCATCCGGTACTTTGTGTTTGCTGTGAACAAGATGGACCTTGCCGGATATTCGGAAGAACGCTTTCGGGAAATTGAGAAGCAGATTGAAGAGCTTCGCGAGGAACTTGGTCTGTACAACATTGTGATTATCCCGGTTTCGGCCACCGAGGGCGACAACATCACGAAGCGCTCAGAGAATATGGACTGGTACAAGGGACCTGTACTGCTTGATTACCTTGAGACTGTAGATACCGGGGATGAGGATGAGGCCGGGCGTGGCTTTTATATGCCGGTGCAGAGAGTCTGCCGTCCGAATCATGAATTCCGTGGCTTTGAGGGACAGATTGAGCATGGCTCCGTTCATATCGGGGACAGCGTGCGGTCACTGCCAAGCGGTGAGGAGGCACATGTAAAGAGCATCTTGTGGGCGGACCGGAAGGTGGCTCAGGCAGGGACCGGACAGCCCGTCACGATTCAGCTGGACCGGGAGGTTGACGTGTCCCGTGGCTGTGTCATTGAGTCCGGCACAAGTCTGCGGGCGGCAGATTCCTTTGAGACAGAGATCCTGTGGATGGACGATGAGGCGCTGACCGTTGGAAAGAATTTTCTGGTCAAGCTTGGAACGAAGCAGATACCAGGCATCGTAACCTCCATTGCCTATTCGATCGATGTGAATACGGGAGCTCATAAGGAGACCTCTGTTCTCCGTAAAAATGAAATTGCTATTGTCACTATCGCCGTGACAGAGCCGGTCATCGCGGCGCCCTTCGGGGATTACCGGACGATGGGCGAGCTGATTCTGATCGACAGAATCAGCAATATGACTTCAGCCTGCGGTGTAATTCGTACGCTTGGCAGCGGGAAAAAGAGAACGCCGCATGCAGACCGCAGCTCAAGAGCAGCGCTTAACTGGCAGACACCGGCAGTGATTGAATTCAATCCAAAGACTGACGGTACCGATATCGATGCGATTGCAGAGGCGGAGTACATGCTGGTCAGAAACGGCCGGCACACCTATCTTTATCAGCCGGAGCCGGGAGAGGATTATGTGAAGGTGGTGTCTCATCTCTATAATGCGGGTCTGATCGTCCTTCTGGTGACTGGAGGCGAGGAGAAGACAGATGATGCACTTGCGTCTGACGAGCACTACAAGACATGGAGTGCTATTCGTGGTGAAGGGGATGCTTCGCCGGAGAACATTTATTCCAGAATCTTCCGGATCACGACAGCCGGGATGACGATGGAGAATGATAACTGGATCATATGATGCAAGGGTCAAAAGATGTATGTTTATGAAATTGTCTTGAAATTCTCACGGTTTCGACAAGCAAGAAGTACTACGGTTCTTCAATTTTGCTAAGAGCGTTCAGAAAAAGTCAAAACTCGCTGCATTCTGCAGCTCAGACAGTTGACTTTTTCTGAACAACGCAAAATCTCATCACCAAGTACTTCTAGCATGTCTGCAAATGTTCGAATTCCAAGACAATTCCCCATACATTTTTTTCCTGGCCAAATATCATATGGTCAAGAACATCGTAGTATAGATATTTTTGAAAATATTGAGCTCATAGCAATGCAGCAAAAGGCAGGAGAGCATCCGAAAAGGATTTCTATCAGGAAAGGATCTGCATCAGATCATCCTTCGTGATGGTGCTGCTTGCCAGAGATTCGCCGCTCAGGATCTGGTCCGCCAGGTCCTTTTTCCGTTTCTGCATCTCCAGAATCCGATCCTCCATGGAGTTGCGGATGATCATCTTGTAGACGGTCACGACACGCTTCTGTCCGATTCTGTGGGCACGGTCTGTGGCCTGGTCCTCTGCGGAGGTGTTCCACCATGGGTCATAGTGGATGACGACGTCTGCCCCTGTCAGGTTCAGGCCGGTCCCGCCGGCCTTCAGGGAGATGAGGAAGACCGGGATATCCGGGTTCTCATTGAATTCACGCACCAGACGGATTCGCTCTTCCTTACGGGTGGCACCGGTAATCTCAAAGAAGGGGATTTTCTCCCGGATCAGGTCCTCCCGCAGCAGAGACAGCATGGATGTAAACTGCGAGAACAGGAGAGCGCGGTGCCCGGAATCGGTCAGCGAATGGATCAGGTCCAGGACAGCCTCCCGCTTGGCGGATTCACCGTCATAGTCCTCATAGCACAGGGACGGGTCACAGCAGATCTGCCGGATCCGCGTGATTGCCGCAAGAATTTCGAGTTTGCCCTTGCGGAAATCCTCATCGGTCTTCTCTGCAAGGTCCCGTTTCATCCGGAGAACCTCCGCGTCATAGAGCTTCTGCTGCTTCTTGCCCATCTGCACGTATCGCACTTCCTCCAGCTTCTCCGGCAGGTCCTTGAGCACATCCTTCTTGAGACGGCGGAGAATAAACGGGGAGACCATCCGCTTGAGCTGTTCTGCTGCCTCCTCGTCGCCGCCTGCAATCGGCTGTTCAAAGGTATTGTGGAACTGGTCATAGTGATACAGAAAACCGGGCATCAGATAATCGAAAATGGACCACAGCTCTGACAGACGGTTTTCGATCGGGGTACCGGTGAGCGCAAAGCGCGTTGCAGCGTGGATCAGCTTGACGGACTTGGAGGCCGCTGTTCCCGGATTTTTGATGTACTGTGCCTCATCGATCACCTCATAGTGGAACCTCAGGTCCTCATATTCGGCGATATCGCGTTTCAGCAGATCATAGGAGGTGACAATGACGTCGTAATCGGCGTAGTCTTTGAGCATTGCTTTACGCTCCAATGCAGTCCCTGCAATGACCTTCGTGCGAAGGGCCGGTGCAAAGCGGTGCAGCTCCTCCTCCCAGTTGTAGATCAGTGATGCCGGGCTGATGATCAGGCTTACGCGTGAGGGGGCGTCTTCACTGGTCGGTACAGGCCGGTTGTCCTGTTCTGCTTCTTCTTTTGATGCCAGCAGGACTGTGATGACCTGAAGGGTTTTTCCAAGCCCCATTTCATCTGCGAGGATACCGCCGAAGCCGTACTGGGCAAGCACGCGCAGCCAGCGATAGCCATCCTTCTGATATTTGCGGAGCGTTCCTTCCAGGGACTTTGGCACATCAAAGTCTGCATCCTCCACTGTTTTGAATTCCTTGACCAGATGCTTGAAGCGCCGGTCTCTTACGGCGTAAAGATCCTCAGACGTCTCCAGCATCCGGTCCAGATATAATGCGCGATAGGCAGGCAGCTGCAGCTTGCCTTTTACAAATTCCTTCAGTGGGATCTGCAGGATCTCCAGCATCTTGTTGAGCTCTTCCACGGAATCGTTCTGGTCCAGTTTCAGCAGGCTGCCGTCCTTCAGGCGGATGTATTTTTTCTTCCGGCGGTACTGGAAGAGAATCTGGTACATCTCGTCTTCCGTGAGATCCTCGGAGGAGACGGAGAGATCCAGCAGATTGCTCTCTACATTGACGCCGACCTTGACGGGCAGTCTGTGACGGATTCCAAGGCTGCGGAACTGCGGCGTCATGCGTACCTCGCCATAGTCCATCAGCTCCGAAATGCCATGGTCCAACAGCTCAAAGAGGGCGTCATCATCCTTTTCAGTGTACAAGAGCTTCAGGTCCGGATCAAAATTGTGGAAATAGCGCTGTGCAATTGTACTGTAAAATTCTTCCTTACTGCGGTCGCGATAAGTCGGTACCAGCGTCATATTTTCGAGTCCTGCATAGATGGCATCCGTGACGGAAAAGACCTCCTGTCCGTAGGCCGCCTCCAGATGGCAGATCAGCGTTTTCCTGTCGTAGTCCAGGTAGGCGGTGAATTCCGGTTCCGGAGGAATAACGCTCTGGATCTTTGCTGCGTCCTTTTCGTGAACCTCAGCGATTTTCCGGAGATTCGGCAGCACATCATGGTAAAACCGGGCCAGGTTTTTACGCCCGATGACGAGGTCGATTTCGTTATCTTGCGCGCTCTGATTCAGAAGCTTCAGATTTCTTGTCGCTTCCGTTGTCAGGCGGTTCAGCCAGGGCTCATCGTAATAATACAGGTGTTCCATACCGTTGATCGTATGGGGAAGATAGCTGGTCAGATGAATGCCGTTGATATTTCCATAGGTTTTATCCTTTACAGGGGTGATGCTGATTACGGCGGACATATCCTTGTCACGCAGACGTATCGTTTTCTTACCATCCTTTGCAGAGAACTGCTTGTCCCACAGCTCGAAGGGGCGGTCGCCGATCAAATCGGCAAAGCGGTCCAGCCGTGTGCCGAACAGAGGCAGGTTTACATCTGTATCCAGTTTATTGTTATCGGAATAGCCGTACATTTTCTGTGCTGTGTAGATCCGGTATTCGCGCTGGTCCTCCAGGGCGTCCTCGATAAAGTGATACCAGGAACGGCTTTCCTCGTCCTTCAGATAGTCTTCGCCGAGCTGCAGCATCGTGGCACTTCCGAAGCGCGTGCGTTCCCTGTGCTGCATCTGCGTAAGAAATTCGCCGAGGTTCTTGATTTTGTAGAGTCTGCCTGCTCCGATATAAAAGGTTGCGGAGAGCAGTGAATCAGCCTCCAGCTCCAGACGGGGCTCCAGAGTGAGATTCTCCGCAGACCGCAGAGAGGTATCCTGATTCTTCCCGGACATTTCTGGTGTTCCGGCTGTAGAAAATCCGGTGAGAAAGCCTTCTGCTTCGTAGCTGGAAGCGTCTCCAAGTTCATGCTTATGCAGATAATCCTCCAGAAGTATCAGAACGGCAAGCTCATGGGCGCAGAGCTTCCGCGGGTTTTCTGTGGGATAACCCTCAGAATAGCGGCAATCCCAGTTCATACACTGGGAGGTAAGAATCTTGTTCTGGTCAAAAAGCAGTGTGACTCTAAACGGTCCATCACTTCCCTCGAATCTGGCAGATGCCTGTCCGACCATCGGAGACATGGATGAAGAGTTATCAGAATGCTGCAGGTATCCGGTGCTGACGTTGAATTCGGTGATGCGTGTGTCAGGAGTGCTTTTACGGTTTTGGCGTGGTCCCCATCCTCGTGTGCGTGAGCCGGTGGTTCCGGATTGTCTTTCCGGATATGCAATTTCCTCTGCCTGATACAATAGGGCGCTGGAGATATTCAGATGCTGACGGAATTTCTCCGGATGGAAATAGTGATAGTGATCCGGCTTGTAGGTAGCTGTCTGTTCCTGATCTGCATTGGCCTCACGATCCCGCTTGTTTTCTTCCTGAAGGTTCTGAAACTTCTGCATGACATCCCGGATATCAACGACGCGTTCTCCGGCGAGGCTGCTCTTTTTGCCATGGGCTATGATATTTCCGTCCTGGTCCATAATGTCGTAAACATCCGCCGTTTCAACGGGCGTCTGCTGGGTGCGGGTGTCTGGCCGGGCACTTCCACTGCGATTTGAGCCAGACGCAGCATCATCGTGTATCTGAGAAGAAGCAGTACTGTCATGATCGGATTTTGCATTTGATTCCTCATTGACGTATAGCTTGCCATATTCATTTTCAATTGCCAGAAGCACGGCCGCCTCATGCTTGCAGGCATTACCCTGTTCGGCATAGGGGCAGGTACAGGACATGTCTTTGATGTACTGACCCGTCGCCCGGATCTGCACATGGTAATTCCTGCTGCCACGGACGGTGGCATCATAGAGGTCTATGTAGGGATCATGCGGATCCTCGGAATCGGAAAGCTTTTTGGCTTTTCCGGCATTGTAGTAGGCTTTTCCCCTGCTCAGAATGTTCTGTGTAAACAGACTTCTCCAGCTCTTCATGTATTGGCAGCTCCCTTATTTATTGCAGACGATGAATCGTTTTCATACAGACTTATTGATACGCTTTGATTCTCTGAATCAGATTGCATTATATCAGAAGTGATGAGATTTGCATACTTTATCATATGTTTCCCGGAAGGATGGATTGATAAGAACGCAGGGCTTTTATGGCCCGCTTGCCGAGTGCTGACTTGTTGTATCAAAGATAATATCTGGGAATGGAAATGATTTCGAATTCATAGTGCTCTGCCGATAAACACAGTGTATACTATGCTTGTATGTGCTTCTTCGGTATGCTGAATGACGAAGAAAAATATAGTTTTATAATGTATAATCGCATAATGTTGGGGCAAAATGTAAGCGCTAAAGAAATTGTCTTAAAATTCGAACATTTGCAGACATGCTAGAAGTACTTGGCGATGAGATTTTGCGTTGTTCAGAAAAAGTCAACTGTCTGAGCTGCAGAATGCAGCGAGTTTTGACTTTTTCTGAACGTCTTTAGCAAAATTGAAGAGCCTTAGTACTTCTTGCTTGTCGAAACCGTGAGAATTTTAAGACAATTTCAAATGCGCACATCTTTTGACCCTTACATCAGTATATTTTTTAGATTGGAAAATGAAACTGGGGAGGAAATGAAATGGGAACACCACAGCCGCTCAGTACGGTTACGATTGCGCCGGAGGAGCTCCGGGAAGACAGAAAAAAATGCAAGAAGTATGATCAGTGCGGCCTCGGGGAGAAGGCTGTCTATATCGGAGGGGCTTTGACACCGCGGAAGTTTTATATTCCGTATGCACAGCTGACGCATGTTTACAAGCGTGTAGCCGTGAGCAAGGGCAGCGGAAAGGCATTCCTCACACCGATTCTGTATCTGGTGTTCCGCTATGAAAACGGCCAGGAGAAGCAGTGCAGCTTCCGTTATCTGAATGATGCGGACGCCCTGCTCACAGAGCTGGAGCATACCCATCCGGAGATTTCACTGAAAAGTCCGAAGAGCGAGGCCGCGGACAGAGAAAAGGCGGAGCGGGCGGCAAAGCTGGAAAAGGCAGAGTTGCAGGGAGAGGCAGCCCATGCAGTCCGCCAGCTGGAGAAGGCAAAAGAAGTGCTGCATAAGCGTCCGGGACTCTCACAGGAGCTGATCGCCAGAGCCAGAATCAAGAGGAGCTGTGACCTGATCAAACCCGGCTGGCAGGTCCTGGCAGGGCTGATTCTGATAGCGGGAATCGTCTGTATCGCTGTCGCTGTAGCAGGACTTCGGTTTGGTCTTTCGAAGATGACCGCGCTGATGCTGATTCTGATCGGTGCAGCGGCTGTATTTATGATGATGAACAGCAGGGTACTTCCCACGCCCGGCAGAAATCGGAAAAAAGCGGACAGGGAGTGGAAGAAGGCACTGGACAATATGCAGCATCATATCAACAGCTATCCTGGATTTCCCCTTCCGGCCTGCTATGCCCACCCGATCGTCTGTGACCGCATGATCCGGATTCTGAAGGAGCAGAGGGCTGTGGATCTGGAAGGCGCCATGGCTGTGCTGAAGGAAGATCTGAAGGGCATGGACCATACCGTCGCGCTGGACAGGCAGGATTATGATGAGGTAATCCGGATCAAGCCGTTGTTCCTCGTATCGGATTATCGGTAAAATTGTCGGTGACAGGTTTGAATGCAGGGCTTTCGTGCATAAATTTTGCTGCCACATCATTTGTTTTGCGTAAACCGCATTTATCAATGTAAAAATTTGAAGTATAAAAGAATTAACCGAAAAAAATACGGAAATGTACACTTTTCCCAGCCGTGTACCAAAAATAACACTGCGATCTGAGGTCGGAAAGCTAAAAATCTCAAAAATAAAGAAAGTATAAAAAAAGGATTATTTTTTTAGAAAAACTTGGTATAATGGAAATTAATTAAATGTTCCACGTTACCACAGTAAAGTGAAACGGCAATCTGCCGGAATATCGTGGGCGGAAAAGGAGAAGCACTATGGTCACTTTTATCATCGGTCTTGCGATCCTTTTCGTGGGCGGCGCGCTCTACGGAAAGTTCTGCGAGACAGTCTTCGCACCGGACGATCGTGAGACGCCTGCCTATGCAAAGCAGGATGGAGTCGATTATGTCCCCATGAAGACATGGAGAAATTCCCTGATCAACCTTCTGAACATCGCAGGAACCGGTCCCATTCTCGGCCCGATTCAGGGAATTCTGTTTGGCCCGATTGCCTTTCTGGCGATTCCGATCGGAAATGTCATCGGCGGATCCATGCATGACTATTTCTCAGGCATGATCTGCACCAGGGACGGCGGCACACAGATGCCGGACTTCGTAAAGAACTACACAAACAAGGTAGTCTTCTGGCTGTATGACATTTTTATCTGCATCCTTCTGCTTCTGGTAGGTGCGGTATTTATCTACACTCCGGGTGATATTGCGACCACTCAGGTATTCGGATGGAGCGGCGCTCCGACGGATCCGACCACATGGATTGTGTATGCAGTGATCTTCGTATACTATCTGATTGCCACGGTATTTCCGATTGATAAGATCATCGGACGTGTATATCCGATCTTCGGAATGATCCTGGTATTTTCCGCAGTAGGTATCTTCGTTGCGATCTTTGCAAGACAGTATCCGCTGACAGAGCTTTGGGGAAGCTGGAATACCGCAACAGCAGCCGGAGCGGGCTTTGACTATGGCGCTTACTTCAGCACTGGTCATTTCATCCCGATCTTCTTCGTTACAGTTGCCTGCGGTATCCTTTCCGGATTCCATTCCACACAGACTGCCCTGATCTCCCGTACGATCGAGAGTGAGAAGGAAGGACGCATGACCTTCTACAACATGATGATCGTGGAGGGCTTCATCGCAATGTGCTGGGCTGCCGGTGCCATGGCTATGATCAACCTCGGTGCGGCAAACGGCGGTGTTACAATGCAGCAGGTGGACGGCGTATGGTCCTTCTTCGGCATGGTGAACGGTGAGCTGACAAAGATCAGCGCTACCTCTGTCGTCGGTATCCTCTGCAAGAACGCACTTGGTCCGGTCGGCGGTATCATTGCTCTGATAGGTGTCATCGTACTTCCGATTACTTCTGGCGATACAGCGCTTCGTGCACTTCGTCTGACGCTTTCCGATACCTTCCATCTGAAACAGGATACCAATGGAAAAAGGATTGGTCTTGCGCTTCCGGTATTCGCACTTGTAGCGGTTATTCTGATATGGGCGAAATTTGATTCCAACGGATTCAATGTTCTCTGGAGATACTTTGCTTGGTCCAACCAGATGATTTCCCTGTTCGCACTTGCAGGCATCGCGATCTGGATGATGATTCAGAAAAAGTCAAAATTTGTGTGGATGCCTCTGATTCCGGGTGCCTTCTATGCATTTGTCACCTGCTCGTTTATTATGAACGCCAAGATTGGATTCAACCTTCCGTGGCCGGGAGCATATGGCGTTGGTGCAGCATTTACCATCGTTTATCTGATCGTCATTGTTATGGCCGGCAAAAAGAAGGCTGTAGCGAGCGCTGCGGCATAACAGAGAGCAGAAATCTGTGCGGAACGCCTGTGATCTGCATTTGAGAGGGCGCATGTGCGGCCCTTTCGTGAGAACGGAACAGGTTGTGTTCGTATCAAGAGTACAGGAGAATATGTGAATATGAGGGGGACAGTCGACAGATTTTCTGCCGTGCTGTTCCCTTTTTACTGCATAAGCAGTTTTGAGCTGTGGAGTGTCTGCCTGTGGTCAGGATAGGAGCTGGTTTGTTCCCGTGATTTGTGCAGAGATATGATTTGTATCGGGGATAATGAGGTATCGCGTTTGGCGCATGGGGTATATGACAATAGTGGGTTTTCTGGAAAAAGGAGTATGAAAATGGCAGAAACAGAGATGATGGATTTTTTGAAAAGAGAAGGGGTGTCTGACCGTATTCTCTCTGAGGTCAGTTACTTCAGGACATATTATAAGCTGAGTCCGGATATGGAGCGCAGGGTACCGGACCCGATGTACCACTATTACGGCACTGATGTGTGGGAAAAGGCGCTGTCCTCCCTGCTGGTCGGAGAACATCTGCTTCTGGCCGGTCCGAAAGCAACCGGTAAAAATGTGCTTGCGCAGGACCTTGCAGCGGTCTTTCACAGGCCGGAGTGGGACATTTCCCTCTATATTAATACGGACGCGGCATCGCTGATCGGAGCGGACACCTTTGAAAACGGGGCGGTCCGGCTCCGCAAGGGCCCGATTCTCAGAGTGGCCGAGGAGGGCGGATTCGGTGTGCTGGATGAAATCAATATGGCCAGAAATGAATCCCTGGCTGTGATGCACGCTGTTCTCGATTTCCGTCGTGTCATTGATGTGCCGGGCTATGACCGCATCAGCCTGAATGAAGCTTCCCGTTTTATTGCAACGATGAACTATGGCTATGCGGGTACACGAGAGCTGAATGAAGCCCTGGCCTCCCGTTTTCTGATCATACAGATGCCGGTCATCAGTGAAGAAAACCTGAACAAGCTGATCCGGGACAAATTCCCGACGATCCGGGAGGAGTACGCGGCGCAGTTTTCTCAGCTTTTCCACGATATCCGCAGAAAATGTGAGGGAGGTGAAATATCCACAAAGGCGCTGGATCTGCGTGGATTGATGGCATCCATCAATCTGATCAGTCATGGACTGAAGGCAGTGGATGCCATCGAACTTGGTATCGTGAATAAGTGCTTCGATGAGTATGAGCGGCAGCTGGTCAAGGACATGATTACGGTGCGTTTTCCGGCAGATCTCACGAGGGATAAAATTTTTACTGATTAAGTTCGGATCTTCAGAAGTTCGTATCGTCGCAGATATTGAGAACTATGTGGGGCATACAGCAGGTGTCACTATTCATAGTATGGATGTCCACTATATGAGCGCGGGCAGGAATTTCATAGACTATTTGTCAGAGCATTACCGGCTGTTCAAAGATTTATCCGGACGCAGCCAATGAAGTAAATGGCGAGGACTGTTTGACGAAGGCGCTTTAGCGCCTGAGGAGTTCCGCAGCAGCAAAGACAAGGATAAAGATTTGTTACAGCCGGTTTGCGAATGACGACAAGGCTATGAAATCCCTGCCAGAGCTTCATATGCATTATCGATATATGCGTTATGTGTACACGGAGGCAAGATGGAAATCTCGGAATTTGAGAAAAAACGCGCCGCGAACCTGATCTGGAACGGTGCAGAGAATTATGACATAGAACCCGGATTCCGTGTCTTTGACAGCGATGGCCGCGCTGATCTGTACTGGAACAGTATCGTTGGTGCAGTGCATAAGCACTATGACTGGAAAAAACTGGAGAATTTTTACAACACCTTTCATGAAAAGGTGGATCAGACAGCCTACGAAAGTCTGTTCTGGCTTGCCATGGAGAACTGCACGTTTCAGCGGGAAAAGGATGTGCGGCCGGTTTTTCCTTATCTCCGGCGGGAATACGCAAAGCGCCATTTAAAGGCTCTGGAGGGCAGTTTTTCTCTGGAGGATTCAGCAGGACAGCGGGTGCTTGCCGTGACACGGGGACATTTCCGCAGGGCACTGGGTGAAAACGAGGGGCTTCCGGATATTGTGGATGTCAAGCTGCTGAACAGCATTGAGGTCAGCGGCGATCTGGATACAGACCAGGTGATTGACCGGATTGCGGATACGCTGGAGACCTTCTTTACCTATCGTCGCCCTGGATCAGCGAAGCCTGTCCCAAGGGAGGAGAAAAAAAGTCCGTTTCTTCTGCTGTTCTTACGGAGACGAAAACGGGGACGCGCGCAGGATCTGGGGCCGGTTCGCCGGCTGGCCTTCGGATACGGGGAGCATCTGTCAGAATACGGCAGTGAGGTGCTTGACCAGAGCCATCTGCGTGTTTCCTTTGCAAAGTATTCGGCACAGACCGATGAGGGGCTGCGGGAATACATCACGGATTACTTCGGAAAGCCGCTGTACGATCAGAAGGTCGTCCAGAAAATGGAGAAGGAGTACTGTACCGGAAATCACACGGACGTGCGGCTCCATTTTACGGACGGCGCTTATGACGAGGAGATGCTGAAAAAAGGTTTCGCTGGAAAAATGCGCAAAGAGGCCATTGACCAGGCAAGGGAGAATGAAAAGGCTTATCAGGAAAATATCACACGGTACAATCTTTCGATCCTGCGGCTGACCAATCAGATCCGGAATTCCAGGCTGATGCGGATGGATGACCAGCAGGTAAAGTCCAATTCGGGACGACTCGATGCCTCTCTGATCTGGCGTGGACTGGAGCTGAATGACGATCGTGTGTTCCGAAAGGTGCTTCCGGGAAATACTGGAAATCTGACGGTCGATATCCTTCTGGACGCATCCACCTCGCAGGTACACCGTCAGCCCATTGTGGCGGCACAGGGCTACATGATTGCGGAGAGCCTGACCAGATGCGGGATCCCGGTCAGGGTGTATTCCTTCTGTTCCATGAATGGGTACACAGTTGTGAACATGTTCCGCGATTATAACGAGCCAAAGAAAAACAGAAACATTTTCCGGTATTTCACCACCGGGGCAAACCGGGATGGCCTTGCGATCCACCTTGCTGCCGGCATGATGAAGAACAATCCCGCAGAATACAGACTGCTGATCGTTCTCTCTGACTGCAAGCCGAATGATGCGGTGAAGGTGCGGACCTCCTCCGGTATTTACAAGGACTATGCAGGTTCGATGGGCGTGGAGGATACAGCGGCAGAGGTACACCGGACCAGGATGCAGGGAATCACGGTGCTCTGTGTGTTCACCGGGGATGAGAAGAGTCTGCCGTCCGTGCAGCGGATTTACGGCCGTCAGTTTGCCAGAATCCGTCAGCTGGATCTGTTTGCGGATACTGTAGGAAGTATACTGCAGACCTGCCTGCGCAATATTTGATAATATGGCTGACAGATATCAGCATTGAAAATATCATATGATAATATCGCTGAAAATATCATTGAAAGTTCATAAATGATGAAAGCGACTTCGGGCCAGGGGGCCATAAGCTCCCTGGCCTGAATTTTTTGTGGTCAGGGGAGCAATAAACTCCCCGGCCTGAATTTTTTTTGGTGCAGATTATAAAGAAACAGCCGCAATACCGGGGGTCACGGGCGGTACGGTAAATTTCATATTAAAATGACTAAAAAAGAGAATTCGTATCATGTGTTACGGCTTTGCAAAACAAAATCATGTATGATAGAATGCAAGTAAGACAATATAACAAATGTTAGATGTAATAAATTGTATACGTCTTTTTCCAGACAGGAGGATGTCTTATGAGCAGAGAATATTTACAGATTGAAAAGGTTTATGGAAGAGAAATTATAGATTCAAGAGGAAATCCGACCGTTGAGGCTGAGGTGACACTGGCAGACGGAACGGTTGGCAGAGGAGCATCTCCATCCGGTGCCTCCACCGGTGAATTTGAGGCGCTGGAGCTGCGGGACGGTGACAAATCCAAATTCGGTGGAAAGGGTGTATCAAAGGCCGTTGCCAATATCAATGAGAAGATTGCCCCGGCACTGATTGGCACTGATGCCTCCGATACCTATGCGGTTGACAGGATCATGATCACACTGGATGGCACAAAGGACAAATCTAACCTGGGTGCCAACGCCATTCTGGCGGTATCCATTGCGGCGGCAAACGCGGCAGCAAAATCTCTGGATCTTCCGCTGTACCGGTTCTTTGGCGGCGCAAACGCGGTGACACTTCCGGTACCGATGATGAACATTCTCAACGGCGGAGCGCATGCGACCAATTCCGTGGACACCCAGGAGTTCATGATCATGCCTGCCGGTGCGCCGTCCTTCCGTGAGGGACTGCGCTGGTCAACAGAGGTCTTCCACGCACTGCAGAAGCTGCTGAAGGAGGAGGGCAAGACCACCGCAGTAGGAGACGAGGGCGGTTTTGCACCGGACCTGTCCAGCGATGAGGACACCATCGAGCATATCCTGCAGGCAATCCGCAACGCAGGATATGAGCCGGGAAAGGATTTCGTCCTTGCGATGGATGCGGCTTCCTCCGAGTGGAAGAGCGAGAAGGGCAAGGGATTCTACCATCAGCCCAAGTCCGGAAGAGACTTCACTTCAGATGAGCTGATTGCGCACTGGAAGAGCCTGATTGAGAAATATCCGATTTATTCCATTGAGGATGGTCTCGATGAGGAGGACTGGGAAGGCTGGCAGAAGATGACCCGCGAGCTGGGCGGCAAGGTACAGCTGGTTGGAGATGACCTCTTTGTGACCAATACACAGAGACTGAAGAAGGGTATTGAGCTTGGCGCCGGCAATGCGATTCTGATCAAGCTCAATCAGATCGGTTCAGTCAGTGAGACACTGGATGCCATCCGCATGGCGCAGAATGCAGGAATGCGGGCAATCGTTTCCCACAGGTCCGGAGAGACAGAGGACACCACGATCGCGGATCTCGCTGTAGCGCTGAATGCGGGAGAGATCAAGACCGGTGCACCTTCCAGGTCGGAGCGTGTGGCGAAATACAATCAGCTGCTCCGCATCGAGGAGGAGCTGGGAGATGCCGCGGTTTATCTGGGAAAGGGTGCGTTTAACTTCAACAAGCGTGCCTGAGCATCAGGTGTGAAGAGCACTTTGCCACAGAAGCAGTAGAAAAAAGATGTACCAAGTGCCCCGGAAACGGGAGAAAGGTGAGATGAGAGATGCAGGAAAAAACAGGCGAGGTTTTTTCGATCGCGCGAGATAATGCTCCCGTTCCCGGGTGCACCATATCCAAAGAGGTATACAAGGGCAAGAACCAGATCAGCTATTTTTCCCTGGCGGCGGATACGGATATCAGCGCAGAGATTTATCCGTATTACAAGCTGATTCTCGTCGCAGAGGGCGATCTGGAGGTCTATGGAAGAGATGGATACCAGAGAGAGGCGGGCTCCGGAGAGGCGATTCTGACACACACAGACACACCTGTGGGGATGCGCTCGAAAAGCGGAGCAGTTTATACAGAGATATCCATTCAGAAGGAGGACGTTATGAATAGCGCAATCAAGGCCGGGGAGGTCTTTAAACTGGCGGATCTGGTTCCTTATCAGGACGGCAGAATTGTCAACATGGACGTAATCCATAATGACAAAATGAAATTCGTGGTGATGGCATTTGATAAGGGAACAGGGCTTTCCGAGCATGCCGCACCGGGAGAAGCTATTGTCTTCGCACTGGATGGCGAGGGCGTCATCGGATACGAGGGTAAAGAGCATCCGATCAAGGCGGGGGAGGAGTTCCATTTCGCCAAGGGCGGACTGCATTTTGTAAAAGCTACGGAGAAATTCAAGATGGCACTGCTGCTGACGCTGGACTGATCTGTACCTGAAATTGAAGAGTATATCAGAAATCCGGTGATGATAGCAGGATAGCAGGATGACATTGGCGCGCGGCTCATCCGCGCGCCGATGCCGTCTTCTGAGCAGATTGCAAGAGAAGAAAACCCTGCAGAGTTCATCTGACAGGGGCAACTCTTTCACACATACACCTTGCACACATACACATGGGAGAGTAGAAAATGTCAAAAAAAATAGATTTCTCAAAATCGGTATATGAGCTGGTAAAGGAGTATCCGGAGCTCTCCGGCATCCTGTCCGGAGTTGGCTTTACCGAAATTACCAAACCGGCGATGCTCAGTTCCGTCGGAAGGGTGATGACCATTCCTAAAGGAGCGAAAATGAAAAACATCTCCATGATGGATGTGGTGATGGCGCTCATGACGAATGGATTTGAAATCGAGGGCGAGATGCCGCAGCTGAAGATGCCCTGGGAGGAAGAGAAGAAGCCGGCGTCCGCAGGCATGACCGATGAGCGGACGGAGCTGCTCAAGGGCTATCTGAAGAGACTGGGCAGCGGGGAAGATCTCGAAGCGGTACGTGCCGATTTTGTAAAGAATTTCAAGGATGTGGATGCCTCTGAGATCATGAAAGCCGAACAGGACCTGCTGAAGGAGGGAACACCGCTTGGAGAAGTACAGAAGCTCTGTGATGTCCACTCAGCGCTGTTCCACGGTGTCACCCGCGAAGAGAAAATCGCCAATGCAGAGAAAGCGGTGCAGGAATCTCTTGCTGCAGGACAGGGCGCTGATGTTGCGAAGATGATGTCGGATGCGGCAGCAGATCCGGGAAACAAGAAGGAGATCGCAGGCATACTCGAATCCGTTCCGGGCCATCCGCTGCAGCTTTTTAATCAGGAAAACCAGGCGGTGGAGGCATTAATTGCAGAAGCCCGGGAGGCAATTGCAGGAAAGGATGTAAGCGATTTACTTCTGGCACGGCTTCGTGAGATTTCTGTACATTATGCAAAAAAAGGAGATCTTCTGTATCCGCATCTGAAGGCAAAGTACGACATTTCCGGCCCTTCCGATGTCATGTGGACGGTGGATGATGAGATCCGTGATGAAATCAGCAGCCTTGCCAGGGCGGGAAGCCATGATGACAGCTGGTACGACAGACTTTCAAAGGTATTGGACCGCGCCGAGGAGATGATCTATAAGGAAAAGAATATTCTCTTCCCGATCTGCGCGGTTAATTTTACCCAGGAAGAGTGGTATAACATCTATCAGGATTCCAAGGATTATGCGGAGATACTCGGGGTATCTTTCCCGAAATGGGAGGACGCAGAGCGGTCACTCGCAGAGCAGATGGATACTTCAGCTTCTGCAAAGTACGGAGAAGGTGAGGTGGTAATGCCGGGCGGCCATATGACCGTTCCGCAGCTCACCGCATTGCTGAATACGATTCCGATGGAGATCAGCTTTATTGATGCGGACAATATCAACCGCTTCTTTAACGAAGGACCCAAGGTCTTCAAGCGTGCCCATATGGCGATTGACCGGGAGGTGTTTTCCTGCCATCCGCCCAAGATTGAGCCGATGGTCCGCAACATCCTGGACAGCTTCCGTGATGGAAGCAAGGACAGGGTTCCGGTCTGGATGGAGAAGAATGGAAGAACGATGCTGGTAACCTACATGGCAGTCCGTGACAGGAAGGGAAGTTATCTGGGTGCCGTTGAGCTGGTTCAGGACATGGAATTTGCCAGAGAGCATTTCAGCGAAGAAAGGTAAAATGGGTCTGAAGGAATCAAGGTGTCAGGTCAATGCGTCAGATGGATATTGCAAAAGATTAAATTGACGGACACCTTTTCTGTGCTATACTGTTGACGAATAGAAAACCTGCTGGGGGAGCGGAAGCTGAGAGTGCCGCGGATGCGGCTGACCCTGATTACCTGATCCGGATAATGCCGGCGCAGGGAAGCTGAGTCTTTGAATTGAAATGGCGGAGCATCTGCTTACAGAAATCCTCCCGCAGAGTACATGTGAGGAGGATTTTTTTATGTCTTTTTTTGCTACACTTGGAAGTGATGGTTCCTACCAGTTGACACAGGCCGGCTACGTACTGATCATCGCGATTATCATAGCGGCGATGCTGTTAATCTGCCTGGTTCGGAAGCCGGACCAGAAGGGCGCGCTTGGAACCAGAAAGCTTGTATTCTCTGCCATGGCGATCGCACTTGCGACGGTGGCTTCCATGATCAAGCTGTTCCATTTGCCGATGGGCGGAAGCATCACATTTTTTTCCATGCTTCTGATTTCTCTGGTGGGATACTGGTATGGACTGGGAACCGGGCTGTTTGCCGGACTGGCCTATGGTCTGCTTCAGCTCATCATTGACCCTTATATCATCTCCCTGCCACAGATGCTGGTGGATTATGTGTTCGCTTTCACAGCGCTTGGTCTGTCGGGTGTGTTCTCAAATGCAAAGCACGGACTGATCAAGGGCTACCTGCTCGGTGTGATCGGGCGGTATTTCTTCGCTGTACTTTCCGGATATATTTTCTTCGGAAGCTACAGCAGTGAATACGGAATGTCCGCCATGGCGTATTCGCTGGCCTACAATGCCATCTATATTTTCACAGAGTGCGGACTTACGATCGTGCTCCTGCTGATTCCGGCAGTGAACAAGGCGATGATCAAGGTAAAGAGCATGGCGCTGGAGGGTGGCAGGACAGCAAAGAAGGTCAGCCAGAGCTGATCCGGGCAAGTACGTTCAGAGATGCTTACATCGCAGGTGGTACAACAGTTGCATGCATAATAAAAGATCGCACAAACCGGGGAGGACGACATGACTGCTTTACTGCTGACAATACTGATCGCATCTGAGGTGACCGCCACTTCACTGCTGAAATATACCCATCACTTCACTCGGCCGCTGCCGTCCATACTCTGTGTGGCTGCATATGCCGTATGCTATTATACCTTTTCCCATGTCATGGACCGGATGAATGTCGGTATTGCCTATGCCATCTGGTGCGGTGTGGGGCTGATTGCCACCAATGTGATCGGTTATTTTCTGTTTAAGCAGAAATTGACAGGTGTCGGTATCTTCGGGCTTGCGCTGATTATCATTGGCTGTGTCATAGTAAATGTCTGGGGCACGCGTTAATGCCCGGTAACCGCCGTCGAGAGACGGCGGTCTTTTTTTGTCCTGTCAGATATCAGGCGCCTGGACAGGCAGAGATGTATGCTTTATGAGATTGCTTTTTTTCAGATGCATGATTGACAAGCATACAGGTCATCATGTAAAATCATAAAACATAGTAAACAGATGGGAAATATAATAATAAAAGGATATCATTGTGTGGCAATAGATCAGACTGGTTTTTATAGCTTTTATTTGGATTATGGAGGAGAGCTGCTATGCGAAATGTGATAAAAAGAGTTCCCGTTCCGCTTTCAGGTGTGATGCTGAGCTTTGCTGCATTTGGGAATTTCCTGAAGAATACATCGCAGATCGTATGGATAGTCATGGAGGTGATTGCCGGTCTTCTGCTGATGCTTTTGCTCCTGAAGCTGATTCTCTATCCGGAGATGGTCCGCAGGGATATGCGCAGCCCGGCTGTTGCGGGCGTTGCAGGCACCTTCAGTATGGGCGTGATGTTCTTCGCAGTCAGTCTGAAAAGTCTCAGTCTTCCTGTTGCTGCCATTTTCTGGTGGGCCGGTCTTCTGCTCCATGCCGGACTGATCCTGTATTTTACCCGGACATTTCTGCTGCATTTTCAGATCAGGCAGGTGTACATGTCCTGGTTTCTGGTCTACGTAGGTATTGTGGCGGCTGCCGCAACAAGTCCTGCATTTGGCATGCAGCCTCTGGGGAGAGTGCTGACCGTCTACGGACTGCCTGCGACAGCCGTGCTAATGATACTGATGGCAGTCCGCTATCTTCGCTTTCCGGCAGAGAAACCCCTGCAGCCCCTGCAGGCGATCTGTGCTGCGCCCTTCAGTCTGTGTCTGGTGGGATATAACCAGTCGTTTTCTGTGAAAAACCAGATGGTTCTTGCAGTAATATTGTTCCTTTCCCTTGTATTCTATATACTGGGAATCGTTCAGGTTGTCCGATATATCGGCGGAACGTTCTATCCCTCATTTGCGGGATTCACGTTTCCGTTTGTCAATACTGCAATTGGAACGACCCTCACATGGAAGGCGTTCCGTGCAGGGGGTTCTGGCGGAACTGGCATGACAGCCCTTTCTGTGCTGGCAGCTGTGCAGTGCGTGATTGCGGCCGTATTACTGTCAGTGGTTTTTCTAAGGTACGCAGCGTTTCTGCTTGATGGGAAAGTGCACGATGAGGTTCATGAGGAACAGGCTGAAACTTATTCAGGCCGGCAGGCCGATTCACGGCAGAAAGATCATACAGACCTGGCTGGCATATGAAGTTCAAGACAATTTCTGAATATTCACCTTCAGACCCCGATATTGTACCATATATGGATCAGATAGATTTTTATTGTGTATCAGGATATTTCATTTAGAATGCCTGAGACAGCATCGTGTTCAGCAGTTGAGAAATGGAGGAAAAGTAACAACATGTTAGAGCATATTCACACACACCGTAATCTGATTGGCTTTGATGAGAACGGAGTACCCGTGGTGATTCAGAAGGCCTCAGCCCATGACCCGGAGAAAATTGACGCGGCATATCGTGCGGTCGAAGAGGGAAAAAATCCGGATGACCATCATGCGCATGTTCATGGTGACCATGCTCAGGATGTAAAGCAGGCAGCGGATCAGCAGGGCTCTGATGTCTGTCCTGAGGAGGATGAGGATGCGTTCATCCGCGATTACATGAATGCGGTTACCGCCTATCGCAAGACCTTCCCCTCCAAGCAGGACCAGATTGAGCAGACACCGGACCCGGCGGTTCGTGAAATGCTGCTTCGCTCGGAACAGCTGGGCATCGATACAACCTTTGACCGATTTGACAAGCAGCAGCCCCAGTGTAACTTTGGTCTGGCGGGCATCTGCTGCAAGATCTGCAACATGGGCCCCTGCCGTATCACCCAGAAGGGAAAGCGCGGTGTCTGCGGCGCAGACGCGGACCTGATTGTTGCCAGGAACCTTCTGCGTGCGGCGGCAGCCGGTGCCGCACAGCATGGCATGCATGCGCGTGAGCTGATGCTGGAGCTGATGTGGGCGGCCGAGGGCAAGCTTGATGTGCCGCTTCTTGGTGAGCAGAAAATTCTGGCAACGGCGAAGAGCTTCGGCATTCCGACAGAAGGCCGCGAGGTGAAGGATGTCGCCTATGATCTGGCAAAGGCCCTGCTGGATGACCTTTCCAGCCCGGACCCGGCACATGTATACAAAACCGCAGAGGTCTGCGCACCGGCGGATCGTGTAAAGCTCTGGAAGGACCTGGACCTGATGCCGATCAGCGCCTATCACGAGGTTTTTGAGGCGTATCACAAGACAGCTGTGGGTACAGACAGTGACTGGAGAAGTGTCATGGAGCATTTCCTCCGCTGCGGACTGGCCTTCTGCTTTACCGGTGTGGTCGGGGCTTCGATCGCGACGGATTCTCTGTTCGGTGTAGGCGACCGTGTCACTTCAAAGGTGAACATCGGTGCGCTGGAGAAGGGATATGTCAATATCGCAGTACACGGCCATCTGCCGCTTCTGGTAAAGGAAATCGTAAAGTGCGGTCAGACGGAGGAGATGATCCGTCTCGCAAAGGAAAAAGGCGCAAAGGGAATCCGCTTCTATGGGATCTGCTGCAGCGGACTCTCCGCAATGTACCGTTATGATGGCGTGATTCCGCTCTCCAACGCCGTTTCGGCAGAGCTTGTCCTTATGACAGGCGCGCTGGACCTTTGGGTTGCCGATGTGCAGGATGTATTCCCGGCGATCATGGATGTGGCGAAGTGCTACCGGACCACGGTTGTGACGACCAGTGCTTCCGCCCGTCTGCCAGGCGCGGAGAGAATGGAGTTTGACCGTTATCACTCCAATATCGGTCAGGCGAAGGAGCTTGCGAAGAAAATTGTGCTCCGTGGCATTGAAAGCTTTGAGGACAGAAAGGGCATCCCGGTGTATATACCGCCCTATGAGGTGACTGCTGAGGTTGGATTCTCTGCTGAGTATGTGGGGCGCCGGTTCGGCGGCTTCGGCCAGATTGCGGAAGCTTTAAAGGATGGCAGGATTCTCGGTATTGTAAATATGGTTGGATGCAATAATCCGAAGGTGCCCTATGAGCGCTGCATTGCAGATGTGGCGAAGGTCCTGATGGAGAACAATGTGCTGATTCTTTCGAATGGATGTGCATCGTATCCGCTGATGAAGCTGGGTTACTGCGCGAAGGATGCAAAGCAGTTCGCAGGAGAAAAGCTTCGCAGCTTCCTGGAGCCGGACCTTCCGCCGGTATGGCATGTGGGAGAGTGTATCGATAATACCCGGTCCAGTGCAATCCTTGGCGGCATCGCCGGTGCGCTCGGACAGAAGCTGCCGGATATGCCCTATGCGTTCACTTCACCGGAGTGGAGCAACGAGAAGGGCATCGATGCGGCGCTAGCGTTCCGCCTGCTTGGCATCTCTTCCTACCACTGTGTAGAGGCACAGATCTTCGGCTCCAGGAATGTCATCGAATTCCTGAAGCAGGGGACCGAAGAGACGCTGGGATCACACATGGTTGTCAATGTAGACCCGGTGAAGCTCGCCGGGCAGATGATTGCGGATATGAAAGAGAAGAGAAGAAAGCTCGGCTGGGATGCGTGAACGGATTACTGTTCAGAGGACTGCATGAGAAGTACTCTTCTGGAAGAGCAGATTTGAAATCAATCCTTGGATAAGAGTTGTACCTGTGGTATGATTATCCAATAAAAATTGCAGCTAAGGTGTGCCCTGAATTACGGATTCAGGAATACTGCCGGAACAGAAGACGCGGAGTGTGAAAAGCTCTGCGGTTCTGTTCCGGTATTTTTTTGTTTTATTTGTATTGTTAAAAGGGGAAAAACAAGCATGCTGGCAATGATTGATAATTTTGATTCCTATACGTATAACCTCGTCAGTTACTTCCAGGAGCTGGGAGAGGAGGTTACCGTCATCCGGTGCGACCACGCCGTTCCGGAACGCATCCGCATAATCCCGGATTTATCCGGCATCATCATCTCTCCGGGTCCCAAAGCCCCCTCTGCCGGAGACCCGTCTGTGGCAGTCATCCGGTATTTTCAGGGGAGAGTTCCGATTCTGGGTGTCTGCCTAGGTCATCAGATCATCGGGTTTTCCTATGGGGCCAGGATCTGTCGGGGCCGTGCGCCGATGCACGGCAAAGTCCTTCCGGCCTATAACAACGGGACAGGGCTGTTTGCCGGGCTTCCGTCGCAGTTCCCTGTGACCCGCTATCACTCCCTGGTCGTGTCCCGGGAAATGCTTCCACCTGTTCTGCACATTGATGCAGAGGACGCGGAGGGAACGATCATGGCTATGCATCATGCCGTTTATCCGGTCTACGGTGTGCAGTTTCATCCGGAAGCGGTGTGTACGGCCTATGGTCACGAGCTGCTTGAGAATTTTATCCGGATCTGCGGAAGGGAGAAGCGGAAATGGGCATGACCAGGATCAGGAAGTGGACGGATGGTGATCTGACACTGGAAAAATTGTCGCAGGTGGTTCAAAGTGAACAGGATTACAGGGAGGAGTGGGCATTTCTGGATTCATCCCTTCAGGGAAATGACGGGAGATATTCCATACTCGGCCTCTATCCCTATCTGCAGGCGGAGGAGCGTCAGGGAACACTCTTCGTCAACGGTCAGCGCCAGGAGGGAGATCTGCTGGACTTTCTGAAGCATTATCTGAAAAGCTATAGTTCAGGATGGAGCAGCAGGTTCTCAGCCACAGCATCGTATCCTGCTGGGGCAGAGCGAATTGACAAAGGGCGAAGAGATGATGCTTCGGATTTGCCGGTTTCGCTGAAATCCGGGGAAACACGGCATACTGCAGAAAAATGTGACGATGTGCAGGATCTTCCGATGACGGCTGGAGCGATCGGCTATTTGAGCTATGATTACGGGCGGGAAAGGATGGGCATTCCCAGCCGTCATTCTGCTTCAGCGCAGGATCTGCCGGAGGGGAGATTTGTATTTTATGACCTGTATCTGATCGGGGACCTGCAGGAGAAAACGGTCTGGGTGTGCACGCAGGAGAAGAGGGCGGGCCTGCCTGAATATCTGCAGCGAATCCGCCGGTGGGTGAGGGAAATCAGCGCAACTGATGAAGCGGAAACTGTGGAAAGAGCATCAGCGGAAAGCCTGGCAGTGGAGAGAACTGTGACGGAAAGGCTGGCAGTGGAGAGGACTGTGACGGAAAGGCTGGCAGTGGAGAGGACTGTGACGGAAAGGCTGGCAAGGGACGGCACAGAGACGAAAAGCTCAGCAACGAAAAGCTCAGCAACAGAAGGCATGTCGAAGAAGTGCGACGTGGCTGCACCCGATATTATTTTTTCTTCAGACTATGGGGAGAACGAATATGAGCAGACGATTGACAGGCTGATCGAGTACATGAAATCTGGTGATATTTATGTCATGAATATGACCCGCAGGATTACGGCAGAGCATATCGGGGATCCGTATCAGATTTTCCGTTATCTTCGGGAGCACAATCCCTCGCCCTTTGGCGCTTTCCTGTCCGGTTCGGACGGGCGGCAGATCGTCTGTGCCTCTCCGGAGCGCTTCCTGCGGGTCCGCCGCGGTGTAGTCGAGACCAGCCCGATCAAGGGGACAAGAAAGCGGGGCGCTACGCCGGAGGAGGATCTGAGGCTGCGACAGGAGCTGGAGCAGTCGGAAAAGGACAAAAGCGAGCTGCTGATGATTGTGGACCTGGAGCGCAACGATCTGAACTGTGTCTGCGTACCGGGATCTGTACAGGTTCCCCGGATGTACTATATTGAGAGCTTTGCGACCGTACACCATCTGATATCGGATGTAACCGGAAGACTTCGTCCGGGTTATACTGCACTGGATCTGCTGCAGGCAGCCTTTCCGGGAGGGTCCATCACTGGGGCACCGAAGTACAGGGCGATGGAAATTATTGATGAGCAGGAACACAGTGCCAGGGGCCTGTATACAGGTACCATTGGATATATCGGGATGAATGGGGATTGCGATTTCAATATTGTGATCCGCACAGCAGTCTGCCGGGATGGCAGATGCACCATTGGCGTCGGTGGCGGCATCACGGTGGATTCGGATCCGGCATTTGAGTATGAGGAGACCAATCAGAAGGCGGTTGCCCTGATCGACGCCATCTGCAAGGCAGGCAGAGAGGAGGAAGAAGATGCAAACAGATAAGGTGCAGGCGGATGATGGCTTTTTCTTCGGAATGGGTCTGTTTGAAACGATGGCATTGCGCGATGGCAGACCGGTGCTGGAGGAACTGCATATTCAAAGGCTTGCGAATGGCCTGCGTGACCTGCATATTCAGAACCAGAGATATCTGAAAGAGCAGCTGCGAAGCGCTTCCGGGCAGTTGTGGGGTGCAGGAAGCCTTGAGGATTGGCTGCAGAGGTCGATTGATCATTACCTGAAGACCGCACCGGATGACAGAAATCTTTCCGATAGCGGGAACGTCTCTGAAAAGCAATCTTTAATTCTGGAGGATGGCGTTTTGAAGGTGACGGTCACAGAGAAGAATATACGCTTTGACACCCGTGCCAACCCCTATACGGAACAGCAGTTTCGTGAGGGACTCCGGCTGCGGTTCAGCCCGGTTCTGCGGAATGAAACGTCTCCATTTACCTACTATAAGACCCTGAACTGCGGAGACAATATTCTGGTTCATCGGCAGACCCGGAAAATGGGGTATGACGAGGCTGTTTTTGTGAATACAAAGGGAGAAATCTGCGAAGGCTCCGTGAGCAATGTCTTTTTTACAAGGGAAAATCTGGTCGTGACGCCGCCGGTAAAATGCGGGCTTCTGAAGGGAACGGTACGGGAATATCTGCTTCATTCGAAAGAGGGGAAAAGCAGCCTGATTGGCGGATCAGAAGGAGAGGATGGCTGCCGGGAAAGCGGCACGCACAGCAGTCTGGAACAGTGCCGGGAAGGTGCAGATATCGAATTCCGCGAGCAGGTCGTCCGGACGGAGGATCTTTCATCCTTTAGGGGTATGTTTATTACGAATGCGCTGATGGGCATTATGCCGGTTCGGTCGCTGGGTCATCATCAGTTCCCGGACCGGCATATCGCTGAGGTTCTGCGCGGGCGATATCTGCATGCGGCGTTAATAAAGTGATGTTCACCGGGCTCAATATATTTTTCTCTTTTTCAGAATCAAGATCGACAGATACAGAGCCAATGCGGTGATCAGCCATGACACCGGCCATACCAGGCAGAGCATCTCAAAGCTGGGATGCTGCATAAATACGGTAAACAGCCAGATCAGACGGAAGACGATGGTGCCGCAGAGAATTTCCACTGATGGGAGGAGTGAATGTCCACGTCCTCTTAAAACTGCTGCGGGCACCTCGTATAAGGTGACCAGGGATTCCCACAGGAGGACCAGATGGTTCCTGCGCACAGCATAGAGGAGCACCGCCTCCTTCGATGAAAATATCCGCATGAAGAAGGTACCTGACAATGCGGCCGGGACACTGAGCATGGCACCGGTGAGTATCCCGAAGAGCATACAGTACAGCGTGATCGTCCGGCATCGTTTCTCTTCCCCCGCTGCGTGATTCTGGCTGACGAAGGTCGTGGCAGCCTGTGAAAATGCCGCTACCGCAAAGTAACCGAAGTATTCGAAGTTCAATGCGGCTGCGCTTCCGGCGATAGCGTCAGAACCAAAGCGGTTGATCGCTGCCTGAATGAAGACATTGGAGACACAGAACACTGCCTCCTGAATGCCGGCCGGCATCCCGACTGCCAGCAGAAATTTCAGATCGGCTCCGCCGATCCGGAGTTTTTTGAGAGACAGATGGAATTCGCCTGTTTCACGCATCAGAAAAACAACCACGAGCGCCGCACTGATACCATTGGAGATATCAGTAGCGAGTGCCACACCTGTTACATTCAGCCTGCACACAATGACAAAGAACAGATTCAGCACCACATTCAGAATACCGGATGCGATCAGCGCATACAGTGGCCGCCTGGTATCTCCCTTTGCCCGCAGGATAGCGCTTCCGAAATTGTAGATTACGATAAATGGTGTGCCAAGGACGTAAATTTCCAGATAGCGTGTTGCAAGTCCCAGGATGTTCTCCGGTGTTGCGATCAGGACCAGAAGCGGTCTGGCAGCTGCCAGTCCTCCGACAGTCAGAATCAGGCCGGCAATCAGGCTGAAGAGCATGGATGTGTGTATCGCCGGGGATATCGCATCTCTGCGGTTCATGCCGATAAATCTGGCAATCAGCACATTGACACCCACTGCAAGACCTGTGATCAGGCCGAGGATGATGCCGATGGGCTCTGCATTCAGTCCCACGGCTGCCAGTGCCTCGGGAGAGGAGAACTGTCCGATGACGGCGGAATCCGCAGAGTTAAACAGCTGCTGCAGGATACTTGCGGCGGCAATCGGGAGCGCAAAGAGCAGGATTTTGCCCATTAGGGGACCATGGATCATATCAACTTCATTTTTACCTGTTTTTTTTGCAGAAGCAGAGGATGCTTTGGATGACATTTCTTAAACCTCGGGATTTTATATCTTTTGCCACTGTATCATATGATGTTCTGTTATGGTTTGATTTTTGACAGCTTTTGTAATATCCTCAATTTATACCATAGTGACGGAAAGAGGATGCAGCATGACTGTGGAAAAGAAAACGGGATCAGCAAATCTTTTGACGCTCCAGCACCAGGCGGAGCATTTCTATTATAACGACATGACGGAGCATGACAAGTCCGGAGCAGAAGAAAATATGGACATTCTTCGATCCGATGCAAAGTACATGGGCAGTCCTGTCAAGATGCTCTATTTTCCCAAACTGTTTACGCAGGAAGGATACAGGAAAGTCCGGGAGGCAGGAGAGCAGGCATGGAGGATTCTCGTAAAGGTAATCCGTGCGTATCTGGATCATCCGGATTACCGTCAGCTTTTTGGCTTTCCAAAGGAACTGGAGAAAATGATCTGCCACCGGCCGGAGTATTCCACACTCCTGCCGATCTGCAGGCTGGACATGTTCTTTGATGAGGAGACCGGGGACTTCAGGTTCTGTGAATTCAACGCAGACGGAAGCAGCGCCATGAATGAAAACCGGATCATGACAGAGGCTTACCGGAAGACGCTGATGTACCGCTGTTTTTCGGAAAGGTATGAGCAGAAGCCGTTCGAGCTTTTTGATTCCTGGGTGAAGGTTTTCCTGGACCTGGTGCGGGAGGCAGGGCATTATCCGGCGCATCCGCAGGTGGCAGTGGTTGATTTCCTGGAAAAAAGCATCACCACCGCGGAGCTGGAGCAGTTCGCAGAAGCCTTTCGGAAAAGTGGAAGCGATGCCTGTGTGGCCGAGATCCGCAGCCTTTCCTATGACGGGGAGCATCTGTACACACCGGACGGCTTCCGGATAGACGCTATCTATCGGCGTGCAGTGACCAGTGATATCCTGGACCATCGTGATGAGGTCCGGCCGTTTCTGGATGCAGTCCGGGACCGGAAGGTCTGCCTGATCGGAGATTTCTGCACGCAGGTGGTTCATGACAAGATCCTGTTCAAGGTGCTTCATATGGACCGTACAAAAGCGTTCCTTACGGAGGAGGAAAACCTGTATATTGAGGACCATGTGCCCTATACGGCGGATCTGACGCCAGCCCTGCTGCAGCAGGAAAAATTCCTGCACACCAGCTGGACATGCCGGTCCGGCAGGAACTGCAGATGGATTCTGAAGCCGGAGGATTCCTATGGCGCACATGGTATTTTTTACAGCGGAGATTACACGGACGCACAGTGGCTGGAGCTGATCAGGGCACATGCCGGCGGCGGATATATTCTTCAGGAATATGTCAGCCCGTATCGCACGCTGAATGCGGATTATACCGATACAGATTATACGGATAATCCGTGGCAGAAGCAGGCGGAAGGACAGAAAAGCCCAAGGATTCACAGCTTTGCAAACATGACAGGGATGTACCTCTATGGAGGACATCTGGCGGGCATCTATTCCAGGCTTTCCCCGCAGAATATTATTTCTGTGGAGGGAGACGAGCACGAAATGGTATCAATGGTAGCAGAAGAAAAATTATTTAATCAGTAAAAATACGAAATGCAATAAGAATACGAAACTCAATAATACGATGCGCAATAATAATACGATAAGTTTTAGAATAAAAAAGTAAAGCGAGAGTGATTAAAGGAGGAATGCAAATGTTACTGGAACTTTATAAGAAAAACACATGCCCATATTGTCAGAGAGTGATGCATTGGATTGATCAGAACGGTCGTACAGACGTGATCTACCGTGATATCCTTGATGAGCCGGAAAATTACAAACGCCTTCTTCGTGATGGAGGCATGGACCAGGTTCCCTGTCTGTTTATTGACGGAAAGCCTTTGTATGAGAGCCTGGATATTATCCGGTGGCTGGAGGAGCATCCGCAGGCTTCATGATGTATCTGGCAGATTCTTATACGCCTGCTTTTCACAGAATTTACATCTTAAGGTGGTAAATATTGTGGTAGAAAGTTTTATAATAAATGAAGCGGTATGTGTGTATGCGATATATACAAAACATATGGCACATGCAAAATATATGGCACATGCAAAACATATGGCACATGCAAAACATATGGTATATACATAATGATTGTTATATGAGTGCCCTGAAAGAGAAACAGAAGGTTACTGGTATGACCCGTGCTTTTTGCAGGGAGGAAGACCATGGAAAAGCTGAAGAATGCAGACTATCATATCCTGCTGTGGGTACAGACAAAATGCAGAAAGAAGTTCTTTACACCTTTTTGGAAGGGTGTAACGATGCTTGGAAATGTGGGCTTGATATGGCTGGTTGTCTTTGCAGTACTTTGGTTTTCCCGTTCCTACAGGAGAACAGCCAAGGCGGAGTTTGCCGCACTGGTCGGATCCACGGTAATCATTGCGCTGGTACTGAAATGGATTTTCCGGCGTCCGAGGCCTTTTGACACGCACCCGGCACTGAAACCGCTGATTCCGGAGCCGAAGGACCTGTCCTTTCCGTCCGGTCATGCAGGCTCATCCTTTGCGTGCGCGGTTGTCCTGCTGCTCCATCTGCCTGCACCTGTTGGGATTGCGTTTCTGATTCTTGCAATTCTGATTTCGTTTTCGAGGATCTATCTGGGCGTACACTACCTCACAGATATTCTGGCTGGAACAGGCATTGGTATCTTCTGTGCACTTCTCAGCTCATGGTATTTTTATAGCTAATAAATATTTTTCATCTCTTGTTATATATAAGCTAGATAAGAGGTGGAGAGGGCAGGATAAAATTGATCCTGCCCTTATTTTATATATAAAAATGGTCGTTTATTATTTGGATTATGTTTTATTATGGGAGCATAACGCTTTAATAAGATGATATTGTTATGGAGATACAGGTATGAATTTCTCTCTCGATAGAACGCAATTGAAGAGGCTTGCGATTATTGCGATGGTTGTTGACCATACAGCATGGGGCTTTGTGAGATTTATGTCGCCACTGGGTCAGGCTATGCATATATTCGGCAGACTCACCCTGCCTATTATGTGTTTCTTTATTGCGGAGGGCTACCGCCATACCTCCGATCTGCGCAGATATATTGAACGTATGGTGACATTTGCGGCAGTTTCTGTGATTCCATTCTACCTCTTTTTCCACAAGGAGTACTACTACAGGCAGAATATCATCTTTGATCTGACACTGGCACTTCTCGCCCTTGCTGCCCTGGAGAAGAAGTCCTGGTCCCGGGTGGTCAGGGGAGTCCTTTTCGCTGTGATTTTAACTGTCTCCATTCTGATCGGGGGATGGATCATTATGCCCATCATCTATGTCATAATATTTTATTACGGTAAGACATGGAAGAGGAAGTGTGTTCTCTTTACAGGGGCAACTGTCCTCATGGAGGCTGTAGTCATAGGGTTCATCCTTACCAATCGGATCTACCATTATTCCATATATAGGTGGACGGTCAGTGAGAGGATCTATCTCTTGTTCTTCGTCCTTGCTTTGATTCCCTTATCCTTTTACAATGGAAAGAAAGGGAAGGACTGCACCGGAAGATACTTTTTCTACTGCTTTTATCCCGCACATTTTATGGTTCTCTGGACCATAAGACAGTTTCTTGATGGGAGAGCGGACCTTTATCATATATATATTGCCGTTCATCTGATCGGATTTTTTGTAATAGGTGTCGCATTGGCATTCGTCTTTTTCGCCGTGCGTCCTTCAAGAGCCCAGTCTGCAGTGGCTCTCTTCCTCGCTTTTGGCCTGGTATATGTGCTTGGTTTTCTGCTTGAGATAACGAGCAGCAATCTGGAAGCAATTCTTACAGCGACAAGGGTGGAGTATGCCGGACTTATTCTGGTGCTTTTATCTATGGCGCTGGTGGTGCAGGAGCTGTGTCATATCCGTGTGCCATACCCGGTTCTGGCGACGGCCTTTACTGTCTCATGCATCCTCATGTATGGGCAATTTACGACGGGCAGGAATGGACTGTTCTATAATGGGGTTACCGTGGCAAAGAATGATGGACCCTTTCCCCACCTCTACATTGCCTCCTATGGCCCTCTATTCTATACCAGCATCATATATGCAGCTGTCTTCTACCTCTATGTGGTTTGGCTTGGGTTAAGAAGTTCAAGGGGATCAAATATCCTGCAGAAGAAGCGGATGCGATACCTTCTGATCGCTTTCCTGTTCTGCTGGCTGCCGATTCCCCTGAAGCTGTCAGGGCTGACAGGTCAGTATGAGTTTCCAGCTATTGGTATTGCCGGAGCAGCGATTTTTATCTCTCTCTCATTCGTTAAATACCAGTGCCTGGATTCTATGTCCACCAATATCTCGAATGCCATGAACCATGGGAATGAAGGAATTATAGTTATCGACAGCAATGAAAGGATCCTGTACCACAACGAGAGCAGCCATGCCATTTTTGGAAAATTTGATGATTATACCCAAATAGATAGCCTTCCCCTGATCGGAGAGGCTGTCGCTTATGGACGGGACAGAATAAGGAAGGATGATAAGATATACGAGATCCGGACTGAGCCCGTGCGTGAGAAGGAAGTGGACATTGGGAGTATTATCTGGATTATAGACCTGACCTCGTACTATGACCATCTGGAAGAGGTGGAAATCGTCGCTTCGACCGATTCTCTGACAGGGATCAAGAACAGGGTCTGGTTTGAGAAAAAGGTCATGGATGCAGTCGAGAAGAAAACACCAGGGACTTTTATGATGATTGATCTCGATAATTTCAAGAAGGTGAATGACACCTACGGGCATCAGAGTGGGGATGATGTCTTGAAGCGTTTGGCCAGGGTGATCATGTCCGAATCGGAAGACGGCTATTGTGGCAGGATAGGAGGAGATGAATTCTGTGTTTTTATCCCGCACGTGACGTCGTATGAGGAGGCATTGAAGAGGGCGGATGTTTTGATTGAAGGCTATAGCAGGGCAATTTCCCAGATGCCTTTTCACGACCTGACATCCATGTCTGTGGGAGCTGTACTTGCTGATGCATCTTCCTATACAGATAATAAGGTGAATTATTCTGCCCTCTACCGGGAGGCAGACAGGGAGCTCTATCGCGCCAAGCAGGCGGGTAAAGGGATCTGTTTCGTAGGAAAGCTCTGAAATTATCAGGATTTAATAAGATGCCAGGGATGCATCAGAATCAAAAAAAAGAAAAGCTAAGGAACGTAAGCAAACAGGCCTGCCACACGTGGTGAAAATGTGTGGCAGGCCTGTTTATTTTTGCATGTTTTCGTCAGGTGCTTCAGCTGGCGTTATTTTCAGCCGGCTGCTTTTTCTGCAGCCTTTGCCGGTTTAGTCTTGTCGGTTCTGGCATACAGAGCCTTCAGGGCAATCGGGGTGATGATCGAGCTGATAATGATCAGCAGGATAACAGATGTGAAGTATCTGCTGTCCAGCATGCCAGCCTTCAGACCACGCTGTGCGACGATCAGTGCTACCTCGCCACGGGTCATCATGCCAACACCAATCTTCAGACTGTCAGAGCCGCTGTATCCGCAGATCTTCGCCATAGCGCCGCAGCCGATGATCTTTCCGACCAGACCGACGACAACAAACGCAAGGGAGAACAGAAGAATCGTTGTGTCAAGCTTCCGCAGGTTGGTCTGCAGTCCGATGCTTGCAAAGAAGATCGGTCCGAAGATCATGTAGGAATTAATGTCCATCTTCCGGCCGATGTATTCCGCGTCGTCCAGGGAGCAGAGAATGACACCTGCGCAGTATGCACCAGTGATATCCGCAACACCGAAATACTTGTCTGCAATATAGGACAGTGCAAAGGCAAGTGCAAGTCCAATGATCGGGATACGTCTGGTATGGGGATATCTCTTGTCGATTTTCTTCATGACCAGATAAATGATATATCCGACGCCTGCTGCAAGTACAAAGAAAAGGAAGGTCTTTATGGCAACGACGCCGAGGTTTGCGTCCGGGTTCTTCAGGCTGATGACAGCGGTGAGAACCAGAATACCGATGACATCATCGATAATGGCCGCACTCATAATGGTTGTGCCGACTTCGGTTGAAAGCTTTCCGAGCTCACGCAGTGCCTGAACGGTAATACTTACAGACGTTGCAGCAAGAATGGTTCCAATGAAGAGGCCATGTGTGAAATTCTCGGTTCCAGGTCCGGAGAATCCATAAAAGCACATGAACAGCAGTGTTCCGAGAACCATTGGAACGGCAACACCGGAGCAGGCAATCAGAGTTGCCTTCAGACCGGATTTCTTCAGCTGCTGAATATCGGTCTCCAGTCCGGCATTAAACATCAGAAGGATGACACCAATCTCGGCCATCCCGGTCAGAAAGTCATTGCTCTGCACAATATTGAATACGCTGGGTCCGATCAGCAGGCCGGCTACAATTTCACCTGCCACCTGAGGAGCCTTCAGCTTTCGGGCCACCAGTCCGAAAAATTTCGCACAGATAATGATGATTGCAAGATCTCTTAAAATGCTTAGCGTGTCCATACTCTCTCTCCTACAAAATAAACAAACTGCCAGGAACACAAAAGATAAATAAATTTTTCACAATTTATATTATAGGCTTTCAGCGGGGATTGTACAGTACAAAAAAACATACAATCTTTATGAAATCTTTATATCAGCGCCGGAATATTAATACGGTTTTTATGGAAAAAACAGGATAATGAATAATGAAAGATATCTGTTCTGAAGTTCTGGAACGTGAAGACAGAGATACCGGATTTATCTATAAAAGCTTCAGGTTTATACACAGTTTTAGAAATTTTCTACAGATTCAAATACACAAAGAAAGGCCTCGGCAATTCTGATATGAAGAAAATGATATTTAAACTGGAACACCTGAAGCCTGCGCAGGTGATAATACTTGGATTTCTGCTGGTGATTGTCGCAGGAACACTGCTGCTGATGCTGCCGTTTTCCTCACAGCCCGCAGGGTCGGCGGGATTTGCAGATTCCTTATTCACAGCTACCTCCGCGGTATGCGTGACAGGGCTGGTTGTGCAGGATACAGCAAGCTTCTGGACACCCTTCGGGCAGGTAGTGATTCTCTGCCTGATCCAGATCGGAGGTCTGGGTGTTGTTACTGTGGCATTGGCACTGGCCCTGGTCTCCGGCAGGAAAATCGGTCTTCTGCAGCGGAATATTATGCAGGAATCTATTTCCGCCCCACAGATCTGCGGCATTGTAAAGTTCACAAGATTCATCCTTCTTTCAACCTTCAGCATCGAGGGGATTGGCGCAGCTATTATGCTGCCGGAATTTGTTAAGAGGTTCGGACCGGCAGAGGGAATCTGGTGTGCCGTCTTCCACTCGGTGTCAGCATTCTGCAATGCCGGATTTGATCTGATGGGGAAAGGGCATAAGTATGCATCGCTTACGTCCTTTGCGGCGAATCCGGTGATCAACTGTACAATCATGGGGCTGATTATTGTCGGCGGGATTGGCTTTCTGACCTGGATGGATTTTGCAATTCACGGTATACACCTCAGAAAATTCCGTCTGCAGAGCAGAGTGGTTCTTCTGGTGACAGTGATTCTGATTGCAGTGCCCGCTGTTTGCTTTTACTTTGGAGAGTTTACGACCGGCACCACGAAAGAGAGAATTCTGCTCTCACTTTTTCAATCTGTAACGCCCAGGACGGCGGGCTTCAATACAGCCGATCTGACGAAGCTCAGCGACAACGGGATCATGATCCTGATTGTGCTGATGCTGATCGGAGGTTCACCGGCCTCAACGGCAGGCGGTATGAAAACAACGACGCTGGCAGTTCTTCTGGCATCTTCGCTGGCTGTGTTCCGGCAGAAAAAGGACACAGACCTGTTCGGAAGAAGAATTTCTATCGACAGCATCCGCAATGCCGGAGCGATTCTGCTGCTGTACCTCAGCCTGTTTCTGGTCGGAGGTATGCTGATCAGCCTGATCGAAGGCATACCGCTTCTTACCTGTCTGTTTGAAACGGCCTCCGCAGTCGGAACAGTAGGACTGACACTGGGTATCACGCCTGGCCTTTCTCTTATATCGAGAGGAATCCTGGTGCTTCTGATGTATATCGGAAGAGTCGGCGGCCTGACCCTGAACTTCGCCACGGTGTCAGACCGTAGCGCGAACAGTGGCAGACTTCCGGAGGAACGGATTACGGTAGGCTAGAACATTCCTGAAATGGTGTCATGAGTCCATATGGAAACGATGAACAGGGGGGAAAACCCCGGGAGGCAGACATATGAAGTCGGTATTACTGATCGGTTTTGGACGATTTGGAAAAAATATGGCAATGAAGCTGCGGGAGATGAACCATGAGGTGATGGCCGTTGACAGGAATGAAAAGCGGGTCAACGAGATCATGCCCTATGTAACAAATGCAATCATCGGTGACAGTACAGATGAGGAATTTCTGAAGTCTTTGGGCGTCCGGAATTATGACCTCTGTTTTATCGCCATTGGGGACTGTTTTCAGGATTCGCTGGAGACGACATCTCTTGTCAAGGAGCTCGGCGCAAAGCTGGTGGTTGCCCGTGCATCCAGCGAGGTGCATGCGAAATTTCTGAAGCGGAACGGTGCCGACGAGGTGGTTTTCCCGGAGCAGCAGATCGCCAGATGGGCGGCGATCCGGTACAGCTCAGACCATGTATTCGACTATTTTGCCATGGATGATGACTGTGCCATCTTCGAGGTGTCTGTGCCGGAGAAGTGGGTAGGGAAAACAGTCGGAGAGCTGGATATCCGGAGACGGTACCGGATCAATGTGCTTGCAACAAAGGCAAATGAGAAGATTGACATGAATATTACCCCGGAAACGGTCCTGACAGATACGGAGAATCTCCTGGTGCTGGGAAGAAACCGTGACATGCAGAAATATTTCCGGCTTTGAGGCTTTTCAGACAGGAAGGGAGTGAGCAGAATGAAGGTATTGCTGTTATTGGTTTGTCTGGGAGTTTTGGCATTCTTTGGTGACAGACTGCTTTCATCGTTTGACGAATTGATAGAGAAATATTACCATAGAAAATAATGTGGGGTTCGCTTGCGAAAGGGTACAGGCTGATACAAGAAAACGAGGATAACAGGAAAGCATGAGAGGGAATACAGGCACATCGAATACAGAGGGCAAAAAGCAGGAGCATATCCTGGTGTGTCTGTCCTCTTCACCTACGAATGAGCGGCTGATCCGGAAGGCGGCGGGTCTGTCAGAGGTGTATGGCGGATATTTTACAGCGCTGTATATTGAGACGCCGGGCGACAGAAAACAGAGTGAGGATGACCGGAGGCGGCTGGAGAACAATGAGCGCCTTGCCCGGAAACTTGGGGCAAGGCTTGAGATCATTCACGGCGAAAACATACCCTTCCAGATTGCAGAATATGTCAGGGTTTCCGATGTGACAAAGATTGTGATCGGACGGTCCACGGAGGAGGCACATCTGCGTCATGGGAAGGGAAAGCTGGTAGATGCTCTGATAGCCTACGCGCCCGATGTAGATATCTATATCATCCCGGACAGGATGCATCAGGTTCGGGCGCGCGTGCGCACACATCTTCTGCTCAACAACGAGAACAGGGTTTCCGATTTCTTTTTTACCCTTGCAATGCTGGGTCTGTGCTCTCTGATCGGCTGGTGTTTCAAGCTGTTAAACGGTGCGGAGTCCAATATTGTTGTATTTTATATCTTCTTCGTCTTCCTGATCTCAGTGCGTACGGCAAACTGGGTTTACAGCGTGTGTGCTGCCGGATTGAGCGTTGTGATTTACAATTTTCTCTTTACCAAGCCTGAGTTTACGCTGCGTGCCTATGATAACCGCTATACCGTGGCCTTTGCGGTAATGTTTCTGATTGCACTGCTGACCGGTACTATGGCCGCCAGACTGAAGATTCAGGCACAGAATGCGTCGCGTATGGCCTTCCGTCTCCAGGTGCTGTACGATATGAACCAGCTCATGGAGAAGTGCAGGAATCAGGATGAGATCAAGGAGGTCACAGCAAGGCAGCTGGTACGCCTTCTTCACAGAAATGTACTGCTGTACAGGGACAAGGATAAAAATTGCAGCGATCCGGAAGTTTTTCTCGCAGATACGGCGGGAGAGCTCAGCTTTACGACAGAGAGCGTGCGGGAGGCTGCTGAGTGGACCTTTAAGAACGGGACAAAGTCAGGAAATGGAACCAGACATTATTCGGATGCAGGCGGTATTTTTTTTGCAATCCGTCTGCATGATGTAGTCTATGGTGTAATCGGTGTCGATGTGCGGAAGAACCGTTTTGATCCCTATGAGGAGAGCATTGTGATTGCGATTCTCGGGGAAGCAGCTATTGCACTGGAAAACAAGCGCAATGAGGCGGAGAAGGAGCTGGCGAGAGTGATGGCTAGAAACAAACAGCTCCGCGCCAATCTGCTTCGTTCCATTTCTCATGATCTCCGGACACCACTCACATCGATTGCAGGTACAGCCAGTCTTCTGATGGCCGATGCAGACAAGATGGATGACAATTCCAGAAACCAGATGTATTCCAATATCTATGAGGATGCCATGTGGCTGGAGGACCTTGTTGAAAATCTCCTGTCGATCACCCGCCTGAAGGAGGGACAGACAAAGATTCATACTTCGGTGGAGTTTGTCAGTGAAGTTATAGAAGAGGCCTGCAGGCACTGCAACCGGAAGCTGTCCGAGCATAAATTTACAGTGGGGCAGTCCTCAGACATTCTCCTGGGCAGAATGGACGCCCATCTGATCATTCAGGTGCTGGTCAATCTGGTGAATAATGCGGTAAAATATACACCACAGGGTTCGGAAATTTCGGTATATGCAGAGCAGATCAAGGATATGATACAGATTTCAGTCAGCGATAATGGACCAGGTGTGGCCCAAAAGGATGTACCGCACATTTTTGATATGTTCTACAGCGGTACAAAGACGGTGGCGGACAGCAGCCGGAGTCTGGGGCTCGGTCTTGCACTGTGTCAGGAGATCGTTCAGGCGCATGGCGGACGGATCTGGTATGAACAGAATGTTCCGCATGGCAGTATCTTCCGGTTTACGATACCCGCCCAGGAGGTACACACGGATGCCTGAGATCGCGTGATATGTACGATCCATTGTTCTGCAATGCCCCGGACGCAGGAAGTATACACGGATGCCTGAGAGCGTGGCAGATGCAGATGGATACTGGAAATTATGATACGGGCTATGGAGGTGCATATAGATGTCTAAGGCAACGATACTGGTGGTAGAGGATGATCCATCTGTCCGTAATCTGATCACCACCACCTTGAAAATGTATGACTACAATTTTCTGACAGCGGGCAACGGACAGACTGCCATCATGCAGACGGCAAGCCACAACCCGGATGTGATGTTTCTGGATCTTGGACTCCCGGATATGGATGGCGTCGATGTGATTCGCAAGGTGCGGACCTGGTCGGAGCTGCCGATTATCGTGATCAGCGCCAGAAGTGAGGAATCAGACAAAATTGAGGCGCTGGATGCCGGCGCGGATGATTATCTTACAAAGCCCTTTTCGGTGGAGGAGCTGCTGGCGAGACTGCGGGTCTCTCTGCGGAGACTGCCGCTTCTGCGGGCAGCCGCGGAAGCATCACCGGTCTTCACCAACGGAGGGCTTGTGATCAATTATCCGGCTGAAACCGTGACGCTGGACGGACGGGAGCTGCATCTGACACCCATTGAGTATAAGCTGATCACGCTGCTTGCCCGGAATGAGGGCAAGGTGCTGACCTATCCCTATATCACAAAGGCGATCTGGGGAGAATCCGCGGAGAGTGAGATGGCTTCTCTGCGTGTATTCATGGCAACACTGCGCAAGAAGCTGGAAAATGGAAAGGGCTCCCAGAATTTTATTCAGACACACATCGGCATCGGATACAGAATGCTGAAGGTGGATGCCGGAGACGCAGAACATAAGGAAGAATCATGAATCAGACAGCGCGGAATCTTCCGGGATTTCTGCGGTGCTGCCGCGGTATTTCTGCGGGCTGACCCCCTCGTATTTTTTGAAGATTCTGGAGAAATAGCCCGGGTCCTCGTACCCGACAGCCTCGCCGATCATGTGGATGGAATAGCCGGGATTGCGGTCCATCAGTTCCTTCGCCTTCCGCATGCGAAGGGAAATCAGATATTTTGTCGGCGGCATATGGTATGCCTGCAGAAAAATTTTGGACAGATAGCTGGGGCTGTAGTTCAGGTTTTCGGCGATCAGGTTCATGTTTATGTCATGACAGTATTCCTTGTTGATGTAATCCCGCAGCAGTTCCGCAATTTCCCGGGCGGAATGACAGGTACAGGCACCGGAGAAGTTTTTTTCCAGGTTCTGCTGTTCCAGCCGGTACTTATTTGCAAGGGAGGACAGCGCCAAGTGCAGTTGTTCCGTGTCCACCGGTTTTAGCAGATATTCCCTGACCTGCAGATGTATGGCCTGCTTTGCATAGGAAAAGTCTGAGTAACCGCTTACTATGATGACATCAAGCTCCGGGTGATTTTCCCTTGCCTCTTCAATCAGGGTCAGACCGTCCATCATCGGCATCCGGATATCGGTCACCAGCAGATAGGGGTTGCAGGTGTTGATCAGCTCCAGCGCCTGTGTGCCGGTCTGCGCTTTCCCGAGAACGGTAAATCCCGTGTCGGAATTTTCAATTTTCTTGATGATATTCTGCTGAATCAGAATTTCGTCCTCCGCAACGACGACTCCATATTTCATATCGATAATCCTTTCCTGATATTCCGTATTTTTCCAGCCATGCATAGACCGTGCAGCCTGGAATATTTTTCTATGCTGCATATGCCTTTTCAATATTTGGTTTGTTCAATCCACATGCTGGAATCTTCGATTTTACGCTAATCGTGTCATCCCGAATTGTTATTACTCGTTTATTCCTTATGGATTATTTGCATCGTTCATCGATTGGGTTCCCGGAATCGCTGACTTCATTTCCTTGCTTTTTTCTGTATCTTCCGATGTCGTGTCAGGTGTTTTTCTTCCGATCATCACATAGGCATGTCCGTCTTCAGTATTCCCATAGTCGAATAGAATATCCTCTCCGCAATACAGCTTCCACCGTATGTATACGTTAATCATTCCGAGACCGCCGATCTTCAGATCAGTGAGCTTGTGGCGGGGGTCCCGGTTGACATCTGCAATTTTGGTGTTCAGCTCATCCAGTACCTTTTCTGAGAAGCCGTTTCCTGTATCCGTGACGGTGATGTACCACATTTCATCATCCCGATAGCTGGTGACAGTGATCTTCCATGGGGGCAGGCAGTCAGTTCCATATTTTATGGAATTCTCGACCAGAGGTTGCAGGATCAGCTTTGGAATCTTTTCCTCCATGATCTCGGGAAGAATGTCAATGCTGTAATCCAGGCTCTCCTGATAACGCACCTTCATGCAGTACATATATTCCCGGATATAGTGAATCTCATCAGAGACACTGACAATGGTCGTGCCCGTATTTGTAATATACCGCATGATCTGTGACAGCGTCTGGCAGAGCTTTGTGACATCTTCATTCTGTCCGTTTTCAGCGAGAATACTGATGCAGGACAGCGTGTTGTAATAAAAATGCGGGTTCATCTGTACCTGCAGCGCGATGACCCGGGATTTCAGCTCCAGCTTCTGACTGATTTCCAATTCTGCCAGAGACTGCTGCAGGGACTCGCTCATTTTCTGGAATTCCTTGTAGAGCTCGTCAAGCTCATCATAGGAGGCATCATACTGGTCAAGCTTCTCCTCACCGAGATTTTCCAGGCGCAGCCGCTGTACCACATGCTTCAGGTGTTTGATCGGTTTCACCATATTGTGAGACAGGTACAGGGAAAGCAGGATGGAAAACAGAACCATGAGGCCGGTGACGCTGAGCAGGATCTGCGTCATATGATAAACGGGCCGCAGAATCACGCTGTTCTTCTGAAGCACCATGTAGGTCCACCCGCTGTAGGGAGAGGTCTGACGGGAATACTGGTATTTAATGCCTGTTTCCGGATCTGTGCCGATTCCATAAGAAGCGTCCGAGGCTTCCTGTGTCTTGTAATAATTCTGGTACGTCTCCTTCTGCTTATCTGTAATATCCTCATAGGGATAAATCAGCGTTCCATCCGATGCAAACACAAAGATGCTTGCTTGGGAGGAACTCTTGCTCTCATAGGAAGCGATCGACCGGAAGATCACCTTACAGCTCTTGACCGTTTCAATGGCTCCGATAATCTGGTTCTGCCGGTTCAGCGTGGCCCGGTAAAGGGACAGATACCAGTTTGAGCTCACGGAGCCCTGGGAATATTTCCCGGTGCGGTAGGGCGTGCTGATCAGTTTTTTGCCCCGAAGCACCTTCACCTGGTCCATCCACGGTACATCCTCTGTCTGATAGGCTGCATTCTTGGTGATCATGCCGGATTCAATGACGTTTCCGTAAAAATCATACAGGTTGATCTGATTTGCCTTCGGGTCCAGTCCGTTCATGGTCTGTACATAATCCAGGAACGCTCGTCCCTGTTCCGAATTGACATTGAAGTCCATTACATCCGGGAGAAGGTCTGTCTTCCGATTGTAAAAGTTCAGGTTTGAGGAAAATTTGTCCAGATCATTCAGCTGCTTTTCCGTTGCGTTCATCAGTGTGCTGTTCAGCGTTTCGAGGACATTCTGCTCGCGCGAAATGAGGATCCTGGAATTGTACTGCAGAAAGAACAGCGAAAAGAAGGCCAGCACAAGGATCGGAGGAAGCATCATGTAAGAAAACAGCTTGGACTGGAGCTTCCGGAGCTTTTTTCCGTTCTTTTTATCTCTGTGTTTCCTGTGCTTTCGGAAAACACTGCTTCCGGAATGTTCAGATTCCTCCGGGATACCCTTTTTACCATCTATATCTTCTGTGCCCTCTGGCTGCTGCAACATCGCCTGTCCCCCTGAAATATCATTTACTATGCCAGCAGTATTATTACATTATTAATATTAAAGTTGAAATGTGAGTATTAATGAAATTGTCTTAAAATTCGAACATTTGCAGACATGCTAGAAGAACCGTAGTACTTCTTGCGTGTCGAAACCGTGAGAATTTCAAGACAATTTCAAGGGTATACATCTTTTGAACCCGACATTATTATATTATAAACGGTTTACATAGGGTTGACAAATCGTTTCCTGTGATCTGCCGCACATCTGCTATGCAACTTGTAATCGGACACCGAATGTGGTATGAATAGTCATGACAAAGGGCATCTGAAAGAGACTGCCCTGTCAGAAAAGAGGAAAACATGCTGGACAAAAAAGTTAAAGAATTAATCAATACACAGATCAATAAAGAATTCTATTCCGCATACCTGTACCTTGATTTTGCAAACTACTATTATGACCAGGGCCTGGACGGCTTCGCGCACTGGTATGATATTCAGGCGCAGGAGGAGCGGGACCATGCAATGCTGATGCGGACCTATCTTCAGAACAATGGGGAGCTGGTGACGTTTACTGCAATTGACAAGCCGGATAAGACCTACAGCAGCCTGTCTGATCCGCTGGATTACGGCCTTGAGCATGAGCAGTACGTCACAGGTCTGATCAACAATATTTACAAGGCGGCAAGCGACGTCAATGATTACCGTACCATGCAGTGTTTCGACTGGTTCGTAAAGGAACAGGGCGAGGAGGAGAAGCGGGCGGATGACCTGATCCGCAAGTTCAGACTCTTCGGTTCTGACCCCAAGGGACTTTACGCACTGAATCAGGAGCTTCTGGCAAGAGTCTATACTGCTCCGACGCTTGTGCTGTAAGCAGGCGTATCCCGTGGAGGCATATGCAGATCATCAAAGAAAGACTAACAAATCGGGACAAGCTGGACCTGCTTGCAAAAGGCGGAGGATTCGGTCTTGAGAAGGAAAGCCTTCGGGTGACCATGGATGGACGCCTTGCCCAGACACCGCATCCGTTTCCGGGTGACAGTCATATTGACAGGGATTTCTGCGAGAATCAGGTGGAAATCATCACGGATCCTGAATCCAGTGTCCGGGCGGTCACAGATGCCGTGAAGAGGTATCACGGTTTTGTGCAGGACACATTGTGGAATCTTCCGTCCGGAAGAGAACTTCTTTGGCCCTTCAGCAACCCGCCGTATATCACCGGCGAGGAAGAGGTCCCTGTCGCACAGTTTTATGGCGCACAGAGCGGTCAGACCGCATACCGTAATTATCTAAGCTCGAAATACGGAAAAAAGAAGATGCTGCTCTCCGGCATTCACTTCAATTACTCCTATCCGGAGGAATTTTTGCGACGGACGTTTGAAGACAGCAGTGAGACAGATTTTCAAAGGCATGTAGACCGGCTGTACCTGAAGCTGGGGAGAAAAGCCCTGCTTTACAGCTGGCTGATTGTGGCACTGACGGCGGCAAGTCCTCTGTATGATCCATCCTTCTTTGACGGGGATCAGGCAGAAGAGGCACAGCGCATGGATCTTGCGACGATCCGGTCCAGTGCGTTTGGATACTGGAATGATTTTACGCCAACGCTGCGTTATGAGAGCGCTGAGGCTTATGTTGATTCCATACAGCGTTATGTGTTTGCTGGGAAACTGATCTCTCCAAAGGAGCTCTATTATCCTGTTCGGTTAAAGCCGGCGGGGAGCTATTCTATGGAGGCTTTTGCCGGTGGCATCAACCATATTGAGCTGCGTTCCCTCGATCTGAATCCGCTGTCCTCCTTTGGAATCATGGAGGAGGATGTGCAGTTTCTTCATCTGCTTCTGGCGTGGATGACAGTTCTGCCGGATGTGGAGATCAGTGAGGAACGGCAGAAGTCGGCAATTCATAATATGAAGAAGGCATCTGTGCGGAATCTGGAGGCGGTAACGCTTCGCAATGCAGATGGGACGACAATTGCGCTTACGGATAAGGCCCTGGAGATTTTTGACCGGATGGAGAAAGAGCTCGGCAGAAACCCTGTTATTGATTTTCAGAGGGACAAAATTCTGCATAAGGACAGGCGGTACGCCGAGATCATCGTGGACCGCTACAGTGATGACTTCATGAAGGCGGGAATTGCGCTGGCGTCCGGGCGGTTCCGGGAAAACCAGCAATGACGGCAGCGGCTACCATTGGAAGCACCGTTGCAGTATTACAAATGCAGAAAATGAAAAAGAAGCAGAAAAAGAAAGACCTGCCGTATCCGGCTTTGATGCCGGTGCAGCAGGTCTTTTTTAGAATAAACATTGTGCTGTCTAAAATTTAGGTGTTGCCAGAATCCAGCCCTGCTTCCTCAAGGAAGACGTAGTAGAGATCGCCATAGAAAATGCTCTGTACAAAACGGCATTCATTTTCAACAGGGTGGACCTGTCCGTCCTTTGCAAGAATCCGGAAGCTTTCGTGGAAGACCGGTGCATCGTTTTGGTCTGCAGAATCGTCATCAAGGTCCTGCGCCGCATCGATGTATTCCTGTAATACAGTTTTCAGCCTTTCGCGGTCTTCGGGCTTAAGAATCTGGAAGTAGCTGGATTTAGAGTAATCCGTGAATTCCTGCAGGTCTCTGCATCCGCAGAGCCGTACCAGATCATTGCTTGCATAGAGAATCTGAAGGTCTGCACCTGTTCTGTAGGCCAGGATGGCCTTCGGGAGATCTCCGTCAAGCCTCTTCAGGTCCCTGCTGAGCAGCAGGCGGTTTTCTGTGCAGAGAGCGGCATCATAGATCCGGTAGTTAGGAGCTGTACCTGACTTTGCCGCACGGAGCGCTGCGCTGGCCTTTCGGCAGAGACTTCCGGTTTTTCGGCCATCATGTGGATATACTGCCATCCCGGCGAGCATGGTAAAGCTGCAGGAACTGCCATGAAAATCCATGGACATGGGTCTGGAAACCAGACGGCCTACGATGTGCTCGGCGTCGGCAAGACTGGTATCCTTCATGAAAACCAGGAATGCATCCGCGCCGTTTCGTCCGATAATGTCATCCTCAGGAAATGCAACGCGAAGGGTTGATGCCACTTCCTTCAGAATCTGATCTCCGAAGCTGCGTCCCAGAATGTCGTTTACGATTCTGAAATTGTCTATAGTCAGTGCAATCAGTACACCTGGCGTCGAAGGATGCCGCACCATATACCGTTTGATTCTGCTGTCAATGCCTCTCCGGTTCAGAAGTCCGGTAAGAGGATCGCTCTGCGTCAGAGCCTCCTGCCCGCTGGAATACCAGAAATCAAGCATTTCGCTCTCAGTATGGTTGCGGATCCACTGGATGGACAATGTATAGATATCCGGGTTTTTCTGATCCTGAATCAGGTGAAAATCCAGCCATGTATAGGCATGGCTCTCTTTCCTGATCCGGAAGCATTCTGAAATATGAAACTGTCCGGATTCCTTCATGCGCTGTTTCCAGAATGCAAAGGACGTAAAGGTCTGAAAACGTTTGACGTCCCCGGGATGCACATAGTTTCGGGAGAAATCTCTCATAACTTCCTGGAAGGAGTCAGCGCGCTCCGGGAAGACCGGAGCCCAGTTTCTGTAAATCAGAGAAAAACTGTCTTCTCTCGCGTTGATCTGAATGATGCCCTGAAAGGCAGCGAGCAGGTCAATCAGCGAATCATTCAGAGAGGAAGAGCCTGCCTGGTTCATCGGAAGCAGCTGGTCGCGAAAGACTCTGTTATAGAGAGAGTTGCTGATGTCATGCACACAGGAGAGCACCATATCATCGCTGCCCCTGCGGAAGGGAATCAGCGTGTACAATTGCGTATGGAGTTCTCCAACCTTGTCATAGGTTGCAAAGACAGCAGATACATTATTGGTCCCCTTTGCCAGAACGCGGCGTTTGAGCGAATGCAGGTCATAAAAGTCAAGAAAAGACTCACGGTCTGCCTCTTCCAGATATTTTTTCGCATAGATCTCCAGCGCCTGCTTGTCCGTGCTGGCAAAGTCTGTCAGCTTGTCCTGAGCTGTATTCAGGAAAAGATTCTCTGCGGTTTCCTCACTCAGATTAAACAGGTCGATCCGGCTGAATACAGTCAGAAGGTGGCGGATTCCCTCATGGATGTTCATGGACCGGACTACTGAGGATGTGGAATCCAGAAGCAGACCGGTGAAAATAACGTAGGCATAGCTTTCCAGCTTTGCAGCGACAGTTCTGAAGCTGATGCTGCAGAATTTGTTGCTGATAATAAAATCAAGAGAATGCGTGGTCTCTGCAGACTCCGGTACCTCTAGGGACTGCCGGATCATATTCTTGTATGCCGGGAGAGACATCAGGTACTGCAGAAATCCATCAGCGTTCCGTAGGTTCAGAGAACCGGCCATTTTATCCATTGCAGGATTGTGGTAGAGAACCTGTGTCTGTTCAGGGGTTACCTCAAGGAGCATGATCGGAACCTGAGAGCCCATATCATAGCTGCGCTCAAATTCCATAGGAGAATTGGAGAGCAGATTGATCTGTCCGATTGTATTGAAAGTGCGCTTCTTTTGTGGCGTCTCGAGGCCAAGAGCAGGAATAAGCTTACGGATTTCACATAGTGGCTGAGGCTTTGAAAAATAAAAGCCCTGCAGCTGTTCGCACCCGATGGTACGCAGGAAATCTATCTGCTGTGATGTTTCAACACCTTCGCAGAGCGTATGTGTATGCAGGTGCTTTGCCATATTGACAACAGAGGCCACGAGTGTCCGTGCCTTCTGGTTTCCTTCGATGTTGCGGACAAAGGCCTGGTCAATTTTCAGAACGTCGAAATCAAAATCCTTGAGGATATTCAGTGTAGAATAATGGCTTCCGAAATCGTCCATCCAGATTTCATAACCGGCATCATGAAAGTGCTTCAGCTGGAGACGAAGGTATTCCGGATCTGCCTCCAGCACACTTTCGGTGATTTCGATATGGATCAGCTCCGGCGGAATGTGGTATGTCTGCAGGATGGCATGCACTTCCCTGAAGGCATCGATACCGAGGAAATCATTTCTGGAGAGATTGATAGATACCGGTACAACGACGGTGTCCTGGTCAAAGAAGCTGGTCATGTCTCTGCACACATTTTCAAGCATCCGCATATCAAGACGGGAAATCAGGTGAGCGTCCTCAAGCACAGGAATGAATACGGCCGGGGAAAGAATGCCCCTCACCGGGTCATTCCAGCGGCAGAGCGCTTCAAATCCGCAGATCTTACCGGTAAGTGTCCGGATCTCAGGCTGGTACCAGGTCTCAATATAGTGCTTGTCCAGGGCCTCATCGAAGTGGTTCAGGATATACCGCTGCAGCTCCTCCCGGTCTGCCAGGTCTTCATTGTAGATGGCGATGTTCCGGTCATACTGGTCATGGATGCTTCTGGCCGCGAGGCGGGCGTGATCAATCATGAGAGAAACTGATTTTTCCTCAAAATCTCTCAGAATATAGATGCCAGCCTTCAGCTCAAGGCTGACATTTTTCTGGAGCGTGTGAACAAAGTGATGCAGGACCTCTATCTGTTCACTGATATCTGGTTTGTCTGTAAAAACGGAAAACTGATCAGCAGTGATACGGGTGACGGGGTCATCTGGAAAGACGTGCTGCAGCTCTCTCGCAAAGCAGAGCAGAAGGTTGTCACCCTCCTGGAAGCCATATTTGTGGTTGTAATCACGGAAGGCGCTGATATCCAGAAAAATCAGCACATAGGATGCGCCTGAATCCTGATTCAGTCTCTGATGGACTGCGTTTCCATAGCCCTTCAGTGAAAAAAGTCCGGTAAGTTCGTCGTATTCTGCCAATGTAACTCCCCCATCGCCATTGCTGTTCGGTAAATGTTTCGCATTTGTTTACGGAAGATTATAACATAACAGATGGCGGTTTCCCATCGAGGAAAACGGCAGAAATATGGATGATTTTTGACAAAATTTTTGCGTATCCATTGTACAAATTATATACGGAGCGATGCAGGTAATTGGAAAAACAGGTTACTGCTTCTCGTGCGTTTCCTTGTACTCCGTGGGGGAAACGCCCTCGGAACGCCGGAACAGACGGCTGAAATAATTCGGGTCCTGATAGCCGACGGCACTGCAGATTTCCTTTACCGGCAGCTTGTCTTCGGCCAGGAGCTCCTTTGCACGGCGCAGACGTGTATCCGTCAGGTATTCGATGAAGGTGACGCCCTCGGTCTCCTTGAAAATTCTGCTGAAATAATAGGGACTGATGTTCAGTGCCCGGGAAACCTCATCCAGGGACAGATCGCCGGCATAGTGCGTACCGATATATTCCTTTGCCTTCTGTGTCAGCGCCTCAGCGCTGCTGATGGTTTTATCCGCAATTTTTTCGGCTGCGGCGCGGATTTTTTCTACAAACCAGGAATGAAGCTCCCGGACCGGATAGCCGCATGCAATACTCAGATAGTCACCCCGGTCACCGAAGCGGTACACACCGATGCCGCCGCTGCGGTAAGCGATGTGCTCGGCCCAGAGCACGAATTCTATGGCTTTCAGGCGCACATTGTTTTCGTGGGTCTGGACCTGGGTTTTTTCCATCCAGGTGAAAAAGAGATCTGCAGTTTCCGCCGCCTTCTCCGGGCTTCCGTTTTTTACGCTTTCAAACAGCTGCTTTTCCAGATCCAGCGGATAGTCCTGTTCATAGGAGCAGGTGACCGGAAGGTCATCTGCATGGGATACGGGTTCGCTGCTGTCCCGCAGTGACCGGAGCGCTTCCTGATAGGATATACGCATGTCGGAGAGTGATTTTACCGACCCGATTCCAATCCGATATGTCACACCTGTCTCCTCTGTCAGATAGGAGAGCGATTTTCGAACCTGATCAATGGTACTTACCCGGTCAAGGTAGTCCATGGTGCTGCTTTCATAGGGGATGAAGACCGGGATTTTATTCATCATAATCTGACCGATGACAGCCCTCGCACTGTATTCCTTGAGGATTTCACGGATTTTTGAATAATGCTTCTGAAGCCTTATTCCCGTACCGATGGGATTGGACAAATGGTCGCCTGGCGCTGTTGTCATCTGCACATCAGATGCACGGCGTGAGTTTAAATTCTCAGACAGGGCATCCCCGCAGGCCAGCAGAGCAATGAATCCATAGGATTCCGGAATTTCCAGCAGTCTGCGATAATTGTCAATGACCTCGGGCGTATTGTCCTGAAGCAGAAGCGAATAGACCAGACCGCTTTCAATCATCGGCACAACCGCGTCCAGCTTCTCACGGTTGGACAGTTCACGGCTTCTCTGGTCTCTGGCCTTGTCAATGCTTGCCATCGCCCTGTTCATTGCGTCTACAAAGACCTTCCGGTCCAGCGGCTTTGTCAGAAAGCTCAGTACGCCGAGATTGATCGCATCCTTTGCAAAGCTGAATTTGTCATAGGCTGTCAGTACGATAAATACGGTTGTCGGACTGAATTTGCGGATTTCCCGTATGGCCTCGATGCCGTCGATTCCTGGCATCCGGATGTCCATGACGGCGATGTCAGGACGAAAGGTCTCCGCCATCTCAATGACAGCGCGGCCGCTTCTGGCCGAGCGCAACTCGCATTTATCGTGGTATTCCTTTTCCATAATGAAGGTGAGAGAGTCAATTGTGATTCCCTCATCATCTGCAAGCAGAATTCTGTACATTTTCTACCCCCATGGTGCTGCTTCTTTTAACTTTCATTCAGATCCGGTGCGGCCGGATTGAAAAACGCGGCTGATACGTGGGTCAGTCGGGCATGGGAATATAGAGCAGGACCTCGGTTCCCTTGTCCGGACCGGGACTCGTGATGTCGAAGACATCCTCACTGTTGTAAAAAAGGCGCAGACGGCTGATTACATTGGCAAGGCCGACACCGTTTGTCTCATCGCCCTTTTTCCGCGGCGGTGCCGTACCGGTCAGAACGGCGTTCATCTGTTCTTGTGTCATGCCCTTTCCGTTGTCGTGAACAGAAATCGTGATGCAATCTCCTGTCCGGTATACGGAAAGCGTGATGACAGCGGGGCGGTCGATATCGCGGATGCCGTGGTTTACCGCGTTTTCCAGGATCGGCTGAAGGATCATGCTCGGGACGGACACACTGGTCAGATCCTCATCGATCATCTTGTCATAGCGGATTGCTCCGGAAAAACGGACGTTGATGATATACATGTAGCTGTCTACGAGTGCAATTTCGTCTGCGAGAGTCGTGATCTGGTTCTCGCGGTTCGTCTTGGTCCGGAAAAAAGCGGCGACGTTCTGCAGATATCTGTATGTCCCGTCGGCTTCCTCCATCATAGCCAGCTGTGCACCGGCATTGAGCGTATTAAAAAGGAAATGCGGGTTGATCTGTGCCTGAAGGTATTTCAGCTCCGCCTCCTTGAGATGGGTGTCCATCAGCAGCTCCCGCTCCTTCATGCGGTTTTCTGTTTCCATGGATTCCCGGAGCTTCTGGATGTACCCGCGCATGCTGACAACCATTTCGTTAAAGGCAGAGGTGACAATGCCGATCTCATCTCTGTTGCTGACCTCAAGCGGCGGCACATCAAAGTTTCCCCTCCCGATCTCTCCTGCCTCCGCCGCAAGGCTGTGCATCGGTGCTGTCGCGTGCCGGACGGTAGCTGTGATGATCAGAATATCCAGGACAGCGATCAGGACGAGCATGAGCATGGAGACAATCTCAAGGCTGTGAAAGATTCCTGCAAGCGTCAGGTATTTGCTGGAATTGCCCTTCAGAAGCAGGTTGTTCATGCTGTAGATATAGGACTGCAGCACATCGCACATCTCTGTTGTGGTCTCATAATAGGACTTATACTTCTGAATGTTTCTGCCCCGCTTGGCAGTAAGGGCGTTTTCACACTGCTGAGAATAGTACTCGGAAAGATTCTGGATGTCCCTTGTCGTGCTCTGGATCTCTGCGTTGACAGCATAATCGCCCAGAACAGAGAGATATTCCGAGTATTCTGCCTGCTTGCTGTAGAAGTCCCGCAGATTTTCAGAGCTTCCCACATTCAGATAGGCCTTGAGACTCTGCTGCATCTGTGTGAGGGTTTCGGATAGGGCATTGGTCTGTACATTTGAATAAAATACCCGGTTGACACTTTCCAGTGCGCTGTTGATATTGATGACCAGGAAAAAATTTACGGCAAAGGTGGCTGCTGTGGCCAGCAGGAAAGCAAGGTTGAGCTTTCCCTCCAAGGTGTACAGAAAAGACCTTCTTCCGGAGGCCTGTCCGTCGCCTGCAGAGGCTTTCTGGTTCAGGTCTGCAGAGACTTTATGATTCGGGTCTGCAGAGGTTTCATGGTGCAGATCTGCAGCATTTTTTTTCTTCAGATTCTGATGTATCACTGTTCCTCTGCCTCCCTGTCTATATACTGCTGCACATTTTCTGCCGTAATGGTTTCGATGTGGATGGAAGAGTATTCGGTGACAAAACCGTCCTTAATGTACGCCAGAAGGTTGTCAACAGCGGTGCGTCCGATCTCCTCCGTGGAAACGGTAAGTGTCAGAGCGGCGACGTTTTTCTGTATGGCGTTCAGAATCGTGTCATTCATGTAGTATCCGTAGATGGTCACATCGCCCACACGGTTTGTGTCAACGATGGTCTGGCAGACGCTGCTTGTGGTAGTTTCATCCAGACAGATCAGGATGTCCGGGAGGTTCTTTTCCTCAAACAGATTCGTCACCGCTTCCGCCGTAGAGAAGCTGTCACCATCACCGAGCGTTTTGGAGGAAATGGAAAAACGGTTCATGACGTGGTTCTTCTCCAATATGCTCTGCATACCCGAGATGACCAGATTCTGACCGGTCGTCTTCTCCTCGGGGCTGGCGATGACCAGGACGCTCTGCTGGCGGTTTTTGACAAGACTTCGGAGCATGTTGCCGTATTTTTCTCCAAGGTTATAGTAGGATGCCCCGACAAAGCTCTGCCGCTTTGAGCCGTAGCTGTCTGCGCCGACACAGATCACAGGTATGCCGGCCTTGACAGCCTGATTAATGGCCGATTTGAGACTTTCGCTGTCATCGCCGTTTACAATGATGCCGTCTGCCTTTGCGCTGACCGCCAGGTTCATGAGCTCAGGGACAGAATAGCTCGTGCCGAGGTTCTTGCCGGTGAATTCCAGGTAGCTTCCGTTTTTTTCGGCTTCCTTCAGGGCGTCATTGTACACTGCGTTCTGGAAGGAATTGGACCGGTCTCCGACAAAGGCAAAATGATACTTGTAGTCCGGACCGGTCTCGGAGAGGTTCGAGAGCGCATGCACCTGCCTCTGGAATATGACGGTAATCACGACAGTGATGATAATCAGTACGGTGCCGGCGATGTACAGGAGCCATCGGGATCCGGAGGTTTTCATTTTTTTATGATTGGCATAATGTTTCATAGTTTTTCCATTTCATGTACCCTGATCGTGAGATATTTCAGGTCAGGACATTGTCCAGGAGAAAAAGATAATCAGGTGCAAGGCAAAAAATCACATACAGATTCTTACCAGATGTATTCACTTTCACTGCAAAAATATTATAATGAGAATCAGCCCAAAAGGCAATCCGTAGCACAGGGGGGAACAGGAAGGATGCGGATCATTACAGAATTGAAGAGGAATTTTTTGCGTGCAGGTATTCTGATTGCTGCAGCGGTACTGCTGGGAGGCTGTGGCGGCAAGAGCGAAAACACAGCTTCACTGTCTTCGGAGCAGGAATCAGACAGGCCGAAAATCGGACTCGTGTTTGATTCCTTTGTCATTGAACGCTGGGAGCGCGACCGGGACATCTTTACTTCTACGGCAAAGGACCTGGGCGCTGACGTGATTGTCGGAAATGCCAACGGCGATATCTCGGAGCAGAAGACCCTGATCCGTCATATGATAGATTCGGATGTTGATGTACTTGTGATTGTAGCGACAGACTGCGGCAGTCTTTCAGACGAAGTTGCTGATGCGCACAAGGCTGGTATCAAGGTGATCTCCTACGACCGTCTGATACAGAATGCGGATACGGACCTGTACATTACCTTTGACAATGAGGCGGTCGGAAGATATATGGCAGAGGCGATTAATGACGCGCTGCCGGACGGCGGCACATATGTCAAGCTGAACGGATCCTCCGTGGATAACAATGTGACACTGGTGAATGAGGGCTTTGACGCGGTCATTCACGACAATATCAGGCTGCTCGACAGCTGCTACTGTGATAACTGGGATGACAGTGTAGCCTACAGCTATCTGACAGAGCATCCGGAGTATGTTGAAAAAGCGAATGCGTATATGTGCGGAAATGACGCGATTGCTGGGCAGGTAGTCCGTGTGCTTGCGGAGCAGAAGAAGGCAGGCAGTGTCACCGTCACCGGACAGGATGCAGACCTGGACGCCTGTCAGAGAATCGTTGAAGGGACGCAGACCGTCACCGTGTACAAGCCGATTGAGAAGCTGGCAGAGCAGACGGCGGACATTGCGGTGCAGATGGCAAAAGGAGCAAGCCCGGATACGACAGAGACGATCCATGACGGAACCTACGATGTTCCCTATATCGCGATCAAGCCTGTCAAGGTCACAAAGGACAATATGGACAGCACGGTGATTGACAGTGGATTTCACATGAAAGAGGATGTCTACCTGCACGCACAGTCGGATGAGAATGTATCATACAGCTCCTGAGCAACATATCTGAAGTACAGATACAGTGAAGAAAACTGGATAAAAATGACATGAAATACCCTGTGGGGCAGGACAATCTTGCTTCACAGGGTATTTTTGTGCAAGAAAGTCCTGTGCGCAGTCTGGAAAATCTGGATTTTGTTTTAGACATTTCGCATAGTTTTGGACAAATATCGCATATTTTCGCTGTGCATATTGCATGATATGATGCAGATATCGAAAGGAAAACCTCTGGTCATCAACCCGGTTTTCCAAGGGTGGTTGTTAAATTTTCAATTATCACAGGAGGGTTTTTACATGAAAAAGAGAATTGTAAGTACACTGCTTTGTGCAGCGATGGCGGCATCTCTGTTCGCCGGATGCGGATCAACGGCATCGACCGGCAGCGCTGGAAGCACTTCTTCTGCGGCAGGCTCTTCGTCTTCTGCAGCGGCTTCCTCATCTTCTTCAGGAGCTGCAGCCGATACGACTTCATCCGGATCGGACACAGCGTCCGCATCGGTACAGGCTTCATCCGGAACAGCAAGCGCAGGCGGACAGACCATCGGTATCTCGATGCCGACAAAGTCCCTCGAGAGATGGAACCGTGACGGATCCTATCTGGAGCAGCAGTTTGAGAAGGCCGGATACAAGGTAGAGCTTACATATTCCGACAATAAATCCGCACAGCAGAATAATGATATTGAAGGACTGATCGCGGACAAGGTTGATCTTCTGGTCGTAGCTGCTATCGACGGTGAGGCACTCAGTCAGGTACTGAATGAGGCAAAGGACGCAGGTATTCCGGTTATTTCCTATGACCGTCTGATCATGAATACGGATGCCATCAGCTACTATGTATCCTTTGATAACTACACAGTAGGTAAGCTGCAGGGCCAGTTCGTCGTAGATCAGCTGGATCTCGACAACGCAGGGGACAAGACCTACAACATCGAGTTCACAGCAGGAGATCCTGCGGACAACAACGCAACGTACTTCTTCAATGGCGCCATGGACGTCCTGAAGCCATACATCGATAAGGGCACACTGAAGGTTCCGTCCGGACAGACCGAGTTTGACCAGGTTGCCACCGCACAGTGGGATACATCCACAGCCATGAAGAGATTCCAGAACATCCTCGGTTCCTATTACAGTGACGGCACACAGCTGGATGCAGCCCTCTGCTCCAACGACTCTACCGCACTTGGTGTTACCCAGGCAATCGAGTCTGACTACGCAGGCGACAACAAGGTCATCATCACAGGACAGGATGGTGATGAGGCAAACCTTGCAAACATCGTAGATGGAAAGCAGACTATGACCGTTTACAAGGCCGTTGCAAACGAGGCCGTTGTAACACTTGACCTTGCAGAGGCTATGCTGGCTGGAGAGAAGCCGGATGATTCCCTGATTTCCAAATCCGGATGGGATTTCGACTGCTCTTATGACACATCATCCTATGATAATGGAACCGGTGTCATTCCTTCTTATCTGCTTGTTCCGACCGTTGTAACAAAGGACAACATGAAGAAAGAACTCGTTGATCCCGGATACTATACACAGGATAGCGATGGATATCTGCACCCGGTAGGGTAATCGGTTTTCCCTTCTCTTTCTGACAGCGACACAAAGCCTGACGGAAAGACATAGGAAGCCTGATTTTCCAAAAGGGGACGATAGCACAAATTGGATCAGGGGCTGTCGCATGCGAAATCAGGTGCGGCAGCCCCTGTTTATATGAGCACAGGAGGTATTCACTTGTCAGACATTATTCTTGAGATGAAGGACATCGTCAAAGAGTATCCCGGCGTAAAGGCTCTGAATCATGTCAACTTCAAGGTGGAGCGGGGAGAGATCCACGCGCTTGTCGGTGAAAACGGCGCTGGAAAATCCACGCTGATGAATGTGCTTGCAGGTACTATTCCATATGGACAGTATACAGGTGATGTCGTTTATAACGGAAGTGTCTGCAGGTTCCATAACATCAGGGAATCAGAAAAACTCGGTATTGCGGTTGTGCATCAGGAGCTCGCACTGATCCCTGAGCTTACGATTGCCGAGAATATGTTCATGGGAAATGAGCGCAGGAAAAAATCGGGTGTGATCGACTGGGACAGGACCTTTCAGGAAGCACAGGATGCAATGAAGCGGGTAGGATTAAAGGAATCCTCCCATACGCTGATCAAGGACATCGGAACCGGTAAGCAGCAGCTGGTCGAGATTGCCAAGGCACTTTCCAAGAACTGCAAGCTGCTGGTGCTGGATGAGCCGACGTCTTCCCTGAATGAGGAGGATTCCAGAATGCTGCTGGATATGATCCTCGGTTTCAAGAAGCAGGGTATTTCTTCCATTATTATTACACACAAGCTCAATGAGGTTGCCTACTGCGCAGACAACATCACGATTCTGCGTGACGGCCAGACTATAGAGACCATTCCGAATCCGGACCACAACATCGATGAGGACCGGATCATCAAGGGGATGGTGGGACGTGAGCTGACCGACCGGTATCCGGAGCGGGAGCACCATGTCAGCAAGGAGGTCATTTTCGCATGTAAGGACTGGACGGTTTACCACCCGGTTTACACCGATAAATGTATGGATGATCACATTAGCTTCGAGGTGCACAAGGGCGAGGTTGTCGGCTTCTCCGGTCTGCAGGGTGCGGGCCGCACGGAGCTTGCAATGTCCCTGTTCGGAAGAAGTTATGGATCGCATATTTCCGGTCATGAATACATCAACGGAAAAGAGGTCCATTTAAAAAACGAAGCGGATGCCATCGCCCATGGTCTCGCCTATGCGACAGAGGACAGAAAGACAAACGGTCTGATCCTCTCCGAGACGATTGCGAGAAATACGACGCTGGCGCGTATGGACAAGATCGCTTCCAAGCGTGGCATTGTTAATGTGCCTGAGGAGAACAGGCAGGCGGAAATCTACGTGAAAGCCATGCACACGAAGACGCCAAGCATCCAGCAGAACGTGGGCAATCTGTCCGGAGGCAACCAGCAGAAGGTGCTCCTTGCCAAGTGGATGTTTGCAGAGCCGGATGTCCTCATCCTCGATGAACCGACGCGAGGCATTGATGTCGGCGCCAAGTATGAGATTTACCAGATCATCAACGATATGGTGTCACAGGGCAAGGCTGTCGTCATGATATCCTCTGAGCTCCCGGAGCTGCTTGGCATGTGCGACCGAATCTATGTCATGAATGAAGGAAAAATGGCCGGAGAGTTCTCTGCTGAAGAGGTCACGCAGGAAAAGATCATGAGCGCGATCCTGAAGGATGAGAAGAAGTGAAATGCCCTGATGTATTCAGGACAGAAAACGTATATTAGAAAATGGAGGCAATCATATGAAAGTCAGTGCATTCTTCAAAAAATACACCATGGTCTTTGCGCTGGTCATCGTGTTTATCTTTTTCACATTCCTGACCGGTGGCCGACTGGTTTATTCACAGAATATTTCCAACCTGCTTCTGCAGAACGCCTACGTGCTGATCATGGCCTGCGGCATGCTTCTATGCATCCTGACCGGTGGTAACGTAGACCTTTCCGTTGGTTCGACACTCTGCCTTTCCGCAGCGGCTGCAGCCAAGATCATGGACATGGGCGGCAACCCCGGCATGGCAATCCTGCTTTCCATGGCAATCGCCGCTGTGATCGGTCTCTGGCAGGGGTGGCTGATCGGCTATATTCACATCCCGCCCTTTATCTGCACTCTTGCAGGCATGTTCCTCTTCAGAGGTATTGCCCGTGTAATCCTGGATTCCAAGACCATCGCCATCATGAATCCTAAGTTCCTGAACCTGTTTACATCCTACATTCAGGTTCCGGGACTGGACAGCGCAAAGCATTATTTCTCTGCACTGCTGATCGGCATCATCATCGCCGTTCTTCTGACGATCTTTATGATCAGCAACCGCGCGAAGAAGGCAAAGGAGGGATATCAGGTCGCATCCATGAAGGCGACGATTATACGGATTGTTGTGTTCGATGCATTGATCCTGGCGTACTCCGGGAGACTGATGGGCTACAAGGGCATTCCGGTTATGGTAATCTGGATTCTTGCAGTGGTTCTGATCTTCGCGTTCCTGACCAGCCAGACTGTATTTGGCCGATATTTCTATGCAGTCGGCGGCAACGAGAAGGCTACGAAGCTTTCCGGTATTGATCCGCGCAAGGTATATTTCTGGGCATACTTCCTGATGTCCGTGCTCGCAGGTCTTTCCGGACTTCTGGTCGGTGCGAGAATCGGTTCTGTAGATGGTAACATGGGTAATTCCTACGAGATGGATGCCATCGCGTCCTGCTTCATCGGCGGCGCATCCGCATATGGCGGATCCGGTACGGTTCCGGGCGTTATGGTTGGTGCTATTCTGCTCGGTGTCATCAACATGGGCATGTCCATCCTGGGTCTTCCGGACCAGTTCCAGTACATCGTCAAGGGTGCGGTACTGCTTGCAGCCGTTATCTTCGATGTCGTGTCCAACCACAAGACTGGAAAGTCATAATGTGCGATAAAATACAGCCAGCTGGTATACAGGCAGGGATTTCATAGCCCGGTCGTCATTTGCAGTACCGTCTGTAACAAGGATTTATCCTGAACCAGATAAATCTTTGAACAGACGGTACTGCCGATTGCTTCACATTTGTCGGTATGCTATGATAGGGAACGAAAAAGTGATTGATATGCTGCCATTTCCCATTTGCGGTTGACAGCAACATTACAGATTTTCAAGGAGGAATCAGAAATGATCAGCTGGAAGAATCTTGATACGCTTGCTTCGTTCAAGGAACTGCAGGAAACAGACGCTGTTAAGCTCGCTGAGGTTATGTCTGGAGAGAGCGGCGCGGAGCGGGTGAAGAAATACAGTGTTCCAATGGCAGAGGGTCTTGCTTATAATTATGCCGCAAAGGCAGTGGATGAGAAGATCCTGGATGTCCTTGTAAAGCTTGCGTATGAGGCACAGCTCTCTGAGAAGTTCGAGGCGCTCTATAATGGAGAGGTGATCAATACAGGTGAGAAGAGACTGGTTCTGCATCATCTGACCAGAGGACAGCTCGGTAATGCTGTTGTTGCGGACGGAGCGGACAAGAGAAACTTCTATGTTGAACAGCAGAAACGGATCGCGGATTTTGCGAATAAGGTGCATGCGGGTGAGATCACAAATGAAAAGGGAGAGAAGTTCACTACAGCGGTTCAGATCGGTATCGGCGGCAGTGACCTTGGCCCTCGCGCCATGTATATTGCGCTGGAGAACTGGGCAAAGAAGACCGGCCATTTCAAGATGGAGGCGAAGTTCATTAGCAATGTAGATCCGGACGATGCAGCGGCTGTTCTGGCTTCTACCGATGTGGCACATGCTATCTTTATCCTTGTGTCAAAGTCAGGTACCACGCTGGAGACGCTGACCAACCAGTCCTTTGTCATGGATGCGCTGAAGAAACAGGGGCTGGATCCGGCAAAGCATATGATCGCTGTAACATCTGAGACATCACCGCTTGCCAGGAGCAAGGATTATCTGGATGCCTTCTATATGGATGATTATATCGGAGGCCGTTATTCCTCTACTTCAGCCGTTGGCGGCGCTGTACTTTCCCTGGCCTTTGGCCCGGAGGTATTCGCAGACTTCCTGGAGGGGGCCGCTGCTGAGGACAGGCTTTCCACAGAGAAGGACCCGCGCAAGAACGCAGCTATGCTGGACGCGCTGATCGGCGTATACGAGCGGAATGTTCTGGGTATGCCTGCCACAGCTGTTCTTCCTTACTCTCAGGCACTTTCCAGATTCCCAGCACATCTGCAGCAGCTGGATATGGAGTCTAACGGAAAGTCCGTCAACCGCTTTGGCGAGCCGGTCTCCTACGTGACCGGACCGGTGATTTTCGGTGAGCCAGGCACAAATGGCCAGCATTCCTTCTATCAGCTCCTGCATCAGGGCAAGACCATCATCCCGCTTCAGTTTGTGGGCTTCCGCAACAGCCAGATCGGCACGGATGTAGATATTCAGGGCAGCACAAGCCAGCAGAAACTCTGTGCGAACGTCGCAGCCCAGATCGTTGCCTTTGCCTGCGGCAAGAAGGACGAGAACCTTAATAAGAACTTCGAGGGCGGACGTCCCTCCAGCATCATCATCGGTGATCAGCTGAACCCGAAGACCCTCGGTGCGCTGCTTGCACACTTCGAGAATAAGGTCATGTTCCAGGGCTTCCTGTGGAATGTCAACAGCTTCGATCAGGAGGGCGTACAGCTCGGCAAGGTACTCGCTAAGCGTGTACTCGCCCATGACACAGAGGGGGCACTCGCGGTGTACAGCGATCTTCTGAATATCTGATTGCGCCTCCGGATAATCGCCTGTGACAGAGGGTCAGGCAGCTGTCTTCCATTATGTTAAGGCAGCTGCTTTTTTGTAAGGTAAATATTTGAGAATGCTGATGGGACGGATCGCCGATCGCCATCTTTTAGAAGTGTTCAGGGGCAGGGATGTTATGCTGATTGTTGTCAAGTACCGATTTTTCCGTGCACCTTTTCTTTTCCGCAGTTGCCGCTTTACGCACTCCTCCTTTATTGTAAGAATATCCAGATGTCTGCCACCTGTAATCTGCAGACTGGATGAGAAAGGCGATGAAAGCAAACAAAAAATGTGAAAGTGGAGGAGAACAAATGAGTGAGGCGGAAAAGACAAAGCGGTGGACAAAGGAAGCCATCATTGACCTGCTGATTGTAATCATGCTGGGTGTTACTGCGGTGACGACGGCATGGGCGTCCTGGATCGGATCGCTGCACGGCGGCAACCAGGCGACAAACTACGCGAAGAGTAATAACCTTGCGTCAGAAGGAAATTCGGAGTACAACGCCGCGGTTCAGCAGCTCAGCTATGACGAATCGCTGTGGAATGACATTGCGGATATGCAGCTCACCTACGTTTTTGCGAAGGAGAAGGACGACACCGATATGATGGAGCAGACAGCCCACACCCTTCTGTACAAGATGCAGGACAACCTCACGGAGGAGATGGCTGCGAAGATCGATTGGAATACAGATCTTTCGCAGGCGGAATACGATGATCCGGTAGGCACCATTGACGCGTGGCTGGATAAGGACAATGCAATGACCAGTCCGTTTGATCAGGATTTTATCGACAGCTATTTTGACAAGGCCAATGAATTACTCGCTGAGTCCCAGGATGTGCTGGAACAGGGACAGAAGGACAACTCCAACGGAGATGCCTTCGGACTGGTATCCGTGCTCTACAGCATTACGCTGTTCCTGCTTGGTATTGCGGGATCCTTCAGCAACAGGAAGCATAAATACGCGATTGTAGCTATTTCCATGGTGAGCTTCATTCTCGGAACGATCTATATGTGCACTATTCCAATGCCGACAGGCTTCAGTCTGGGAAGTTTCTTCAGTAAATAAATAATATAAATGAAATGTTGCGCAGGCAGGGATTTTATGGTCCTGTCGTCATTCGCAAACCGGCTGTAACAAAGATTTATCCTTAGGTTATGAGGCTGCGGAACTCCTCAGGCGCTTTGCGCCTTCGTCAGACAGTCCTCGCTTCGAAAGCCAGAGTGGTATTCGGATAAATCTTTGAACAGCCGGTAATGCTCTGACAAATGGACCATAAAATTTCTGCCTGCTTTTTATATAAACAGGACATAGAGCTAAATAGGAGATGGCATCTTGCAAATATCTGAGAAATGCAATACGCTGTCTTTAGCATGCTTGAGAGGGAGGCAGCGGGTATGGAAAAAGAGAGCAATAAGGAAAGCATGATTGAAAAGCAGTTGACGGAGAGCCTTGCTGAACTGAATGAAGAGAATGCGGAGCTCTGCCGCAGGATTCAGAAGGGTGATACCTCCGCTCAGGAGGAGCTCATCGAGAAGAACCGGAAGCTGGTGGACAAATATGCCTGGTCCTACCATAAATATTATGGTAATGACCTGGATTTTGAGGATATTGAGAATATGGGTCTGACCGGTCTGTTGCATGCAGCGGAGAAGTTTGATCCGGCGAAGGGTGCTGCCTTTAGTACCTATGCGACCTTCTGGATCCGGCAGAGCATTGTCCGGGGCATTATGGAGTCAGGATTTTCCGTGCGGATTCCTGTGCATGTCTTTGCCGCAGTCTCCAAGGCATCGGCGATCAACAGCCGGCTTTCCTCTGAGGGCGTGGATGATCCGGATAAGCGTACGGAAATGGTTGCAAAGGAGATGAAGATTCCGGTGGAGAAAGCGGCCTATTATCTGTCCCTGAAGCAGGATTTCTTCACCATGCCTTCCCTGAATAACCCGGTCGGCGAGGACGGTGAGACCGAGCTGGGGGACATGGTATCTGATGGAGACACTGAGTCTGTGGAGGATGCGGTCGTACAGTCTGATCTCTATGACAGGCTTGATGAAATCGTCGGGACCCTTTCCGAGCGGGAGCAGTACGTCATCAAGCGCAGATTCGGGCTGGACGGGCAGGAGGTGCAGACCCTTGATGAGATCGGCAAGCAGCTTGGTGTGACCAGAGAGCGGGTGCGCCAGATTGAGGCAAAGGCAATCCGGAAGCTGCGGGCGCCGAAAACCATGCTGCAGCTCAAGGATGCAGAATGAGAATGAAATACCTGCCATCCGGATCGTGCGGTTCTGATGTGGGTACTCTGCAATCTGCACATAGAAAAAAGCCGGCATCATGAATGCCGGCCTTTTTCTAAAATGAGGGGGAGATAGTGAGTGGTTCATCAACTATCTGCCTACCAATATACGGTTTAATTGTGTTGAAACTGTGGATAGATCATAAAGAAAAAATAAATTACATGAACTCCTTGAAAAGTTTTCGGGAGGTATAAAAGAGAGCAGAGCCAGGCGGATTGGATTACAAAATCCGCCTGGCTCTGGTTTGTCAAGTGCAAATTTTGCAAAAATATGAAGTTTTTTGGAGATTTTTCCAGGAAAGTATCTTGGCTATCATAGGTACAGTACTAACAGTGACTCCCGGTGAGTTAGAGGGAGAAAAGCTCTCGTTCTAAAGTGGAGAAGGAGAACGGCCTATGAAAAAGAAACATCCAAGACACCCTTTTGAAAAAAAGAACATCCGGAAATATCTCCGGGACGCTGCGGGCAAAGCACTCGCCATCTCTCTGTCCGCTGGTATGGTTCTGGGAACGGCTGCCGTCAGCACGGCAGCGGAGACAACAAATACAACAGCTTCAGCGACCGGTACACAGATCACATCCAGCGCACAGACGGCAAATGCGCTTGAGTATATGGACAGCGCCGTTGTAATGACTCTGGGAGAGGTCACGGGCACTTCTCCTAATACAATGAAGCAATTGGGGGCTTATGCGCTTTCGGTTTATTCAACCTTTCTGGGAGATCCTGCCAAGCACAGCGCTAAACAGATTCAGAAGACCCTCGTGGAGATCAGCAAGCAGCTCTCTGCGTTGCAGAGCAGTACAACGCAGGACTTTTCCTATCTGGAAAGCAGGCTGGCTGCGCTCTCGATCGAGGAGAACTATCAGAACTTTCATACGAATTACTATGATCCGATGATGAGCATCTACAACCAGTACTATGGCATCCTGCAGAAATTCCAGACACTGGTGAGTGCTGAGCAGGCATACGCAGAAGATTCCTCAGACGCAAATCTGTCTGCTATGCAAAACGCATATACAGCGATTCAGAAGCTGTATTTTCCATCCGATGCACATGATACACCGGATTTTAATTTCACATCGGACCTGCAGAAGCTGTGCATGCTGATTTCCCCCTATGATTTCTCGGCTTCGGTGGATTTGGACACAGATCCAAGCGATCCGGTCTACTGGGGTGCAAATCAGCATACGGGAAACCTGATGGACAGCTATTATTCACTGATCAGCAAGCTGGATGCATTTGAACCAGAGGCATACAACGATATGACGTCCATGTACAACATGGCTGCGGCTACGCTGGCTTATTATGTGCAGGCATTGCAGGCATATGTGGCGATGGAAGCGCAGGTTGTGATGTCCACACCGGCTGAAGACCTGGAGAGCCGGTATGGGATTACCAGCATTACGTCTGAACAGCAGAAGGAGGCCTTTGTCGACCGGCTCTGGACAGATTTTAATCAGAAATACTATAAAAGCCAGAGGGCACTGGCGCAGATGATCAGTCTGCACAGTGACAAGCTGGAATCCCTGATGCGGGATTATGATCAGAATACGACAACCCTCTCGATATCTGATTACCAGACCTCCCACAAGGGGGTTTCAGGTGTAGAAGTTGGCAATGATTCCCGCTTCCATACCAGCACCCCGGATAAAGTTGGAAAAACAGTTACAGTTACGCAGTTCAAACCGTTCTATGCGAACAGCAGCTCCCAGAACAGTTATGCGTTGCTTGTACAGGACGGTGACCAGGCAATTTCTGCGAAGGATCTCCACTACATAGGGTATGAGGCCGTCATTGGCAGTGGCTTTGATGATACTGCCCGAAGCTGTGATTATGAGAACCTGATACATGGGACAACCAATGGATATAAGCTTCTGGCTGGGGCGGGAGATCTGTCGGAGATTACAGGCGTGACCGCCTATAGCACTGCCAGCATGAATCTGATCGGATTTCTGAATGACCACGGGATAGCAACGGATAGCACGATCACCTTTAAGGGAACGGCAGACTACACAGACAAAGTACTGAAGCAAGGATATTTTCTGATTACCAGCACAACCAGGGAGTCTTCGGGAACAGATGACCTGCTCATGAAAAATTCGGATGAGGATTTCAACTGGATCAATATTTCCCAGAGGCTGAATCCGGATGCATTAAGCGAGAACAACATCCTTCTTGACAGTGATGATGATCTGCAGAGTAAAGAGAGCGTTGATGCGCAGCACGTTATGGTGATGTATAAGGGTTCTCCTTCTTATACCTTCCGTGTACAGGGTGAGCCGGAGGCGGATGGAAAGACTTATGTGTCTGCAGATCTGTCGCTGGAAGATGGAACCAGCTATGATCCTTCCAAGAGCTACGCAGCAGGCACGAGGGTCGTTGTTCGGCTGAAGGTAGACGATGACCATTACATCACCGGACTGAACCTGAAAAATGAAGCAGACAACTCCGTGAAGTATGACTACATCACAAAGTGGTCCTCTGCTGCCGGGGATGAATATACGGCGCCGACTGATGAGGAGTGTAGAAATTATTTTGACACACTCACGACAGACGCAGATGGTGCTTATACCTTTACTGTTCCGGTCTCTTATGCAAATTCCTATCTGGATGTGACAACGGCTTCCCGGGCACAATCGGATTACCGATACAGTGCATCCATTCAGAGAGACGGTCGGGGTGTTGTCTCTTTTGCGGATCAGATGGGCCTGACAACGGAAAGCTACTATGCAGGAGATAATGTTGATATAACAGTGACACCCTATATGGGGTATACCTGTACCGGTATTACGGTCATGGACACGTCAGGTAAGCAGATCAGCGTGACAGATACCACCGATTCCACGACGCTGGCAATGACGGGGATCAGCAAAAAGGCGAAGTCCTTCTCGTTTGCCATGCCTTCTTCTGATGTGACCATTCTGGCAACATATGAGAATGCATATACCGTCACTCTGGCGGATGACACGACGAAGAGCCTGCTTGACTTTGCAGATACTGCAACAGGAAAGACCACAGAGAATTCCTCTATTACGGCAGAAGCGGGTGACGTGGTAACGCTGGTGGAAACCGTTCCGGCAGGCAGCTATCTTTCTAAGCTGAATATTGTGGAGCATGACACCAATGATTCTGTTCCATCCAAGCCGCTTCTTTCCACGGACGCGCAGGGAAAGACGACGACAGGCGTGACCTTTGTGATGCCGGCCTATAACGTGGATGTTCTGGCGGAATCCTCTGCAATACCAACAGGAAAGCACGCAGTGACACTGAACAGCGGAACCGGCGGAAGCGTGAACTTTGTAGAGGTAGAAACCGACGCAGACGGAAAGCCGGTACAGGATGACAGCGGTGTGCCGGTGATAAAGGAAGATTCCGGAGTAAGCGCAGAGACAAAAAGGATGGTGTCTCAGGGAGAAACGGTCTATTTCAGGATTTCGACGCTGAGTGGCTGTGAACTGAAGGATGGATACCCGCAGGCAAAACCGGACAACGGAGATGCCTGGACTGTGAACAGCGGAATAACGTCCTATGGCGGCGGACTGTACAGCTTCCAGATGGGAGATGCGAATGTAATGGTCTCCGCTCTCTTTACAGAGGGAAATGCCACAAGCAATGCGCACTTTATCCTCAGGGAGAAATACGGCCAGGGCAGCATTCTTGTCAGCAACGTCGGGAATGAGGATCAGCTCCTGCAGGGGGTAGCTGGAGAGAAAATTTCTGTTACAGCGACACCAGCAGACGGATATGCTGTCTCCTCCGCCATCCTTCTTGGCGGAACAAGACAGCAGATCGGGACCATTGATCTGAAGGCAAATGAGGATGGATCATCTTCCGGTACGTTTACGATGCCGGATGAGGACTGCATTGTATATGTAAGCTTCAAACAGGATGCAGAGCACCCATCCCATACGATGACCATAAAGGCAGAGGGGACCGGTACGGGAACTGTCTCTGTGGACCAGATTTCAGCGGAGATCGGTGGAAGTGCATCAGAGACCGTCCGCACCGGAAATGCGGTCACGATTTCGGTGACCCCGGGAGAGCAGACGGTGTCGACCTCACTGGTGCTGCAATATACATCTGATGGAAGTACCGCGCAGGTGCTCTATACAACCTTCCGGGAGTATTATGGCAAGCAGTCGGGAAATACTTACACAGCTGTAATTCCCATGCCGAACGGAGACGTGACGCTTACGGCGGACTTCATGTCTATCGAAGGAATGAGTTACTATCCGGTCACCACCACACAGCAGGGAAGTGGAACGACAGATATTCAGATCGCTGAAGGCGGCGGCATTCCGCAGGCTGTACTTCCGGGTACAACGGTGACAGTCAACGCAGCAGCTGAGGATCAGAGTGCAGACTATGTGCAGTCTGTCACGCTGCTTGACGCAGATGGAAAGACTCTGCAGGCCATTTATACTGACGATGGTTCTGAAAATGGATCGGTATCCGGTACCTTTACGATGCCGGAGCAGGCAGTGGTGGTCAATACCGTCTTCGCACAGAAGGAGACGCTGGACAAGGATGGAGAGGATTATCTGATCAGCAGCTACGATGACCTTGTCCTGATGGCGAAGAATATTCAGTCTGCCCCTGATCAGTATGCATCCGCATCCTATCGGGTGACACAGGACATCGACTGCGGCGGAAAGGCGTGGACACTGCCGATCGGAACGCAGGACCATCCCTTCAACGGGACCTTTGAGGGAAATGACTATACCATATCAAACCTGAGTATCAATGGGAGCTCCTCGGAGTCAGCGAATTCCAGCTATACCAGAGAAATGGGACTGTTTGGGGTGATCGGCGAGAAGGGAGTGGTTCGGCACACATCCATTCTGGACTTTACCTGGTCCTCACTTTCCTCCTATGCAGGAGGACTGGCGGCAATTAACCAGGGACTTATTGATTACTGCTCGGTCGGCATCAACATCGGAGGTACTGGTGATGAGGCTGGAAACGTGGACAGTGATGTACCGTTCTCCGCATCTCAGGCTGTGATCTCGGGAATCGATGTAGCGGGCGGCATAGTGGCCCTGAACCAGGGTATTATCAGAAACACCAGGAACAACGCCATTGTGACCGGCGGAGAGAAGACCGGCGGCTATGGAGCAACGATTGCCGGCGGTATTGCAGGAATTAACGAAGGAACCATCACCAACTTCTATAATCTCGGTCATATATTCGGATCAGAATATGAGGGCGGCGCTGCAGGAGAGAACATTGCGCTCTATGACGATGGTAAACAGATAGAGGGTACCGGTGTCATTTCCTACGGTTATATCGGATGGGCGCTGGAAACCGGAGATAACAAGGAGACAACCGGGCAGGTTGTCGGGAATGCACTCAGCACAGATATGACAGATGTTTACTACTGTGGAAGCACAGCTGCGGCAGGTATCAATGCTGAGTCCGGGAAGAGCGTAGAGGATAGTACATTTACCGGCGTATCGTACAAGAATCAGGACGATATGATGACGCAGGATTTTGCAGATCTGCTGAACAGCAACATCAGCGGACAGAAGAATATGGGAACCTGGACCTGGCAGGCGAATAAGAATTATAAATTCCCGCGGCTTGAAGCCACACAGCTCAAGCAGGCTGTCTGGACCGGTGAAAATGGCATTACGATTACCGGAAACGTTCATCCGGATGCGCAGCTTCAGGTAAAAACATTGAAGAGTACGGATGCAGATTACCAGGCACTTGCAAAGGCGGACAACATTGAGAAGATGCTCGGCGCATGGGACATCAGTCTTCGTTTCGCAAACGGAAGAAGGGCAACCTTCGAGGGAAACGTGACCATTCATATTCCTGCAGAAGTGGCAAATGCACTGGCATCCAAAAATATTGAGGTACTGCACCTGTACAATCAGAAGCTGCATCTGGAAAACTTTACGAAAAATGCGGATGGCAGTATCGACCTGACGGTAGGACATCTGTCTCCGTTCGGTCTTGCACAGACGACAGGACAGGACAGCACGAATGTAGAGCCGGCTTCCAATCCGACAAAGCCGGATGATGCTGGAAAGAGCGCAGGGTCCGGTCAGACTATATCCGGAAATGGAAGCGGTACGGGCACCTCGAATACTTCCACAACAGCGAAGGGAGTAAGTACAGGGGACCAGAGCCAGGTGGCACTATATGTCACTCTGCTCGGCCTTGCCGGCGCAGCCGCAGCTGCACTTGTTCTGATGCTGCTCCGAAAGCGCAGGAGAATGAAGTAAGACATCAATAGAAAACCATGACGTCGGACCCATGGGAGGTACGAAGTATGAGACAACAAAGAGAAAAATCACATTCCGGCATACAAAAGAAAAAGCGGAAAGCCATCGGGAAGAAAGCACAGGCAATTCTGCTGTCTGCCCTGATGGCAGCCGGTCTTTCCACATCTGCATTGCCAACGACAGTACAGGCGGATCAGACAGAAAACACAGTATCTGCAAAATCGGTAGTCAAGGTTGGTGGCGTGTCCAGCTTTATAACCAAAAAGCTGACAAAGTTTGCACTGGGAACGTTGAAACATGCTGTCTGCCATTTTTTGGATTACTCGGCGGAGGAGGTTGCAGCATCAGGCGGAAACGTGGCCCAGACAGCCTCGAAGATTCTGTATTTTTCACAGTGGTTTCTGGATGAAAAAGCAGCGGGAGCACTGGCACAGGCAGAGGCAACAGCAGAGAAAATCAGTGAGCAGCTGACCCAGATGCAGACTGAAATTAATCAGGAGTTTGCCACAGTGGATGCTCAGGTTGAACAGATGAGTACGGAGGAAAAGCAAAATGCATTTGTCGTGAAGTATGATGAACTGACTGCTTATAAGACAACGTACAAGGGACTTTCTCAGGTCTATGCAGATTTGGTATCGGCTTGTGAGGCTTACAGCAAAAACCAGACAGACGATAATAAGCTGGCGCTGGAAAATGCTTACAATAATGTAGGGGCATTGTATAAGGCTGCTTCATCAAAGAACCCCAGCTACAATTCTATAACGTTCAATTTTGACACGGACCTTGGGAAAATCTGTGAATTAATATCTTCCTATAATTATAACTACGAGGTGGATCGATCGTATGATCCTGGAGATGCCACTAAATGGGGAGCAGACCAGGGCAGAACGACGGTGATCAGCAGCTATTATAATTATCTGATGAATAAGGACGCTCTGGAATCCGAAGCATATGAGGATATGAAAGCAGTCATCAATGCCTGTGCAGGAACAGCTTCTTACTACCTGGAGGCTTACCAGCTTTACCTGACCTATGAGGCACAGTATATCTATCGTACACCTGCAGAGGATCTGGGCATCAGTGACATCAAATCCGAGGAAGACAAGACAAAATATGTGGACAGTCTTTGGGATGCTTATGCGGATCGGTATTATAAGATCCAGAGGGCTGTATGCCAGATGATCAGCACGCATGAGTCAGAGATGGATGGCTGGATGCGGTCCTATGACGTGGATTCCAATATCTACTTTACGCCCTATAGCGCCACCTATATGAAGACAGATACGGAGGAGGATCGTAATTCAGATACAGCCAGTGTCATCAAGCCCGGAAATGAGAATTCACATGTCAATGTATTTAAGCCTTTGGGTTCATCTTTGACCTATGCACTCCGTGTTCCAAATGACTATACACCGGTATTAAAAGTCTATGACACATTTTTCGATGAGATTACGTCGCATTTATTTTACAACAAAACATCGCGATCAGCAGATTATCGGAATATGCTGAATGCACATTCCCAGGAAAGCTCTCGAAACAGTAACGCGACAGGATATTCCCTGATCTACTCTCCAAGTGATCTGTCATGGATTACCGGAACTGCTGACTATGATAATTATAAAGGAAACCTGCTGAGCTATCTGAAAGCGCATGGAATCAATACCGACGCAAACGGAACAGTGCCTTTTGACAGCAACCGGGACAGTAAGAGCGGATATTTTATGCTGACCGGAAATGTATTAAATGATTTGTATGCGGACCATGTTGATGATGAAGACTTTGGATGGATTAATATTTCCAAAATGCTTGATAAGGCAAATCTGTCTGCGAACTATGTGGAGGTGGACAGTGATGACGACTTAAGCAGCAAGGATGCAGTAAGAAACCAGAACCTGACGGTTCTGTATAAGGCATCCAAGCCCCAAGCCAGTTTTTCTGTCGATGGGGATTCCCATGTTTACGTGCGGATGACAAGCAACGACTCCAATCAGACAGCACTGACTTCAGGAAGTATGTTTACCAGCGGGACGTCGGTTACAGTTCACTTCAGGCCGGAGGACGGATACTATATCTCATCCCTGCAGCTTGTGGGAAACAGGGACAATGATGAGAGCACAAATGAGATTCTCTATGACTATCTGACAGACTGGTCCAGAGGCGATGGGACAGAGCATAAGGATGCTACCGCCGACGAGACATTGAGTTTCTTTGACGGTTTACAGGTTGATTCAGATGGGTATTACTCACTTACACTTCCGGTGAGCTATGGAGAGTCTACCCTGGTGTTAAAGACGACACAGCTGACAGACAAGCAGAAGACGTACACAGCCTCTATTCAGACGTCTACCCAGGGGAACGAGGTTCTTGGAAGCACACAGTTTGCGACCATGACAGGAACAACGACACAGACCTTCCATGCGGGCGACACAGTGGATATTGTCGTTAATCCGTATGTTGGAAATCTGATCAGTGGTCTGACAGTACAGAAGATCAATGCGGATGGGACGACCACCGCGGTTGATGTAAACGATGCAACGGCAGATGCAGGAAGCCTGCAGCTGTCAAAGAATGAAAAATTCTACCGCTTCACGATGCCGGACGGAGACGTGACGATTTCCGCAGACTTTGTGACCGGAAAAACGGTAACCTTTGCAGAAAACGGAAAATCGACAAGTACCAATGACCTGCTGTTCTTTGCAAACCTTGGTATGGGTGATTCCAGTGAAAGTCAGGACGGGGATGCCTCTGTCATGACCTATCAGCCGGGAGATACCGTCACGATCGGCATCAGCCTGCAGAACCAGCATATTCTCAGCAAGTTGCAGGCCCTGAACACTGAGACAAACGATCCGGTACAGACAATAGCTACAAAGGTGAATGTGACAGATGGATCAAAGACCACAGAGGTAGAGGGATTTACCTTTACCATGCCAAACGCAAATGTTTCCATTGTAGCGGAGGATGCCACACTGAGCGGCCACACGGTCAGGCTTGATGCAGGTGAGGGAGGCATACTGATGTTTGCGGATGAAAAAGGCAGCGTGAGCAATCTCAGTGTCCTCAACCCATCGAAGGGCGATAAGGTCTATGTGAAGGCAGTGGCGGAGGGCGATTATACACTGACCAGCGGCTATCCGACCGCCACGCAGACCAACGATGATCCGCTTACCCTGAAAGATGAGGGAAATGGTCTTTACAGCTTTGTCATGGGAAGTGCGGATGTCACGGTGCACGCGAGGTTCTCAATAGATGAAGCCACAAATCTGACACTGAACTATGACGACACGATCACAGCGAGTCTGAGTACGCTGGATGCGAATGGAAATGCCACGGAGCTTACATCATCGAATGGTGCTTCTGTTCAGGCGGCGGTAGGTACTTCCGTGATGGTGAAAGCGGCAAGGAATGAGGGAACAGATGAAGGAATACTTACTGTAACTGTGACGAATCAGAATAATCAGACGATCTATCAGGGTACCTTCGACAATGAGGTTTCCTCTGCTGTGTTTACCGTACCAGTGGGAGCCTGCACAGTACAGGTGACCTATGCTGTTAAGCCTGTAGAGAAGGCAGTTATAGAAATTCCGGATTATGCGACGCTAAAGAGTGTCATTGAGGGGATGAACAGTGATGATGAAGGTACAGCAGAGTATTATCTTGAAGCTACCTACTATGTGACGCAGGATTTTTCTGCGGACAATCGCGATATGCCACTTTACTGGACCCACAATGACAGAGCATTCACCGGTACATTTGACGGACAGGGATATACGATTTCAAATCTGTATGTGGATAACGCTCTGTTCCCAATCATCGGAGTAGAGGGAACACTGAGGAATTTGACACTGGATTACTTTAAAAATTTTGATGAAACAAAGGGTGGGTCATTCTTCCTGATTAATCGAGGTACAGTGGACGGATGTGTCCTGAAAAAGGCAAAGGTTTTTGTATGCGGCCTTGGGTACGAAAATCTTGGAAGAATTCAGAACTGCGGTGTAAATGCAGATACAGTTATTGAGGGTAGCGAGACAGAGCTTGCGGGATTTGTAAGAAAGAATAATGTGAGGGTTGCTTCGGATGCAAGAATCTATAATTCCTATACCGCTGCCACACTGACACTGCATGGTGATGCAGGAGCGCTGGAATATGACAACCCGCTAGTCTTGGCAGCTTTCACAGAAAACGATGATCCCAATCAGTCGGAGGCAATTGTTAACTGCTACTGCATGGTTTCCTATGCATTTAGCGCAACTGAATTAAATGGAATCAATCAGTTTATCTATCAGAAGGATGTATTGCTGAGTGATCCGATCAATTATTGCTACTATAAATCAGGATTGTATACAGGAAGATTTGAGAAACAGGCTTATGGATCTACAGGGAAGGTAACCGAAATAATTGCCGAGGACATGGCGGGCGAACAGGGCGCTTCCGTGTTGAACAATAACCTGGAGTTCATGTCCATAGATGCAGATCTTTCCCGATGGTATGCGGACAATAGTAATGTTAATGGCTTATTCCCGGTTCTGGAGAACACGCCGGAGCCTTTCGAACCTGTTTCTACGAATTATTCAGTTACAAAGGAGACGGTTAACCCGGGCAGTATTTCGATAACGGATACAGATGGAAACGAGGTTACTGCCGCGGAGGAGAATGCCCAGCTTAAGGTTACGATTACAGATGGAACGCTGGTATCGTTGAAAGCATACAATACTCAGACGGGACAAGAAATACAGGACCTCACCGGAAGCATTGGAAAAGCTGTCGGAGATTCAGTGACCTTCACCATGCCGGCAGCACCGGTAAAGTTCACCGCGACTTTTGCAGATAACGAGGTGAATGCACGATACAATATTTCCCGCAGTCATTACAATCCGGGAACGGTGACGGTAATGAATGCAGCGGGGAAGGACCTGTACACCTCTTTTGCAGGACGGACGGTTTATGTGAAGGGCGAGCCCGGTGACGGCTATACAGTGGATGAGGTGCAGGTGAAAGATGCCAGCGGCAATGTTCTGCTTTCCAGCAAAAACAGTGGAGAAGTGTCTCCGACAGATACAGAAAATACTTATACCTTCACAATGCCGGCCCAGTCGGTCACCGTCCATGTGATCTTCAAGAAGTTTGTACCGACGCTCACCACACAGGTGGACGGAAGCGGAACACTGACGGTCAACGGACAGAGCATAGAGAGAGGGCAGTTTGAAAAAGGAACTGCGCTTCAGGTCAGCATACAGGCGGCGGAAAACAACATTCCTGTGAAGCTGACATTATACTCGGAGGACGGCACGACAGTGGTACAGCCGGTCATCACCTCCTTCCAGGACTTTGCGAAGAAGGCGAAGGACGGAGTGTACACCACAACACTGGTGATGCCGGACCAGAATGTTCTGCTGAAAGCAGAATTCCAGTCGATTGAGAATTACACCTACTATCCGGTGACAACGAAGACCAGCGGAGCGGGCAGCATAAGTATTTCGGTAGAAGCAGGCGGCGGTATTCCATCCGCAGTCGTTGTGGGCAGGAATGTGACAGCAAAGGTTGATGCATCCGACGCTTTAACTCAGTACATCCAGTCCGTACAGCTCCTTGCTTCAGATGGAACGGTGATCGGAGATCCGCTGCTTACGGCGGATAAGGAAACCGGGACAGGAAGTGCGACACTAACCTTTGCGATGCCGGACCAGCCGGTTACTGTATATGCCGTGTTTGCGGACAAGGATGAGCCGGATCAGAAGGACGGCGTCTACCAGATCAGCACGTACGAGGATCTGGTCATGATGGCACAGAATATCCAGAGCAATCCGGATGTATATGCAGATGCGGACTACGAGCTGACCAATGATATTGACTGCTCGAAGGACGGCGTGAACCAGGCATGGACGCTGCCGATCGGTTCAGGAGACCATCCGTTTAACGGAACCTTCGAGGGCAATGACTACAGTATTGAGCATCTGGATGTACAGGATGGCACAGCGGGATTTGCACAGGATACAACCGGACTGTTCGGTGTGATCGGCACACAGGGTGTGGTTCAGCACCTTTCGGTTCTGAACATGACCTGGAGTGCCACATCGAAAAATGCCGGCGGCATTGCCGGTGTCAACATGGGAACCATTAACTACTGCTCCAGCGGTATCAATATAGGCAGCACCGGAGACGAGAGCGGTTATATAGACATGGATGTACCCTTTGCCATGCTGCAGACGACCGTCAAGGGAACAGAAAATGCCGGCGGCATCGCAGCCATCAACCAGGGTAAGATCCTGAACAGCCGGAACAATGCAATCGTGACCGGAGCAAAGAACACGGGAGGTATTGCGGCAGTCAACCAGGGTACGATCGACAATTTCTATAATCTCGGACATATTTACGGTACCAGTAAGGAAGGCGGCGTGGCAGCGGTCAATTCAGGAAAGATCCGGAACGGATATAACGGCTTTGCCATGGAGAGCGGATCCTCCGGGGAGACAACCGGACAGATCGTTGGTGATGTGGAATCTGCAGATATCACAGAGGTTTACTACAACAAGGAGGGCAATATCGCCGGGACTGCAGGTGAAGAAACAATCGATAATACACAGTTCACCGATGTGCAGTACAAATCCACAGAGGAGATGTGCACAAAGGATTTTGCAGACCTGCTGAACAAGAATAACAGCGGACAGACGGAGGAGAGCTACGGGACTTGGACATATAGTTCAAGTAAGAATTATGGCTACCCGAGAATCGAGGCAGCCGTACTTCAGCAGAAGACCTGGACCAGCAAAACCGGTATCACGGTTACAGGATATGTACATCCTGACGCAAAGCTTGAGGTGAGGGAGCTGAATGCTGATTCCACAGGACAGGATGCGACAGATTACCAGACACTGAAGGCAGGGGCAGAGGACGGTCAGCTGCTTTCCGCTTACGACATCAGCATGCGCTTCGCAAATGGAAGACGAGCAAGCTTCGAGGGAAGCCTGGTAATCACAATTCCTGCCGCACAGGTGGAGAAGCTGCAGAACCTGAAGGTATTGCATTACTACAATGGCAAGCTTCAGACGGAAGCGATTGAAAAGCTGGAAGACGGCAGTGTTCAGGTGACCGTCAGCCATCTGTCACCCTTCGCGTTGGTGCGTACAGACGGAAGTGCAACGCCGACACCCACACCATCCGGCACAAACGCATCAGGATCAGCCGGTAATGCAAATGCATCCGGAGGTACAACTGCCAGTCCGTCACCGAATACGTCCGGTAAGGGCTACACCGGTACGACATCGGCTTCCGGTGTAAAGACCGGTGATTCGACCCCGATTGCCGCTATGGTAGTTGGTTTTGCAGCGGCAGCCGGGCTGCTGGTTCTGCTGCTGGTGTACAGGAAAAAAAGGAAGGGGCAGAAAAAACTTTGAGTGAAAACGAAGAAGCAGAAGAGAAAAAACCTGAAAAACAGAATATAGAAGAAAAGACAGAAAATCCAAATACGGATAAACAAAAAACAGAATCCCAGGGTTCCGGGAAGCAGGATGCTAAGAAAAAGAACTCTTCAAAGAAGAAAACCTGGATCCTGGTTCTGATTATCATAGCGCTGGCGGCAGTGATTGCAGCCCTGGCGGTTTATATGCTTAAAAACAGCCAGCCCGAGCCGGGAGACTACCCGTCCGGCTATGTATCATCCTGGAGTGTAGACATTCCGGATGACATACAGGAGCAGATCAAGAGCCAGAGCCAGGAGCAGATTGTCGCCCCGGGCTTTGGGAATATGACAATGTCTGCAGGGTCTGACACGCTGAAAATCAGCATCGGCAACCCGTCCGAGAACCACTGCTATCTGAAAATTTCCGTTACGATGGAGGATGGCACGACACTGTTTGAGTCGGATCTTCTCAAGCCGGGTACCGGCTATACGGAGATTCCACTCAGCAAAAAGCTCTCAGCGGGGCAGTACAACATTATTGTTCATTATCAGGGCTACAGCATGGATGATGCGCAGAATGAATTGAACAGCATCGAATCAGCGTTTGTCCTGACAGTGGAATAGATATGCACCAGTCAGAAAAGATATATCCGGCTGGAAGTTTTTCTGAAGGACTGCATAGAAACACATCAACATAAAACAATTATGAAAAACAGGAGGAAGTAACATGAAAGCAAAATTCTTTAAAGTACTGACAGGCAGCCTGATTGCTGCTTCAATGCTCACAGCAGCCCTCCCGGCAGGCGCAGCCGTGCTGTCGGAAACTGTCCCGAGCGGGGACATGGCTGTTCAGGGTACAGTTACAGAGGAGCCGGAAACAGCCAGCTATCTTATCGCCGTACCGACCACTGTTGATTTCGGTAATCTGAGACAGCCGGCAGAAAATGTTTCATCACTGGTAAATACGAATCTGGAAGTAAAGTGCACGCAGTACAATCTGAGCAATACGAACCAGGCGGTGGCCGTTCTCGTAAAGGACAAGACCAGCACTGACCGGAATTTCTATATCACCGGTAGTGAAACGTCCAACTCAGGAAAATCACTGAAGTATTCCATTTCGCTGGATAACATCGATATTTCCACCCGCAATTTCGCTGCGGACGGAGGTGCTTTTATTTCAGACCTGAATGGTGCGAGTGGATATCTTTATTGTGCATTCCAGGGAACAGGTACCAAGAACGGAACGCTGACACTGAATCAGCAGCAGCTGTATGGACAGAATATCAAGGACTATGTTGGTATGTACAAGGGCACAGTTACATTCTCGACCACCATTGTGAATAAGTCGGATTATACATCTGTATTAAATTCCTGATAACAAATGTCTGGAAACTGCATTGTGTCTGTTAAAAGTTTTTGAATCAATAGATCAGGAGAGGAGGTAGCCCCATCGGAGACAATCAAATATTTGCAGCGAAATCTGGTGCGCGGCTGCTGGTGCGGACTTTGCTGATATTCCTGCCACTGCTTCTTCTGGTGGCGGCTGTACCGGCATCTGCCACGGAGCTGGACGATGAGAATCCCAACGGTTCCATGCAGGTTATAGCGTCCGTCGTGGCGGAGGATTCCCCCACTGTTACACCGACACCGAGCGTGACACCTTCCGTCTCCCCAACACCGACGGCACAGCCGTCAAACACACCGAATCCATCCGTGAAGCCGACATCCGGGCCGGCATCCACGACACCGGCCACGAATGCGAAAACAGGTGATTCTTCACAGGCTGGATATCTGGCAGTCATTTTTTCCGGGGCCGCAGTGCTTCTTCTGATGTTGCTTTGGATACGAAGACAGCATCGGAAGGGATTGCATCAGGAAAAGATTTCATAAAATTTTTTGTTCATGAATATGGCCGCACAGCTCTGTTTTAACTTATTTCTGAAAGAGTTGTGCGGCTTTTGAGGAGGTTTTGCTATGGTTATTTTTTCAGCGATTATTGGCGTGCTGATGATGATCGGAGGGATCTTCTGCATCTTTTCACCCATCATCACACTTTTTTCTACAGGATATTTTATTGGTATCCTTTTCTTTGTATTCGGCCTTGTAGGCATTCTCCGTGCGGTTTCAACCAGGACTGTGACGGCCCTTGGCATTATTACAGATGCGATGGCTTTCTTTGTCGGTATCTGCGCTATCGTCAGACCAGGCACGACACGTGTCATTGACAGATTCCTGATCTATCTTGTTGCTTTCTGGTTCCTCATTCAGGGTATCTGCTCTATAATTGTGGCCATTCAGAAGAAGGCAGTGGTCAAGGGCTGGTACTGGGGACTGATCGCGGGTATTCTTGGCTGTATCGTCGGATTTTTCTTCCTGCTTCATCCTGTTCTTACAGCCATTGCAACTGGTGTACTGATTGGCATTTCCTTCCTGCAGGCGGGTATACAGACATTGACCTTTGCGTTCTTCCATAAAGGTGATTCGGCAGAGTAACAGCGTTTTGATGCGCAGGCGGTTGGTTATATCTCTCGGTGATTTTGCTTTGCAACAATAGATATGCAATGAGGTATATGTAGCAATGCATATACAGCAATGCATATACAGCGATGCATAAACAACAATGCATAAGCAACAATGCATATACGCTAACATCCGGGATAAGACAAAATGGTTTACAAAAAGGAAAGAACAATATGAAAGATAAATGGAATCGAGTACTTGCCCTGGCTGCGGCTGCCGCACTTGGACTTTCCATAGCAGGCTGTGGCAGTACAGCCTCCGCTGGAAGCGGAGACAATAAGGATGCGGCAGGTGTTCTGGAGCCTTCATCGGAATCTGCGGATTCGATAGCGGATGCAGGTGTGGAGACGAACGTGCAGGCAGAGAGCGTGCACACAGATTCCACTGAACATACAGATACTGTATCTGCGTCCACAGATCAGACTTCCACAGACAGTCAGGGTGCCATTACTGCAGAGAGTGTAGAGTCGGATACAGAGGATCATGCGGCAAATTCCTCCACGGGAGGTGCGGTAACGGTAGAGGGCCTTTTTGCCGGCATGTCCATTGAGGACAAGGTAGCGCAGCTCTTTGTAATTACACCGGAGCAGCTGACAGGCCTGGAGCCGGTAACGGCTGCAGGACAGACAACCCAGAACGCGATCAATTCTTATCCGGTGGGCGGACTTATCTATAAGAAGGAGAATCTTGTGGACACGGCCCAGACGACAGAGATGATTGCGAATACACAGCAGTACAGCAAAGCCCGCACAGGGATACAGCTGTTTACCTGCGTAGATGAAGAGGGCGGGACTGTCCGCAGAATTTCCGGTAATGCAGGTTTTTCCGCGCCGGATATTCCGGATATGGCCGATGTAGGTGCGACGGGTGATGTGAGTCTGGCCGGTTCCTATGGGACCACGATTGGATCCTATCTGGCACCGATTGGCTTTAACGTGGACTTTGCGCCGGATGCCGATGTGCTCACAAATCCGGACAACGAGGTGGTGGCCAGAAGGTCCTTTGGCAGTGATCCGAATCTGGTTTCCTCCATGGCGCAGAGCTATGCTGCAGGACTTGAGTCACAGGGCGTCCTTCCCTGCTACAAGCATTATCCGGGACACGGAGCGACCACCGGGGATACTCATGCCGGATATGCATATTCCGACAGAACTCTGGAGCAGCTGCAGGCCAGTGAGCTTGTACCCTTCCAGGACGCTGTGAACCAGGGTGCGCAGATGATCATGGCTGCCCACATTGCCGTGCCGAATGTGACCGGCGACGAAACGCCGGCCTCCCTGTCATCCACACTGGTTACGGATATTCTGCGAAACCAGATGGGATACAAGGGTATCGTCATCACCGATGATATGGAGATGGGGGCGATTGTGAATAGCTATGGAACACCGGAGGCCTGTGTGAAGGCCATCGAGGCGGGTGACGATCTGCTTCTGGTTTCCACCGGTTTTCGGGAATCCTATCAGGCGGTGCTTGGTGCAGTGCAGTCAGGAAGACTTACAGAGGCCAGGATTAATGAGTCGCTGCAGAGAATTCTGACAGTGAAGCAGCAGATGGGACTGATCGGATAGATGTTTACAGACAAATCCCCTGAAGATCATTGGTCTTCAGGGGATTTTTTGCGGACGTAATTTTGATTTCAAAAGTAAAGCTTTCACAGGGTTTACAAAAGAATTTTGAAGTGATAAAGTTATTTCGGTTGATTAAATTTCTATAAAATTTATGTTCTGAGAAGAACATACAACCTGTTTTCCCGGCGCGATTTCTGATGGCGGGGAAGACCTGAAAAAGGAATAAAATCTATAAAAGGAAAAGAGGTGGAACAGATGGAAGGCTGTGATGGTGAAGGTCGAAGTCCTTATCACACACCGAAGGAATTGCAGAGCACCAGAGACGCAGAGTGCAGCGGACAGCCGGAAGCCATGAGCTGTTCCGCCGTTTTGTATCAGCGCAGCTGGTTATATGTATGAAATGTTTTGTGTTTCATATATTTTTTCGTGATCTGAAGTCCAGATCTGCCTGATCTTAATTGTGATCGAAGCCAACATTATATCATTTATGGCGCAGATTTCATGATCAGGAGTCCAGGTATGCTAAGCCTGGATGCAGTGGGCGCAGGATCATCTGAGTTCTGCAATTCATTTCCGTATCAAATCAATCAGACAATCGATCCCACACAACTTGAAAACGAAAAATTAATGCAAACGGACGGCAGTACATGTGTGTATGTATGATGTATTTGCTGTGATTTTGTATGTAGCAATATCAGGATTCTCATTAATTGCATGGTAAAATCCCGCCGGCTATGATGTTTTGTAGAAGTCAGTCTGCTATTATACCCTGCATCAGCATGGAACCTCTTGTCTGTTGCTGCATTAATCCTGCGTCTGTTTGTATTGCAATGAGGAGAGGAGAGACGGAATGAGCAGAGAAGAAAAAAATACTGAAATCACCGCCGCGGGATATGAGAAGGAAATTCTGGAAGTTATCCGGAGCAAGAATTCCCCGCGCGTGATCCGTGACCGGCTGCAGGATTATCATGCAAATGATATTGCGACTGTGCTGCCGCAGCTGGAGAAGAGAGAGAGATTATCGCTGTACCGCATTATGACGGTGGAGGATCTGGCAGAGATGCTGGAGTACACCGATGAGGATGCGGATTCATATCTGGAGGAGATGGACCCGAAGCGGGCGGCCACGGTTCTGGAGGAGATGGAACCTGCAACGGCTGCTGATATTCTGAAGAATACCGAGTCACAGCAGAAGAGGGCCTGGCTCGAGCTGATGGACCCCGAATCGCGCAAATCCATCCAGGTGCTGGCATCCTATGATGAGGACACGATCGCCAGCCGTATGACAACGAATTTTGTCACCCTGAAACGGACACTGTCGATCAAGGAAGCCATGAGCTCTTTAATTGAACAGGCGGCAGAGAACGACAATATCTCCGTCATCTATGTACTGGATGAGGACGACGTGTATTACGGCGCCGTAGATCTGAAGGACCTGATCATTGCCCGCAACGGCACCAGTCTGGACGACATTGTTGTGACTGCATATCCTTATGTATATGCGGACGAGAAAATTGAGGATTGTCTGGAAAAGATCAAGGACTATTCCGAGGAATCTATCCCGGTACTGTCAGATGACAATCACATTCTGGGCGTGATCACATCGCAGGATGTTGTAGAGGTTGTCGATGATGAGATGGGTGAGGATTACGCAAAACTCGGTGGCCTGTCTGCAGAGGAGGACCTGGAGGAGCCGATCCGGCTGAGCGTAAAGAAACGTCTGCCCTGGCTGGTACTGCTGATGTTTATGGGCATTGGCGTTTCCACGGTGGTCGGCCTTTTTGAAACGGTCGTGCAGAAGCTGACACTGATTATGGCGTTCCAGTCCATGATTCTGGACATGTCCGGTAACGTCGGCACCCAGTCACTGGCGGTGACCATTCGTGTACTGATGGATGAGCATCTGACCGGCAAGCAGAAGCTGCATCTGGTCGGCAAGGAGATGACCGTCGGATTTTCAAACGGATTTATCTTGTGCATTGTTTCCTTTGTAGCTATCGGTCTGTATATTATGGCGGCCCGGAAGATGCCGCCGGCAACGGCCTTTGCCATTTCGGCCTGCATCGGGCTTTCTCTGCTGCTGGCCATGCTGATTTCCAGCTTTGTGGGAACCGCGGTACCGATCTTCTTCAACCAGATCGGCGTAGATCCGGCTGTTGCGTCCGGACCGCTCATCACAACACTGACCGACCTTGTCGGCGTTGTTACCTACTATGGACTTTCCTGGATTATGCTGGTCAACGTGCTGCACATGTGACAATGCAGAAACGCTGGTCTGATTCCAGAATAGATGCCGGATTCTTTATCTGTTACAAAGTAGTGCAGCTTTGGATATATAATGGAGAAGTGCAGGTGTTCATGTATCAAGCACAGTATGTTCGTCTGGGCTTCAGGGGGATTTGAAAGCTATGGATTTAAAGGATTTTTATGACGGTCAGGAATTCTACGCCTTTGATTATCTGGGTGCGCAGTGCCAGAAAAGGGGTGTGGTATTCCGTACCTACGCGCCGAATGCCGAGGCGGTATCGGTGATCGGTGAATTCAACGGCTGGACCGACACGCAGATGGAGAAAGTGGAAAACGGTCAGTTCTGGGAAGTAAAGGTGCGCAATGCGAAGCCTGGGCAGATGTACAAGTTCCGAATCTACGGCCCGGACGGGAGCTGCCGTGACCATGCGGATCCCTATGCGTTCTTCTCGGAAAAAAGACCCGGAACAGCTTCGGTGATTTACAACCGGAACGGCTATGAATTCCATGATGCGGACTGGATGTGGACCCGGAAGGACCGGAAAAAGGAGCCTCTGAACATATACGAGATGCACCTGGGATCCTGGAGGAGACGGGATGACCCGGAGATCCATGCACGGGCGCTGGATGATGCAAAGGCGCAGGGCATTGGCATTGACGTGTCGGATGGATGGTATACCTATGATGAGCTGGTAGGACAGATTGTGCCCTATTTGCAGGAAAACCACTACAATTATCTGGAGATCATGCCGCTCAATGAGTATCCGGCCGATGAGTCCTGGGGTTACCAGTCCCTGGGCTTTTACAGCGCGACTTCCAGGTATGGCAATCCGGACGGACTGAAGCGCCTGATCGATACCTGCCATCTGCATGGGATCGGTGTGATACTGGATGTTGTCACGGTTCACTTTGCGGTAAACGACTATGGTCTCTGGCGGTATGACGGTACACCGCTCTACGAGCATGACCTGGCTGACCGGAGCACGAGCGAGTGGGGCAGCTGTAATTTTAATCACTCCAGAGGCGACGTCCGCAGCTTTCTGAATTCCGCCAGTGAGTACTGGCTGAAAGACTTTCACTTTGACGGTCTGCGCTTTGATGCCGTAGGCAACCTGATCTACTGGCAGGGTGACCAGAACCAGGGAACGGATGAGAATGCCATCGCGTTTCTGAAGAACATGAACAGCGGCTTGAAGAAGATCGATGGGAACGTGATGCTGATTGCGGAGGACTCTTCGGCGTACCCGAATGTCACGGCACCGGTGTCCCGAGGCGGACTGGGCTTTGATTACAAGTGGGACATGGGGTGGATGAACGACACCCTGAACTACTTCCGCACACCGCCGCAGGAGCGCACGGATGCGTACCACAAGCTGACCTTCTCGATGCAGTATTTCTATAATGAGTCTTATCTGCTGCCGCTCTCCCATGACGAGGTGGTGCACGGGAAGGCAACCATCATGCAGAAGATGGCCGGGGATTACGAGGACAAGTTCCCGCAGGGACGGGCTCTCTATATCTACATGATGACCCATCCGGGCAAGAAGCTGAACTTTATGGGCAACGAGATCGGACAGCTGCGCGAGTGGGATGAAAAGCGCGAACAGGACTGGTTCCTGACAAAGTATCCCATTCATGACGCTTACCACAGGTTCACAGTGGACATGAATGCGCTTTACATGCAGCACTCCGCCTTCTGGCAGAAGGATTACGACCGCGTGGGTTTCCAGTGGATTGAGGCTGACGACACCAGGCAGTGCGTGTATGTCTATCGCAGAACGTCTGATACAGAGGGCATACTGTGCTTTTTCAATTTTTCAAAGCAGACCCAGACCTATCTCTATCAGCCCACCGGCGATGAGAATCTCCATCTGCTGATTGACTCCGACGACTGTATCTATAATGGCAGCACGCCGGAGGAGAAGCTGGTGCAGCGCATTGAGGTGCGGAAGAGGAAGGGCGCAGTGCCGATTACACTGCCACCGTACTCCGCAAGGCTCTATCAGGAAGTGATGCCTTCCATGGATACAGAGGGGTCTGCGGACAATTCTGCATCCGCAAAAAAGAAAGCATACGGGGCTGGGAGTTCTGCCAGGAGTACATCCGGGAAGAAGGGAATATACGGAACCGGAAGTCATGCCAAAAGCGGGAAAGCTTCCGGAACTGCAGGCAGAACAACAGCTGCATCCGGTAAGCGCACGACAGGAGTCGGAAGTGCGAAAAAGCAGGTTCCGAAAAACGACAAGAAGTGAGCCGATCGGCTAAAAATAAAGAGAAGAAGGAAAAAATGAGCCGATCGGCTAACACTCAGGCGAAATTTCTGAGAATAAGCCGATCGGCTATTTTTTTGATGAAATGCTATCGCGGTTCTGATATAATCGATTTACATAAAACAACAGGATGATCGTATCATGCAGGACCGGAAGGCGTGAACACATGAAAATTACAGATGCAAAATCATTTGGAGAAGCATTGAAGCGAAGGCGTAAGGAGTTAGGGTATACACAGTCCTATATTGCTGATTTTACCGGCTTGAGTGTCAGCTTTCTCTCAGATCTGGAAAACGGGAAAAAGACGGTTCAGCTGGAGAAGGCCATACAGGTAGCTATGCTGTTAGGGCTGGATCTGAACATGGAGGCGCGCGGCGCGAGATGAAGACGTTACGTATATATCTGGAAATACAGGGGAAGGAGCTGTTTGTCGGGGAGATTCAGGGCATACACCCGGACGATGCTGTTTTCATATATGATGAGGAGTATCTTGCGCATGGCGTCCCCATCTCCGTGAGTCTGCCTCTGCAGAAAGAACCGTTTACGCCTTCAATGACCCGATGCTTTTTTGAAGGGCTTCTGCCGGAGGGCTTCAGCAGGAAAAGCGTGGCCAGCTGGATGCATGCCGACGAGGAAGATTACCTTACTATCCTGGCTGGTCTTGGAAAGGAATGTCTGGGTGCAATACGTGTGGCGGAATCAGAAACAGCCGGGGATATGTATACAAATATAGATACAAGCACAGATACAAATACAGATACAAATACAGATACAAATACAGATACAAATACAGATACAAATACAGATACAGATCCCCATGATGAACCGTCATATCGGGAGCTTACAATGGAGCAGGTCAGACAGCTTGCCGCAGAAGGGGCAACAAAGTCAACTGAGCTGCTGGTGAAATCGCATCTGTCACTGACAGGGGCCTCTGGCAAGGTCGGGCTTTTTCTCCATAACGGAAAATGGTATCAGCCTCGTGGTACAGCACCAAGCTCCCACATAGTAAAACAGAGCCATGTGCGGCTGAAGCATATGGTAGAAAATGAATTGCTTGCACTCCGAACAGCCCAGAGACTGGGAATTCCGACTGCCAGAAGCTTTGTCGTGAATACCGGATCATTTCAGGACTCTGAGATTTTACTGGCCACAGAGCGGTATGACAGAGACCTGGTACATTCCACGAAAAAGATCGATGGCATGATCTGCCCGTTGCGGCTTCACCAGGAGGACTTTGCACAGGCGTTAGGGATACCTGGAAGTGAGAAGTATGAGGCGCCCGGTGGAAACTATCTTGAAAAGATTTTTCGACTGGTACGCAATGTCTCGGAAAATCCTCTCAAGGACCAGCGTATTCTGCTGGATCTGCTGATCTATGACAAGATGATCGGAAATACAGATAACCATATAAAAAATATATCATTACTTTATTCTCCGAATCTCAGGTCTGTGCGACTGGCTCCGGCCTATGATCTGGTATCAACACTGTTATACAGGGAATCCACATCCGATATGTCGATTGCCATTGCCGGAGAAATGCGCTGGGATAAAATTACAAGAGACACATTCCTTCAGGCGGATCATGAAATCGGTTTGTCAAAGAAAATAATAGGGGAAGAATATGACAGATTGCAGGAACAGATGGTTCCTGCACTAAATACTGTGGCTGCGGAAATGGAGCATGAAGGATTTGCAGATACTTCAGCAATAGCGAAGAAGATCATTGCCTTACAGAAATCAGCTGAAAAATAAGACACTAAACCTTATGCTCTGTTTTGGCATCGCTTTCTTTTTTTGAATTCTCTTCAGCCTTCTTCTCTGTCTCGTTTTCTGCCAGCTGTGTGTAATAAAAATACTTATCCATATAGATCTTGTGTGAAATGGTGATGATCGTATTCCGAAGCAGAATATGCCCCTCTGAATCTTCGGAGGAGGCAGCCGGGATACGATCTTCTGCTCCTTCGAGGTGGTGGAGCGCATCCTCGAGCTGCGTTTTGAACCGGTTATACGTGTAGTCTGTATCGTAATTTTTCTCCTGCAGGGTCAGCAGAAAACGGATTTCCTCCAGAGACAGGACGCATTTCGTCACTGCGATAAAAAACAGATAAGCGATATGCTCCCGGTAATACATCTTGCGGATCGGATTCGGTATCAGCTTGTGCTTCACATAATTGCTGACCATAGAGACGGTCAGCGGGTCATCCTGCAGCGGCTCCAGAAAATCATTGATATATTTCACAACCTGCTTCAGATAGAGTCCGACATTCGGAATTTCCGTGTAAGACGGCAGCTGAAAGCGTTGCAGAGATTCTTTAATTTGCGCTTCACGTGTCAGGGACATTCAGCTGGCCTCCATCCTCATCTCTCATACCAAATCCCATATCCGCATTTGCTCCATATGGGCTGCAGCCATCATTACAAATACAGCACCTGTATTTGCTTCATGCAGATCATTTTAAATACAGTATATTTCAGTTTTTTTACAACGTCAAGAAAACCACCATATCGGTTTTTAAAAAACTTGACAAACGGTTCTCGAGAAACTAATATGAGGGTGATTCAACTATATAGAAAACGATGCATAGAAAACGATGCAGGAGAAGGTTATGCAGGAGAAGATCATAGTCATTGCGGATTCCTGCTGCGATGTCGGCAAGGAACTGCAGGAAAAATATAACATCCGGGTGTTGCCGGTGCATGTCATTTATCCGGATCGGGAATACGAGGATGGTGTGGATATTGACCCGAAGATCGTATATGAGCGTTTTCCGGATCTGATTCCCACTACATCCATGCCGTCACCGGGAGAGATCCTGGACTTTCTGACACAGATCAGAGATGAGGGATATACACACTGCATCTCGATCAATGTGTCGGATCACTTGAGTGGAACCGTGAACAATGTCAGGAATATATCCGGAGAAGTGGAAGGTCTGACTACCTATGTGTACAATACCAAGGACATTTCGTTCGGAAGCGGTGTCTATGCAGTGTATGCCGCGAAGCTTGTACAGGAGGGAATCCCCTTTGCGGAAATCTGCAGGAGACTGGAAGCCAAGCGTGAGGATTCCCACCTGATGTTTTATATGGACTCGCTGGAGTATCTGAAGAAGGGCGGACGTATTGGCAATGTAGCGTTTATGATCGCCAACGTTCTGCATATGAAGCCGATCATTGCCTGTGATCCGGATGGTGTCTACTATTCCGTCGCCAAGATCCGCGGTGCGAAAAAAGGAAAGCAGAAGCTGATCGATGAGGTTGTGGCAGCGGCAGGAAACCGGAAATGCTGGCTTGCGGTACTGCATGGTGACGCGGAGGAAGAGGGAGAGCAGATGATTCAGCTGCTGAAGGAGCGGATTCCAAATGGCGAGCTGATCTATTTCAACCAGATCAATGCGTCTCTGGCAGTCAATACCGGTCCAGGACTGATCGGTCTTCTTGCTTTCGTGGATCCCTGATTACAGTCAGTGTATTTTGGTTTGTGTACCTGCTTGACCGGATTTGTTAAAAGAGACTATAATATTAAAACAGTGATGTATTCGTGAATAACCGTCAGTCGTTGTGAGGCTGGCGGTTTTTCTTAACAGGGAGGATCAATCTGCAGAATGTGTAAGGAAAGACTTTTCCAGAATCCGAAAGAAGCCAGGGATGCTCTGTACTATTCTATCTACCCGGACCTGAATGGCAGGATCTGGATCAAGTTTTTCGGGATTTTCCGGTACGACTGCAACCTGCCTTCCAAGCCATGGAGACTGCAGGAATACTTCGGCGCAGATTTTGCCTATGAGGATTTTCTGAATATGACTCCGTCAGAGCTGGAAGAGAATCTCTCTGAGATCAAGGATACAGTGGGGAACTTTACGGATACGGAAGTGCTGTACAGCATGAACCACTTCTTTACCACATACTGCATACCTCCGGATAGCAGACCGGTAGTGAAGATGCCGCTGAACCAGCTGACAGACCGCACACCCTGCGGGCTGTATGTGACCTGAACTAAGATCATGCTGCAGGCAGGAAATAAGTCAGGCATTAATTAAGAATATGACAGAAATACATGTGAAATCGCTTGGAAAGATATATGAAAACACATAGAAAATCAATGTTGGTGAGAGCAGTATAAAGAAAATAATAATAGAACGAAAGAAAAAATAATGGCACGAAGTTGGGAGGGTAAGAATGAACGATTTGTTGAAAGAATTTGACATGGCGGAAGAGGTTGTATACGGTAAGAATCTTCCGGAGGCATACCATAAGGCATTACTGGCACTTGAAGAAGACGGACAGGTCACCGACTGCCGTGACTGGAACTGCCGGCAGAAGGAGGTCTCGATGACGATGTGTGTGGCAGAGCCGCTCAGTGAGCCGATGATTTCCAAGTGCTTTATTGGAGGTCCAAAGGAGCTGGAGCAGTATCGGCAGGAAATGCTGTACGGTATTCTGGACTTTGAGGTGGAAAAGGGAAACTGGGCCTACACTTACCATCAGAGATACGCGGACCAGATTCCATTCATTGTGGAAGAGCTGAAGCGGAACCCCAGCAGCCGCCGTGCGGTCATGACGGTGCGTGACAAGCAGGCGGACATGGGAAGCGATGATCCGGCGTGTCTGCAGCACATCCAGTACTTTATCCGTGAGAACCGCCTCTGCTGCAAGGTCCTGTTCCGTTCCAATGATGCCTGCAAGGCGGCGTTCATGAATGCATTTGCGCTGATTATGCTGCAGAAGAGCATCGCGGATAAGCTTGGTGTCAGCATGGGAAGCTACACGCATCGTGCCAACAGCTTCCACTGCTACGACAAGGATTTCGATCTGCTGGACGGATATGTAAAGCGGATCCGCAAATCCATAGAGGAAGATGACCCGGATGAGGTCTGCTTTGACTATGTCGACGGCTGGGACGAGATGATGGAGGACGCGAAGCCTTCCATTGCCGCGCAGGTGGAGGAATTAAAAAAGAACTGAGTATTTTTCAGATAAAACAGCTGTTGCAGTTTGACTGTAGGGCGCGATTTTTTGTGGCATCCGGCTTTAACAGCCGGGTGCCATTATCTTATATAATTTATTTTGTAATCAGGTTGAGAACTTTATAGGGCTGGATATCACAGATCCCGGGGTGAACACGAGAGTCAAATTTTATGAAAAGTCGGAACTCTCTTCTCAAAGGTTGTAAAAGACCGGAATCCGCATTCGTATGCAATATCCTGCCCTGCCTTCAGGAAGGTACCCACATCCTCCGGACGGTGGGCATCGCTTCCGAAGGTCAGAATTTTTCCACCGCAGTCTCCGTAGAGCTTCAGAAGCTTTGGCGTAGGCATGGTAGTCTGCATGGACTGGCGGAAGCCGGAGACGTTCAGCTCGATGCCCTTGTCTCTTCCGATGATGATGCGGTACAGGTTCTCAATTTTTTCCAGAAACGGGTCAATACTGATGGCATACCCGGCCTCTGCCATGTATCGCAGCGGATAGGTAATGTGACCGATGACGTCATAGTCATAGTGCGCAGCGTAGTCGGTCAGATAATCCAGATAGTGGTCATAGACTTTTGCAGGATCGTGACGGCGAAAGTTATAGTAGTAAACATCCAGGTCATTTTCCATCTGGTGCACAGACCCGATGACAAAGTCAAGCTCCGGCTGGTCTGCAAGAAACTGCTGCGCAGCTGCGGGATTGGCCATGGGCTGGCCGAGTTCTGCTCCGATTGCGATTTTGAGCTTTCCTGCATAGTACTCTTTTGCACGCGCCAGTTCCGGATACAGGTGTTTACAATCCAGTATATAGCTGTATTTCTGCAGATGAAAGATATCCATGTGGTCCGTGATGGCCAGCTCCGAAAGCCCGCGGTCTATGGCTGCAAGGCACATGGCGTCTATGGTTGCGTGGGGAGCACCGTCAAAGGAATAGTGTGTGTGCGTGTGATAATCTGCCAGATACATATTTTGCTCCTCTCTTATTCTTTTCTTATGCGTTCTTTTCTCATGCGTAAGACCATCCGTGGTTATAGTTCTGTTATTGCAATTACGGATCATTCAGACCCATACTGAATTGTATAATGTATTTATTGCTGTATGGGATCAATTTAAACCGCGTGTATGGCTGCCTTTTGCTTCGAGTACAGTATACCATCTTCCCTTGTAAATAAAATCCGGAAAAACAACTACTAGAAGGCAGAATCTGACGAGTTATTTCTTTTCGCATCCCGTATCATATATGAGAATTTTTTCTTAAATTTCTATTTCCAAACCGGTAAATTTATCCAGGAGATATCAGCTTCCGGGATTTATTCGATTCTAATCCATGCCGGGACCAGCTATCAAAGTACAGAAAAAGTATGAAGGGGAGATAACATCATGAAGTACATGAAACAGTTTGCAATCATTCTTGCGGTGTCCTGCGTGGGGGAGCTGCTGAATTATTTTCTGCCGCTCCCGTTTCCGGCAAGTATCTATGGTCTTGTGATCATGCTTGTCCTTCTGATGACGCACCGGATCAAGCTCCCGGATGTAGACGAGACGGCTACCTTTCTTGTAGAAGTGATGCCGATGATGTTTATTCCGGCAGGTGTTGGTCTTCTGACCGCGTGGTCCGATCTGAAGCCGATCATCGTTCCGATTCTGGTCATCACGATTGTGAGTACCTTCCTTGTCATGGGCGTGACGGGAAAGGTGACGGACGCACTTGTGCGCGGAACAAATACCGGTGAAGAGAAGGAGCTGGAGGACGAAATTTCCCAGGATGAACAGGCAATCCGTTCTCTGCAGGAGGATGTCACCCGGAAAGAGGCGGAAAAAACACTGGTCATGGAAGAGGAGTCAGAGCAGCCGTCCAGACTGGGGGAGAAACTCGCGGGAAAAAGACCGGGAACAGGATGTCCGCTGAAACGTCAGGACAGAAGCAAGGCTGATGCTACAAAGCAGCAGGCAGAACACACACAGGAAGGCGCAGAGGACACAGAGGAGGAGCAGAGATGAATAACGTAATGCTTAATTCGGCGACTATCGGGTTTGTCATCAGCCTGATTACCTACGGCTTTGGTGTATGGATTCATGACCGCACAAAGCTTGATATTCTGAATCCCCTGCTGATCTCCATTGCACTGACCATTTTCATTCTCTGTGTGTGCAAGGTGGATTACAAGAGCTATAACGACAGCGCAAAATACCTGAGCTATCTGCTCACGCCGGCAACCGTCAGCCTGGCAATTCCCCTGTATAAGCAGATGGCACTGCTGAAAAAGAACCTCCGTGCCATTCTGATCGGTGTCCTGGCGGGATGTCTGACCTCCATGGGATGCGTTCTGCTGCTGTGTATTCTGTTCGGATTGCCGCATAAGTACTATGTTACCCTGCTTCCCAAGTCCATTACGACAGCAATCGGAATGGGCGTCTGTGAGGAACTCGGCGGTGTTGTCACCATCTCTGTGGCTGTCATCATCGTGACCGGTATCATTGGCAACGTCATTGCAGTCGGCATGAGTAAGTTCCTTCGCATCAAGAGCCCTATTGCACGAGGCCTGATGTGCGGAACCTCCGCGCATGCCATCGGCACAGCCAAGGCCATGCAGATGGGAGAGATCGAAGGCGCCATGAGCTCACTCGCCATCGTTGTGTCCGGACTCATGACAGTTATCATGGCAAGTTTCTTTGCCATGCTTCGCTGAAAGGATGATTAAAGCGGCCATTCGATTTGAAAATCTGATCAGGGATGACAAACAGCGCAGCTGATATGGATCTTTTTGCAGGACATGAATGCATTTGCTGCATGAATCGGATATACAAGTCTTGAAGCATTTCTGTAAAAGGAGTAAGGTATTAGCAGTAGTTGCTAGTTGCATCCGTATTGAATTTTTATTAAAAATCGAAGATGATCAGAGGTCGTGTGAAAAATCATGCTGAACCGGGAAGAATATCATACATTTTATGACAGGCTGGATATTGGAATCTGCATTGTTACAGCCGATGAGTCGGAGAGCATTCTGTTTGCAAACCGAGGGGTGTTTCATCTTTACCAGTGTCCGGATGAGGAGAGCTTTTTTAACCTGACCAGAGGAACCTTCAGTGGCATGAAGGCTGCAGACAGTGATGTGCCATCACTGTCTGTCATTATCGGACAGATACAGGAAAGCTCTTCTTTCTTTTATTCCTATCGAACGCAGGATGGCCATTTTCGCAAGGCGGAGGCTTTTATCCGCCGTTCCTCCATTGACGGCGCTCCTGTATATTTTATGGAGATCCTCTCCCCGGAACGTGTTTCACATGTGCTGAAATCCGATGGTCTGACAGGCCTGCTCGGTCAGAAGGATTTTTTCAATGCTGCGCTGGCGCTCTCTGAGAAAAACAGACAGACGCATACGATTTCTGCCTATTGCCCCGTCTATTTCAATATCACGAACTTCCGGGAATACAACCGGAACAATGGGATCCATGCCGGTGACCGCCTGCTCCGTTTGGTTGCGGACACCCTGATTGACACATTTCCAGGGCAGCTTCTTGGACATATGGCAGCGGATTCCTTTGTCGCGCTGGTGAAACGGGAAGGGGTAACGGACAATGCGGAGACTGTCTGCAAGAAAATCAACAGCTATATCGACAACAATAACATTCTTCTGAAGTGTGGTATCGTATACGCAGACGAAGATGCGGATATCACCTGGATCCGGCATTCCTTTGATATGGCAAAGACTGCCTGTACATCCATCCAGAATGATGTCACAAAAATTATTGCCATCTACACAAAGGATATGGGGGAACGGCTGGATAACCGCATGTACGTGATTCAGCATATTGATGAGGCTTTGGAAAAGGGCTATATCCAGGCTTATTATCAGCCTGTTGTGCGCACACTTTCCGGCAGGCTGTGCGGCTTTGAGGCGCTTGCGCGATGGGAGGACCCGGAGAAAGGCCTGCTGCGTCCCGACATCTTTATCCCGATTCTTGAGGATGCCCGTCTGATTGGAAGGCTTGACGCCTCCATAATTGAGCAGGTCGGACGGATGCTTCACGACCGGCTGGTGAACGATCTGCCGCTTGTGCCTGTATCTGTAAATCTGTCCAAGCTTGACTTTGATCTGATGGATCCGCTTCAGGTATTAGAGGATACGGTTAAGAAACACGGGGTCCCACGGGAATATTTTCATGTTGAGATAACTGAATCTGTTATGGTGTGGAACCGCCAGAGCCTTCAGAAAATCATATACGATTTTCATCAGGCAGGATATGAGGTCTGGCTGGACGATTTTGGCAGTGAGTATTCCTCGCTGAATATCCTTCACAACTATTCCTTTGACGAACTCAAAATCGACATGGGATTTTTCCGGAATTTTGATGAAAAAGGACGGAAGATCATTACCAGTGTTGTATCCATGGCGAAATCCCTCCATATGCATACGCTGGCAGAGGGTGTAGAGACAGCGGAACAGTTCCGTTTTCTGAAAAATATCGGATGTGGGAAAATTCAGGGATTCTATTTTGGACGCCCGCTTCCATTTTTTGAGGCACTGATAACCTGCCGCGGGAAAAACCTGGTCATGGAGACACCTTATGACCGAGACATTTTCAACGCTGCTGATCTTGTTGATACCACATCAGAGAGCCCGGTTGCGATAGTCGAATGCACCAATGACAATTTACGGCTTCTGACTGCAAATGCCGCTTATCTGCAGGCGCTTGCCAGCATCGGTACGGATTCTCTGCCTGAGGCAAACCAGAATCTCGCGCTGCCAAGCTATTCTATGAAATCCCGTTTCAGATCCTTTATGACAAAGGTCTACTACGGTACCACAGACAGTATGACTTATGTGGACATGGGACAGTATCTTCGGGTGCACGCAGAGAAAATTGCCGGTCAGAAAGAATACTGGCTTGCGAGAGCGGCTCTGACCAATATCAGTCCGGTTGAAGAGATGAGCCAGGTACAGAAACAGGATGCACTGCTCCGTAACCTTGTTCTTCTGTATGATGGACTCTGCTACCTGAATATGAAGGATAATGAGATAAAAGTATTGGAATGCGCTTATCTCGGCATTTCTGCAGGAAAGGTTTATTCTGATATTCGCGCATCCTTCCACAAATACGCACAGCGGTTTGTTCATGAGGATGATCAGGAACGCTTTCTGAATTTTATCAGTCCGGACCACATCTATCTGCTTGCAGAAAGATCGGGACGCTCTGAAGCAACTGATCTGTTCCGCTTCAGACGAACAGACGGATCATGGCACTGGTCGGTTGTGCATGCGCTGGTTCTTTTGAAAACAAGGTCAAAGGATATTCTGATTGCAGAGCGCGAGGACATCTGGGAACGACAGCAAAATCGAAGCTGGCTGCTGCCGTTGTTCCTGAAAAGCTTTGGCATTTCAGAAAAGTCCGCAAATGCGTTCGATGCAGCGCCTAAAGAAAGGGATGCTTTGCTGTTCTATGAATCGAATGCGAATGACGCCATCATGGCTGGCCTGAAGGAGAAAAATCCGATAGATGGTATCCAGAAATCCATCGCGCGGATCGGGGACAGCCTGGAAGCGGAGCGCATGATGATTTTTGAGACCAGGCCCAATGGTGACGCATTCTGTACGTTTGCCTGGAACAGAGGAGATCTGAAACCTCTTGATATTCAGAAACTGCAAATATCTGCAGAAAATCTTCTGCCCTTATACGAAATTTTCCGGCGAAAACAGGTTGCGAGAATACAGGACTTTGCATTTTTCCAGAGAAACAATCCGGAATTTCGTATTCCGATTTCTGGTGTCCGCAACCTCGTATGCGGACAGCTGAGAATGCCGGATCGTCCGATTGGGTTTACCATGGTCATTAATTCTTCTGAACATACTTTTCAGACGGCCAGCCAGGTTCTTTCTACATTGACCAGCTTCCTCTCTGTCCTGATCCGGAACCGGGACATGATTCTGAAATTTGAAGCACAGAGTCTTCGAGATCCTCTGACAGGTGTTCTGAACCGGAGAGGACTTTTGGAATTTCTCTCACGGTATAAAGGAACGGGATACCTTTCGTTTATTTCAGGAGATATCAATAACCTGAAGCGCACAAACGATACCTGTGGGCATCATGCAGGCGATATGCTGATTCGTGCAGCAGCTGAGGTTATGACCTGCTATTCAGATGAAGAACACACCTTCCGGATGGGTGGTGATGAGTTCCTGATGATTTGTGAGGATATGAATGAAGAAGAAACACAGAGTTTTCTCAGACAGCTGAAGGGAGTAATGCGCGCGTCCGGAATTGACATGGCCTTCGGATGCTATGTGCATCAGGGAAAGGTAGTAAATCCGGATACGCTGATTGGACGTGCAGATGCTGAGATGTATAAGGACAAGGCAGAGTGCCACAAGGGCAGGGATGCTGCGGGAATGGAAATGCGGCATGGAAGCGTTTCTTTCTGACAGGCAATAATAATCATTACTAGAGATGGAGAGCAGGCTTGCAAAATAATATTACAAATCTCCCCACTAAAAAATCCAGGGATTCAAACATTGAACTTTTGAGAATCATTGCGATGTTCATGATCGTCGTTTATCACATTGTGTGTCATTGCGTGGTTGTTCAGCTTACGGATCCGGCATCTTTGGGAAGAGCAGCTATCGACACATTTAACCATCCTGTATTCTGGAAACGGCTGCTTATATTAAATACGATAATGTCTTTTGGAATTATTGGAAACGCAATATTTCTTTTAATATCCGGATATTTCCTGGCTAATCGTGACGCTTCAGAGATTAAACTTGGAAAGATTTCGGGCAAGCTTCTTCTGCAGATGGGATTTGCCACAATTGTTCTTACATGTGTGCCAACGATCATTCATTTAATGAAGCCGGATATTTCCATAAGCTTGCAGCCGGTTACAGCTTTTAACAGCATGTCGTGGTTTGTTGGCTATTATTTTGTTGTAATACTTTGTGGTGCCTTGTTTTTGAATAAGTTCCTTGCAAAACTAGACCGCAGGAAATATGGGATATTTGTCCTGACGTTGTTTGCGTTTGTTTCCTTCAGCTGGTCTGGAGGTCTTGCGGAAAGCCTGGCAGGAGGTCTTCGAACACTTCTGACCGGAATATTCCTGTATTCGCTGGGAGGATTTATTCATCAATTTGACCCATTTAAGAAGATTCGAATCTATGTTTTTTTTATTGTGATCCTGATTGTCAATGCATTGATTTGGCTTTCCGGATATAACAACACAGTGAACAATATCCAGTCCTATATTCAAAGCCATTCTGAGGACCCGTTTATTCAGTCGGTGCCTTTTTTTGACAATTTCAGTATTGTGATTATTATATTGGCAATCTGCATGTTTGAAATATTCAGAAGGGTTCGTCTTCCGGAAAATAAAATCATTACCTTCCTTGGAAAAACTACATTCATGGTATATCATGATACATGACAGTGCGGTGTTTTATTCAATCTGGAATTGGCGGGACTGGGTGACAACCCTGGCTGAGAGCACGAAGATGTTTCTTCTTCAGCTGCTGAAATGGGGAGCGTGTACATTTGCAGCCGGCGTAATTGTCTACATTGCCTACGAACTGCTTGGAATGCTATTTAAAAAAGTAAGGTTTCTTTTTACAAAGTGATTTTCTGAATTATTGGTGGTGCATCATCTCGATATTAACCACAAGAAAATGTAACAAAATTGTAAAAAATAATTTTCTTCCGTTGATTTTACGCGTGTCCTGTGATAATATTGTGGAAGGTTAAAGAAATTGTAACGCAATCGTTAAAAAAAGCGATATTAACGTTACAGAATTATACAGAATGTATGAATCGGCGGGAGGTTATTTTTTTGAAAGTCAGATTTAAGCGTTTACTCACAATTGGAATTGCTGCTGCCATGATTGGCGCACAGCCCTTGCCTGTAAGTGCGGATGATTACGATACGCAGATTCAGAATGCGGACAACGCGATCAGCGATCTGCAGAATCAGCAGTCTGCGACGAATCAGAGTCTTACAGACGTACAGAATTCAATCAACGATATGGAGTCTGATAAGCAGGAGCTCCTCGATCAGATTGACGGCTATGATCAGGAGCTGGTTATCACCATGGCTTCCATTTCATCCATGGATGACCAGATTCAGCAGAAGGAAAAGGAACTGGAGCAGACTGAAAAGGATCTTGCGGATGCTGAGGCTGATCAGGAGACCCAGTATAACGCGATGAAGAAGAGGATTCAGTACCTCTATGAGAAGGGCGGAGATAATGGATGGGCGAGTGTCCTGATCGGAAGTCTTAGTCTTTCAGAAGGCCTTGATAAGGTAGATGATACAAAATCACTCTATGAATATGACAGAAATGAGCTGACTGCATATACAGAGACTGTGACACAGGTCAAGAATCTGAAAGCACAGGAAACGGCCCAGAAGTCGTCTCTTGAGGCTTCCAAGCAGGAACTTGAAGGCGCTAAGGAAAATCTGGAATCCTTGAAGGCTGATGCACAGGCACAGGGACAGGATCTGGATGCTCTTCTTGCAGATGCACAGAGTAAGGCGGATCAGTATTATGCATTGATTCAGGAACAGAATGCACAGATCTCCGAGCTGCAGTCTCAGAAGGCAGCTGCCGAGAATGCAAAGGCTGAGCAGGAAGCGGCAGAGAAGGCAGCGCAGGAGAAGGCGGCACAGGAAGCTGCTGCCCAGCAGGCTGCCGCACAGCAGGCCGCTGCTTCACAGACGGCAGTATCCGGCGCGACAGATAGCACTGGTTCCGGAAGTGCTTCTTCAGATGCCTCTGGTGCAACATCTTCAGATACCTCTTCTTCAGATGGAACTGCTTCTTCAAATACAGCAGTGTCAGATAACACATCATCTTCCGATAATGGCTCTTCTGATAATTCATCTGCTGCAGCATCAGATTCGGGTACTTCTTCAGGGACATCTTCGAATGCTGGGGCATCCTCATCAGCATCGTCCTCATCCGGTACATCTGCTTCTACAACGACAAGTGGTGTAACAGGTCAGGACGTTGTCAATTATGCGCTGCAGTTTGTGGGAAATCCTTATGTATGGGGCGGGACCTCACTGACAAACGGATGTGACTGCTCTGGTTTTGTTCAGGCAGTGTATGCACACTTTGGCATTTCTCTGAGCCGTACAACCTATACACAGGCTAATGAAGGAATTGCTGTATCCTACAGCGATATGCAGCCGGGTGATGTGATTAACTACGGAAGCCATACATCCATTTATATCGGCAACAACATGATTGTACATGCGGCAGATGAATCTCTTGGAATTATCACACAGAGCAATCCTGCATTTGAGCCGATTGTCACAATTCGCAGATTCATCTACTAACAGACAATCTTCTGCTAATAGAACATAGAGAAATATTTCGAGTGGAGTATTTAAAAAGAAGCCAGGCAGGCATTTGTCCCGCCTGGCTTTTTTGACGCCTGGAATAATCAGACATGCATGGAATGGTGATACATAGTCTAAATGTCATGGTTCACTGGACATTTATTGCACTATCATATACAATACTTTTATATGTAAGAAGTTACATAGCTGTCAATACAGTTAGGGGGAGAGAGTATGAAGAAAGATCGCAGAGTGGGAATGTGGATGAAGCAGGCAGGTGTGATTGCACTTGCTGCAGGGACTTTTTTTACAGCTATTCCTGCATTTGCCGCAGAGGAAAATCAGACATCCTCAGAGGTGGTGCAGACAACAGATGCGTCATCGGAGAATGCTGCTAATGAGGCTAACGAATCCAATGCATCTGATGCTGCGGTTCGTGGATCAGATGTGATTGCAGGTTCTTCACAGGAAGAGTCCGCAGAGGAGAAGAGCGCCGTTTCCGGGTCGTCTGATACCGAGACAGGAATGGAGTCCGATACGGAGAATGCTGTATCTGAAGAAACAGTTATTTCTGAATCGGATTATGATGAAGAGAAACCGGTAGAATCCGAACCGAAGAATGGATTCGTTCAGGAAAATGGAAAAACAGTATATTATTCAGATGGCAAGCTACAGTTCGGACAGCAGAATATTAATGGCCACTGGTATTATTTTGATCAGGATAACGGCGGTGCCATGATTACTGGCTTTTATTATATAAAAGACCAGAATAAAAAGGTCTATTATGATAGCGATGGCACGATGTTATATGGCTGGCAGAATATTGACGGGCAAAGATATTATTTTGATAAAGTGACCGGTGCGATGCAGTATGGGCAGCAGAACATTGATGGGCACTGGTATTATTTTGACAAGGTAACTGGTGCGATGCAAACCGGCTTCTATTATATTGCAGAGCAGTATAAGACGGTTTATTACAATCAAGATGGTGAAATGCAGTATGGGCAGCAGAACATAGACGGGCACTGGTATTATTTTGACAAGGTAACTGGTGCGATGCAAACCGGCTTCTATTATATTGCAGAGCAGTATAAGACGGTTTATTACAATCAAGATGGTGAAATGCAGTATGGGCAGCAGAACATTGACGGGCACTGGTATTATTTTGACAAGGTAACTGGTGCAATGCAAACCGGCTTCTATTATATTGCAGAGCAGTATAAGACGGTTTATTACAATCAAGATGGTAAAATGCAGTATGGGCAGCAGAACATAGGCGGGCACTGGTATTATTTCGATAAGGTAACTGGTGCGATGCAAATCGGCTTCTATTATATTGCAGAGCAGAATAAGACCGTTTACTACAACGAGAAGGGCTGGATGCAGTATGGGCAGCAGAACATAGGCGGGCACTGGTATTATTTCGATAAGGTAACTGGTGCGATGAAAACCGGCTTCTTCTATATTGCAGAGCAGAATAAGACCGTTTATTACAATGAGAAGGGCTGGATGCTGTATGGCAGACAGGTGATTGACGGAAAAACCTATAATTTCGACACTGTTACTGGAGCTATGGAGCAGGATGAGCTTGCAGTGCGCCGCTTGAACCAGGTTGGCTGGAATCTGCAGAGCGCATTTAATGCGGCGGCTGGATTACGCTATGTGAGCACAAATTATTCGCTGACTGCAGGAAATGTACAGGAAATAGCCGATTATGGTTTCAGAACCGGAGGCGGCGACTGCTATGTAATGGCTGCCTGCTTTTATGAGATGGCGAAGACACTGGGATACGATGCTCACGTGATGTTTGGTTATGTACCTCTGCGTGCAGGAGGACTTGGCGTGCATTCATGGGTTGAAATCGATCATTACAATGGTAGTACTTATGTGTTTGATCCGGATTTCCAGCATGAAAGTGGTAACAATGGTTTTGCTATTTATTATGGAAAGCCGGGAACCTGGAGATATACAAAGTCTGTCAGAGTAAATTGATTGTTTGTTTCGCTTTTGGATATCTTGCCAGTTGTGCAGCTATGTTTCAAATACCAAGCAAATACAAATAATATGTAAGGGGGAGAATATACATTCATGTTTTCTAAACGATTTCTATACAATTCTTTAATTGTTACCACGATCTCTGCAACGCTGTTTCTTGGCGGATGCGGACAGAAGGGGGAGACTGCTGACACTGCTGTTTCCGCCTCGTCTGCTAAAGCCACTATGAGCGTAACGCCAGAAGAGGCTGTAGCTGTATCTTCTGGAAGCGGAGCAGTTCAGTCTTCATCCGTGGAAGAAAAGATTTTAGGAAAAAAGGCGTCTGGAAATAATATTGTAAAGATACAGCTCACCAATTCTACCGGGAAGGCAATTACCGGTGTTGCATTAAAGTACGCACAGGAGGAGAAGTACGGGGACAATTTTCTTCCTGCAAATGAAACCTTTAAGCCGGACGAGGTGCGCACGCTTTATTATGATGAGACTGACGCGCTGAATGCTTCGAATACCCAGAGCTCTTCGACTGCACAAAGCTCTTCCGATAGTCCGGTTGTCAATCCTGATTACAGTATGCAGTTCAGCTTTGAGGATGGCAGTCAGATGGAGCTGCATTCTGTTCCACTGGATGATATCAGTACAGCTGCCTTGAAACTGAGCGCCGACAATACATATATGTTCCTGAGCTATGTTTCGAAGACAACAAAGGCAGAGACCAGCACGGAAGAGACAGAAAAGGCTCTGTATGAGGCGGCTCAGGCGACGCCTGCGCCCACGCAGGCTGCTGATTCTGAGGCTGCGCAGAATAATACAGCAACGACTGAGGATGCAGGACAATCTTCCGGTACAAACACCTATCAGGCACCGGATACTTCAACACAGAATCAGACATACACCGCTCCGGAACAGACTTACACGGCACCGGAGCAGACCTATACAGAGCCGGATACATCGGATCAGCAGCAGGAACAGCAGACGGATCCGCAGCCGGTTACACCGGACCAGGGATCCGGAGATCAGGATGGCTGTATCGATGATGGGCTTACCTGGTAATCGGGTGGATTTCTGTCTGGATGAAATTTCATAGCATATTCCGTAAAAGGTCTGCTGGATAACATGGCAGGCCTTTTATGAAGGAGATCATATGTCATTAACATCAAATCTGTTTATTGCTTTTTTTGTGCTCTGCCTGCTGTTTTACTACCTGATTCCACTTCAAAAGCGCTGGATTGTACTGCTCATAGCCAGCTATGTCTTTTATCTCTCGTATAGCATCGGAGCAGTTTTTTTTCTTCTCTATTCTACAGGTGTCACCTTTCTTACCGGACGTGGTATTGAAAAAATACAGGAAAGCTATTCTGACAAGAAGGAGGCGCGATATCACGCCAGGCGCCTTGTAATTCTTGGAATGGTGCTTGATTTTGCAGTGCTGGCAGTTCTGAAGTACACAAATGACATCCTTGGAATCGCAGGGATGATTCTCTCAAAAGACCTTACAATCAAAAACCTGCTTCTTCCGCTTGGTATTTCTTATTATACCTTTCAGACGGTTGGATATATTCTGGATGTTTATTGGAAGCGTGTCAAAGCGGAAAGGAACCCGTTCCACTTTGCACTCTTTGTTTCTTTCTTTCCACAGATGCTCCAGGGGCCGATTGGAAGATACAAGGCACTGATGCCGCAGCTTCTGGAGGGACATCGTTTTTACTTCAAAAATCTGCGGTTCGGTCTGATGCGTATCGTATGGGGATTGTTTAAGAGTATGCTTCTGGCAGAGTGGGCAGGCCTTTACAGGAAAAGCATCAGCGCAGATATTGACCGATATTCAGGTATTGCGATCTTTATTGTTCTGCTGTACTCTGTTGAACTATATTGCAGCTTTTCCGGAGGCATAGATATCGTTCTCGGCATTTCTGAGACATTCGGCATCTGTCTGGATGAAAATTTCAAACGGCCTTACTTCTCTGTTTCTATTTCGGATTTCTGGAGACGCTGGCACATCACACTTGGCACATGGATGCGTGACTATGTTATGTATCCGCTCACACTCTCAAGGTGGATGGGCAAGGTGGGTAAACGTGCCCGAGCCAGGTTCGGGAAAAGAACCGGTCTGCTGATCCCCATGTGCATCTCGAGCATCATCGTCTTCTTTATTGTAGGTCTGTGGCATGGAGCCACTTTGAATAGTATAGGATGGGGACTTTATAATGGCTGTCTGATTGCTGCAAGCAATCTTCTCGGCAATCAGTTTAAGCGCTGGAAGGAAGCCCTGCATATTCATGCGCAGTCCTTGGGATGGAGGATTTTTATGATCCTGCGGACCTTTATTCTGGTGAATATCGGATGGCTATTTGATACCATGAAAAGCTGGGGTGAAGCTATGCGGGTCATTCGGTATAGTTTTACACGGTTTCATTTTTCTGAGTTCTTTTCCATTCCTGCAGGCAGACTTGGAACGTCCTATACACCGACAGCTCTTGTGATTCTTGGAGCGGGTCTTCTGCTCCTGTTTATTGTGAGTCTGTTTCAGGAAAAGGGGACTCATGTGCGGGAAAAGCTCTCCCGCTGCCCGATCATCGTACAGCTGCTGATCTTTATCCTGTTATTGACAGTTACTGCGCTGCTTTCTCCAATGGCAGTGGAAAGAGGCTTTATTTATGCGCAATATTAAGCAAGCAAATGTAAAAAAGATTTTCGGTGCTGTCGGATGCTTTGTACTTTTTCTGGTGGTCCTTTTTCTGCTGGATTTTCTGCTGTATCCGTGTACCTATGTCAGGAACGATATTCATGCAGTGACATCGGAGCCGACAGATGTGCTGATTCTGGGAACGTCAAATGCAAGAATGGGAATTGATCCGGACACTATGCTTAAGGGAACGGGGCAGACAGGCCATAATCTTGCAAATGGCGGAGAATATATGTGCGATGCCTACTATCTCCTGAAGCTTGTCTCTGAAAGGCAAAAGCCCTCTACAGTGATTCTGGACGTGGACCCGGGTTATCTTGTCACAGAGAAGGAAAAGGGTAATAATTATCTGCTGTTTTATCATGAATTTCCTTTTTCATTAACAAAGCTGGAGTACATGAAGGCGATCCTGCCTGATAACGATTTTCGTGCCCTTTTATATCCTTCCTATGAGTATCCGTTAAAGAGCACCCTTCCAAGAATTCCAGCTACTGTATCTACAAAACTGCATCAGGATTACAGCCCGGATGCGTTCAGTACCCAGAATATGACATATCATTCCAATGGATTTATAGAACGGTATGCGATTTCCGAACAGGACTTTCCTGCGTGGAATCCGGTGCTTTTTGAGACGAAAAATGTGAAGGATGATAATATAGAGTATCTTCAGAAGATCATACAATTCTGCAAAAAACATAATATCCGGCTCGTTGCGATGACATTTCCGCAGCCGGACCGGTCTCTGGTTACTTACCCGGATAATTATGAGGAGGCATGGGATTTCCTCGGCAGCTTTATGAAGAAAAATGATGTGGAATATCTGAATTTTAACAGAGAATATTACGACCAGTTTTCACATGATGTATCCTGTTTTGTAGATTATGATGGTCATATGAATGGCCAAAGTGCCGAGAATTTTTCAATGCTGCTTGGTCAAATGATATTTGGAGGGAAATAGAGTTGGCTAAATTGATAATGGAGTATCTCGAGGATACTGCCAGAAGGTATCCGGAGAAAATCGCTTACCGCGATACAAAGCGGTCACTGACATTTTCGGAGACGAGGGCGGAAGCACTGCATGTTGCGGGTGCGTTGATCGGAAGAGATTTGTTTAAGAAGCCAGTTGCAGTTTATCTGGACAAAAGCGTGGAGTGCCTTCCCGCGATTTTTGGGGTATCTTACAGTGGGAATTTTTATACCGTGCTGGATACGCATATGCCAAAGCTTCGGATTCAGCGTATCCTGCATACGCTGGAGCCAGCTGTTATACTTACTGACCGGGAGCATAGAGAGGCAGTGGAATCCTTATGGGCAGATGCGGAAATCCTCTGCTATGAGGATGTGCAGGCTATGTCCTGTGAGGAGACAGCTGTTCTGCATGTGATGGAGCGTGTCCTGCCTACGGATGTCCTGTATGTCCTCTTCACATCTGGTTCTACGGGAACACCGAAGGGGGTGGTTACACCACACAAGGCAGTGGTCGATTACATTGACGCCGCAGCAGATACATATCATTTTACAGCAGAGGATATTCTTGGAAATGAAGCGCCGCTATATTTTGTCCTTTCGCTTTTTGACACATTCATGCCCATTAAGACAGGATGTACAACCTGCCTGATTCCACGTATGTACTTTTCGTTTCCGGCTCTTCTGATGAAGTATCTGGAGGAACAGAAGACAACCTTTATCTACTGGGTACCCTCAGAACTTGTCATTCTGGCAAATTTAAAAGCGTTGAAGATTGCGGATCTGTCGACGATTCGAATGGTCATGTTTGGTGGTGAGGCAATGCCGATCAGGCAGCTGAAGATGTGGCAGGAAGCGCTTCCTGGCGTTGCCTTTGTCAATAATTATGGTTCGACCGAAACGACGGAAGGTGCATTTTATTACACCGTGGACCGGGAGTTTCCGGAAAATGCACGTTTGCCGCTAGGCAGGCCGGTCCGCAATTATGATTTTCTTGTGCTTGATGCCAGGAACCGGAATGTCTGCGGTCAGGGAAGCGGCGAGCTTTGTATCAGAAGCAATTCCCTTGCTTATGGTTATTACCGGAATCAGGAACAGACAGATCAGGTTTTTACGCAGAATCCATTGAATCCGTATTATGAGGAAAAGATTTATCACACTGGAGACCTTGTGCAATTCAATGAATTTGGAGAGCTGGAATTTATCGGGCGTAAGGATTTTCAGATCAAATATATGGGACAGCGTATTGAGCTTGGCGAAATTGAGGCGAATGTATCTGCGGTCGATGGTATCGAAGAGAACTGCTGCGTATATAATGAGCTGAAAAAACGTATTCTATTGTTTTATACTGGAAAGCCAGATGAAGCATCCCTTATGGATGCGTTAAAGAAGGCACTGCCGGTTTATATGCTGCCGGGCCGATGCATACATCTTGATGCTATGCCGCACAATCTCAATGGCAAAATTGATCGTGCAGAGCTGAAGACGCGGTCTGAAAGCCTATAACGAACGTTTTTTGTATTTATCATGGAGGTTAACATGGAGAAACTTCTGAAAATTTTAAATGAAATTAAACCCGGAGAAGATTTTACACGAACAGATCTGATTACAGGGGGAGTATTGGAATCATTTGATTTAATGCTGCTGATCCAGGAGATTAATGATGCCTTTGATGTGCAGATTCCTCTGGAGGACATTATTCCTGAAAATTTCCAGTCAGCTGAAAAAATCATGGCTGTCATTAAAAAGCAGCAGGGCTGATATCGATCTGTTTGTGATTGAGAACATTATAACAATCCCCTTCTTCGGAAGCAGCAGAAGGCTGCTTCCGAAGAAGGGGATCAGGGCTTTGTGTTTTTCAGGGAGCCCCTTTATCATTATTCGTCCTCGTTCGTATCCCACGTCCTGTCGCTTATGATATACCTCGGCCTGTGCTTCGATTCCAGGTACGTCTTTCCGACGTACTCGCCGATAATCCCGATAGAAAGAAGCTGGATTCCACCGAGAAAACATACGATGCAGACAATCGAAGCCCAGCCTGCAACCGTATTGCCGGTCGCTGCCATGACGATTGCCCAGATAATACCTGCAAGGCCCAGCAGACTCACAACAACCCCAAGCTGCGCAATCATCGTGATCGGCTTTACGGAGAGACTTGTAATCCCGTCAAAGGCAAGTGCAAGCATCTTTCGGAGAGGATAATGGCTCTTCCCGGCAAGGCGCTCATGGCGGCTGTAATACACTGACGTGCTCTTGAATCCGACAAGCGGGAACATGCCCCGTAGGAACAAGTTCACTTCGTGGAAGTCTGCAAAATGACTAAGGACACGGCTGGAAGCAAGCCGGTAATCAGCATGGTTATAGACAACTTCCACCCCCATCCTGTTCAGGAATTTATAATATCCTTCCGCTGTCGTCCGCTTGAACCAGGTATCGGACTCCCGGTCAGATCTCACCCCATAAACAACCTCACAGCCATCGTGATAGGCGTCTACCATCTTCTCCATTGCGGAAATATCATCCTGCCCGTCACAGTCGATGCTGATTGTAATGTCACACTTGTCTTTCGCTTCCATAAGGCCCGCAAGCACGGCATTTTGGTGACCCCGGTTGCGGGACTGGGCAATGCCGATATAATGCGGGTCCTGCCTTGCCAGATCTTCAATAATATCCCATGTCTTGTCCTTTGAGCCATCATTTACAAAAAGAATACGGCTGTTCGGGCTTATCTTTTTAGCGTCTGAAAGATGGCCAAGTTCTTTCAGGAACATAGGAGCTGTCACCGGAAGGACTTCCTCTTCGTTGTAACAGGGGATGACAATCCAGAGGACAGGCTGTTTTTTAATTTTCTGCATGTTTCTTCACCCACTTTCCATCAGGAACTTTTCCAGATATCTTACGAAGATAAATAAATCCGCCCGCCGTTTTGATATCGCACAATACGCCAAAAACCGTGCATAAAAGCATGAAATACCCGATAAAGCGCGGCCTCTCTGCGCTGGCATAAATTGTCGGGGAAAATCCCATTACTGCCATCGTGGCAAGACCACCGAAAAAGGAAACAAAAATGAAAGGATTTATATTCCCGGGAACCGCCATCATAAGCATCAGGCCAAGGAGCGCGATCATGCCGATATGGAAACATTCCAGAAAAGCATCCTTAAACGAGACAGAAAAAGACACCGTATCGACGTTGACGCAAAGATAAATCTTCTCAAGAATATTCCCGTCGCTTCCTCCAATCGATCTGCCTTCCCATATTACCCAGCAGAACAGGAAATAAGCAAGCACAGCCCATGCTGCAGCCTTAAAGAACCTGTCTTTCTTCCGGAATATGAAAACAGAAAAAAACACAAGGAAAGCAAGCATGACATAAAGAATCGTAACCTGTGATTCTGAGTTCTCTACAGCATATCGTATCCCGAGAAGAATTCTGTCTGGAACAGAGAACATGTCAAACTTCGGCAGCTGACCTAAGACCTCTGCTTTCGCACGCACCGCATTCCCCGGAAGCTTATAAAAAAGAACGGTAAAAACACAGGCCGTGCCTGTCAGAAGGAGAAGCCAGATGTCTATTTTCTTCTCCTTTAATGAAACATATACAAGGAGGACGACGGCACCGGCAGTCATCAATGCTGCTCCCTGCTCAAAACTCGACGTATAGATACAGGCCAGAAAAGCAAAAACGATGTCAAACCGGCTGTATCTCTTCCCATACATCACACAGCTAAACGGATAAAATGTGGCAAGCGTTCCCGCCGCACCCCAGAGATAAAGCACCGCCGCACATTTCCAGAATGCTGTTCCAGAAAGGACGTTCGCAGGGATAAAGGCAAAAATAGAAAATGAAAGGACAAGAAGTTCCGCTTTTCGGTTCCACGCTCTGTTAAAGTCAAAGACACGACAGATATAAATAAGAAGGATGAGCCACATCGAGGCATTTATTACATGAAACCAGATTTCCGGAACCTGGAGAAGAAGGACAAGGATTCCCTGGGGGATAATCCTCCCTCCCCAGTTATGGGAAAAGAACTTCACCCAACCAAGAAAAGACCCATACCGCTCAATCCCGGCCTTGAAAACAAGGTCATCGTCACGGCTTACGATAAACCAGCTCATGGCAAAATAGGCAAGCCAGGCACAGATGTAGAAAAATATCGTGCTGGCATATTTTTTTTTACTCATAAACATCACCCCATGGCATATAAAGTCTGCCTGCCATCCGGATCACGGGAAAGAAACCCATACGAACAATTGTCAAAAAGATACGAATACTTTGAAGGAACATAAGCTTCAAAACCGGAGAATTTATAGTCTGTGCCGTCGCCTATCAGGTCATTCACATCCTGCCTGATCTCTAACTTCGTTGGGAGAACATACACCCGGTCCGCATCTATCAGGCAGACATTCAGATAGTTATACACGCCTGTCCGCTCAGCGTCGTTCCCGTAATTATAAAAATCATAGGTGACTCCCGGTTTCACGAACCAGCCTTTGATCGTAGAATTATTCTTTTCGTCCGCTGTGACAGACTCCACATCATACCTGATATCCCCGATAGCCCCGCTCTGGAAAGTATTCCGGTTATAAAAACGCACGGCATTATTCTCATTCCGGTAGATAAGAAAAAGCGCGCACACGGCAAGTGCCGCAGCGACCGACAAAACAACAAGAAAATACCGCTCCTTTTTTTCAGTAAAACCGGGCCAGGGCTTCAGCCCTGCATTTTCTGCTTCACGCTCCAAGCAAATGCCCCCTCTCTGAATAAAATGACAGTGATAACCTTTCCAATCATATCACAATTCACCGGCATCTTCTACACGGAACACACTTTCATCACATATCCATCAAAAACTCAACACAAAATTCACAAAATTAGATCACATACTTTCGCTAGTATAAGCATTGTAAGGAACAAGAAAGCAACATCCACCGGCAGGCAATAAAGTTTGCAGTGAAGCGGCGGACCGGACATGCCGGCGGGTTTTAGTGAAAGGGTGAATATTATGAGTGAATTCGACAACAACTACTACAATGACAACAATGGCGGATATGATTTTCAGAACAATGACAACCAGGACAACAACAGAAAGCTGAACAGAAAGGAACGCCGCAGACTGAAAAGAGCGCAGAAGAAGAACGGGAACGGGCGCAGATGGGGTACAGTCATTGCCAGTGCGCTGGTATTTGGTCTGGTAGCCGGCACCGTTACCTATGGTGTAAATGCAGGCGCCACAGCAATCTCTTCTTCTGCAGGTACATCAGCTTCCGCCCAGACCTCTGGAACGGAGACAAACAATAAAGCAACATTGACCAAGACCTCCTCAACGAATACTTCTGATAACACAGATACATCTGCATCCTCAAGCGGAGAGCTCTCCGTATCTGAGGTTGCTGCAAAGGCAATGCCTTCCATGGTTACGATTTCCACGATGTCTGTGGAAGAGATGCAGAGCTTCTTTGGTGGCTCTCAGCAGTATCAGGTTGAAGGCGCAGGCACAGGTGTCATCGTTGGCATCACAGACAGTGAAGTATTGATCGCTACCAACAATCATGTCATTGACGGAGCTTCTACCATTTCCGTCGGTTTTGTAGATGACTCTGTCGCAGAAGGTCAGATCAAGGGTACAGATTCTGACAACGATCTGGCGGTGGTAGCGGTACAGAAGAGTGATCTGAGCAGTGATACCCTCAGTCAGATCAATGCGATCACAATCGGCGATTCGGACAGCGTACAGCTCGGTGATCAGGTTGTGGCAATCGGTAACGCACTGGGCTATGGACAGTCTGTCACCTCCGGTTATGTAAGCGCATTGAACAGGGATCTTTCCTTCTCGGATGGAAGCACTACAACAGAGTCCACAGGGCTGATCCAGACCGATGCAGCCATCAACGCAGGTAACTCTGGCGGCGCACTTCTGAATATGAAGGGCGAGCTGATCGGCATCAATGAGGCAAAGAGTTCTTCCTCAAGCGGCGAAGCGTCTGTCGACAATATGGGCTACGCAATTCCTACCGCAAAGGCCCAGTCCATTCTTGAGAAGCTGATGAATGAGACCACAAAGACAACCTACAGCGATGACGAGAGAGGTTATCTGGGTGTTGCGACTGCCGATGTAACGTCAGAATACGCACAGGTTTACAGCATGCCTGAGGGTGTCTGCCTCACAAGTGTTCCGGATGGCAGTCCGGCAGCGGATGCAGGCCTTCAGAAGGGTGATGTGATCACCGCTATTGATGGAACCTCTGTATCCACAGCAGAAGATCTCACGACACAGCTGAAGTATCATAAAGCAGGCGATTCCGTGACAATCACCTATCAGAGATCCGATAACGGCAGCTATACAGAGAAAGAGGCAGCCGTCACGCTGGGAAGCAAGAGTGATATTGAGAAGCTTTCATCTTCTGATGGATCCTCATCCGGCTCGGGAAATTCTGGAAACAGCAGCAACAGCAGCCAGAGTTCCGGCAGCGGTGACAGTGGTTACGGATACAGCTATGGCTTCGGGCTTCCGTTTTCAGGCTGATCAGTTTAAAGAAAATTCAGGCTGTATCAGTTTTACAGAAAATATTCATAGCGTATGACCGGAGCTGAGGATGTTAAGACGCAGCGCTGAAAGACAGCAATCTTCAAGCTGAGTTTGGAAATATAAGAAATATAAAATGTTATAGTAGAAACACCGGGTGAAAATCAGGACGGGCTGGTTTTCATCCGGTATTTTTTTTGAGGATTTCCGGGTTTCCTGCACATTTTTCTGTGTGGAATCAAATATAAAAGATTGATTAAGCCGGTTTTCAAATGGCAGCATTGATGCTAAAATGGGGAAACAGACAGGTAAAAATGCAATGGCACACAGCAGAACGTCTGGCAGACGATGCCATCCGGGCTCTTTGTGCTAGTTTTTTACAGAATTGGAGGTATAACCAAATGAATGGTGCAGAAGCAATGGTAAGGTGCCTGGAAGCAGAGGGCATTACCAAGATTTTCGGAATTCCCGGCGTTGCGATCGCTCCTTTTTATGATGCGCTCTATGATACGCCGTCGATTGAACATATTCTGGTGCGCCAGGAGCAGGCAGCAGGCCATGAGGCGAGCGGATATGCGCGCGTGTCCAGAAAGACAGCAGTTTGTGTGACTTCCTCAGGTCCAGGCGCAACGAATCTGATCACGGCGCTGGCAACTGCGTATGCGGACAGCATTCCAATCGTTGCCATTACCGGACAGGTAAACAGCGCCCTTCTTGGAAGAGATGTGTTCCAGGAGGCGGACATGCGTGGCGCCACGGAATCTTTTGTAAAGTACAGCTACCTTGTAAAGAATGCGGATGACATTCCCCGTATTTTCAAGGAGGCTTTTTATATCGCTTCGACCGGGCGTAAGGGTCCGGTCCTGATTGACATACCCTGTGATGTGCAGATGGCCCAGCTGAAGAAGGAGTTTGCGTATCCGGAAGAGGTGAATCTGCGTGGATACAAGCCGAATACAAAGGTAAATGCCCAGCAGCTTGCCAAGGTTGTGAATGCAATCAACAAGGCAAAGAAGCCGCTGATCTGTGTGGGCGGCGGCGTGATTCTCGGAAATGGTGAAGAGCTGGTCCGCGCGTTCTGTGAGAAGAATCAGATTCCGCTGGTGTTCACGATGATGGGCATGGGTGTGGTTCCGAAGAAGCATCCGCTGAATTTCGGCATGCTTGGAAACAACGGAAAGCCCTATGCCAACCGGGCAGTCGCCAACAGCGATCTGCTGATTGTGGTCGGAGCGAGAATTGCGGACCGGGCAGTTCCGAAGCCGGAGAACCTGGAAAAGCAGGTAAATATCATTCACATTGATATTGATTCCGCGGAAATCGGAAAGAACCTCGGACCGACCATTCCGCTGGTAGCCGATGTCCGGCTGGTATTCCAGGCACTGCTGGATTCTGATATCCACGTGGATACAAGCCAGTGGCTTGCACAGCTGGAGCAGATCAAGCACAGCACGGTGGACCACAGGCGGTTCAGTGAAAATCTCGTCAATCCGAAGACACTGGTCCGCATGCTTTCCGAGAAGATGGACGACGATGCCATCTATATTGCGGACGTGGGACAGAATCAGCTCTGGTCGGCAGATAACTATGTGATGAAGAACGGCCGTTTTCTGACTACCGGCGGCATGGGCACGATGGGGTATTCCATCCCCGCAGCGATCGGCGCAAAGCTGGTGGATCCGTCCAGACAGGTGGTTGCTGTGTGCGGCGACGGTGATTTTCAGATGTCTATGTATGAACTGGGAACGATCGCCGTCAATAAAATTCCGATGAAGATTCTTGTCATGAGAAATACCTATCTCGGACTGGTGCGGGAGCATCAGGAAAAGAAGTACCACAAGCGTTACTCCGGCGTTGCACTGCATAAATATCCACATTACGACAAACTGGCCCAGGCCTACGATATGGACTATTTTTATGCGGATTCCAACGAAGCACTGGATGATCAGTTGGATCGTTTTCTTGCCTGTCAGAAGGCATGTATCATGGTCTGTGAGATTGATGCATCCAACAATACGGTATAAGGAGGGCGCTTGCTATGAAGGGAATTTTTTCAGTACTTGTAGAGAATAAAGACGGCGTACTCTCCGGCATTTCCGGATTGTTCGCAAGACGGGGTTATAACATCGACAGCCTGGCTGTGGGTGAGACGGAGCGGAAGGATGTCTCCAGTATGACGATTGTGTCTACCGGGGATCAGCGTACGATCGACCAGATCGAAAAACATCTGAACAAGAAGGTAGACGTGATCAAGGTCCGCCGCCTGGAGGAGCCCAGATGTGTCGAGCTGGAGACTATGCTGATCAAGGTATCCTACTCTCAGACGAACCGGTCTGCGCTCATTGAGACCTGCAGTGTCATGGGAGCGAAGATCAAGCATGTATCTCCAAAGAACATGGTGATTCTTCTCACGGACGCACCGGACACCATCAATGAGTTTATTGAGCTGGTGCGCAGCTTTGGCATTCTGGAGCTGCAGAGGACCGGCGTAATCGCGATGGCGAAGGGCTGATGGATAATGAGACGGGCAGCGGCGGGTAACCAAGGCTGCCCTTTTTCACATTCTCCGGCAGCTGCAGGCACAGGTAAAAACCGACAGAGAAAATAGTACTGTGTACAGAACAGAAGCGCAGTATATAGAACAGCAATGTGAGATGCAGAACAGAAGCGCTGTATATAGAACAGCAATGCGAGATGCAGAACAGCTGTGCGGCATGCATATTTTTGCGGACTGCGTGCATATGCTCTGGTGCTGTTATGGAGGTGGATGTAACATCATCTGCTGTGAAGGAGGAATCGTTCAGAACAAATGAAAAAGCAGGCAATGAATCCATATTTACCGCTTGATGAATATGTAGCAGACGCGGAGCCCCACGTGTTCGGAGACCGTATTTACGTATTTGGCTCCCATGACAGGGCCAATGCCACGACCTTCTGCGCCCGGGATTATGTGGGATGGTCGGCCCCGGTGGATGATCTGGGGAACTGGACCTGCGCTGGTACCATTTACAGCGCGAAGCAGGACCCTGACTACAATGCAAACGGTCTGGCCTACATGTATGCGCCGGACTGTGTGAGGGGCAATGACGGGCGGTATTATCTCTATTACTGCATGGCCGGATATCGGGGGAAGGGCGGATACAGCAGTTCCATCCATGTGGCTGTGGCGGATGAACCGGATGGCAGGTACACTTATCTCGGTTTTGTACAGGACCGGGATGGAAATCCTCTGAAAAAATACATCTGCTTCGATCCGGCGGTCATCAACGATGACGGCGTGATCCGCCTGTATTACGGCGCCTGGTATGGCTTTGTGCATCATCTGCCGCCCTTTGCTGCATACAGGGCTATGCAGAACCTGTACGGTAGAACCCTGGAGGATATCCGGGCTGTGCACGGAGAAATCGACGGACCCTGCACGGTTGAGCTGGAGGATGATATGCTCACGGCCAGGACAGAACCGGTAAAGATTGCACCTGACGCCTTTGCGGGAGGAGGGCATCCATTCTTTGAGGGAAGCTCCATCCGTGCGGTCAGATATCGCACAGAAAAGCAGGATGCGCCTGCATCTCGGGCAGAAACCACAACGCAGACGGATGTGTCACTGGAAGGCGCATCATGTCCGGATGATGAGCAGGAAGCTTCCAGACAGACGGAGCCGGCCCAGAGGGGCGAATCTCAGACAGATGCAGACGGAGACGAGAAGTACGCAGAGAAGAAGATGTACATCTTTGTGTACTCCTCCTGGCAGAACCATGAGCTGTGCTACGCAACCAGTGAAAACCCGGACCATGGATTTACCTATCGCGGTACCATTGTGTCAAACGGGGACATCTATCTGGATGGCAGAAAGCCTTCACAGCGCCTGAATCATACAGGAACGAACCATGGCGGCATTGAATATATAAACGGGCAGTGGTATGTCTTTTACCACAGACTGACGAACATGAGTGACTACAGCCGCCAGGGCTGTGCCGAGCCGATTGATATCCTGGAGGACGGCACGATTGAACAGGTGGAGATGACGAGCTGCGGCTTAAACGGCGGCCCCCTCGCAGCAGAGGGAACCTATCCTGCCGCAATCTGCTGCAACCTGACCAATGGAAGAATGCGGCACGGCGGGAATGCTGTCAGCCATTATAACGCTCCGAAGATTATGTGCTCGAAGATTCCGGGTACCCATGGCAGGGAAGAGGAAACCTATGTGGGACAGATCGGTCAGGATACCATCATCGGCTACAAATATTTTCAGTTTACCGGTGAAGAGGTTACCATCACGGTCACCGTCCGGGGCAGAGGAGAGGGTACGCTCTATGTCATCACAGGTTATGAAGGCGATGCTGTGGCTGAGATTGAGGTGGAGCCGAGCGGAAGCTGGAGAAAGTACAGCGTCTCCTTTGAACAGGAGGCAGGTGCGGCCCCGCTTTATCTGGCATATGACGGCAAGGGGCAGATTGATCTGCTGGACTTATCGCTGGGCTGAATCGCTGTTATAATTTTTTATATTATTATTGGGGTTCAAAGGTAAATGTATAAGAAATTGTCTTAAAATCCGAACATTTGCAGACATGCTAGAAGTACTTGGTGATGAAATTTTGCGTTGTTCAGAAAAAGTCAACTGTCTGAGCTGCAGAATGCAGCGAGTTTTGACTTTTTCTGAACGATTTTAGCAAAATTGAAGAACCGTAGTATTTCTTGCATGTCGAAACCGTGAGGATTTCAAGACAATTTCATGAGCATACATCTTTTGACCTTTACATAATTCTATATTTCAGGAGGAATAGAAACAAAATGTATATTACATGTCTTGATGTTGAGGGTGTACTGGTACCGGAAATCTGGATTGCTTTTTCCAAGGCAAGCGGAATCCCTGAGCTGAAGCGGACAACGCGTGATGAACCAGATTACAACAAGCTGATGAACTGGAGACTGGGGATTCTGAAGGAGCATGGTCTTGGACTGAAGGAGATTCAGGATGTCATTGCCACTATTGAGCCTATGGAGGGCGCCCGTGCGTTTCTGGACGAGCTTCGTTCCTTCTCTCAGGTGATCCTGATCTCGGATACCTTCGAGCAGTTTGCGGCACCGCTGATGAAAAAGCTTGGCAACCCGACACTGTTCTGTAATACACTGGATGTGGCGGAGAACGGTGAGATCACAGGATTCCGCATGCGCTGCGAGCAGTCCAAGCTCACGACCGTCAAAGCGCTGCAGTCCATCGGGTTTGATACCATTGCCAGCGGTGACAGCTATAACGACCTTGGTATGATTCAGGCGAGCAAGGCCGGCTTCCTGTTCCGCAGTACGGACAAGATCAAGGCCGAGCATCCGGAGATTCCTGCCTATGAGGAGTATGGAGATCTGCTGCAGGCGATTCGCAACGCAATGAAATAATTGGATGGAATGTGGATAACTTGTGGAAATTGTGGATAAAAATCGTGGTTATGCACTTGCATTTTGATTTATACACAGAATTTTCACATTTTTATGTTGATAACATGTGTATCGGAGCAGAAGCATGATCAGAGATGTGGATATAAAGGATATCTGGGACGGACGATTTTATGCGGAGGAGGATATGGCGCCGGTTGGGTGTGACGATTGCAGAGGGTGCTCGGACTGCTGCCGCATGACGGGAGATTCGATTGTACTGGATCCGCTGGATCTGTATCACCTGACCTGTGGTACTGGCAAAACCTTTACGGGTATGATCGAGAAGGAAATTGAGATCCGTCTGGTGGATGGAATGATTCTGCCGAATATTATGGAGCATGATGAGAATGATCCGTCGAGGGCAGATGGATGTCCGTTTCTGGATAAAAATGGACGGTGCAGTATTCATGAGTTCCGCCCTGGCTTCTGCCGCCTGTTTCCGCTTGGACGATATTATCGCGATGAAGACAGGAGCTTTCGCTATTTTGTGCAAAAAGGGGAGTGCACAAAGGGCGGATCCACACCGGTGCGGGTCAGAGACTGGATTGGGGTTTCAAGGGAAGAAATCAGGCAGTATGAGTCTTTTATCAATACCTGGCATTTTTTCCTGAAGGATGTCAGTGCCCGTCTGCCTCTGCTTACAGACCGCAGCAGAGATCAGGTGACCAGATATATTCTGCAGGTTTTCTTTGTGGAGCCTTACCGGAAGGACCTGGATTTTTATTCACAGTTTGAAGGGAGGATGCGGAAGGCAAAGAAGGCACTGGCACCGCTTCTTCCGGGACGATAATTGTCTGCTGAAAGCAGTTTCCGGGATATGGGGCTATTTTTTTGAAGGGAAGTTGTGATTTATGAACTCTTTTTATCTGACACATTATTTTGATTTTAAAAATGCGGGACCCTTTTTTCTGGTTTCCTTCCTGTGCCTGGTTGCGGTGATGGCAATCATTCTGGCTGCTGCGCATGCACAGACCGGATATCACGGAAAAAAAGACGCGGCCCGTATGGATACACGTACTTTGAAGGCAGTGCGGAAAACGCATTTCTCCTGGATCGAGAGCTTCTACGAGATGGTTTTTTCCAGCACATCGGTCCTTCTGTTTCTGAGCGTCTATTATCAGCTGGATGCGTACTGGTCTCCACTTTCGCAGTACTGGCAGAAGTATCGTGATATCCTTCTTCTTCTGTTCATCCTGCTTTCCGTTCTTCTGACCAGCTGGTTTGATGTTGCGCTAGTGAAGCTGACCCACATCAAGTCTGAGCAGAAGGCATGTATCAGACTGCTGAGCTCGTTTTATATTATCCTGATTCTGCTCTACATCAAGTTTATCTATCAGGATGACAATTACGATACATTGATACAGTATTTCCTGCTCCTGGCAGCAGGTCGTTTCCTGTACTTTGATTTTACGCTGGACTGGTTTAAGGAGACGCTTGCGGGTCTCTGGAGGAACCTGCCAATGCTCGGACTGATGGCCGTGTATTCGGCGATTGTATGCTGGTATGGCTTCAAGGTTGGTTTTCTGCTGAAGTCGAATGGTGTGATCGTGAGTACATTAATTGCTCATCTGTTTATGGACCTGTGTATCTTTGTGATGCATAAGACAAAGCTCCTGCGCTATTTTATTCCGGAGGTCTCCGAACAGGCTGTGACAAAAGACAGAGAACCTGCCGGAGAGAGTATGGACAGACGAAACAGCAGGCAGCGCGCATCCCGTGATTATGGGTATGCAGATAATTACCCGCGGAATCTGAACTATGCGCAGAGAATGCGCATGGAATCCAGGGAGTATGGGGAGGACACACCTCTTGCAGATCTGGGGCGGCGTGCAGAGACAGAAATGCGGAGAAATCAATCGGACCTCAACAGATCAGGCATGGAGCGGCAGTGGGATCCATCAGATCGTGATCATGTTTCCGCCACGGAGCATCAGTGGGACCGGCTGAATGATGGAAAGGCAGCAGGCGTATCCCAGTGGGATCTGGAAGATCCTGATGCAAAATTTTCAGAGGATGCTCTATCTGCGGAACGCAGCAGGAGTCAGGAAGCAGATAGCGGCGCAGGTGAGAAAACCCGTGTGATCCAGAATCCGGAAGAGCTGTATCAGGATGAACTGCAAAAGGCGGATGAAATTCACGTTCCTGAATATAAGCTGGATGACACAGAGATTCATGCGCTGGCACATGGCACAGACAGGAACGAAGCCGGACATCTGAACTATTATCAGCGAAAGAAGAAAGAAGAAGAGAAATAAAGAATTTTCGAACAGATTGATCGTTTCCTGAGAATGAATCCGAAAACAGGGGTATGTAGAAGGAAGGTGAGAAAATTGAGAAAATCAGACGATTTCTTCTCGGATGTGACCAGGCGGGAGATAGAGAAAATACCGGAGCGGATGGTAATTCTTCGTCTGACTGCGGATAAATCCGTCTGTGAGGCGGTTACCGATGAGATGGTGGACTTTTTGCAGATCAGCAGAGAGAAAGTGAAACATACACTGTCGGAGGATTGCGAAGAGGGGGACTGGCTGCACCCGGATGACCGGAAACGTCTGCGGCATCTGGTCTCCGGCATGGTGGATTTTCTCAGCCAGAATTATACGTACAGGATCCGGATGAAATTACGGGGAGACTTTACGTATAGATGGTATACATTCTCATTTACTGGAAGAAGCCTTGGAGAAGGAGAGACGCTTGTGTATTGCAGGCTGCTTTCGTCGGAGCCGGACAGGGAGGAACAGCCCGGGAAGTTTTCTTCTGGAAAAATGCGCAAGCTGCTGGTGAACAAGGTGCTGGATACCACACAGGATTGTATTTTCTGGAAGGATACACAGCGGCGTTTTGTGGGAGTGAATCGCGCTTTTCTGGAATTCTATGGTTTTCCATCAGCGGACCTGCTGATTGGCAGAACGGATGAGGAGATGGGATGGCACGAGGATCCGGAGCCCTTCCGGAGGGATGAGGAACGTGTCCTGCAGGGCGAAAGCACACTGCTGGTTCATGGAAAATGCATGATACGCGGTCAGAACCGGGATATTCTGGCGACGAAGGCACCGATCTATGATGGAGATACTATTATCGGTCTTGTGGGAAGCTTTATTGATGTCACGGAGGAATACCGGCAGCGGCAGGAGATAGAGCGCCTGGGTGATGAGTTAAAGGATGCACTGGCTGCAGAGAAGCAGACCAATGAAAATCTGAATATGTTCATGTCTAGGATGAGCCATGAGATGCGCACACCCATGAATGCGGTCATTGGCCTTTCCAGCCTCGGCATGCAGGCGAAGGATGTGGATGAGGCGGTGGACTGCTTCCATAAGATCAACATGTCCGGCCAGTACCTTCTCGGTATCATCAATGATGTGCTGGATATTGGAAAAATAGACAGCGGCAGGTTCCGACTCGTGGAAAAGCAGACCTCCCTGAATGATATATTCACGGCGGCGGATACGATCATCCGGCCCATCGCAAATCGGAAAAACGTGCATCTGATCTATGATTTTTCAGGAGTCACGGTGCAGGATATCTGCTGTGACCGGATGCGTGTACAGCAGATTCTGATCAATCTGCTGAATAATGCTGTGAAGTTTACAGATGCGGGCGGGACGGTCCGGACAACGTTTTCAGACCGGCTGGAGGATGGAAAGGTTCGGCTGAAGATTGTGGTCGCGGACAATGGCTGCGGCATGAGCGAGGAATTTCTGCAACAGATTTTCCAGCCATTCATTCAGGAAAACAGAGACCCGGAGAGGTATGGCACAGGTACCGGGCTGGGGTTGTCCATCTCGAAGACGCTGGCGAAGCAGATGGGCGGAGATATCACCGTCACCAGTGAAGAAGGTGTCGGATCCTCGTTTACGGTGATCCTTGTACTGAAGGCGTCTAATCCTGGAAACACAAAACCGGAAACAGTAACTGTGATGAAGACAGAAGGTCTGAAAACGGAAACAGCAGAAGCTGCGGCAAAGAAAGCTGGATCGGAAACGGCAGAAGACGTAGCAGGGACAGCCGGTCATATCCTGTTTGCCGAGGACAACGAAATCAACCGGGAAATTGCCCTTCACATCCTTAAGGATGCAGGATATGTCGTTGCGTGTGCAAAGAACGGGAAGGAAGCTGTTTCTATGGCGGAGCAGTCAGACCCGGGTTTCTATGACGCAATTCTGATGGATCTGACGATGCCGGTGATGGACGGTTATCAGGCGGCACAGAGCATCCGGTCATCAAAGCGGGATGATCTGAGGCGGATACCGATTATAGCCATGTCAGCAGATGTTTTTCCGTCCTCTGTACAGAGAGCCATGGAAAGCGGTATGAATGCGTTCGTGGAAAAACCGCTGGATGCCGGGAAGCTGCTGCACACGCTTCGGGATTATATGTAAATCATCAGATCCGGTGGCATGTGCCATAAAAGCTTTGCCGGTAAGAGAAATAGACATAATCCCGCTATATATGCTGTGGCAAATGTGATATAATATTGCAAATATAGGATATGATATGACGATTGCGAAAGTACCCATGAGAAATACAGGACAAGGGGGAAAACGATGAGTCTGAATATTACAGAAAACGAAAAGAAAAATCTCTTCGATTGTGTATTTGAAAATATTTATCAGGTTTTCCTGAGAATTGATCTGCTGACCGGTGAAGGCGTGACCCTGATCGCAAAGGATGACACCTGGAAGGTCAGTGCTGGCATGCGCTTTAATTATGAACGAACCATGTATACCTACATCCTGGATGTCTCTGCGGACGCGGATCCGATGAAGACGCTGCAGGACCTGGAGCTGAAGCATGTCACGGAGTGCCTGCAGGACCGGCCTGTGTATGATGTATTCAACACTGTGCATGGCAAGAAGGGAGAACTGCGCGTCTGGGACTGCACATTTTTCCGGGGTGGAGAAGACGTCATATACATGGGAATGCGGGACGCGACAGGCGGGTTTCAGGCGATCAATGCCCACATCAGCAAGCTGGAGAAAGTCCTGAAGAAGGCGGACCAGGAAAATACAGAAAAGGATAACTTCCTGAATCTGATGAGCAGAAATGTCCGGACACCCCTGTACTCGATCATGGGGCTTACCCGTGCGGCCCAGTCTGACTTCAGCGACAATACGGCCTTCGATGATTATCTGTACAAGGTTTCGATGTCCGGTACCTATATGAATGAGACCATCAATGATGTACTGGACCTGCGCAGAATTTCCAGAAATGAGATTGTCCTTAACGATGAAGAGATTTATCTGAAGGCCTTTTTTGAAGAGATCAGGCAGATGATTACGCCTTCAATTTATGAGAAGGGCCTGATTTTCAATATGAATGTAAAAAATGTGGAGAATCTGACCATTATGGCAGATCACCACTGCCTGCAGCAGATACAGATCAAGCTGCTTCAGAGCGCGATCAATTATACGGTGCAGGGAGGCCGCATCGATCTTGAGGTCAGGGAGCTTTTCCAGACGCGTGACATGGTCACGCTGGAATTTTCTGTAAGGGACAGAGGGATTGTCATAGATCAGGAGAGACTGAAGCTGCTCTTCCAGCCCTATGATTATCTGCGGAAGAAGATAGACTCTCATATCGGCTCTCTGGATATGGACCTGATCATTCTGAAAAGCTATGTGCGTGCAATGGGGTCAGATACACTCACTGCGGAGTCAGACGCCTCTCGCGGCACGAGAATCTCAGTTACGCTGACGGTGCCACTGGCGGAGAGGCCTGCGGGAGAAGCTCGCACGACAAATGAAGATACGGATTTTTCCGGCAAGCGTGTCCTTGTGGCAGACGACAATGAAATCAATCTTGAAATCATCCGGAAGATTTTGTACAGCAAGAATATGAATGTCGTCAGTGCGACGAACGGGCAGGAAGCGGTTGACATATTCCGCCGGGAAAACGGACAGTTTGATCTGATTCTGATGGATATTCTGATGCCGGTGATGGATGGCCTGGAGGCTGCGAGAAAAATCCGTACCATGCGGGATATTCCTGGTGCGTCAAGGGTACCGATTGTCGCTATGACTGCGAATGCGTTCCGTGAAAATTTTGAAGAGAGCTTTAATGCTGGCATGGACGCGCATCTGGTCAAACCCGTGGAAGCAGAGCGGCTGCTAATGGTCATGTCTGATGTCATGAACCGCAAGAAGCAGGATTAACGCTTGGCTGTATATCTAAAAAGAGTATCGCTGGAGTGGGTTCAGTTGTAAGCTGTTAGAGTATCGGTGGAGTTAACTGTAATCTGAAAGAATAATGGAGACTTAGGTTTCGCAGTAGATCCGTGTGAGTATTGGCAGCATGGGAAGGACAGTTGACGGAAAAAAGATGGACAAATTGATTGAAGAACTGAAGAGCTGGGGAGCGGATACAGACAGCGGGATCCATCGGGTGATGGATGACGTATCGTTTTACCATTCACTTGTGGTGCGCTTTGCTTCTTTTGCTGAGTTTGCGCAGCTTGAGAAGGCCCTGAATGAAGGATCGTGGACAGAAGCCTTCCGACTGGCGCACAGCCTCAAGGGTGCGTCTGCCAATCTCAGCCTGACGCCCCTTTACCTTGCCGTCAGCGACCTGACGGAGGATTTGAGGAAATATGCAGTTCCGAAGATGCCGAAAGAAGCAGAATTGCGGCAGCGGAATACTCTGGAGGATCAAAAAGATAACCGGGACGATCAGGAGAATAGCCTGAGTGATGAGAATCCGGATGGTAGAAAACGGATGGAGACGGTGGTTTCCGACGCACATCTGGACCGGTTCCGCAGGGAAAGAGATTCGCTTCGCGTGCTCGTCGCTGATGTATCAGTTTCCGGTGGGAAATAATACGGAAATGGGTCTGTCTGATCTGCGGGATACTTATAAAAGATTATTGCAGTCCGGCAGACTACGTGCTATTGTACTAATCGAATAAAAAAATTCACTGCGTAATAAGAAGACAAAGGCGTCTTGTATGTGGAATAAACCATATACAGGATGCCTTTTTTGTCTGAAAAAGGCGCAGGGCCATACTCATTTGCAAGAGCAAGGCTGCATGTTTTTGTACAGGAGGAAAAAACGATGGCATTAGCAGAAGACTTACCAAAGATTGTTACAGGAAAGGTTCCGGGACCAAAGGCGAAGGCGGTTCTGGACAGAAGAGACGCAGCTCTTCCAAAAGCACTCTGCGGATATACCTATCCGGTTGTCATTGACAGGGGCGCGGGCGCAATGGTTAAGGATGTCGATAGAAATGAGTTCCTCGACTGGATTGGCGGCGTAGGTGTCCTGAATATCGGATATTCAAATCCGGAGGTTATTGAGGCTGTAAAAGCACAGTCCGAGAAATATTTCCACACCATTTTCAATGTCATCTGCCATGAAGGATATGTAAAGCTGGCAGAGGGACTGAACAAGCTGATTCCCTGCCGTGGTGATGTGAAGAAGACCTACTTCGCAAACTCCGGTGCAGAGTGCGATGAAAATGCCATCAAGGTTGCAAAGTCTTATACACATCGTGGCGGTGTGATCTGCTTTACCGGCGCTTTCCATGGCCGTACCAACCTGACCATGGCACTGACAGCCAAGAAAGCTTTTGCACAGGGCATGGGACCTTTCCCGGCTGAGATTTATCGTGCACCGTATCCGTATCTCTATCGTGCACCGAAGGGATACAGTGAAGAGGAAGCTATTCAGTACTATCTGGATGGACTGAACAAGGTATTCGATGAAGGCATTCCGGCAAAGGAAGTTGCCTGCATGATCGTTGAACCTCTGCAGGGCGAGGGCGGATTCATTCCGGCACCGATTGAATGGGTAAAGGCAGTACGTAAGATCTGCGATGACAACGGCATTCTCCTGATTGCAGATGAGGTACAGTGCGGAAACTGCCGTACCGGTAAATATTTTGCATCTGAGTACTGGGCAGAAGCTGGTGCCGCACCGGATATCGTAACAACTGCCAAGTCCATTGCAGCAGGTATGCCGCTGAGCGCCATTACAGCAAGAGCCGAGATCATGGATTCTGTCCCGGCAGGAACAATCGGTGGTACCTATTGTGGAAACCCTGTTTCCGTAGCAGCTGCCAATAAGGTTATGGAGATTTATCTGAGAGATGACTTCCCGGCAAAGGCAAGACACATCGGAGAGATGGTCATGGGAAGATACAAAGAACTGCAGAAAAAGTATCCTGTCATCGGAGATGTCCGTGGACTGGGCGCAATGATCGGTATTGAGTTCGTAAGAGATCGGGAGACCAAGGAGCCGGCGACAAAGTTCACTGCAAATCTGATTCAGTGCGCACTGCAGAAGGGCCTGCTGATCGAGAACGCAGGAACAGACAGCAACGTTATCCGTTTCCTGGCACCGCTTGTCATGACCGATGAGCAGACAGAGAAAGGACTTGAGATCTTCGAGGAGTCCATCAAGGAAGCACTGGCGATGGGACTGTAAGGACTCTCAGGTTTTTTATAACCCAATAAGCTTTCTTTAAAGCTCTAAAAGTTTTTATCCCGGGACAGGTACTGTCCCGGGATATTTTGCTTCTGCTCACCCATTATACAAGATGAAGTTCTATGTTTTTTTTCTGAAGATATTGCTGCCATTCTGCAGAAAGATCATGATCACTGATGATAACATCCATTTCTTCCAGCGGCGCAAACAGACTGGAACGCATGATTCCAAATTTTGAGGAATCAGATAACAGAATTTTCGTTTTTGAAGAATGCAGAGCAGTTGATTTTGTGGTTACTTCATATTGGTTGGAGCAGGTTAGCCCCATCCGGTCTACTCCGGATGGGGAGATAAAGATTTTGGATGCTCGCAATCTTTGAAGCAGTTCAATGTTTTCGGTTGACTCAAATGACAGGGACGAACGATGAAAATATCCGCCTGCCACAATTAAATGTATATTTGGCCGATCATAGAGCTTTTGCAGAACGTTGTAGTTGTAGCATATGATCGTAAGCGGCATATCAAAAGGCAGAGATTCTACCATGAAATTGACAGTGGTCCCGGTGTCAAGAATAATGACATCATTAGGCTGCACCATCTTGGCCGCATAAGCTCCGATTCGGCGCTTGTTCTCATTGTGGGCTTCCATGGCTGTTGTAAATTCATAATTCAGGGACGAATTACCGCTTAAATCAGGCATTTCAGCAGAGACAATCGTCACTGGTTTTGTTGCAGAATTTGTCAGCATATTTTCTTCGATATACTGAATATCTCTTCGGACAGTCATTTCAGAAACCTGATATTTTTTTGCTAGATTGCGCACAGTATAAGTGGGATTTTGAGATATTTCCTGTGCGATTGCCTGAATGCGTAATGCCTTTTTTAGCATATTTTCTTCCTTCCGGATATTCTGGAAATCTTATATTCTCTTATTGCAGATTTATTCTCTATATGCATTTCAAGCATTTCTGATCTTCTCCTGGATGCCATATCCCCCAGCGTGATGCCTCAAATGTCATAGGGCAGATGTTATATCTCATATGGCACAGCCCAGATGTCACACCTTGGATGCTCTATAGAAGCAAGTTTAGCACAAAAAGTTCCATCTTTCAAGAAAAATGAACATAAATGTTATTATAGTGCAAAATAACAACATTTACATTAAAAAATAAACAAATTCACACTCGAAATTAGAGCTAAAATAAACAAAAAAATACTTTTTACACATCAAATATTGACATATTCCACATACATGGTTATTATTGTGGCATAAAAAGAACAGAAAGTTGACGAAAATCTTCGAAAATCAGTACAAAACAGAAGCGAATCACATCAATAACAAACAATTATGATCGATAACAACAATATATATCAAAAACGTTCATATTGATGGAGCAGTAAGATCACCGGTTACAGCTTTTTGTACTGGATAGAAGAAAGTATATTCTGTTCGCGTAATTTAATAAAGGAGGGAAAGTATGAAATTTAAAAACCTGAAAAAAGTAGTGGCCACAGTTCTGACAGTGGCAATGGTGACGGGACTTGCAGCATGCGGAAGCGCATCCGGAAGTGCTTCATCTGCGTCGAATGGATCTTCGGCGACAACTTCCTCTGCTGTAGAGAAAAGCGCCGGAACATCAGAAGAAGTGACGGCAACATCGAAGACGACAACAGCTTCTACTGATAACCCTGTAGCTGGGAAAAAGGTCGCGTACATCATGCTTCTTCCATCTGCTACGATTTTCCAGATGTGGAAGGATTCCTGTGCGAACCTATGCAAGGCAATGGGTGTAAGCTTTGATTTCTTCTTCTGTGATGGAGATTTCAATAAGTGGCAGGATACGATTCGAACCTGTGCTGAGGCAGGCTATGACGGACTGGTTGTCAGCCATGGCAATCAGGATGGCTCCTATGTATTCCTGAAGGAAATCCACGACTCCTACCCGGATATGAAGATCGTTACCTTTGATACGCAGTTCTATACGGACGGTGAGTATCAGAAGATCAATGGAGTTACCCAGATGTTCCAGCTGGACAAATCCCTTGTTACAGTACTTCTTGATCAGATGATCGCAGATAAGAAAGCCAGAGGAGAAGACGGACCTGTTCGTCTGATTAAGGTTTGGAGAGGCCCGAATTATAACAGTCCGTTTGATCGTCGTGAGGTAGGCTGGGAAGAGTATGAAAAGGCAGGAAAGATCAAGACCGTTGGCGAAGTCCAGCCGCTGGAGGATTCCGTAGATTCTGCAAATACCGTGACCGCAGCATATCTGCAGACAGTCAATCGTGATGATGTAGATGGAATCATTTCCTTCTATGATCTTTATGGACAGGGCGTTTATAACGCAATTCTTGAAAATGATAACTTCAATGGGAATAATGGTGATGCACTTCCGATGGCTTCTGTTGATATTGATAATGTTGATGTTACCAATATGCAGACTCGTCCGGACATCTGGACTGCAGCCGGAACAACAGACTGGACGCTGAATGGAGAGATCGCTATGAGAATCCTGTTCCTTGAGATGGCAGATGACTATGAGGATATCTACGATCCGGCTACCGGCAAAAAGGGCGTCGATGTTGTAGAAGTTCCAGGAACAGCAATTCTGGCTAAGAACCTTAAATCTGATTCTACAGTTGAGAATCTTGGCGATATTGCCGGAGAGACATACGGTAATCTGGATTATCTGTCTGAGGCAAGCTGGATGCCGAAAAAGCTGATTCACTGAAAGAGTGAGATCACGAACAAAATCAAAATAAAATACGGTGATCTTTAGGGGTAGGGCGTCGGGTCAGAAGCCGGCGCCCTCTCTGTTCTAATTTGACGTATTCTGTTTTATCAGACTGAACAGGACAGAATTGTTTTTCAACAGAACGAAGAGAGAGTACAGATATGAAAGAAAATATCACACTGGAAACAAAACATGTATCCATTGAATTTCCCGGTGTAAAAGCATTGGATGATGTTAATTTTTCTGTGACAACCGGGGAAATACGCGCTGTTGTCGGTGCAAATGGAGCAGGAAAATCCACATTGATGAAGGTGCTTGCGGGAGCAAATCCGACATATACCGGAGATGTTCTTCTCAATGGGAAGAAGGTTGTTTTGCAGCAGCCCGTGGATGCCAAAAAACTTGGTATACAGATTGTGTATCAGGAGGTAGATACTGCTCTGGTGCCGACTCTATCGGTAGCTGAGAATATCATGCTCAATGAGATGGTAATGCATGGCGGCGGGGTTATGCGCTGGAAATATGTTCGTGATGAAGCCAAAAAAGCGCTTGCCAGACTAAACATTACGGATATCAATGTAAAAACACTGGTACAGAACCTTTCTCTTGCGCAGAAACAGATGGTTTTGATTGCAAGGGCGGTACGAATGGATTGCCGCTTCCTGATTCTGGATGAACCTACAGCTCCCTTAAGTACTTCGGAAACAGAGGAACTGTTTAAGATTGTGAAACGTCTTCGTGAGACAGAGAATATCGCTGTTATTTTTATCAGTCATCGGTTAAATGAGATTCTCGAAATCTGCGAGAGCTATACCGTGATGAGAAACGGGAAAATCGTAGGCAATTCTCAGGTTACTCCTCAGACGACGACAAAAGAGATCGTAGAGAAGATGCTGGGGCGGTCCTTTGAGGAGAATTTTCCGAAGGAGGCCTGCCCGATCGGGGAGGATATTTTCAAGGTTGAGCATTTGAGCGGAGCGGACGGCAAGGTTGATGATGTATCCCTTCACATCCGTAAGGGTGAAATTGTAGGGATCGCGGGATTGGTCGGCGCTGGAAAATCTGAACTCTGCAAGACCATTTTCGGAGCTTACAAGAAAACGGGCGGAAGTATTGAACTGAATGGTAAGACTCTGAAAATCAAGAACCCATCAGATGCCGTGCGCCAGGGAATTGCACTTGTTCCAGAGGAGCGCCGTAAGGAAGGCGTTCTTGTGAATGAGACAGTTGCATTTAATCTGTCAGCGGCGAATCTTGGTGACTTCTGCAAAGCGTCTTTTGTACAAAGGAAAAAAGTAAATCAGAATGCGGAAAAGCTTGTTGACGAGCTGGAAATCAAGACGCCGTCTATCCGTCAGTATGTACGTAATCTTTCCGGAGGAAATCAGCAGAAGGTGGCAGTTGGCAAATGGCTGGCTGCAGACTGTGACATATATATGTTTGATGAGCCTACAAAGGGCGTAGATGTCGGTGCAAAGCAGGATATTTTCCGACTGATTAACAATATTGCAAAGAGAGGCAAAGGTGTCCTGTATGCATCCTGTGAAGATTCTGAACTTCTTTCGCTGACAGACAGAATATATGTGATGTACAGTGGGCGGATTGTTGCAGAGCTGGAGACAAAAGAAGCAACAGACAACCGGATCATGAACTTTGCGGTCGGCGGAAAAGAAGCATGATGAGCGGACAATAGAACCTGGAGGATAAGGCTGTGAATACAAAAACAATCAATAATAAAAAAAGTGTTATAAAATTTCTGGTTGACTGGGCTGCCGTATTGGCATTGTTTCTTTGCATCATCGTGTTCTCTCTGATCAGCGGAACGAAATTTGCTTCTGGCAGTAATGCAGTCAACATTTTGCGTGCCATGGCGATCAATACCGTATTTGGCATAGCGGCAACCATTACAATGGCCCCGGATGGATTCGATATGTCCGCGGCAACGCTTGCAAGCTGTTCGGCCTATGCATTTGTTTCCGGTTATCTTTGGTTCGGATTCAGCGTTCCGGTTGCCATTCTCTTCTGTATTGTTGTCACCGTGATAATGTATCAGATGACGATGTTTCTGATCCTTGTCTGCAAGATTCCGGATATGCTGGCAACCTGTGCGCTGATGTTTGTCCATCAAGGTCTCGGCCAGTGGTATATCGGAGGAGGTGCCGTATCCACAGGTATGAAAACATCCTGGGGAGCAGATCCGGCAAGGACAAGCCTTTCCAATGGTTTCCAGGCAATTGGACGTGCACCCTGGATCATCATCATAATGCTGGCTTGCGTGGCAGTCGCGCATATTTTCCTGACCTATACCAAGCATGGCAGATTCCTTTACGCAATGGGTGGTAATAAGGAAGCAGCAAAGCTTTCCGGAATCAATGTAAAGAAATACCGTTATCTGGCAGGTATGATCACAGCGGTATTTATCGCAATTGCCGGAATTCTGGTTTCTTCACGTGGAAGTTCTGCACAGGTTATGTGCTGCGATAACTATCTGATGCCTTCTCTGGCAGCTGTATTCGTAGGCCGTACCGTGGGAGGAGCAGAAAAACCAAATGCCCTTGGTACACTGATTGGTGCTGCACTTGTCTCCACACTTGAAAATGGTCTTACTATTCTGGCAGTTCCGTACTATGTACTTCCGGCTGTTAAGGGCGCAGTTCTGGCACTGGCTCTGATCGCAGCATATGCATCCAAGAAGGAAGACTAATCAAATTTGTTTTTTCAGGAAATGGTAACGGGTTTAGTTTTTTGACATTCGAATTTAGAGGTTGAGTATGACTGATTTTTCAAAATATTTTCTAATGATAAATGAAGATGATCCGGTTGCAACTGAGAAAGTTGTTATCGAGTATACACTTTTAAAAACACAGGGAACCGAAAAGGGAAAGATCGATTGGGACAAAGCTTCCATGAAGGCGAAAATTCCGGCAGAACACGGCAATCTGAATCATGTGTGCCGGGTAACCGATGATAAGGGCCATTCGATCTATATTAAGCAGGCTGGTCTGGAAACACGGATCTCAAAAGATATGAAAGCTTCGCTGGACAGAAACCGTCAGGAGTCGGAAATTCTCCAGCTGGAAGAGAAGATGGCGCCGGGAATGGTTCCCCATATTTACTTTTTTGATACGGTTATGTGTGCGTCCGGGATGGAGGACTGCAGTGATTTTGAGGTAATGCGGGATGCCATGCTGGAACATAAGATCTTCCCACGGTTTGCGGATGATATTTCCACTTTTATGGTGCGCACACTTCTTCTGTCCAGTGATGTTGTAATGGATCATAAGGAGAAAAAGGAGCTGACGCGCCGCTTTATCACACCGGATCTGGATGATATCACGGAAAAGCTGGTTCTTATGGAGCCATATCTGGGTGCGGAGCGCAACAATGTTTACCCGCCGAATCAGGCTTTTGTTGAAAAAGAGCTTTATGGCGATCAGGCGCTTCATCTGGAGGTCGCAAAACTGAAATTTAACTTTATGACAAATGCGCAGGCACTTCTTCACGGGGACCTTCATACAGGATCTGTGTTCGTGAAGGAGAATGAAACGAAAATTTTCGACTGTGAGTTCGGAACCTTTGCGCCAATGGGCTATGATATCGGCAACGTAGTGGCCAATATTATTTTTGCCTATGACAACGGTTTGTCTACGGACGATAAGCCCTTCTGCGATTGGTGTCTGAAGACGATTCGGGATACTGTAGATCTGTTTATCGAAAAATTTAAAAAGCTGTTCGATGAGATGGCAACTGAGCCGATGGCAAAGGTTCCGGGATTTAAGGAATACTATCTTGCGAGCATTTTGAGGGATACAGCAGGATATGCGGGGACAGAGCTCCACAGAAGAACGGTTGGCATGGCAAATGTTGTAGATGTCACGTCCATTAAGGACGAGAAAAAACGTCTACTTGCAGAACGTATCAATATCTTCACTGGAAAGGATTACATACTCCATCAGGACCAGTTCTGTACAGGCAGCGACTTTGTCAAGGCTGTGGAAAGAGCAAAAACAGCGGCAGAAAAAACGATTTGACAATGGGGAATAGACGGAACGCGATAAGAATGCAGGAGGAATCATATGTCATCACTGAATGATTTTTTTGAAAAGGTCATAACTGTAAAATGGGGACCGGAAAAAAAGAGCGTGGATATTATTGATCAGACGCTTCTTCCAAATACGATTAAGAGGATCCAGATCCGTACACAGGAGGAGATCTGGGAGGCGATCAAGAAGCTTCGTGTCAGAGGAGCGCCTGCGATCGGTGTGTCAGCGGCTTATGGTATGGCTGTTATCGCCAATGACATTCCGGATGAGAATTACGAGGATTTTTATAGAAAATTTAAGGCTTCCAAGGATTATCTTGCATCCTCCAGACCAACTGCCGTCAATTTGTTCTGGGCACTGAATCGAATGGATGATACTGTTAAGGCAAATAAGGATAAGCCGGTTTCTGAAATCCGTCAGCTGCTTTATACTGAGGCAGAGAAAATTCGTGAAGAGGATGTTCAAATCAGCAGAAACATTGGAGAGACAGGCTTTCAGCTGATGGAAAAACTGAAGGAAGAGGGGAAAGAGCTGGGAATCCTGACGCACTGCAATGCCGGCACGCTTGCAACGGCTAAATATGGCACAGCAACTGCTCCCATGTACATGGCATTGGAGCACGGATGGAAGGGCACAGATATGCATGTATACTGTGATGAAACCCGTCCTCTTCTCCAGGGAGCGAGACTCACGTCTTTCGAACTTTGCAATGCGGGAATTACAACATCTGTACAGTGCGATAACATGGCAGCACTGCTAATGAAGACGGGAAGAATTAAGATCATATTTGTCGGGTGTGATCGTGTAGCAGCAAATGGAGATGCCGCAAATAAAATCGGTACCTCTGCGCTTGCTGTACTGGCACACCATTATGGAGTACCGATGTATATCTGTGCGCCCAGTTCCACCATTGATATGGCTACGCCGACAGGCGATGATATTCCGATTGAGATGCGTGACCCGGATGAGATTAAGAGTATGTGGTATAAGGAGCCCATGGCCCCGGCTGGTGTTGACGCTTCCTTTAATCCGGCGTTTGACGTGGCTGATCACCGTCTGTTTACAGGAATTATTACGGAAAAAGGACTGTGCCATGCGCCTTATGAGGATGCGTTCCGCAAGCTGGGAATTCACTGAGAATAAAAAAGCACCTCGCGTTCTGGCAGGCAGAATATTGACAGGAGGTGGAAATGCAAATGGAGAAGAAAATAGAATATCCTGACGACCAGACAGCGCAGGAGATGATCCTTGAGGTGGGGCGCAGGATGTATGAAAGGGGTTATGTTGCTGCCAATGACGGCAATATAACCTGCAAGGTTGGTCCCGATACAATCTGGGCTACACCGACTGGCGTGAGCAAAGGATTTATGAAAAGAAAAATGCTGATCAAGATGAAACTTGATGGCACCATATTGGAGGGAAAAAACAAACCGTCCAGTGAAATCCGCATGCATCAGAGGGTTTATCAGGAGGATCCGCGTGTTATGGCCGTAGTACATGCACATCCCAAATTTGCGACCCTTTTCGCCATAGCAAATAAACCAATTGACAGCCGGATCCTTCCGGAGGGGATTGTTCAGCTTGGGGTGGTTCCCTGTGCCAAAACCGTAATTCCAGGCACACAGGATGTGCCTGATTCCATCGCACCATACGTGAATGACTACAATGCAGTGCTTCTTGGCAATCACGGGGTGCTGACATGGAGTGAAGACAGCATCCTGCAGGCTTATTACCGACTGGAAACGGCAGAGTATTTTGCAGAGATCATTTTGTACGCGCATCTGTTCTTTGGAGATGATGTGAATCAATATACAGACGAGCAGGTGGATCAGTTGCTGGAAACCCGGTCAAGGCTTGGAATACGGAAAGGCGGAAGACCAAGTTGAAATGGAGCGGATAAGATCCTCATCATAAGATCTTATCCTTGATGAGATTAAAGCAGGAGGGAAGAAAATGCTAAAGGGAATACCGGATCTATTGACTCCGGATCTGCTGAAAATTCTTGCAGAAATGGGGCATGGGGACAGGATAGTAATAGGAGATTGTAATTTTCCTGCGGCATCTGTTGCAGAAGGTGGGGGAGGAAGAAATATCCGGTGTGACGGGCACCGGGCAACAGAGGTGCTGGATGCAGTTCTGCAGCTTCTCCCACTGGATTCCTTTGTAGAGCATCCGGTAATCATCATGGATAAGCCGGAAGATCAGGCGGATCTTCCGACACCTGTATGGGATGAATTTACAGATATTATCGGTCGATATGATGACAGAGGAGGGCGTGCAGTCCAGTTTGTCGACAGATTTAAATTTTATGATTTGGCAAGAAAATCTTATGCAGTGGTTTCCACAACCGAGCATGCATACTATGCCTGCATCATATTGCAAAAGGGGTGCCTGTGATGAAAAAAATAATAAACAAACCGGAAGAGTATACAGATGACATGTTGCGGGGAATTTATGAAGCGCATAAGAATGAAGTCAAATATGTCGGAAATGATTTGAGATGTTATTGTACAGCGCATAAGATACCTGGAAAAGTTGCGATTGTCACTGGCGGAGGTACCGGACATCTGCCACTGTTCCTGGGATATGTAGGAGATGGACTTTTGGATGGATGCGGTGTAGGAAGCGTATTCCAATCTCCCTCTCCAGAGCAGATTTTTGAGATCACAAAGGAAGTGGAATCCGGTGCAGGTGTTCTTTATCTGTATGGGAATTATACAGGGGACATAATGGCTTTTGATATGGCTTCTGATATGTGTGAAATGGAGGATATTCAGACCGCTTCCATTACAGGCGCTGATGATGTGTGCTCCGGTGATCCTTCGGTCCGTCGTGGTGTGGCGGGAATTTTCTTTATGTATAAGGCGGCCGGAGCAAGAGCGGCGCAGATGGGAAATCTGGAGGAGGTCCTGGCAGCGGCCCGAAAGGCGAAGGATGGAACCAGGACAGTTGGATTTGCCCTGACGCCCTGTGTCATTCCGGAACTTGGACATGCAAATTTCTCACTTGGTGAAAATGAAATGGCCATGGGTATGGGCATTCACGGTGAACCTGGTATATGGAACGGCCCGTTAAAATCCAGCAGGGAGCTGGCGCAGGAATCGCTGGACACGATTTTGAAGGATATGCCTGTCGAAAGCGGTGAGGAAGTCAGCGTACTGATTAATGGACTGGGTGCGACTTCACAGGAAGAGCTGTATATTCTTTGCGGGGATGTTCTGAAGATTCTGAAGGATAAAGGCATTCACGTATACAGAAGCTTTGTAGGAGAATATGCAACTTCAATGGAGATGGCAGGTGCCTCTGTTTCTCTGTGCAGGATGGATCAGGAAATGAAGGATTATCTGGATTATCCTGTTCATACGCCGTTTCTGACAATGCTGAAGGGAAATTAAAGAAATTTAAGGAAGATTTTGTTTTTTCGTGCTGAGAAAGTTGGTATCATTATGGAAAAGATGACCAGAGAACAGCTTCCGGATTTATTTCAGTCGATTGCGGATGTTTTTCGGGCTCATGTGGATGAATTATGCGAGATGGATGCCAGGCTTGGAGACGGAGACCTGGGGCTCACCATGCAGAAGGGTTTTGGTGCATTGCCTGAAATCGCTCAAGAGCTTGATGAACCGGATATCGGTAAGGCTGTGATGAAATGTGGAATGAAGTTGTCGTCAATTATTCCCTCCACGATGGGCTTTCTGATGGGGTCTGGGTTGATGGGGGCAGGCAAAAAAATTGTTGGTAAGACAGAGCTTTCCGGATTGGAGCTTGCAGAATTCTACCGCGGATATGCAGAAGGCATTATAAAGAGAGGAAAATGCTCTCCTGGTGACCGCACGATTCTGGATGCGATTGACAGCGCAGCATCAGAAGCAGAAAAACTGATACAGGAAAATCCGGAGGCGGATTTCTGTGAAGTAGCTGCAGCGGCGGAAGAAGGCGCGGATCGCGGCGCTGAGGCGACGAGGAATATGGTTCCGAAATTCGGAAAGGCCGCTGTACACAGAGAGGCAGCGAAGGGCATTCGGGACCAGGGCGCAGTGGCGGGATTATATCTTGCGAAAGCGATCGCTGCGTTTGGAAAGAGTAAAGATGTAACTTGATATTTCAGTTTCTGTCCCATGGCAGCGCTGATCAACTGTAATTTTGAAAAGGTGCGGGAGTCTATGGTAAAGGTTCTGAATTTTGGATCATTGAATATTGATTACGTATACCGGGTGGATCATATTCTGGTTCGCGGAGAAACTCTGCTTTCTGAAGACCGAAAGGTTTATGCTGGTGGCAAGGGATTGAATCAGTCGGTAGCGCTTGGAAGAGCCGGACTGGACGTCTGGCATGCAGGCAATGTCGGAGAGGAAGGAAGGTTTCTTCTTGATATCCTTCAGGATGCACACGTTAATACAGATTTTGTTCGTGTGTTGAAGGATATTCCCTGTGGTCATACGGTGATTCAGAATGACAGGGACGGGGACAACTGTATCCTTCTTTTTGGAGGTGCCAATCAGTGTGTCACCGGGGAACAGATTGAAGATGTTCTGGGACATTTTCAGGCAGGGGATGTCCTTGTTCTTCAGAATGAAGTAAACAGGCTGGATGAGATTATGAATCTGGCGCATGAAAGAGGTATGAAAATTGTTCTGAATCCATCCCCGATTAATCAGCAGATTTTCATGCTTCCACTGCAATATGTGGATTATCTTTTTGTAAATGAGATAGAAGCAGGACTTCTTACAGATACAAAGAGCAGGGATGCCAGTGAACTGGTTCCGGCGCTTCATAAACGCTTTGGGGATACAAATGTTATACTGACACTGGGCGGTGAAGGATCCTGGTATATTTCTGGAGATATGAGCATACATCAGGATATTTTTAAGGTGCATGCTGTAGATACGACTGCGGCGGGCGATACATTCAGCGGCTATTTTATTACGGGAATTCTGCAGGGTAAAAAGCCTGAGGAAGCGTTGTCGCTTGCGTCAAAGGCTGCAGCGATTGCGGTATCGCGAAGAGGTGCGGCCCCATCGATTCCGACCATGGAAGAAGTGATGCAGTTTTCATATTGATGATCTGGGAGTCCAATGATTGAAGTTCATGCAAATATCCTGAAATTCATGCCTGTAACCAGGCTGACAAACATACAGTAATATTTATTCGGATATTTATTTCCTGATTATGAAAAGAGGGACGTGAAACAGATGTTCACGTCCCTCTTTTATGCGATGATTTTGTAATTGTGAGCGCAGCACAATTATTGACTCTTTCCTTCAGCCTCTGCGTAGGAAATCAGTGTTGCGTCATGTGTGGAGGTCTTCCAGTCATTTCCGCTCTTGCGCTCCACGGTAATGGTGATCTTGTCACCGGAGGAATGCTTGGAAATGATGGCTTTCAGGTCATTGAAGGAGGTTACGGATGTGTCATCAACCTTTGTGATGATATCGCCCTCCTTGAGACCTGCAAGGGATGCAGGGCTGCCTGAGAGTACAGTCTTTACATAGACACCATCCGGGTAATCCGAGGTATCGACATCCTCCAGAGACTCAATATCAGCACAGGTGATGCCCAGGAATCCTGCATTTTCATCAATCTGTGAGGAACTGCTGTCTGAGGAACTGCTCTGCAAATCATTCTGATCTGAGGAATTTCCGCTGTCAGAATCACCGCTGTCGGACTTTCCTCCGTTTCCGTTACTGTTTCCATTTCCACTGTCATTTCCGGAATCACTCTGACCAGGTAACTGTATATTGCCGTCACCCTGGCCGAAATCCGGAAGATTATTGGAGAAATCCGAATCAAAAGATTTCTCGATCTCTGAAGCTGCACTGCTGACCGAGTGATTGATTGCCGCAGGAATCGTAGCGGACAGAATACCCGCGCCCACTGCGCCTGCTACAGCGCCTGAGAGAATGAAAAGACCGATTTTCTGGGCGATATTCTTTCCGTTTCCACCGTGATGCGGGCAGGAACCATGGTGCGGATTCCCGTTGTAGAAACCATTGTTTCCGCCTGCATTGCCATTCCAGGAATTATTTGACCCGTTTCCTGCATAGGGATTACCATTTCCGTTATTTCCCCAGGGGTTGCGGCCGCCGGAGGTGTTTCCGTTACTGGGATTTCCCCATGGATCTGTATTATTTCCATTGCCGGTGTTTCCCCATGCATTCGCAGTGTTCCCGGTGTTCTGATTTCCCCAGGGATTTCCATTGCCGTTCTGGTTCTGACCGGTATATGGATTCCCGTTGTTTCCAGGATTCTGGCTGTCACCATTCTGGGGGCCCCATGGATTATTGCTGTTTCCAGTGCTGCCTGTATTCTGTGCAGAATTTGTGTTATTCTGCGCATTTGTGTTGTTGGCGGCTGCACTGTTCTGTGCGTTATTGTCACCTGCACCGGATTCGTTGTTTATTGTATTCTGTGTTGTATTGCTATTTTGTGTATTATTATTCTGTTCGTCAAGCATAATTAAGAACTCCCTTCTGTAAGAGGAGGATGATCGCTGTACCGATCCCTTCCATTACGAATATCATAGAAAATAACCGTGAAGAAATCGTGAACAGGTCGTGAAATTCCAATGTTACAATATCAGGAAGCAGAGGAAACCGTGGCTGTACTGCTTGCAGAGACAGTTTCTGTGGGCTCTGATGTGCTGGAGCTTGAGGATGAAGTGCTTGCCACCAGATTAGATGTCGTCAGATTGAAATCGCTGTAGATTGTCGAGGATATCGTATAAACGGTATCGGCATCATCCACCCGCAGATAGTATTCAGAAATCTGACTGTTGTAATCACCAACGTCCAGCTTGTGAGAGGTTCCATCAGAGAATGTGACGGTTATCTCCATCGCCGGATCGTCCAGCCCGTACTGGGAGAAATCGGTGACTCCGGTGATCTCATTATCAGAGCTGAGACTGGACATATCCTTTGTCATCGTCTGGATCTGTGTGGTATCCACGGTCTCATCCGGGAAGTCATCAAAGGTCCAGGTGTCCTCCTTTGTGTCATGGCTGACCTTGAAGCCGCCGGCATCATTTGTGGCTGTGATGTTTGTAATAGCCTTGATCTCATCGTCTGTGAGTGACAATGCAGTATAGGTGCTGTCGTCCGCTGATTCCTTCTCTTCCTCTTTCTTGTTCCAGGCTTTTACTGCAAAGTAAATGCCAATGGCCGCTGCCAGTACAATCAGAAGAATAATCAGCTGTATTTTCTGTTTTTTCATAAAAATTTTTCCGTCCTTGTCAGTTATTCTCTTTCTGTATCCCGGGGGTTCAGCAGATCTCTTGCCTTCTTCTGATGCTGAAACCCGGGATTTCAGCCGTTATTATTTTTTCTTTCTGATCATCCAGATGGCAATACCGAATGCAAGCAGAGCGATCGGGATCAGAATGACAAACAGAATGGTCAGCATGACTGCTGTGTGGGTTGCCATGGTAATGGATGTATCATCCACTGATTTTGACGGGATGGACAGCGTCGTGGTGTCCTTGTTTACAGCCTGGATGGAACCGCTGAACAGAGAAAGGTTCGATCCGGATACCATCTCATTGGCATTGTCGTTAAAGATATAGGATGATGTATAAATTATTGCAGTGGAGGAGCTTGCATCTGCACTGCTGCTTCCGGATGCAGAGGAGCTGCTTACAACGCGTTCATCCGCAGCAGAACTGCTGGCTACGCTGTTTCCGGATGCGGAAGAGCTGCTGACAGCGCTGCTCTGTGTTCCATTTGAGGAGCTGCTCACACTTTCACTTGTGCTGCTTGTGGAGCTTCCAAGGCTCTTGACAGCCTTCAGACCGAGAATTCTCGTGCTGAGCTTATCGCTGTCGGTCTGTTCCATATCGGAGGCACTCTGAACACTGCTGTGAGAATAAGCACTCTCGGACGTTTCCAGGAGCGGTGTATAGGTGACAGAGCTGTCACTGGAGTCATAGGTGACCTCCTGTGAGAACGGAGCCATGATGTATCCGTTTGTGATGCCGGAGGTGATGGTATCGCTTTCCACATTCGGCAGCAGGTAGGTCGGGTACTGGTAGTAGCGGCTGCTGTCGCTGTCCATGACAACGCCGTCCTGCAGTGTGACGCCGTACCATGAGAGCAGGGTCTTGTAGTTTGTCATGTCATCGGTTGCCTGGTAGTTGGTCACAGCGATCAGATTGCCGCCCTTGCCAAGGTAGTCCTCCAGCTTCTGGAGATCATCGCTGGAAAGGTCAGTGGTCGGTGCATTGATGATGACTGCCTCGGCATCGTCCGGGATGCTGTCATTCTGCATGAGGTCCAGGTCTTCAAGATCGATGTTCATCTTGCTGACAGCGTCTGTAAAGGTAGTGGAGAGCGAGGTTTCGTTGTGGCCGGTCAGTGTGTAGATGACAGGATTGCTGCTGCTGGTGACGTAGTCAATGGCAGAAGTGATCTGACCCTCGCCATCGTAGCCGGTTGTTTTCTGGGAATATGTGGTGTAATCCATGGAGGTCTCATAGATGTCGCTGAAGTTGACAATCTTGCTCTTGTCCCCGCAGACGACGATCAGAGAATTCATGTAGATATTTGAGGTATCATCTGTGTACTTCTGAATAAAGGTAGGATCCTTGGCCGGATCGATATAGCTTACCTTGATATGGTCGGACAGAGCTTCATAACTCTTCAGTGTCTTGTTCAGTGTCTCATCTGAGGAGCTTTCCTTGTCGAGCACGTAGATTGTGACATCCTGATCCAGACCGGACACGAGATTTTTCGTATCATCGGTAAGGGAATAGAGACGGTTGGATGTCACATCGATATTCTGCAGTGAGTCCGGAAGCTTGGCAGCAGCCAGATTTACGATGACTGTGATTGCGAGTACAACAACGATCATCGCAGAGCTGTATGCGCCCAGCGCGAATGTCTTTTTTGAAATAGAATAGCGACGCTTCTGAATGATCTGTGTGGTCAGGAACAGGAACAGGAAAATGACAGTTGCCAGGTAGATGGCAGCAGTCAGGCTCAGACTTCCTGAAAGAAAATTCTCAAACTGTCCACGAACATTGATTGCCTCCAGGATTTTTGTAAGGACGGTGCTGGAGGTGAACATATTTTCAATGGTGGGGATCAGGTACATTACAAAGAGGAACAGAAAAGAAAGAACCGCCGCAACAATCGGATTCTCTGTCAGAGAGGAAGCGAAGATGCAGATGGCGATGCAGACCAATCCGTAGAGCCACACACCAAGAATGGCAATATAGTTAGAACCGAAGGATACATTGCCAAAGGCCTTCAGGATCAGAGGATAGATGCAGGTCATCAGCACCGGGATAGTGTAGACTGCTGCAAGCGCCAGAAATTTCTGAAATACTACCTGTCCTACAGATACCGGTGCGGTGAAAAGAATCTGGTCGGTTTTCTGACGCTGCTCTTCCGAGAAGGACCGCATGCAGAGTATCGGCATCAGGATCAGGAAGATGATCTCAACGGTGGAAAGTGCACTTGTCAGATCTGAGGAGAGACTCAGAAAGTTGTAATTTGCGACAAAAAATGACAGGAAGGCCCAGAATACAGCGATAAAAAGCCAGCCTGTTATGGAATGGAAGTTCGATTGAAAATCCTTTTTAGTGATTGCCTTCATCGATCAGATACCTCCTTCGGATCGGAATCAGAAGATTTATTTTTCCTGGCTTTGGAAGGACGACTCTTTCTGTCGTTCTTCTGATTGCCGGCATCCTGACTGGTGAGAGAAAGGAATACATCTTCCAGGGAACTCTCATTGCGGTTCATAGACAGGAAGTACATGCCGGAGCTGAATACTGCCTGTGATACTGCCGGGCGGATATCCAGGGTCTGCTCTGAGTGAATGACGGCGTGCAGCTCCTTTGGAGCACCCTTGCCGGGGTCCTTGCTGACGGAAACATCCACGCCGGACACCAGATCGATGCGGCGGAGAGCCTCTGCGAGTGCCTGCTGGTCATCGCCGAGGACGTCGATGAGAATCTCCTGCTTGTGATTCATGGAGGTACGCAGGTTCTCAGGCTTGTCGCTGGCGACCAGCTTTCCATTGCTGATGATCCATACATAGTCGCACAGTGCGCTGACATCCGAAAGGATGTGGGAGCTCAGTATGATGATGTGGTCTTCCCGCAGTGTTCTGACATAGTCAAACATCTCTTTCTGCTGCTCTGGGTCCAGACCAACGGTCGGCTCATCCAGAATGATGATGTCCGGATTGTTGATAATAGCCTGTGCAAGGCCCACACGCTGCTTATATCCCTTAGACAGGTTCCGGATCAGGCGGTTCTCCATGTTCTTCGTGCCGGTCTTTTCCATGGCATTTGCAACGGCCTTTGCCCGGTCTGCCTTAGGAACCTCCTTCAGTTCCGCGGCGAAGAACAGATATTCCTTTACAGTCATATCCGGGTAAACCGGAGGGATCTCAGGCAGATAGCCGATACGCTTCTTGGCCTCCTCCGGCTGCTTTGTAATATCAAAGCCATCGATCTTTACCGTTCCTGAGGACGGCGCCACATAGCCGGTCATCATGTTCATGGTTGTGGATTTGCCTGCCCCGTTTGGGCCGAGAAAGCCGTAAATGGTACCCTTGTCAGCTGTGAAGCTAAGGTCATTTACCGCAATGTGGTCGCCAAAGCGCCGGGTCAGATGTTCAACTTCAATCATCCTTTTAACTCCCTTCATTTTCTTTTTCTATTGGGATTGATGGGATCCGGACCACCGAAAGGAAATGATAGTCCGATTTTGATTCCCTGAAAAGAATATGAAAAATATGTGTTCTTTTGAATATACGATTGTGAAAATTCTGTGAAAAGAAAACAGGCATGAGAAGCTGTACTGTCTATGGAATGTATTTTGCGCAGGATATACGGTAAAGGCGTGTGTTTTTGGTCAGAAGCCCGGGAAATGAAAATTTTCGGTTTGTAATGTAGTAAAGCTGGAAGTATACTGAAAAGGAGAATGTTTACGAAAGCTGGAATCTGATGCAGAGGGAATAAACAGATATCAGGTACGACGGGAATTTAGTGACCACGAACTGGAATCAGCCACATTTACCCGGTGATCAGTTCGTTGGATAGTGGGGGATGAAGTTACGATATGGCGCGCAGGGTAATGCAATTATTATCACCAAAGGTTTTTAATGTAGATGACAAGGAAGGCTGGGAGATTCGGGATAAGAGAGAGGAATGCAGTTCCGAGTACAAGCCGATGATTCATGATCCGCTCAATGGAGCGGTGCTGTGGTTTTCCCATTATCCGGAAGGATATTGGAAGCCGGAGCACAAGCACAACTGCGCCCATGGAATCTATGTAATTGATGGCGAACTGAAGATGGGGGATGCCATCTACAAGCCGGAGACCTTCATCTGGAATCCGGCCGGTTATCCCTGCGGTCACGGTGCCGCGCCGGGAAAAGACTGCCGCTTTCTGTTCGTTGCAAACCGCCCATTTGACATCGAATTTCTGGATCAGCCTGTTGCCGGAAGTGAAGCGCTGCGGGAATTGCTTCAGAAGGATAACCAGCTGAAGGCTTATCCTGTCTTTGGCAATGAGAGCTGGATTGAAAAGGAAGAGCCGATCGGCTGCAGATTTTTTGTAAAGCCCCTCCTGGTTGACAGGGAGACCGGGATGACAGTGGAGTACGTTCGATTCCCACCGGATTTTGAGAGACCGGCGCACAGGTATTCCTGCGCATACGGACTTTATATCATCCGTGGCAGACTTCTGACATCCTTTGGCGTTTGTGTAAAGGGAGATTTTATCTGGTTTCCGTCAAGGTATATCAGCGAGCGTTTTCGCACTGATGATGAGGATTGTCTGGCACTGCTGATCTCAAGCAGACAGTATAACGTTGAAATGATGTGAAGTAAGCAGAAATAAATAAAGGAAAGGCGCCCGGGTCAGACCTGGGCGCCTTTGTGATAACCGGATTATGCGGTATTTATTAGTACATGTTTCGAAACTGAGAAGTATGTGCTTCAAAAGACCAGGAGGTATGTGCTTTAGAATCAAGAATTACGTGCTTCAAAAGACCAAGAGGTATGTGCTTCAAAATCAGGAAGTACGTGTTTCAAATCCAGGAAGTGTGTGCTTCAAAGCAAAGCAGCGCATGTCTCAAAGCTAAGGATTGTACGTCTTCGAGGATAATAGGGTGTGTTTCTGAATTCGGCTGCGAGCGCTTTAAAAATAGGTCACGATTCCGTATACAACCAGAAAACCGACCAGAACCGGTAGAATGTACTTGAAATACCACTTAAGCTGCTTTGGCACACGTATGCCGGAACCCTCATTGGCTTCTTTTATATAGTTGTCAAATCCCCATCCGTATTTCCAGGTGCAGAACAGAATAATCACAAAGGATCCGACCGGAAGACAGATGTTGCTGACGAAGAAATCCTCCATGTCCATGACCGTGTTGCCGGCCCGCAGCGGCTGGAAACTGCTCCACAGATTAAAGCCAAGCGCGCAGGGAATGGATCCCAGCGCGATGATGATTCCGTTGATCAGTCCTGCCTTTTTTCTCGGGGTGTGGTGCAGGTCGATGGCGAAAGCCTGAATATTTTCGAATACACCGATCATCGTCGAAAGAGCGGCAAAAAACAGAAAGATAAAGAACAGAGTTCCCCACAGACGTCCCAGCGCCATGGAGGCAAATACCCTGGGAAGTGTCAGGAAAATCAGGCTTGGACCGGAATCCGGTGAGATGCCGTAGGCAAAGCAGGCCGGGAAAATGATCAGCCCCGCTGTAATGGCCACAAAGGTGTCCAGACAGGTTACGATGACTGCCTCTCCTGCCAGACGCTTTGTCTTGTCGATATAGCTTCCGAAAATTTCCATGCCGCCCATACCGATACTCAGGGTAAAAAAGCTCTGATTCAGTGCGGCATACATAACATTCCACAGGCCGGCTTTTTTGATGTGGGCGACACTCGGCTTCAGATAGAAGGAAAATCCCTTCTCTGCGCCGGGAAGGGTCAGGCTTCGGATGCCCAGGACGATCATGATCAGGATCAGGGCGATCATCATGACCTTTGTCACCTTTTCGACGCTTCCCTGCAGGCCGTTGCTGCAGACAATGGCAGTGACGATGACAACGATCAGCATGAATCCGGTCAGGATTGTCGGAGAGCCAATCATATGCTGATAGATTGCGGAGATCTCCTCGGTCCCCATGCCATCAAAACGGCCGGCCGCCATCTGAACTGCGTAATAGAGAATCCATCCCGCAACGACAGAATAGAACATCAGAAGCACATAGTTGCCTGCCATAGACAGGTATCCCATGAGATGCCAGTGTGTGCCCTTCTTCTCCAGCATCCGGTACGCAGGCAGAATGCTTCGCTGACTGGCGCGTCCAATAGAATATTCCATGGTCATGACCGGTATTCCCAGCAGAAAAAGAAAGACAATGTAAATCAGTACAAAAAATCCCCCGCCGTATTTGCCGGTAATGTATGGAAATCTCCACACGTTTCCAATTCCAATCGCGCAGCCGGCAGACAGCAGAATAAAGCCAAGCCGCGAGCCTAAAGTTTCCCTCTTCTCCATGATAATAAGAATTCCTCCTCAAATATGCTGCAACTATTCCCCAAAGTGCTGCAGGCATTTTATACCGTCTGTTTCATTTCCTTGCGTCGTCTCCTGCGCACACTGTTGATATGACGCTCAAAATCCCCGCGGTTGATCAGATCAGTCAGAACGTACTGTTCAAAGGTAGGAACCGTGCTTGAGTAAAAACCGACCTTTGCCTGAAACTGTCCGGTCAGCTCCTCCGGCAGGATCATATATCCGATCCGGATGGACGGAGAGACTGTTTTGGAAAAAGTGTTCAGGTAAATGACGGTCTTCTTCGGCTCCAGAGAGAAAAGCGTATCCTCCGCCTTGGAGGAAAAGGTGAACTCTGAATCAAAATCATCCTCAATAATTGTGCCATTCCGCTCTGTGGCCCACCTTATATATTCCCGTCGCTTGGACGCGGAAGCCGTAATGCCGCTGGGATAGCTGTTGAAGGGGGTCACATGAAGGACGGTGGCCTTAGTATGGGCAAGGGCATCACTGCGGATACCTTCCGGACCCATTTTCAGCATATCGCACACGACCCCATTTGCCTCATACATGCGGCGGATTTTTTCGTACGACGGATCCTCCAGCGCATATATACGGTCATGGCCAAGAAGCTGCACAATCAGGCTGTACAGATATTCCGCACCGGAACCGATAATCACCTGGGAGGGCTCAATACGGATGCCCCGGCTGCGTGCCAGATAGGAAGCGATGGCGATCCGAAGCTCCGGAATGCCGCTTCCGGGAGATTTAACCAGCACCTTTTCTCCCTGCGCTGTGAGAACTCTCCGCATTGTTCGCGCAAGAATGCCATAGGGAATGCCGTCAGATCCGTCAGAAGCCCCGGAACGGCTCGTCTCATCCATGACGTCCCGCTCCTGATGACGCAGTCTCTTTTCCGAGTATGCATCGAGCTTGTTGCCTGACGCACCAGGCAAAGCGTCATTTCCGGACAAATTCCGGGAGGCGGTGGCAGAACTCACGGTCCCCGCCACCGGAACAACATCCGGTTCCCGGTAGCAGACATAATAGCCGCTTCGCTCCCGGGACTCGGCGTATCCCTCATCACAGAGGATCGCGTAGGTATGCTCTACAGTAATCACACTGATCCCAAGCTCAGAGGTGACCAGCCGCTTGGAAGGAAGCCTGGCACCATAAGGGTAGGCTCCTGTCACAATATCCTCCCGCATCTGCAAATAAAGCTGGAGATAAGCAGGCTGCTTTGCACTACGATCTATTGTATATCGCATGGTAGTTTCTTCTTATTCAATAATATTGCGTAATCAATCAATATAATATATTGGACAATTTTATGTAAGCTATCAACATTATGTAATCAATCAATGGTGGATAGCAATGATTGCCAATCATGACCTATGCAGCACAGCAAAGCGTTACGCTTCAACGCACGAAACACTTGTTTGATTATATATGAAACGTTACAATATTTCAATCTGTAAAGAACGGGCAGGATACAGATCAGGCAGGAGGTTCTGCAGCAAACGATAGGAAGTCGTTCGAAATTTCGCATGGAACCTGCCGCCCGCAGATGGCGACCCGCATTTTGGAGCCTCGGAGGGCGTGCAGATGGTTCCATGCGAAATGAGATAAGACGACGTGTTTGCACAGAACCTTCCTGCCGTCCCAAGTAAAGCAAACATGTATGCCAGACGGTTGTTTTTATCACAAAGTATGATATGATAAAAACTGCATGCGTTCTTTTACACGTTAAAGTGCGAAAATGGCACGATCTTTTTGTGATATAGTGTAAAAACGACGCCGCCTTTACTACATTGTCAGACGAGGAGAATAATATTATGGAAATGCAGATGAATTTTATCAGGAAACTTCCGACTCCAAAGGAACTGAAGGAAGAGTTTCCGCTGGATGAGAAACTGAAAGAGATCAAAGAACAGCGGGATCAGACAATCGAACAGATCTTTACCGGAGAGGACCATCGTTTTCTGCTGATCATCGGTCCCTGTTCTGCGGATAATGAAGATGCAGTACTGGATTATATGACCCGCCTCGCCGGTGTGCAGGAAAAGGTGAAGGATAAGATTTTTATCATTCCCCGTGTATATACAAACAAGCCGAGGACCCTCGGAACCGGATATAAGGGCATGCTGCATCAGCCGGACCCGGAGGGAAAAGAGGATATGCTCGCCGGTATCATCGCCATCCGTGAAATGCATACAAGAGTTGTCCGCGAAACCGGTTTTACCTGTGCAGAGGAAATGCTCTATCCGGAAAATCACAGATATCTTTCAGACCTGCTTTCCTATGTGGCAGTCGGAGCACGTTCCGTGGAGGACCAGCTGCACCGTCTGGTAGCCAGCGGCATTGGCATTCCTGCAGGCATGAAAAATCCAACCTCTGGAGATCTGACCGTTATGATGAATTCCATCACCGCCGCACAGTCCCGGCAGAAATTCCTCTACAGAGGCTGGGAGGTGCAGACCACAGGCAATCCGATGGCGCATGCGATTCTCCGCGGCTACGTGGACAAGTTCAATAACAGCATGCCCAACTATCATTATGAAGACCTGCGCAATATCTGTGACCTGTATGCGGAGCGGAATCTTCAGAACCCTGCAGTGATTGTGGACTGCAACCATGCCAACTCCGGCAAGAAATACCTGGAGCAGATCCGGATCGCCAAGGATGTATTGCACAGCATGCATGTGTCCAGCGACATCCAGCATCTCGTAAAGGGACTTATGATCGAGAGCTATATTGAGGATGGAAACCAGAAGATCGGTGAGGGCGTATACGGAAAGTCAATTACCGATCCCTGTCTGGGATGGGAGAAATCTGAAAGACTGATTCTTGAGCTTGCAGATCTGGTGGAGTAAAGGATCCGGATGTGGATTATTCTGTCGGAAAGATCTGCTTGAAAGCTGGCTGTGCAAATAGCGTTCTGAATGGAGAAGTACAGATGGTACCGGAAAACAATAAAAGAGATACAGGCAGGGCACAGGATCCAGGGGAAATGCTGGCCGGGCAGATTCTGCAGTTTGCGCGGGACGCATTGATTACAAGGATGCCCTATTTTAACCGTGCCATCCTGGCAATGCCGGTCGTTTTTTATACGCCCGCTCCGGTGCCTTCAAAGGCTGAACAGGGTTTGAAAATTCAGAACAGCCGGAGTACTGCAGAGACAGTGTCTGCAATGGAAGGGCAGAACCAAAAATCTGTCTCGGAAAAGCTGGCGGGAACCCTGTTCGGAATTGATACAGACGGGTATCGTCTGGAAAACCTTCCATCGGGTATCGGGACAAACGGAAGTTATGTCTATTGTGATGCAGACTACGTGCTTCATCTGTTTCAGAAGGACCGGACGAGATTGATCCGCACCTGGCTCCATATGATTTTTCACTGTCTGTTTCGCCACCCGTTCCGATATACCCGTCTGGAAACAGAGCTCTGGGACCTTGCGGCAGACATTGCCGTTGAAAATGCCGTGATGGAATGCACTCTTGCGGGACTGGAGCTTCCGGATGACTGGGACCGCAAGAGCAGGATCGGTCAGCTGCGCGGGTATGTGCAGCAGATGACGGCCGAACAGCTGTACCGCGTGTTTCAGAACCACAGGGATCTGACCCTGGATCTCGCGGATCTTTTCCGATTTGACCGGCACGAACCCTGGATGCTGGAGGACCATATCTGGAAGGAAATGATCATCCGCAGAGGCGGAGACTCTGTCGGGCAGAAATGGCAGACGATCAGCAGCGGTGTACAGGATGATATGGACTCCTTCGAAAAAAACCAGTCCATGCTTCCCGGCAAACTGAAGAAGGTATTCAGGGAGCAGTACCACAAGAGTGGATCCTATGAGAGCTTTCTGAAAAAATTTGCCAGACCCGCGGAGGAGATGTACATCAACCAGGACGAGTTTGACTATATCTACTATACTTATGGCATGCAGCTGTACCGCAACATGCCGCTGATTGAGCCGTTGGAATACCGGGAGACAATGAAGATCCGTGATTTTGTCATCGCCCTGGACACCTCGGGGTCCTGCCAGGGACGGGTTATCCGGAGCTTTCTGCACAAGACCTGGTCTGTCATGAAGACAACGGAAAGCTTTACGGAGCGCATCCATCTGCACATCATACAATGCGACAGCGAGGTCCGGCAGGATAAGACCATCACCTCCGAGGCTGAATTTGATCAGTATATGAAGGAAATAGAGATCACAGGATCCGGCGGCACGGACTTCCGGCCGGTATTTTCACGTGTGGATCAGCTGCGCGCCTCCGGTGAATTGAAAAATCTCCGGGGACTTTTGTATTTCACTGATGGATATGGAACCTTTCCGGCCCGGAAACCGGACTATCCGACGGCTTTCGTATTTGTGAGAGACCGTTTTGAGATACCAAAGGTGCCGGCCTGGGCTATGCGTGTCATTCTGGAGCCGGAGGAGCTTTCAGAAGCAAAGCTGCAGGATTGTTCAGAAAAAATGCAATAACAGGCTGCGGAGTGCTTCGCCATCCATAATAGAATTGAAATTGCCATGACAAACGGTGGAGAGCTTTGCCATTTGTTTTATATAGTAACAAATTTTATTGAAGGAACCGGATTTGCCGGTCTGCCGCACGAAAAGTTTTGCGGCTCAAACAACAGGGAGAAGATACGTGAATATTCAGCAGGCAAAGGAACAGATTCGTCAGGCGGTCACCATCTATCTGATGAAGGATGCATATGGAAATTACAGGATTCCGCTGGAACGCCAGAGACCGGTGTTTCTGATTGGTGCGCCGGGAATCGGCAAGACCGCGATCATGGAGCAGATCGCCAGGGAGCTGGACATCTCTCTGGTCTCCTATTCCATGACCCATCACACCAGACAGAGTGCACTGGGGCTTCCTTTTATTACAAGGAAAACCTACCAGGGGGAATCCGTAAATGTATCCGAATATACAATGAGTGAAATTATTGCCTCCATGTACGAGAACATGGAAAAATCCGGAAAAAAAGAGGGGATTCTTTTTCTGGATGAGATTAACTGTGTATCCGAGACACTTGGACCATCCATGCTGCAGTTTCTGCAGTACAAGACCTTCGGCAATCATCAGATTCCAAGGGGCTGGGTGGTGGTAACCGCGGGAAATCCCCCGGAGTACAACCGTTCCGTGCACGAATTCGATATTGTTACGCTGGACCGTCTGAAGGTCCTCAAGGCAGAGCCGGATTATTCCGTATGGAAGGAATATGCCGAAAAGCAGAGAATTCACCGGGCGATCCTGTCTTATCTGGATATACGGAGCGAGGACTTCTATACCGTTGAGACGACAGTAGATGGAAAAAATTATGTGACAGCCCGTGGATGGGAGGACCTCTCAGAAGCGATGTACCTTTATGAGGAGCAGGGCTTTCCGATTGACGAGATGCTCATCGGGCAGTATCTGCATCATCCGCGCATTGCCTCTGAATTTGCCACCTGGTATCAGCTGTTCCGGAAATACCGGGAGGATTACCAGATCGGCCGGATTCTGGAAGGCACCAATGATCCTGCCATCGAAAAAAGAGCGAAAAAGGCTCCTTTTGATGAGCGCATGACGCTGATCCGTCTTCTGACAGAAGCACTTCTGCCGGAAATCAGAACAAATGTCCGGGAGGAGAACTGTCTCAAGACGCTGCATGCCCTTTTGTCCGAAATCGGAAAATCAATCCGGGAGAAAAACAGCCGGAGTGTCTCTGAGCTTCTGACAGAAGAAGCACAGCAGGAAGAGAAAGATCTGCAGGAGCTTTCCTCCGCAAACGGGATCACCGATGAACAGAGAGCCAGAAGGCAGTACCCGATTGCCTTTATCCAGGACTGCCTGAAGCAGTTCCAGCTGGAAAAGCCCGCCGGATCAGAGCAGGAGTTTGCCCTGGTAAAGGACAGCTTCGCAAAGCGTGTCAGCACCATGCAGGCACAGACAACCAGAATCAGCAGCCAGATCACCAATGCATTTTCCTTCATCAGCCGTGTATTCGGTGATGGAAACGAAATGCTGCTTCTGGTAACGGAACTCACGGTCAACGATTACAGCTCCGCATTCCTGACAGAGCACGGAAACGAGGCCTATTATCGCTACAACCGGAAATTCATGCTCTCAGAGCGGGAGAAAGAACTTTCCCGCGAAGTCAACGCATTCGAAGGCTGAAGAAAGAGACGAGGGATCAGACACTTTGACACAGGGGGAAGCAGACTGCGAGGTGTCAGACCTCTTGTCACAGGCTTTATCGATGACACAAAATTATATTATGCATGCAAAAACGTGACAAACAGGCAATAGGCAGAAATTTAAGGTTTTATGATGGTATCCATAGATAAGTATTTAAAAAATGATCCGTTTCTGTTAAAATGTGCACGTGACGGAAATGTTGAAGGTTGTGACCGTATCCGGTTAAGGCACTCGGATACGGTAATTGTGTTTCCAGTGGAAAATTCCTACATGATGCGGGAGCTTCTCGAGGGCTTCGGGAAAAACGGCAGGGAATATGACTTTACCGTTTACGATCAGATTCTTGACCGGACCTGGATGGATGCCAGAAGAGCAGAAATGATTCTGATGCGGCTGAAGTATCCACTGGATCTTTCACCTGCGAAGGCAGAGGAGTACCGGAACAGGATTTCCCAAAAACTGCAGGAAATTCTGAAACGTATCGCCGCGGATCGGAATTTTACCGTACTGGAGCTTCTGGCCGAGGAGGGCTTTTTCACATCGGGGAACGTGGAAGGCTGTATTGAAACACTCCGCAGTGCCGGCGGCAGGGAAATGATGCTCTGGCTGATGAACTGGAAAAACCAGCATTTCGGCAGTGATACCTTCGATTTTTCGCTATAATCAATCTACGCGGCTGTGCGGACGGCCTTTGGGCTGTTACCCGTGCATGGAACAAAGTACTGGATACTAATACAGCAGGAAACGGAGAATCAGTTCACAGCCTGTGTAACACGCCTGGAAATAATCAAATATGTTAATCAAAATAAACGAGTGGTTCATTTATTTATTGGATGATTGTTCCGGCTATTCAGATGATTGTTCCGGCAGGTGATATTTCATCAGCCCGGATTAATCATACATCAACTATCTAAATTTTTTCAAAAGGAGGAGCCGGTTATTCCGGCGAGTGGAGATGGAGAAACTATTCAAACTCAAAGAGCACGGTACAACCGTGAAAACTGAGATCATCGCTGGTCTCACAACATTCCTGACGATGGCCTACATCCTTGCGGTCAACCCCAACATTCTGGGTACCGTCATGGACCGCAGCGGCGTATTCGTAGCAACTGCCCTTGCGTCGGCAATCGCCACCTTTATCATGGGTTTCTTTGCGAATTACCCGATCGCGCTTTCCGCAGGACTCGGACTGAACGCCTATTTCGCATATACAGTATGCCTGGGAGAGCTTGGCGGACAGGCTGACGCATTCACGATCTGCCTGACAGCCGTATTTGTAGAAGGCATTATCTTCATTATCATGTCCCTGTTCAAGGTACGTGAGCAGATCATCAACGGTATTCCGTCCAACCTCAAGAACGGCATTTCTGCCGGCATCGGTCTGTTCGTTGCATTCATCGGACTGCAGAACGCCAATATCATTGTTGCCAACGATTCCACAAAGGTTGGTCTGGGAGATTTCAGCAAGCCGGAAGTCGCGCTTGCACTGATTGGTTTTGTCATCATTCTGATTCTGGTTCATTATCAGGTGAAGGGTGCCGTTCTGATCGGCATCATCGCAACTTGGATTCTCGGCATGATCGCCCAGGGAACCGGCTGGTATGTAGTCGATGTAAAGTCCGGTATTTACAGCGTATTCCCGAATTTTTCCGCCGGACTTCAGCTTGGCGGCATTACAAAAACAGCATTCAAGTTCAACTTTGCATGGGCAGGTCAGCATCTGATCCAGTTTATCGCAATCATGTTCAGCTTCCTGTATGTAGACCTGTTTGATACTGTCGGCACCGTAGTTGGTGTAGCAGACAAGGCAGGGCTTCTGGATGAGAACGGAAATCTTCCGCGTGTAGGCCGTGTACTTCTCTCTGATGCCATTGGTACAGTAGCAGGTGCATGCCTTGGTACTTCTACCATCACATCCTTCGTAGAGTCCAGTGCCGGTGTTGCGGCTGGCGGACGTACCGGTCTGACTGCTGTTACCACAGGTGTTATGTTCCTTCTCTCCCTGTTCCTGAGCCCGATCTTCCTTGCGATCCCGAGCTTTGCAACAGCCCCGGCGCTTCTGTATGTCGGCATGCTGATGATCTCCTCTGCGAAGAAGATCAATTTCGACGGAGACATTGCAGATACGGCCGCGGCCTATATGGCAATGCTCATGATGCCTCTGGCATACTCCATAGCAACCGGTATCATGTTCGGTATTCTGGTATGGGTAATTCTGAAGGTATTCGAGAAAAAGGCTAAGGACGTCAGCCCTGTTATGTGGGTCGTATTCGTCCTGTTCTGCCTGAGAATTATATCCCTTGTCACGAACTTCTCATAACGAAATGCAATAGTTAAATAAGCTATCTTTTTAAGAGACCCGGAAGCAATTAGCTTTCGGGTCTTTTCAAGAGTTCTTTATTGTTATATTGGCTGTCAGGGATTCCAATCCCTGGTGTCATTCGAAAACCGGCATCAACAAAGATTTACACTGGTTCAATGAGGACGGGGGCTCCTCAGGCGCTTTGCGTCTTCGTCAAAAAAGTCTTTGTTTTCAACTTTATAGACAGCGTCCAGACAATTTTTTTCTCCATGCCACATGTGACATGAACTCCACAATAATATTTGCAGCTGCAAGTGCAGTAATCTGTCCGGCATCATATTGCGGCGCTACTTCCACTACATCGTATCCTACAATATTCAAGTCCTTGATTCCCCGGATGATCTCCAGTGCTTCTGCCGTAGTAAATCCACCAATCTCCGGTGTTCCTGTACCTGGCGCATAAGCTGGATCCAAATAATCGATATCAAATGTCAAAAATGCCGGTGAGGTTCCTACGCGTTTGATAATTCGTTTTATTGTCTCTTCAGTACCGATTTTATGGCATTCTACACCACGGAGAACTTCAAATCCAAGATCCGGACTCATGTAAATATCTTTTTTGGTGTATAGACCACCTCGTAAGCCTACCTGAATAGAATGAGATGTGTCAATATCTCCTTCTTCTGCAGCGATACGGAAGGGTGTTCCGTGATTAAATGGTTTTCCAAAATATTCTTTCCAGGTATCGTAATGTGAATCAAAGTGAATTAATGCCACCTTGCCGTGAACCGAGTGGCAAGCACGAAGCTCTGGTAATGTGACCGAATGATCTCCACCCATAGAAATGGGCACTACACCGGCTTTAAAGAGTGGTTCAAGGTCATTTTGAATGGCATTGAAAGAATCTTCAATGTAACCAGGAACCGTACCAACATCGCCATAATCAACACCACTGCAATACTCAAAAATATCCAGATCCAGTTCCGGATTGTATGGCTTAGTCAGAGAAGAAATATCTCTGATAGCGCTTGGTCCAAAACGAGTGCCAACGCGGTACGAAGCTGCGCTATCAAAAGGAATACCGCAAACAGCAAAATCGATATCTTTGACTGTTCTCACATTAGGCAGACGCATAAATGTTTTGATTCCTGAAAATCTGGGGGAATTTTGTGCATCGGCAGGCGTGTACCTTGTTGCCATAAAATATCACCTCACTATCTTTTGCAAAAAAAGATGTTTGAGAGGCTGACAATGGGAAAACCTCACAAACATCTTTGTTTGGAAGAAGTATAGAAATTCGCAGCTAAAAAATCAATACTGAATTTGAATTATTCATGCAACCTTAAAAAACACCACTATTTTTTGGGAGATAATAAAAGCTTATGAAAATCTGGTCTATTTACATAAAGATGCCGCATAACCCAACGGAAATTCACAATGACCAGAGGGCGTATGGGCTGATCGGTATGTAGCTTGAACATGCAATATCTATTCTTTTACGGCCAGGCGAGCTGCCGGATGATGAATAAGCGAGTATGCAAAAATGAGTATTCATCTTTGAAAATCAAGATGAAGATAGGCAGATAGTTGGCTTTCCTTGAGTTTTGCGTATTCAAATATGAATAATCACTTTTTACTAGCGGTTGTCAGTAATTGACAGCAAAAAGTATTTCTGATAGAACTGTGGTCAAAATTCAAGGTTGATTCCGAAAAGGTGCTGGACAGATATCTGGAATACCAGTACTTTTAATATTTCGGATGAGATGAATGGAAAATGAAAGGAGTGTTTATTATGAGCGGATATCAGCCACCAAGCGCAACAGGTTCCCCCAGATTTGTTAATATGGGTACATTCATGAGACTTCCATCTCAGAAAGAAGCAGAAGGTCTGGATTTCGGGATTATCGGTATTCCTTTTGATACTGCCGCATCGTTCCGGGCAGGTGCCCGTTTTGGACCGAATGGAGTGAGAAATATTTCTGCCATGATCAAGCCTAATAATGTAGCCATGGGTGTAAACATCATGGACTCCATCAGAGGAGCTGATCTGGGTGATGTTCCTGTCATTCCGGATTATATACACGAAACATATGCGGCTATTGAAAAGAGCCTGAGTAATGTTCTTTCCTGCGGTGCTGTTCCGGTATCCATTGGTGGCGACCACGCTATCACACTGGGTGAACTGAGGGCGATCTCCAAGAAATACGGAAAGGTATCCCTGGTTCACTTTGATTCCCATTTGGATCTTTGTGATACTGTGTTCGGTCAGAAATATAATCATGGCACGCCGTTTCGCAGAGCCATGGAGGAAGGGCTGATCGACCCAGCTAAGTCCATACAGATCGGCATGCGCGGATCTTTATATGATCCGGACGATTTCAAGATTGCGGCAGACCTTGGCTTTAAGGTCATTCCGGGTGATGTGCTCCACACTATGACAGCTGCAGATCTTGGAAAGGCAGTTCATGAGCGGGTCGGAAACAACAAGGTTTTTCTTACATTCGACATTGATTTTGTGGATCCTGCCTATGCTCCGGGAACCGGCACACCGGAAGTGGGAGGCTTCACGTCTTTTGAAACGCTACAGTTTCTCCGTCAGCTGAAGGATTTGAACTTTGTGGGCTTCGATGTCGTGGAGGTGGCTCCGCCATATGATTGTTCAGAAATTACAGCATATATGGGGGCAAATATCATTTTCGAGTTCCTGTCCATGCTTGCCTATCAAAAAAAGAATGGATTGCGATAAGACAAGTTGACATTTGTGTTTTTTTATAAAAATATGATATATTATTCGTAATTAAATACGTTTGTTTGAGCGAAGGTGCTTCCCTTTTGGATCACCTTCGTTTTTTTTATACCTTGAGGAGGAAGGATTATGGAAAATTTTAATAAGAGAAGAATGTTACCTGCGGTATTGGCAGTTGTCATGGCTATAGGAACGCTAACTGGGTGTGGATCATCATCTACGGCGTCAGCAAGTGCCTCCGTAACTTCTGGTTCGTCATCCGCAACTAGTTCAGCACTCACACTGGATGCGATTAAGGCTAAGGGAAAACTTAGCGTGGCTACAGAAGCAGCATACGAGCCATTTGAGTATCTGGATACAGATGGAGAAACTATTATCGGATACAATGCAGATTTACTTAAACAGATCTGTGATGATCTTGGAGTAGAGCTCGATTACCATGATCTTCCTTTCCAGGGTATTCTTGCAGGATTGGAAGCAGGGAAATATGACATGGTTGGTGCCACGCTCGGAATCACAGCGGAAAGAGCAAAGAAGTATACGATGACGGAGCCAATTGAAAAAGGTACGACGGTTTTTGTTAAAAGAAAAGGTGATACATCGATTAATAGTGCCAGTGATATGGAAGGTAAGATAGTTGGTACACAGACATCAGCATATAACGAGACAGATGTTAAGGATTACAATGAAAAACTAAAAGCGGCTGGAGGCTCAGGATATGCTGAGCTAAAGACATATAATTCATTCCCAGAAGCATTTAATGACCTGAGAAATGGACAGATTGATCTGGTGGCCCAGAATTATGCCAGCTGCGCTGCTATTGTTAGTCAGAATCCTGATACTTATGAAATTGTTTGTGATTCCGACGGAAATCCTGATATGGTTGCACTAAACGACGTATGGCTTGGCTGGGCTGTCAGAAAGTCGGATACGGAACTTTCAGATTTCATCAACTCTGAAATCGAAAAGTTTAAAGAGAACGGTTTCCTTGCTTCTGAGCAGAAAAAATGGTTTGGGCAAACGGTAGATCTTCCGAGCGACAACTATATTCCGGAGTCATAACTGCAGATAAGTGATTGAGTTGAAACAGGTATGTGACAGGAGAGGAGCTGTAAAACAGAATGAACGCACTTGGAATTGTGTTTAATTATATGCCGCTTCTGCTGAAAGGTTTGAAAATTACGATTCTGGTATCAGTAGAAGCAATTCTCATCGCACTTTGTATCGGCACTCTCCTGTCGATTGTGCGGATGGCTGCTGGAAATTCGCTTCCGGCTAGAATTATTAAAGGCATTATTGGGGTTTATATTAGTTTTGTAAGAGGAACACCCGTCCTGATTCAGATTTTCATTATCTACCAGGCGCTGGCTGTCCTTGGACTGAATCTGTCGGCCTATGTATCTGGTGTTATTGCATTGAGCCTTAACAGTGGCGGTTTCATGGCGGAAATTATCCGGGGCGGCATCACGGCGATACCAAAGGGACAGATTGAAGCGGGATATTCGGTTGGCATGAGTAAAGGAAAAATCTGGAAAAGAATCATTCTTCCACAGGTATTTCGGATTGTAATGCCGCAGCTTACCAGTGAATTTATCAATGTAATAAAGGTTTCACCGATGCTTTCTATCATTTCAGTAGTGGAACTCACAAGGACGGCACAGAGGCTGGTTGGGAGAACTTACATAACAATACCGTTCTATTTTGCAATTGCCATATTGTATTTTCTTGTATGTGCAGCTCTCGAAGAACTGGTGAAACTTCAGAAGCGTCGTCGGGCAGTTGGAAAGGTTGGGTGATGGGAAATGGATAATTTTAGTCATGTTGCCGGTATTACCCTTCCGCTTCTGCTCAAGGGAATGTCTGTGACACTAGAGGTTTCAGTGCTGGCCATTCTCTTTTCGTTACTTGTTGGATTCTGGATCAGTCAGTTATGTCTTTCCTCCCACAGTGGATTGAGGGCAATTGCAAGAGTATACATCAAGGTTTTCCGCTGTACACCATTTATGGTTCAGGTATACCTGGCGTACTATGGATTACCGGCTCTTGGACTAAAGATATCGGCTTTTTGGATTGGCGTCATAATCATGAGCGCATACAATGCCGCATACATTGCCGTTATTATTGAGAGTGGCATCCGTTCTTTGCCCAAAGGGCAAACGGAATCTGCCGTAGCGATTGGCATGAGCCGCTTTCAGACCATGACCCGGATTCTGATGCCGCAAACCATTAGTATGATTATGCCACCGCTGACAGGTCAGTTTCTTCAGACAGTCAAAGATTCATCCGTTTTGTCAATTATTACGGTAGCTGAAATGACTATGGAGACAAATGAAGCAATTGGTATCACGTTCGCACCATTGATAGTGTATGTTTTGGCAGGTCTTTTATATTGGGCGATCAATATCGTTATTGAGGTGGTTACAAGACGCATCGAGAACAGACATCGGCTCGCCAGACTGTAGTGAAAGGATGACACAATGATGGAAGATATTTCAAAAAAAGTGATTTTAGTCAAAGGACTCTCCAAGTCATACGGAGAACTGGAGGTTCTAAAAAAAATCGATATGGATGTTCATGAGGGCGAAGTAATCTGTGTCATCGGTCCTAGCGGTTCCGGAAAAAGCACGTTTCTTCGGTGTCTAAATTATCTGGAGCATCCAACTGGTGGACAGGTTGAGATTCTAGGGCATACCATTCAGGGGACAGCACAGGAAAAGGGAAAAATCGCACGGGAAAATGAAAAAATTGCCCGATTGATCCGGCAGGATGTCGGCATGGTATTTCAGCAATTTAATCTTTGGCCGCATAAAACGGTTCTGGAAAATGTCATTGAAGGACCTGTTCAGGTAAAAAAAGAGAACAGGGATAAAAGTGTAGAGGAGGCAGAGAAACTCTTGGACAGAGTAGGTATGCTGGCAAAAAAAGACTCCTACCCAACACAGCTTTCCGGTGGACAGCAGCAGAGAGTGGCTATTGCCAGGACACTAGCCATGCACCCTAAGGTGATTTTGTTTGATGAACCGACATCAGCACTAGATCCAGAATTTGTCAATGAAGTTCTCAATGTCATTAAAGGTCTGGCAAAGGACAAAATGACGATGATTGTCGTTACACATGAAATGGGATTTGCTGCGGAGGCTGCCGACCGCGTTTGCTTCATGGACGGTGGGTTTATTATTGAAGATGGAACGCCGCAAGAAGTGTTTCAGCATCCCAAAACAGACCGGGCCAGACAATTCTTCTCGAAAATACTGAATGTATGATTTAGAAAGCGCAGATTTATGGATTATCAGCTCATTGGAGATATAATGGAATCACTGTATCCCGGCATTACAATTGCGGATGCCAATGGGGTCTTTGTATATATTGGCAAGTCCTGTGAGAATTTTTTTTCGGTTTCGGCTGATTTCCTTCTTGGAAGAAGAGCGGATGATCCGGAAATTGAGCGTATCTTCCATCCTTGCGTGACAAAGATGGTGCTTGATTCTAAGGAAAAAGTTGTAACCACCCAAAAGGGAAATGCAAGAGAAAACAGTCTGGTCACCGGTATCCCTGTTTTCAACCAAGAAGGAAAGCTTCGCATGATTGTGGTAAGTTCTTTTTGGGAGGTTCACAATTATGATGACCTTAAGAAAAAATTTGATCTGCTTCAAAAGAAAAATGAAAGACTTCTGCGCAGACTAAATCAGATGACTAAGGAAGAGAGTCATATCAGTTCCTTAATTAATAAGAGCCAGGCGTCAAAAGATTGCTCTCGGGTTCTGAATATTTTCAGTGAGAGGGGACTTCCGGCGTACATATGCGGACCGCGAGGCAGCGGAAAAAAATATATAGCGCGTGCAGCTTACGGGAAGCAGAAAATGTTGTTTGATTATAACTGCCGGTTGATGAAGCCAGACTTGATAGAAATGGAACTGTTTGGCCAAAATGGTTTTTTTTCGCAGGCTGAGGATGACACGGCAGTTTTGGAAAATATTGAATATCTGACACCGGATTTACAGCAGAAACTGATAGATTGCGTGAAGCATGCCAGCATCACGCTGATTGGTATTTCTGAATTCACACTGGATGAATTGATGGAAATGCAGAAACTCACAGACAGCTTCTACAATTATTTTAAAAGTTATCAGATTCAATTATCACCTTTATGTGAGAGAAGAGAGGATTTATCCGGATTTATCACATATTTCTTGAAATATTACAATGAAATTTACAATCGGAATGTATCGTTCACACCGCGATCCATGGGAGTCCTGCTAAGCTATGCTTGGCCGGGAAATATTAATGAAGTGAAGAATCTGATAGAGCGTATTGTTCTGACTGCTCCAACGAATAGAGTGGATATGTATGATCTGCCTGCTACAATCTGTAACCAATCTTCAGAACTGTATCAGCCCGATACATCCCTGAAGGATATGATGGATTTGTATGAACAGCGCATTGTGACAGATGCATATCGAAAATACGGAACTTCAATTGGTGTCGCAAAATATCTGGGAATCAGTCAGGCATCTGCGTCCAGGAAAATTCAGAAATATGTGAATACTCATTGAAAGGAGCGAAGGGAGCGATGAAAAAATACATTATTAATATCAGCCGGGAATTCGGTTGCAATGCGAGAGAGGTCGCACGGGAGCTGGCTATGAAGCTGGCTATCGAGCTGTATGATAAGGATTTGATCGACCTGACGTGTCAGAGAGCAGGTATCAATGAGGATGCATTTAATGATAGCGATGCCATTGTGGATTCAAGCAAACGAAATCTACTGCAAATTTTCAGTTTTGGATCTTCAACAGAATTTTATTCTGACAAGGCGATTCAGGCACAGATTGAAATTATCAAGGAACTGGCGCAAAAAGATGGATCATGTATTTTTTTCGGCAGATGTGCCGATTACATACTTCGTGAGTATCCTAACAGGTTAAACATTTTTCTGTATGCGCCTCTGGAAAAAAGAATTAATCACATTGCCAAGGCATACGAACTTGACAGAGCAACTGCGGAAAAGCTGATCAAACGGGTCGATCGGCAGCGCCATAATTATTACAGGTATATTACCGGCATGAACCGTGGCGATCGTGATTTCAAGCAATTGATGATCGATATCAGTGAATTTGGCATTCCCGGTACGGTTGATATCATATATGACACAGTGCAGAAGCATTTTGGCGTTGAGTCTTTAAAAAACTAAAAATCGTTTATAGCGCATCCCCCATTCCCCTTTTTCCTGTGGGGGAGGGGGATATTTTGTGACGACAGGGCTGTGAAATCCCTGCCTGTGTTGCTTATAAACTGATATTCCAACTATTATCCAAGCGTTACACGCACATCAACCTCTGCTTTCCCTTCCACAGGAGTGATCACATTCCCTTCCACAGCTACTCCATCCACAGTCATAGAACGTACCCCCTTCTGAACATGTGCGTGATTATCCACAGTAATGTGATACTTCACACCCCGGAAGAGCCTGTCAACGGTATACGATTCCATGGTATCCGGAATACACGGATCAATCCGCAGCCCGTCAAAGGCAGGCTGTATGCCAAGAATGTACTGACTCATTGCGGTAAACGTCCAGGCTGCCGTTCCGGTCAGCCAGCTGTTTTTGCCCTCTCCAAAGGAAGGCGCGTCCTTCCCTGCTACCATCTGACAGTATACATAAGGCTCTGTGCGGTGGATCTCACTGATGTCCTCCAGATAGATCGGGCAGGTCTTGCGGAATACCTCAAACGCCCGGTTGCCGTGACCGAGCATTGTCTCGGCGCATGCGATCCACGGATTATTGTGGCAGAAGATACCGGCATTCTCCTTGTACCCCGGCGGATAGGAGGAAATTTCACCGAGCTCAACGTGGTATTTCGTATAAGCAGGCTGCAGCAGAACAATACCATACTTTGTCTCAAGCTTCTCCTGCACGCTCTGCAGCGCGTCCCTGGCCATTCCATTATCCAGTCCGACACCTGCCATCACACACATACCCTGTGGCTCGATGTAGATCTGACCCTCTTCACATGTATGGCTGCCAACGGCATGACTGTATGCGTCATAAGCCCGAACGAACCACTTTCCATCCCATCCGGCATCCTCAATAGCAGAAACCATATCTGCCACATCCTGTTTCACAGACTGTACCTCCTCATCCAGGCCGATCTGCTCACAGAGCTCCGCGTATTCCCTTCCATATTTGACAAACATTCCTGCAATAAAGACCGATTCGGCAACCGGCCCCTCGCTGGGTCCAAAGGTCTGGAAGCTTTCACCCGGCTCCTCCGAGAAGCAGTTCAGATTCAGACAGTCATTCCAGTCCGCGCGGCCGATCAGCGGAAGTCTGTGGGGGCCCCGGTGCGTGGAAGTAAATCGGAAACTTCTGCGCAGGTGCTCCATCAGGGGAACCGCCTTTGAGAAGTCACTGTCAAACGCACACTTTTCATCAAGAATCGAGAAGTCCCCGGTCTCACGGATATAGGCGCAGACTGCGGCAATGAGCCACAGTGGATCGTCGTTAAAGCCACCGCCGATATCAGCATTTCCCTTCTTTGTAAGAGGCTGGTACTGATGGTAGGTGCTGCCGTCCTCAAACTGGGTGTTGGCGATATCGAGGATTCTTTCCCGAGCTCTCTCCGGAATCAGGTGTACGAAGCCGAGCAGGTCCTGACAGGAATCACGGAACCCCATGCCCCGGCCAAGACCACTCTCAAAATAGCTGGCGCTGCGGCTCATATTGAAGGTAACCATGCACTGATACTGATTCCAGATGTTCACAAGACGGTTAAGCTTTTCGTCATCGGTGTGTACGACATAGGAGGAGAGGAGCTGGTTCCAGTAATCCTTCAGCTCCTGAAAGGCCGCATCCACCTGCGCGTCGGTCTGGTACCTGGCGAGCAGCTTATATGCCGGTTTCTTGTTGATGACGTTTGGTGCTGTAAACTTCTGGTCTCTTGGATTTTCGCAATAACCAAGTACAAAAATATAGCTTTCGGAAGCCCCCGGTTCCAGATCCACCTTCAGGTGATGGCTTCCCACCGGCTGCCAGCCATGGGCGATGCTGTTTCTGCTCTCGCCTGCAAGGACAGCCTCGGGATTTGCAAATCCGTTGTACAGACCGATAAAAGCTTCCCGGCTGGTATCAAAGCCTGCGATATCCCTGTTGACGGAATAGATCGCGAAGTGGTTTCTGCGCTCCCGGTATTCGGTTTTATGATAGATGGTATTGCCCTCTACCTCTACCTCACCAGTGGAAAAATTACGCTGGAAGTTGGATGCATCATCCTGGGCATTCCACAGGCAGAATTCCACAAAGCTGAAGAGATCGAGATGTCTGATTTCTTCGGAATGATTGGTCAGGACAACCCGGTTGATTTCGCAGCTGTCATGAACCGGCACAAAAGCCTGCAGAGAAGCCTCGATCTGATTTTTTATTCCGGTAATGACAGTGTACCCCAGACCATGCCTGCAGGAGTAACTGTCCAGCTCTGTCTGCACTGGCTGCCAGCCGGGATTCCAGATGGTATCGCCATCTTTGATATAGTAATAACGGCCGCCGTTGTCGAGCGGGCAGTTGTTATAACGATACCTGGTGAGACGCAGGAGCTTTGCATCTTTATAGAAGGAATAACCTCCTGCGGTGTTTGAAATCAGACTGAAAAAGTCCTGGGATCCAAGATAGTTGATCCATGGGAGTGGTGTACGAGGGGTTTCGATCATATATTCCCTGTTCACATCATCGAAATGTCCAAATTTCATAATCTCCTCCTTGTCTTCTTGCTGCAGATCAGGGTGTGTGTCTGTCTTCTTATCCTTGCTTGATCTATAGCTTCATTTTAATGCAAGAATGTTACGAATACGATTTCGGTACCTGTTCAGCTAATTATACGTTGCTATTATGCGAAAGTAAATAGCGAAAACGATTTCTAAAATCAAGTATATGTAAACTATACGAAATTATCACACAATAATTGTGAATTTACGATAATTGACACGAAACCGAAAACGTTTTAGAATGAGGTCAACGAAAACGATTAAGCGAGTAGTTACATGGAGGAATACATAGAGCATGGTTACGATTAAAGACATATCCAGGCAATGTGATGTTTCTCCTGCGACGGTCAGTAAAGCACTCAACGGCTACAGCGATGTAGGCAGGGAAACAACGGAGCGGATTCTGAGAGCCGCCCGGGAGATGCACTATATGCCGAACGCCGCAGCAAGACAGCTGAAGACCAACACCTCACACAATATCGGTGTCGTGTTTGAAGACGAGACAATGAGCGGGCTGACACATGAATATTTTTCTCAGATTCTGAACAGCGCCAAGAATACAGTTGAGGCGATGGGATACGACATTACCTTCATCAGTCAGACGATCGGCAATCATTCCTTTGTTGAACATTGCCGGTACCGGAAATGCGATGGTGTACTGATCGCAAGCGTTGACTTCATGAGTCCGGCCGTCAGGGAGCTGGTCGACAGTGAGTTTCCAACGGTGACCATTGATTATTCATTCAATGATCACAGCTGTGTGATGAGTGACAATGTGAACGGTGCTTATCAGCTGGTTCACTACCTGTACAGTAAAGGTCACCGCCGTATCGCATTTATCCACGGCGAACAGACCTCTGTCACGCAGAAGCGTCTGAGCGGATTCTATAAGGCGTGCAGCGAACTGGGTATAGAAGTCCCTGATGCTTATGTCATTGAAGCAAGGTATCATGACACAAAGGCATCCGGAGAGGCGACCAGAAAGCTCATGGAGCTGAAGGAACCGCCGACTGCGATCATGTACCCTGATGACTTTTCGTATATTGGCGGCAGTAATCAGTGCGAGCGCATGGGTATCTCAATTCCAGGAGGCCTGAGCGTTGCCGGTTACGATGGAATTCCACTTTCCCAGGTGATCCGGCCGAGGCTCACAACCTGGTATCAGGATGCGAAGAAGATCGGTGAGGTCTCCGGAAGGAAGCTGGTGGAAACTATCGAACACAGGAAGAGCTGTGTAGCCGAGGAGCTGATGGTAGAAGGCAGACTGCTGGAGGGTCAGACGGTAAGGGATATCTCAGAAGGCTGATCTCTGAGAATGACATTTCCACAGAGAAATGTTTTAGAAAGGGCAATACAACTGCAGTTATAACACATAATGAATGGAACCTGTTGTTATTATGATTCATTATAAAATGCTCTGCTGGAAAAAGAATACAAGAGGGATAGCAGAGCTGTTGTGATGTAAGGGAGGAAAAGGATATGAAGAAACGCATGAAAACATTACTGAGTCTCACAATGGCAGCGGCAATGATCGTACCGCTGGCGGCTTGCGGAAGTGGAACGACGACATCGACATCATCCGCAAAGGAAAGCTCGTCCAGCACATCCACACAGGCGGCAGCTGAGAGCAGCACATCATCAGCAAGCGCGGCAGCTTCGTCTTCAAGCGTAGCTGCGGACAGCACGGCAGCAGCTGATTCTGCATCTGGTGAGGGAAAAGTCCTGAATATCCAGTGCTGGAACGATGAGTTCGCAAACAGACTGGCTGCGCATTATCCGGGCTTTAAGGCAGCGGATCCGGATGACGCTACCAAGGGCGGCACCATCGGTGATGTTACCGTCAAGTTTACCGTAACACCTTCAGATGATAACGCATACCAGAACAATCTGGACACCGTTCTTCCGGAGAACCAGGATGCTTCCGCAGACAATAAGGTAGATATTTTCCTGGTAGAAGCAGACTACGCGCTGAAATATATTGATGCGGATGCAAATGTTGCGATGAAGCTCTCTGATCTGGGCATCACAGATGATGATCTTTCTAAGCAGTATCAGTACACAAAGGACGTTGTTACAGACGCGAACGGCGATATGCGTGGTTCCTCCTGGCAGGCATGCTCCGCAGGTATGATTTTTAACCGCGAGATCGCAAAGAAGGTTCTGGGAACGGATGATCTGGATAAGGTGCAGGAAGCAGTTTCAGACTGGGACAAGTTCAATGAGACCGCTGAGAAGGTAAAGGCTGCAGGATACCAGATGTGCTCTGCAATGGATACTTATCGTGTATATTCCAACAATGTTTCCGGACCGTGGGTTCAGGATGGAAAGCTTACCGTTGATGACAACATCAAGAAATGGGCAGATGATTCCAAGAAGCTTGTAGACGCAGGCGAGGAGAATTCCTATGAGCTGTGGTCTGATGACTGGTCAAAGGGCTTCTTCACAGATACACCGGTATTCTGCTACTTCGGACCGGCATGGCTGATCAACTTCTCCATGCACAGTGATGAGGATGGATCTGTCGGCAAGGACGGCGGATGGGGACTTGTAACCGGACCGCAGGGCTTCTACTGGGGCGGCACATGGATCTGCGCAGCAACCGGAACAGATAACCCGACACTTGTTAAAGACATCATTCTCAACATGACAACCAATGATGATATCATGAAAGAAATCGCTGTTGATGATTCCGACTGTGTCAACAACAAGAACGTTCTGGAAGCACTGGCAAAGGATGATTCCTTCGGAAATCCGATTCTGGGAGGACAGAATCCGTATGCAATGCTCGCAGCAGGTGCCGAGAAGATAGACATGAGCAATATTTCCATCTACGATCAGGGCTGCAACGAGGAATACCAGAAGGCTATGAAGAACTACTTCGATGGAAACGCAAGCTATGATGACGCACTTGCACAGTTCAAGAGCGCAGTCCATGAGAAATATCCGGATGTGACTGTAGAATAAATGTAGCTGCAGACTAAGCAAAAGCTTCAGACCAGGCAGAGGTTCCGGGTATCTGATGAAGTAAAGGGTCTTGGCAAAGTCTTGACAAACACACAGACGCTGCAGGTGCCTGTCCGGCGGGGCCGGGCAGGCACTTTGTAACGGAAGCGGATCCGGGAGGAAAAGGATATGGAGAAGAAGAAAAAGAGCAGGATTACAAGACATAACAGGTATGGTTATATTTTTCTCATACCCTTTATGGCAGTATTTGTGATATTCCAGATGATTCCTCTGGCATCAACCATCTACAACAGCTTCTTTGAAAATTACAGATCGGGGCTGAAGCAGATCGGACCGAATTTCATCGGGCTGGCCAACTATGCAAAGCTGTTTACAAGCGGAGATCTGCCGAAATACTTTGCAAATACCATGATCATGTGGATCCTCGGGTTTGTTCCCCAGATCATCGTTTCGCTGGTGCTGGCGGCATGGTTTACGGACCCGTCGCTGCGGCTGAAGGCCCAGAGGTTCTTCAAGACCGTAATCTATCTGCCGAACCTGATCATGGCTTCTGCCTTTGCCATGCTGTTTTTCACACTGTTCGCTGACAGCGGCCCGATCAATTCCATCCTGCTTTCGATGCACATCATTTCGCAGCCATATAAGTTCATGTCCCACGTGGGTAGTGTGCGTGGAATGGTAGCGTTTATGAACTTCCTGATGTGGTTCGGAAATACCACGATCCTGCTGATGGCGGGTATGCTCGGCATTGACCAGTCTCTGTTTGAGGCGGCCGAGGTGGATGGCGCCAGTGCCAGACAGATTTTCTTCAAGATTACAATGCCGATCCTGAAGCCGATTTTTGTCTATGTGATGATTACATCTCTGATCGGAGGACTGCAGATGTTCGATGTACCGCAGATCCTGACCAATGGAAGCGGTGACCCGATGCGTTCCTCCATGACGCTGATCATGTATCTGAATAAGCACCTGTATAGCAAGAACTATGGCATGGCCGGTGCACTTTCCGTGATTCTGCTGATTATCACAGGCCTGCTCAGCATTGTGGTATTCAAGGTAACGGCGGATAAGCAGGACTGAAGGGGAGGTAGATGGCAATGAAGGAAACAAGCAAGAAGAGCAGCACTCCTGTAAAAGGCACCGTGCGTGCGAGAAGAATTTTTTCCTATATAATATTGATCATACTGACAGTGCTCTGCCTGATCTGGTTCTACATTCTGTTTATCAATACCACGAGGTCCAATGGAGAGCTCGGCAAGGGATTCACGCCAATTCCAAGCACGTATCTGATAAAAAACATGTACAACATGCTGCACGGATCGCTCCCGTTTATCAGAGGCATGCTGAATTCGCTGATTGTAGCCGGCTTTGGCGCCTTTCTCTGTACGTATTTTTCCACGATGACAGCCTATGCGATTCATGCATATAACTTTAAAGGGAAAAAAGCAATTTACACCTTTATACTTGCAATCATGATGATCCCAACCCAGGTATCCGCACTTGGATTTGTACAGCTGGTCAACAAGATGCATCTGATGGACAATTATCTTTCGCTGATTCTTCCGTCCATCGCGTCACCGATCGTGTTTTTCTATCTGAAGCAGTATATGGACTCCAATCTCCCAAGCTCCCTTCTGGAGGCGGCGAGGATTGACGGTGCCGGAGAACTGAGGATTTTTAACACAATCGTGCTTCCACTGATGAAGCCGGCCATTGCCGTACAGGCAATCTTCTCCTTTGTCGCAAGCTGGAACAACTATTTCATTCCTGCTCTGGTATTGCACAAGGAGACAATGAAGACGCTTCCTGTCCTGATCGCCGAGCTGCGTTCCGCAGACTGGCTGAAGTTTGATATGGGTCAGGTGTATGCAGCCATCACCTTCTCGATTTTCCCGGTGATTATTGTGTACCTCTTCCTGTCAAAGTACATTGTAGGCGGTGTGACTGCCGGAGGTGTCAAGGGCTGAGGGACTGAGACAAGCTGGGCTTGTTAAAAGAAAATACAGATGATACGACAGATTTTCCCGCTTTTAACAGAAAACAGACGATACGCCATACCGTTCTGTTTTTCACAGAAAAATACATAGCGTTTCATAACTTATAGCACCGGAAAAAGTGCTGCCGGAAAGCCGCAGGTTATCCCTGCGGCTTCTTTTCTGCATATGCCGATTCACATTGCGCCATTCCCTGCAGATATGCTAAACTGTAATTATCTATGCAAAAAAGGACATTAGGCAATGAATTATATTGTTTTTGATCTGGAGTGGAACCAGAGCCCGGCAGGCAAGAGCCGTGAGGTGAAGAGGCTTCCCTTCGAGATTATAGAGATCGGTGCAGTGAAGCTGGATAAAAACCGTGTGATCGTTGACACCTTTCACAGTGTCATCAGGCCGGTTGTATACAAGACGCTGAATTACAGGACCAGGGAAATCGTACATATAGACAAGGAAGAACTGGAAAACGGTGAGCGCTTTCCGGATGCTGTGCGGCATTTTCTGGCATGGGCCGGACCGGATTCGATCTTCTGTACCTGGGGCAGCGTGGACCTGACGGAGCTGCAGCGGAATCTGAAATATTATCATATGCTTTCGCTCTTGAAGGGCCCCATGCATTATTATGATGTGCAGAAGCTCTTTGCTGTTCAGTTTGAGGACATGAAGAGCCGGCGGGCGCTGGAATATGGTATTGATTATCTGCACATTGAGAAGGAAGGAAATTTCCACCGTGCGCTGGAGGATGCCAGGTACACTGCGCTGATCTTTCAGAGGATTGATATGGACGTTGTGCTTGCCTATGATTCCATTGATGTTTATCAGAATCCGAAGAAAAAGACGGATGAGATTTTTATCATTTACAATGGGTATTCCAAGTATATTTCCCGGGAATTTCCGTGCAAGGAAGAGGCAATGCAGGATCCGGAGGTGCGCAGCACCTACTGCTGCAGGTGCGGACGGAAGCTGCGCAAGAAGCTGCACTGGTTTTCTGTCAATGCACGAAATTATTACAGCGTGTCAATTTGTCCGGAGCATGGCTACATGAAGGGCAAGATCCGCATGAAGCATACCGACGAAGGACGCGTCTATGTGGTGAAGACGATCAAGGTCAGCAGCGAGGCTGAGGCAAACCTGATCCGGGACCGGAGGGACAGCCTGCGTGACCGCAGACGGCAGAAGAGGCATGAATCGCCGTGACCAGTGCAGGGAAACCCTCATAATACCTTGACAAGCCGTGAGCCGTCTTTTTATAATAGGATGCAAACTGCCTGAAAAGGCACATATGGTTTTTTACATGTGACGAGAAAACATTGTAAACCAAAGGAGGAAATGACGCATGTACCGTAAAGTCGATACAAACCTCAACTTCGTGGAACGAGAGGGAGAAACCGAAAAATTCTGGGAGCAGAATCAGATCTTTGAGAAAAGTGTAAAGCAGAATGAAGGACATCCGATGTATATGTTCTATGATGGCCCGCCGACTGCAAATGGCAAGCCGCACATCGGACATGTGCTGACCCGTGTCATCAAGGATATGATCCCGAGATACCGCACCATGAAGGGCTACGAGGTTCCCCGTAAAGCCGGATGGGACACCCATGGACTTCCTGTGGAGCTGGAGGTTGAGAAGGAAATCGGTATTGAGGGCAAGGACCAGATTGAGGAGTACGGAATCGAGCCCTTTATCAAGAAGTGCAAGGAATCCGTATGGAAATACAAGGGGATGTGGGAGCAGTTCTCCGGTAAGGTCGGATTCTGGGCCGACATGGACAACCCTTATGTTACCTATTATGATGATTACATTGAGTCCGAGTGGTGGGCGCTGAAGGAAATCTGGAAGAAAGGCCTGCTCTACAAGGGCTTCAAGGTCGTTCCCTACTGCCCGAGCTGTGGTACGCCCCTTTCCTCTCACGAGGTTGCCCAGGGCTACAAGACCATCAAGGACCGGACAGCGATTGTCCGCTTCAAGGTAAAGGGAGAGGATGCCTATTTCCTGGCATGGACCACAACACCCTGGACCCTTCCTTCAAACATTGCTCTTTGCGTGAACCCGGATGACGAATACGCAAAGGTAAAATGCGCAGACGGATATACTTACATTATGGCGTCTGCTCTTCTGGACAAGGTCCTCGGACCTGTCGCAAAGGAAGAGGGAGAGAAGGCCTATGAGATTCTTGAGACTTATAAGGGCAAGGATCTCGAATATAAAGAGTATGAGCCGCTGTACCAGTGTGCTGCAGATGAGGTTGCAAAGCAGCATGGCAAGGCATTCTACGTTTATTGCGATGATTACGTTACAATGACCGATGGTACCGGCATCGTTCATATAGCACCGCCCTTTGGTGAGGATGATGCCCGTGTCGGCAGAAGATATGGTGCGCCTTTCGTGCAGATGGTGGATGATCATGGCCGCCTGAAGCCGGAGACAGGAAAGTTCGCCGGCATGCGCTGCAAGCCTACCGAGCATGAGGTAAAGGATGAAGGTGCAATCAGCGCGGATCCGGAGGTCCTCAAGGACCTTGCCGAGCGCAAGCTCCTGTTTGCGGCACCGAAGGTGGAGCATGACTATCCGCACTGCTGGCGCTGTGGTACACCGCTGCTCTATTATGCGCGTGAGTCCTGGTTCATCAAGATGACTGCCGTGAAGGATGATCTGGTACGCAACAATAAGCAGATCAACTGGATCCCGCCGACCATCGGCGAGGGCCGTTTCGGGAACTGGCTGGAGAACATTCAGGACTGGGGCATCTCCAGGAACCGTTACTGGGGTACACCGCTTCCGGTCTGGATCTGTCCGGATTGCGGAAAACAGATCTGTGTGGGATCCAGAAAGGAGCTGGCGGAGCTGACCGGTGATCCGAAGGCGGAGCACACAGAGCTGCACAGGCCTTATGTGGATGCCTTTACGATCAAATGCCCGGACTGCGGCGGCGAGATGCACCGTGTGCCGGAGGTGATTGACTGCTGGTTTGATTCCGGCGCAATGCCTTATGCACAGCTGCACTATCCATTTGAGAACAAGGAACTCTTCGAAAAGGAGTTCCCGGCACAGTTTATCTCGGAGGCAGTAGACCAGACCCGTGGGTGGTTCTATTCCCTGCACGCGGAGGCTACGCTTCTGTTCAACAAGCCGGCATACAAGAACGTCATCGTTCTTGGACTGGTACTGGACAAGGACGGCAACAAGATGTCCAAGTCCAAGGGCAACGCGGTGGACCCGATGTCTGCACTGCAGAAATTCGGCGCGGATGCGATCCGCTGGTACTTCTACATCAACAGCGCACCGTGGCTGCCGAACAAGTTCCATGACAAGGCAGTTATGGAATATTCCAGAAGATTTATGGGAACCCTCTGGAACACCTATGCGTTCTGGGTACTCTATGCCAATATTGACAACTTTGATCCGACGAAATACACGCTGGATTATGAGAAGCTGCCGGTGATGGACAAGTGGCTCCTCTCCCGTCTGAATTCTACAATTCAGGAGACGGATTCCGATCTTGACCAGTATAAGATCCCGGAGGCTGCAAAGGCACTGGAGGCCTTTGTGGACGACATGAGCAACTGGTATGTCCGTCGGTCCCGTGAGAGATTCTGGGCAAAGGGTATGGAGCAGGATAAGATCAATGCTTATCTGACTCTTTATACAGCGCTTGTAGAGCTCTGCAAGGCTGCGGCTCCGATGATTCCGTTTATGACGGAGGATATTTATCAGAACCTTGTCCGCAGTGTGGACAAGAATGCACCGGAGAGCATCCATCTCTGCGCATATCCAGCGGTAAAGCAGGAGTGGATTGACAAGGATCTCGAGCGCACAATGCAGGAGGTTACAAAGATTGTAGTGCTCGGACGTGCCGCGAGAAATGCGTCCGGAATCAAGAACCGTCAGCCACTTTCCAAAATGTACATCAAGGCGGACTTCCGTCTGGATGACTTCTACGCGAAGATTGTCACAGATGAGCTGAATGTCAAATCCATTGAGTTCTCCGATGATCTGAAGGTGGAATACAGCGTGAAGCCTCAGCTGAAGACCGTGGGTCCGAAGTATGGCAAACTGGTCGGTGGAATCCGTAAGGCGCTCTCTGAACTGGACGGTGCGCAGGCGGTTGCCGAGCTGAATGCGAACGGTTCACTTGCGGTTTCTGTGGGTGGACAGACCCTGCATCTCACCAGAGATGAGCTTCTGATCGATATTGCACAGACCGAAGGCTTCGTGGCACAGGCGGACCAGGGCATTACCGTTATGCTTGACACTGCGCTGACACCGGAGCTGATCGAGGAGGGCTTTGTGGCCGAACTGATCAGCAAGATTCAGACCATGCGCAAGGAAGCCGGATTTGAGGTCATGGACCGGATCAGGGTCTATGCGAAGGGGAACTCTCGCATTGCAGATATTCTGACGAAAAATAAAGACAAGATCTCCGGAGTTGTTCTGGCCGATGATATCGTGATCGGTGAGACTGCCGGCTATACGAAGGATTGGAAGATCAATTCTGAGGAAGTCACTCTGGGTGTCGAGAAACAGTAAGGACATTTCCGGGGCTGTTGCATTAGCTGTATCCATAGTAAGGGGTTAATGCGACAGCCTCTGTAGCCATTTGGGATATTCTCTCGTTCATGGAAAGGGGAAACGAATGCTAAATCCGATTTTCAGAAAAGAAAATTTCAAGAAGGAAGTAAAAGAGGAAGTCCGGAGACTTTTCCGTACGACACTGGAAGAGGCAACCAACCATCAGATTTACCAGGCAGTATGCTATGTGGTCAAGGATGTCATCATTGACAACTGGATGGCAACCCAGCAGACGATCAAGGATGATGATCCGAAGATCGTATATTATATGTCCATGGAGTTCCTCACCGGCAGGTACCTCGGCAACAACCTTCTGGCGCTCTCTGCCTATGGTCAGGTAAAGAAGGCCCTTGAGGAGCTGGGAATTGATCTTGACGCGATAGAAGATGAGGAGAGAGATCCGGCACTTGGAAACGGCGGTCTTGGAAGACTGGCGGCCTGCTTCATGGATTCTCTCGCGACTCTTGGCTATACCGCATACGGATGCGGCATTCGATATCACTATGGCATGTTCCGTCAGGAGATCAAGGATGGCTATCAGGTGGAAAAACCGGATAACTGGCTCAAGGATGGTGGTTACCCCTTTGAGTTGAAGCGCCCGGAATATGCGAAGGAAATCAAGTTCGGCGGCTATGTTGCGGTAGACCACGATGATAAGACAGGAAGGAATTTCTATCATCAGGAGGGATATCAGTCTGTCCGTGCCGTTCCCTACGATCTTCCGATTGTTGGCTACAACAACAACGTGGTCAATACGCTGCGGATCTGGGACGCCGAGGCAATCAATGATTTTTCCCTTGATTCCTTCGACAAGGGAGACTACTACAAGGCTGTGGAGCAGGAGAACCTCGCTCATACACTGACAGAGGTACTTTATCCGAACGACAACCATATGGCGGGAAAGGAGCTGCGTCTGAAACAGCAGTATTTCTTTGTGTCCGCAAGTGTGCAGACAGCAGTAAAGAAATTCCTCAAGGGACACTCTGATATTCATGATCTGCCGAAGAAGGCCTGCTTCCATATGAATGATACGCATCCAACGCTGACGGTGCCGGAGCTGATGCGGATTCTTCTGGATGAACAGCATCTGGAGTGGGACGATGCCTGGGAGATTGTCACGAAGTCCTGTGCCTACACCAACCACACCATCATGGCAGAGGCACTGGAAAAATGGCCCATTGAGCTTTTCTCCCGTCTGCTTCCGCGTATTTATCAGATTGTAGAGGAAATCAACAGACGCTTCTGCGAGACGGTCAAGACAAAGTACCCGCAGAACAGCGATGCAAAGATCCGCAGCATGGCCATCATCTATGACGGACAGGTGCGGATGGCAAATCTGGCCATTGTTGGCGGATTCTCAGTCAACGGCGTGGCAAAGCTGCACACAGAGATTCTCGAAAAGCGCGAGCTGAAGGATTTCTATGAGATGTACCCATGGAAGTTCTCCAACAAGACAAACGGTATCACACAGCGCCGTTTCCTGCTTCATGGAAATCCGCTTCTCGCAGACTGGGTAACCGATCATGTGGGAAAGGAGTGGGTAACCGACCTTTCCACCATCAGAAAGCTTGCGGTTTATGCGGATGATGAAAAAGCACAGGCCGAGTTTATGAATATCAAGTACCAGAACAAGCTCCGCCTGGCAAAATACATTCAGGAGCACAATGGCATTGAGGTGGATCCGCTGTCGATCTTTGATGTGCAGGTAAAGCGTCTGCATGAGTACAAGCGTCAGCTGCTGAACATTCTGCATGTGATGTACCTGTACAATAAGATCAAGGAGCATCCGGAGCTTCCGTTCTATCCGAGAACATTCATCTTTGGAGCGAAGGCCAGCGCAGGCTATGAGCGGGCAAAGATGATCATCAAGCTGATCAATAATGTCGCAAATGTCATCAACAATGATGAAAGCATCAAGAATAAGATTAAGGTTGTCTTCATTGAGGATTACCGGGTAAGCAACGCGGAGATTATTTTCTCGGCGGCAGATGTTTCCGAACAGATTTCCACCGCCAGCAAGGAGGCGTCAGGAACCGGCAACATGAAGTTTATGCTGAACGGCGCACTGACTCTCGGAACCATGGATGGCGCCAACGTAGAGATTGTGGAAGAGGTCGGGGAGGAAAATGCATTTATCTTCGGTCTGTCCGCAGAGCAGGTTATTGAGTATGAGAAAAACGGCGGCTATGACCCGATGCAGTACTTTAATAATGACGCAGACATCCGACAGGTACTGATGCAGCTGATCAACGGCATGTATTCCAACGGAGATATGGAGATGTTCCGTGATCTCTACAATTCACTTCTGTATCCGCAGAACGGAAACCGCGCGGACGTCTACTTCATTCTTGCTGATTTCAAGTCCTATGCTGCTGCACAGGAGCGGGTGGAGGCCAAGTACCGCAAGACAGAGGAATGGGCAAAGAGCGCTATTCTGAATGTTGCTCACTCCGGCAAGTTCAGCTCTGACCGTACGATCCAGGAATACGTAGACGATATCTGGAAACTGGACAAGATTACAGTGAAGGACCGTACCGTAAAGGCGGAGTTATAATAGATGTGAAATGATCGCCGTTAGTCAAAGAGTTATTTGACCGGTATACCAAAAGGCAATGCCGGCAGTTAGATATCCATTCGGAATAGAACGGGTGCCGTCAGGTGTTTGCTCAGAATGATGCCGCTGCCGGTGTGCCGGACGTTGTGTCAGGAGCCGGATCATATAGGGAACACGGACAGATCCTGACAGATAAGGGAGTATAGATTGTAATATGGGAGGCGGTAAACCTTGGATAGAGAGGAATATCATCAGAAATTAGATGAACTGACGTCATATGTCAGGGAGAAAGACTATGACAATGCCCTGAATATCGTTGACTCGATCGACTGGCGCAGGGTAAAAAGCATCAATACCCTGAATATGGTGGCAGATGTCTATGAAGTGAATAAGGACTATGAAAGCGCCAAGGATATCCTGATCCTGGCCTATAATCGTGCGTCCATCGGGCGGAATATTCTGTATCGTCTCGTGGAGGTATGCATAAAGCTGAATCAGATCGATGAGGCCGAGAAATATTTCAAGGAATTTTCTAAGGTGGCCAGGAACGACAATTCGCGCTGCATTTTGCAGTACAAGTTGTACAAGGCGAAGGGCGCTCCCCTGGAAGCACAGATTGATGTGCTGGAGGAATACAAGGAGAGGGAGTATACAGAGCGCTGGTCCTATGAGCTTGCCTTGCTTTATGCAAAGGCAGGAGATGCAAAAAAATGTGTGGAGACCTGTGATGATCTGATTCTCTGGTTCAGTGAGGGAAGGTATGTCCTGAAGGCAATGGAGCTCAAGAAAAAGTATAAACCGTTGTCTCCTTCCCAGGAACAGAGCTATAACCGCATGAAGGCAGCGGAAAACCGCCGGAAGGCAGATCAGAAGGCAAAGTCCGGTTCAGAGGACATCGAGAACACGGAATCCGATGCATCTGCCAGAGCCGGACTCTTCACGGAGGAGAACAGACGGCCGTCCAATGCCCAGGCAGTGTACGTAAGGCCGGTAAAGCAGGCGAAGGAGCAAAGCGGAGTGCAGGCGGAAAAGCGTAGCAGTGTGCAGACAGATGAAACTGCAGAAGTACCCGCTGACCTGAAAACCGTATATCAGACAAATGGTAAGGCAAAGTCTGCAAATGCGCAGACTGGTGCTTTGGGGCAGGATGCACGGCAGACTGAACCTTCTGAGGATTCAGGATCCTCACTGGCAGCCAATACGAAGAGTGCACGACCGTCCAATAACAAGGTCTCTGCTGATGCAGAGAGATTAAGTCCGGCTGCGGCAGCGGCAGCGAAGGCGCGGAAAGACGGAACAGCCAAAAAGATGAATACGGCAGACTTCAATCTGGATGCCTTCCTTGCTGAGACAGCCGGGGCATTCTCCACCGAGGTTCATGAGGAGCAGGCAGAAAAGCAGAAGTCAGTTCCGGAAAAAAACGCAGGAGTCCAGAAAACAGCGGCGGAGCTGCATGCACCGAAGCCTGCTCCGGAAGAAGTAGAGGAAGAAGTGATCGATGAGGATGCGGCAGAGGAAGATGTCGCAGAGACAGAGGTCGCTGTGGAAAGCCCGGGCGGCGATGAGCTGGAGACAGAGGTGGCAGAAGAGACACCCGAAAGTGCATCAGCAGAGTCTGAGGCTGCAGAGGAGGAGACAGAATCTGCCACAGAGCCTGAGGCTGCAGAAGAAGCGGAAGAGATCGTCGAGGAAGTTCCGGATGATACAACTGCAGAATCTGACGTTGTGGAGGAAGAGGTGAAATCCGCCACAGAACCTGAGACTGCAGAAGAAGTGGAAGAGATTGTCGAGGAAGTACCGGAAAGTGCAGGCGCAGAGCCAGAAGTAGTAGAAGAAACACCAGAAAGTGCAGACGCAGAGCCAGAAGTAGTAGAAGAAACACAGGAAAGTGCAGACGCAGAGCCAGAGGTAGTCGAGGAAGCTGCAGACATTGCGACTGGGGCTGCCGGTCAGGCATCACGGGAGACAAATTCCGGAATTAAGCTCAGGGATCTCCAGGAAGAGGACCTCTCTACAGAGGTAACACCGCAGGCGCAGAAGGCAGAAGAGGAAACAAATGCAGCCATCCATGCGGATGACGGGAACGAATCCGACAGTGAGCCGCAGTCTGCTGTGCCGGAGAACACAGAACAGCCCATAGAGCAGCCCACAGAACAGCCAAAGAAGCGGGAAATTCATTATATTGAAGAGCTGGAGGTGCCGGATCCGAAGCCGACAGAGGCGGAGCGGAACTCCCATACTCATACGATTCCCCTTGATACCATCGGTGCCAATACCATTCCGATCTCTATCGACAAGATTTTAAGTGAAGAGACGCCGGAGGAACGCCGTATCCGTATCATGAACCGTGCGAAGCCGACGCGGATGAATGAGGAGCAGCGTAAGATCTTTACGTATTTTGCCCGGATTCCAGGTATGGATGCCCAGATTCTGGAGGCCATCAGCTGTGTATACGAGCATGCGGGTGAGAAAACCTCGCTGCACGGCAACATTGCAGTCATGGGCGCACGTGGTACTGGAAAAACCCGTCTGACCCGTGGTCTTGTGGTTGCTATGTGCAAGGACCTCGGCATCGAGGCCGCGAAGGTTGCCAGAGTAAAGGGTGCGGATCTGAATGCAAAGGATCCGGCAAAGGTTGTCGCCAGGATGGCAGGTGGATTTTTTGTCATAGAAGAGGTGTCCGGCATGAATGAGGAAACTGTCGGAAAGCTCAGTCAGGCGATGGAGTTCCGCACAGACTGCATGATCACGATCATCGAAGATGAAAAGGTTGCGATGCGCGCCTTTCTCAAGAAGTATCCGAGGTTTGCCGCAAAGTTCGACCGCGTGATTTCGATTCCGGTATTTACCAACGATGAGCTGATTACATTTGCGAGGACCTATGCGACAGAGAACGGATTCAAGATCGATGATATGGCCATTCTTGCATTGTATACCATGATCGGCAACATGCAGACAGAGGAAGAACCTGTGACGATTTCTGTAGTCAAGGATATGATCGACAAGGCGATCAGTCGTTCTTCTGGAAAACGGCGCAGAGGGAAAAAGAACAGGAAGGATAAATGGCTTGTTCTTCAGGAGAAGGATTTTGATCTGACCTGAACAGGGTAAATTGAAGTGACAGATACATTGAAAAAGCCCTGGCTCGGGACACCGGCAGGGACAATAGAAATCTTACAGAAATATGGGTTTCATTTCCAGAAGAAATATGGTCAGAATTTTTTGATAGATCCCCATGTGCTTGAAAAAATCGTACGTGCTGCCGGGATCGGACCGGATGACTGTGTGGTTGAGATTGGCCCTGGGATCGGCACATTGACGCAGTATCTTGCGTGTGCCGCCCGGGAAGTATATGCAGTGGAGATTGACCGCAATCTGATTCCGATTCTTGCAGACACCCTGTCGGCTTGGGATAATGTGACGGTTTTGAACCAGGATATTCTGACGGTGGACCTTGATCGTTTTGTCAGAGAGCATAATGGCGGAAAAAAGATCAAGGTGGTCGCCAATCTGCCTTATTACATCACAACGCCGATCCTGATGGAGATTCTGGGAAAAAAGGTGCCGCTGGATTCTGTTACGGTTATGGTGCAGAAGGAGGTTGCTGAGCGTATGCAGGCCCTGCCCGGAACAAAGGATTACGGTGCACTTTCTCTTGCAGTCCGCTACTATACAGATCCGCAGATTGTGGCGAAGGTACCGCCGAACTGCTTTATGCCCAGGCCAAATGTAGGCAGTGCCGTGATCCGTCTCACAGCTAAGGATGAGGAAAGCAGGGTAGAGGTCCGTGATGAAAAAATGATGTTCGGCCTCATCCGTGCGGCCTTTGCACAGCGGAGAAAGACGCTCGCAAATGCGCTGCGGAACAGCGCAGAGCTGCAGCTTTCCAGGGAGCAGATTGCCCAGGCTATACAAAGCTGCGGGCTTCCGGAAGGAATTCGCGGAGAGGCACTGACGCTTGAGCAGTTTGCACAGCTCTCTGATGCATTCCCGTCGAAAGAATGATAAAAATTCTTTTAAGATAAAGTGATAAGTATTCTTTAAAGATAAAGTAAAAAATGAGGATGTGACATGAACGATAGCCCGTTCTGTCACATCCTCTATTGTCACGCCCAGAAGGCGGAATATTTCAATTCAGTATCTGTTGAATACCTGAATTATTCACCGAAGTATCTCTTCAGAAGTCCCTCGAATGCTTTGCCATGTCTTGCCTCATCACGAGCCATCTCATGAACTGTGTCATGAATAGCATCCAGGTTCTCAGCCTTTGCTCTCTTTGCAAGCTCGAACTTGCCTTCTGTAGCACCATACTCAGCCTCTACACGAAGCTCCAGGTTCTTCTTTGTGCTTGGAGTAACAACCTCGCCAAGGAGCTCAGCGAACTTGGAAGCATGCTCAGCCTCTTCATGAGCTGCCTTCTCATAGTAGAGACCGATTTCCGGATAACCCTCACGGAAAGCTACACGGGACATTGCAAGATACATTCCAACCTCAGAGCACTCACCCTCGAAGTTAGCCTTCAGGCCTTCCTTGATATCTGCCGGAACGTCAGAAGCAATTCCTACTACATGCTCAGCTGCCCATTTGCGCTCTGCAGTCTCGTCGATCTTTACGAATTTGGATTTCGGCTGCTTGCAGGTAGGACATTTCCAATCGTCCGGAAGATCCTCAAACTTAACGCCCTCAATTGCCTCATCATAGATGTGTCCACATACTGTACATTTCCACTTTGCCATTTGAATTACCACCTTTCTTTTTTGAGTTGATTTTTAATTTTATATTTGAATGTAATGATTGTCCTGGTCTCTCCGTCTCCGGAAAGACCAGAGAACATTGCTGCCTTAACGATTGCTGCCTGAACAATCAGATTAACTGGAAGCGTCGGGTCTTATACTGTAGGAGTGATCTTCACCGGCTTTGCGAATCTGTTGGCGCCGCTCTGTGCGCGTTCCGCCTCTGCCTTCCGTTTGCACTCCGGGCAGATACCATAGAAGATAACACTGCAACGTTCAATGGTGCCGTCGAATCGACTGGCTGCTTCCTCCTTGAACCGTTCTGTATCCACAAAATCCATATCCATCATAGCACCACATTCTCTGCAAATAAAGTGGTCATGTGGAAGAATATTTCCATCAAACCGATCTGCAATTCCATCCGCAGTCAGCTTCTGGATTTTGCCTAGATCAGATAAAAGGGAAAGATTGCGGTAAACAGTTCCAAGGCTGATATTCGGAAATTCCTTCCGGATATCTACAAAAATCATGTCCGCCGTGGGATGATCCTTGCGATGCTGGAGATTATTGTAGATTGCTTCCCGCTGGCGGCTGTACTTTAATGCTGCCACGCCTTTAATCCTTTCTATTATTTAGTAATGAGAACGATTACTGTATTTAATATAGCCCCGTTTCCTGAATTTGTCAACGTCTATTTTGGACTTTTTTAGAATTATTTTCAGGACCCTTTCTGCAGAGGTTTTAGCGCACGTTTGGGTTCCTCCGGTGCATGATAGCCATGAAGTCCGATCAGGCGCTGGTTGCGGCTTCCGCGGAACAGCAGCGTGACATCCTTCTGTGCTTCAACGAACTCTCCGTCCACAATCAGGTCGATATAGGAGAGCATCTCATCGGTGACACCTGTGTAAACGCGGCCACCCTTCTGAAGATCAGTATCGTAGGTATATCCAGTATAGCACCAGATATCCTTCTGAGGATAGGCTTTCCGTATTTGTTTTAAAAGCTTTACAAGAACCTGCTGGTTTTCCGGTTCAAAGGGCTCTCCGCCGAGGAGTGAGAATCCCTGGATATAGTCCGGCTTCAACGCATCCAGGATCTTCTGTGCAGTTCTTTCTGTGAATGGTTCGCCATAATGAAAATCCCAGGTCACAGCATTGAAGCATCCTTTGCAGTGATGACGGCAGCCTGAGACGAAGAGACTGACGCGGACACCGGGGCCGTTGGCAATGTCACACTCCTTTATGTTAGCGTAATTCATAGTTGTTCCTTTCTGTATATTCGAAGGACTTATACAGCAAAGAAGGCTGCCGTATGGAAAGTCCCCGATGCGGTCAGCCTTTTGCGTACATTATTTATCTTTATTATTCATATTTTGGAGAAATATTCCATAAAATATTTCTTGCAGTATTCCTTACAGATGAAGCACACGGTCCTTGATTTCCTGTGTACGACCCTGGTTCCAGAACTGGGTGCCGATGTATCCGCAGGTTCGGCGTGCCACAGACATCTTGCTCTGGTCTGTGTTGCCACAGTTCGGGCATACCCAGATCAGCTTGCCGTGCTTGTCTTCCTTGATCTGGATCTCGCCATCATAACCGCATACCTCACAGTAATCACTCTTGGTGTTGAGCTCAGCATACATGATGTTGTCGTAGATAAACTGCATTACGGAAAGAACCGCCGGGATATTGTTCTGCATATTCGGAACTTCAACATAGCTGATGGCTCCGCCCGGAGAGAGCTTCTGGAATTCTGCCTCGAATTTCAGCTTCTGGAAGGCATCGATCTTTTCACGGACATTTACGTGGTAGCTGTTGGTGATGTAGTTGTGGTCGGTAACATTCTTGATCTTGCCAAAGCGCTTCTGCAGGCATTTCGCGAACTTGTAGGTGGTGGACTCCATCGGTGTTCCGTACAGAGAATAGCTGATGTGCTCAGCAGCTCTCCACTCGGCGCACTTATCGTTCAGGTGCTGCATTACCTGGAGTGCAAAGGGCTTTGCTTCCGGATCTGTGTGGCTCTTGCCTGTCATGTATACGCACATCTCATAGAGACCGGCGTAGCCGAGACTGATCGTAGAGTAGTTGTTGTACAGAAGCTTGTCGATGGTCTCACCCTTTTTCAGCCTTGCCAGTGCGCCATACTGCCAGAGAATCGGAGCTACATCGGAAGGTGTGCCCTTCAGTCTCTCATGACGGCACTGCAGTGCCCTGTGGCAGAGCTCCAGGCGTTCATCCAGAATCTTCCAGAACTGGTCCATATCGCCCTTGGAGGAGCAGGCTACATCAACGAGGTTGATGGTGACAACACCCTGGTTGAAGCGTCCGTAATATTTATGTCTGCCCGGTGTGTAATTTTTGGAGCCTGACTTGTTGTCGTCATCACAGAGTCCTTCCGGACCGTTTTCATTATCCGGCGTCAGGAAGCTGCGGCATCCCATGCAGGGATAAACGTCGCCGTTCTTGTATTCCTTCATCTTCTTGGCGGAGATGTAGTCCGGAACCATCCGCTTTGCCGTGCACTTTGCTGCCAGCTCTGTGAGGTAGTAATACTTGGAGTCCGGATGAATATTGTCCTCATCCAGAACGTAAATCAGCTTCGGGAATGCAGGTGTGATCCATACGCCCTTTTCATTCTTGACGCCCTGCATTCTCTGTACAAGCACTTCACGGATGATGGCGGCAAGGTCAGCTCTTGTCTGTCCGTCAGGTACCTCATCCAGGTACATGAACATAGTCACAAAGGGAGCCTGTCCGTTGCAGGTCATCAGTGTGATGAGCTGATACTGGATTGTCTGGATACCACTCTTGATTTCTTCGGCGAGACGGCGCTCTGTGATGCGCTCGATAATGGCATCGTCCATAGACTCACCGCACTCCTTGCGCTCGGCGATTACCTCCTTGCGGATTTTCTGGCGGCTGATGTCCACAAACGGTGCCAGATGTGCAAGGGTAAAGGACTGTCCGCCATACTGGTTGGAGGCAACCTGTGCGACAATCTGCGTGGTGACGTTGCAGGCAGTGAAGAAGCTGTGGGGCTTCTCGATCAGGGTTTCGCTGATAACAGTACCGTTCTGCAGCATGTCCTCGAGGTTGATCAGATCGCAGTTGTGCTCCTTCTGGGCAAAGTAGTCGGAATCGTGGAAATGGATGATTCCCGCCTCATGTGCCTGAACAATGTCCTCAGGGAGGAGAATACGCTTGGTCAGGTCCTTGCTGACCTCGCCAGCCATATAGTCACGCTGGGTGGAGTTGATGACAGGGTTCTTGTTGGAGTTTTCCTGCTTTACCTCCTCGTTGCTCTGTTCAATCAGAGAGAGAATGCCGTCATCTGTGGTATTGGATTTTCTTGCGAGTGTTCTCTTATAGCGGTAGCGGACATATTTCTGTGCCACCTCGAAGCCCCGCATTTCCATGATGCCGGTCTCTACCATATCCTGGATATCTTCAACATTTACAGCGTGCTGAGACTGGCTGACACGGTCGGCCACGTTGTCTGCAACCGCCTGGATCTGGTACTCATTCATCTGATGAATCGGTTCCACTTCCTTGTTTGCCTTTGCAATCGCGTTGTAGATCTTGGTTATATCAAAGGTGACCTCTTCGCCATTTCGTTTAATGACATTTGTTGTTACTTTTTTTTCCATCTTTGCAATCCCCCTAAGGTATTCATATTACCTGTTTCGAATGCCCCACAGAAGAAACCTGCGGAAGGTAAGAACCGCAGAAACTTCGTATATGGTATAACCATGTGGTGTGCAGGAATTAAGACACCATATTTTGTAAAAAACAAAAAGTAGGGCACAACATCTTGTGTGCCCTACTATAATAACCTAACAGGTACAGATTGTGAAGAGGAAACTTATGAAAAAAGTTCACAAGAAAACTACTAAAAATTCAGCAATATTCTGCATAAGCTCTTCGAAAGCCCAGACAGACACGTCGCACGCGAAGCGCGCCATCAATAAGCCTTTGCCCAGATCACCTCATGCTTTGCCGGCTTTCCGCAGCATACGCAGCGGTCGCTGATACGGATCTGCTTGAAAGGCATGCAGCGGGAGGTGGCAGTGGTATCTGCCTTGATCTTGTCTTCACATGCAGGATCTCCGCACCACATAGCTCTGACAAATCCCGGTTTCTCTGCGATCGTCTTGCAGAAGGTGTCATAGTCCGTTGCATCATAGATATGGGTCTCCAGATGCTGCTTTGCGCGGTTATACATATCACTCTGGATGGTCTCAAGCAGAGCGGCAGCCTTTTCAGGAATCGCATCAATCGGAACAATCGTCTTTTCACGGGTATCGCGGCGGACAAGGACAGCCTGTCCCTTTTCGATATCCTTCGGTCCAAGCTCGATACGGATCGGAATACCGCGCATTTCCTGCTCGGAGAACTTCCAGCCCGGGCTCTTCTCGGAATCATCAAGGCTTACACGGATTCCGGCGGCAGAAAGTGCGGCCTTCACCTTGCTGGCATTGTCCATAACACCCTCAGCATCCTGGCGGATCGGGATAATCATGACCTGTGTCGGAGCGATATGAGGCGGAAGAACAAGACCGCTGTTGTCACCGTGTACCATGATCATGGCGCCGATGACACGGGTTGTCATGCCCCAGGAGGTCTGGTGCACGTACTTCAGTGTGTTGTCCTTATCGGTGAACTGTACGCCGTAGGCTTTTGCGAAGATATCATCAAAGTTATGGCTGGTGCCGGACTGCAGTGCCTTTCCGTCATGCATCATGGCCTCGACGGTATAGGTGTGCTTGGCGCCTGCAAATTTTTCCTTCTCGGTTTTCTGTCCTTTGATAACGGGGATGGCGAGGTCATTTTCAAGGAAATCTGCATAGACGTTCAGCATCTGGACGGTCCTTGCCTCAGACTCCTCAGCCGTGGCATGGGCGGTGTGACCCTCCTGCCACAGGAATTCACGGGAGCGAAGGAAGGGACGGGTGGTCTTCTCCCAGCGCAGGACGGAGCACCACTGGTTGTATAACCTCGGCAGATCTCTGTGGGAATGAATGTCCTTGGCATAAAAATCGCAGAACAGTGTCTCGGAGGTCGGGCGTACGCAGAGCCGCTCCGTGAGCTTCTCAGATCCGCCCTGGGTGATCCAGGCAACTTCCGGCGCGAAGCCGTTAACCAGCTCTGCTTCCTTATTCAGAAGACTTTCGGGGATCAGCATCGGCATGTATACGTTCTGTACGCCGGTTGCCTTGAAACGCGCGTCAAGATCCTTCTGAATATTTTCCCAGATTGCGTAGCCGGCCGGCTTGATTGCCATGCAGCCCTTTACACTGGTGTATCCGATCAGGTCTGCCTTGATGCAGACGTCTGTATACCACTGCGCAAAGTCATCCTCCATGGAGGTGATCTGCTCTACTAATTTCTTATCCTTTGCCATAATCCGCTCCTGCTATTATTTCATGCTTGTTATTACGTTCTGTTACCATCCGCTGTTTGCCAGCTGGTATCCTGCTAAATTCTAAACGCTGGTGTACTGGTTGTCAAGGCGCAAGCAGGCCAATGCAGGGCCTGATGCAAGGCCTGATGCAAAGCTCAATGCAAAGCCCGATGCAAGGCCCAATACAAGGCTGTACTACGCCCGGCTGCGAATGGACAGGGCTGTGAAATCCCTGCTTGTCTCAGCATAGAATGTCCGTTCTGGCATTCCCCCTTGCAAACTTGCAAGCAGGAAAAAAACAGATTATGATATAGCATAACAAAGACGGAAAGGATTTACAGATTTATATATGAAGATAAGACTGCCGGCGACTGTCCGCATGGTACTGGACAGTCTGCATGCAAAGGGATTTGAGGCATATGTGGTCGGAGGCTGTGTCCGCGACTTTGTTCTGGGAAGAAGACCAGAGGACTGGGACATCACTACCTCTGCCCGTCCGGAACAGATCAAGCAGATTTTCGCAAAGACGATCGATACTGGAATAGAACATGGAACAGTCACGGTTCTTGTGGGCGGTAAGGCCTTTGAGGTGACGACCTATCGGATTGACGGAGAATATAAAGACAGCAGGCACCCTGAGCAGGTTACCTTTACCGCAAGCCTTGCGGAAGACCTGAAACGAAGAGATTTTACCATCAATGCCATGGCTTATAATGAGGAAGAGGGGCTGATCGACCTGTACGGCGGCATGGAGGACCTTCAGAAAAAGGTAATCCGCTGTGTCGGTAATCCGGAGGAGCGTTTTTCAGAGGACGCGCTGCGCATTTTGCGTGCAGTCCGCTTTTCTGCCCAGCTGAATTTCGGAATTGATCCGGATACCATCGTGGGCATTGTCAGACTGGCACCGAATCTCGCAAAGATCAGTGCAGAGCGGATCTGCGTGGAGCTGACCAAGCTGATCACATCCGATCATCCGGAATACCTGAAGGTGGCCTATGAGGCGGGAATCACCCGGGTCATTCTCCCGGAATTCGACGCAATGATGCATACGCCCCAGAACAATCCGCATCATATGTATAATGTAGGAGAACACACCATTGTTTCTATGGCTGAGGTCCAGAAGGACCGGGTGCTTCGTTTTACCATGCTGCTGCATGATGTGGGAAAACCGGCCTGCAGGACCACGGATGCCAATGGCATTGATCATTTCAAGGGGCACGGCGAGGTCGGCGCTTCCATGGCTGTGCGTATCATGCGGCGTTTGAAGATGGACAACGAAACCATCCGCAAGGTGAGAACACTCATTATCTACCATGACTGGAGGGTAAAGCCGGAGGAAAAACAGGTCCGCCATCTGCTTCATAAAATCGGTCCGGACCTGTTCCCACTGTTTATCAAGGTGCAGGACGCAGACACGATGGCCCAGAGTGCGTGGAAGCGTGAGGAAAAGCTGCAGCGGGTGATTGGCGTTGCGCAGGTGGGGGAGAAGGTTCTTGCCGAAAAGCAATGCATAGATCTGAAGGGACTGGCTGTCAACGGAAAGGACCTGATCGAGGACGGCGTCCCGAAGGGACCGGAGGTTGGAAAGCTTCTGGAGATGGCGCTGGAAGTGGTGCTGGATGATCCGCAGAAAAATAACCGTGAGGAACTTCTTGGGATGATCCGAAAGCAGCGGAAGACAGCACAGCCTGCGGGCATTTAAGTGTCTGTTTTCCTTGACAAAGAAGGCGTTTGATAGTATAAAAAAGCATATATTACTGTATAGGCGCTTCGAAAATACAGAAGTGCCCGTCATCCGTAAAGCGGCTGCGGGAGAACGGAGGGATTTTCGGGGTCAGCCTGTTTAATATGTGGTGCTTTTATAGCATGAAAGTATACTGTATATTCTAGGAGGAAGTATTACATGAACAAAACCGAATTAGTGGCAGAAATCGCCAAAAAGACAGAACTTTCCAAAAAGGATTCCGAAAAGGCTCTTGGCGCTTTCATTGATACGGTCGCAGAGGCTTTGAAGAATGGTGACAAGGTTCAGCTTGTTGGATTCGGAACATTTGAGGTTTCTGAGAGAGCAGCCCGTTCAGGAAGAAATCCGCAGACAGGAGAGACGATTGAGATCTCTGCTTCCAGATCTCCGAAGTTCAAAGCGGGAAAAGCTCTGAAGGATCTTATCAAGTAATCTGACTCCTCGGAGCAGGATAGGGGCTGCCACATGGATACGATCATGTGGCAGCCTTGTTGTTTTCTATAAGAGAGGAAATTATGAGACTGGATAAATATCTGAAGGTATCAAGACTGATCAAACGCAGGACGATTGCGAATGAAGCCTGTGATGCGGGCCGTGTGCTGCTGAACGGGAAGACGGCACGGGCCAGTGCCGAGGTGAAGGAGGGAGACCGGATCGACATTCTCTTCGGTGAGAAGACTGTATCTGTCCGGGCCCTGCGGGTGCAGGAGACTGTGCGCAAGGAGGATGCACAGGACATGTACGAGTACCTGTGATGCTTATAACAGGACATGTACGGGTACCTGTGAGACTTATAACAGGACATGTATGAGTGCCTGTGAGGCTTGCTTTTCCTGTGGGATATTGCTATACTTTTTTTGCTTTTTACGGAGCTGTTTTTTCAGACAGGAGTGACTGGGTAAGAGGATGCGTCAGAACAGAAAGACAATGATCGGAATTATCATCGTGGTGCTTGTCCTGATGGTTGTGCTGCTGGTGGCGGGAACACGGCTGAACAGCAGAATCGCCGAGGGAAATACGCAGATTGAGGACCTCAAGAAGCAGACTGCGGCAGAGGAAAAGCGCACGGAGGAGATCCGCAGCGAATCTGAATATATGCAGAGCGATGCCTACAAGGAGCAGGTTGCAAAGGATAAGCTTGGTCTGATTAAAGATGGCGAAATCATCTTTAAGGAATCTGATACGGCGAATACTGGCGCTACGTCTTCCAACTCATCCACTTCGTCGTCTTCAGGCAGCAGTGAGAATACCGGAACCACTGAGAATACAAATACGGGTGACGGCACAAACACTGTGGATGGAACGAACACCGGCGATGGAACGAATACTGCCGACGGCACAGATACAGGTGACGGAACAAACGCTGCGGGTGGTACAAATACCGGCTATGATGCAGGTACCGGCGATGGCACAGATACCGGTAATTATGCAGATACCGGTGCTGGTGCAGATAACGGCGGATATTAATGTGTATGTAACTGCTGCATGGGTTGATGCAGCAGTTTTTCTATTTATTATGGCTATTATGGCAGGGGGTGCTTTTTCAGTGGATCTGATCCGGGATGCAGAAGCGTATATACGCAGGTATCATATGATAGAGCCGGGTGATCTTGTTGCTGCCGGCGTTTCCGGAGGTGCGGATTCCATCTGCCTGCTCCTGGTTCTGGATGCGTTGCGGGAGAGACTTGGATTTCATCTCGCTGTCGTGCATGTGAACCACAATCTCCGGGGCCGGGACGCGGATGCGGATGAAGCATACGTGCGCAGATTGTGCAGTGAAAGAGGAATTCCACTATATGTTTATTCCTATCCTGTCAGAGAAATTGCAAAATCAGAGAAAAAAGGGATGGAGGAGACCGGAAGGCTCCTTCGGCAGCGGGCCTTCCGGAGTGCGCTGGATACCTTCGCTGCGTCTCTCGGCCTGTCTGAGGCAGAGCAGACCAGAAGTGGCGTAAACCAGGAAGAAAATGAAATGCCACGGGGCAAAGGTGAAGTAAATCAGACAGAAAATGGAGTGAACAGGGCTGAGAGCAGAGTAAACCAGGCAGAGAACGAATTACCACAACCAGGAGAAGGGATAAAACCGGCTGGCAGGAGGGTCGCGCTAGCGCATCATGCCAATGACCTGGCGGAGACGGTGCTCTTTCAGGCAGTCCGGGGAAGCTCACTGTCGGGTCTTGCGGGGATCAGGCCGGTCAGCCTGATGGATGCCACATGGGGAAACGATGATTTCGCGTTTACACAGGAAATCCTGAGCGGAGAAACCGAAGATGGTCTTTCCCTGATCGGTAAAATCAGAGGCGGTCTTTCCCTGAGCGGTAAAGCCAGAGGTGGTCTTTCCCTGAGCGGTAAAACCAGAGATGGTATTTCCTTAGAACGGCGGCAGGAAAGGATGACAGTGATCCATCCTCTCCTGTTTGCCAGAAGGAAGGAACTGGAGACGTGGCTGACAGAGCAGGGCATTGCCTGGAGAACGGACGCAACGAACCAGGACGAGGAATATGCGCGAAATGGCCTGCGCAATAAAGTGATTCCATATCTGGAAGCGCATGTAAATGCAGCGGCAGTACAGCATATCCGGGATCTTGCGGAGGATGCGGCACAGGCGGACGCCTATCTGCAGGCAGAAGCCAGAAAAAAAGAAGCGAAACTGCTGGACCTACACCCGCTTTTCCCGGCAGCTTACAGCACGATTGTGTCAGAGGATCAGGCTTCCTGCGCTGCCGATAGAATTCTGATCAGGGACGCACTGGTGCAGGAGCCGGAGGTGTTGCAGCGGTATATTCTGATGGATGCCCTGACAGCAGTGTCCGGAAGGAAAAAGGATCTTGGCAGGGAACAGATCCGCCAGCTGCAGGCCCTTTTTTCCTTATCTGCCGGCAAGCGGACAGATCTGCCCTATGGTGTACAGGCGGTACGGGTTTATAACGGCGTCGAGCTCAGACAGGCGGAGGCTGTTTCTGGCGCATCAGAAGAACCTGTACCTGTACCGGTACCGGTCACTGGCACCGGTACCTGCTGCTTCGGAGAGTGGAGATTTACCTGCACAGTGACCATCCGCACACCCGGATCTGTGAAGAAAATACCGCCGAATCGGTATACGAAACGCTTCGATTATGATAAAATAGGAAACAGTATTGTATTCCGTACCCGCAGACCGGGTGACCGGATGGCGGTCACAGCTGACGGGCAGACGAAGAAGCTGAAGGACTATTTTATCAACGAGAAGATCCCCCGGGATGAGCGTGACCGGATCCCCCTTCTGGCATCCGGCCAGAGGATATTCTGGGTGATCGGTGGAAGAATCAGTGAGGACAGCAAGATCTCCGGGGATACCGTCCGTGTTCTGCAGATTACTGCAGAGCGGCTGCAGGACGATCATCATGCGATCCAATAAAGCAGTGGTCTGTACAGCCAGGGGGTTCCATCAAGGCAGTGACCGTAAATTGACAAAAGACATCGGTCTGAGGATCCAGAGGTCCGTTATGGCAACATTCCGATGAGGCAGAAGAGGAGGATGTTAAAAAGATGAGTGAAAAGGTTTCTGTATTAATACCGGAAGAGAAGGTACAGGAGAGGGTGGCTGAGCTTGGCGCAAAGATCAGCAGGGATTATGAAGGAAAGACCATTACGATGATCTGCGTGCTGAAGGGCGGCGTCGTATTTATGTGCGAGCTCGCGAAGAGAATTACCGTTCCGGTGACGATGGATTTCATGTCCGTTTCCAGCTATGGCTCAGGCACTTCGTCCAGCGGCATTGTAAAGATCATTAAGGACCTGGACCAGAGCATTGAGGGGAAGGATGTGCTGATTGTGGAGGATATCATTGATTCGGGACGGACGCTGAGCTATCTGCTCCAGATTCTCCGGAAGAGAAATCCGAACAGCATCCGTCTGTGCACGCTTCTGGACAAGCCGGAGCGGCGTGTGGTACCTGATGTGAATGTGGAGTATTCCGGATTCAGAATTCCGGATCAGTTTGTCGTTGGATTTGGCCTGGACTACGATCAGAGATACAGAAATCTCCCTTATATCGGTGTCATTTCCTTTGATGAAGAGAATAATGAACAGAAGAGTGCCCAGTAAGGAGTCAGATATATCTTGAATACAAATAATAACAGAAGAGGAGTTGCGGTGTACCTGGTGCTGATGGCTGTCGTCATCGCTTTTTTCCTCATTATTCCAAGTCTGATGCAGTCGACGCACACAGTCAGCAACTCGGTCTATGAAAAATATCTGGAGGAAGACAAGATCAGCAACGCGGAAATCACGCAGAATGCTGAGGTTCCCACCGGCCGGGTGCTGTTCACCGTGGACAGCGGAACGGAATACGCAGTCAATGTGACCGATGTCAATGAAGCCATTGAGACACTCAAAGCTCATGACATCAGCTATACCATTTCAGATGTATCCAAGACCGGAGAGTGGGGCAATGTGCTTATTCCGGTACTGCTGGTAATTCTGTTTGTGGTGCTGCTTTTTGTCTTTTTCTCCAGAGCTGCGGGCGGTGCGAACAGCGCAAACAGCCGTATGATGGATTTCGGGAAGAGTCATGCGGCCATGATGGTTGGCAATGCGAGTAAAATCCGCTTTTCGGATGTCGCCGGCCTGGAGGAGGAGAAAGAGGATCTTGTGGAGATCGTGGATTTTCTGAAGAATCCTTCAAAATACACAAAGGTCGGTGCCAGAATTCCAAAAGGTGTCATCCTCGTCGGCCCTCCCGGAACGGGAAAAACGCTTCTGGCAAAGGCTGTCGCCGGAGAGGCGGGGGTTCCTTTCTTTAGCATTTCCGGATCGGATTTCGTGGAAATGTTTGTGGGTGTCGGTGCTTCCAGAGTCCGTGACCTTTTCGCACAGGCAAAGAAAAACGCACCCTGTATCGTGTTTATCGATGAGATCGATGCAGTGGGAAGACGCCGCGGGACCGGTATGGGAGGCGGCCATGATGAGAGAGAGCAGACACTGAACCAGCTTCTGGTAGAGATGGATGGCTTCGGTGTGAATGAGGGAATCATCGTGATGGCGGCCACAAACCGCGTAGATATTCTGGATCCGGCCATTCTTCGTCCGGGCCGCTTTGACCGCAAGGTCGTTGTGAGCCCGCCGGATATCAAGGGGCGTGAGGAAATTCTGAGAGTCCATGCCCGCAACAAACCACTGGGGGATGATATCGACCTGAAGCAGATTGCACAGACGACAGCAGGTTTTACCGGCGCAGATCTGGAGAACCTCCTGAATGAGGCGGCGATTCATGCTGCAAGGGATTCCAGAGGCTATATCCGGCAGGATGATATCAAGGATGCTTTTATTAAGGTAGGAATCGGAACAGAGAAAAAGAGCCGGGTGATTTCCGATCAGGAGAAACGGATTACTGCATACCATGAGACCGGTCACGCCATCCTGTTTCATGTGCTGGACCTGATGGATCCGGTGTACACGATTTCTATTATTCCTACAGGTCCAGGAGCCGCCGGCTATACCATGCCGCAGCCGGAAAATGACACAATGTTCATGACACGGCGCAAGATGATCCAGCAGATCATTGTGGACCTGGGCGGACGCGCTGCAGAGGAAATGGTGTTCGACGATATTACCACAGGCGCATCCCAGGACATCAAGCAGGCGACGGCAACGGCCAGAGCGATGATTACGAAATATGGAATGTCTTCCAAGCTGGGACTTGTCAATTACGATCAGGGCGACAGCAATGAAGTCTTTATCGGAAGAGACTGGGGCCACACAAAGTCCTACAGTGAGAATGTGGCGGCAACCATCGATGAAGAGGTCAAGGAAATCATTGAGAATTGCCACAGCAAAGCACGTGAGATTATTCAGCAGCACAGATTTGTTCTGGATGAGTGCGCAAGGCAGCTGATCCAGAAGGAAAAATTAAATCGTGCAGAATTTGAGGCTATTTTTGCAGAGGAAGCAAAAACTACAGCGGCGATTGCTGCTGAATGAGAAAAAACATGTAAAAGTGAACAATAATACATAGTAAAATTTGTTGACTTTGTGCAGACTTTTGGCGGGCACCGTGCTACTATAATAACCGTAAAAACCCCCCAATACATTATATAGTTTTTGCTACACCCCATAAGAGAAATACCTTCTCCAAGAAAAAAGCAGCCCGACAAAGGCTGCTTTTTTTCGTAAGAGGAATACCTTTTTGCCGTAAAGATAAATGTACTGTCAGTACCAAAGACAAATATATTGTTAATATCGAAGACAAATGTACTGCTAATATGAATGATTTGTCCGGCTATTCTGTAAAGGGCAGCCGTAAGGATAGAGGAAAGAGGAATGCAGCATGGATGAGATCGACAGAACAATTGAATATGCACTACGGATGCGGCCTCTTCTGAAGAAAAATGCTCTGTACAGCGATGAGACCGAGATGTTCCAGAAACCGATGGAACCACAGCCGGGTGATGATGTTACGCTCCGGTTCCGCACAGCCAGAAATAATGTGGACGCTGTCTATCTCCATCAGGGAGATGCCAGAATGCGGATGCATTTCCAGGAGAGCCGTGAGGGCTTTGATTATTACAGTATTCAGATCAGAGTCCGGGATGAGATTTTTTCTTATTATTTTGAAATTATTGAGGGAAATAACGTCTGTTATTATAACCGGCTCGGCGTTCAGAAGCAGCCGCCGACACAGTATTTTTTCCGGATTATTCCGGGATTCCATACACCGGACTGGGCGAAGGGCTGTGTGATGTATCAGATCTATCCGGACCGCTTCCGGAACGGGGATACCACAAACGATGTGGTGACCGACGAGTACAGCTATATCAATGAGCATGTGCAGAAAATTGAGGACTGGTACCAGCCGCCCGCCAACATGGATGTGCGGAATTTTTACGGCGGCGATCTGCAGGGTATTCTGGACAAGATGGATTATCTGGCGAACCTGGGCGTGGAGGCTATTTATCTGAACCCTGTTTTTGTGTCTGCGTCCAATCATAAATACGATACACAGGATTACGATTATATTGACCCGCATCTGGGAACGTTGAAAAAACAGTCAGGAAACCGCCTTGCACCGGGAGATCAGGACAACACTCATGCAGAGCTCTACATGAGCCGTGTGACGGACCACGAGAACCTGGAGGCGGCAAATGAGATGTTCATTCATCTGGTTGAGGAGGCACATAAGCGGAACATCCGCGTGATTATTGACGGTGTCTTCAATCACTGTGGTTCCTTCAATAAATGGATGGACAGGGAGAGAATCTATGAGGGCAAGCCGGGCTTTGCTCCCGGGGCCTACATTTCCGAGGACAGCCCCTATCATGATTATTTTCAGTTCCAGAGTGGTACGACCTGGCCATACAATTCCCACTATGATGGCTGGTGGGGGCATGATACCCTGCCAAAGCTGAATTATGAGGGATCTGAAACACTGCAGCAGGATATCCTGCGGATTGCCAGGAAGTGGGTCTCTCCGCCATTCAATGCTGATGGGTGGAGACTGGACGTGGCGGCAGATCTGGGGCATTCTGCAGAATTCAACCACCAGTTCTGGAAAAAATTCCGCAAGACGGTCAAGGAGGCTAATCCGGACGCAATCATCCTCGCAGAGCATTATGGAGATGCCAGTTCCTGGTTGCAGGGTAATGAGTGGGATACCGTCATGAACTATGATGCCTTCATGGAACCCGTATCCTGGTTCCTCACCGGAATGGAGAAGCACAGCGATGCCTATCGGGAGGACCTGCTGGGCAATGCGGACAGCTTTGAAGATGCCATGCGGTACCATATGGCTTCCTTCACGATGCCGTCTCTTCTGGTGGCGATGAATGAGCTGGACAACCATGATCATTCCAGGTTCCTCACCAGGACGAACCACAAGGTCGGCCGTGTGCAGAATCTTGGCACGCAGGCGGCAGAGCAGGATGTTGAGCTGTCAGTTCTGCGGTCGGCAGTAATCATCCAGATGACATGGCCGGGCGCACCTACCCTGTACTACGGGGATGAGGCCGGCGTCTGCGGATTCACGGATCCTGATAACCGGCGCACCTATCCGTGGGGCAGAGAAAACCAGCAGCTGCTGGCTTTCTACAGGGATGTCATTGCATTACACAAGGAGCATCCGGCTCTGCGGACTGGCTCTCTGAAGCTACTGTATAAAGACTATAATGTGCTTGCATATGGAAGGTTTGACGAGGAAGAGCAGATCATCGTGCTGATCAATAACCGGCAGGAAGCTTACCATATGGAAGTGGTTGTCTGGCCGGCGGGACTGAACCGCTATGCGCATGATGACAAGCTGATACGGGTCTTTGAAAGTGACAAGGACGGATACTCTGTTGAGCAGGCGGAGGAGCCTGTGGAGGCGGGCGTCCTGAAGACCACGATCCCGGCATCCGGCGCGCTGGTCTATGCGCATAAAAGTGCAGAGTCAGAGGATGTGGCACCTTACCATATGAAGAGAAAACTGCATTTTCCTGGTGGCAGGCACCTGGAGTTGTAAATGCAGGGCTTGACAGACAGAAGATGAGCAGAAAGTCATGATCAGAGGTCTTCTATATATAAAAGTGATTTTGGAATATAAAGATGATTTTGTGGTTTAAAGATTGATGCTTGTGAAATTGTCTTGAAATTCTCACGGTTTCGACAAGCAGGAAGTACTACGGTTCTTTTGGCATGTCTGCAAATGTTTGAATTTTAAGACAATTTCTTTAAGCTTAACTTTTGACCCTGATATTATCAAGATACCAGATTGCTGTATGTGGCATACAATTGGAGCTGCAGGGTGTCAGATAAATGGCTTATATGGAGCTGCAGGGTGTCATAAATGGCTTGCAAATGTTTTTGAATTAATATATAATTTCAGTTTGTTGGATGGTGACGGAGTTGGCAGTGCGCAGTGATATCGCACTCCGATAGAAGTGGCAGGAGTAAATAGTTTGCTGGTGTGGCGGAATAGGTAGACGCAAGGGACTTAAAATCCCTCGGTGCTTATACACCATGTCGGTTCGAGTCCGACCACCAGCAGTAGCTGAACCCCGAAGGACCTTGATTTTAAAGGCTTTTCGGGGTTTTACTTTGCTCTCTTCAACACCGCAGATCGCATCAGGGTCTGCGGCTTTTTTGCAGGCAGGAGATCTATCTTGTGCAAGTGCCTTTGTAAGATGTTCATGTTTTCCTGAAAACCGATGCGGGAAATGAGCCGAAAAAAATTTTGAAAATAGGAGTTGACATCTTCGAATTCCGTGGTAGTATAGGGATTGTAAGCATTAGCACTCAAACATATCGAGTGCTAACAAGAAAAAATAAAGTGCAAGACAAAAAGGTCCGTATCGCTGATTTCACATTTCGGCAGCGGGACACACAGAATCCGAGAAGGAGGAAATAGATTATGGGAAAAATCATTGGTATTGATCTGGGTACTACAAACAGCTGCGTAGCTGTTATGGAAGGTGGAAAACCCACTGTTATCGCAAACTCTGAGGGCAGCCGTACAACACCCTCTGTTGTAGCATTTACAAAGAATGGCGAGCGTCTGGTAGGTGAGCCGGCAAAGCGTCAGG